>Ga0316205_10000007_pt1 | contig 621054 bp, 592 predicted proteins | sample 3monthpyrite_MG_FD_204941 | JGI IMG/M metagenome (GOLD analysis project Ga0316205, IMG submission 204941) | Microbial mat bacterial communities from mineral coupon in-situ incubated in ocean water Damariscotta River, Maine, United States -... | ecosystem: Environmental > Aquatic > Marine >...
CTTTGGAAGAAACAAAAGCGCCGATTCAACCCAGTATTGCGCAACCCGAATAATCGTAAACGAATTTAAAATTTAAGGAATTTATAATGACGGATGCCATCAGCCCAATTGTTCCAGAATATGAAGTTTTCAAAACGGCTTAAACAGACATTATATCACACAGAGTATAACAATAAAAAAACCTCCCTCAGCGGAGGCTTTTTTATATTGTCTTCTATTTGACAGGGTTTATTTATTATGTTAAAAGTCTATCGTATTATGTAATATTTTGTGTTTAGGAATGATGATGAAAAAACTGTGGCAGACTTTAAAAACGCTTAAAACAGCCGATCTGAAAGAAATGTTTTTAACGTTTAAGGCCTATCAAAGCACCCTTAAAAAAACCAACCGTAAAACGTTAACCGAACAGCTTCAAACAGCGGTACAAAATAATGACCTTGAAACCGTTACAACCCTTACACGCTATCAACACATTCCTTTTATCAAAAAACCAAATATTCAGATCAATCACTCTCAATTAATTTTCACGGCTTTGGAAAATAAATCATTTGAGGTTGCACACACGTTAATCCAAAAAGGCATTATCACACCAGAGCTACGCGACAAACCGTTTACACAAGCGCTGCTCTCTGGCGACAGCAAAACGGTTATGATGCTGAATAAAAATGACAAATACCTGACACAATTCTCACACAAATATTTAAATCTTGCGGCAAAAACAGGTCACCTTGACCTTATTAAAACACTGGCCGCTAAGTTTGCTTCCGACCCTTATTGTCTCCATTCAATGTTACAATCAGCAACCTATGCCAAACAAATGGAGACGGTGAATTACCTCAAAAATGACTGTGGCCAAAAATATACAAGCTATGATGCCCGTATTCTTGAACATTTTGCAGCAATTGGTGATTTGGACATGAGTATTTTTTTGATGGATAGCGGAGTTAGTCCTCTGGCAAATTATGGCGATCCGCTTAATAAAGCTAAAACCGCTGGGCACCATGATGTTTGGCTGAAAATGCGTGAATATGCTTACAAAGGCAAAGCCCCTGTATGCCATTGGTCCCTTTCAGATCGTAATACCGTTTTATATTCGCAATACGATCAGATCACCGATACCTCGATTAAATATTGTTTTAACTTCAAAACAGAAATTCTCACAACATCGTTTAGTGATCCCGTTGCAAACAAGCCCCCAGCTTTGTTAAAAGAAGAATTTAATAAAATCAAAGGTGGTGAAAAAAAATTACTTGCAACCGCTCAAAATCAACTTCAACAACACCTCACACAGCTCAAAAAATAGTTCGTATTCATTTTATTCCTTCACTAATCCTGGCAAAAGGCATTTTTAGGCTAGGCAAACGCCAATGGACTCCTATAATTATTTATAGGTAATATTTATTCAATACATATGGAAATAAAATATTAACTAATTTGCGGTTTAATAGAGTCACAAAATATAAAAGAGGTGAGATTATGGACTTAAGACAATGGGCAGTTGGGCGCGAAACAGGGCCAAGCGCACATGCTATTTTAAATAGCTATCTTGCAACCACACCACAAATGGTTTCCGATTTCACTGCACCACAAGAATCTTTGGAAGAAACAAAAGCGCCGATTCAACCCAGTATTGCGCAACCCGAATAATCGTAAACGAATTTAAAATTTAAGGAATTTATAATGACGGATGCCATCAGCCCAATTGTTCCAGAATATGAAGTGTTCAAAAACAATAAAGACGCTGTGGCCTTTTTCATGTCGCGACATCCGATCCTTGACCAAGCTGGAAATGAGGGTCCGTTCTGGTTTACCACCCACGCCAACGGTATTATTGCCGGAAGTGGAACATCTCAAACCGTTTTTCCAAGTGTCGAACGTGATGTCCTTGATAAAGCTGTTGAGCGAGGTGTTATCTTACTTGTTGAATTTGAAAACCAAGAAGCTTACCGTTGCACACCTTGTTATCTAGCACCAGATGAAGAACCTGCTGCTGCGCCTTTACAATAATCCTTAACATTTTTTTTATATAAATATCGTATAATGGGGCTGTTATAGCGTTAGAACCCCCTATTGAGTATGTGATATGAACCTTATAAAAAAATTAAAAGACAGTTTCCCAGGCTCCCATAAACCGCTTTCGACAGGCGCCCCTCACCACTTACAATATGCGGTGAATAGCGGGGATTTAGATTATGCCCGTCACTGGATTAAACAAGGTGCCAAAGCCACCAAACAAATGCTTTATTTTGCTGTTGGTACAAAACATTATGGTATGACTGAGCTTTTACTCTCTCAAAAATTACCTGCAACAAAAGACCTTATGGCCGAAGCTTACCGCCAAAAAAATGGTGATATCATGCTATTACTTGAAAAATATGGGGCAACGCTTGACGAAAAAAATGCTGATATGAAAAATTTTCTCAAAAAATATAAAAAAAATCTGCGTTTATCACAGCCAAAAAACCTGCCTTCCGCCCCCGTTTATCCCGCAGGATAATAGGCTTAATCAAAATCACAAGCTTAAAACCCACTATATCTAGTAGGTTAAAATAAAAAAAATACTAAAAGAGGGATGACAGATTCGATTCGATTCGCTATCATAAAGATAGTTAATCACGAGAAAGGATGTTCATTCCTTGAAGCTTATTCGTATAAAGCATTACCCACCCACCTTAGGCGCACTGACGCTCCGTCAGTTAAAGACATCAAGTCGCGTCGAAAACATTGTGAAGTCTTATCATGCCTCCCCTTGGGAGGTTTTTTTGTGCGTAACTTCGCCCAGAATTACCTCCATTCACTTCCATCCACACCAGCAAAGGAGCTCTCACCATGGCTAAAAAATCAAAAGTTGCAAACTATAAGAAAAAAGCCCCTAAAGCCGAAAAAGTTCATAACCTCTTTGACAAATCATGGGATCCCCTGATGAAGGGACAAGATGAAAAACGGGATAAAAGTTATATCCGAACGATTAAACCACGGAGCCAAGGCCAAGCCGAACTCATGCTGTCGATGAAAGAAGAAAATCTAACTCTTGCAATGGGGCCTGCCGGTACAGGTAAAACCTATCTTGCGATCTGCGCGGCGGTTGAAGCTTTTGAAAAAGGAGAGGTTGACCGTATTATTCTTTCAAGACCGGCCATTGAGGCAGGGGAAACCATCGGCTACCTTCCCGGTGACATGCAAGACAAGATGGCACCTTACTTGCGCCCTCTTTACGATGCCTTAAACGATCGCCTTGGCATGCAAAAACTTAAAAAACTAATTGATAGTGGTGAAATCGAAATTGCCCCCATTGGTTATATGCGCGGCCGTACTTTAAACAATGCTTTTGTTGTTATTGATGAGGCTCAAAATTGTACCTACAGCCAAATTAAAATGGTTTTAAGTCGTCTTGGCTGGCATTCAACAATGGTTGTCACGGGTGATCCAGATCAAAGTGACCTTCTTGATGGTATTTCTGGTTTATCCGACATGGCCAATAAGCTTGAAAGTGTTAAAGGTATTTCTGTTCAACGCCTTAAAGAAACCGATATTGTCCGCCACCCTCTTGTTGCCAAAATGCTTGAAGTCATCTAACACACATCACCTCCCTTCACACGCAATAATAAAACAACACATTAAAAATTTCTTACGCGGCCTTCGGGTCGCGTCTTTTTTTATAAAAACAGTTGGTCGAAAGAGCACCGCCTGTTTAAAATACACTTTTAACCCTTTGCCCAAAATGGAATTTCTCTTATGGATTATCAAAGCTTTTCCCCTCGTGAAAACATCACAATCGCCTACCATAAATTAGAAGCCGGCGCCCGCCCCGAATTACCAGGGGTTGTTTTTTTAGGCGGGTTTATGTCCGATATGCAAGGATCAAAAGCCACATTTTTAGAACAGCTTTGTAAAGAACAAGGCCGAGCTTATTTACGTTTTGATTATACCGGCCATGGCAAATCTTCCGGAAAATTCACCGATGGTACAATCGGTTCATGGGCGCAAGATGCGCTTGATGTTTTAGACCACCTCACGACAGGCCCTCAAATTATTATTGGATCTTCGATGGGGGGATGGATTTCAATTTTAACGGCTTTAAAACGCCCTGAACGGATTACTGGTTTTATCGGTATTGCTGCCGCCCCAGACTTTACAGAACGTATGTACCGTGATGAACTCAGCGACCAACAGCGCCATGACATTAAAACAATGGGAATCACTTATGTGCCTTCAGATTATGGTGAACCCTATCCCATTACACGTGCTTTAATCGATGATGGTAAAAATCAAATGGTCATGAAAAATGAAACTATAAATATTTCTGTACCAACACGCTTATTACATGGAAAATCTGATACAGCTGTCCCTTGGCAGATCAGCACCATGATCCAAAATAAATTCATCAGCCCCGATGTAAAATGTCATTATATTCCAGATGGTGATCATTCTTTATCTCGGGAACAGGATTTAATTCAACTTCAAGGTTTGCTTAATGAAATCACCGCAACCATTATAGAAAACACAAACACAAGCAGCCAAACAGCTTAAAATTATTATTCAGCATCCCCGCTATCTCTTTCAGTGATTTGCCTGAATATTATTCATTTTCCGTCACAGATTCTCCAATAACATCAGCCCATGACATTGGCCGGAAATCATTTGATGTTGTCTGAGGCTCTGAAGCAGATGGTTTTGTTTGCGATTGCGCAGGCGGAACATCCATTGGCGATACAATCTTTTGTTCAACCGGGGGCGGTGCCGCAGGTGTCACTTCCGTTGTATTCCCCATAAGTTTCTCCCAACCCATTTCTTCCTCTGGCGCAGAAGCTGCCACAGGTGGCGTAGAATGTTCAGCAGATTGGGTTTCTTGGGGCTGACCTTGAGGTTGTGCTTCTGGAGGCACTTGAGCCTCTCCGCCCATAAGATTCCCCCAGCTCATGGTATCGGTATCGGCATTTTGATCCGCAGGAACCTGTTGTTCAGGGGCCACAGCCTGTGTTTGAATTTGATCTTGAGGTTGTTCTTGAGGCGGTATAGATGGCATTTCAGAGGGCGTTGTTACAGGCGCTGTTGCCTCTCCACCCATAAGGTTCCCCCAACTCATTTCTGCGTCTGTTGGGTTTTCTTGAGCAACCTCGGCTGCTGGAGCAGGGCTTGTCGCAGAATCATCCGCACCGATTACATCTAACCATGAAAGCGGCCCAACGCCTCCTAATTCACCAACTTGTTCAGGTGTTGCATCCGCGACGGGGGCGAGTTCTTCAACCTCTTCACCTTGTTCATCGTCTTCTTTGATAAGATCATTGTTTTCCGCCAATTGTGCAACGGCCAGCATGCCACATTCAATTAAACCTTGGTTTGCTTTTTTACCAAAAGCGAATCCTTCAGCCAAAGCATCTACGCTCTGCATGTTATCGATGACCTCGGCCATTTGGGTGGCATCCCATTTTTTGCTCCGGAAACGTTTTAACACGGCATTAACTGCGCGCATGCTCTCTAACACTTCTTCACCCGGAGGGGGCACAGGAAGGAAACGTTGTACCCGCATTGATCTCACATGGCCTGGGTTAGAATAATAAATTTGAACTTCGGTAACACTTTCACCAAAAGCACAAATCGCATTACCTTCTGTATAACTACGTAAGGTATCATAATCGGCACGCGCCCGAAGCTGAACACTGGCCTGGTTACCATCATCATAACCTTTACCACCACCAGAACGTGCAAAACCAGAGACTTCTGTCACAAAAGCCTGACCAACCGTTTTTTCAAAAAAATCTTTGGTTTGTGTTGGATCTTCAAGCTTGCCAAAAAGTTTAATATTACAGTTGGCTGTAATCGAACGTGCTTCTTCTTTTACCCGCTTTTCCATCGCTGGTAAATCCTGAGCTGCGTAAACCAAACAGAAACCCAAACTCCGAGCCTGAGCCGCCATAACCGCCATTCCTTGCGCAGCATAATAACCAACCTCATCAAAAATCGCCATAAACGGTGTTGGGGAATTTGTTGGTTTATTTTCAATTGCGGTTTCTGTCGCGCCCTCTACCGTATGACCAAGTGTTGCCCCCATCATTCCTTTTAGGGTTGAGGCAATAATTTTACCGAGGTTTGCCGTTTCATCACTGGATTTTTCAAGAGCAGGAATCAATGTCACTAAAATACGACGATTTAAAACCACATCCATCATATCAACGTCGGCGGCTTGCGTATCAAAAATAAAACCGTAATCATCCCCCAATGATTGTAATGACCGCGTAAACTGCATTGATAGATAACCATGCTGTTGACGGGGTACTGACGTATCGGCAGGTGGCATATCTGGAGGTAACGGTTGTTCATTACCTTCATCATCAAAGGCCTCGCCAACATAACCCGGCAATTCTGTTAAGTACCCTTCAAGCCCCGCACGGAGATGTTCAGGAACGGCTGAATCCCGTGACATTTTAATAATATCAGGCAGACCAAGATATTTCCGAATAACACTCACGCTCACAGGAATATTTTGGTTTTCGCGTTTCCAAACCAGACACGGCATCAAAGCCGAAACAAGCGCGACTGCACGCTCTTTCCACATCGCATTGTCACCTTCGGCATCGGGCATCAAACTCACCAACATATTGGTTAAATATGATGCCGAACCACTAGAAAATGGATTTAAGGTATTCGAGGCCACCGCCCCGCTCGCGTTACCGGTCATATAGTTCATAATCAAAATATCATCATCACGGCCAAAGCGGCGTGCCATATTCGATAATGTACTCCATAAATCTGTGTCAGCTTTACCATCAATATAAATAAATCCACTAGCCCAACACAAAGCGTTTCCACATAACGATTTTAGACCCTCCGTTTTACCAGAACCCGTTGTCCCTAAATAAAGAATATGTGTCCGCGCATCTTCGTTATTAAACCAAATTTCTTCGCTGGAATCTTTGTCGTTACCAATATACAAAATACCGGCCGAATTTCCGACTATTCCGCCCGGTTTTTTATTATGAGGGTCTTTACAATTAGCCGATTGCGGGAGTTTAAAAGGGAGTTCAAGTTTATTGGAGAAAAGCCATAAAAAATAGAGGAGAGAGACAATAAAAATAACATCTGCAAACAAAACCGCCATCGGTTCCAACGCAATCAAAAATGCCGCAACCGCAAACGCAACACATGCCGTTTCAGGCTTTTGTAGAACCTCTGCCGCGCGATCATATACAGGACGAACATCCCGATACATGTTTTCTTTTGAAAATTGGTATTTCTTTTTTAGCGCCACAGATTAAAACTCCTTATCCGTCTTTGCTTTTGTATTTATTCACCAAAAAAATCATCTGCCGATAACGGCACGCCAGATTGGAGGTTCGTTTTTGGTGTTTTACTGTTGTTCTGCTCCAAGGGGCTTAAACTTTTTTGACTGCCCAACATCATCTTGTTTTGCGTTTGGCTCTGCATTTTATTTTGAGTTCGGGGTTTGATAACCGATAAAATGACAAACGCAATAAAGAGTACCAAAACAACCTGAATTAATCGTTTAAATACCCGCGGTTGTTTTTCTTGACCTTGAGGTTTTTGAAAAGTTTTTGCCGCCAGCATCGGCGCTTCGCCTCCCGATAAAAAAGCCGTATTAATCGCATCTAAGGCTTCAACAGCTTTTTCCTTTACTTCAAAGACCGAAATTTCTTGGCCTTTTTTTGACCCTTCACGTACTTTTAATAAAAAATTGCCGTCTTTTTCTTCAATAAAAAACAACGCGTCCTTTAACTTCGTACAATCTGTTCGCCACAACCCCGGCATCACGGCATTGGGCAAAGAGACAACAAGGTTATTGCCGACAATATTTGCTTCTGTTTTTTTCATTTGCTTTTATTCTCCCTAGGGGTCTGTATTTATTACTCAGATATTTTTGGAATTCGACGTGCTGCCGGGCCTGTTAAAACATCTTCAAAAACATTAATTACATCGTCAAATTTTGGTGTTGGAATTTTTTGATCCGCAATAATTTCATTAATGTAATGCGCCATCGCGCCTGAAGCTTCTGCGTGATAAGATTTTCGGCCTAAATTATTCAAAGGATACCACAACGCACGATCATGACCACGTAACCACACAAACTGCGCCGGGGCGATAACCCCTCCCTCATTACGAGCGCGTTGTAACGCACGTAACATTGCGGTTGTCTGGAAAGCATGTTTTTTACAATGTTTTTTTAACTTCCCACCAATTTTAGGATCCTTAATATAACCATTAATTTTTTTGCGTAGTGATAAAGTCGGTTTAAAACCACTGGTATGTGTCCAGCAGGCTGCCATTTGGCTTAGCAGGTCTTCACACTGTGTTCTTTTCCGAATATGTTTTAGCGCAAAGGCGGCAAATAAACCCCGCGCATGTAACGGCAGTTTTTCTGGCCCTTGCCAGCGTGGCCCGAGTTGTTTGGCCAGAGCCTCATAAGCCTTTGGAAAGTCCAGCTTGCCACCGACAAGCTGAATTCTATTATGCGCCACCCATTCCTCAGGTGCTAAAGCCTCCGCAAATAGCGGCAGTGTTTTTGGCACAGGATCTCCCGGCGCCCGGTTTTGCATTTTTGTGGGATTAAATTTTACAAACGGTTGGATCACTGGAAATGTTTTTGCCTGTTCTTCTATTAAACCTTCTAAACCCATTTTACGACGGTATTTTGTGCCAGGACCTGAAATCAAAACCCAAACCGCCATAAACGAAATCAATCCAACAAAAATCCATTTAACGGGTTTAAGTGCCAGATGAGACATAATAATCATATGAGATAATTTAAATTCACGCGGGTCAGCTTCGGGGGCAATTTTTAACCATTTTTCCAACGTATAAGGTTGTCCCTTATAGACAATGGAATATTCCTCGCCAACCAATAACGAGCCAAGCCACATCTCGCCATAACGTACCCAGCGCAGCGCGCTAACAAGTTCATTATGATAAACCGTCCAAACCGCCCAGCCGATCCCACCAACAATAAACAGGACTAAGAAAAAAACGATAAATTCTTCGTGGGGACTTTTAGGTTGGTTTGACACCGTTGCTCCTTATATTTTCTTATTTATGCTTACCATCTAGAGTGATTCTCTCGACCTTCGATATTAGCATAAATCGTTAATCACGATTTAAAAACGAAAAAATGAATAATTTTATTTGCAAAATTAAAATTTCGAGGATATATAAAGAGCCATAGAATGATTCAGTCGTTCTTTTTTGACTTTGTGCTGCAGTAGCTCAGTTGGTAGAGCAGTTGATTTGTAATCATCAGGTCGGGGGTTCGACTCCTCTCTGCAGCACCATTTCACTCCCCCCCCAAAAAATCACACAAAACTCCGGTAATGCCTTATAAATATTTAATTCATTTTACTTAAAATCTCTTGAAAGACCCTTCAATCGGGTTATTTTATTATAATGATGGGATATAAAAAAACCCTTCCCCCGAAAAATTCGGCCTTAATATTTTATTTTTTATGTTCCCTTGTTTTGTAAGGTGTTCGGCTATGTCTTTTTCCTCTACATATATGACAAAATTTAGATTTTGCCTGATTGTTCTGATTATTGCGCCCTTTATTGCTGTTGTTTTAAGTTATTTTGCCGCCCAGCAAGTCGCTAATAATGCGATTATTTTAGCCCAAAATAGCCTTTCCGCACTGCAAAGCTCTCGCAAAGCACAGCTAACCAACCTCTTGTCTTCGGTTGAACAGGATCTTTCCGCCTTAACGTATAGCGTTTATGTTCAACATGCTGTCGCTAAATTTTCTGATGCGTGGAGGGAGTTATCTCCCAACGCTGGTGAAACTCTAAAAAAACTTTACATCACTGAAAATCCATACCCTGTTGATGAAAAACATTTTTTGATCGATACGGGTAATAACGCGCTCTATAATGTTGTTCATCAACGATACCACCCTTGGTTTTTGCATTTTTTAAATATTAGAAATTATTATGATATTTTTTTAATAGATGTTAACGGCAACGTTATTTATAGCGTTTTTAAAGAAGCTGATTTTGCGACAAATTTATTAACGGGGCCTTGGAAAAATACCGACCTTGCACGATCTTTTCAGCTTTCCCAAAAAAATCCACAACGCAATATCCAGCTGTTTTTTGACTTTAAACCCTATGCGCCGAGCCATAATCAACCCGCCAGCTTTATTTCCCAACCCATTGTCGACAAAGAAGGTACACTCGCCGGGGTGATTACCCTACAAACCCCCATTCGACGCATCAACGATATCATGACACAAACAGCAGGCCTCGGTAAAACAGGACAATCATATTTAGTCGGGGATGATTATTTAATGCGCAGTGATTTGCGTTTTACAAAAACATCTCAAATTCTGACAAAAACAATAAAAAGCCTAACGGTAAAACACGCTCTTAACGGGCATTCAGGTGTTCGCCAGATTAAAAATTACCAAGGAATCCAAGTTTATTCCGTTTACGATTATATTGATTTTAACGGGACACGTTGGGCAATCATCACAGAAATGGCAAAAGCAGAAATTATGGCTCCTGTCTACAAGCTTCAAAATCATCTGATTTTAATCACGCTGCTTTTTATGACTACAGGGCTCATTGGTGTTTATTTGCTTTATAAAAGCCATCGACCTTAAGCATGCAACCCTTTGTTTAAGGGAAGAAGAAACCATAAATACAACCCTTAGTTTATTAAAGCCCTTTGGTTATACACCTATAGATAGGCATCACACCACCCCCTCATGTCTATAAAAACAAAGAATTAATTAATATCAAAAGATTACCTGTGTATTAAGTACCTGTTAAACTTCATTCGATAAAATAGGTATAGAACACAATCTATAGTTGAAGTCCTCCCAAAAAGTCTTAGTATTTTTCTATTGAGGAATAATCTGTATTCACTTCCTCTAACTTCAAAATAGTTATGACACCAAGACACTAGGAGAGACTTAAAACATGTTTAATTTAAAAAAAGCCAGCTATACCTGCGCAATCGCAGCTTTATTAGCCAGTACAACACCAGCTACCGCTAATGAAGATATGGGAATGAATTTACCCGGCGAATTTTCAGGAACTGTAACCCTTGCGAGCCAATATATTTTTCGTGGGATTACACAAAGTAATGAAAACCCAGCCATTCAAGGCAGTTTAGATTGGTCACATGATAGTGGTGTTTATCTTGGTATTTGGGGCTCAAATGTTGATTTTGGTGATGGTGATGAAGCCAGTAGTGAATTTGACCTCTATGGTGGATATAATTTTACTGTAAATAATATCGACTTTGGTCTTGGTGGAATTTGGTATGAATACCCAGGTGCTGACAATGCTTTGAATTACAACTATTTCGAGTTTACAGGATCAATTGGATATGATTTTGGTACACTTGCAACAACGGGATCGATTTATTACTCCCCTGACTATTACGCAGGTAGTGACGATTCATATTACTACAACCTTGCAATTGATGCACCCTTATCACAAATGCCCGGTGGCCTTACATTATCAGCAAGCCTTGGCTTTATGGATATCGATGATGAAGTCGCATTTGGCGTTCCAGATTACACCGATTGGTCGATTGGACTTGGCGCAACTGTAGAAGGATTTGACGTTTCCGTAACTTATAGCGATACAGATCTTGATTCTAGCGAATGCGCAGATGGCTGTGACGACCGTGTTGTACTTGCCGTTAGCCGTTCTTTCTAAACAAACATATTGTTTGTAATACATTAAAACTTTTAATCCTTAATTCTTGGGAGGCCTTTTTATGAACTTTTTTTCGAAACTAACCATTGCAAAAAAACTACCGATTCTGATCGTTAGTCTTGCTGCATTTGCTGCAATTGTTGCGAGTGTTATTACCGTAAAAAAAGCAGAAAGCGATGCCATCTATGCTGCAGAAGAGAAACTCTCTGCTCTGCAGGCCTCCCGAGATTCGGCTTTAGGAAATTACTTAAGTTCCATTGAACAAGATTTAACATCAATGGCTCAAAATGAATATGTCCGCCAAGCGCTTCGAGATTTTGAAGCGGGTTGGCGTGATTTATCCAACCCAAGTTCAACATTACAAAAGCTCTACATCACAGAAAACCCTAACCCGACAGGACAAAAAGAAGAACTTGATTATGCCAATGATGGTTCTCTTTATAGTCTTAATCATAAACGTTATCACCCTTGGTTCCGACACTTCCTGCGTCAACGGGATTATTATGATGTTTTCTTGTTTGATGCTTCGGGTAACCTTGTTTATACCGTTTTTAAAGAATTGGATTACGCCACAAACCTCAACACAGGGGAATGGAAAGATACAGATTTGGGTAATGCTTTCCGTGCTACCAAATCTAATCCTCAAAAAGATTATCAAGCCTTTTTTGATTTTAAAGCTTATGCGCCAAGCCATGGGGCTGCGGCGAGTTTTATTTCACAACCCATTTTAAATGAAGATGGTTCTTTTGCTGGCGCCCTTGTTTTTCAAATGCCGATTGCACGCATCAATAACATTATGCAAGTTGCCGCTGGTATGGGAGAATCTGGTGAAACTTATATTGTCGGGAAAGATTATTTTATGCGTAGTGATTCCCGTTTTTCCGAAGACTCTACAATCTTAAAAACAAAAGTAACCGGAGAAACTGTTGACCTCGCACTGTCTGGAAAATCTGGGGCAGATGTTGTACTTGACTATCGGGGTATTTCCGTCTTTTCTGCTTATGCGCCGTTTGATTTTAAAGATACCCGCTGGGCGATCCTTGCCGAAATCGACGAAGAAGAAGTTATGCGCCCGCTTCAAGCGATGCAGACTTATGTCACGATTGTGACGCTGGTCATCCTCTCTATTATTGGGGCAATTGCTTTTGTCATCTCCAAAGGCATTTCCGCTCCGATTGGTCGGATAACAAATACAATGAATGAACTTGCCAATGAAAATTTAGAGATTGATATCGAATATACCGATCGTTTAGATGAAATTGGTGACATGGCCAAAGCTTTAGGTGTCTTTAAAGACAACGCCATTGAACGTAAAGAAATGTTGTCCCGTCAAGAGAAAGAAAACCAAGAAAAACTTGAGCATGCGGAAATGATCAACCAAACTATTCTTGATTTTGATAGCACTGCTGATGGTCTTCTTCAGGGTCTTTCTGCGGCGGCAACCGAAATGGAAGCCACATCGGGATCCATGTCAAACCTTGCCAACCAAACAACCGAACGTTCGACGGCTGTGGCCGCTGCCGCAGAAGAAGCTGGCGCAAATGTTGAAAGTGTTGCTTCGGCGACAGAGGAACTCTCTGCCTCAATTCAGGATATTATGGCGCAGATTCAGAATTCCGCACAAAAAACACAAGAAGCGGCGCAATCGGTGAAAAATACAGAACAAACCATTTCAGAGCTTTCCACAGCGGCTGAAAAAATTAATGAGGTGATTACATTAATCACCGACATCGCCGAACAAACCAACTTATTAGCCTTAAATGCAACAATTGAAGCCGCACGCGCGGGGGAAGCCGGTAAAGGATTTGCCGTTGTTGCAAGTGAGGTTAAAAATCTTGCCGCACAAACGGCCAAAGCAACCGATGAAATCGCCCAAACCATTAATACGGTTCAAGGTAAAACATCCGAAGCCGTTGCCTCCATTAGTGAGGTAAGCTCTATAATTCTTGCGGTTAATGAAACGGCCAATTCCATCACCTCGGCAATGGATCAACAGGCCGATGCCACAAAAGAGATCTCTCGAAATATTCAAGAGGCCTCAACAGGGACACGTGATGTGACCGAAAATATCACCTCCGTAAACTCCACAGCACTAGAATCAGGACAATCCGCAGAAGAAGTCTTAGATGTTGCACGACAGCTTGCGGAGCGTTCAGAAACCATGAAATCAACCATTGAAGGTTTCCTAAAATCAATTAAAGCCGCCTAAAAAAACCAAGGCCATGCTTTTATCTTATTTATTACAAGATCGATAAAACGTCTTTTTAAGGCCTTATAACAAACAAAAAAAAGCTGCGCGCCCTTATTTGGGTCGCAGCTTTTTTTAGATTAGCTTGAGGTTTTCCGCTTCATTGTGCCAAGTTTTATAGGTTTATCTTTTAAATACCCCATTTTCTGTCGTCACAAAGTTCTTTTTTTATAAATTTATTTTGAGCGTTTATGGCCTGTGTTTTTAAGCATCTGCTTGGTAAAAAAGGCCGCAATAAAACTTAATAAAACACCCAAGGCCGCAAGAATTAACGTTATTTTTTTGACCTGTGCCACAATGACATCCCGACCATCTAACGGAAAAACCTTCAAATAGGGCGGGACAAAATTATCGTTAAAATCACGATGGTGATAAATCGCTGCTTTGGCATTTGAAAGGTGAACCTCTTTGGGTTCCTGATCAACCATGTCTTCGATAGATTGTCGCATTAACCAATTTGAAAACGGAATAAAAGCCGGCCAATTGGTCATTAATACAATTGCCGTATCCTCCATAATCATCAGTTCGACACCTGATATTTTTTTAATCTCATTTATTTCAGCCTGACTTAACATCACAGACGATAAAACCGAACCGACAACTTGATCCTCAACATAAATGGGCAAAACAACATTTTGGAAAAACAAGCCCTGCCATTTTATATAATTACGTTTTCCTATTCCCTCTTCTTGAACTTGTGAGACAAGCGCCATTGTTTTTAAAACGTCGGTCAAGCCATTGGGATGTTTTGTATTGGCAATAATTTTGCCGGATTGATCAAATAAAACAACTAAATTAGCATCAATAAAACGAGATAAAATCTTACCCTCTAGGGTTTGATTTCTAACCCCATAAGAAATTTCAGAGGCCCCTAATAACTCAACAACCCTTGGATCTTCGCTTAATAATAATGCATTGGCATAAATACGGTCATAACGTTTATTCATATATTGACGAATAATGGCGTCTGCTTGGGCAAATCTTTTATCGGCTTCATGTTTAAAACCTACCTCAACATAATGTTGATTAACCGAAATCACGACGATAAAAACAGAGGCTAAAATCACTGTAAAAAATATCGCCATTCTGTAGGGAAGTTTTAAAATATCCATTATTTCTCTCTTACACTTTGTTAAGCTTTTATTTTATCGATATCTCTTAGATTGTGTAGCGCTTTATCGATAAAAATAAGAAAAACCTTTGTTTATTATGTAAACTATGTTATCTTCCTCATGATTTTTAATCTTTTTTTATAAAGCATAAAACGTATAAATAATGACCCAGATGCAAAACACACAAAAGGCACCTAATCCTTCTGGTACCAATCTTAAAACGATTGGCCACTTTCTTAAGGATGCGCCACGCCAACCTTTAAGTATCGCAACCAGTATTATGCTGGGTACAACCGCCTTGGCTACACCTGTTCTGGGTTCAATGATTGGAACCGGTTTATTAACAGCAGCTAGTATTTATCTCCTCACTCAAACCAGCGATGTTGTTGTGAATAACGCAACAGCTCTTGGTAAAAAAATTGGTATTTCTCCTTTATTACTTGGTGTCGGTCTTGGTGTAATCACCTCTATGCCTGAACTGGCCGTTTCTGCGGGTGCTGTTTTACAAGGTCAAGCCAGCTTAGGTATCGGTAATATTGTTGGCTCAAACATCGCTAACCTGCTTTTAGTTCTTGGTATCACCGCGACCATTAAACCAATCAAAACAACGGGGTTAAGTTGGAAATTTAATACCGCTGTAATGTGTGGGGCAACAGCCTTATTTGGCGCCCAACTCGTCGCCGGATCCCTTAACCCTCTTATGGGCATTACGATGATCGGTGCCTTAGGTGCCTATATTTATGGTAGCCTTAAAACACAAAAAATTGACGCCGAAAAAACCGCCAACGATAAAACAAAGCAGAAAAAAGATTTTAATCGCGCCAGCACCACAACAGAAGAAGAACTACCAGAACAAAAACTTCCCACCTGGTTTAATGGGGTAATGGGGGTTGCAGGTATTGCAGGTCTTGTCGCATCGGCAGATGTTTTAGTCTCAAGTGCTTCAACTTTGGCGCTGGGCATTGGGATCAACCCTGCCCTTGTTGGTGCGATTGGTATTGCGATCGGAACATCGCTGCCGGAATTAATGGTTAATGTTAAATCTGCCCTCAAGGGGGATACTGAAATGGCGATTGGTAATATTTTAGGTTCTAATATTTTTAACGTTTTGATGGTGGGGAGTGTGCTTGCGTTTGCAAGTACAACTGTACCGCTTTCTTTTGGTTTAGGATCGGCTCTTGGTATTATTAACCTAACGGCACTTGGCGCATCCGCCGCTCTTGCAACAGGCGCTCTTTTTGCGGGAAAAGGTAAGCTAAAACGGGCTCACGGAGTTGTGGCTCTGTCTCTCTATGGTGCATTTACAGCCGCAAGCGCCCTATTTAGTGGTAACGCACCTGAAACACCAAAAATAGAACACGGGGCAGAGAAAAATATAACCATTCTAAATACAAAAGCCCCAAAACCACCCTCAATGGCGACCCTTAAAGCACAAACGAAATAAGAACAAAAAATACTTATTCACAATAAAAGTTGCCTATTAATTCTAATTGCAAGTTAAATATGACATGTTTTTTATGTATATTCGATTGACTCCACCCTAAACACCTCTTATAAATATCCTTGTTTCTATAAAATTTTTAATATTATTTATGAAAGATGTGAGGTTAACATGATCCGTCAAAAGATACTTGAAGCTTATCGTAAAGCCGTTCCCCCGATTTCTCAAACTGAAAAAGAAGCCCTAGAATCCGGCACAGTTGGCTGGGAAGGCGAAATTTTCAAAGGAAAACCAGATTGGCAAAAATTACTCGATCTGCCTGAAGCAAAACTCACTGAAAAAGAACAAGCCTTTATGGATGGCCCGGTTCAAAAATTATGTGACATGTTAGATAATTGGGAGCTTAACAATATTGACAATGGTTATGGTGACCTGCCTAAGCCGATCTGGGATTTTCTTAAAAAAGAAAAATTCCTCGGTATGGTTGTTCCTGAAGAATATGAAGGTCTTGGCTTTTCCGCCTACGCACACTCTCAGGTTGTGATGAAGATCGCAAGTCGTAGCATTACAACGGCGGTAACCGTTATGGTGCCAAACTCTTTAGGCCCGGCGGAATTATTACACGAATATGGCACAAAAGAACAAAAAGATCATTATTTACCTCGCCTTGCCAAAGGTCTTGAAGTTCCTTGTTTTGCATTAACCGGTCCCGACAATGGTTCAGATGCTGGTGCAATGCCCGATGTCGGTATTGTTTGTAAAGATGAAGATGGCAACCTTGGTATAAAAATAAATTGGGACAAACGTTATATTACTCTGGGTCCTGTTGCGACTCTTATTGGTATGGCTTTTAAATTAAAAGATCCTGATGGTTTACTTGGGGATGAAAAAGATATCGGCATCACTGTTGCCCTTGTGCCACGTGATACCAAAGGTGTTACAATTGGCAACCGCCATCGCCCGATGGATATCCCGTTTCAAAATGGCCCGAACCAAGGTAAAGACGTCTTTATTCCTCTTGATGCCGTTATTGGCGGTAAAGAAGGTGTTGGTAAAGGATGGCGTATGTTGATGGAATCTCTTTCTGTCGGACGTTCTATTTCTCTCCCGTCTCTTTCAACCGCAGGGAGCAAACTTGCCACACAAACAACAAGTGCGTATGGCATGGTGCGTAAACAATTCAGCACCTCGTTGAGCAAATTTGAAGGGGTTGAAGAATCTTTGGCCGCAATTGCCGGTCGTACCTATATGATGGATGCCGCGCGAACCGCAACGATTCAAATGGTTGATCGTGGTGAAAAACCCGCCGTTTTATCGGCAATTTCTAAATACCACCTGACTGAAAACATGCGTAAATCAATTAATGACGCCATGGATATTCACGGTGGTAAGGCTATTAGTAACGGCCCGCGTAATTTACTTGCCGATACCTATAAAGGTATTCCGGTTGCCATTACGGTGGAAGGTGCCAATATTATGACCCGTAACTTGATCATTTTTGGTCAAGGTGCCGTCCGTTCACATGAATATATGCTAAAAGAAATGCATGCGGCAGCAAAACCCGACGCTGAAGCGCGAAAAGAGCTTACCACGCTTTTGATGGGGCATATCGGCAGTGTCATTACCAATGGCGCGCGAAGCCTTTGGTTAGGTCTGACAAACGGCCTAACAAGCCATGTTCCTGTTAAAGGCAAAGAAACCAAACGTTATTATCAACAAGTTAACCGGTTATGTTCTTCCTTTAACTTTGTTGCCAATACCACCTTGTTACTTTTGGGCGGGGCTTTAAAACGTAAAGAACGTGTTTCTGCGCGTCTTGGGGATGCCTTAAGTCATATTTATATTGCCGCAACCACATTACGTCATTTTGAGATGCAAGGTCGCCAATCCGATGATGTGCCGTTGATGCAATGGGCAATGGAACACAGCCTGCACGAAGCGGAAAAAAGCATGCATGATTTATTGGACAATTACCCCAATAAATTTGTGGGAGGGTTATTACGAGCTGTGATGTTCCCGCGTTCTCTTTTACCGTTTTCTAGCCGTTTTAAAAACAAAGGCCCTTCTGACAAGTTGGATCATCTTGTGGTTAAAAGCATCAGCACCCCAAACGAAGCTCGGGATCGTTTGATTGATGGTGTTTATTCAACTCAAAAAGAAAACGAGCAAATTTTTATTCTTGAGAAAGCTTTCAAAAAAGTGACCGAAGCGGAACCTCTTGAAAAGAAAATTTATCAAGCTGTTAAATCTGGTGAACTCGAAACACGCGATCTAAAAACGGCTGTTGAAAAAGACATTTTAACGCAGGAAGAAGCCGATCTTATTATTGAGGCAACAGCATTACGTTCTGAAATTGTTAAAGTTGATGATTTTGCCCAGAAAGCTCAAAAACAAACTTCTAAACCAAAGAAAAAAGCCGTTAAAAAACAAACACCCACTGCAAAAAAACCAAAAAAATAATAAAAAAACCCCTGTTTTTAAGAATGGCCGTCATACGATTGCACTCGTATAGCGGCCGTTTTATTTTTTATAAACAAAGGGTTGTCTACTCTATTCCCAAGTATATAATAAGAGTCTCATGTATGTAAAATGAATTGAGAAATAGTTTTTCATTTTTGGAATAGTAAGATGCACCACGCCGACAATATTATGATTTTTTTAAAAGTTGCAGAACACGGCAGTTTTACAGCCGCTGCAAAATTGATGCGTATTCCTGTTGCCACCATTAGCCGCCGTATTGCAGATCTTGAGCAAAATCTCGGCAGCCAGCTTTTAAAACGCACCACCCGAAAAGTAAGCCTGACCACATCTGGCCAAATGCTTTATAATCAATGTCACAATATTCCTGCTTTAATCGAAGATGCGCTTGGGGCCCTCTCTGATATTAAAATAGGCGTTCATGGTAAAATACGGATCAGCACAACCGCTGCTTTTTCCCAGATTTTTTTAAATAACTGTATTTTGGACTTTGTGCAAAATTACCCTCAAGTTAATTGTGAAATTCTGACCTCTAACCAACACACCAACCACATTCAAGATAATATTGATATCGGTTTTCGTATTGGCGAGATATCAGACAATTCCCTCACTATGCGTAAAATTTGTGATCTTGAATTTGCCTTTTTAGCCTCCCCTCAATATATCGCACAATATGGTACACCAACCGAAAATGACCATGTTTCTGAACATATTGGTATTACTTTTAAAAACCGCCATTATTCTATTCCTTGGCAAGTTTATTCAAAAGGGGTCGCAACAACCATTACGCCTCAGCACAAACTTTTTTATAATAGTATGCTGGATATGAAACACGCCGTGCTTCAAGGTGCGGGCATTTCTTATTTACCGATCGATCTTTTCCGCACAGAAATTCAAAATAATGAGGTTATTCACCTGTTATCAGATAAAAAAACCCTTTCAAATCCTGTCCACCTTATTTATCTCACAGACCGTTACCAATCCGAGACTTTACGCACGTTTATTGATCACTGTATCCGTAAATCAAATGCATTTTTTAAGTAAAAAAAAGGGCCTACTATTCAACTTCTCGGATCATGAACTTTAACGCTTGAGAGAAAATCAATTGAGAGGCACGTGTTGCCGAACGGCTTACCTCAATTTTAATCGTCGGGGTTGTTGAAATACCCATGACACAAATTTGTTCCGAAACACAGGAAAAATCCGTTGTAAACGTGAGTAATTTTGCTTGAGATGCTTTTGTTGAAATGGACGAATAATCTTGTTTTAAACCACCCGTAATATAAGCGATTTTATTACCCGTTGAGCCCATTTGACCAACAGGGGTTAATTTCCCCCGTAATTTGCGAGAGCCAACTTTCATGCCCCCTTTTAAAATTTTTGATAATTTTTCAGCCTCAGAAAAAGATTTTGGGTTTTGAGGGTTATAAATAATTTCAATTTCAAGATCCCCTTTAGGTAAATCATACGCAAATCCAAAAGCCCGGACCGCCACACGAATTTCTTTAACCGTCACAGGTTTGGCAAGAGCCTGACCGGGGGTCAAAAGAATAAAAATGCTGACTACAGCTAAAAGCCTTAAAAAGGTTTGATTAAGCAAGATTTGTCCTAGAGAAAATTATCATTCGTTGCAACTATCCCTGATTTGGCAACAATTCTAAAAAAAAATCAATGCCTCATATCAAAAAACCCCCTCTTTTCAAAAAAAAAATAACTTGTATGCTTAAATAAAGACATGAGTTAATTATTTATTCATTAGAAAATGGCTAAATTCGAACATGAGCAAAAATATTTTAAAACGTCTATCCCTTTTTAAAACACGTACAAAACTTCTTATTTTGTTTGTGTTGATGCTGTCTATTTTGATTTTTTCCAACCTTGAGATGAAAAATCAAATTAAAGATAGCAACGTATTGATCGAAAGTCAGGCACGGATTTTGGTTCAACAAGGGGTTTTAACCGACACCGTAAGCTGTTTTGGAGATATTAAATATTGGTTTGCCATTCTCGATAATGAGCTGAATAAGAACACTGGCGGCCAAGACCTTTCCTCTGCGGCAGGTAAAGCGATAAAATGCCCGCTCGAGGTTTTTGAAAATTATATTGTTTCTCTGGAAACGGTTAGCCTCAAAAAAGCACAATCCATTTCAAATAATTTCCAAGAAATCCGTTCTGTACCGCTTAATGCTATGAATGCCTATATTGAAGAAGATACAGCAAAAGCCGAAAAAATTATGGCAGAGGCCTATCATAATATTTCAAGCATTGACGCCACCCTTAATGAGTTAAAAATCAACCTTAATCATAATGCGGGTAATATTATCGAGCAGGTTCTCGATAAATCTGAATATCTGCAACATTTTCCCGTTATTACGCTGCTCTTTGGTTCTGCGTTTATCATGTTAATTGCATTGATTATTTTTGTGAGTATTTTTAAACCTATTGAAAAAATCACCTCAACCATGATTGACGCGAGTAAAGACCCTCAGAACACGCGAGACTATATTATCTATGATGAACGCGAAGACGAGCTTGGCGACGCTATGTCGGCTTTAAACAGCCTTTTATTACAGGTTTCTTTGGGCATAAACCGTATCAAAGAGGCCGAACGTGAAATTGCCGCCACGGCACAAAAACTAGACGCGATCTTTAACTCTGTAGGAGATGGCCTGATCGCCGTTAATAGTGAAGGCGAAATTGAATCCTTTAACCAAAGTGCGTACAAAATTTTTGGCTATACATCTCAAAATGCCGACCACGTTAAAATCACAGATTTATTATCAAATGAATTTGCCGACGAATATAACACCGGCATCAAACATTTTATCAGCAGTGGTGATACCAAGTTGGTTGGATCTGAGCCTATTGAAATGATGGGGAGTCGTGCTGATAAGAGTGAATTTCCGCTTGAACTTTCCGTCTCTTCTATCCCTTCGGACGAAGGAAAACCTATTTTTGTGAGTGTTGTACGTGATGTCACGTATCGGAAAGAACTTGAGCGTCAACTGTTACACGCCCAGAAAATGGAGGCTCTTGGTAGCCTTTCAAGTGGCATTGCCCATGAGATCAACACACCAACCCAATATGTTGGCGACAACCTTAAATTTCTTCAAGAAGCCTTCGAAGCCTATGAAGCTATTTTTGAGGCGTACCAAGAGCTTGCCGGCACAGAAGCTGCAGGTTTAAAACTGTTTAAACAAAATATTTCAAAAGCCGAAGAAGAACAGGACTTAGAATTTTTTAAGGAAGAAGTGCCTCTCGCGGTTAAACAATCCCTAGAAGGCATTAGTACAATTAGTGAAATTGTCGGGGCCGTTAAAGGTTTCAGTTACCCCGCAACAGATGAAAAAATGCTGCTCAATTTAAATGAAGCCCTGCAAAATACAATTGTTGTCTCTCGTAACCAGTGGAAAAGTGTTGCAGATCTCGATACAAAATTTGACGAAGACTTACCACTTGTGCCTTGTATTCCTGGTAAATTAACTCAAGTTATCTTAAATCTAATCGTTAATGCCGCCCACGCCATTGAAGAAAATGACACCGGCCCGTCCGCCAATGCACACAAAATTACCATTTCAACCTCCCATACCGAAAATTATGTTACAATTAAAGTCACTGATACGGGAATGGGCGTGCCTGAGCATATTATCGGTAAAATTTTTGATCCCTTCTTTACAACCAAAGATGTCGGTAAAGGCACAGGACAAGGACTTGCGATTTCTTATGATATCATTGTTGGTCAACATGATGGTTCATTAGACGTTTTATCCAATGAAGGAGAAGGGGCAACCTTCATCATAACCCTGCCCTTAACCGCCAAAGAGAATTCTCTTAAAGATAAAGCTGCATAACGTATTTAAAACAGGAAGTAAGTATGAAAGCATCTATTTTATTTGTTGATGATAACGAAAATATCCTTCAGGGTTTAAGGCGTAACTTAAGAAGTGTGCGCAAAGAATGGAAAACCCAGTTTGCGAATTGTGGCGATAACGCCCTTGATGTTTTAGACGATAATGATATCGATGTTATTGTGACCGACATTAGAATGCCGGGTATGGATGGCTCTGAATTACTTAAAAAAGCGCTCGATGCGCATGGGCGAACTATTCGTATTGTGCTTTCCGGCCAATGTGAAGAAGAAGTTATTTTACGGCTTTTATCCGTAAGTCACCAATATATGGCCAAACCTTTTGACGTGGACCTTATTATTGATACCGTGCGCGGTATGTTACAGCTCCGTGACCTCCTACAAGATGAAGATTTAAAAGGTTTTATCACTCAAATCCGTACTCTATCAAGCTTACCGAGTTTACAAAATCAAATTATGTCCGAACTGGCCGCAGAAGAAACAAGCTCAAACAGTCAGCTTGATAAACTTATCTCAAAAGATATCAGTTTATTTGCAAAACTTTTTCAAATCATGAATTCATCTTATTTCGGCAACAGCCAGAATATAACAAATATGGCATATGTCTGGGAGTTACTTGGGCGTGAAAAAATAACCGACCTTATCCATGACAACCATATTATGGCGCCGTTAGATACAAGCCTCGAACAAGAAGATTTTATCACAAAAATTTGGGCATATAGCGCCGAAGCGGCAACATTAAGCCAAAAAATCGCCGAAGCTGAACAACTGTCGGCAAAAGACGTTTCAACAGCTTATGCGGTCGGATTGTTACATACAATTGGGGTTGTGATCTTATATGAATTTGAACGGCAAAAAACGGGCCACGCCCCCCAAAACCCCGAAACCCTTATTGAAACCTCTGGATCTAGTGACAACTATATTCAAGCTGGAGGATTTTTAATCGGTCTATGGGGTTTACCCGAAAGCTTAACCAGCGCCATTTTACATCAAGCCGATCCTGAAAAAGGTGACGACCCTGAGCATGAAAAACTCACTCAAATCTGTCACGCGGTTCGTGCGATGATTATGCCTAAATATTTTTCAAACTTAACGCAAGAATCTCTACTTAACACCCATTATTGCGAAAATAACGGCCTCATAGAAAAATTAAATCGCTGGAAAAACTTATAATTTTAAGGCGATAAAAATACACGCGTGACTAAAGCCATAATTAATCTTTTGTAAGTATAATTAACCGTATGATAATATTGGTCAAACTAGGAAAAAAATATGAAACCCTCCATTTTATTTGTTGATGATCAAAATAACATTTTACAAAGCCTGCGTCGCTCCTTACGTGGCCTAGACAAGGAATGGAATATTCATTATGCCAATGGCGGTAGTGAAGCGCTTAATTTTATGGATGAAACCCATGTTGACGTTGTCATTTCAGACACAAATATGCCCGGCATGCGGGGCACCGAATTGTTATCTGAAATCCGTAGTCAATATCCTCATACCATCCGTCTTGTTCTCTCGGGGGGCTGTCGCAACGATGATATTTCACTTCTTCTCAGAACCAGTCATCAATTTTTTCCAAAACCCTTTGATATCGATAAACTCAAAGCAACGGTAGAACATCTTTTAAGGTTAAAAAATAAAATCAAAAATCCTAAAGTCCAAGATAAGGTTGCCTCGATTTCAAAACTCCCCTGTTCGCCAAATATCCATGGTCGTTTTTACAAAGAGCTTGATAATGTCGCACCCGACCTTAATGAACTTGGTGCATGTATTTCACATGATGTTGGTTTAACGGCAAAGCTTTTACAAAGCTTAAATTCAACCTTTTTTGGTGTTAATAAAGCGGGTATCCATCCCAATCGAGCGGTTCGTGTGATGGGGCCTGGTACAATTTCTCATCTGTTTTTAGATTCGATGCATTTTGAAACACTCGACGAGAGCCATGCGAACTATACCGTTATTTCTGAGGTGTATCGTCAAAGTCTGCATGCGGCTCTTCTGGCAAAAGAAATTGCCAAAGATGAAGGGTTATCGTCTGAAGACCAAGACCTTGCCTTTACCGCAGGCATGTTACACGACATTGGTGTTATCGTTTTAGCAACCGAGATGGTTGATGAGTTTAATGAAATTAAATCAAGCTTTACCCTTGGCTCGGAAGAAGAACTCAAAGCAGAGGTTAACGCATTTGGAAACAATCATTGTGACATCGGGGCTTATTTCCTTGGGCTTTGGGGGTTCCCAAAACAACTTATTTCGGCCGTCGCCTACCACCAAAACCCCAGCCTCGATGAAAGTGATGCCATTAACTTGACAACAATTGCACATATTGCACAGGCTTTTGCACAGTCTAATGACGAAACAACACAAGAAGCCGCTTTAGACAAAAACTACTTAGAATCCCTTGGTATCTACGGCAACATAAGCCAATGGCGCGCGGCTCACAATCAAGTTCTAAGCTTACCCATATGGCAAACGTGGCGTTTTTCTGATCAAACAAACGCGGCATAGTATTTAAATAAAACAGAATAAAAAAAGCGGCCATTTTCATAGCCGCTTTTTTAAACTTTAATCATAAAAGCTTTATTTGATTGTAAAACCATCATCTTTACGGATGTTTTGTTTACTATCATCATTTGTTGCTTTTTGGATCAGATCCCGAAGGTCGTTACCAAAATCTGCCGCAACTTGTTTTGCATCTACATTATTATTTGCAAAACGTGCCGCTTGTTTTGAGAATACATCTGCAAAACCATGTGCAACATCAGAAACAAGTTTACCAGATGGTGCTTTGCTCAAAAGAGTTTGAGTTAAAGCTGTAATACGTTCTGGTGTGACATTCATCACAACTTGGTAGAATTGATCTGCAACTTGGTCTGTTGGCAACATGCCAACGGATTGTTGGATCGTTTCTGCGATTTGGGCTTCATCCATATATTGAAGTTGCTCGTATAATGGTTTTGCCATCACAAGAACAGCTTGAATTGCCATTTGTTGCTGCATGGGAAGTTTTTCAGTTAAAACTTCGATTTGGGCTTTAAGCTCATCATATGATGCTTGTTTGCTGATATCTTTTAAAGATTTTGCGATGTTTTTAGCAACACGCTCATCAGCAAGGTTTGCAACAACACGGTCTAATGCATTTTTAACATCGTCACGTGACATAGATTGGAAAGCCATACTAACACCATTTGAGATATCTGTACTGGCAACAACACCATAAACATCATTAAAGAAATTTTCGATGTCTGATTTTGGAAATTCGTTTTTAACGTTATCTGCAACGCTTTTAACACCCGCGGCAACAGATTTACGGATTTTTTTAACACCACCAGCTGTACTATATTTCTGGTTGAGTTCATTAAATTTTTTACGGATAGCATCCCATCCTGGATTATTTGACATTTGTGTCTCTCCTCAAATTAACAGACTTCTTAAGTGTCTTATCAACAAAACTTAAAAAGCGATTCACATAAAATTATGAAGTTGCGCAAAATTAATCAGAATTATGACCAGAGTCAAGGATATTTTGGAAAATAATCGGGGGAATTGTGTTTACATAGATATGAATTCAACACGATAAAAAGTGCCATAATAATTTTTCATAGTGCTTTTACGCTAGGGTATCCAACAGCTCTCGTGTCATTTCATCCGCCGTTTTAAAGGCTGCAATATTGGCTTTATAAGCTAATTTTGCGGTAATTAAATTAACACTTTCTTCAACCAAATCCACATTTGGCACAGCAATAAGACCCTCTTCATCAGCAAAAGGAGAGCTTGGCGCATAAGAAATGGAATAAGCATTCGAATCTTCAACAACTTCTGAACGGACACCTGAGCCCAAATTTTCGATCACACTCGGCGAAAAGCTAATCTTTAGTGGCTTATAAACGGTTGAAGCCGATTCTGTTGCTGTGGGGTCTGGAATTTTACCAACGGTTGAAACATTGGCGATATTATTCGCCGATACCGCTAATTTTTGCTTTTGAGCTAACATCCCACTTAAGGAAATTGATAGAGAATCAATAGCCATTTTTAAACTCCTCACCTATATTTTCATATTATCGCATAAAATTTTTAACAAATTCTGTGAATTGACTGGTTTTTATTTAAAATTTGATCTGTTATAGTTTCTAAAGCGAAAATTTCTTTTGACCTTTAATGAGGATTTCATGACAAAAACGAATATTGTAACCACCTTTACCGCAATTGCTGCCCTGTTTGCCCTTGCTTATTCAACACCATCATCTGCTGAGGAGCGCACGGCCGGTAAAACCGTATCAGATTATCAAAAACAATATTCCGCCAAAATTAAAGGCAATAGCAAACATTGGCAAAAAGCACTGCCGAAACATTGGGACAGCAAAGACGAGCATGTACAACAATGGGATGGTCAAAATTGGGACCCTTCTAAATGGGATGATAAATATTGGACAGCGGAAAGTACCATTAAAAAATTCTTTGATAATGGTGTTTTCACCCGTCAATATAAAAAACGTGATCATCTCGTGATCGAAGTTGGCCCTATGTTTTACAAGTTCTCTGACCAAGACCAGCGCCGAAGCTTACAATTGTTAGCCGATTTACACAAAGTTTTCCAAAGCGGCCACAGCTCTTTCCAAGTCCGTGATGGTAAAAACCATAAACAAATTGGCCTCTTCACAAAAAATGGGTTAAGCCTCTATTAAAACCTATGTGGTGTTAACAGGCTGACAAGCCGATAGGTTGTTTTCATATGATTTCCCCTTTTTTCCACCGTGTTATATATTATATATGTGCGTTTAGCTTTATTTTTAATTTTGCTTATAGCTCCTCGGTTGCGGCAGCTCCAAAAATCATCCGTGATGAAGAAATTGAACGTATTTTAAAAGTCTACGCGTCGCCTATTTTTGATCAAGCAGGTTTAGATCGGCACACTGTTAACCTTATTCTGGTTGAAAGCCCTGAACTTAATGCTTTTGTTGCGGGCGGGATGAATATTTTTGTTTATACGGGTTTAATCCTTGAAACCGAAGATCCGGGTGAAGTCATTGGGGTGCTCGCCCATGAAACAAGCCATATTTCTTCTGGGCATCTTATCCGAACCAAACTCGCGATGGAACATGCTTCTAAACAATCAATCCTAACAACGTTACTTGGTATTGCCGCGGCCCTAGGTACAGGGAGTGCGGAAGCTGGAACGGCCATCACTCTGGGGGGGCAGAATATTGTCGGACGGCAATTTTTAGCTCATTCCCGCGCCAATGAGGCCTCTGCCGATCAAGGCGCTGCCAACTTCCTAAAAAAGGCTAAACTTTCTCCCATCGGTCTACACAGTTTTATGGAGAAGCTTTCTTCTGAAGAGCTTTTGCCAACATCACAACAAAGTGAATATGTCCGTACGCACCCATTAACCTTAAACCGGGTTAAATTTTTAGCCCGTATGGTCGAAGAATCTCGTTATGCAGAAAAGCCTTTGCCCGCGGAGTGGCTTACGCTTCACCAACGAATGCAAGCCAAACTGATTGGCTATTTATACCCTGATCGTGCGTTACGCAACCAAAAATCTGATTTTGCAAGCCAATATGCCAAAGCAATTGCTTATTACCGTAAAAATAAAAAAGATTTTGCGCTCACGATATTAAACCAATTAATTAAACAAGAACCCTATAATCCGTACCTTTATGAATTAAAAGGCCAAATCTTATTAGAAAATGGCTTAATCGAAGATGCCATTGCGCCGAATAAACGTGCAATTTCCCTTTTGCCAGATGCGAGCCTCTTCCGCGTCACCTATGCCCACAATTTATTAGAGCTTAAAAATGCGCCGACGGACAAAACCTTAGAAGCCCTTCGACAACTTAAATATGCTTTAAAAAAGGAAAAAACCTCACCGCGGGTTCATCGTTTGCTTGCCACCGCCTATGGTCGCCTTGATAATAAAGGTTATGCGCGTCTACATCTTGCAGAGGAAGCTCTTTTACAAAATCACCCTAGCCGAGCCATCCGACAAGCTTTATACGCACAAGAAGATATTGAAAAAGGCACTTCAGGTTGGTACCAACTGCAAGATTTAATGCAAAGTGCAAAAAAGAGGCTAGTACAAAAAGGCAAAAGATGATTAATTTATACAGATTAACTTATGTCACCTTTTTCACGGTAGAATTAAAAAACACATAAAAGACTTATAGAAAGGTATTTATTATGCGTTCGTACAAAAATCTTATCCTTACCGGAGTTGTGATTGCCGCCATATCCTTGTTTGGTTTCTTTAACAGCACTCCTTCTCAAGCAGAAAAATCATCCCTGACTAAAAAAGAAGTTGAAACAATTATTCATGATTACATCATGGAAAATCCATTTTTTATTCTTCAAGCCATTGATAAATACCAAAAAGAAACAATCCAAAAATCCGTTTCACAGGCGATGGAAAAAAATTACCGTAAGCTTTTTGAAAATGATCAAAGCCCACAAACAGACAATGCCGATACTGCAGATATTACCGTTGTTGAATTCTTTGATTATAACTGTGGTTACTGTAAACGTGCGTTACCAATGGTAAATGCTTTAATTGCAAGTGACCCTAAAGTTCGTTTTATCTATAAAGAATTCCCAATCTTAGGCCCAACCTCAATCACGGCTGCAAAATGGGCTCTCGCTGCAAATAAACAAGGTAAATATGTTGCCTTTCATAACGAGCTCATGACATTAAAGGGTAGCCTTAATGAAAGTAAACTCGAAAAAATTGCAAAAAACATCGGCCTTGATATCAAAAAATTAAAACAAGATGCTGAAAGCGATGAAGTCAAAAAACAGATTGAAGAGACACATGCGATTGCCTCTGATTTAAACATTGGTGGTACACCCGCATTTCTTGTTGGTGAAGAAATCATTCCAGGAGGTTTATCTCTTGATGACATCAAAAAGCTGATCGCCGAAAAGCGTAAAGCTAAAAAATCTTAATTATTTCAAGAGAATCACACCGCTGATTCCCTTAAAATGACGTTTTTGAAAGAAGGATGCCCCGTGCATCCTTCTTTTTTTATTAATTATTTATTAAAACATCGCTTTATTAACTTTCTTTTAACGCTTTGTGGGTGGGCTTTTGCGTGTTTTGCGTAATATTATTACAAAAAGTTAACAAAAAATGTACAAAAACAACTTGACCAGTATTACGTAAAATGATTTACTAGTTGTTAACATAAACACGCTACGTGATCACAAATCACAGACTACGGGAAATATAGGGAGTAAATAAAATGTCTAAAATTTTAATCGCAGAACACAACGCCGCAACCAAACAATATTTGACCAAAAACTTAAAAAATTCAGGAAACACAGTACATGTTGCACAAACAGGTACAGATACATGGAAAGCAATCTCCAGTGATGAATATGATGTGATTATGATCGACATTGTTATGCCTGGCTTAGATGGCTTTGTCCTTGCTCAAAAAGCGCTTCAAAACAACCCTTGTACACAAATTATTTTTATAACGGGCTTTGCCGCCGTTGCGATGGATACTTATAATACCCCCGCTTATGCCCCTCGTCCTTTAACCTCAAAACCATTTCACCTTACAGAAATGGCCGCACGTGTCCGTTTTTTAATGGGTGAAGGTGAGCTTCCCGCAACGTATAGCAGTGCCGTACTCGCCAGCGACAATAATGTTGTTTACGCCGAATTTGGCGCCCAAAAAACAGGTTAACAAAAAAACACGGTAGTTTCATTTCCCGTATAAAATTTACCACACGACCATCCACTCCCATGAGGGCTCTTTTACAGAGCCCTCTTTTTTTATTGCGCCTCACTTTTTCTCATGCTATTTAACACATAACACCACAAATACGTGGGCGTATAGCTCAGCGGGAGAGCGCTTCGTTGACATCGAAGAGGTCACTGGTTCAATCCCAGTTATGCCCACCATTTAAAATTAATACCTTAGCCACGCTTTTAAATACCGTTGCAAAGGGCTCGAAAGATAGACAAAAGACAAAGTTCTCCCCCTCCAAGGATAATAGTCATATCCACAACTTCTTTAAAAACACTAAAAAAAATCCCTGTAAAAATTGTAAGGTATCTTAGCTGTGATTTAACCTAGAACTACTTTCAGGCTCAACATCAACAGTCACCTTTTTCTCCAAAAATGTCGGTACGTTTTCCTTTAAATAATCTATAGCCTCCTTCTGATGTCGCTTTACTGCCACTTGGAATTTATACCAGTCCGTTTCTGTGTAATTTTCATCATCTTTCCAAAAATAATTATATGAAGCTGTTACATCTCTACCGGCTGTTCTTTGTTGCTCTTTTTTTCTTGGTTCTCTTCTTACTGCATCCTGAAACCATTTCACCTTATGTTTCTCATTTTCTTCATACTCTATATATTCTTCTATCTCAGTAGCGCCGTAAGCATGTTGTCGTGCAAGCTCCTTATATCGATTAATACGCTCTCCTTTTTTAGAATTATCATTATCAACCTCACCAATAGCGTCATTTAAATCTTCAAGCAAAGAGGCGCATTCTTTATCGTAGTCTTTATTACCATTATTTAAGCCATGAAGAGAGGAGTTGAATAAATATTTAAACAAATGTTCTGAGGCCTCTAAAAACCTATCTTTATTACTTATATGTTCATTAACAAGCCTAGGATCTTTCCACTCAAGAGCAGGACAATCTGGTTTATAGTGTGCATCTGCATGGCCTGTATTAAGAAAAAGCTTATTTACGGCTTCATTCAATAAGTTAGAGTTCTCTATATCGTTAAACTCATCACTACAGCCCACAAAATTCTGGTGCGCCCATGTATCTACATAGCTATGACAGGCTATACCTATTTGATAAAGATTGTTTTCATTAAGAGCCATTTGAAAAAGATTTTGAGCGTGTTTACTATTGGGAGTCGTGTTAAGACCATGTGTTTTTCCATCAATACGCTTAGCTGTATCCGCATTTGGATTGCCCGGAATAAAATGAAAAACTGGATAAATTTCCAATTGGTCACCTTCTGGCTTTAAAATATTTAGGGTCTGGCTCATTTTCCCACTAAAGGCATGATCCCGCCCCCTATTGATAACGTAGCTTTCATTATTGTCATCTACATATTGAGCTGAAAAGGCTATGGTCTGTGCATCTTTGTGATTAAAGCCCGCACGTGCAGCAACTAAGTAAGTTATATAGTAGTGGAACTCAATATCCATTATTTTCTCCTAAATATTTCCAAATAAAAAGACTAAAGATTATATATAATAGTATATTAAAATAAGACAAATCAAACAACATCAAATATCAAAGCTACACACGGGTTTAATATTGCGGTAAAAAAGTAATGGCCAAAGAAAAATGAAAACCATCTCGACCTTAAAAATTTATTTTCAAAGGAAACGGCAATACCTTACGTCTTATAACAAAGACTTTCTCAATTGGATAAAAGGATGATGTTATGTTGAAAAATAGATTTTATATTTTTTTATATTTTTCTCTCACGGTGGCTTTTTTATTCCCCTCAGCCAAGGCCTTTGCCTGTAGCTGTGTTAACCAAGACATCAATGTTCTTTATAAAACATCTGACCTTGTTGTTTTCGGTACACCCAAAAAGAATTTGGAAAATCAACAGCAGCGCTTTTTTGTTCAAAAAACAATCAAAGGTAAACTTCCAGAGAATGGGCTTTTTATCAGACAGCAGGAAAGCACCTGTCGTTATAAACAGCTGCCCCTTTCCATAGAACAAGAATACCTGTTATTCCTCAAAGCCGATAAAAAGGGATATAAGCTAACATCACGCTGTTATAATTATACAACAAGGGATGGTTTTTTTAACCTTCGAATGTCGGATACTTACGCTAATATACACAAAAGCATGCTCCCCGCTTTTTTAAGGGCACAAGGCAAGATCCCTAAAATAGACCTCTATACCTCGTATAGAGTAACTGAAAAAGGTATCGAAAATTGGTTAACGATTATCAACCTAGAAAATAAAGATATTAAAATTTTCCACCCTTCTAACCGCCAAGCTTTTACCTTTTTTGTAATTGATCACTATGGTAACCCCCTACCGCCTCAAGGTTATGCCAAAGTAGACCCACCAAGCAATGGCGTATTAACCGTTGCCAAAAAAGGGAGCTATAATTACAAAATATCACCGTCTTCTGAGCTGTATTTCCCGTATCTTTCCGGTACCGCTCAATTTGGGTTTGCGCTTAATAAAAATGAAAAATACCGGATGCATGTTGTTTACCGTCCCTATGGCGGCACGTATGGTGCAACGTCCTCCAAAGAGAAAATTATTCCTTAGCTATACACGCGCAACTTAGGTTTAAGCACCTGGCCTAAAATGATTTTTATTCATATTTTTTAGATGATCCGGTTAAAAAATATGCACCGCCAATAAAACCGGCGCCCCCGATAATATTGCCAATCGAAACCCAAAACAAATTATAAAATACACCAAAAAAAGTGACACTATCCGAATGGGGGCCAAACATTGAAATGGTAAAAACAGCCATATTCGCGACCCCATGTTCAAACCCCGCAGAAATAAAAGCAAAAAGGCACCAAAAAATTAACATACATTTTGCCATATCATTTTGCGTCCGCGCCGACATCCAGATCGCGAGACAAATTAACCAATTACACATTGCTCCCCGTGCCAAAAGTTCAATGATTGTGCTATTAATTTTATGATCTGAAATTTGATGAACCTAACTTGAACTTTCTTCAACCCAGCCGCCGCCACCGCCTAAAATAAAAAGAATTGAGATTAATACCGCGCCCATCAAGTTGCCATACCAACAGACAAACCAGTCATAAATAACTTCAAAAAATTTGATTTTTTTATAAAGAAATCCAAACGACATAATCATCGTATGCCCCGAAAAAAGCTCTGCCCCGGCAAAAATAATTAACGTCAAAGCGATGCCAAAAAAACACCCCATTACTAGATTGATATTTTCCGGAGCAACATCATTACCCAGTGTTAAAATCAAAATAATCCCAACCCCAACATAAGCCCCCGCCATCATGCTAGAGATAAAAAAACCTCTAAAATTGTTTTTAAGATAGCTGATTTTTTTAACCGCCAAATCGGCCATATTTTTATTTGTGTCTTGGTACATTATATTTTCCTTTTGGCTTTCGCTTTTTTTATTCCCTATCTTACAAGGATCGAAGGGCATAGAATTTTAGCGCGCTTACCCAACGTCAATGCCAAGCGCCTTAAAAAACGATGTTGCTTCGGGTAAATCAAATTTAGCTTTTTTTATTTTGCTAAAATTAGGGTCAATAAAATAATTTCGTGCGCCTCTAAAATCAGCCTCCGTCAGATCACAGCCATTAAAATTAACCCCGCGAAGTTCGGAACCTGAAAAATCGGCTTTTTTAAGGTAGCATTGTGAAAAATCGGCCTCTTTTAAACGACATTCAATCGCTTCAAAACGATGCAACTCTAAATTGTTAAACACACAGAAATCTAAAATTGAATTTGAGAATTTAAGATCATCTGCGGCCGAGACTTGGCTCCAATTAATGCCTAACAATTTACAATGATCAAAAACAGTATCCCTAAAAACCGCTCCAACCATCTTGGTATTACTCAAGTCACATTTTCGAAAACAGCAATCGATAAACTTTGTGTTTTTAAAGGAGATTTCAGAATGGGAAAAAACATCAAAATTACAATTAATAAATTCACGATCTTCAAGGTGATCAAATAAACTTAGATCAATATCCTTGTCTTCAAAATAATCATTTTCATCTTGCATTTACCTGTGCCTACTCCCTTGTTCACACATGGTTATTTATGCAGATTTTTGCGTTTTAATTCAGACCAATGTTGATTGGTAACACCCGAACATTCAAAATCATCAACATACGGAATGTTAACAATACCCTTCTCAAAAATCACAAGATCGCGTTTAGTATTAGGATCCATACTAAATTTATAACAACTGCCATATTTCTTTTTTTTGAAATAAACCCAAAATTGATCATCGGGTTTTCCTTTATACGACTTAATGACTTTAACTTCTGCTTTTGAAGTATATTCATCAATATCAACCACCTCTAATACTTGTACGGTTAAGAGATAATCTGCATGTTTAAACGTTGATTTTGCCGCTTTTTCTAAATTATTAAGACACGCACATTGTGCCATTGCAATATTAGGCTTAAACACTAAAAAACATGCTAAAACCGCAATAGCTTGCAAAAATTTATACTTCATTCTTCCAACTTACTTTTTCATCTTAATCATCATCGTCAACGCTTTACCAAAAGCGAGCCGTGAACCCGTCGCCGCCGCGCTGCTAATTTCGATTTTAACGCTTGGTAGGGTTTCAACAGCCATTATACACCTTTGAGCCTGCAAACAAGTAAAATCTTTTGTCACCGTAAAAATCTGTTTTTTTGAGGTAATATCATAAATTTGATCATGATATTTTTGTAGATCTGATGAAATAAACGCAACTTTGGTTTTTATTTTATCTAATTCAGATATTTCTGTCAGCTTCGGTAACAAAAGATGTTTACCAGCCTGAAGCCCTCCTGTAAGGATTTTTTCGATGGTTTTTGCTTCTGAAACCGATTCAGGGCTTTTTTTATCATAAATCACAGAAATAACCACAGGGCCGTTATGGATGCCGTCGATAAAGTTGAACGTCCGCGCCGCAACTTGTAAATCTTTTTCAGTAATTGACGCATAAGCGTCTTGAGGTGGAAAGATTAAAGACACCACAAATACGGCGATCAAGCTCAAACCGATAAAAAAAGAAGACATTTTAAATTTCATTTTTAACCTTTTCTGACCTACAGAATGTGTTTGCAATATGGAAGAGTTAGAACCGAAGAACAGACATAAAAAGTAGAGACTACGTAAATACAATCGTATGAATTAACTATCTCTTTTAATGTAATTTCTAACGATAATGAAATCAAGGCCATAAAAAGATAAAAGCCCAATTTTAGCTTTTTCAGTCACTGAAAAACCCTTAAGACCCAAAATACGCCATTCCATTTTCCACGCCAAAAGCACCGCGAAGCTTACCACACCCCGATTAGGTCGAATTTTAATGAAGATATTTTATTTAAATCAATCGATCCGTTCTATCGGATGCCCGCGTAGGGCTAAAAGAGTAATCACCCCATCTGGCCCGACAAAATGCCCAGCTCCGGCAACAATAAAATAATCCTCGTCTTGACCGAGATACGATTCAATGACAGGGATCCAATTTTTATTCCGTTCAACAAACATACGGTTATAAATAGCCTCGCTTAAATCTTTGCCTTCATATTTTAAGCTGCCCCATAAACGCATTTCAAGCGCTTCGATATCCCCTGTACGCCACGCGTCCACCATGTCTTTAAAGTGATCTTTATACAGATACGGTTTATTTATTTTGTGCAGCGCACTTTTAATCATATCGGTTTGTACCGCAACGGGAATTGTTGTGTTAATACGGTATTGATCTTCAAAGCGCTCTAATTCTAAAATCGGTTTTCCATGACGCTGTGCCATGGTAATAAAATGATGGTCAACGCCTTTTTTAAAACTGATTTTGTTTTTTTGATACATTTGTGCTGGCGATGGGAGACGTGCCAAAAGATCCGCAACCGCCCATGGTGCCATCGCATTTAACATGGTCATATTAAGACCGTATTCTGAAGCTTTGACTTGAACGTCATAATAAAGATCTGGTGTCAAAACATCTGGAAGGCTCCAGCCCAAATTCATCATACCGCCGCGATTGTAAAAATTATCATTTGTTTGTGTTGGGCCAATCTTACGTACATCAACCTCAACAACCAAATTTTCTGATTCTTTAAAAGCATCTTTAACTTGTTTTGTAAATTTAAGTTTTTCTTCCAAAACATGGACAGAACCAAAAATATAAATTGTATTTGTTGGTGTTTTAATCCGCCAAAAAGCGGGGCCTTCCGCTTGTGCCGGGGTTGTCGAAACCATCACACACATCACCATAAACGAAACAATTACACCACATATTTTTTTCATAAAAATTCCCCAATATTTACTTCAAATCTAGTCTACCCCAGTTATCTTAACAAAATCTTGATTAAAAAAGATACGCCCCCGCAAATTTCGGGGACGTATCTATATATTTTAAATGGGATACCTAATTATGATTAGCCATCGCTGCCGCCGTCTTTGCTAGGCGGACAAGATTAATAAATTCTGTGCGGTAACCAAAATCATCAACCCCTTTACCATCCTTTGCAAGGCGGATAATATCATCATAACTAAAGTCCGCAACAAACGCACCGCCACGCAATTTTTGTCCAAAAGCCGCAACGGATGCCGCAAACTGGATATCATCTGTTAAATTTTTCCATGATTTAACATCCTCTGTTGTGATGGCACGTGTCATTAATTTACTTTTTGTGCCTTTGGGTTCTTTGTAACGCATTTTCAAAAAGGCATATTCACGACCCTCTGCCGATTTTGTCTTTTTATGATCTTCTGGTAAAGCTTGGCCATAACGCAGAGGATCAACCATACGATGTGCACTACCAGAAGGCGTGATTTCATAAATTGCCGTCACGGTATGACCTGAGCCAATTTCACCCGCATCGACTTTATCATTGTTAAAATCTTCGCGGTTTAAATGCCGCGTTTCATAACCAATAAGACGGTATTCAGAAACCATTTTAGGGTTAAATTCAACTTGGATTTTAACGTCTTTTGCGATGGTAAAAAGCGTTGAATTGGCTTCATCAACCAAAACCTTTCGGGCTTCACTTAAGGTGTCAATATACGCGGCATTGCCGTTCCCATTTTGCGCCAACGTCTGCATCAAATTATCATGATAGTTCCCTTGACCAAAGCCTAAAATAGACAGTGAAATTCCGGTTTCCCGTTTCCGCTCAACAAAATCCTGTAATTCTTGGGGATTTGTAATGCCCACATTAAAATCACCATCTGTCGCCAAGATCACACGGTTAACACCTTGCGTATTTAAATTTGCCTCAGCTAAAGCATAAGCCTGGCGGATACCTTCCGCTCCCGCCGTTGAACCACCGGCTCTTAAACGATCTAATGCTGCAATTATTTTATGTTTATCGGAAACTTTTGTTGGTTCAAGAACTGTTCCTGCGGCTCCTGCATAAACCACAATTGCGATGGTATCATCGGGACGCAGGCTCTCGAGTAACATTTTAAACGAATTTTTTAACAACGGCAGCTTATCAGGGCTGTTCATAGAACCTGAAACATCTAATAAAAACACCAAGTTGGATTGTTTTATTTCGGCTGGTGCAAGATCATATCCCTTCACCCCGATATGAATCATTTTATTGCCCGCTTTCCACGGTGAATCATAAACAGCAACAGTTGGTTTAAAGGGTAAACCTTGTACAACGGGGCTGTTTTCAATACGATCGGTGTATCTTTCTTTGCTGTGTGCGGGGAGTTCATAATCATAGTCAAAATAGTTAATCAATTCTTCAACTCGAATAGCATCTTTTTGAGGCAAAACCCCATTGTTAAGCTGACGACGCATAAAAGAATAAGACGCTGTATCCACATCAATTGAAAAAGTAGAAACCGGTTCTTCCGTCACAATTTTAATTGATGCATCTTTGTAATCCGTAAATTCATCTTCCCCAACATCTTGATAATAATTTTGTTGGGCATCATCAGACATTGAGCGTGCTGGTATATTTTGCGACGCTATTAAACCGCCGATAGCGACTTTGCGCATCTTTTTCTTTTCAGCTATTTGCTGATGCTGAGGCGGTAACGGAGAAGAGGCCAACGGGGCTACCGCTATCGCGCGCACTTCGGCTTCCATCATTTCTTTGGCCGGTTCCGCCCGAATACGCGAGGATTCAGCTTCACCTTTTACTGCCGCAACGCGTCCAATCTGATTAAGCCGGGCATTTTTTTGATCGGCATCTGTTCTTTGGACAAGCTGTTGCCCTGCTGGACGTTGGCGGGGCAATTGATCTTTTTTATCCTGCACTGCTTTTCCACGAGCAACACTCAACAAGCTCGGCTTCCGGTTTTGATCAGATGGTGCGGCAAAATCTTCCTCTTGAGCTCTGTTAGGGGCACTTTTAAGTAAGTCTAAAACTTTATCACCAACGTTTTGTTTTTGCGATGCCACGATATTGCTCGTAACGGCAGAAAGTCCTTCAACATTTTCTGCGGCCTTCGGCTTTACCATTTCATTATTCACAGCCGCATCACTGCTGATCGGGGCGTGTTGGTAGATCATTTTATAAGTTAACGGGCCACCAATTGCGACGAGTAACGCACAAGCCGCAACCGCACCGGACATTCCAGATAATACAAATTGTTTTTTCATGATTAGTCTCCATAAGTAAGTTGATTTACCTATAGGACGATTAGATTTTTCATTTCCTTGGAATTTTTTTTGATTATTTTTTTCAAAAGCCGCCAATGCCATTGCCACAGCCTGCTTTTCCGCTGTTTTACTTGCGGGCGGAACCTCAACATTTGACAAGATCTCTTTTAATTTGTTTTCATCCATAATGAACCCCCTTCCCAGCAACCTCAGCCATTAACTTCCGTGCTTCATGAATACGCCATGAAACCGTACTTTCTTTACATTCTAAAATGATAGAGGCTTCTTTGTGATTTAAGCCTTCCCAACAGACTAAAATGACCGCGGCTTTAATTTTATCTGGTAATTTATCCAAAAATTTTAACGTTTGTTTTGTCTGAAGCTGTGCTTCTTGATCTGCTTTAGGCGCAATAAATTCAACATCTTCATAAATCGGTAATTCATGATCTCGCTGACGGTTTTTTTTGCGAACGTAATCTTTTGCGGTATTCACAACCAAACGATATAACCATGACGTAAAAGCCGCATCGTGGCGAAAACTAGAGAGGTTATTGGCAAGCTTAATCGAAGCCTCTTGCGCAATTTCTTCCGCGTCTTCTTTATTTCCAATCCATTTATAAGCCATTTTATATATCGTCATATAGTGCCGCTCAATAAGTTGCTTGAATGCAACAGCATCACCGTTGCAGGCTAACTTCACCAGTTCTTCATCTTTTATTTGTTCCATTACGGATACCTATTTTAAGATAAGACGTCAGAGCAGAATAGATCCTTGGAAAAAAGTCTATATTTTCGGCAGCCATTCGTAAACATTTGTTTTTGCATCATAAATGATATTATCTGAAACATGCGTAACCGGGCTTTTTGTATCCATGTTAAGATAGATGTACGCCTGTACGTTTTGATCACACAAAATTAATTCCCGCCGATAGCGCAAACCTTCTTCTTCAAAGGTATCTAGATCTGGCCATAAATTTGATGGGATCTGATACAGTTCCCCTTTAATCAAAGCCGTTCCTCCCGCCACAACAGCGGGGTAGGTGCGTCCCTTATAAAAATCTGATAAAAACTCAACACATGCCCAGCGCGGTTCCGCTGTTACAACATCACGTAAATATTTTGCGCCGCTCATACGTTCATGCGCCCATAATTTACGTTTTAACGTGCCATAAACAAAAAGCAAATCCATTAAAAATCCTTTTTTATTTAACATCAAAGCCAAGATCTGCTTATTATCTTAACCAGAAGAAACTCTATAAAAACATAACAAGATGAAGAAAAATTCAATGACCAAAAAAATATCCTTCCAAGGCAACCTCGGTGCCTATTCAGATCTTGCATGTCGTAAAGCTTTTCCAGATATGGAGACCCTCCCCTGTGCTTTGTTTTCAGAAGCTTTTGCCGCTTTGAGTGATGGCCGATCCGACCTTGCGATGATTCCGATTGATAATTCCATTGCCGGTCGTGTGGCCGATATTCATCATCTTTTACCGCAATCGAACCTGCATATCATCGGCGAAGAATTTATTCCAATTCATCATTGTTTACTTGCCCCAAGAGGTGCATCTCTTCACGGGTTAAAAAAGGTTTACAGCCATATTCACGCGCTTCCACAATGCCGTGATTTCATCCAAACCCATAATTTAGAAGCCATTGTTCATGGAGATACCGCCAAATCCGCCAAAACAATTGCCGAAAAACAAGATCCAACCTGTGCGGCTATTGCATCGGAACTGGCCGCTGAACTATATGATTTAGAGATTCTAGAACAAAACATCGAAGATGAAGATCACAATACAACCCGGTTTATTATTCTGTCTCGGGACCCTGTTACCCCTCCTTATCAAAAAGATAAAACCTATGTGACGTCGATCCTCTTTCGGGTGCGCAGTATCCCTGCCGTGTTGTACAAAGCCCTTGGCGGTTTTGCAACGAATGGTATTAATCTAACAAAGTTAGAAAGTTATATGGTGAAAGGCCATTTTACTGCCGCCCAATTTTATTGTGATGTTGAAAGCCACCCAGACGATCCTTCACTTCAGCTTGCGCTTGATGAGCTCGGATTTTATGCGGAAGAAATCCGAATTGTTGGTAGTTATGAGGCGCACCCTTTTCGATCTGAATTAAATTAAATTAAATTATGTTTTTTTTAAAACCTTAATGTTAGCCTGTTAACGCTAATGTGTTTTTTAGCACACGGATTTTAATATAATGGAGAATAATCATGGCAACACATGCAGAACTTGCTTCTCGACTTTTACGCGACGCGGCAAATTTTTTTCGTAATGTTGGTGATCAAAACGAACCAATAAAAGATCAAATGCATGACAATGCCGATGTTTATGAGCAAATTGCAGATCTATTAGAACAAAACCCAAATGGCCAACTTGATATGGGTGATGAGCCTCAACTTCAGCCGCAAGACACATAAATATCAAAGACTTATCATTTTTCCGCGGTTTTCTACGCTTTTTCTACATTCTTTGTTAGGAATAAACCTCTTTTTTTGCTAGAATCTGATCTAGTACGCTCACCGAAGGAGGCCTATTCATGGCATTCACCTCTTCTAAGAAGAAAAAGATCACAAAAACACGGCATAATAAGCAACCAATTTTTCCGCCTGCTTTCCACGCTTTTTTTGCAAAACGCTTAACCGATATTGTCGGTGGCCTTTTTGTGATGACGGGGTTATGCCTTGCTTTTGCTTTATTCAGCCATAGTGCAACGGATCCGTCTTTAAATACCGCAGGGCAAGCCTCTGCCGTTCATAATTTTTTGGGTCGCCCTGGAGCGCATATCTCTGATTTATTTTTACAGACACTCGGCATTTCTGCCTATTTGATTAGTGCCTGTTTTATCGTTTGGGGAGCGCGGGTTTTAATGCGTAAACCGCTGCGCCCCATGTTACCCAAAATATCTTTTCTGCTTATTGCTGTTCTGGCTGGAAGTATTGCAAGCGCACGTATTCCCGCCTTTGAAAGCTGGATTATGGGGTCTTACCTTGGCGGAAGTGCCGGTATTCTTCTTTTTAACAGTTTTACCGATTTAATGGCTCAACTCATTGGCATTTCAGCACATTATGTTATTGCAGGCATTGCAGCCGTCATCTCAGTTGTATGTTTTGCGATTGCCTTGGGCTTTGGTAAATCGGGCTGGCAGTTTTGTGCACAGAATTTCTACAGCCTCTGTTATGCCGCTTATTATTATTGTCGGCTGGGTCTTCATAAAATCTTTAATTGGCACGAAGAATACAGCCAGCTTGACCTTAAAAGGCCAACTATTCCGGCATTGCCAAAACCAATCACAAAAAGCTCCGTTGAGAAAACCACAACCCTTATGCCTGATGCCGCACAAAATCTAACGGAACCCACACAAAAAAAGAAGGCCATTATTGCCTCTCATCCGGTGCCGGTTGAAAAAAGCAGCCTGAACCCTGCAAAACAACAAGCCAAACTTGCCCTTACAACCTCTGATCTCGATTGGAGTTTGCCACCAATAAACTTTCTAGAAGAGGCTCCCGCCCAAGTAGCTCAAGGCCGTCCAGATAATGATGCTCTACAAAAAAATGCTGAGATTCTTCATTCCACCTTGGAAGATTTTAAAATCCAAGGTGACATTTTAAAAGTAAATCCCGGCCCTGTTGTCACTCTTTATGAATTTGAACCGGCTCCGGGCACAAAATCCTCTCGGGTTATTGGCCTTGCCGATGATATTGCCCGTTCGATGAGTTCTGTTTCCGCACGTGTTGCCGTTATCCCAGGTAAAAATGCAATGGGTATCGAATTACCGAATGTTAAACGCGAAATTGTTTACCTCAGAGATTTATTTGAATCCCGTGTTTATGATAAAAATACCAACAAACTTCCGCTTGTTCTCGGTAAAGACATTGGCGGGGCTCCGGTTATTGCCGACCTTGCACGGATGCCTCATTTATTGGTTGCAGGAACAACCGGATCTGGTAAATCCGTTGCGATTAACACCATGATTTTATCCTTATTATACCGTTTTTCACCTGAAAAATGTCGTTTTATCATGATCGACCCCAAGATGCTTGAACTGTCCGTTTATGATGATATCCCGCATCTTTTAACACCCGTGGTGACTGAACCCCATAAAGCTGTCACTGCCTTAAAATGGGCTGTGCGGGAGATGGAGGATCGTTATCGCTTGATGTCAAAATTAGGTGTCCGTAATTTGGAGGGTTATAACAGCCGCGTTAAGGAAGCCCTCAGTAAAGGGGAAGTTGTCACCCACCGCACCCAAACAGGCTTTGATCCTGAGACCGGCAAACCCACCTTTGAAGAACAGCCTTTAGACCTTACAGAATTACCTTTTATCGTTGTGATCGTTGATGAATTTGCTGACCTGATGCTCGTTGCTGGTAAAGAAGTCGAGATGGCAATCCAACGCTTGGCTCAAATGGCGCGTGCGGCGGGTATTCATCTGATCATGGCAACACAACGCCCGTCTGTTGACGTTATCACCGGTGTGATTAAAGCCAACTTCCCGACACGTATCTCTTTCCAAGTGACCTCTAAGTTCGATAGCCGAACGATTCTGGGAGAGGGCGGTGCTGAACAACTTTTGGGCCGTGGTGATATGCTTTATATGGCCGCTGGCGGACGGATCCAACGTGTTCATGGGCCTTTTGTTGATGATGCCGAAGTTGAACAAGTTGTGTCTTACCTTAAATCTCAAGGTGAGCCGGAATATGTTGATAATGTTACAGATGGGGAGGATGAAATGTTTGGCGATGACGGCATAAAAGGAATCGCCGCCGGCAACGATGGTTATGATGAATTATACGATCAAGCTGTTGCGCTCGTTTTACGAGAACGAAAAGCCTCAACCAGTTTTGTTCAACGCCACATGCAAATCGGCTATAACCGTGCCGCACGTATCATTGAAACCATGGAAAAAGAAGGCATTATCGGGGCCGCAAATCATGTCGGCAAACGTGAAATCTTATTCGAAAGTATCGAATAACTTGACATTTTACAGAATACATATCTATAATACTCCCACTTTGTAAATAAGGTTGTGGAGATCAACATGTCATCAAAAAAAGTGACTAAAAAAACGCCCTCTAAAGAAAAAACACCAGATAAATATGATTTGGCTTTTAAAAAACTTGGCGATGATTTTGTGAAGTCTGTTGATAAGGGTTTAGAACAGCTGAAAACGGAAACCGAACTTCGTTTAGAAATTCTTCAGCTTAAAACAGATAAAGCATTAGATGGTATTTATCGCAAAACCATTAGCAATATTCGTGATTTACAAAAAAAATCGCCAAAAAAGTAACGCTGTCAAAACCGTATTTAGGTTTATAAAAAAAGATAAATCTCATGGCCACAACATTTGAATATACTTTTATCGAGGCTGCTGCAAATGGCGAGTTAGATATTTTAGAAGAATATTTCTCTAAAAAAATTGTCAATATAAATGCCGGGCAAAGCAGCACCGGACACACAGCTCTTATGGCGGCGGTCTCGTGTAACGAGCATCCTTGTGTCGCATTTTTAATCCAAAATGATGCCAATATAAATCAACAAGATTTTCAAGGTCATAGCGCACTTCATTATGCCGTCGAGCATCAAAATGAAACTCTCATTACAACTCTTATTTATGCAGGCATTGATATAAACCTTAAAAATCATAACGGCCTTAACGCTTATCAATATGCACTGCACACAAAAAACAATCTAAACCTTGCCAATTATATTAAAGCCACCGCGCGCGCCGAACAAAAAAGGTCAAACCAAAATACAAACTTAAATATCGAGGTAAGCTTTAAATCGGCCTCACGCCACATCAAAAACAAAATAAACCCACAAGGCCTTTCTTTAAAACGTCGAAGACCACGCTAAACCCATTATGGCGTTAAAAAATTGACTTCACCTTGATAAATTGTCATGCTCGTTTTGAAAAAATAAAAGAAGAGTTTTGTCATGTTGATCCGTTTTATTTATCTCATTTCATTTTGCGTCATAACCCTGTTCCATAGCAATACAAGTCAAGCTAAAACACTCAATACAACGTCACCGCAAATCTCTCTGCCGCAAATTGAGCTTTATTTAAATAATTTAAAAACCGTCAAATCAGATTTTTTACAAACAGCAAATGACGGCACCCAGCTTGAAGGTCAATTTTTTCTGAAACGCCCCGGCAAACTGCGTTTCCAATATGCGCCGCCGCTTAAAGATTTTATTGTCGCCGATGGTCTTTTTATCTATTTTTATGATGCCGAGATGGAACAGCAATCCCATACCACGATTGGGAATTCCCTTGCCGATTTTATCTTACGTAAAAATATCAAACTTTCCGGGGATGTTCGTGTTTCTGATTATAAAATGGCGGGGGGGTTGTTACAGGTAACCCTCCGTTCTGCTGAAGACCCCGAATCTGGGAGTTTAACACTTGGTTTTCAACCCAAACCACTTGAGCTTAAAAAATGGCGTGTGGTGGATGCACAGGGTTATGTCACGGAAATCGAGCTCTTAAACTTGAAAAAAGATCTCAAATTAAATAATAAATTATTCCACTATATTGACCCCAAAAGACTGCGACCTCAATATAACTAAGCAACAACCTAAAGCTGTATTTATCATAACACTTGACGCTCAACGTGTGCCTTGCTAAGTTAAGCATAATTTTTATTTATATATTTATTTTGCAAGACCTCAAGAAAGAGCAACTGTGCCCGAGACAAACCTATTCATACGTGCTGTAAGACAGTCCGATTTTACAACATTACAAAAAATGTTAGATCAGGGATTTGACATTAAAAAAGCTGAACAGCCTGCTTTAAACATCGCAACCATCATGGAAAAAGCCGAAGTTTTAGCCTTTTTGGTTAAAAAGGGCGCAGATATTAATGCTCAAGATCAATTGGGTAAAACACCTTTGATGATTGCCGCAAACTACGCTTCAAGTTCTTTAGCGGTTCAAATCATCAATTATGGGGCCGAGCTTAATTTACAAGACATCGAAGGCCGATCCGCTCTTGCAATAGCTGCCGATCAAGGTTTTGAAAACCTCACGCGATTATTTTTAGAACATGGTGCACATCCCGATCTATCCGATAACTGGCGATATACACCGTTAATTGTTGCGATCCATAAAGGTTATCCTGAGCTTGTCGAAACGTTACTTTGTTACGATGCCGACCCTAATATAACAGACACGAGCGGCAAAACAGCCTTAATCTGGGCCGCACAATCCGGCCTGATGCCAGCTTGTGAAACATTGTTACGTTACGGCGCCAATCCCTTGTTACGGAGTAAAGACGGACGTTCTATCCTTGATTGGGCTTCTGAAGAAAACCGGGAAACGCTCAAAAACTTAATGGTCAACACAAAACCAACGGGCAAAAGCCTGCCTCAACATCATTTTGATAACCTTAAAAACAGCCTCGGCCACTCAAAACCATTAAAGCTTAACAAGCGCCCTAAATTTCCACCTTGTTAAAAATTTTATTTTGTAAATGGCCGAAGCAAAAGCGGTAAAAAAGCCAAATCTTTTACAGCTGTTGCTTTACCAAAATCAACACCTATAGGCATTTTTGGCCAGCGGTGTGTTGGGCTTTTTGTTCGAAACAAACGATCCCACAGGCTTAAAATTGTTGCATAATTTTGATCGGTGTCTTTTTTAAGCGCATGATGATGCACCCAATGAATTGAAGGTGTCACAAAAAACCAGCTCATCCACTTTTCAAGTGACCTTGGCAGTTTGACATTTGAATGATGAAAAAGCGCCGCCATCATCACCAGTGTTTCAAACACAAGAATATGTCTTAAGGGAATCGCACATAAAATGATAACAACACACCGAAACACTGCCGAGAGTAAAACTTCTGCAAAATGGAAACGCAGGGCTGTTGTTGTATCTAAAAAACGATCCAAATGGTGGATTTCATGAAAACGCCACAGAAAAGCGATTTGATGGTTCGCCCGATGCCACCAATAAATTAAAAAATCCAAAAAAATCAAATCCCCGATCAACGCAAAACCACTGCTTAACAGTTCCGATCTTATCCAAAGAGGATTTTGGCTTGCCCATAAAGTAACGGGCAAAACAATAACAACCGAGCTTAAGGCCGTTAAACTAAAAAGGCCCAAATTTTTAAACCAACGCTGTTTTTGATTAATTTCATCAGGACATCTCGCCGCGGGGCGGATTCCCTCAAACAGCCTAAAAAGAATCAGCCAAGCCGTTAAGATTAAAAATTTATACTCAATGATAAACATTATTTTACTTTCGTGATCTCCAAAATATAAAAAATTTACGGTTATAAAACAATATTTTATTTGACAAAACTTGTCATAACTGATATATTTTTGATCATTAGATGAAATACTTCGGTATTATTAAGTGATTCAGAATTTCTTTTAAATTGACTAAAGGGTAAGAGAATAAAATGGCAGATCAAGACACAAATAAACCGGTTAAAAAAGAACCAACTTTTGATGTTAGCAGCCTAAATGAGGTTGATGTCAATGCCGATAGCAGTTCCCGAAAAGAACCTACGATTGATGCTCCTAAAGTTGACATTGATGCGACCCCTGGTATTACAAATGGCGCCCCAGATCAGCCCAAAGCCACCACTGATGCCACCACTGATAATGAGGAGCAAGGTATTGCCGAACCCGCCGCCATTGATACCCCCGTGGCCGAGGAAGAAAAAGTAATTCCTGCAAATGGTTTTGCTTATGATCAAGCGCCCGAAAACGAAGATGAGCCGGAGAGCAAAACATCAGAAAACGCGCCTGAAATACCCGTTAATACAGCGCTGGACCCTGAACAGCTTGAAAATATGAAAGGCCTTATTGGTCACTTCGCACAATTTCACAACGCAACTTTTTCAGACCACCTTACTAACCAAATTAATGGTGTTGATCAAGATGAAGAAGGAAATTCCCTCTTTTCTTTAAAATCAGGTGGCGCGCTTAAATTTATGAATAATGCGCTTATGGATCGAGATCAATATGGTCAACCTGTAACTGCCGAATTTGTGCAATTTGTTGGTGATAAAATGGACAATACAAGCGCCTCGGCTGTTGTTGAAGCCGCCCAAGCAAAAGGGTGGGAAAGCATTAACGTTCATGGTTCACAAGAAGACAAAGAAGAACTTTGGATTGCCGCAAAAAATGCCGGTATGGGTGTTAGCAACTTTATTCCCTCCCCTGAAAAACTCCAACAATGGACGGATGAAGGCCGCTTTGATAAACCCACTGAAGTTGATATCAATACGCCTGCGGTATCTGATGCGAAGCAAACCAGTCGTTTTGTTGCCGATTTAGAAGCCAAAGCCGCAGATCAAGAACCCGTAGCAGACGTCGCGGCCGAAACACCTTCGGATGACGCCCCGTCTAACGAAGCAAATGATATTGAGGCTCCCGCTAAAGACGAAATGCCTTCTCGTGAGACAACAGATATCGAAACTCCCGCTGAAGATAAACCCCAAACAAGCAAGTTTGCGAGTTCTCTTAACGCAACAGATAACACGCCTAACGCACCATCTCAAGACGATGACATTCAATCTGAATTTATGTCTCAGGTCGAACAAGATATGGCCAACCTTGACGAACAAATCAAAGATCTTAAGGAAAAAGGTTCCGAACCAAAAGAAACAATCGAACAGCGCGAAAAAATGCGTAATGTGATTAATAAAATTGGCACAAACCTTCAGGATAATAAACCGATCCCAACTGAACAGTTTGAAAAAATTAAAGAACATTATTTTAATGGTGATTATAAACAAGCCTCTTATGTGGCCGCGATGAACGTTAAAATAAAATCTGATGTCGGTTCGAATAAACCCGAAGAGTCAAAATTGAAAGCAGAGACAAAAATGGAAAGTACGGCTCCTGCCAAACCATCAAACAAAAGCGCGCCAAAGATATAACTTTGGTTTGTCTCTAAACAAAATCGTGATAATTTAAAAGGCCTGTTTTTAAAGCAGGCCTTTTGATATTGGGAAAAAAAATGTTAATACCACCAGAAATTTTAGATAAACCACTGCCGCCCCAAACACAGCTTTGTCGTATCTTGACCATCGACAGCGTCACCGCAGATACACGCGTCATTACTGTTGAAAATAACCACTTTTCTTTTAAAGCGGGACAATATGCTTTTGTGCAATTTGAAGGTTTTGAAGCACGCCCCTATTCCATTGCCTGTGCGCCCAATCCCAAAACACTCGAATTTCACATTAAAAATACCGGCCATGGTGCCAGCAACCATGCCAGCACCATTTTAAAACCGGGTGATGAGGTTACCGTCACGGCGCCTTTTGGTGATAATTATCTCCGTTATACCGATAAACCCTTAATTGTTATTGGTGGCGGTTTAGGCATTGCCCCAATGAAAGCAATTATTGATGCCGCGCTTGATTTAAAATTACATATCCCGATTTATATTTTTTATGGCGTTCGCAAAATTTCAGACCTTTACCTTGAAACCCATTTTCTTGAACTCGCTAAAAAAAACAACCATATCCATTATTACCCTGTTGTTTCCGACCTTGATCACGATGAATCACTTTACCAACACGGTAATATCAACCATTGTCTTGGGAAAAAACTCCCCGCTCATTTAGCTGACTATCAAGCCTACTTAGCCGGCCCATTTGACATGATCGAACATTGTGCAAACACCCTGCTTGATAAAGGTATCTCTCTTGACATGATGCATAGTGATGCCTTTCAAACATTAAATATAAAATCCAAATGATTTTTATCTGTAACTCCGTTATACTGCATTTACACATCCAAAAAACATCTTGATAGGCAGCTCATGATTGGCCAAGAAATTAAAAATTTAATCCATATGCTTTCTAAATTGCCCGGTGTTGGCCCCCGTTCTGCGCGACGGATGGCTATACAAATGCTCAAAAAACGCGAAAGCCTTATGCACCCCCTTGCTCACGCCATTGAGACCGCGGCAGATGCAATCGAAGTCTGCCAGACCTGTAATAATTTAGATTCACAAAACCCCTGTCATATTTGTTCGGATACGAGCCGGGATCGTTCTCAAATTTGTATCATTGAACAAATTGGCGATTTGTGGGCTTTAGAACGCACAGGCTCCTACCAAGGTTATTACCACGTTCTCGGCGGAACGTTATCCGCGTTAGATGGTATTGGCCCCGAAGATCTTAACATTCCAGAACTTTTGAAACGGGCTCAAACGGATCATTGCCAAGAAGTTATTATCGGCCTTAATGCAACAATTGATGGCCAGACAACAACCCACTATTTAACCGACCTACTCCAAAACTGTGATGTGAATATCACACGCCTTGCACATGGTGTTCCAATTGGCGGAGAGTTAGATTATTTAGATGATGGAACAATCACCACGGCACTCCGTTCACGCTCCGCTATTTAAAAAAGAAAATTCACAATGAAACGATTTGATCATATTGATACTTGGGTCTTTGACTTAGACAATACAATTTATAATGCAGATGAAGCTATTTTTATTCGCATGCGCCAACGTATGCACGAATATATTTCCAACTTGCTCAATAAACCGTTAAAGGAATCCGGTGAGCTTTCCGATTTTTATTATCACACTTACGGCACAACTTTAGCAGGTTTAATGAAAGATCATCATATTGATCCGGAAGATTTTTTAGATTACGTGCATGATTTAGATATTTCTGATGTCAAACGGTGTGATGTTGTTAAAGAACGTTTATCCCAACTGCCGGGACGTAAAATTATTTTTACCAATGCCGCGCGTCTTCACGCCAAACGTATGATTGATTATCTCGGTATAACGTCTTTTTTTGAAGATATTTATGATATCAGTGATGCAGGTTACCTGCCAAAACCAGACCCTCAGTCTTATGATACATTTATTAAAAAGTTTAATATCAATCCCCAATCAGCTTGTATGTTAGAGGATCGTGCTAAAAACTTAAAACCTGCTCATGACCTTGGCATGACTACAATCTGGTTTCACCTCAACAACCCCGAAGAACAAGCCGACCAAACCGGCAAACACGTCCATCATCAAGCAACCGACCTCAAAGATTGGTTTACGAACTATCTTGAGAGCTAACTTTCAAAACAAGGCAAACACATCATGACACTCGAAACTATTATTAATTCCGCATGGGAAAACCGCGACACCATCACCCTTTCAACAACTGGGGAAATCCGTGATGCCGTTGAACAGACGTTAAAACAACTTGATGCTGGTGAAAAACGTATTGCAGAAAAACAGGATAATGAATGGATCATCAACCAATGGCTTAAAAAAGCTGTGCTTCTTTCTTTCCGCTTAAATGATATGAATATGATCCCTGGAGGCCCTGGCCAAGAATGTTCTTGGTGGGATAAAGTCCCCTCAAAATTTCAAAGCTGGACAGAAAATGATTTCAAAAATGCGGGTTTTCGGGCTGTTCCTAACGCTATTGTACGACGTTCTGCTTATATTGCCCCCAATGTTGTTTTAATGCCTTCTTTTGTTAATCTTGGGGCTTACGTTGATGAGGGGACAATGATTGATACATGGGCAACCGTTGGTAGCTGTGCCCAAATTGGTAAAAATTGCCATATTTCCGGTGGCACTGGAATTGGGGGTGTTTTAGAACCCCTACAAGCCAACCCCGTGATCATCGAAGATAACTGTTTTATTGGTGCCCGATCTGAAGTCGCTGAAGGTGTTATTGTTGAACAAGGTGCCGTTATTTCTATGGGCGTTTTTATCGGCGCTTCAACCAAAATTATCGACCGTACAACCGGTGAGGTTTTTCAAGGGCGCGTACCGGCTTATTCTGTTGTTGTGCCTGGAAGCTTACCCGGAAAACCTTTAGCCGACGGCACGGCAGGGCCAAACCTTTATTGCGCCGTTATTGTCAAACGTGTTGACGCACAAACCCGTTCAAAAACATCTGTAAATGAGCTTTTAAGGGATTAACGATGACACAATTGATCAACCCAATTACCTTAACCCAAGAACTTATCCAATGCCCCAGTGTTACGCCGATTGAAGGAGGGGCGATCAGCCTGCTCGAAAAAACACTTTCTGACCTTGGGTTTTGCTGCCACCGTTTAACCTTTCAAGAAGAGGGAACGGAAGCGGTTGAAAATCTTTATGCACGCCTTGGTACAACCGCACCAAATTTCTGTTTTGCCGGTCATACCGATGTTGTGCCGATTGGTGCCAAAGATGAATGGAGCTTTGATCCTTTTTCTGGAGACCTTAAAGACGGTTATATTTGTGGTCGTGGTGCTTCTGATATGAAAGGCGCGATTGCCGCTTTTATTGCAGCTGTAAGCCAATTTATCAGACATCAAAACCTGCCAGAAAACGGTTCAATCAGCCTCCTAATTACCGGAGATGAAGAGGGCCCGGCCCATAATGGCACAAAAAAAGTTCTACCATGGATGATCGAAAATAATGAAATCATTGATCTTTGCCTTGTTGGTGAACCGACGAACCCTTCTCAACTCGGCGAAATGATGAAAGTTGGCCGGCGGGGTAGCCTTAATGGCCTTTTAACCGTACAGGGTACCCAAGGCCATGTTGCTTATCCGCATCTCGCTGAAAACCCCTTACCTCAGCTCATTGATTTATTAAAAACACTTACTGAACTGAAATTAGATCAAGGCTCAGATCTTTTCCAACCCTCAAACCTTGAAATTGTTTCTATTGATGTCGGCAACACCGTTAGTAATGTTATCCCCGCTCAAGGCACCGCAAAATTTAACATCCGTTTTAATGACCATCATACCGGAGCAAGCCTTGAAAAATATTTACGCCAAAGCTTAGATAAATGTAATGGCCCCTACCAGCTTGATATTTCAATTAGCGGCGAAAGTTTTTTTACCTCCCCCGGAGAACTCTCCGATCTGATTTCAAATGCTGTGCAAAAAGTAACAGGGGAAACGCCTGAACTCAGCACCTCTGGCGGGACCTCAGATGCACGTTTTATCACAAATTATTGTCCTGTTGTTGAATTTGGTATCGTCGGTAAAACGATGCATAAAGTTGATGAAAAAGTGACCGTTAACGAACTCAATCAACTTACTGAAATTTATTTTCATATTTTGCGCCAATTTTTTTCACAAAAATAACAAACGGTAAGCCACAAAAAAGGGCGCAAAATCTTGCGCCCTTTTTCTTGTGTTGCCACAATTATTACATATCCGGTATTAACCTTGGATACGGAATAACATGCTGCAATCTTTATCAGTAATTGCTTCATTATATGGCGCAACCTGACCGACACCGGCATAATCAGCACAACCGATAATACCATTATCTTCACCAAGTGCACGAACGTAACCTGAACCTGGTTTACCATCATCCATTTTACGATCAATTTGGCCCGCACGTAAGGGCGTAACCGCTTGACGACCAGCAAGAGCTGTCATCGCACCAATCTGGTTTGTAAGTGAAAGTACAGTACCACTTGGTAGAGTGATTGGTCCGTTTAAGACACTCACCGCTGCACCACCGTCACCGACCATAAAAATACCACCGATTTTAGCCGCTGGGTGTGTTTCACCAACAGCAATAACACCACCGACCGCAATCGCAGCATCAGAAACACCAGAAATCAGATCTGCAAATAAAAGATGTGTCCAAAATAACACGGGCTCACCTGTTAGAACATTCTGTGCTGCTTCAATACCGCCTGGAACACCAATTGTAGAATCGGCGGCAACTGCACCACCTGCATCAACAGGGTTACACAATGCTGTACAGTTTGGAATACGTGTCGCCGCATTAATCATATCACCCGGGATCGCACTAAATGTATCGCGGAATGTTGTTGTCGCTGCTTCATAAGAACGCACTTGTGAAATTGTAGCTGTCACACGTGCATTTTCCATGAGCTCTTGCCCTTTGAGGATACCACCAATCAGAAGACCAATAATGGTCATCACGATCGCCAATTCCACAAGAGTAAAACCCTTCTGTGTTTTAGTTTTTGTCATATAATAAATCTCCCCTTCATTAGGACAAAAGTGCTGGGTACAACACCCATCTTGTAAGTTGGGTACTCTACCCAATAAATAATAGAGTAGCGTGGCTTCTCTATAAAAACAAATGTAAATTTCGCTTTTTTTACGAATACATCACCTATATTGAATGAAAATAGTTAAAGTAATTCTTAACAACAGAAGGATTACTGCTCAAAAAGATAAATTGATTAGCCACTAGTTGTTAATACATTGTTTTATATGAAATATTTTATAGGTTTAAGACTGGTCATTTCGAAATTTTGAGGGTGTTGTGCCTTCGATCTCTTTAAAAACCCGATTAAAAGATGCCAGGGAATTAAAACCAACCTCAAATGCAATTGTTTTTACTGGAATTTTAGAATCAAGCAACATGCGTTTGGCATCCTGCACACGATAATTATTAATGAGCTGCGGGAAACTTTTTCCAAAACGAGTATTAATAAGGCGCGAAATGATTGCTTCTGAGACTTGTAATTCTTGGGCAAGGCTCGCGCGCGAAAAGCTGGCTTCATGATAAAGCTTGTCTAAGGCCATTAAATCATAAATTTTATCTGCCAATTTTTTTTCATCTGCCGTCAATTTGAGTGTTTTTGCTGACGCCTGAGTATTAAACTCAACAGGGGCTGGATAAATCCGAAAAAGGCTAGTTGTAACAATATAAGCAAAACCAATACCAAAGGTAATACGTAAAACTTCAACAAGCTCTGGCTCAAGCGTGCCACGCGCCCATGCAAAATGTGCCATCAAAACTAAAACATTTAAGGCAACCAGTGCGATAATTAACCAATAGCGGTCTCGACCATTTTTAGTTTTGATCTGCCAAAGGGAATTAAATAAGTTTTTATGCATCCACAAAGACAACATCACAGCAGAGCCGACAATTGCGCTTAACAAATAAAGCCATTCAAAAAAAGCCTCACAATAACCAGGTGCTGTACAAATATTTGTTTGTTCACGAATAAATATTGCCATGTAAAAGGCTCCAAAAACCATCACAACACCCCAAAAATGTCTTAATGAGGGTACTTTGACGTATTTGGAAACTTGTAGAATCAAGAGGTAGCTAATCGGAATACTCATTGACCAGCTGAACCATAATAAAAGCTGTAAAGCCTCAAAAATCTCAACACGGTTTAACGCAAGCTGTGCCCAAAATCCCAAACCAAGGATAAGAAAATAAACAATAGGCACCGTTGCCTGTGCCCAGGACCGTACGCGGAAAAACATATAAACCAAAATCAAAACACATTGTGCTAAACCGGTAATCGAAAGCCACTCTACCAATGTAAATGTTGTTTTATAGGCTGCGTACATGATCGAACTTACTTATAATCTAATCCATAACGTTTTTTAACATCAACACCCAAACGTTCCTCCAAAAAGGACAACATAAAGTTGATTTCATTGGGATGTAAGTTTTTTGTTGTTGTTAATATCGCTTCAACAAAAGCAATCGCTGCATCTTTATCGCCCTGTGCCTCAAGAATAAAAGCCGGCATATGCCGTGCCCACATTGGTAATTCGCCATGCGGTAATTTTATATTGGCAAGCCGCACAGCAAGATCCATTGCTAAATCCAAATTTTCTAAACGGTATTTTGCCAAAAAAACAGCCTGTGCCAACCACCGCCAATTTTCACCACGGGGGTTGTCACCAACTTTTGCTAAATAATCAATAACAACCCGAATAGATTCAGGGTTATCCCTCACCGCACCAAAATAATAAGCCACAATTAGCGGTACATGGGATGAGTTATTATCTAAAGCCCACAAAAGTTCAAACCATTTGTTTAAGGCTTGATAATCATATTCTTTTAAAGGTGTAACACGGCCACCGGTATCGCCAATATTTTGTAGGGTTAATGCGCCCAAGCGATACGAAAATTGTGTATCACTTAAAGACATCATGAGTGAACCTTTGTAACTTGGAACGGGCGGAACACCTGGCCATTTAGGTTGTATATTATGTGTCGTATACCAAAGACCACCATTGAGCAAAAGGATTACAAACAATATAATTTTTATTTTTAAGCGCGCTGATGACGTTAAACTAGCCATTTAAAACTGCCTGCGGAAAAAATCATAAGATGTTGCAGCCAAAAGAAGCGCAATTGAAAAAATACCCTGAATGAAAATAAAACCATACAACCCAAGAAAACTGATAAAATTCTTGGACAGGTCATGATTTGCGTTCATAAAGTCAAAACCGATTAAATTTTCAGTACCATAAACAAGCCAACTTGTTTGTCCCATTAGATCTAACCTTGGGATCACAATCGAAATAAATTCCATGACATGAGCCAAAATTGTCATCACATAACTGCTTGTTGGCACATCGGCAATTCCGAGTAAAACGCCAACCATCCGCGCCAGAACATATAACCCTAAACAGGCCAAAGCCGCGCCCGCAGCACTTGATAAAACCATTGAAAAAAACAAGGCTGCTGTCGCCATAATGGCATATTCAACAGCAATACTACTACCCCACAAGACAAGTCCCGAAAATTCAGGTTTTCCAATAAGGGAGACCGTTGTGGTCACAACAAGCGCAATTAACAATGCCAGTATAATAAAGGAAAGCGTGTGATTTATCAAAAACCCCATACGAGAGATCGGGCGCGATAATAAAAATTCAACTTCTTTGCTATCAAAGGCTCTGCGTATATAAAAACACACAAATAAAATCACACCAAAAACGCCCAAAAACCTAAGTCCGCCAGCCCCCATAACAACTGAAAAAGATTGTTGTTCAATAACAGCAGCTGAACCTAAAAACATTGAAAGGCTTGATCCCAGAACGATCATTAATAATAACGTTACAACCAATCGGTCACGGAGAGCGGCAGTCAGCACATATTGGATAAGTGGCCAAGACAACATTTCATTTATTCCTTATTCAATCCTAGATCTTATTGTTGAAAAATCACCTTACATTGAAAAAGGACGGCTATCTAAGCTAAATGTATTGTAAATCTGGCGATCCGTATCATGAACGTTTGTACCAGGCACAATCGTTGCCTTCAAAAAGATCACAATTTCTGTTTTTTCAACTTTATCCGTATGATTTTTGAAAAGACTGCCAAACAAGGGGACATCAGATAAAACAGGAACACCCACCTCTGTCACGGCATTTATATCTTCCATTAATCCACCCATCACCATCACTTGACCGGAGCGCATCATCACCATCGAGTCAATTTCTTTAATCGAAAGTTCCGGAATAAAGTTACCTGCATTTACAGGATCCTGAGCCTCGCCAACAATACGTGTGATACTGGGGCGAATTGATAACATAATTTCATCCGTTTTGGCATTAATAGATGGAACAACATTTATGATGATACCTTCTGGTACTGTGCGTGCTTCCACATTTGTGCTTGAGGTTGAAAAACCATTACCACCGGTTGTCTCTGAGCTGATCTCAAAAAACACCTGGTTTTCAACAACACTTAATACCGCTGCCTGTTGGTTAATTACTGTTAACCTTGGGCTTGATAAGGCACGAGATGTCCCAAAACGTCCAATTGCATCAACCGCGGCGCTAATATCTGAGCCCGGTGTTAACGTTGCGGTAAATGAGCCACTTGGAGCTGGGTTCAAAGCCGGTGCGTTAAAAGTTGCCCCAACGGATGCAAGACCCGTGACATCTATTTGCCCCCAATCAATCCCCGAAGAAAATTCATCTGCCAAGGTAACTTCCATTAATTTTGCTTCGATCAAGACCTGTGTTGTAACGGTTTCTTTTAGATTTTTTAAATATTCGTATACCGTATTTTGTTGGCGAGCATTTGCGTAAACAGTAATAACACCCGCGGATTTATTTACAGAAAAAGTTGCTGGAGGATTTGGTGCAACGGGTTCTTGGCTTGAAACAGGAAAACGAACATCCAATGTTGGTTCTGTAACTACGGGAACTGGTGCCGCTACGGCATCTGGATTATTTGGATCCACCGGCAACGTTCCTGCATTAATACGTGGCATCGCAGACGGGGTCGAAGACGTCACAAGTGTTTCATAAGTGTCCGATGAGGTTAAAATCTGTTCAACATTTGTTTCAAGGTCATCCCAAAAGTCGTTTTTAACAAGCATTGTAATTGATGATTTTGATCCTACAGCCGTACCAACTTCATCACTTGTTACTTTGTTACTTGCCGTTACCGTGTTTTTTAACGTTCTAATGATGTTAATATAATCAATTTGGTAGCTTTCCAAATAAGGGCGGTCAACTTCTACACGCAAAACACCTTGGCTATAGGCATAACGTAACCCAGACATTTTTGTGATCCGGTCAATAACTTCATCTAAGGGGCGGTTGCGGGCGGTAAAAATGACTGAACCGCGAATAGAAGGATCAAGCTCTAGATCCATTTCACCTTGTTCCGCCAATTCAAATAATAAATCGCGCAAAGGTACTGTTTGATTTACAGAAATGGAAACCAAAGGCATTGTTTGGTGCATTTCATTAGGTTCGCTCACCATCGATGCTAATTCTGGTATTGCGGCTTCCTGTTTTTCTGGAATAGGACGTGGCGCCAAAACCCGTCGGTAATCTTCGCGATCCAATTCACCGCTGCGATCAAAAGTAAGTTGATTTTTTGCTTGTCCACACCCCGATAAAACGGCTGAAACAGAGACAATCATTACAAAAAGTGAAAAGATACGCTTAAACTGAGAGTATTTTTCAGTTTGAAAAGAAAGTTTTGACATTATTTTTTTACCTACTTTGGAATAATCCGGGAATTTATGGCCCCCACCACAATCGTCAAGAACAGACGATATCTCTATTGTTACAAAGATAAACGTGATGTGTCAATCTGCTCTGTGATATTATCTGAAAAACCTGAGTCTGATCCCCCCATTCGGAGTTTTTCTTGTTGGATGCGCATGCGCATATCACTCGAAACATCCGATTCTAAGATCGCGGTTTCTTCTGTGATTAAACCATTTTTGTAGAGATTAAAGAGGGATTGATCAAATACCTGCATGCCTGCCGGTTTATTTTGCGCCATAACTTCACGAATTTTATGGGTTTCGCCTTTTAAGATCAAATCTTTGATCAAAGCTTCATTTAACAAAACTTCAATTGCCAAAACCGCATGGCCTTCTTTAGACATCACCAAACGTTGTCCCACAATTGCTTTTAAATTTAGCGTCAAATTCATACGAATTTGGTTTTGTTTTGTTTCTGGAAAAAAATTAATAATCCGCTCAAGCGCTTGTGATGCGTTATTTGTGTGGATTGTTGCTAAACATAAATGGCCGGTTTCAGCCGCACTTAAAGCTTGTTCCATAACTTCAGCATCGCGAATTTCACCAATCATAATCACATCTGGTTTTTGACGGAGAGAATTTTTAAGACCAATTTGATAGGATTGGGTGTCAATACCCACTTCACGTTGTGTCACGATACTTTTATGGTGGCTATGAAAATATTCTACGGGATCTTCAATCGTAATAATATGCCCTGGTGCGTGTTTATTACGATAATCAACCATCGCTGCAAGAGATGTTGATTTACCCGATGAGGTCACTCCTGAAACAAGGATTAACCCTCTTTTGGTCATCGCTAAATCTTCAAAAATTTGTCGTGGGAGATTTAATTCTTCAAAAGACGGGATATTTGATGTAATACGCCGGATAACAAGTGCAGGGAATTGTTTTTGGCGCAAAACGTTAATTCTAAAACGTCCTCTATCTCCCATATCTAGGGCGATATTAAGCTCCATATTCGTATCATATTCACGGCGTTGACGGCTTGTTAAAACCTCACCTAACATCATTTCAATATCTTCAAGCGATAAATTTGTTTCATTTAAAGCCATTAAAATATCATCTTTTCTTAACGTTGGCGGCACACCAACTGTTAAATAAAGATCTGATGCCTCCCGCTGTACCATCTCATTAAGATAGCTAAAAATGGCCATTCCGGTCAAAATGAATAACCCCCATCTTGTTCAACTAAGTCATCCGAAGGATTACCACTTGCCGCGCCACCAGGATTATTTTCACTTACTGGGGGGCTTTGACGTTTGTCCGGGACCCCAGCAGATGAATCTTCTTGACGGGGGGTTTCTTCATCACTTTTTTCTGTGTCTTCGGCATCCTGTTCCGCCTGCACATCAAAATCATCCCCTTGATCGGCGCTTTCCATTAAGGCATTACGAGCAACTTCTGTAGAAATGACACCTTCTTCCAACAAATCATTAATACTATCTTCCATCGTTTGCATACCGTAACGTGCACCCGTCTGAATCATAGAATAAATTTGTGCCAACTGATTTTCACGGATCAAGTTGCGCACCGCATTTGTACCAATCATAATTTCATGTGCTGCCACTCGGCCGCCGCCTTCTTTTTTCAAAAGAGTTTGTGCAACAACCCCTTGAATAGAGCTGGATAACATTGCCCGAACCATTTCTTTTTCCGCCGCAGGAAAAACGTCAATAATACGATCGACCGTTTTTGATGCAGAATTCGAGTGTAACGTGCCAAAAACCAAGTGGCCCGTTTCTGCCGCCGTTAATGCCAGAGAAATTGTTTCATGATCCCGCATCTCCCCAACAAGGATCACGTCTGGATCCTCACGTAATGCACTGCGAAGAGCCGCTCCGAAAGTTTTTGTATCTGTGCCAACCTCTCGATGGTTCACTAAACTTTCTTTTGATTCATGGTAAAACTCGACCGGATCTTCCACCGTCAAAATATGTTCTGATTTTGTCAAATTAATATGATTGATCATGGAGGCCAAAGTTGTTGATTTACCAGAACCTGTCGGCCCTGTGACCAAAACAAGTCCCTTTTGTAATTCTGCAAGGTGGCGCAAAATTGGTGGCAACCCCAGTTGTTTCATTGTTGGAATAACCGTTGGAATAACCCGAAATACCGCGGCTGTTCCAACCCGGTTCGTAAATCCGTTTACACGAAAACGGGCATCATGTCCAAAAGACACCGCAAAATCTAACTCTTGATTTCGTTCATATTCCGCACGTTGTTCATCGGTCATCACAGAATAAAGCATTTTTCGGATATCATCACTCCGTAACGGATCCGATTTAATCCGCTGTAGCTTGCCATCAATTCTAACAATTGGTGGGTTATTGCCACTTAAATGTAAATCTGATGCATTATTATCTAAGGTAAATTTTAAAAGCTGTGTGATATCCACCGGTATTCCCCCAAATCAAGCTGATTCTTCTAAAATGATGATACACTCTAATTACTAACACTATTATAACGTGAAAAAACTTCCACCATTCCATAATAAAATTGTGATAAAACTTAAAACAAGTGACGGCCCAAAAGGGAAAGCATCCTCCCCCGTTAGTTTTTTCCAGAACAAAGCCAAAACAATACCGGAGGCCCCCGAAAGGAATAGAAATTCTGGTAAATTAGTGATCCCTAACCATAATCCTGCGACGACAAAAAACTTAATATCCCCCAGACCCAAAGCTTCCTTGTTCATACGTTTAGTAAAAAGCCAGCGCAAGAAAAAGGCTAATAAAAAATAAACAAATGCCCCGACAGTGCTGTCAAATAAAACATAACCCAAATCAGTTTTAAAATAGCTACTTTGCGTCAACTGCATCAACACCGACGAAATTGCCAAAGCCGCAAGAGACATATTTAAGCTATCGGGGATAATTGTATATTTAAAATCAATCCAAATAATGGCCACCAATAAAGAAGACACAATAAAAAAGATAAACAGCTGTGGTGACCAACCAAAACGATAATAAAAAGCCAATGCAAGCAATGTTGTTATCAGCTCAATTAACGGATAGCGATATGAAATTCTTTTTTTACAATACCGGCATTTGCCAAATGAAAATAACCATGAAAAAACAGGAATTAAATCTCTGATATTTAAAACATGCCCACACGACGGACAAGCCGAACGCGACCACATACTTGCTTGGGTTAATATTTCCGGTTTTTTACTCTTTTTCTTTTTATCACAATCATCAATTAATCCCAAAGACCGTGGAACACGGTAAATTAATGCCGTGGCAAAACTTCCAAAACAAAGCCCAAAGGCAATTGTGGCGATTAAATAAGGTAATGACCACATCATATCACCCCCCCAATCTCTATTGTATATCTCTTAAACGCATTCGAATTGAATCCAATGGGATTGTTCCCTTAAATTTTTCTGTCCTACTCGCCATATTTAAGATCATTTGGTACGCACCGACCGCCTCAACCCGACGACCAAGGTGGTCTAATAAAACCGCCCGATTATACAGATATGAAATATTATCCCGATCAAGTGTAATGGCGATATCTAAATAACGAACCCCTTCTTCATACCGACCTAAATAACCATACGTACTTCCAAGTTGGGCGAGCACCGCTTCGTTAGAAGGGTAAATTTCATACAGCTCAATTAATTTTTCAAGTGCAAGTCCGGGTTCTTGCTTACGTAACAAGCCCAACATATTTGTAAAGGCATCAATGTTTTTAGGGTGATGGGTTAACACATGTTCATAAGCTTCAATCGCCCGTTCTGTGTTACCAATTTTTTGCAAGCTCAAGGCTTTACCCATCAAAACACGTTTATCTTTTTTATATTTTTCACCCAAACGATCAAACATCTCATAGGCGGCTTGGTAACGACCTTCGTTCATTGCCCGTTGTGCTGCAAAAACTTTTGCATCTTTGGTTTTAGAGCGTGCTGACTTTTTAAGAATTAAGAATTTTTTAGGCAAGGGACGTACAACCGCTGCCATACCCGTTGCACTTGGCGATTGGTCTGTTACAGCGCTCTCTTGTTGTATTTGTTGGCCTTGCATTGGCACCGCGGCTTCTGCATCCAAGGCGTTAATCAAATCTTCAACAGATTGAGAAGACGGCGCAGGCGTTATAGCAGATAATGGTTTTTGACCTTCCTCTTCAGACATTTGCATCAAAGTTGCGGCATTATTGACCAAAGCCAACTCAGCTTCCGAAGGCTCTTCAATTAAAGCGGCTAATTTCGGGTCTGTTGCCTCTGTTGCTTTAGCAGCTTCTAGAGGCATTTCGTCAGGAACAACAAGATTTGCATCCGTCATCGTAACTGTAGCTTCACCCGCTTCTGTAAGCTGAGGCATTTCTTCATCTATTAATTCTGGTGGGGGTGACATATCAAGCTCCCCCGATTGTGCGCCAAGAGCTTCTTGGTGAAGCTCAGCTAAATCTGGATTTACAGCCATATCTGGCAAGGTTGTTGCAAGCTCTTCTACTGCCGGAAGGTCTGTAATTTCAGGTTCTGCTATCAAATCATCAACCATTGGTGCTGATGCCACAGAGCCCTCAGGAGAAGAGATAATAGGGTTCGGCTGTGGTGGTGAACTTTCTAGCCAGTCCCCTTTTTGCTCTATACCTGCTGATGTTCCTTGGTTTGTTTTAGACATTCCAGACGTGCCATCATCAGAACCAAACATCAAAAATCCTCCGATGGCAAGACCTGCAACAATTGCAACCCCACCCAAAAGAGCTTTTTTGCTATCTAACGGTTTTTTCATCTGACTTTTCAAACCATGGTTAGCCTGTGGTGGAGACATTACGTTTCCAGAATCTTCGTCTTTCACGTCTGCTGGGCCTGACATGGGTTCAATATTTTCAACATTAACACCTTGAGGGGGGCTTAACGGCGCAGAGGAGGGAGTCTGTGGTTTAGCAGCCTCATTTAAAGGCGGTGCCAGTGGAATTTGTGTTTTTGGTGAGACTTGTTCTGTTCTTTTTGGGGGAGTTTGAGCCGCAACTGGTGCCGCTGGCGTTTTTGGTACGACCGGAGCGGTTGGTGGTGTCACCGTGGTTGGGGCTTGTGGAACCCCTGAAGGTTGTTGAACAGGTGGTACAGGGGCCGTTGGAGCCTGCTGAGCTTGAGGCTGTTGTTGAACCACCGTTTCTGGCGCAGGTTTATTTTCTGTTTCCAAGCTTAAAGGGGCAGGGTTTTGTTGTGCATCCCCTTGCTTAGCCGCATCTTGATTGTTTTTTTCCTGATCCATTATAGTCACCTTGTTTTCTAATATAATCTATTGTTACGCCACTTTTGGCGCTTGGATTGTTTGTAAAAACGCCCGTTCCAGATATTCTTGTTTTGTTTGTTTTTTTAATTCTTTAGCCGTACCAACAAAACGAATGTTCCCGTCATGCATTACGGCAACACGATCACATATTTCATCCATATCAGCTAAAATGTGTGAGCTTAAAAACACGGTCATACCACGTTTTTTACAAGCAAGAACTTCATCCTTTACGTACGCACGCGCTTGAGGGTCTAGACCACTCATCGGTTCATCTAAGATTAACAAGGGGCATTCCGTCATAAAAGTTGATAACAATCCTGTTTTTTGACGCATCCCTTTTGAATAAGTGTTTACTCTGTTTTTCAGAGCATCACGCAACAAAGCCAAACGATCGGCCCCTTGCAATGCCGCTTCTTCCTCGTAATTTCGTTGGTATAAACGTAATGAAAACTCAATAAATTCTAACCCTGTTAGAAAATGAGGCGGCTCAAACCGTTCAGGTAAATAAGCCAACTTGTCCTTGCCCGTAGTTTTGTGTGTTTTTTCGCCAAAAATTTCGATATGGCCCTCCGTTGCTTCAAGCAAACCGAGCATAATTTTAATTAAAGTTGTTTTTCCAGCGCCATTTAATCCCATGAGGCCAAAAATTTCGCCTTCAGCAACATCAAAATTAATTTTTTCAATAATATTTTTCTGCCCATAACTGGCTGCAACATTATTCACCTTAAGGGCTAATTTTTTAGGCTTCGGTTTACGCGGTTGCGGTTTTTTTGTTTTAGGCGCGCGGGTTGCTTTAGAAGCTTTTGATACAGCCTTCTTGACCTTTTTTTTCGGTTTAATGTCCGTTGCCTTTGTCATGATCAATCTTTCACACAGATTTAAATTGGTTAATTAAGATTAGCCCGGTAATAAAATTCCAGACTGGATGTCATATACTTGGTGTGGTCGAAGCGTGATGACCAAAACTTGTTTTAAAACAGCATCGTACCAGCGCAAAAACACACTTGTTTTATTCACTTTGATCTCTACGATTTCAGGTAATATATTCCCCGGTGTCATCCGGTGCCCATTTAACCAAATAATCCAATCATTTGGTGAATCATAAACCAAACCCGCTAACCTAATTTCTCTTTTAAGCGGGGGGGAATTTTCATCGTCAATCCCGCCTAAAACAACACCAATAGCAGCTTTATTAAGCGCGGCGAGTTCAATCTGATTAAAAAATAGCGACTGCATAAATTGATCCTCAGTTGAGATCAGCGTAATAGGAGCCTCTTCATCATTTTGTTGAGCAAGTGATGTCCCAACAATACAAACTGCAAATAGGATCGATACCATATAAACCCAAGAAGTTAGAAAATTTTGTTTCATCTAACGTTTCCCCTGATTAAAATATGAGCCGAAACCTTCTGATTTTTTATTTGCTTTAATCGGTACAAGTGTTTGCCAGTCAAAAGACAATTCCGCATTGATTGGGTAATTATCCCCCTTTTTAGATGCAAGCCCCTTTAAAACCACCTCATCAATTTTGTTTTTTAAATGAAGGCTTACCGATTGGATCCGCGTTTGGCCAGGGAAACTTGTGTTTACAAGGTGCATTAAGTGATAGATATCTGCATCCGTATAGGCCTTAATATCCTTTAACTCGATCCGACTATTATATAGCTGATAACCCGCTTTATTGGCTTGCGGAAATTCAATGACCTGAACTGGGTTTGCGCGGTACTTATAACCCGCCACCCTTGTTTTATCCGATATTTCCGCTATTTTTCGTTTTAAGAAAAAAGGATCTTGAGGTGTCATAAACCCAATTTCAAACAGCCCATCATAATATTTTTGATGTTTTTTAAGCGTTTTCATTTCTTCTTTAATGCCTGAGATTTTAATCCGTAATTTTGAGATATCACCTCTTACACGATTTAAATCCCGATCTGCCGTCGCCCGCATCGGTTCAATCCAAAGAAAAAAAGCCGCCGCCAAAGCCCCATTTGTGACCAGAAGAACCGCCAGAAGAATAATTCTTTTTAAGCCAATTAATTTAACCATATTGGCTCTCCTTCGATCTCAATACTTGCAACATCACCCGTTGCTGAGTTGCTCCGTTCATCACTGCCAATTGAACCTGAAATCCCGCCCGTGCGGCTAATATTACCAAATTGAGCTATCACATTAATTTTATGGTTCGGAAGCAACATCCGTAACCGCACCAACAAATCTTCAGATGCCGTTACTTTTTGTTCTAAATCATCAATACCCGGCAAGATATAATCAAATGTGATTTTAACCAAGCCACGTTCATCCGTTTTACCGGCTTGGCGCATGTTGCGCACACTCGCACGTGGATTCCTGCGTTGGTTTCGTCCACCCGCACGCTCTTTACTTTCGAGAGATCGTATCGTCAGGTGTTTATCTTCCAACTTATGTTCCATCGAAAAATTCACAAGGAAAAATTCTTCACCAAAAGCTTGCTTAAGAGACATTAAAAAAGGCCCCGGCTGCATCGCAAATTTTTCAACCAATTGTTTTGCGGCAATTGTGCCTTTAATGACATCCGGTTTTACGGGCAAGGTATCAAAAACTTTTGCCTCTTCTTCATAATCCCGTTGTAATGACTTCCGTTGAACCGTTTTATGTTCTATTTCTTCTTCTAAAACAGCGTGTTCTTGTACATAATAAGCATTAACCCCAATAAAACCCATCACTCCCAGAACCAATGTGATGCTCGCGGCACGCGCAGCAGCTCTGGGCATTGCCACGCGGTTAAGTTTTTTAACTTTAACCGCCATTTCAGGTTTAAATTTATTAGCACTCCACGCCGCGTGTAACGCATCTGAAAATTGTGTGTCGTCCTGATTTCCTAGTTTTAAGCCCAGCGCCTTTGCGGCTTCTTCTTGGCTAATACACCTAAAATTTGCAACTGGAACATCAACGGCTTGTAAGATCTTTTTTTCTTCCGCGCCACACGCCACAAAAACATCTAAACCATCGTCTGGCTGATACCCCAAACGAGAGATATAGCTTAACGTTGCCTTAAATTCGCGTAATACTTCGCCGGCAAAAACTTCTGGATTACTTAAAGCCCCTTCTGGCAATGGTGTTAACCGTGTTAAACCAAGATCGTTGCCATTTACGACAACTTGTCTTAATCCACCCGTTTGATGTTGGCCGATAAACACCGACCACTTGGATTTTATTTTTCCTTTAACATGGTAACTTTCCGCAAGACCTTTAACAAGGCCCGCCGATTCAACGGGTAATAACGCTAAACCCGCAATAGGGACCTCAGCCTGAAATAAAACCTGGTTGATGCGTTCAAGCTGCTCTGATTCCGGAAGGGCAACAAAAAGATACGATGGCCCCATGTCTTTTTGTTTTTTAACATCTTTAAGCTCAACGGCGGCCCGAATTGGATAATTTGGAAAAGCCATCGCAAGCTTACGTTCCATAACCTTTGAACGATCCATTGCCCCAATTTTAGGTAAGGCTTCTCGACGATAATATTGTTCAACCGCGTCATATAAAATTAGGACAGGATGCGACTGGTTTGCCCCCTTTAAAACATCTAAAAGCTGCTCATCAAAGCTTGGCACCATCCATGGCAATGAACACTCTAACTCCACACCACGAGAACTATGAGAGTAAAGGACAATCCCTTCATCCCCCACCATCAAAATCCGCTTATACGGCAACAAAAATGGAATACCTATTTTCGCCAAATCTAAATCCCCATCTCACCAAAGCTATTGTATACAGGCCCAAACACAGCTGCTGCAATCCAAAGCATAATCCCACCTAAAATAACGGTTAACGCCGGCTCAATCATTGCAATCATGGCATCAACCGCATCATTAACATCTTTATCGTAAAATTCCGAAACCTGCTCTAATACTCCCCGCAAATTCCCTGAATCTTCCCCAATTTTTACCATCCGAACCACAAGCGATGGAAATTCACCCGTATTGCTTAGTGCCGTTGAAATTGGGCTTCCTTCTTGAACTTGTTCTTTTACAAAATACAGTGCATCTTTTAAAACAAGATTACCAGCCGTTGCTGCTGCCGCATCAAGACACTTCATGATATCCAAACCACTCGAAAAAAGCACGCCAAAGGTTGACGAAAAACGTGATAATGAAATTTTTCGAATAAGCGGCCCCATCACCGGTGTTCGTAACGCAATATAATCCGTTTTATACCGAAAGCCTTCCGAAACCGCGCGACCAACTTTAACCGAAAGATAGAAAATAAGCATACCACCGATTAAATGAAGGGCGTAATTTACAAAAAACTTTGACGTTGCCATTAAGGCTAATGTCATTCCGGGAAGTTCTTGTCCAATATCTTTTAAGAAAGAAACCACCTCTGGCACAACCTGAGCCATCATCAAATAAATAACGCCAATCACAACTACAATTAAAATTTTGGGGTAACGGGTTGCTTTTTTAACCTTTGAATTCATCGCATCCGTCCACTTTAAGTGGTTGATGACCTGCGTAAATGAATTCGTTAGGTTACCTGTTTCTTCCCCGGCCGCAATCAACGAGATAAAAATACTTTCAAAAACACGCGGATGTTTTGACAAGCCTTCCGACAAAGAAGATCCCTCAGAGACATCTTTAAAAACGCCACTCATCATATCGCGTAACCGCGGGTTTTCAACCGTATCCCGAATATCGGCAAGACTCTCTAATAATGGTACGCCTGCTTTTTGTAATTGCTCTAGGTGAAGAAAAACTTGAATTAAATCACGGGTTTTGATCCGAGCCTGCATAATCGCCAAGCCATTTGATCTTTCAGACAGGGCTTTGCAGTCAATAAGTTCAAATCCGGACTCATTAAGTTGCTGGTACAGATCCGTTTCGTTTGCAGCAGATAATACACCGCGTACAGGACGACCTTTGTTATTTAAAGCTCTATAATTATATTTGGCCATGAAATTCGTCGGTTATTGAAGATTAAAGATGCGATACTCTAGAATTCGAGTAGTTTAACTCTAGCCCAGACATTATCATAAATCAAAAAGAAAATAAAAGTGTCGTCTTTTAAAAAACTTTATTCCAAGCTAACAACACGCGCAACAGCGGCAATACTTGTTAACCCTTCTAGAATTTTTTCGACCCCATCATCAGCCATACTCTTAAAGCCCTTGGCTCTGGCGGCTTTTTTTAGTTCAGATTTATGTCCATCTGCGGCAATAATATCATTAAGATCTTCATCCATAAATAAAATTTCAACAATCGCCACACGACCTTTAAATCCTAAATGGTCACATATTTCACAGCCTTTTGGGTTCGCCTCATAAATTTGAGGAGGATTATGAGCATCAATCCCCAAAATACGGCATTCTTCTGTAGTCGCGGTTTTTTTAATTTTACACCCCACACATAACCGCCGGGTTAGACGTTGTGCAAAACAAGCAACAATTGAGCCTGCGAGCATCCCGGGTTTTAAACCAAGATCCAACAAACGAGGAATCGCACCAAAAGAATCATTTGTATGTAAGGTTGTGTAAACTTGGTGTCCCGTCATCGCGGCTTTTAAAGCTTGCTCTCCCGTAACCTTATCCCGCACCTCACCAATAAAGATAATATCGGGATCTTGACGTAATAATGCCTTAACACCATCACCAAATGTGAGGCCCGCACCTTCACGTACATTGGTTTGACGGATCATTGACATTGAAAATTCAACAGGATCTTCAAGCGTCATGATATTGACATCAACCGTATTAATTTCGTTAATCATCGAATACAGTGACGTTGTTTTACCAGAACCTGTTGGACCGGTAACAATAATAATCCCTTCGGGTTTCGCCTGTGCACGCCGAATTAACTCTAAATTATGTGCGCTAAAACCCAAAGCCGCCATCGGCATAATACCGGCCTCTTTATCCAAGATACGCAAAACAAAATTTTCACCATGAATCGTTGGCAAAGAAGACACACGAAAATCGGCCTCTTTTCCCCCAATTGTAAGGTTAAAGCGACCATCCTGAGGTCGCATTTTTTCCGCAATATTCATGCCTGACATAATTTTTAAGCGTTGTGCAATACCACTCCAATACTCACCATGAATGGTATGCTCAGGACGTAAAATACCGTCAAGACGATAGCGAACACGAATAAAACCTTCCTCCGGTTCAATATGAACATCCGAAGCACCAATTTTAACCGCATCAAAAACAAGTGCATTTACCAGCCGAACAATGGGGTGGCTATACCCTGTGTCTTCTGTAAGTTCTTCAAAAGCAGCGGCGGCAACACCTTCTCCCGCCAATTCTTTGATAATGCCATCAACCGAACTTGCATAACCATAAGCATGATCAATCGTTTCAAGCAAAATAGAAGGTGAACAAAGTTGAGGTTCAATACGAATATGATTAGGAAAAATTTGACGTAATTTATCAAGTGCTACGACATCATACGGGTCAGCCATCGCCACAACAGCGGTCTTTTCATTAAGAGAGACGGCCAAAACTTGATATTTAGTTGCAAGCTCTTTGGGCATTAATGCCAAGGCATCAGGATCCAACATGGCCACAGAGGGGTCAAACTCTTCATAACCACTACTTTCTGCCAATAAATGTGTTAAAGCATCCGATGTCACAAAACCAAGATCAACCAAAACTTCACCAAGCATTTTGCCCGATTTTTGTTTTTCAAGAAGGGCAACGTGTAATTGATCGGTGGTAAGAGCGCCGGATGCAATTAATTTTTCACCCATCATACCGCGTTGGGGCGGGTCATTTTCAATCTTGTCATCTGATGGTAAATCAACTTGATCAATCGTATCAAAGGACAAAGATGGGGTTGTTTGCTCTGATTTTTGAGCATCATTATCTGGGGGGGCCGTTTCTGTTTTTAAAGCAGAGGCCTCGTCCGATGCTGATGAACGAACAGGTATTGGAGAAGGGGCTGCCAAAGTTTCACTCATATCCGATGGTAACTGTAGCTCTGATGCCGGCTGTGCCTTTGGTGGTTTATTTTTTTCAACCCCCGTTGCATCCTCCTCGTCATCTTCGTCAAAAGGATTTTTAAAACCGCTTAAGCCGGTATCTTTCATGTTTATTCTTTCTTCATTAACGTCAAAACTCTAACCTCAGCTTGAAGCCTGTCACAAAATAGTTAACAAAACCAGAAAAATAAAAAAATAGAAAACACGTTTTTGTTAAGCTTTCAGAGAGAATTTCACTTTATAATTTCCCTATAGAATTCTTACGTATTTTTGGTAAGCTAATAATACAAAGTTCAAGATCAATTCAACAATCAGAGATAAAAACATGCCAAGTGAAATCCGAAGACTCGTCTTTTTCCACAATGAACTCGCCAATGCTTTACGTACGCACGGCGAAGAATACGGTGTTGATTTTCCTAAAGGAAAAGTCATCAAAGCCAGCTTAGCGCATAAAACAGATCATGAGCTTCATACACAAAATCTGTCTCGCGCCCCTCTTTTAAAAGAGTATAATGTCAAAAGCCTTGATAATTCCGTTGTTGTAACCTTTTTTGACGATGACAGTTTTGAGCATAAATATTTCAACCTGACATCTGATTTTATCAGTGCCGCATTAATCCAATATTGTATTGAAAACAAAATTCCGCTTCCAAAAGCCGGCAAAAAGAAGCTCGACCTCACCGAATTTAATGTTTGTATGGATATTATTTTGGACACTCACGAAACCGTCCAAATAGAACTTGAGCTTGAACGGTAATATCCTGTATTTTCTATTCTCATAAAAAAACCGGCCCTTAACAAAAAAAGGCCGGTTTTTTTAATTTTATTTTTATCTTACTCTAGAAACGGAAAACATTTGGCGGACGCACACCATAATGAGGGCCCTGACGGTTTACGTTAATAAAAAATCGGGGTTGGTTATTTGGTGTTGCTGGAATTTTGCCATAAACATCCCGACCACGGCCGGCATTGTTATTAAAAGCCCCTCCCGCTTTTGCACCGGGAGCCGCGCCTGGTTTTTTAGGCTGAACTTTTGGTAATGGTTTGATGCTATATCCTGTTCCTGTATCTGATTTTTTTAGCTCAAAACCTTCAACAAGATATTTGTTTGCTTCGTTAAATACTTTTACAAAAGCACCATCCATTTTTAAATCATTGCCACGGATTGAGCTTGCAAGCTTGACGAAATTTTTTAATTGATCTGGCCCCCCCATTGTTTCCAAATATTGGCCCGGGCGAAGGGAATTTCCCATACGTACAATATCACTCAAATCACTGATAATAACAGAAAGATATAAACGTTTTGCATCTTCAGAAGCTTTTGGCAAATTTGTAAGGATCTCTGCTTTGTGGAGTTCCAAGTTACGATATTCCGTTACTAACTTCACAAGGCTTTCGTCAAAAGTTTGTTTAACTTCTGCCATGTCTTCAGGGGAACGAATAGTTTCAACTAACAAAGCCGCCGCAATCAAATTATCATTTGCATTTGGGACTAAGCTTGCGATTGCTACAGGCGGCGCCAAAGGACCCGCCACAAAACTTGTTTCAAGGCTACGCGGGTAAGCTTGTTGCATATTTCGTTTTTGCAAGTTCACCTGCTGATTAAATTGTTCAGTTAAAGATTTTTTTTCCGCATCAGCCATGCCAGGGCGCGCCAAAAGCTGCCTAAGCTGTGTATTTGCCGAGGTTTCAAATTGGTTAATTTGGGCATCAAAGGTTTTTTTGAACATTGGTTCATAACGCCCCCAGCTAAAATCAAAAGCTTTTTTCACTTTTTCTGTATTGGGTAATCCAGTATCTTCAAAACGCATAATTCACTCTCCTCAACAATGGTTCTTAACTCCTAAAAGAGCTTGCCATGTTTATTTCATTATTTCTTAAAAGCGATTATTTCTAACATATGATTACGAAAAAGACAAGGCGGCTGAAATTTATTCCGCCGCCTTATTTTAATATTCTGTTATATTCTGTGTAAATCACAGGGATAAAAAGCTATTTTTCTTCATCATCATTTTGTTTTTCTTTACGAAAACTATCTAAAGAAACAACTTGGCCTGTGCCACCTTTAGAATCAGCCTTTTTATCATCTAGCTCATCTTCAAATTCAGATTCGATATAGTTTTCAAATTCTTCTTCAGCTTCTAAAGGCTGGAATTGAAGGGCAAAGTTCACAGAAGGATCTGCAAAAATTGTGATAAATTTATACGGAATTTTTAATCGCTCTGGCACGTTATTAAAGCTCAGCATAACCGAAAAGAAATCATCATTAGCTTCTAGGTCATAAAATTGATGTTGCAGAACAATTGTCATTTCGCCGGGATATCTTTCCCTCAGGTAATCGGGAATTTCAACATCATTTGTATCGGTACGAAAAGTAATATAAAAATGATGATCGTCAATCAAGCCATCGCCAACAACTTCTAACAAAGCTTGTTGAACAACACTTCGAAGTGCATCTTCAACCATCTTATCGTATCTGAACATTTCATTAGTTTCTGACATCGTGCAAACAGACTCCGCTTTGTTTTTTAGTACCCTAAAAATGTAACAAACATCCTCAGCAATTCATAGAATAAGTTTATTATTGTTTTTGCGCAATAGAACAATAAAAAAGTGGAGCGGTTCTGTTGCTAGGCCGCCCCGCGCCCCACCTTAACCTGTTGAGGGTAAGGAATTTATAGATTTAACTGTTAAGCTACGAGACGTAGGTCAGCAGTTGCAACGTTATTATCGTTAGCATCTATTATGTTTGGACCGATAACGGTAGTACCTCACCGAGCAAAAGCAAACATCTTTATTACGCACGTCGATCCTATTTCGTCCCCCTAAAAAAATGGTGGAGACGCCGGGTACCGCCCCCGGGTCCGTTTCGTCTATTCCATGGCGCGTTTATTGCCGTAGTCAGTTAGACTGACACCCTTATTATATTATAAATTCACAAAAACACCAAGGTCTTAAATCTCCGCCAAAAAAGCTGTCTCAAAAAACACACTTTAAACGCAATGTGGCTTATTTTATATTCAGTGTGCTTTTTTCTAAAAATCTTACCTTTACTCTATAACCCTGCGCCAAAATCCGTCATAATAAAAACAACATATCAAAATATTTATCATAACCATCGATGGAGGCTGCCATGAAACAATATCTAGATCTTATGCAACACGTTCTGGACAAAGGCTCACGTAAAACCAATCGTACCGGCATTGAAACGATTGCAACCTTTGGCTATCAAACACGTTATGATCTTGCTGATGGTTTTCCTCTTGTGACCACCAAAAAGCTTCACCTGCGTTCTATTATTCATGAACTTCTTTGGTTTTTAAATGGCGATACCAACATTAAATATCTCAAAGAAAACAAAGTGAACATCTGGGACGAATGGGCTGATGAACAAGGTAACCTAGGCCCTGTTTACGGCCACCAATGGCGTTCATGGCCAACACCTGAAGGTCACACAATTGACCAGATCCGCCATGTCATTAATCAAATCAAAACAAATCCCGATTCACGCCGTATGATCGTATCGGCATGGAATCCCGGGGACATCGAAAAAATGGCCTTACCGCCGTGTCATTGTTTATTTCAATTTTTTGTCGCTGATGGCAAACTTTCATGCCAGCTTTACCAACGTAGCGCCGATGTTTTCTTAGGTGTTCCTTTTAATATTGCCTCTTATGCGCTCCTTACAATGATGATTGCACAAGTGACCGGATTAAAACCGGGTGAGTTTATCCATAGTTTTGGAGACGTTCATATTTATTCCAACCACCTAGAACAAGTTGAGCTGCAACTTTCACGCGCCCCAAAACCTCTACCGATTATGGAGCTTAACCCTTATATCACCGATATTTTTGACTTTAAATTTGATGATTTTGAGCTTAAAGATTACGAACATCACCCCCATATCAAAGGCATCGTGGCTGTTTAATTTTTTTAGCTGGGCCATTAGGGTCTAATTCCTTAACAAAAACAGGATTATTTTATGCGTATTTCAATGATTGCCGCACGGTCAGAAAATGGTTTTATTGGCAACAATAACGACATCCCATGGCGGGTTAAAGGAGATTGGGACTTTTTCAAACGTACAACAATGGGGCATGTTTTAATCTCGGGTCGAAAAACACTTGAGTCGTTTCCAGACGGAAAGCCACTATCAAATCGATTTAATATTATCGTAACCCGCAATCCTAATTATATTTGTGAAGGGGCTTTGGTTGTAACATCTCTGGAAGATGCACTCGCAGAGGCTCTTGAAATTTCAAAAAAAGAAAACCTCGATGAGGTTTTTATTGGCGGTGGTGCTGAAATCTATCGTCAGGCTTTTCCCTTTTCTAATCGGCTTTATCTGACCGAAATCCACACCTCTGTTGAGGGGGACACAAAATTTCCAGACTTTAAACAAAATGAATGGTTAAAAAAAAGCTCCCAATTTTTTAAAAAAGCCGCAAGTGATACCGCTGATTACACCATTAATATTTGGGATCGTACAAAATAACACGACTTAAATTATTGACATAATAAACTCCCTTATGCTATACGTGAAGCCTCGGTACAATTATTATTTTAAGGTTAATTATTATGCCTAAAAAACCAACACATCGCGTTTCTATGTCCGATGGCGGATTTTTAAAAGCTGCTGTTGATGGTAATTTCAAAAAAATAAAATCTTGCCTTGAGCAGCCTAAAGTCGCCCCAATTGTCTTGGGTGATAAAATTTTAAAAGCCCATGAATATGATGTAAATTGTCGTTGGCGTGATGGTTCAACCGCGTTAATGTTATCCATTGGCCATGAACACCCTGAAATCGCTGAATATCTCATCAGCAAATCCGCCGATGTTAACCTTCAAGATAATTATGGCCTAACGGCATTGATATATGCCGTAGTTGCTGATGATATAAAAACCGCTAAACTGTTGCTTAAAAACGGTGCACAGACGGATCTTTACTCCGAAAAAAATGACACGGCCCTTTCAATTGCCAAAAAACAAAAACAAACGCCTTTTATCACAATTTTAGAAAACCATGACCGCCAAAAACGTGCACAATTCAAAGCATCACCGTTAAAATTGAAACGGCGCTCCCGCTAAAATAATAATAAAATTCCCCCCTTAAAACGCCAAATTATTAACTATTTTATGGTTAAAATAGAAAATATCATATTTTTTAAGGTCGTTTTTAAAATGCAAAATCAGAACAATGATGATCCTCGTTATCTAAAACCCTCTAAAACGGGTTGTTCTCAGGTTATGAGCCTTGCGGAGCTAGAGGTTTTCCAGCTTACTCAAAGCGAATTTATCATCACCCCGGAAGCTGTTGGATTACCAAACTTACCGAACGTTAGAAAAGCCTTGGTTCAGAGTCTGATCACAGACCCAAACTGCCTCTTTGCTGCTTTTGTTATTGCAGAAAATTTATGTGATGAAAATCCTGATAAACTGGATAATTTGATTGCCGCAACGATATTATCGGGATCACAATCCTCGCTTGAGATCAGCATAGAATTTTCCAATCATATCCAAAGTCTTGTTTTTGAAGTAGACCTCCAAAAAAACCTCCCTAAACACAATAGTAGCTCTCCGGATTTTAGTCAGTTTTCAAAAGACGCTCAGCGTATTTTATTAGCCTATGATATGCTTTTTAAAGAATCGAGCATCCGTGATCTAAAACGTCATATTTTTAATTCAGAACGAAGTGATGCTGATGAAATTTTCCATCAAAATTTAAAAACAATCTTCCGTCAGTCGGTCCAAGCCATCTCTAAAATTGATATTGGGGCTGACCAGCTCCTCTTAAATACTTATGTTCGTAATTTTAATGATCTGGCATTACGATATAATAGTGACACGTATCTTTGTCCTTTAAAACCCGGTGATAAAAAAGTTCAAGGCAGTTTTTTTTCTGTGTAATTTCCTTCTAACCCTTGCCCCGCAAAAATTCGGAAGATCTGAGTTAGTTTTTTAACTTTTCCAAAAGATTTTCTGCAATACTTAAAAAACTTTGACGGATTTTTTGATCAACATTTTTATTATCAACAACAATCATACCCTGATCTGAAAGCTGGCGAATGTCTTTATCTAGAGGAATTCCGCCCAAATATTCCACCTTCAGCGCCTCCGAAACTTTTTTAGCCCCTTCATGGCCAAAAATATGATCTTCATGGCCACAGGAGGGACAAATATAAAGGCTCATATTTTCAACAATACCCAAAATCGGCACTTTTAGCTTTTTAAACATAACAAGAGCTTTACGCGCATCTAACAGCGCTAAATCTTGTGGTGTTGATACAATAACAGCTCCTGTTAGCGGGACTTTTTGGGCAAGGCTAAGTTGAATATCTCCCGTTCCAGGGGGGAGATCAATAACAAGCACATCTAACGCACCCCAATCCACATCACGTAACATTTGATATAAAGCCGATTGAATCATCGGGCCCCGCCAAATTACTGGACGGTCCTCATCAATTAAATAACCAATCGACATTGTTTTTAGTCCCGCAACCTCAATCGGTTGGATAAAACGATCTTCATCAATTTCAGGTTCCCCCTTTTGCCCCAATAAATGCGGCAGTGAAGGCCCATAAATATCCGCATCCAAAATACCAACAGACAAACCAAGTTGTTTTAATGCAGACGCAACATTAACCGAAACCGTTGATTTTCCGACTCCTCCCTTTCCAGAGCCAACCGCGATAATATGTTTTACCTCGGGGGCAAAAGGCCGTTGTTCGGGCGTTAACTTGTTAAGGTTCGCCGTCGGATTTATTTTTGGCGACAGGGTAGGGGCGTGAGAATCGGGAAAGTCACTCGAGCTGTTTTTTTCTGCTGTTAAGACGGCTGTTACTTTTTTAACACCCCAAAGTTTTTCAACCACCTGTACCGCCTGAAGCCGTAGGGGTTCTAAAATAGTGCCTTGTTGCGGGTCAACCTCTATACAAAAAGTAACATGCCCGCGTTCAATTTGTATCCCTGAAACCATCTTCAAAGACACAATATCTTGATCCTGTCCCGGCATTTTGACTTGGGAAAGGCTTTTTAAAATTTTATTTTCTGTCGGACCGAATCTCATAATATTGTTTATCATATTTTTTTCGAAAAAAACACGTCGTTTAGGGCTACCTATCGAGAATAAAATCAGGCATAATCCGAAGACGAATTTGTAAATCCTTTACCAATTATAGGAAAATTGACATGGGTGATAATAAAAAGGGGCCTTGGGGTTCAAACGATGACAGTAATAAAAGTCCATGGGGCGAAACCCCTCGCGGACAATCTGGAGGCAAAGGAGGGTATAATCCCGACGGGCCAAATCTTGATGATATGCTTAAAGAAGCTCAAGACCGTTTTGGTAAAATGTTCTCTGGTGGCAACGGTTCATCTCCGTCATCAAAAGGCAGCATTGGTATTCTTCTTATTATTTTGCTTATTCTTTGGGGTATTACCGGTTTTTATCGTGTCCTACCCGAAGAACACGGTGTTATTTTAACCTTTGGCAAATGGACAGATACAAAAACATCACCAGGTCTAAAATACCATGCACCATGGCCAATCCAAGCCGTACAAAAAGTAAATGTGACCTTTGAAAGGCGCATTCAAGTTGGTTTCACGGATAAAACATCGAGCCGTCGTTTTAACCGTTCGACCAACGAAATTGGTTCATTAAATGATGTGCCTGCCGAAAGCCTCATGGTAACAGGTGATGAAAATATCATTGATATTGATTTTGTGGCGACATGGCAAATTAGTGACGCTGGGAAATATCTTTTTGAAATTCGTAACCCTGAACAAACCATCAAAAAAGTTGCGGAAAGTGCGATGCGTGAAATTATTGGCCGCACCCCGATCCAACCTGCGCTGACCGAAGCACGGGGAGATATTCAGGTCAAAACACGTGAATTGATGCAACATATGTTAGATGCCTATAATTCCGGTGTGAATATTAATGAAGTTCAGCTTCAAAAAGTAGACCCCCCGAGCCAAGTTGTTGATGCCTTTGATGATGTGCAACGTGCCCGTGCTGATAAAGAACGTCTGCGTAACGAAGCGGAAACCTATCGCAACGACATTATTCCAATTGCCCGTGGTGAAGCTGAAAAACTCAAACAAGAAGCCGAAGCTTATAAACAAAGTGTTATCAATATCGCAACCGGTGACGCGGAACGTTTTTTATCTGTTTATAAAGCATATTCCGTATCAAAAGACGTCACAAGAACCCGCATGTATATTGAAACCATGCAAAAAATCTTGAGTAAAAGTAATAAAGTCATCATTGATAATGACAAAGACGGTATGGGTGTTATGCCATATCTGCCATTAGATCAATTCAAAAAACAAGCGCGCTAGGGAGAAAATAAATGAGCAAATCAGTTAGCATAATGGGTCTCCTTATTTTTGGCCTCCTTGTCATCGCATCACAGTCTCTTTTTATTATACCTGAAACACAACAGGTTATTGTTATGCAATTTGGTGACCCCGTTGCCCAATATTCAAAACCCGGTTTAAAAGCCAAAATCCCGCTTATTCAAAACATCAAAACCTTTGATAGCCGTGTTTTAGAAGTTGACCCCCCCGCGGAACAAGTAATTCTTACCGACCAAAAAAGGGTTGTTGTGGACACTTTTGCCCGTTATAAAATTTCCGATATGTTAAAATTCTACCAAACACTCGGTACCGAACGCCAAGCTGTTGCCCGTCTACACAATTTAATAAACTCTGCGGTTCGGGGTGATTTGGGGGGAGTGACTTTAAATGACATCCTATCCCCAAAACGCTCTGAAATCATGAATACCATTAGTAATAAGGTAAATGATTCCGTCCAACGTTTTGGTCTAGAAATTGTTGATATTCGTATTGTGCGCGCCGATCTTCCACCGCAAACAAGCCAAGCCATCTACTCCCGTATGCGTTCCGAACGGGAACGTGAAGCCAAAGAATTCCGTGCACAAGGGAAAGAGCTTGCACAACAAATTCGCTCAAAAGCCGACAAAGAACGTGTTATTCTTCTTGCTGAAGCAAAAAAAACCTCCCAAATCCTCCGTGGTGAAGGTGACGAAATTGCCATTTCAACTTATGCAAAAGCGTTCAAAAAAGACACCGAATTTTATGCTTTTTATCGCACGATGGAAGCATATCGTGAAAGCTTAACCGATGATTCAACAACCTTTGTTTTATCACCGGAAAGTGAGTTTTTTGGCTTTTTTAATAACAGTAAAAAATCAAAACGTTAGGACATATAAAACGACATCCAAGGACGGTATTTAATGGATATTACATTTAATGACCTGCTCACAGCACTTGGGTTATTATTATTAATTGAAGGCCTTTTTTATGCCACCCTACCGGATCATGCCAAAAAGATGATCCTGCAACTGGTTTCGGCATCACGACAACAAATCAGTCTAATTGGTCTGATTGCCGCCACAATCGGTTTTCTAATTCTATGGTTCACACATTAAACTCAATAAAACAAGAAGGAGAGAGACATATGCTCAAGAACGCAAAATCAAAACTCTTAAAAACAACATGTATGCTCAGCGTATTAACAACATTAACTTTTGCAGGCTCGGCACTTGTAGATGCCAAGTCACCAGTAAAAACCCCACCAACAGCTGCGGCACCACAAGTCGCTTTACCTGATTTTGCGGATCTTTCAGAACATCTTTTACCGACCGTTGTTAATATTTCAACCGTTCAAGCACGTGAAGACGCTAGAATGCCTGAAATGCCTGAAATGCCTGAACTACCACCTGGTTCTCCTTTCGAAGATTTTTTCAAAGATTTTATGGACAAACAACAGAATTCACCTGCACCCCAAGCACCACGGGCATCTGCCCTGGGTTCTGGTTTTATAATTGATGCCGAAAAAGGGTATATTTTAACCAATAACCACGTCATCAAAAATGCCGAAGAAATTAAGGTGATCTTACATGATGATACCAGCTTAGATGCAACCTTAATCGGTACCGATACCAAAACAGATCTTGCGGTACTTCAAGTTAAAACTGATAAAAAGCTAACCGCCACAAAATGGGGCCGTAGTAATGACATTCGTGTTGGTTCTTGGGTTTTGGCGATTGGAAATCCTTTTGGCCTTGGCGGCACCGTCACAGCTGGTATTGTTTCCGCCCGTCAGCGTGACATTAACGCAGGGCCATATGATGATTTTATTCAAACGGATGCTTCCATTAACCGTGGAAATTCTGGTGGCCCTATGTTTAATACAAAAGGTGAAGTTATTGGTGTAAATACAGCCATTTTCTCCCCCACTGGCGGTTCTGTTGGTATTGGTTTTGCGGTGCCTTCACAACTTGCCGAACCTGTTATCAACCAGCTCATCAAATACGGTCACACTAAACGGGGTTGGCTCGGGGTTAGAATCCAGGTTGTCACCGATGAAATTGCCGAAAGCCTTGGCATGAAAAAAGCTATTGGCGCCCTTGTTGCAAGTGTAAATGCAGATGGACCTTCAAAAATGGGGGGCATTAAACCCGGTGATGTTATCACTCATTTTGATGGAAAAGTTATCCAACAAATGCGTAATTTACCGCGTATTGTTGCCGAAACCGATGTCGGCAAAAAAGTGCCCGTAAATATTTGGCGTAAAGGCAAAGAAAAAACCTTATATGTTGTTTTAGGTGAATTAGAAAAAGCAGAAGAAACAGGGCTTTTAAAAACAGAAAACACCAAAGCCAAAGAACCGAAAAAAGGTACAATGGTCGATGAGCTTGGCCTAAGTCTTGTGGGGATCACCAAAGAAGCTCGGGAACAATATAACCTGAGTGATGATACCAAAGGGATGTTGATTACAGATGTCAAAACAGACAGCACCGCGGCCGATAAAGGTATCCGCGCCGGTGATATCATTGTTGAGTTTGACCAAGAAGCCATTAGCACCGTTGCGGAGATCAAAAAACGGACAGCAAAAGCGAGCAAAGACGGGCGAAGTTCTATCTTGCTCTTTCTCGCGCGCAATAATGAAATGCGTTACGTTGCAATCAAGCTTTCAAAAAATAAAGACTAAGGAGAGATCTAATTTCTTCCAATACGCTTAATACGGTACTTATCATTGGCGGGCCAACCGCCAGTGGTAAGTCCGTGTTAGCCATAAAATGTGCGCAACATTACGATGGGGTTATTATTAACGCAGATTCGATCCAAATGTATGATGCCTTACATGTTTTAACCGCCCATCCCTCAGCAGAGGAACAAAACGCCGCGCCCCATAAGTTATATGGGGATTTTAACATTAATGAAAAGGTTACCGCAGTCTCTTGGCGTGACCTTGCTCTCAAAGAAATTCAAGCTGCTCATCAACAAAATAAACTACCGATTATTGTTGGAGGAACAGGTTTTTATATCAAAGCCTTACTCGAAGGTCTCAGCCCCATTCCAGATGCCGATCCAACCGTTCGCCAACAAGCCAATATATTACAGAAAGAAATTGGTACCGCCGCCCTGTTTAAAAAACTACAAATGCGTGACCCTGAAATGGCTGCAAAGCTAGACCCCCAAAATACCCAGCGCGTAATCCGTGCGTGGGAAGTGCTGGAACAAACGGGTATCAGCCTTGCTGAGTGGCATAAAAAACCCAAAATAAATCCGCCGACCCATTTACGATTTTTCACCAGTATTATCCAATTGCCACGGGAATTAATTTATCAACGTTGCGAACATCGCTTTGATGACCTCCTTGAAAGTGGTGCCTTGGAAGAAGCACGATGGTTATCCGCCGAAATCGCCGCCGGGCGTGTTGATGATGATGCCGCAATCCGGAAAGCAACAGGTTATATCGACCTTGCAGCCTACATTGATGGTATTCTAACAAAAGAAGAGGCCATCCAAAAAGCCGTCCAGCATACAAAAAATTATGCCAAACGTCAGCTCACGTGGTTGCGCAACCAAATTGATGCCAATATACGTCTAGAAAAACCTCTTGATTTTGAAGGGCTACAGATTGCATTTGAAAAATTTTTGCACCATAAAATACATTAAGCATTAACAGGACAAAAGTGGCAGCCGAGCTGTGTCATCAGTGTTATAAAATCGGGGAAACTTGTTTTCACCGGTTCGATATCATCAATCTTAACCGCTTGTTCTGTTCGGGATCCTAAAATAAGAAAGCTCATCGCAATCCGATGATCCAAAAATGTTTTGATTAAAACGCCACCCGCGACGGTATCTTGTCCGTGAATTGTTAACTCATCCGCGCCTTCTTCAAGCTTAATACCACAGGCCAACAAACCCGATGCCATAATCGCAAGGCGATCACTCTCTTTGACCCGCAACTCACCAATACCGTCCATATGTGTTACACCTTGGGCAAAACTTGCGGCAACGGCAAGAATTGGATATTCATCAATCATCGAGGGCGCTCGTTCGGCAGGCACATTTATACCCGTCAAAACACTATATTGAACCTCAAGGTCTGCGATTTCTTCACCGGAAATATTTTGTCGGTTAACAATGTTTATTCTGCCCCCCATTTCAATCAAAGTCTGTAAAAGGCCAATTCGGGTTTTATTCATACACACATTTTTAATTGTGATTTTTGATCCCGGGATAAGCAAAGCCGCAACTAACAAAAAACCTGCGGAACTGGGATCCCCTGGCACTGTGATATCCTGTCCTTTTAATTGCGCCCCCCCAGTTATAGATACTTTCATACGACCATTGTCTAAAGCTTCGCTTATTACTTCTGCACCAAATCCCGTTAACATCCTTTCGGTATGGTCGCGGGTTGCTTTGGGTTCAATCACAGTTGTAACCCCATGAGCGGTAAGACCAGCTAATAAAATTGCCGATTTGACCTGAGCTGAGGCAACGGGACTTTCGTAAGTAATCGGTTGTGGCTGTGCGCTACCCTTTAAGGTGAGAGGGAGCACCTGTTTATCTTGAGATAATGTTGCATCAATTTCGATCCCCATCACTGATAAAGGATTAATCACACGTGCCATCGGGCGGACAGATAATGAAGCATCTCCTGTAAATTTTGCCGTTATTTTGTGCCCCCCAACAACCCCCATCAATAAACGGGTTGAGGTTCCACTATTGCCCATATAAAGATCTTTATCCGGTTGTTGTAAATGACCCGTACCGTCAACCTGCCAATAATCCTGTCCTGTTTGTTCAGGCGTTTCAATTTTAACCCCCATTTCGCGCAAGGCATCGGCGGTTCTGATAACATCTTCCCCCTCTAAAAGCCCCCAAATTCGGGTTTGGCCTTTTGCCAAAGCCCCAAACATCAAAGAGCGATGTGAAATAGATTTATCACCAGGAACTACAACAGTACCGGTCAGCGCTGTTGCTCGAGAAGAAGAATAGGGTTGCATTGATCCATTACCTAAAAAAAAAAAGTCAAACGCGTTATGAATATAACACTATGATAAGCCAAACATACTACTCATGTTTTCACGATATGAAGCGGCAAAATCACGTAATTTTGCTTGGGGCACAGGTTTACAATATTTATACCCCTGCACTTCATCACAGCCTTCCAATTTTAGGAAGTCTTCATGATCTTGAGTTTCAACGCCCTCGGCAATTACTTTTAAACCAAGGCTGTGACCCAGATTAATAATCGTCCGTGTAATCGCCATATCATCGGTATTAACCAAGGCGTTACGCGTAAAGGATTGGTCAATTTTCAACCGGTCGATCGGGAACTGACGCAAATAAGCTAACGAAGAATATCCAGTTCCAAAATCATCAATCGCAATTTCAATCCCCAATGAATGAAGTTGATTTAAGACATCAATTGTACGATCAACATCTTCCATAAAAACACTCTCGGTCACTTCTAATTCTAAATAATGCGGATCAAGACCCGTTTCTTCCAAGGTATCTTTAACAAAGCTCACAATATCGCCTCGGTGGAACTGAACACCTGACAGGTTAATAGCAACTCGGAATTTTGGTAACCCATCATCCTGCCATTGTTGGTTGGTTTTACACGCTTCACGGATTACCCATTCCCCAATAGGTACAATTAAACCGGACTGTTCGGCAATTGGAATAAATTCAACCGGTGAAATAAATTGCCCACCTTCTTTACTGTTATCTGGGCGCCACCACCGTAAAAGCGCCTCAGCCCCAATAAGTTCACCTGTTTTTAAATCAAATTGCGGGTGATAATAAAGTTCCAGTTGGTTTTCATCCAAGGCAACACGCAAATCACGTAAAAGCTGAAAACGTTGTTGTACCGCACGATCAAAGTCTTCGGAATAATATCTAACGGTATCCCGGCCTTCTTCTTTCGAACGATTCAGTGCAATATCGGCATTTTTGACGATATGCCCTGCTTCTAAACCGTCATCGGGACAATGAGCAACACCAATCGAAACTCTGACTTGAAACTGTTCTTGCATCACACTAATGGGTTCACTTAACGCCATAAAAAGTTGGTCCACAATACGAGACGTATCTTGTAAATCAGCATCCAACATCGTCATGATCATAAATTCATCGGCACTCGCGCGTGCAATCATCGCACCTTCAGGCAGGGCATTATCAATTCGCATTGCCACAGCCTCAATCAACTTATCTCCAACATCATGACCCATTGTATCATTAACATCTTTAAAGTGATCAATATCAACAGACATTACCGCTAAACGGCTATCTGTGCCAATCACCTCATCTGTGATCGCGGTTTCAAGCGTTTGAAGAAATAAGGTTCGGTTCGGTAAATTTGTCAAAGTATCATAATAAGCCAAACGGTGGATTTTATCTTCTGCTTGTGACCTAAGACGAATAAGGTTATTGGCATTTTGCAAAATAAGGTCGTTTGCGGCACGTAATGCTAAACCAATTTCATCACGGCTTTCTTTATGCGGAACTTCCAACTCTGGATGTTCTGGATTGCGAACGGCACTAATCAAATTATTGCGCAAAATCAAGATCGGTTCTAACAACCAATACCCAATAGCCAACATCAAAACAAATGTCACCCCAAAAGAGAGCAAGAAAACGCCAATGATATTTTCACGAACATAACCCGTCACCGTTTTAGAAATGTGGCTTGCATCTAATCGTGCAACAATAATATAAGGACGTAATAAATCAGAAGATTCATATACAGTCTCATAAAATTTTTGATCCGGACTAAATCTAAATAAATCACTATTGTAATCTTCTTGAAGCGCCAAACCCACAGGGTCACCGTAATGGCGGATTAATTCACGATTTAGATTATAAATTGCGACCCCTTCAACCGGTGTTGTTTTAAAAAGATGTTCTGCCTTCTCCCGGGAGATCGGAGAGGTATAAACTTCACTTTCATCAACTTTATCAATTAAAGGCGCAATCGAAGAACGTCCTAATTTTCTAAGCTCTTCGGTTCTTTGCGCACGATATTCAGGTATACCAAACGCCAGAGCAACCGCTTGCACAACCAAAATGGTCGCAAAAGCAACCAGAGTAATCCTCCAGCTCAGGCGACTATTCCAGACTTTGTCTCTTCGAACACGAACCTTGGTGATATCTTCTGTGGTTTTAGAAACAGCGTTTTCCCCCTGCTCCCCAGCCGACTTTTCGATAGTTGTGTCCACGGTTATATTTTCCATTTTTTTTACTTCTTATCTGACACTTTTTTTACACACACCTCTACATTATTAAAAATAATACAATCTTGTTAAAAAACCGTATAGTTTTAGCGAAAATTTTAGATAAATGTATCTAAAATGATCTGGAGCACCGATGTAGAGCTTAAAAAAAAGCGAAAATTACTATAGATTTCAATTAGATAAATATTCCTGAAGGGAATTTATCAACAAGACGTTATCTTACACGATAGCATAGATCTATTCAACTTATAGTCGTTATATATTGTTTCAATATTGGTAAATTAACTGTTTTCTTCTTGAAAACGAATCATTTTCCCCTGTGCTGGTAATAAAACAACATCATTTTCCATGGCAATTTTACCCATCAAAATCGTCATTTTAGGCCAACCCGTAACTTTTTTTCCTGCATAAGGGGTCCAACCAGATTTACTTTTAATCCAGTCATTAGATATTTCACGATGTTCTTTTAAATCTACGATCGTAAAATCTGCATCATAACCAACACATAAACGCCCTTTACCTACAATACCAAAGATACGTTGGGGACCATGACACACCAGATCAACAAAACGTTCTAGTGTTAAACGGTTGTGGTGGACATGGTCTAACATAATCGGAACAAGTGTCTGTACCCCCGTCATACCACTTGGAGAATTCGGATAAGCCGCGGCTTTTTCGGCATGCGTGTGGGGAGCATGATCCGAGCCCAGCACATCAACAACGCCAGACTGAATCCCGCCCCATAAAGCATCCTGATGTTTTTGTTCTCGAATTGGCGGATTCATCTGGGCATAAGCCCCTAAATCTTCATAACATTGTGGCGCACATAAGGTTAAATGTTGGGGTGTGACCTCAACGGTTGCAAAATTTTTATAATCGGCGAGCAACGTCATTTCTTCTGCCGTTGTAATATGAAGAACATGTATTCTGCGACCTGTTTTTTGCGCCAGATTTAACACCCGTTTTGTCGCCTTTAAAGCTGTTTGAACATCACGCCAAACGGGATGTTGGCGCACATCCGCACCCCCTTCAACCAGCGCAAAACGTTGGTTAAGGCGCTCTTCGTCCTCTGCATGAACGGCAACACGTCGATAACCTTGTGATAAAATCTTTTCAATTTCAGAATCTTCCGCAGAAAGCAGGTCTCCTGTACTTGAACCCATAAAAATTTTAACACCGCAACAGCCCCGTGTTTTTTCAAGTTCTGGCAAATTTTCTGCATTTGTGTCCGTCCCCCCAACATAAAAAGCATAATGACACCACGCACGGTTTTCCGCACGACTGAGCTTATCTTGGATTGCCTCAACCGTTGTTGTGAGAGGATTTGTATTTGGCATTTCAAAAATGCCTGTCACACCACCTAAAATCGCGCCAAGCGTACCGCTTTCTAAATTTTCTTTATGTTCATTACCCGGTTCGCGAAAATGAACTTGGCTGTCAATCACCCCTGGCAGAATGTGAAGACCCATACAGTCTTTTATCTCTTTTGCCGGTGCAGAGCTTAAATCACCAATCGCCGATATTTTTCCATTCTTCACGCCAATATCAGCTCTCATCCGACCTGAAGGGGTCATCGCGATCCCGTTTAAAAGTAAAAGATCAAATTTTTCCGTCATTATCGTCTCGTTTCGCTTGATTTTCTGCTGCTAAAGTTCCATCTTTTACAGTATTACAGATTACAAAAGGTTTTGACATGAACTTGATTGAAGATATTGGATTACGCGCCGACATGCCCCCTCTTGAAGAGGCGGAAATAAAACTCGACCTAAGCGGTTTTGGGCAGGAAGATGCCCTTAAAAAATTGGGCGATATGATCGTCACATGCGAAAAACAATCCGTTGCCAGCATGTTTGTTAGTTTTGAGCCCGCCTCAATTGTTGGCAAAAAATGTTTATTTGGCCCCGTTGGTCATTTTATTCGTGGTTTAAAACACAATAAAGTTATTTTCCGGTCTATTCCCTTGGTTGAAGAAAACCGTGCTGGATTTTTTATTCTTTTTAAATATTAAGGTCAGATTATTTATGGAAGAACTTTCCTTTACCAACACACTCACCCGGACAAAAGAGCTTTTTAAGCCCTTGCAGCCCGGTAAAGCCTCAATATACACCTGCGGGCCAACGGTTTATAATTTTGCGCATATTGGCAATATGCGTGCTTATATTTTTGCCGATATTTTACGTCGTATTCTAGATTTTGCGGGTTATCAAACGCAACATGTCATGAATATTACCGATGTTGGGCATCTCGTGAGTGACGGTGACGAGGGTGAAGATAAAATGGAGCTTGGCAAACAGCGTGAAGGCGTTGATGCTTGGGCAATCGCTCAAAAATATACCGATGCTTTTTTTAACCATTGTCAAAAATTAAATATCAAAAAGCCTCATATTGTCTGCAAAGCGACGGACCATATCCAAGAACAAATTGATATGATTAAAATACTTAATGACAAAAATATTGCCTACCGTACGACAGACGGAATGTATTTTGATACAAGCCAATTTCCAGCTTACGGAGAAATGGCCAAATTAGATATTGAAGGTCTACAATCGGGCATTCGTATTGATAATAGTGGTAAAAAAAATAAAACTGATTTTGCGCTTTGGAAGTTTTCCCCTGAAGACTCGAAACGGGATATGGAATGGGAGAGCCCTTGGGGCAAAGGCTTTCCTGGTTGGCATATTGAATGTTCCGCAATGTCGATGAAATATTTAGGCGACCAATTTGATATCCATACCGGTGGTATCGACCATATTCCTGTACATCACACCAATGAAATCGCACAAAGCGAGGCTTGCACCGGGCATGACCCGTTTGTTCAATATTGGTTACATACCGAATTTTTAAATTTGGATGGGGATATCAAAATGAGCAAGTCCAAGGGGCATATTTTGACAATTGATACGTTAGTAGAAAAAGGTTACAGCCCTTTAATCTATCGTTATTACCTGTTAACGGGCCACTATCGTAAACCTTTACATTTTTCATACAAAACGATGGATCAAACCAAAATCGCTTATGATCGTTTAATCAAACACATCGCCAACCTAAAAGAAACCCACAAGCCGGCAGATTTTTCCACGTTTTCTAAGGCCGCTAAAAACCATCAAGACACTTATAAAAAAGCTTTATTTGATGATTTAAACACCCCGCGAGCTTTAGCCGAACTTCATCAAATTTTAAAGGATGAACAGCTAACGGGTTCTGAAAAACTGGCTCTGGTCTTTGAGCTTGATCTGATTTTGGACGTTGGACTAACGGCTGCAGAAAACGTCAAAGTTGATATTCCTGAAAATGTTCTAGACCTTGTTCAGGCGAGAGAACAAGCACGGCTTGATAAAAATTGGGCGGAGGCCGATCAACTCCGCGCCAAGATCGATGCACAAGGTTATAACGTTAAAGATGGCGCTCAAGGCCCAGAAATCCAAAAAGTATAAAACCAAAAAATAAGGAGACCCCATGGTAAATACAAAGTTTGTAAAGGTTGATAAAGAAACGGCTGAAATTTCTTGCGATGGTGGTGGTACGTCAGGCCACCCGACTGTTTATTATACTTTTGAAAACCGCAAAGAAGTGATGTGCGAATATTGTGGAACTATTTTCACAAAAAAAACCCGTAAAACTGCTATTAAAACCGCTTAATTTTAATATGGATACTCATCAGACCGCTGAAATTTATAATGCTGAATTAATTAATATTTCTAATCAAGTTGATAAAGCTTCTCGGCTAAACCAGCCTGATACAACCGCAAGCGCGATTAGTATCATTTGTGGCAGCGAGGTTACAGTTGATTTAAAAATCACCAACAATAAAGTCTCTGACTTTGGTTATGAAATTGCGGCCTGTGCCCTTACCAAAGCCGCGGTGGCGGTTATGAAATTTGCGATTATCGGCAAAACCCAGCAAGACATTCAAGACGCGGCAAATATGTTAGAATTTATGCTCAAACATGATGGTAAAATTCTGGATGGCGATTGGTCCGGCTTACAGTTATTAGAACCCGTTAAAGACTATACCGCTCGTCATAATTCCATCATGTTACCTTTTGTCGCCGTTGAAAAAGCCTTTAATAAAACCTTGGCATAATTTTACCAATATGTTAAAACCTCAGCTATTATATCGTTATATTTTAAAAGGTTTTTTATGCCCAACCAACGCGCTTACAGTGATGCACGTAAAGAGAGTTTAGTTTCCGTTATCGAAACCCTCCGCAAAGACTTTTCGACGCTTTCTCAAGATGCGCCTAAACGTGCGGATATGTGTAAGCTCGAATTAGACGAAGTCATTGAGCTTATTGTTTATCAACAGGGTTACACCTCTTTGATTAATATCACATCCCATCTTTGGCAAGGCGCTGATTTCCAAGAAATATTACCTCAAATCACAAAAAGATATAATAAATCAGCTTCGCTTATGGATGTTAATTTACAAAGTGATCTAAAACAGTCACGTTATGCAAAAAAAGATGGCACCATCAGTGTTTATGAAGACGTTCTTAAAATTTTAAAAATCATGGAACGTGATTTTGACCTGAATTATACAGGCCCTGATCAAAAAACAATTGACCAGCTTGCCTCAAAAAATAAAAAAACCTCTCCCGAAATGGCGAATGATATCAAAACACTTTATCAAAAAACAATGACCGCAATGGTCAAAGAGTTACGCCAGTTTATAACCGATGAAAAAGACAACTATATTGCCAAAATTCCAAAACCACCTCGTCCGCCCTCTACACATTACTGGCCGCAGAAAAAAAACTAAAATACACTGTAAGCTTGTCATTTGTGTTAATAACACTATATGTTTTAGTAGTGATAACGCCTTTCTAAGGGTTATACTTTAATAAAATGCTCGCTTATCAACTTACAAGGAGCCCAGAGATTATGAGCCGAAGAATATCATCTTTTGACAACCCTTTTTTATTAGGGTTCGACCAATTTGAACGTGCATTAGACCGCGTAATCCGAAGCTCTTCTGATGGTTACCCGCCTTATAATATTGAACAAAGCAGTGAAAGCGAGCTTCGAATTACAATTGCGGTGGCTGGTTTTGAAATGGTCGATTTGTCTATCCAGCTTGAGAATAACCAGCTTGTTATTCGCGGCAAAAGGCAAAGCGATGAAGAAGAAGAACGTATCTATTTACACCGGGGTATTGCAACCCGTCAATTTCAACGTTCTTTTGTTTTATCGGATGAAATTGAAGTTTCCGGTGCAACACTTGACAATGGTTTGTTAAATATCGACCTCAAATATTTAATGCCTGAAACAACTATTCAAACCATAAAAATTGATGCCGCAGAAAAAAAAGAAGACTCAGAAAAAACAAAAACAATTGAACATAAAAAAAACAAAAAAAACACCTCAATAAAACCAAAAACCACATAAATACAGGGCTTTGACTCCATAGAATTTTATCTAAGAGGTTCAAAGTAATGACTGAATTATATCAAATACAGGCTGATATAGAATATTTAAACAATATTCGCCATTTAGATTTGTTAAATTTTGGCTTACATGATCTTGTTTATATCCGGGAGACTTATCACCAAGGCCGTAAACTTTTTGTAATTTATTCCGCCGATGGTTACCCGTTAGGGGCGCACAGTAGCTATACGCATGCTTTGGACATTCTTGCCGCTCACGATCTTTACATCGCAACTTTACAATAATCTCGTAAAAGATAAAAAAACAGAGCCTGTTTTAAGCCTCTGCTTTAATCTCGTCATTCCAATATGAAACCACTGAATGCATATCTGATTTTGGGCGTACACCAACTTGATTGATTTCACGCAGTTTTGCACAAACCTTAGCATCACGCATAAAACGAGAAACACGTGAGAGTTCTTGAAGGTGGCTATTATCTTGTGTTGCATCTGGTGCGAGCAAAAGGTAAATCAAATCAACAGGTTTACTATCATAAGAATCATAATTTATGGGTGTTTCTAAAGCAACAAAAACACCGTACATCCTTTGAATGCCCGAAAGCCTAACATGTGGAATCGCAACACCATTACCGATACCCGTTGAACCAATATTTTCGCGTTCAAGTAATGCATCTAATAACTGGCGATTACAGCCATCATATAACTTCGCCGCCGCTTCGGAAATTTGGCGGAGCGCCTGCCTTTTGCATGTTGCCTTAATCATAGGCAACACTTTATCTGGTACGATCATTCTTTTTCAGTGCCTCTCGTAATTTACTCCCCCCCTTATTAGATTGGGGGGGTTGTAAGTCGCTAAACTAAACTTCTTTGTTTTTGTTACCTTCTGGGTCAACCCAACCGATATGTCCATCAGAACGGCGGTAAATCATATTTAACCCCCCATTAACGCTGTTACGGAACATCAACGCCGGTAAATCGGCAAGATCCATACGCATTACAGCTTCACTTGGAGACATTGATTGGATTGTTGTTGCCATTTCTGCAACAATCATCGGGTCTTCTTTTTCGGGTTTTTCTGTTTCTTTATTATGTAATTTGTAATATGCCGCCTCAATATAATCCGTTTCGGAAAGTTGTTTATGGTGGCTTTTTAATTTCTCTTTGTACCGGCGCATCCGGCCTGCAACACGTTCTGATGCTTGGTCAAAAGCAGGGTAAGGGTCATCCGCAGCATAATGCGCTTTCAACATAATACCTTTACCAACATGGATTGAAATATCAGCCTTAAACAAATGGCCGGCTTCTTTTGAGAAAACAACAGTTGCATCTATAGCATTGTTAAAATATTTTTTTGCAGCATCGGTAAGATTTTGTTCCACGTGATTACGAAGCGCATCTCCAACATCAAGCTGCTTTCCTTTTACTGTTAATTGCATATTTATATGCCTTTCTATATTTAGTTGCCAAATCAGCTAAAAAAAGATTTATTAAAGATCTTTTTTGTCGTCAATAAAGGGCGCAGCAAGCGTTTATGAATCATGTTGTTCATAATAATATGGCATATTTTGCCTTCTGCGACCAGTAAATAGTGCATTTACATACCTATATCAAGCATTGTATTCATAAAAATCTTTATAATTTATGACCTCAATCAATTATAACGTTTTTTTCTGTCGTCGTCGCTGTACCGAAGATGGAATTTTCAACGCATCACGGTATTTTGCGACGGTTCGGCGGGCGATCTCAACACCCTCTTTTTTCAAATGCTCTACAAGCGCATCATCGGATAAAATCTTTTTAGGGTCTTCCGCATCCACCAATATTTTGATCCGCGCTTTTACTGATTCTGAAGAATGGGCAACGGCACCATCGGCACCTGCAATAGCACTTGAGAAAAAATATTTAAGCTCAAAAATGCCGCGCGGTGTCTCAATATATTTATTATTTGTAACACGGCTAATGGTGCTTTCATGCATCTCAATAACCTCGGCGATATCCCGTAGGACCAGAGGTTTTAAATATTCCACACCATAAACAAAAAAGGCATCCTGTTTACGGATAATTTCTTTTGAAACTTTTAAAATTGTTTGCGCGCGTTGGTCCATCGCTTTTACAAGCCAATTAGCAGTATTATATTGCTCGTTAACAAATTCTTTTTCTTCTTTTTCACGCACGCCTTTTTTAACCTCGGCGTAATAATGTGTATTCACCAAAACGCGGGGCAATGTTTCACTGTTCAGCTCAACCGTCCAACCGCCTCCCGTGCGTTTTGGTAACGGCCGCATTACCACATCTGGTACAACTGTTTGGCTAACAAAATGATCAAAGTCCGCGGCAGGTTTTGGATTAAGACGTTTTATTTCGGAAACCATGTCCATAAAATCTTCATCATCAACGCCACATAATGCTTTGAGCTCTGAAAATTTATGTTCTGCCAAAAAATGTAAATTTGTTAACATTTTTTCCATTGCCGGATCAAAACGGTTTAACTCTTGCAGCTGAAGCGCCAAGCATTCTCCAAGATCACGGGCAAAAACACCCGTTGGGTCAAATGATTGCATTTGTTTAAGCACGGTTTCGATTTCGTCAACAGAGCAAGATAGCTGCGTCGCAAAAGTTTCTAATGCTTTGCGCATGTATCCCGATTCATCAAGATAATCTACCAATAGAACCGCAATCAAACGTTCTTTTTCCGTCGCAAAAGTAACTTGAACCTGTTCCAAAATATGAACACGTAGGCTAAGTTTATCGGAGACTGTATTTTCCAAGCTATAATCTGGATTATCAAATTTAAGGTCGCCGCCTTTGTTGGCCGACGTCATTAAACTACTCGATTCATAACCCGCGGCTTGAGAATCTGCTAAAATATCATTTTCACGTTCACTTTGGCTTTCACCAGTAAAAACATTGTCAAAATCCGTATCAAGCTCTTGGCCTTCTGAGATCCGGTCAATCGCATCGGTCTCCACCGTATCCTCACGTACTTTTGTTTCATGTTCGGCGGCGCGTTCTGCAACATCCTTTTCGCCTTGAAAATCTTCTGCGGATTGAGATTCTGTTTCAGAATCTTTGCGTTCCCCAATTTCTTTGTCATCACGTTCTAATAGCGGATTTTTTTCCAATTCTGCTTCAACAAATTCAGAAAGCTCAAGATTCGACATTTGCAGCAATTTGATTGCCTGCTGCAATTGTGGTGTCATTGTTAATGTTTGAGCCTGCCTAAGATCTAGGCGTTGCGAAATAGCCATACGAGCCCCCCTTACCCCTTATTAAATAGCATATCACCCTTTTTTTCCGAAGTCTTACTAAACTAGTCATATCAATAGAAATAGCGCAAAAACATGTCACTTCCACACCTTTACCCTACTTATTATTAACCATAATATATTGACACCCTCTTAAGTTTGCCCTATTTTTGTTTTTTTTAATAAGCTCAACGGTTGCGTAAAGAATTTTATGGACTTCAAGAATAAAAAAAAGCTGCAAAATGCCATCATCGAGGGACGTCTTGATGATCTTAAAAAGACCGTTAAAGACGGTTTTAACCTGTTAGAAGCGGACGATCATAATACATCAATTTTGACATTAAGTGCCTATACCGAGCAATGGTCTATTTTTGATTACTTGCTGGAACAGGGACTTCCCGCACATGTCCACGCCCAAGATAAAACCTTTGTGCTTGCCGCCCTTGCGATTTCCGGACAACAGAACCGATTAAAAACATTTTTACAAGAACAAGGCCGGCATTCCTTAAACTATCGTGACAATCATAACGCTTCGGCGCTAATTATTGCCCTTCAACACAAAAAATTTAGTGTTGCAATTGACCTGATTAATGCAGGCATAGATATTAATGCCCACGACCAAGATGGGGACACAGCCTTAACATTAATTATCAATCACGTCCAAAAACATCCGATTGAGGCCTATAATGTTTTTAACCTTATTCTAAGCCAAAAAAATGTTGATATAGATCAAAAAGGCTACCAAGGCGCAACAGCGTTAAACACCGCGGCCAAATTGCGTGAAATGCCAATGGTCAAAAGCCTGTTAAAAGCAGGTGCAAATCCTAATATTTTAAACAACAAAGAAGAAAGCGCGCTTTGGTATGCGGTCACAAATCTTGATAAAGAGATGAGCGAAATCCTATTTGATCAGGGCGCCGATATCAATCAACGCAGCAAATCGCATTCCAATAATACCCTTGTGCATCATATGTTAACCTTAGGCTATCAAGATTGGGTGAAATATTTATGCCAAAAACCTGGTGTTAAGCTTAACCTACTTAATGACCTTCAATTCACACCCTTAGGCTATACCGCACGGGGCGGGCATCACACAATGGCAAAACATCTGTTAGAAGCCGGAGCAGACCCCGATAAAATCATTTTTTCGAAGCTCACAGCTCTGGATATCGCTCGGTTAAACAAACATCAAAATATTGTGGATCTTATTCGACACTCAAAAGCCCAAAAACACCATACAAAGTCGCGCTTGGGACAACAATTTCAAAAATCGTTAAAACAACAAATCAATAAAAATCGAAAAGATAAAAATAAGCTCAACTTAAAGCGACGCCCTACACGTTCCTATCGCTAACCTTTTATAAGCTAAAGCTTTCGCCGAGGTAAACGCGGCGGACATCATCATTGGCAACAATTTCTTCAGGTGTACCCTGCATCAATACATAACCATCATGTAAGATATAAGCACGATCAACAATTTCCAAAGTATCGCGCACGCTATGATCTGTAATTAACACACCGATGCCGCGATCTTTTAAATGTTTGATCAAATCACGAATATCTCCAACGGCGATAGGATCAATTCCAGCTAAAGGTTCATCAAGCAAAATAAATTGCGGATGAGACGCCAAAGCACGTGCAATTTCAACCCGACGACGTTCACCACCAGATAACGCTAATGCGGGAGCTTGGCGAAGGTGTGAGATTGAAAATTCGGCCAAGAGTTCTTCCAACATATGTTCTCGGCGCGAATGGTCTTTTTCCATTACTTGCAGAACGGATCGAATATTATCTTCAACCGTCATGCCGCGAAAAATTGATGCTTCCTGCGGGAGGTAACCCACCCCCATTCTGGCACGTCGATACATCGGCAGATCCGTAATATTTTGGCCATCGAGCTTGATCGCCCCTCCATCAGGGTCAACCAATCCTGTCATAATATAAAAACACGTTGTTTTACCAGCACCGTTTGGGCCAAGAAGGCCAACCGCTTCCCCCCGTTGTACAGACAAACTCACATCACGTAATACTGGACGTTTTTTATAACGTTTTACAATATGTTCTGCGACTAAACCTTTTTGGGTCTCTGGGGTTTTGGCTGTTGTTTTCATTTTAACTGATGTATTCCTATTTTAAATTTACCGCATCTAATAAATCACCCCCCAAATCACGAGGTGCTATCCTCCTATTTCGGGGGAGGGTTTTTTTGAGAATTAGGGTAAAAAACACCGCGGACTCGCCCGGGCATACCTTGTTCTTCTCCGGCAAAAAGCTGGCTGGCTCCTGTCTTTAAATCAACCTCGGCACGTTTACCCTCGAGCCAATTCTCACCCTGTTGGATTCGTACTTTACCGGATACTTCTGCTTTTTGCGCTTGCGTATCATAAACGCCATAATCCCCATAAACAATCTCTTTTGCCGTCCGGATAATAACATTTTGTTGCGCAACCAAACGTTTGAGTGCTAGTGCACCAGAAATATCTTCAACAAATTGCGCTTTGACCAAATCGGCTTCTAAATAATCTTTTCCCCTTTGAAGGTTTACTTTTCCGCGTGCGACCATTTTGTTTTCTAGACTAAAAAACTCGAGACTTTCTTGTGCTTGGATCACTTCTGTCGGAGTAATCAGCTCAACATATTGACCGGTTAAAATTGCTTTTCCTGTTTCAAGATTATAAACCGCCCGATCCCCAAGAGCCTTATTTAGGGCAGAGATGATTTCAACTTGACCTTCAGCAATAATTTTGGAAATTTGCGTTCCGCCCTCTGGGTTTTCGCTATAATACGCCGTGAGAGTATCCCCCTTGATCTCCATCCCCCCCTGTTTTGCTGTTGCATTACCTTTAACAACATAAATATTTTTTTCTCTAATCCATTCCAGCGCATGATCTGCTTCGATTTCAATCGGTTGGTTCTGGTCTGCTCGAAATGGTGATGCTTTTGCAAAGCTTTGTTGCGGAAGTAACGCCCCCCAAAAAGCAACACAAACAGCCAAAAATAAAATAATTTTAGAAATCCCCATTGCCGTTAATTCCCCCTCTTTTTGTTTTTATCTCGGTTAAATATCGTAACCGAGAGTGGGCCTTTGAAAATCACCCTTTTTTGAGTACTTTTTATTGTCAAACCACTTGCTTTTACCTGTCCCATCGGACCAAAACCTTTAACCAGATCAACGGAGTCGATTAGACCCTTTTTGAAATCAACTGACATTTTATCTGTCATTAATTCATAACCTGAATCATGGTACATTTTTACCGTATCTGTTAAGAGTAAATACGATTTTTCCTGATCAAAAACACCTGATTTTGCCTCAACAGCAACCCAATTTCCGCTTTTCATATGCATATCGGCCATCGGTTTTACAAGTTTTAAGATATTTGCTTCTGCAGAGGAACGGATCGCTTTTTCTGCCGTGATTTTATAAGGACGATTTTCTTGATCAACCCCGCCAAATTCAGCATTAATCATCTCAACAACACCTTCCGCAGCAAGTTTCCCCTGCTGTTCGTCCTGTACAACCGGTGCCATCGGGTCATCTAAGTAAAGCTTAACAATTAAAATCGCAACCAATACCAGTGCCAACACCGGTAATATCACTCGTAATAATTTTATGAGATTTGTATGGCGTTCAACATCAAACGCTTCATCACGGCTTTTATCGGGCGGCCCCAAAGAGACCAAACGTGTTACGTCACTTTGATCATTGTTTTTATCAATTTCAGCCACAACAGATACCGCCGATCAAAAAGATTTAGGCAAACCCTGCTTTTAAGCAATCGTGAAGATGTAATAAACCCAACGGTTTGCCGTGATCATCGACAACAAAAAGACATGTGATCATACGAAATTCTTGCCGTACATCGTTCATAATCCCCATAGCTTCACCAACAAGGGATTGTTCAGAAATTGTTTTCGGGTCTTGTGTCATGATTTCAGATGCTGTTTTGCTCAACAAGTCACCCGAGGCCACCTGACGGCGAATATCACCATCTGTTAGAATACCAACCAAAACACCCTGATCATCGGTTAAACCGACACAACCTAAACCTTTTTCTGAAATCATATCAATTGCGTTACCAGCGGGAACCGTTTGTGCAATAACCGGCAGGCGTTCTGCGGCATGCATGATTTCTGTGACTTTTAAAAGTTGCTGCCCAAGTTTACCACCTGGATGGTAAACCTTAAAATCACTGGCGGTGAAACCTTTTTTGGCTAACAACGCCACGGAAAGAGCATCTCCCAAAGCTAACGTAACGGTTGTGGATGTTGTTGGCGCTAAACCGTTCGGACAGGCTTCAGGAAAAGGCGGCAGTAATAATTTAATATCACTTTGGTGGCCTAATGTTGATTTTTCACGGCTTGTAACACCAACGAGTGGAATGGCAAAACGCCGTGTATAGTCAATTAAATCACCAAGCTCTTTGCTTTCACCAGAATTTGACAATGCTAGAACAACATCACCACGCACAATCATGCCCATATCCCCATGGCTTGCTTCACCGGGGTGAACAAAAAAAGCAGGGGTTCCTGTTGAAGCCATTGTTGCGGCGATCTTACGCGCGATATGACCACTTTTGCCCATACCAGTTACAATAACACGGCCTTCAATATTTGAGATTAAATCAACAGCTTCAATAAAATTCTGATCCAAAGAACCGGCCAAAGCTTCTATGGCTTGAGCTTCTGTCCAAAGCACCTTTTCCGCAGTGGCGAGAATATCGTTATCTTTATGTTTTATGCTCAACATTTCGACGGTCATAATAAATAATCACTTTCTTTTATCATAGCTGTATAAATTACGAAGTCTGTTTTACGTCAAATCGATACAAAAATCAATGATGCGCAAAAATATCTTCATCCTGCCACCCTGCAATATCAAGCACCGCACGATGGGGTAGAAAATCAAAACAAGCTTGAGCAACCTCTGTCCGGCCCTCACGCTCTAGCATTTCATCAAGTTTTTTTCGGAGTTGATGAAGATAAAGCACATCAGATGCCGCATATTCCAGTTGTTTTTCTGTGAGTTCTTCCGCACCCCAATAAGAGGATTGTTGTTGTTTACTCAAATCCACCCGAATCAGGTCGCTACATAATGCTTTTAAGCCGTGGTGGTTCGTAAAGGTTCGCACTAATTTAGATGCAATTTTTGTGCAATATACAGGTGCCGTAAGAACCCCTAAATACGCCCACATCACCGCAATATCAAAACGGCCAAAATGGAATAATTTGGTTACTTTTGGGTCCGCCATTAATTTTTTCAAATTCGGGGCTTCATAAATTCCTTCATTAAAATGTACGATATGACTGGTACCATCTCCGGAAGAAAGTTGTACAACACACAATCGATCACGCAAGGGGTTTAACCCCATCGTCTCGGAGTCAACGGCAACAGAGTCGCCAAAATCTAAATCTGCTGGGATATCGCCATAATGAAGTGTAATAGACATTTTTTTCTTACGCTAAGTTGTTATTGATCCTTAAAAAGAGAGCCTCAAAATAAATTTTATCTCGAAAAAATTCAGTGAACTTGAGCTCGCATTTTATTTACACCTAAACTATCCTATATTTAAGATTAAATGAATGTTTTTTTCGGAAAAAAATTTAAACAATTGTAAAACAACATAAACTTTTTAAGCTTATCATTAGATATAGACGAACTGTTTTTTTAGTTCAGACTTTTTAAGGACCTTTTTTTTATGAATATACTTATCATTGATCGCGACCCTTTAACCGTACAATTTCTGTCCAAAAGAATTATTGATTTTGGTCATACCGTCACCGTAGAAGATTCAAAACAAGTTGCTTTGGAGCTTATGCAAAAAAATATTTATGATGTTATTATTATTGACCCTTTGCCGTTAACAGAGGCACGTCCGGTTATTCTTGGCATTTTTAAAGCTATCAAGAACACATATAATCCTTATATCTTTTTATTTTCAAAAACGATCGATCAAAAAGAAGCTATTCAAGCCGGTGCAAACGACCTGCTTTGTAAACCTCTTAATACTGTTGAGCTTGAAACAAATATTAATAACGCGCAACGTTTGTTAGGTTGGTGCCGTGATCTTTCTACAGGCGAGGAATATGATTCTGAAAGAGGTATGATCGGAAAAATTGCTTTTAACGAGCTTTTTCTTTCTTCAATTGACCGTTCCCATCGTTATGGTGAAAGAAGTTGTATTGTTTTTGTTAAGCTTGAAAATGATGATGCCATCAAAAAGCAACATGGCGAAGAGATCACCGAAAAATTTAACACCCGCCTCACCAAAAAAATTGTCCGTATGCGCCGCCAAAGTGACGTTGTTGGGCGTATCGGCCTGCATGAATATGCGATTTTGCTTCAGCGTCCTATTTACGAATCTGAACCTTTTGATGCTGCTGACCGTTTTTCTGAGCTTTTAACAAAATTTTGTGGCAAAGCAGAAAATATACCCCTTCACCCCCAGATCACATTATCAATGGTTGAGGTTCCCATTGGAATTGCCTATATCCAAGATGAATTAATCAATTCTGAAACAGCCGCGCCTAAAAAAGTAAATCTCGAGGATTAATTCTGCCCTCCCCGCCATCAGTCAAAGGAACTTTATGTCAGTCTTTTCTCAAAATCTATTATACGATATTATACAAAAAACAAAAACACAGGGTGCCGATCATGCCGATGTGATTCTTATAAAATCTACGATGCAATCTATTAAGCGCCGCTCAGGGCAATCTGAGTCCCTTGAACGTTCCGAAGCCCAAGACCTTGGTTTACGGATTTTAATCGGCAAAAAACAAACCATTGTTTCAACAACTGATTTTTCGCGCGATCAGCTTGATATTTTTATTGAGCAAGCCATCGCACGGGTTAAACTCGTTCCCGATGACCCTTATTGTGGCCTTGCTACGGCTGAACAAACCAGCACAAACGTGCCTAATTTAAACCTTTACGATGAATCCGAACCCGATATAAAAACCATGATCGGCTTTGCTGATGAAGCCGATGAACACGCGCAGCAAGTTAAAGGCATCACAAATTCCGATGGTGCAACCAGTTCGTGGAGTAAGTCTCATATTTATTATGCCGCGAGTAATGGATTTTTAGCCGATTATAAATCATCCTCTTTTAGTTTATCTTCCTGCGTTCTTGCCGGTGAAGGGGTTGATATGGAACGGGATTATGATTTTACATCTGGTAAATTTTTATCTGACCTTGAATCCGCTGCTGCTATTGGGACAGCCGCGGGGCAGAAAACAATAAAACGTCTTAACCCACGAAAAGCCCTAACCAAGGCTGTACCCGTTGTTTTTGACCCGCGTGTGGGAAACGGCCTGGTCTCCGCTTTGGCAAGTGCTGTCTCAGGAAGCGCGATTACCCGAGGTACTTCTTTACTCAAAGAATCAATGCAAACACAGGTTTTTAATAAAGGTATTTCAATTATCGATGACCCTTTTATTTTAAAAGGTATGAGATCCCGTCCTTTTGATGGTGAAGGACTGGCCCCGCAAAAAATGGCCTTAATTGACAAAGGTGTTCTTAAAACATGGTTGCTCGATTTAAGTTCCGCACGCCAGCTTGGTCTTAATCCAACAGGGCATGCGAGCCGCTCCCCTTCCAGCCTACCACACCCAGGCTCTAGTAATCTTTATCTAGAAGCAGGAGATCTTTGTGTTGCGGATCTTATTTCAGATATCAAAGAAGGATTTTATGTCACCGATTTAATGGGGCATGGTGTAAATATTGTTACCGGTGATTTCAGCAGAGGAGCCTCTGGTTTTTGGATTAAAAATGGCCAAATTAGCTACCCTGTAAACGGCGCAACAATTGCCGGAAATCTAAAAACAATGTGGCTTAATACAACGGCTGCAAATGATTTGGAATTTAAATACGGTATTAATAGCCCAACCCTACGCGTCGAAACAATGACTGTTGCCGGCGCGTAAAAACCGAGGGCACAAAAAAAAGCCCCCTTAAAAAAGGGGGATAAGTTTCTAGAGGGGTTGAAACCTATAAAAATAGGAATCGAGAATCAGAATATAAACAATATTTTTCTTGCCTTCAACAAAAAAACGCAGAAAACGACAATTATTATCATACAATTGTATTATTTATATTTTTGGCACTCGATATTTTCTTGGGGTTAGCTTACAAAAAAAGTGTAAAGAACAACAAACTGTAGATACAATTGGATCCCCAATAACCACAATAAATTAACGGCCCAGTTTAGATGAAAATAACTCGTATCCTTATACGTCCCCATCAAAACAGACAATAAATAAGCTGAATAAGGCACAACAGCCGTTAATACACAAACCGCAAAGGCACGCGCCCCATAAGCCAAAGCCGCATCAAGCATCGGTATCCCAAAAAATGCCTCAATTCCAGGCCCAACAAGCAGTTTATCCAAATCATAAAAACCCGTCGGCTGGAAATTATGTTTTTCCATCAACCATGCGTTAGAAAATAGATAAGAAAAAATCAACGCCACAATAAAACCAAATAAAACCGCCAATAGCCGCCCTGTTTGCTCTTGTTTAAACTTTGCCGCAGAATAAATATCTTCGCCTTTGGTAATCCGTTTGGATTTTTCGCGTTTTTGAGCCGCGCCGACACGGATTTTTTTATTTGCGTCATTTTTCTTTAAAAAATTCATAATAAAGCCTGTTTTTATGAGAAAACCGAATGTGTAAAAAGAAATTTACACTGAAAAATGAGTATAACACCAACTTTATAAAAACAAAATAAGCTTAAAAACGATGTTTTTAACATGGGAGGCGATGGAGCTTAGTTATCGATACCCAGCTCGGTTAAAAGCTCGCGTTTTTCTTTAACCAACGCCGATAACATTTCAAAAAAATCATCAAATTGCTCAAATTCATCTAAAGACTGCTTGTCCAACTCAAGATAACATTTTCGGTGAAGGTGATAGACATAAATCACACCATCAGAACTGTAGCCAATATAAAGCATCTTGCCTGTCAGGCGCTGATCCTCTTGCAAAGGTAACCCCTGCAAAAACAAACCTTCCCATTGGAAACCATTCATTTTGGTTAAAAATTCAAGATAATCTTCGGGGTAAGGTAAACCAATAACCGCATCAATAGGGCTTGCACATTGTGCCGTCGGTTGTTGTTTCAGGTAAGATAAAACGTCGTCCAAGGACATGAGATATTCCTCTTTAAAATTAACACAGAGATTTTAACGCCCAATATGTTTATTTTTGTGAGATCGCGATTCATTACGACGAGTTGTGCGTTTTTTTCGCGTTTCCCGTCGTGATTTTTTCTGTGCTTTTTTGGCTTTCGAAAATTCAGATTTTAATTCTGGCGAACCATCCGTAAGCTTATTTAAAAGGGTTGTGCCTGAACCTAAATCTTCAATTGGAATTAACGCCGCACGGTTTTTAAAATTTTGCATCAAGGGGCTCGTGAGAACTTTATTTAATTGGCTTGCCAATTCTTTATCACCACAGGCTTCTGATTTTTGTTTTGCCGCTTCGTACGTTGCATGTAATTCAGAAAACAACGGAACAATACGTTCACTATACATTTGTTTTGCCGTTGTATCATAATCTAACAACGCATTAAAAATGGTCGATAAATTTGTTTTTTCCGAGGCGGTTTTTTTAACTTCTTGGTCTTTTAGAATATCTTGCAGTCGGTTCTGACTGCCTCCTGCGGCTTGATCCATCACCCGCATTGCAGATTTCACCATCGGACGATTCACAAACTCGCTTAAAACATAGTCGGCTTGCTGTAGGGTATACATTAAATGATTAACCGTATCGCTACCTGACATTTTACGATGACGTAAACCATGTTTTTTAAGATCACCGTCTTGTGGTGTATAAACATATCCAGGGTTCTTATCACCATCACGGTCTGGAATAACCATATAACCCCAAGCCGCTTCACCAGCGCTTAGGTCATATAATCTCTGTGTGTCATTAATTAAATTTTTGATATCACCATGAATAGAATGTGGCAACAAAATAAAATTACTAAGATGGTTAACGATAAACGTTGGTTTTGAGCCTTTTGGTAATAACGGATCAACAGCCTTTTCTAAACCTAATTTACCGCTACCTGAACGTTCGATAACATGGTCAACACTTAAATCATAATGATTACCATTTTTATCGGCGGCATCGAGACCTTTTCTCATTCGTTGGATGCCATGATCACATATCCCTAATTTTTTAAGATCCGCGGTATGTTCACGGGCAAGGAAACGCATAAATTTTGGCTTCACATAGCGTGAAAATTCTTTTTGAACGATTTTATTTTGTTGTGGAGAAATTCGAGAATAAACCAACGGCACCAGCTCAAAACCTTTTGGCATATTATTAAAGGCCTCGATAAGCTGTGTTTGCTCGCGACGGGCGTTATAAATTTTACGCTCAACGTCTGTTAAAGGTTCACCTGAATTTTTCCGTTCCTCATAAGGAGGCAGATCTTTCCCTTTATCAATAATTTTTTTAAGGCTTTCGAGGGTTTTAGATTTAAATTCGGGGATTGTAATGGGCACACCAATATCACCTTTAAAGCATGACGCTTTTTCTGTTATATCGCGTATTGTTTTTGAGGATACAATTTTGCCCACGTGTTGTTCCCTTTTTTCTATTTGATTTTCAGTAATATCCCAGATTCCAAACATGAAATCAACAAAAAACCCCCTGATTTTGAAATTATTTTACCAAAAAATTCGCGCTAGACTAACAAAACCTTAAAAGGAGTGTTTTTACGGTAAAAATAAAGGCATCGTGAGAAACGCACGACACCTTGTATCTTTTATTATTCTTTAGAGTCAGATGATAAAAAAACGCTTCTGTTTAAAGCGCTCCAAATACATCTTTCCATGCTTCTTGTAAGGCATTATCCATATCTGCCATCGATATATCGTCATGGCCAAGATCGGCAAGAGACGTTACACCATGTTCATTAACACCACATGGTACAATGCCATCATAATGGTCTAATTCCGGTTTTACATTAATTGCAACCCCATGAAAACTAATCCATTTTCGAACCCGGACACCAATTGCGGCGATTTTCGCCTCTGTGCCTTTAGGTTTGCCAAAGGGTTCCATATCAACCCAAATGCCAACACGGCCTTCACGGCGTTCCCCTTTAACATTAAACTTTTGAAGGGCTTTAATCACCCATTCTTCAAGGTCAAAAACAAATTTTCGCAAGTCTTGCCCATGCTTTTGTAAATCAAGCATAACATATGCAATCCGTTGCCCCGGTCCATGATACGTGTATTGGCCACCCCGACCAACGTAATGTACCGGAAATTTTGGTTCTAACAGATCTTTTGGGTCAGCACTCGTTCCTGCGGTATAAACCGGAGGATGTTCCAAAAGCCAAACCATTTCTTGAGCCCCACGCTCACGAATAGTTCTTACTTTTGCTTCCATAAAGGCGAGTGATCTTTCGTAAGGAACAGGACGTTCCTCAATCTGCCAATCTAAAATTTTAGTTTCTTGAAGGGCGGGATTCAGAATATCTACAGCAAACATAATGTTCCAATCCATGAAAAAGTTATTTTTTTAAGTAAGTATTTCTATAATATATACACTAATTTATTTCAAAAATTAAGGGCTGTCTTGTGTTTTATTGCAAAAAACCCTTTATTTTTAATGTTTTAATTTCATAATACCCTCCCGATTCGAGAATACGTAAAATAAAAAGAAATAAACTTCACATTTTGCAAAAAATCCAAATATTCCCGTTTTCCAAAATTTGTCATTTACAACCGTACTCTTAAACACATTATTGTTAAGCATCAACTGTAAATACTTGCACAATCTTTTTATTTCTGTTATTTGCTTTTTTGTCTTATATACCAATACATGATTTGCGGTCGTGGCGGAATTGGTAGACGCGCAGCGTTGAGGTCGCTGTGGGAAGATTTTCCCGTGGAAGTTCGAGTCTTCTCGACCGCACCAATTTTCAAAAAGAAAACCATTCTTTTCAGAAAATAAACCATCCAAAATTGTTTTTATTCATGTTAGGCTTACCACGCACAGCTGTCGCTTGATGGCTTTTAATTTTTCACGATAAAAATTGGAGATTTTTTCCATGACGGACCGTAAAGACTTTTACGAAGGCGCGCTTGAATACCACCGTGGCCCAAATGGCCCCGGTAAAATTTCAATCACCCCCACAAAATCGCTTGCTACAACCCGTGACCTTGCGCTGGCATATTCGCCAGGTGTTGCCGCACCATGTGAAGAAATTGCCGCCAATCCAAATTGTGCGAGTGAATATACCGCACGTGGCAACCTTGTGGCTGTGATCACGAATGGTACTGCCGTTTTAGGTTTAGGTGATATTGGCCCTCTTGCGGCAAAGCCTGTGATGGAGGGAAAAGGGGTTCTTTTCAAAAAATTCTCTGGTATTGATGCCATTGACATTGAAATTGATGAGAAAAAAATCGACGAATTTGTTGAAACAGTTGCCCGCCTTGAACCCAGTTTCGGCGGTATTAACCTTGAAGATATTAAAGCCCCAGAATGTTTTGAAATTGAACGTCGCCTAAAAGAACGGATGTCAATTCCGGTCTTTCACGATGACCAACATGGTACCGCAATTATTGTCGGCGCCGCTTTTGAAAATTGGATTCGCCTTTCAGGCCGCAAAAAACAAGATGTTCGCCTTGTCGCGTCTGGCGCAGGCGCGGCGGCAATTTCATGTCTTAATATCTTAGTACACCTTGGTCTACCCCGTGAAAATATCACTGTTTGTGATCGCATTGGGGTTATTTATGCCGGTCGTACGGAATCTATGGACCCTCAAAAAGAACAATTTGCCCAAGAAACCGACAGCCGAACAATCACAGATGCAATCAAAGATGCGGATGTTTTTCTGGGTTTGTCTGGTCCAAATGTGCTTGATAAAAAAATGGTTAGCTCTATGGGGGATGCGCCGTTATTAATGACTTTGGCGAACCCAACGCCAGAAATCATGCCCGAGGATGCAAAAGCAGCTAAACCAAATGCTATTATCTGTACCGGCCGTTCCGATTATCCCAATCAAGTTAATAATGTTTTGTGTTTCCCGTTTATCTTCCGTGGTGCTTTAGATGTCGGTGCAACCACTATTAATGAAGAAATGAAGCTTGCATGTGTTGTCGCTCTTGCTGAGCTTACTCTTCAAGAAGTAACGGCAGAAGTTGCAAGTGTTTATGGTGATGAGCCCATTGAGTTTGGGCCCGAATATCTTATCCCAAAACCATTTGATCCTCGCCTGATCACCGAACTCTCTATTGCTGTTGCAAAAGCCGCTATGGATAGTGGTGTCGCAACCCGTCCGATCAAAAATTTCAAAACCTATCGTGAGCAGCTTGAACGTTATGTTTTTAAATCTGGCCAACTCATGCGCCCGATCTATACCCGCGCGGCAAAAGATCCTAAACGTATTGCCCTTGCCGAAGGGGAGGAGCATCGTGTTTTACGCGCTGCACAAACCATGGTTGATGATAATATTGCTATTCCCATTTTGATCGGTCGCGAAGATGTAATTCTCTCTCGCATTGAACAGCTAAACTTACGTTTAAAACAAGGCCGTGATTTTGAACTCGTTAACAATGAATCTGACCCACGTTACCATGAATATTGGACAACCTATCATGATCTAATGGCGCGTAAAGGGGTTGCCCCTTCAACGGCTAAAAAAATTATGCGAACCAGCACCACGGCAATTGCCGCGATTATGGTTCATAAAGGCCAAGCCGATGCCATGATTTGCGGGACAATTGGCCGTTATCGTAAACACCTTAAAAAAGTCACGGATGTGCTTGGTCTTCATGAAAATGCCTCAACTTATGCCGCGCTTAATGTACTTATTTTATCTAAAGGCACTTATTTCATGTCAGATGCTTATGTGAATGAAAACCCAACCGCGGAACAAATTTGTAACACCGCGATCCTTGCCGCCGAAGAGATTAAGAGATTTGGTTTACACCCCAAAATTGCCCTGCTGTCCCATTCAGAATTTGGTAGTCATGAGGGGCACCCCGATATCACCAAAATGCAAGACGCAACACGTATGATTAAGGAACGCGCACCCAAATTAGAAGTCGAGGGTGAGTTAAATGCAGATTCGGCTTTATCCGAAGAAACCCGAAACCTTGTTTTCCCAAACTCGAACCTAACCGGTGAAGCTAACCTTCTTATTATGCCCAGCATTGATTCCGCAAATATCTCCTTTAACATGTTAAAAATCTTGGGCGATGGTATTGTTGTTGGACCGCTTTTATTAGGAACATCAAAACCTGCGCATATTTTAACCCCTTCTGTAACGTCACGCGGAATTGTAAATGTCGCGGCTCTGGCAACTGTTGCCGCACAGCTAAATACAAAAAAGAAAAAATCGAACTCAAAACAAAAAGATAAAAAAAGACAAAAATTTGCTTAAGATCAAAAATAGAGGCGTGTAAAATATGACATCAGCTAGCCCTGAAGAAATCATCGAAAATGAACTCAACGGTTCAAACGTCGAAGAGCAGGGTTATGGCCTATCGGATGATTTTATTTGTCATATTTTTGACCTTTTTGATCAGGGTCAGGGCGATAAAGTCTCAGAAGCCGTTTCTCAGCTTGACCCGGCAGGGGTTGCCGAACTTATTGAAAAAACCCACCATGAGCAACGAGAAGAGTTAATTGCCCTTTTGGGGCGACGGATTAACCCCGAAGTTTTCACTCATATTGACCACGACCTTAGTACCAAAATTTTATCCGAGATGAAGGCTAAACAAGTTGCCTTTATCGTTAACAATCTTGAAAGTGATGATGCTCTTGATCTCATTCGAGATTTAGATGAAGATTTCCAACAGGAAATCCTTTCTAGTCTTTCGCGTAAAATCCGGCTTGTTGTTGAGGAGGGGTTAACATTTCCCGAAGATTCCGCTGGCCGATTGATGCAACGCGAAATGGTGGCAATTCCACAATTTTGGACCGTTGGAAAAGCTGTAGATTATTTACGGGCCGCAGCTTTGAACTTGCCCCCAGATTTTTATGATCTGTTTATTGTTGACCCTATGCACCATTTTGTTGGTAAGTTACCCACTGCAAAACTGCTCAAAACAAAACGTCGTGTTAAAATCATTGAGCTTTTAAATGAAGACAGTAGCTATTCTGTGCCTGCAAATATGGACCAAGAAGAAGTTACCTTTTTATTCCGGCGTTATGCGTTGGTTTCAGCCCCCGTGGTTGATGAAAACAATCGCCTTATCGGAGTAATCACAATTGATGATATTGTCGAAGTCATCGATGAAGAGGCCGAAGAAGACATGTTAAAAATGGGTGGTGTTGCCAACGATGATATTTATCAAGCCGCCTTATCAACAGCCCAATCACGGTTTTCTTGGCTTGCTGTTAATCTTTTAACAGCAATTGCGGCTTCCCTGGTTATTGGTCTTTTTCAAGGCACGATCCAAGAAATTGTTGCCTTGGCGATTTTAATGCCGATTGTTGCTTCAATGGGGGGTAATGCGGGGACTCAAGCCCTAACCGTTGCCGTACGAGCTCTTGCGACCAAAGAGCTCTCCTCAGCAAATGCCTCCCGCGTGGTTCGAAAAGAAATTATTGTTGGTGTGATTAATGGTTTACTTTTTGCAGTGATCACCGGATTAATTACTTGGCTTTGGTTTCACAATATAATGTTGGGGGCGGTTATTGCGATTGCAATGGTTTTTAACCTTATCATTGCGGGGTTATCAGGTATTGCCATTCCATTGTTGCTGAGCAAATTTAACCTCGACCCTGCGCTTTCTTCGGCCGTTTTTCTAACAACAATTACCGACATGATTGGCTTTTTTGCTTTTTTAGGCCTTGCCGCTTGGTTATTGGTATAAAAAAAAGCGTTCTATCTTTCATAAAACGCCTTTTTATCGATAAGATATTTTAGACCTCTAGTGCATTTGTTTTAAAGAAGACCTGAACCGATCTGGCCGACACGATAAATCCATGCTCGATGCCGATGATTCGCAACATTGTCGTAGTTCCTCAAAATAACGCTCAACACCTCTTACCGCTGCGACTAATTCTTCGTCACAGATAATATGAGGCGCAAATTTGCTTTCTTCCTCAGCCTCATGGAGCTCACTTTCCGCGCGATCCATATAAAGGTTAAATGATTTAAGCAGATCCAAAAACGCATTTTGATCATCAACATGATAAGGAAGGTGATCGAAGATATATTTTGCATTTTCCAATTCATTTTCAGCCAAATGCACTAAATGCTCAATATGTTCCCGAATTTTTTCCATTTCAAACTGGTCGTTCAGATTAAGACCTTCTGTACAGTCAATATCTTCTGCAGCTAGAAATTCAGTAAGAGACATTTTTTTTGCCATAACAGCACCTATTTTTATTTTATTAAGAATAGACACCTAAATTACCGTTTTTCCTCTTTCTCTTTACTTCTTATATTCTACCATAAAAAATGAAAAACAAATCCTAAGATCCCCTCGAATTTTAGATGTATTTAAGCTATGCTGTGTTCAGCAAAAAATAAAAACCCCCATAATCAAAGGATTCTTTTTATGTCAGTTAACGGTTTTCCAGGATTAAATTTTAATTTAGGAGAAACATGTGACATGCTGCGTGATGCGGTACACAATTTTTCTCAAGACATGATTGCCCCACGTGCCGAAGAAATCGATCGTGAAAATGAATTTCCAAATGAACTCTGGCCACAACTCGGAGAGATGGGTCTATTGGGTATTACTGTGCCTGAAGAATACGGTGGTTCTGGCATGGGATATATCGAACATATCATTGCGATGGAAGAAATCAGCCGCGCAAGTGCAAGTATTGGTTTGAGTTACGGCGCATTTTCTAATTTATGTGTTAACCAAATTAAGCTTAATGGTTCCAAAGCACAAAAACAAAAATACCTCCCTGAGCTGTGTGCAGGAACAAAAATTGGGGCTCTGGCGATGTCTGAATCCGGTGCGGGTTCTGATGTGGTTTCAATGGGTTTAAAAGCCGTTAAAAAAGGTGATCATTATGTCTTAAACGGCAACAAAATGTGGATCACAAATGGCCCAGATGCGGATTATCTTGTGGTTTACGCCAAAACAGATTCCACCGCAGGGTCTAAAGGCATTACAGCTTTTATTATTGAAAAAGAATTTAAGGGTTTTTCAACTGCCCAAAAATTGGACAAACTTGGGATGCGAGGTTCCAATACTTGTGAGCTTGTATTTGAAAACTGTGAAGTTCCAGCTGAAAATATTCTCGGGGTCGAAAATAAAGGGGTCCGTGTCTTGATGAGCGGACTTGATTATGAACGTGCTGTGCTTTCTGCGGGCCCTTTAGGCATTATGCAGGCCTGTATGGATATTATTTTACCTTATATTCATGACCGTAAACAATTTGGCCAAGCCATCGGTGAATTCCAACTGATGCAAGGTAAAGTTGCTGATATGTATGTTGCTTTAAATACATCTCGTGCTTATGTTTACGCGGTTGGCCAAGCTTGTGACCGTAAAGATGTCACGCGTAAGGATGCCGCTGGTGCTATTCTGTATGCCGCTGAAAAAGCAACATGGATGGCGTTAGAAGCGATCCAATGTCTCGGAGGAAATGGTTATATCAACGAGTTACCAACGGGACGCTTATTGCGGGATGCAAAGCTTTATGAAATTGGAGCCGGAACATCGGAAATTCGTCGGATGTTAATTGGCCGTGAGCTTTTTAAAGAAACGGCTTAACCCGAGCAATCCACTGTTTTATTTAATTGCGATAGGATATTCGGATTGTGTTTCTATACCAAGTGTTTGTAACACTGTCCCGACAATATGATCTGCGCTTAAACCCGCCTGTTGATATTGTAGGGTTGGATTACCATGATTAATATAAATATCAGGTAACACCATATTTCTAATTTTAACACCTTGATCAAGCAAACCCTTTTGCGCCAAATGATGTAGGACAAATGAGCCAAAACCCCCGACCGAACCTTCTTCAAGTGTGATCAAAACCTCATGGTTTTTAACAAGATCATCAACAAGCTGTGTATCAAGAGGTTTTGCAAAACGCGCATCGGCAACTGTTGTTGATAACCCCAGTGCCTTTAATTTTTCTGCTGCGATCAACGTTTCCTGAAGTCGCCCACCATAACTTAATAATGCAATTTTATGGCCTTCTTTTAAAATACGACCTTTACCAATTTCCAAAATTTTTCCTTGGCTTGGTAAGTCAATACCTCGACCTTCACCCCGTGGATAACGGAGCGCCGAAGGATGTTCATCATACGCGGCTTGTGTTGTGACCATATGGACAAGATCTGCTTCATCCCCTGCGGCCATCAAAACCATATTGGGAATACAGCCCATATAAGCAATATCAAAAGATCCCGCGTGGGTTTGTCCATCCGCGCCAACAAGCCCTGCCCGATCAACAGCAAAACGTACGGGTAAATTTTGGATCGCAACATCATGGACAAGCTGATCATAAGCCCGTTGTAAAAATGTTGAATAAATCGCAACAAATGGTTTGTAACCTTCCGTTGCTAATCCCGCGGCAAATGTCACGGCATGTTGTTCCGCAATACCAACATCAAAACTACGCTCCGGATATTTTTCTGCAAAAATATCTAAACCTGTTCCCGCTGGCATTGCCGCATTAATCGCGACGATTTTGGCATCATGTTCCGCCGCCTCAACCAACGCATTGGCAAAAACTTTTGTATAAGACGGTGCCTTGGGTGTTGGCTTATCTTGCGCACCGGTAACAACATTAAATTTACTGACACCATGCATTTTATCAGCGGCTTTTTCCGCTGGTGCATAACCCTGACCTTTTTTTGTCACAACATGGATTAAAATTGGCCCTGTTTGTTCTGTATCACGAACATTTTCCAAAACCGGCAAGAGGTGATCAAAATTATGACCATCGATCGGGCCAATATAATAAAAACCCATTTCTTCAAACAACGTGCCACCCGTCACCATACCACGTGCATAACTATCCGCACGTTGGGCGGCTTTTTGAAGCGGTGAGGGTAACTTGCTGGTCATTTTTTTACCCAATTCACGGATACCGCGAAATTGTTTGGATGAAATTAAACGAGAAAGATACGCACTCATTGCCCCAACCGGTGGTGCAATCGACATATCGTTATCATTTAAAATAACAATTAACCGGCTACTCAGATCACCAGCGTTATTCATTGCTTCATACGCCATGCCTGCGCTCATCGCGCCATCCCCAATAATGGCGACAACTTTATTATTCTTACCCTCAAGGTCACGCGCAACAGCCATACCTAATCCAGCAGAAATAGATGTTGAACTATGCCCCGCGCCAAACGGATCATATTGGCTTTCACAACGTTTGGTAAAACCAGCTAAACCTCCGCCTTGGCGCATGGTATGCATACGGTCGCGACGTCCGGTTAAAATTTTATGAGGGTAACATTGATGACCAACATCCCAAATTAAACGATCATCTGGCGTATTAAAAATATAATGCAGGGCTGTTGTTAGCTCGACAACACCAAGACCCGCGCCAAGATGTCCTCCGGTGATGGAGACTTTTTCAACCATTTCTTGGCGTACTTCATCGGCTAATGCCGCTAGGGATTCTTTGCCAAGTTTACGTATATCCGACGGGACATTGATCTGATCTAAGTGTGGTTTATCGGACCTCATCACGGCCACCTCTTATTTTTATTATTATTTAAGTGTCGTTCTTAACAATTTTTTTTAAACACGACGTTCCAGAACATAATCTGCAACTTCTTTTAAGATGTCCGCACGGCCATTATCAAAAACACGTAAATGTAATTTAGCCTGATGGCTTAACATTTCAGCACGTGCGCGGGCATTTTCAACACCCAAAACAGAAACAAAGGTTGTTTTTCCTGCTTCGGCATCTTGTCCAACATCTTTACCCATTTCTTCGGGGTCACCTTCAACATCCAATAAATCGTCTGTTACTTGGAAAGCAAGGCCAAGGTCATGTGCATAATTACGAAGTGCTTGGCGGTGTGCGGGATTTGCACGACCCAAAATCGCACCTGCTTCACAACAAAACGCAATCAATTTACCTGTTTTAAGGCGTTGTAAGCGGCTAATGGTACCAACGTCAAATGTTTCACCTTCACCAATAAGATCCAACATTTGACCACCACATAAACCGTGCCCCCCACAAGCACTTGCCAAATTAGAAACTAATTCAATACGTACACGTGGATCTTCGTGCGTATCGGAACTTGAAAGAACATCAAACGCCAAAGCTTGTAGAGCATCTCCGGCAAGAATAGCAGAAGCTTCGTCATAAGCTTTGTGCAGAGAAGGTTTTCCGCGACGGCGATCTGAGTTATCCATTGCAGGTAAATCATCATGAATTAAGGAATAACTGTGAATAAATTCAATAGCCGCAGCCACACGGCGCGCCCGAAATTCATCAACACCAAAAATTTTAGCACCTTGCATAACTAAGAAAGGACGCAACCGCTTACCACCATTCATCACACCATAACGCATTGCTTCAAACAAAGGTGCTTCCGCCAAGTCGGTATCCGGTAAAATCGATTCGATTGTCCGGTTCACTTTTTCACGGCAATCGTCCATTGCAGACTTTAACCGAGGGCTCGCTTCTCTGAGTGATGGTGCCATTTTGTTACCTTCTCTATTCTAAAAAAAAACTCTGCCATTTATACCGCAAAACACACGTTTTTGACAATGATTTTAATGACTTATTCGTTATCGACGTTAAAGGTCTCCGTTTTAACGGCTCCCGTTTCATTCATTGTGATCTTTTCGATTTTGGCTTGTGCGTCTTTTAGCTTGTTTTCACATAGCTTTTTCAGAGCAATACCACGTTCATACCCTTCAATAGAGGTTTCTAAATCACCACGCCCCGTTTCTAGGCTACGTACAATTTCTTCAAGCTCTGAAAGAGCCGATTCAAACGTCATTTCATCAATTGGTTTTAATACTGCTTGCGTCATTTGTTATGCGACCTTTAAAAGAAGATCAGAAAGTACATTTGTGTCAACTTCTGGCAACTCAGGTTCAACTAAACCTAAATTTTGCTCAAGTGCGCCACAGAACATCTGCCCAATTGTGATATGCATTTCTTGAATGCGTGCTGTTGTTTTAGAAGGCACGCGGAATATAATGTCACATAAATCATTCATTACCCCACCGGTTTCACCGGTAAAACCAACGGTAATTAAACCTTTTTCTTTTGCGACTTCCAAGCCTTTAACAACATTTTTGCTTGTGCCAGATGTGCTGATACCAATACAGATATCACCTTTTATACCCAAAGCTTCAACTTGCCGGGCAAAAACAGATTCATAACCAAAGTCATTCCCACAGGCTGTTAAAGCTGATGTGTCTGTTGTCAGGGCAATTGCTGGAATCGCCGCACGGTCTTTTTTATAACGACAAGTCAATTCCGTCGCCAAATGTTGAGAATCAGATGCCGAGCCGCCATTACCAAAAAACAAAACTTTTTTACCGTCTTGTACTGCTCTGGTCGATTGTTCAATCAGCTTAATAAATTCTTTTTCCAAATTCTGGCTTGTGGCAATCATTGTTGCGGTATGTTCTAGAAATTCACTTTTCCAAAATTGGTTTAAATCAATCGTCATAATCTTCCCTTTTCTCGGTTATAGCCTAATTGGGCTTTAGAAAGTTGGAAACCAACTAATATTTTAAAATTATCAAGTTGAGCACGGTTTTGTGATCTTATCCCAAAGAGGATATTTTTATTCACACTTACGACTCCAGTATTATCGAAAGTCACCTTAGCGACATATGACTGTTTATTCAATATGTTTAAGTCATTATCCATCGCAGATATGAAAAAAGAAATCTCCTGATCCTTATATTGGGTATTCTCCCTGTTTTTTGTATAAGCCATGTTTATTTCAAGATCGATGTCCATTTGGAAAAAACCATCCTCATAACGACACAAGCCTTTTATAGAACCAAAAGTTGTTTTATATAACACCGTTTTTTGATCCGCTTCCAACGTCACAAGCTGATCCGTGTCCGCCAAAAAACCTGTTGCAGGGCAAGGCACTTGTGTCGAGGAAACCAATGGTAAGTTACTACACGCGCCTAAGCCTAAAAAAACAAATACCCCCATTAGGATACGCCACATAATTTTTGTCTCTTTTATTTTTTTTATCAATACGTCCCAAAAAATGCATTTTAACGCGCTCTGGCTCTCGACTCAAGATCAGAAAAGATTTATAGCTCTAGTTATGTTGAAACAAAATAAAACATTATTATTAGCCAGCCCGCGTGGTTTTTGTGCCGGTGTTGACCGTGCCATTGAAATTGTCGAAAAGGCACTCATCAAATATGGGGCGCCCGTTTATGTCCGCCATGAAATTGTGCATAATAAATTTGTGTTGCAGCAGCTTTCCGAAAAAGGCGCGATCTTTGTGGACGAATTAGACCTTGTTCCCAATGACAAACCGGTTATTTTCTCCGCCCATGGTGTTCCCAAGTCTGTACCCCATGAAGCCCAACGTCGCGAAATGTTATATATCGACGCCACATGCCCACTGGTCAGCAAGGTTCACAAAGAAGCCGAGCGCCATTTCCGACACAAGCGCCACCTGATTCTAATTGGCCACAAAGGTCATCCCGAAGTCATCGGCACAATGGGACAATTGCCAAAGAATTCCGTAACACTTATCGAAACAGTTGCCGATGTTAATAAGCTTTCTTTTGATTGCGACCAAGACCTTGCCTATGCAACACAAACAACTTTGTCTTTAGATGAAACCCAGGACATCATCAGCGCGCTTACCCTTAAATTTCCCAATATTGTTACCCCGCATAAGGAAGACATTTGTTATGCAACAACAAACCGACAGTCCGCGATCAAAGAAATTGCGGCGCAGTGTGATTTGGTTTTTGTCATTGGTGCGGCAAACTCGTCAAATTCCAACCGTCTTGTCGAAACAGCCCGTAATTACGGTTGTCCAAAAGCGCTTTTATTACCACGGGTCACGGAAATAAACTGGCAAATCGTTGACCAAGCCAAAACCATTGGCTTAACCGCAGGAGCCTCTGCCCCTGATGTTTTAATCCAAGAAGTTATAGAGGCGTTAGAACATCGTTACCAGTTAGAGACCCAAGAGATTATTCTGACCAAAGAAAATATCCAGTTTAAATTGCCCCGGATCCTGATCACGGAATAGCCTTCTTGACTTTACATAATATTTCCCCTATACTGTTTTAATCTTTTAACCAAGCAAACAGAGGGTTTATGTCACATCTGCAAAAACTTACAAAATTGGCCATCAAGCTTAACCCAAATGAGTTGCTTGTTGCCTGCGCAGAAACAGGAGACCTCGATGCCTTAACAACATTGTTAAATGCCGATCAAAATCAACAAGGTGATGTTTTTTTTAACCCCGCTCACCTGACTCCGTACCAAGGTATTTTTATTGAAGATTTATCGTATAACGATGCGTTAATCCACGCCGTTGATGAGGGCCAATTGGAATGTGTTAACTACCTCGTTGAAATGGCCGCGCACCGGATGACCGCAGATACCGTCACAAGCGCACTTTTTGTTCTGCTTCAACAAAATCCCAAAGATTATAAAGCAGGGCAACTAAAAGCAGCTCAGCAAGTCTTCTTGCATCAGGATGATATGATCCTCGACCCCGAAGTGATCGCGATCACAGAACAAATTTTAAAAGCCCCCGATCCAACAACTATTATTAAACATTTTGACCGTCATTTTGCGTGGCACGCTCAACGTCTTGAAATCGAAAAAACGCCTGAAGATAAAAAGCTTTATATTACGGTTTATAAAAACGACAATGTTCAAAAAACAATGGCCCCTAAAACACGTTTTTTAAAATCAGTGAAATAAAAATAATTATGATTGCACGGTAAACACAATCGCGCATAATAAGCGTTATGGCTGTCTATACACATATCACCCAAAATACATTAAATGACTTTATGAAACAGTATCCTTTTAAAGCGGTTACGGATTTTCAAGGCATTGAGCAAGGTGTTGAAAATACCAATTACCTTATTACCGCGGACGCAACTCAATATATCCTAACGCTTTTTGAAAAACGCGTCGCCAAAGATGACTTGCCTTTTTATCTGGATTATATGAACTTCCTTTATCAAAATAACATCACTGTTCCCCAGCCGATTAAAACAAAAACCGGTCAGATTTTAACCTGTTTTGGTGATAAACCCGCTGTTGTATTAAGCTTTTTATCAGGAAAAGATATCACACTTGATAAAATTACAGCACACCATTGTGCGGAGCTTGGCCAGTTTTTGGCTCAATTACACCAAACATCAAACCGCTGTGATTTAAGTCAGACCAACAGCCTTTCAATTACAAATTGGCCTTTGCTTTTTAAAGAATGTCAAAAAGCTTCAAATGGTGAGTTTTCTACGATTTTAAGTACATTACAGTCTGAGCTCTCTTTTTTAAAAAAACAGTGGCCCCAAAATTTGCCCAAAGGATTAATCCACGCAGATCTTTTCCCAGATAATGTTTTTTTCGAAAAAGAAACCTTAAGTGGCATTATTGATTTTTATTTTTCATGTACTGATTTTTATGCTTACGACGTTGCAATTTGTCTTAATGCATGGTGCTTTGATTCCAAGACCTCTCAGTTTGATATTACAAAATCTACCGCGTTTTTAACGGCTTATCAAAAGGGGCGCCCGCTTTTAGAACATGAAAAAATGGCCTTCCCAATCTTGTGCCGCGGTGCCGCGCTGCGCTTTTTATTAACACGTTTATATGATTGGTTTCACACCCCAAAAGACGCTTTGGTAAAACCAAAAAACCCTGATGAATATTATCAAAAACTTTGTTTTCATCAAAATATCACCCAATTTGAAGAGTATCTAACCCTATGAAAAAAATAAATATTTATACAGATGGTGCGTGTAGTGGCAACCCAGGTCCCGGGGGTTGGGGAACGATTTTAAGATTTGGCAAAACTGAAAAAGAGCTTCACGGTGGTGAAGACCATACCACGAATAACCGAATGGAACTTATGGCGGTTATTCAAGGTCTAATGGCATTAAAAGAAAAATGTGATGTCACCATCTATACCGACAGCAAATATGTCATGGATGGTGTCGAAAAATGGCTAGAAGGCTGGAAAGCAAAAAACTGGCGCACAGCCAGCAAAAAACCTGTCAAAAATGTTGACCTCTGGCAAGAGATTGATCAATTATTAAGCCAACATAAAACAGCATGGCAATGGGTGAAAGGTCACAGTGGCCACATTGAAAACGAACGTGCCGATGCTCTTGCCCGTAAATATTACGAAGAAAATCATAAATAATCGCTTTTTTACAAAAAAACCAGCTCTCTTAATCATTTTTTAGCCCAAAAATGCCACTCTTAAAGAAAGTAGCAAAAATTATGGGTCGTCATGACAAATTCAAATACGGTATCACTGCCTTTTTCAGAAAAAAATTCAGATCCATTTCTCCGGAAATGTAACAGCACGTTTATGGCCTTTTTTAACAAAACCCGTCCCTATGATTTTTCGACACGGACTTATCTTTCCATCATTTTTACTGCAAACCAGCTTCACAATAGCCCCGAAAACATTTCCCGTATGCTTGTTGAAAGTGGTTTAAGAGCTGGATTAACGGCCTTTCCAGACAAATTTATTGATTATATCAAGGATCGGAGTAACAAAAACAATCACCCCATTCGTTGTTTAACTCCGGCTCAAAAAGCTTTAATAAACCACTGGCAAACACCCAAAATACAGGTTCATTACATCTCACAAAAACACAACTCTAAACCAAGCCCTATACCCAAAAGGCGTTCAATGCATCATCAAATAACTGGGCCAAAAATCCGTTAAATTCTTTTTAATTCCCTAAAAGACCATCTAACATTTTCGAGAAAAAACCCTCTTTCGGACTGTTTTTTTTATATTCTTTTTGAAGATACGATTTTATGCTTTGATCTCGTACCGCCGTTTGAAGCACCTGATTAAAAACGATTGCAGGATAACGGCTCCCAGTCACATTTTTCATCGGCAAATTATCATCTCTGCCAAACCAGACACCAATTGTGACATTATCGGTATAACCAACAAACCATGCATCTCTAAATTGTTGGGACGTCCCCGTTTTACCAAAAACCTCCAAACCCTTCAGGCCGGCGCGACGCCCTGTGCCGTTTTGCACATTTTCCCGTAGCATTTCATTTAATTTTCTAATATCTGTTTTTTTGAAAACACGGGCAGGTTTATATTTTTCACGTTGATACAAAATGACATTATTAACATCTCTAATTTCTTTAATGGCATAAGGATATGTTTCAAATCCCCCATTGGCAAAAACACTATAGGCTGACGTCAGGTCAAGCAGGCTAGATTCATTGCTACCCAATATCGCACTCATATCACGGCGCCAATTCTGCACAAGCCCTAAACCCTCTGCATTGGTAAAAATAGACGATAAACCAATTTTTTTAGCCAACCGTACTGTGGCTGTATTTAACGATTTAATTAATGCGGTTTCCAGGCTGACATCACCATAATATTTGTCATTAAAATTTTTAGGTTGATACGTATCCCCCGTCAAAGGAGCATCTAATATAAGATCCGTTGCGCGGTAACCTTTTTGTATCGCGGTAAGATATACAATCGGTTTAAAAAGAGAACCAATTTGTCGTCGCGCTTGTGTCGCACGGTTAAATTGACTTTTCTGGTAATCATATCCGCCAACCATCGCATAAACTTGCCCTGTTGGTGACATCACAACAACGGCGGCTTGTTCCATATTTTTATCTTTTTTATGGTCATTAATAATCCGGCTAATCGATGCATGGGCGGCTTCTTGAAAATCCGGATCAAAGGTTGTTTTAATTTGCATTCCGGTTGCACTGGTATCTACAAAACTTTCTGCCTGTGCCATAACCCAATCAACAAAATAACGGTTGGGATCGGCATAGTTGGGGCGATGGATTTGAGTTTGATAACGACCTTTAGGTTTTTGCATCTGATTTTTATCAATATAACCCGCCTCAAACATTGTTTTTAGAACAACCTTTGTGCGTTTAACCGCACGATTAGGATGCGCAGAAGGTGAATAACGCGAGGGTGCTTTTAACAAACCCGCCAGCATCGCGGCCTCCCATAAATTTACCTGTGTGGCTGATTTATTAAAATAAGTCCGTGCTGCGGCATCAATGCCATATGCGCCGGCACCAAAATAAACATGATTTAAATAAATTGATAAAATTTCATCTTTGTTAAATTCATGTTCTAACCAAACCGCAAGCATCGCTTCTTGAACTTTACGCTTAATTGTTTTTTGGGGTGATAAAAACAGGTTTTTCGCGAGCTGTTGAGTTAGGGTTGAGCCCCCTTGCACAAAAGACCCCGCCATCACATTTGCCCCCATTGCTCGGGCAAAACCTTTTATATCGAGACCAAAATGATCATAAAATCGTCGGTCTTCGACGGCAACAACGGCGGCGGAAAGATAGGCCGGTAAGTCATCAACCGTTATTTTCTGACCCTGAACCCCACCAAAACGCCCAATCACAGAACCATGGCGATCCAAGATTTCAATTGGGGGTTTGGCTTCTAAAACATTAATATTTTGAATATCGGGAAGGTTATAACCATAAAAAACCAACATCGAGATCACAGCTACAATCCCCCAAATACCGGAAACAACACCCCATTTAAAACAAAATAAAAACATCCGCTTAAATAATGAAGCTTGTTTGACCGTTTTTCTTTTGGCCTTTGATTTTACTGATTTTGTTTTTGTGACAGCTTTTTTCGCCGGCTTTTTATTTTTCCCAGAGCTGGATTTTTTGACTGTTTTCTTTTTTTTACGGCTTACCACGTCATCACAACCTTATTACACAACACACTTAATTAAAAGCGGCCCCCAATTAAAGGTTTTCTCAAGGCTGATATCTATAGATTTTAAAAGTATTGGACTTGTAAACACTTTTGAAAATTCTAAAGTCGTAATCATCGAAACCGTCATTTCTCTTGGTGCCGTAAAGACCAAAACGACATCCATATGCTCTTTTGAACTTTTTGTTTTTTGCAAAGATATTTGGTAATTTGGGGTGGGTGTTTCGAATGACCCCTGAATTTTATACTGGTACGCTGTTTTTTTATTCAAACGCTCTAGAATTTGAACTGTGATATTACGATTATCGCAGTTCAAACCAATATTTTCTTCCGCACGTACGGGTGACGTACAGACGCCTGCGCATAAAACACAGATTGCAAAAAAAGTTTTTTTGATCATAAAACTATATTCCAAAGCTAGGCTGCAATTTCAATCGCCATCGCTGTTGCTTCACCGCCCCCAATACATAACGATGCAACGCCCCGTTTTAGCCCGCGCTTTTTCAAGGCATGATAAAGTGTAATTAAAATACGCGCCCCTGAAGCCCCCACGGGATGTCCTAGAGCGCAAGCTCCGCCATTCACATTTACTTTTTCAAGGGGTAAGTTAAGCTCTTTCATCGCCACTAAAGTGACCAGCGCAAATGCTTCGTTAACTTCAAACAAATCAACATCATTAACGGTCCAACCTGTTTGCGCCATAACTTTTTGTGTGGCCCCAATCGGTGCTAAAGTAAATTCAGACGGTTTTTGAGCATGTGATGCGTGACCCTTTATTTCTGCCAAAATTGTAAGGTTGCGTTTTTCTGCCTCTGCTTTTGTCATTAAAACAAGTGCGGCCGCCCCATCAGAAATAGAGCTTGCATTGGCAGCTGTCACCGTGCCATCAGGATTAAAAGCAGGTTTTAAATGAGGTATTTTTTCAGGACGCGCCGTCCGAGGTCCTTGATCCGTATCAACCGTTACTTCACCTTTACGGGTTTTAATTACCACAGGAATAATTTCATCTTTAAACTCACCCTTTTCGGTTGCTTGTTGCGCGCGGCTCAGCGAGTTAAGCGCAAAATCATCCTGCATTTGGCGGGTAATTTGGTGAAGCTGTGCCGTTTTATCGGCAAAATATCCCATAAGGTGGCCTTCATAGGCATCTTCTAGACCATCTAAAAACATATGATCCATAATTTTACCATGCCCCATACGATATCCGCTGCGCGCTTTTTCTAAGATATAAGGCGCATTTGTCATACTTTCCATGCCCCCAACAACCATAATTTTTGCAGATCCTGCCTTAATTAAATCATGTCCAAACATTGTCGCTTTCATACCTGAACCACACATTTTATTAATTGTTGTTGCGCCAGTGGACAGATTTAATCCTGCACCAATTGAGGCTTGTCGTGCTGGTGCCTGACCAAGACCTGCTGGTAACACACAGCCCATCACAACATCATCAATATCATCTGCAACAAGTCCAGCGCGTGCGACAGCTGCTTTTATCGCCGTTGCGCCCAAGGTTGGAGATTTCACATCAGCGAGTTCACCTTGAAAAGCCCCTTGGGGGGTGCGTGCCATTCCGACAATAACAATTGTTTCTTCTGTCATGATATTTTTTCCTTAAGGTCTGATAAATTTTCTTCTGATCCTTTTTAACAATCTTCGAGACAAAAGAAAAGAGGCGCTGTCGAAACAGCGCCTCTTTCTAGAGATAAACCCTAATTGCGTAAATCGCGAATTAGAAGTTAATGTCTGTACCCAATGTTACTTGAGTGAAGTCATTGTCATTACCTGTGTCGTTTTCAACGTCACCGAATGCAACTGTTCCACGGAAGCTCATACCTGGGCCAAATGCATATGTTCCACCGACAGCAACACGATCAACTTTTGTTTCCGTGTTTACACCAGTTTCGAACTCTGTGTCGTAGTAAGATACAGCTGCGTGATATGGACCATTGTCCCAACCTAAACCAACAACCCAAGTATCTTGGTCGCGGTCTTGAGATTGGCCATGGTTATCTGTCGCGTATGCTGCACCGAATGAAAATGCTTCGTAACCTAAGTTAAAAGCAGTGTTCCACTGTTTACGATCATCATCAGCTACTGCAGAATCATCTTCATTTGATGCACGGCCGTAACCAGCACCGAAGCTTACTGCTACGCCTTCAAATTCACCATCCCAACGTGCACCAACTTCAAGAACTTCATCAAAGTCGTTTGCATCTTCGTCAGTTGCCATTGCGCCAATAGCGTTTAGGCCTTTTTCACCATCGGTTAGTTCTGGAGCGTAAGTGAAACCAGCTTGGAAACCGTTAAATTTAGGTGTTAAGTAAGTGATTTTTTGCGCGCTTTGAGCCATGTTCATGTCATAGTCTAGACGGCTAGATTGTGTACCAGAAAGATCCCAGTCATCAACGCCGGCTGCAGGATCTGCATAACCTTGTACGTATGTACGTAGGCCGTCAACGTTGCTGTCTGTAGAAGGAGCAGCTACTTGTAATAGATATTGTGCACCATCTTCTTTACCGAAGTTTACGCGTCCCCAAGAACCTGAGAAGTATGCGTATAATTCGTTTTGTCTGTCTGTACCTGAAGCATCACCAAGGTCTGTTTCACTGTGGAAACCAACTGTTAGACCAGAGTCTAGAGTTGTTTCACCTGTGAAGTAGATCTCAGAATCGTGACGTAGATCAAAGTCACGTACACTTGCAGCAGCTGCATCTTGGTCAAGATCAGCATAAACAGCGTATCCGCGATAGAAACCACCTAGGTCTACTGAAAGACCGTCAGCGTGTGCAGGTGCTGCTGTAAAAGCAAAACCAGCAATTGCTGTAGCGCCTAATAAAAGTTTTTTCATTTTAGTTTTCCTCCAATGAATTCCCTATTTCGGGAATATTTGTTTTTAGTATGTCCTTATGCAGCGCGCCCGAAAACCCAATACACAAGATCACGGATCAACAATTACCTATGATCATGTATGTCGTCAATTAAAATCTAGCTAAAAGCGTGACAAAAACAACGCGGTGTGTCATTTGTGCAACGCTCGTATATTATCAAGTAAATTCAATGTGTTAGGAGAATACACCTCTTAACATGTCTAGATATAGTGGTAAATAAAATTTTTACACACTAGATCTTGTGTTGCTAAGAAAGCACTATTATTTTCCACCTCCAAACATCGGTAATAAAATTTTAAGGGTTTTTTACCGTTGGACTTGAGCTTACGTGCATCTCGTGCTACTCAGAAAGGGTCTTTATAATATAAGAGGGTGCTAAAAAAATGAGATCACAAGTAAACCGTTTCTATCTACCTTTAATCATCATGCTTTTCCTTGCAGGCTGTAGTGGTGATATTAAAAAAGAAGCAAGTTATCCAACGCGTATGCCCGGATCAGATAAAATTGTTTATAGCGATAGCAAAAGAGACACCGTTTGGGGTGCCGGTAAAAATATGGGCAGTAAAATCTTTGGCAAAGATGGTACGGAACAGTCTGGTTCAGGTATTGGCGTGAATACATTTTTATGGCGCGCATCCTTAGATACCATTTCATTTATGCCTGTTGTTTCGGCCGATCCTTTTGGGGGTGTTATCTTAACCGATTGGTATGAAAATTCAGAAGTACCCGGAGAACGTTTTAAAATTAATGTTTATATTCTTGATCGACAACTCCGTGCTGATGGTATTCGTGTCTCTATCTTTAAACAAAAACAAACGGACACAAATAGCTGGAAAGATGTTGCTGTTGATAAAAAGATGAGCTTTGACATTGAAAGCACAATTTTAACACGGGCACGTGAATTAAAAATCACACAACAATCTGCTAAATAAAAACATTGATACTTTATATATATAGAGGTTAAAGAAAATCTATGGATCAGGAACGCTATAACGTCAAAGAAAACGAAGCTAAGTGGCAAAAAATCTGGAACGAGCAAAAATTATTTGACGTTACGGAAGATCCAAATAAAGATAAATATTATGTTTTGGCGATGTTTCCCTATCCTTCAGGTCGCCTACACATGGGGCATGTTCGTAATTATTCTTTGAGTGACGTTGTTGCACGATTTAAACGCGCGCAAGGTTTTAATGTCTTAAATCCGATGGGTTGGGATGCTTTTGGATTACCCGCAGAAAATGCCGCACTTGATAATAATGTGCATCCGGGTGCTTGGACACGCCAAAATGTTGCAGCGATGCGACAACAATTAATATCTATGGGGCTTGCCATTGATTGGTCTCGCGAAATATCAACGTGCGAACCCGATTATTATAAACACGAACAAAAAATGTTTATTGATTTTTATAACAATGATCTTGCCTACCAAAAGGAAAGCTGGGTGAACTGGGATCCCGTTGAAAACACTGTTCTTGCCAATGAACAAGTGGTTGATGGTAAAGGTTGGCGTTCTGGCGCACCCGTTGAACGGCGTAAGTTAAACCAATGGTCTTTAAAAATCACCGAATTTGCGGATGATCTTTTAGACGGTTTAAAAACCCTTGATCGTTGGCCTGAAAAAGTCCGCCTTATGCAAGAAAATTGGATTGGAAAGTCTCAAGGATTACAATTCAAATTCGATACCTCGGGTGACGATTCAACACAAATTGAAGTTTTCACAACCCGTCCTGATACACTTTTTGGGGCTTCTTTTGTTGCCATTTCTGCAGACCATCCAATTGCGCTTGAGCTTTCAGAACAAGATCCTAAAGCCCAAGAATTTATCGCACAATGCCATAAACAAGGCACCAGTGAAGCAGCATTGGAGAGTGCTGAAAAATTTGGTTATGACACAGGTTTAAAAGCCGTTCACCCGTTTAACAAAGACACCACGTTACCTGTGTATATCGCTAATTTTGTTTTAATGGATTATGGTACGGGTGCCGTTTTTGCGTGTCCTGCACATGATCAGCGTGACTTGGACTTTGCTTTAAAATATAATTTACCTGTTTTACCTGTCGTCCTTCCGGATAATGAACCCGACTTTAAAATTACTGATGAAGCTTATACAGGCCCTGGAAAACTGGCTAATTCCGACTTTTTAAATGGTTTAGAAATTAACGATGCAACAACAGAAGTTATCCGCCGTATCGAAGCCAAAGGCCAAGGTTTTGGCACAACCACATTCCGCATTCGGGACTGGGGTATAAGCCGTCAACGCTACTGGGGCTGTCCTATTCCGATGGTGCATTGTGATGATTGTGGTGTTGTACCGGTTGCCGAAGAAAATCTACCTGTTACTTTACCTCAAGATGTCTCGTTCGAGCAGCCTGGCAATCCTCTTGCAAACCATGCAACATGGAAAAATACAAGCTGTCCTAAATGTAACAGGGACGCGCAACGTGAAACGGATACCTTTGACACATTTTTTGAAAGTTCATGGTATTACGCCCGTTATTGTGATGCCCAAAACACAGAACACCCTTTTGCACGTGAAAAGGCAAATTATTGGTGCCCCGTTGACCAATATGTTGGTGGTGTTGAACACGCCGTTATGCATTTGCTTTATTCCCGTTTTTTCAACCGTGCTTTAAAAAAATGTGGTTACCTTGATTTTGATGAACCATTTAAAGGTCTCTTTACCCAAGGTATGGTGACACATGAATCTTATAAAGACGAAAACGGCAAATGGCTGTACCCCGATGATATCAAACCAATTGGTGATGGAAAATTTGTCAAAATAGATGACAATAGCCCCGTTACCGTGGGTCGTATCGAAAAAATGTCAAAATCAAAGAAAAATACAATTGACCCTCAAGACATTATGAGTACATACGGATCAGACGCTGCCCGCCTGTTTATTTTGTCTGACAGCCCGCCTGAACGAGATCTTGAATGGACAGAAAGCGGCGTAGAGGGCGCGTGGAAATTTGTGAACCGTCTCTGGCGAAATATCACAAGTCAAGTTGATCAAATCCCAGCAACCGTTCAGATCCCAAAAAATCTTTCCGATAAGACCCTTAAAACACGGCGTATTATCCACAAAACCATCCATCATGTGACTTTGGATCTTAATGCGTTACATTTTAATAAAGCTGTTGCACGGATAAGAGAAATGTCAAACGCGCTTGCCGAACTTGATATTAATACACCTGATGAAGCGATGATTTTAAGAGAGGGTTTTGAAACGCTTACTTTACTGATTGCCCCAATCACTCCACATCTTGCAGAAGAAATGTGGCTAAAGCTTGGCTATAGCGATATGATTATCAATGCGTCTTGGCCTGTTGCCCAAGAAAACTTGCTTGTTGATGATACCATCACCATGGCTGTACAAATTAATGGTAAAGTCCGTGCAACGATTACATTACCAAAAGATACGGACAAGCAGGCCACAGAAGACTTAGCGCTCAAAGAACCTAACGTTCAAAAAGCCCTTGATGGGAAAGAAGTCCGCAAAATAATTGTTGTACCAAATAGGATCGTAAATGTTGTTGTTTAAAAAAAAACTGACTTTATTTTTAATCTGTAGTCTCTTCTTTATTAGCGCGTGCGGTTTTCAACCCATTTATGCCACACGACCAAATGGCCCTGACATCTCACAACAGCTCGCTCAAATTCAGATTACAAATATCCCTGACCGGAGTGGCCAAAAAATCCGTAACTTGCTGATTGATCGCATGTACACGCAATATCGACCCAAAAATCCGCTTTATACCCTGTCCATTTTTTCCATTAAAGAAATTCGCAGAAGTTTAGGGATTAAAAAAGATGCATCCGCAACACGCTCACAAATTGTAATAACACTTAATCTAAACCTGATTGAAACCGCAACGGGAAAATCCGTTATGAAACGTGCCCTAAAATCAACAAATAGTTATAATATCCTAGATAGCCAATTTACAACAATGGTCACCGAAAAAGATGCGCGTGAGCGTGCCCTAAGTCAACTCAGTGATGATATTATGACCCAACTCAGCCTTTATTTTAATCGGTAAACCAACATGAAAATACAACCACGCCAGGTCGACAGTTTTATAAAATCTCCGAGCCCCGAATTTCATGCCATTTTACTTTACGGCCCTGATGAAGGACTGGTTCGCGAACGGGTGACAACGCTTGGTAAAACTGTTGTTAAAGACCTCCAAGATCCGTTTAACGTTGTTGAACTTACCCCCGAGATTATTAACGATGATCCCGCACGGCTGACGGATGAAGCAAACGCCCTCTCTATGATGGGAGGCCGACGTTTTATCCGTATTCGCGGCGCCACAGATAAGCTCACACGTTTGCTCAAAGGACTTGTACCTCAATTAACAGGCCCAGAAAATTTAATTGTCATTGAGGCTGGTGAACTTGGCACACGGTCAAGTCTCCGTTTGTTTTTCGAAAAAGAAAAAAACACCGCCGCAATTGCCTGTTATGTTGAAGATGAACGGGATTTAAGCCGTTTTATCACAGAACGCTTGCGTAGTGAACAATTTTCAATCTCGCGGGATGCGTTAAATCTTATGGCCTCAAACCTTGTCGGCAACCGTGCTATTACTCAGAATGAAATTGATAAACTTATTTTATATATGGGTACGAACAAACGCCAAATTGAAGCCAGCGATGTTTTAGCCTGTATTGGTAATAATGCATCAATGTCGCTTGGTGACATTGCTCTCCTTGCCGCATCAGGAGAAACCGCCCCGATGGATCAAAAAATACAACAAATGTTTCACGAGGGTATGACGCCAATTGCGATCTTACGTGCCACTCAAAACCATTTCAGACGCCTTCATCTTGTAAAATCTCACATCGGCCAGGGGCAAACCACAGAAAGTGCGATAAAAAAATTACGCCCGCCATTATATTTTAAACAAAAATCAGCCTTTCACGCACAGCTTAAAACATGGAGTTTAGCTAAACTGAACCTTGCACTTGAACAGCTCAATTCAACTGAAGCCGAATGTAAAAAAACGGGGAATCCTGACAAAACCCTCTGTAGCCGCGTTTTGTTTGTCATCAGCCGTATGGCACGCCATAAAAGATAGTTTAAAAACAGTGTCTTAACGATTTATTTTGACAGCGTTTAGATTACATGTTTTAATTTTAAAAGATAAAATTTATACAAAGAAATACAAAATGAAACTGGTTAACACCCCGATTAGCGTATTACGCATCCGACGACGAAGCAGCGACCGATCATAAGGCAGTGCGCTAACGTCTATTTTGTATTTAAAACCTTCTAAAAATTACAATTTTCAAAATTCAGACTTTTCCACCTGTCAGATGACGGTCAAGCCCTAGGCTTATTAACAATAATAATATAATACCGCGAATACAGGAAAAATAATGAAACAGCAGTTTAACTTAGAAAAAGAAAATTTAAAAATCGAGTCAACGGGTACGCTCAAAAAAACGGGTGCACCTTATTATGTTGTTTCGCTCACAAAAAGCCAGATGTCACAGATCCTTGCGCTACAAAACAAAGTCATCAAAGATCTAAAACAAGATGAAGAAGCTTTTATCTTAGCTAAAGACGAAGCCTTTTTTACAAATCATCTTGAGCGGGGCAACAAGATCTTGGGTATTATTGCCGATGGTAAACTTATTGCCCAATCGATCCTCCTGAATCCCAGTCAAAAATACCCCCAAAATGGTATGATTGATATGGACGCCATAGAACAACCAGACAAAACAAGTGTTATGCAAGGTGTCATCGTTGATCCAGACTATCGGGGTAATAAACTTATGGATCAAATGGTTCACCATTGGATGAAATTTTCCAAACAGCAAGGTAAAGAACACCTACTTGCTGAAATTGAAGTCCATAACTTTTTTAGTTGGGCTAGTTTCCTATCTCAAGGTATGAATTTACACAGTATCGGTGTTGACCCCGCCGATGGTGCTGTACTTTATAATGCCCACGAGGCCACTCAAAATATCACAACAAAAGAACAATCTTTAAGTAAGCTTTTTAATAACGCCGCCAACAAAGACAAAATCAAAACTTGTCGTTTTCACGATATCGAAGGTCAAAAGAAAATTTTTGCAAAAGGTTATGTCTGTGTGGCTTTTAATAAATCTGCAGAGACCTTAACTTTTGTTGCTGGGAAAACCTTAAAACAACATCAGAAAAAAGCCTTAAAAGCCGCTGCTTCCGTTTAACGGAAAACGCTATTTTTTTTAAGGCTTTTATAACAAATATTTTTTATAAAAATGAAACACTTTTGCTTTTTTTATTAAGCAGATAGACGCGCGATAAGCTCATCAAGCTGATCAAGGTTTTTATATTCAATCACAAGCTGTCCGGCTTTACCTTGATTATTGATCAAAACATTTAGCCCTACTGTACGTGTTAAATCAGCTTCAAGAGCCAACGTATCAACGTCTTTTGTTGTTATTTTAGTCTTTGCTGAACCGAGAACCGCTTGCGTTTTGCCTTTAGCTGTACGTTTTTCTAATTCACGTACACTTAGACCTTCCTTGATCACCGACAGGGCTAATTCTAATGGATTATCGAGTGTTACCAATGCTCGCGCGTGCCCTATGCTTAGCTTTTCATCTTGTACAAGTTCTTGAACCGTTGTTGGAAGTTTTAATAAACGTAACATATTGGCAATGTGACTACGGCTTTTGCCCAACTGACGCGCTAGATCTTCTTGTGTATGCTTAAATTCACGCATTAAACGTTGGTAACCATCTGCTTCCTCTATCGGTGTCAGATCTTGACGCTGTAAATTTTCAATTAGTCCAATTTCAAGAGCTTCTTGGTCTGTCATATCCTGAATAACAACAGGTACATCATGCAATTGTGCCTTCTGAGCCGCACGCCACCGTCGTTCTCCTGCGATAATTTCAAAAATACCATCTTTTAACGGACGTACAAGTAAGGGCTGTAGAACACCATGAGCCGCAATTGAATCCGCAAGCTGTTCGATAGTTTCTGCGGTAAATTTACGGCGTGGTTGAAACGCACCCGGCTTTAGCTCCGAAACCGGTAAAGAACGTTGCGCCTGTGACGCATCACTCACAGGTGCCTGCATCTCCGTCTTAAAATCCTTATAATGAGCAGCTTCGCCATCTTGAAATAAGGCGTCTAATCCGCGGCCTAAACCTCTTTTTTTTGCTTGTTTTGCAGTCATTATGCGGCCATCCTATCTTTTTCTTGTTGTTTTTCTTTACGCAAAATTTCTTTTGCTAAATGTATATATGCCTGTGATCCAGGACATTTCATATCATAAATAATCGCCGGTAAACCAAAGCTTGGCGCTTCCGACACACGAACATTTCGTGGGATAACGGTTTGATACACCTTATCGCCAAAATGGCCACGCACGTCTTCTGCAACCTGCGCGGAAAGATTATTACGCCGGTCGTACATCGTTAAAACAATACCATGAAGATCTAAGCCTGAATTAAAGGTTGTTTTGACCCGTTCAATTGTTTTAACTAAATGGCTTAAGCCTTCCAACGCATAAAATTCACACTGTAAAGGCACAACAACCCCATCAGAGACCACAAAAGCATTTAGCGTTAATAAGTTCAAAGAAGGAGGGCAATCGAAAACCACATAATCATAAAATTCCTTCATCTTTTCAAAAGCTTTTTTCAACCTGTATTCACGTTTTTTTGCGTCAATCAGTTCAATTTCAGCACCAGAAAGGTGAATAGAAGAGGCTAAAACAGATAAATTTGGGATCCGTGTTGTATTTGTTGCATCTTCAACGGAACATTCCCCAAATAACACCTCGTAAGTACCATTTACACGGTCAGCCCGATTAATGCCAAAGCCAGTTGATGCATTACCTTGCGGATCCAGGTCAACAACGAGAACCTTTTTACCAACAGCGGCTAAGGATGTTGCTAAATTCACGGTTGTTGTTGTTTTACCAACCCCGCCTTTTTGGTTCGCAATACTTATAAATTGTGTCTTCCGCAACTTTTTAACGCGAGACTTCACAATTTTATCGTTTGATTTTGGATTCTTTTTGCTCATAGGTATTATTTAATACAGCATTTTTAGGGCTAAGTTCAAATGATTTTTAAAAAAAGATAATGTTTCACGTGAAACATTATAAAGATTTAGAGCTTTTTTACGTTTGTTATTTTGATGATTTGGGCGTTTTTATCCGTTTCTGAACAGAAACTTTCCAAATCAAAAGCCCAACGATTCCGGGCTTCTACAACCTCTTCCGCTGTTTTTGCGCCTTTTAAATACAAGCATGTTGTTGTCTTATCTTTATTGATAAATGGCACGGCGTATTCTAACAATTGATCCAGAGATTTCAAGGCTCGTGCTGTAATTAAACCCACATTTTCAAGGTCAACTTTTTCAACACGTTGATTAATAATTGTCACATCTAGCGCACACGCACGCGCAACTTCTTTTAAAAATAACGTTTTTCTCAGATCTGATTCAATTAAATGGATGTTTTGAACCCCTATTATTGCTAAAACCAATCCTGGAAATCCTGCACCGCTTCCCATATCAATAACTTTTTGATCAGTAGACAATTGGGGGAGATAGTTTTTTAATTGGGCAGAATCGTAAAAATGGCGTCCCCATAAGTCAGGCAGAGTTGAATGGCTAACCAGATTGATTTTTTGTTGCCACTTTTTAAGCAAAGCCGCATAAATTACAAATTTTTCAAGTGTCTCAGATGAGATATTAGATATTTCCTGAAAGGTTTCTGCTGTAAATTTATCCATTACCTAGGCTGCATCTTTCTGTTTAACAAAACGTAATAAAGCCACAAGAGCGGCTGGTGTGATGCCCGGTATCCGTGATGCCGCGCCAAGAGTTGTCGGGCGAGCCTGCGAAAGTTTTTGAACAATTTCGTTTGATAAGCTCCCAATTTTTGAATAATCCAAGGTATCTGAAAGGGTTAAATTTTCATCTTTACGAAATGCTTTAATATCAGATTCTTGACGTTTTAAATAACCCGCATATTGGGCATCAATAACAACTTGTTCTTGGATTGCTACTGGAATTTTATCCAACTCTGGCCACACGACGGCCAATTTTTTAAAACTCACATCTTTATATTTCAAAAGGTCTAAAACATTACGGCGTTGGCCATCTTGGTTGATTTTAAAACCGTGCTGGGCAAGGGCGTAAGGGGTTTCTTGTAATGAACTACACAGCTGCCGTGCATCATCCAGAGCCGATTGTTTCACGTGAAACATTTTTTCACGTTCCGCACCAACACAACCCAAATCAATTCCAATCTGCGTTAATCTTTGGTCTGCATTATCAGCACGTAACAACAATCTATATTCCGCACGAGACGTAAACATCCGATATGGTTCATTCACACCCCGTGTAATCAAATCATCGATCAAAACACCAATATAACCATCCGCCCGATCAAGAGTGAAGCTCCGCCCCTGCCCTTCAGCAACTAATGCGGCATTTAAACCTGCCATTAATCCTTGCGCAGCGGCTTCTTCATATCCTGTTGTACCATTAATCTGCCCCGCAAGAAACAATCCGGCTTTTGCTTTAACTTCCAACGTTGGCTTTAAAGATCTGGGGTCAACATAATCATATTCAATTGCATAACCGGGCTCGATAATTTCAGCATTTTCGAGACCGCGGATTGTTTTAATCATCGCGTGCTGTATCTCAACCGGTAAAGATGTTGAGATCCCATTTGGGTAAACCGTATCATCGTCTAAACCCTCAGGTTCTAAAAAAATTTGATGACGTGACTTATCAGAAAATCTCACAACTTTATCTTCGATTGACGGGCAATACCGAGGGCCCGATCCCTTAATTTGTCCAGAATATATAGGCGCACGGTCCAAATTGTCTAAAATAATTTTATGGGTTTCTTCATTTGTATGCGTGATGTAGCAGGAAATTTGAGGAACCGTTACTTGTGTATTCATAAAAGAAAAGGGTGTTGGCGGGGTATCACCGGGCTGTTCTTCTAATACCGACCAATGAATGGTTTTACCGTTCAATCGTGCTGGCGTACCCGTTTTAAGGCGCCCTAAAGGCAAATTAAGTTTATCAAGAGTTTCCGCAAGGCCTATAGACGGTTTTTCGCCAATACGTCCCGCGGGATACTGCTCTTCACCCCGATGGATCACTCCCCTCAAAAAAGTTCCAGTAGTGATCACAACCGCCGCACAGCTTAATTCCGTGCCCTCAGCCGTAACAACACCCACAATACGACCTGTCTCATCAAGGCGAAGGTCTTCAGCGCCTTCTCCTAAAATTTCCAAATTAGGATAATCAAACAACATTTCTTGCATGTTATCGCGGTATAATTTTCGATCAGCCTGCGCCCGTGGGCCACGAACTGCGGCCCCTTTGCTTGCATTTAAAATTCGGAATTGTATGCCTGCTTTATCAATAACACGTGCCATAACCCCATCAAGAGCATCAATTTCACGAACTAAATGCCCCTTCCCCAATCCGCCGATAGCAGGGTTGCAGGACATAATGCCAATTGTGTCGATTCGATGTGTTAACAACAGGGTTTGAGCACCCATACGTGCGGAAGCTGCCGCTGCTTCACAGCCAGCATGCCCGCCACCAATGATTATAACATCAAATTTACTAGACATATCAACACCTTAGTATGGTTCTTTTTTACGTTAACTTTTTGCTAAGTAATAAATTCCAAACTTATTTGTAAAATATCATCTTTTATGTGATGATATTAAGGAAGATTAAGGAAAATACTTTTATACTGTATATAAATAAAACGCAAGTGAAATGAAGATGGTTACTCAAGAAAAAAACAATTGGGATAAAGGATCCAGCCGTGAGGTTTTTACGTCCGTCTCGCAAAAGACAACGTACAAAACACTGGCTGAAAATACCTTTGTGACGGCTGTACCTTCAAATCAACAAGCCAATGCAGAAAAAATGCTTTCTGACTTTAGGGGCGCCACAAAAACGCTGCTCCAGCAGGAAATTTCTTTCCAACAACGGCAACGGTTAAGCACTCAAGACAAGCTTAACATCTCAAATGCTTATTTGAGAGAGCCAACACATGTTCAAGCTCAGGAAATTTTTAATACAATGAGCGAAAAACTTATCGAAGCACACCCCAATAATGGGCAAAACGTCGTTAAAGAAGCTGAAAAAAACATTAACGGGGCTTTAAACAACGCCATTACTTCAAAAACAGTCGCTAAAAATGCAGTGATAAGCCCTTTAAAGCCCACCAAGTGAGATTAGAGGCACTTCAAACCCTTCTACAGGCTCGGTTCCTTGCATATAAACAACTAATATTGAACTGATTTGTTTTAGGGCTGGAATAAGCGCTTCATCAATTTCAACAGTAATGAGCTCCCCTTCGGAATCTGGGTTTTTGAACCCCACAACAAGTAAATGTGAATCAAGATAAAACTCAACCCGCGTGACTTCATCCTCAAAAACCTCATCGCTTTGTAACAGGGCCTCCCCCGCATTGGATATAATTAATTCAAATGTCATTTAACGCTCATAAATTAAAATACAAAAAAAATAGACGGACAAATCTGCCTGTCTATTATATTTTTTTTCACAACTTTCTACTAGAGAAGAATGATTTTTTATAAAGAGAATTTGTTTTTTAACGCTAAAACATTCTCGGGACGTGGTGCAACCGATGTTTTACCAAATCTTTCAACAGCAGCTCCTAATTTTAAGGACTGTTTCTGCCCAGAAGCAAAACTAACTAATTTCTGTTTTAATTGTGATTGTAATATCTTCACAATTACCTCCTTAACATCTTTTTTTTCTTATGTTTGTATTTGTATTCATAATACGGTAAAAAATATCAAATGTAAAGAAAAATCGATCTTATTATTTCGATTTAGATGATAAAAAGATATCTTTTGTTATAAAAGAGAGACAAATGACGACAATTAAACCCATTAAAACACCCGAACCACTTTATAGTTTATTAAAGCAAATGGAAATAAAGAATCAAACCTATCAGCATGCCCCCTGCTTCACTGTTGATGAAGGTTTAGAAATCAAAGCACAACTAGACGGAGGCCATACAAAAAACCTTTTTTTAAAAGATAAAAAAGGTGTTTTATGGTTGGTCATCGCCCTTGAAAACAGCATAATTGATCTTAAATGGCTACCTAAACGCATAAATTCTGCCCGTCTCAGCTTTGGGAAACCCGAACTCCTTGAAAAAATCTTAAAAGTGGCGCCCGGCCATGTTACTCCTTTTGCGCTGATCCATGATCACAATAAACAGGTGAATGTTATTTTGGATAAAAAAATGATGGCCTGTGAAAAATTAAATTACCATCCCTTAAAAAATGATAAGACAACCACAATTAACGCATCAGATCTTTTAAAATTCCTAAAAAACCTTGAATATCAGCCGTTAGTCATTGATTTTCAGTGAAAACAACTTATATCTCTTGATTATAGAAAACGCATAAATAGGCATACTATGGATATACACAGACTTCCAGGGCAGGTTCCAATTTTTCCACTTGTTAAAACTATTTTACTGCCGCGTCGGCAGCTTGCGTTGAATATCTATGAAGAACGCCACATCAACCTTGTTAATACCGCTTTAAAAACCAATCGTTTAATTGGAATTATTCAGCCAAAACCCAATTGTACATCTGGTAAAAATATCGGTCATAACAGTGAGCTTTACACAATTGGCTGCGTTGGAAAAATAACCCAATTCGAAGAAACAGAAGAAGAATGTTACAACATAACCTTAACCGGTATGTGCCGTTTTTCTATTATAGCTGAAACGGTCTCTGATGGAGGGTTTCGTCAAGCAAATGTTAATTGGCAAAATTTTACAAACGATGGTCATTTCACCCCTAAAAAGGCGCTTAACAGAACGTCATTTTTGCCAAAACTAAAAAGTTATCTCACACAAAATGAAATGTTATGTGACAAATGGGAAAACCTCAAAACAGTATCGGACGAAAAATTGGTTTCTTGTTTATCTGTCATTTGTCCTCTGACAACGGAAGAAAAGCAAGCATTGCTTGAGGCGAATGACATCGAACACCGCTATTCTTTATTAGAAGCTTTTATTGATCTGGCTTTACAGAGCCAAACAAAACACCAAAGACATCATTAATCAAAATCTTCGACGGCTTCATCAGTAACATTTAAAGATGATTCATCAAAAATTTCTTTTACAAAAGACATATCGAGCTGGCTAATGTGAAGAGCAAATTGACAATATAAAAAGAGCTGAGCCCCCATGCCACCTGAATTAACACGTGAACGTAGGTTGCTTTCCGATAACACGATTCCATGTTCAGATAAACGTTGAGATAAAATTCTATAATCTACCCCCTTTGCAGCCATCTGAGAACGTAGTAGTCTTTTGAGTGTTTGCCGCATTTCCGGTGAATCAAACATTTATAACCTCACAACTTTCTTTGTTTTTCATATTTCATTGACACAAAACGATCTGTTAGGATATAATATATATATAACGAATAAAGGACAATAGTTTTTTATTCACTACAAAAGGAAATAATTTTATGGAATATACCGCCCTTGTTTTTATGTTTCTTGCGGTCATAATTGTCATCAAAACTGTTAAAATGGTCCCTCAGGGGTACAATTGGACAGTTGAACGCTTTGGGAAATATACTGGAACACTAAACCCTGGTTTACACATCATTGCCCCTTTTATCGATCGTATTGGTCACAAGCAAAATATGATGGAACAAGTCTTAGACGTTCCCCCTCAGGAAGTTATCTCAAGTGATAATGCGATGGTCCGTACCGACGCCGTTTGTTTTTACCAAATTTTAGACCCGGTAAAATCATCATATGAAGTTAACGATCTATTTCGGGCGATGCAAAATCTTGTCATGACAAATATTCGTGCCGTTTTGGGTTCAATGGAGCTTGACCAAATGCTTTCGAACCGGGATACAATTAACGGACTACTGCTTACCAAAATTGATGAGGCAACAGACCCATGGGGGGTTAAAATCACCCGTGTTGAAATTCGCGATATTTCTCCACCACGTGACTTGGTTGAGGCAATGGCTCGTCAAATGAAAGCTGAACGGGACAAACGCGCGTCCATTCTTGAGGCCGAAGGCGAAAGAGAATCTGCCATTAAAGTTGCCGAAGGGGATAAACAGTCAAAAATCCTTCAGGCCGAGGGTGAATTAGAAGCCGCAAAACGAGAAGCCGAAGCCAGAGAACGCCTTGCCCAAGCCGAAGCTAAAGCAACAGAGATGGTTTCAACCGCCATCCAACAAGGTGATGCACGTGCGATTAATTATTTTGTTGCTCAAAAATATGTTGATGCTTTAGGTTCAATTGCTGAATCTAATAATAATAAAATTATGATGATCCCCCTCGAGGCTTCAAGCGTCATTGGCTCGATTGCAGGGATCGGCGAGATTGCCAAAGAAGTTTTTAACGGTGACAAAAATACAAAATAAATACTCTAACTTCATGTGGGTGAGGTGTGATTAAGCACCTCACCCCTTAATTAAAAGGAGCAAAAGATGGAAATATTTGAACAAATTGAATCATGGCATTGGTTGGTTTTTGGTATGTTTGCGTTAGGCCTTGAAATGTTTGGCATTGGCGGGTTTTTAATTGGCATTGGCCTTGCCGCTCTCATCCAAGGCCTTATTGGCCTTGTTGCCACAGATTTAGATTGGACAAATCAATTTATTATCTTTGGTATTAACTCTGTAATTTTATCGGTGCTTTATTGGAAATATTTCCGGAAGTTTAATGAAAAAACAGACCAACCCGAACTTCATAACAGATCCGCTAAACTCATCGGTCGTACGTTTGAGCTTAAAGACGACTTTGAACACGGCCAAGATCGGTTACAAATTGGTGACACCATGTGGAAAGCAACCTGTAAATCAGATCTTAAAAAAGGCACAACCGTTGAAGTTATCGGTGCAGATAGTATGATGATCGAAATTGCAGAAAAAAAATAAAGCTGCTTTCGAAAAAATGCCGGTCGAGATAAACTAAGCATATATCGTTGGCTCCCTAAAAATAAAGGTGATGAGGTATGCCCATTAAAAAACGCCCCGCGCTCGACCCAAAGTTATTAGAAATTTTGGTCTGTCCGCTGACAAAAACACCTCTTGTTTATAATGCTCCGACACAAGAGTTAATCAGTAAACAGGCGCGATTAGCCTTTCCAATACAAGATGATATCCCGATCATGTTGGTTGAGAAAGCTCGTCAACTAGACGATAATGAATAATATTTAACTTAGATATCATTTGGAAAACAGACGATATCACCTGTTTTTAGACAATTTTTGAGGTACGCAATGTCAGATCAAATTATCATTTTTGATACCACCCTACGTGATGGGGAACAATCCCCAGGCTGTTCAATGAACTTAGATGAAAAAATAAGAATGGCTATTATGCTTGATGAACTTGGCATTGATGTTATCGAAGCGGGTTTTCCGGCGGCCTCTAAAGGTGATTTTGACGCCGTTTTTAAAATTTCAAAAACCCTTAAAAAAGCCCGTATCGCAGGTTTGTGTCGTGCTTTGGAAAAAGATATTGATGCCGTTGCAGAGGCTATAAAACCCGCCCAAAAAGGCCGTATTCATACCTTTATCTCAACCAGCCCACTTCATATGAAGCATAAGTTACAAAAAACACCTGAACAGGTATTGGAACTAATCAAATCAAGCGTGTCTTACGCACGGAATCTTTGTGACGATGTTGAATGGAGTGCCGAAGACGGCAGTCGCACCGAAGATGATTTTTTATGCCAATCTGTTGAGGTTGCCATTACTGCCGGTGCGCGGACTATCAACATTCCAGATACCGTTGGGTATTCCATTCCTGAGGAATATTTCCGCATCATTCACATGCTTAAAAATCGCGTGCCCAATATCGATGAAGCTATTTTATCTGTGCATTGTCACAATGACCTTGGCCTTGCCGTTGCAAACTCCCTTGCAGGGGTTCAGGCTGGTGCACGGCAAGTTGAATGCACCATCAATGGTATTGGCGAACGTGCAGGCAACGCTTCCCTTGAAGAGTTTGTTATGGCGCTACGGACACGTCATGATCTCTTACCTTTTTCAAATAACATTATCACTCAAAATATCATGAAGACCTCTCGTATGCTTTCAAGTATTACTGGATTTAATGTCCAACCGAACAAAGCGATTGTTGGGGCAAATGCTTTTGCACATGAAAGTGGTATTCACCAAGATGGTATGCTTAAACATGCGGGTACTTACGAAATTATGACTCCTGAATCTGTCGGGCGCAGTAAAACAAATTTGGTTCTTGGGAAACATTCGGGCCGTAATGCGTTTAGCTCTCATTTAAAAGAACTCGGTTATGAATTAGATGACACACAAATCAACAGCCTTTTTACACAATTCAAAGATCTTGCAGATAAGAAAAAAGATATATTTGATGAGGATCTGATTAAATTAATTACGGGCAAAGCAGAACAAGATAACGATCGTATTAAATTTGTTTCTCTACGAATTAATGCCGGTTCTGAGGGCCCACAAACGGCAACATTAAAACTCATCATCGACAATGAAGAACAAGAAACAACGGTTAATGGTAATGGCCCTGTGGATGCAACATTTAATGCCATTAAAGCTTTATATCCTCACGAGGGTGTTATTCTACAACTGTATCAGGTCCATGCTGTTACCGAAGGTACCGACGCACAAGCAGAGGTCACCGTGCGCCTTCAAGGTGGGGAAACAGATCTAATTAACGGTATTGGTGCTGATACCGATGTTATTGTGGCCTCTTGTAAAGCTTATACAAATGCGCTTAACCGTATGATCACAAAAAAAGGAGTTCAAGACGTTGCTGAAAAAATTATGGCGACGATCTGATCCGATTTTAACGTCGGAACAAACTGCCGAATTTTATTTACCAAATATCGACATGCCCGTGACCACCCGGCGTAATGCACGCGCTAAACGAATGTCGATCCGTGTCGATCAAAAAAAACATAAAATTTTTGTAACATTGCCCCGTAACACCAGCCTTAAAAAGGCTGAAATTTTTGCCCATGATCATATTGAGTGGCTGCAACAACAAATTTGTAAACTGCCCCCCAAGTTAATTTTACAAGATCAAAGTCCAATTCCAATCTTGGGTAAAATATATTACATCCATCAACAAAAAGATAAATTACGGGGGCTTGTTTCGCTTCGCGAGAATCAAATTATTATTCCAGGTTTTGAGGATATGCTTGAATCACGGCTTAATCGATTTTTAAAAAAACACGCCCAAAATGAGATTACAAAACGCGCAGAGATTAAAGCTGACAAAATTAATGCAACGATTCATAAAATAACACTCAAAGATACAAAAACCCGCTGGGGAAGTTGTTCATCAGCAGGTGATCTTGCTTTTTCTTGGCGGCTTATTATGGCACCCGATTTTGTTTTTGATTATGTTATTGCCCATGAGGTTGCCCATTTACAATTCATGAACCATGGTGCCTCATTCTGGCAACTTTGTTATGACCTTACAGATCAAGGCCCTAAAGCCAAAAAATGGCTTAAGGCAAACGGTCACAAACTCTATCATTACCAGAATTAGAACCCTTGGGGATTCTGGTGCAAATATTCTTCTTCGGCTGGTGTATTTTTACGCCCAAGAACAGCATTTCGGTGAGGGAATCTCCCATATTTTTCGATAACTTGCATATGTTGAATCGCCCACTCATACCCCGGATCTCGCTCCGCAATTGTTTGGAAAAGTTGTACACAAAATATTTGATCTTTTAAATTTTCACGGTGCATAAACGGCATATAAACAAACTTACGCTGCTGGACTGATAATTTTTGATCTTGGCCTTGGTGAACCAAAGATCGCGCAAGCTCAAAAGCTTTAAAATCTTGGTCAAACGCCCGCGGGTCATGCCTAAAAAGATTACGTGAAAATTGATCCCAAACGATAATCAAGGCCAAAGCCGATAAACTTTCATCTTTCCAAGAGTTTAATTTACCGCCGCAGGCTTCTTTATAATCGTCATAAAAATAATGGCGTATCTCATCGTCAAATTGATCATCTTTTATATACCATTTTTTGACATTTTCTGGCGCAAACCAAAAATCTAAAATATCTTGATACATTTTTTTCTTTCTTGTTTATAAAAAAACCCCCTCCATTATCAGAGGGGGTTTTCTTTATCTTAAGATCAAAGAAATATTATTTTTCTTCGGTATCTTGTTTCTGTAAAGCAGCCCCAAGGATATCACCAAGAGATGCGCCACTGTCAGAAGAACCAAATTCAGCCATAGCTTTTTTGTTTTCTTCGACTTCGCGCGCTTTAATAGAAAGCACAAGACTGCGGTTTGAACGCTCAACCTTCATGATTTTTGCGTCTACTTTTTCACCAACAGCGTAACGATCAGAACGTTGTTCAGAACGTTCAGAAGAAAGATCGATTTTCTTGATATAACCGGTCACTTTTTCGTTAACCGTTACAGAAATACCACGATCATCAACTTCCGTAATCGTACATGTAACAACATTACCTTTTGATAAACCTTCAAGAGCTTCCGTAAATGGATCGCTTTCAAGCTGTTTAACACCAAGAGAAACACGTTCTTTTTCAGGATCAACTTCAAGAACCTTCACTTTCAATGCATCCCCTTTGGTAAAGCCTTTAATGGCATCTTCGCCACTCTCTTCCCAAGAAAGATCCGACATGTGAACCATACCGTCAATTTCATCACCGATAGAGACAAAAAGACCAAATTCTGTAATGTTACGAATTTCACCTTCAAGTTCTTCACCAGCTTTATGAGACGTAGCAAAGTCTTGCCATGGGTTTTCTGTACACTGTTTAAGACCAAGGCTAATACGACGTTTAGCAGCATCAACAGCCAAAACTAATACTTCTACAGATTGACTTGTAGAAAGTATTTTTCCGGGGTGGATGTTTTTCTTTGTCCAAGACATTTCAGAAACGTGAACAAGGCCTTCAATACCAGCACCAAGATCAACGAACGCGCCGTAATCTGTGATATTAGTAACTTCACCTGTGAGGCGGTCTCCAACATTAAATTTCGCTTCAACACCTTGCCATGGATCTTCTTCAAGTTGTTTCATACCCAAGCTGATACGTTGATTTTCTTCATTAAATTTAATGATTTGAACATCAATTGTTTCACCAATTTTAAGAACTTCTGTTGGATGATTGATCCGTTTCCAAGAAATATCCGTAACGTGAAGTAGACCATCAACACCACCAAGATCGATAAAAGCACCATAATCTGTGATATTTTTAACAACCCCTTGAAGAACTTGACCTTCTTTAAGATTTGCAACAAGCTCTGTACGTGCTTCTGCGCGGCTTTCTTCAAGAACAGCACGACGTGAAACAACAATGTTGCCCCGTGCACGATCCATTTTCAAAATTTGGAAAGGTTGAGGTGTACCTAATAAGGGGCTAACGTCCCGCACAGGGCGGATATCAACTTGTGATCCTGGTAAAAACGCAACAGCACCATCAAGATCAACGGTAAAGCCACCTTTAACACGACCAAAGATAACACCGGTAACACGTTCCGCAGCTTTATGAGATTTCTCAAGCTGGATCCATGCTTCTTCACGGCGGGCTTTTTCACGGCTTAAAACAGCGTCTCCATTGCGGCTTTCAACACGTTCAATGAAAACTTCAACTTTATCGCCGACTTTTAATTCTAATTTTGTGCCAGGAGATGCAAATTCACGAAGTGAAATGCGACCTTCTGATTTGAGGCCAACGTCAACCGTTGCCGCATCATCGTCAAGGGCAACAATTGTGCCTTCAACAACAGTACCTTCAAAGGTATCAATGCCTTTAAGGGATTCATTTAGTAGAGCTTCAAAGCTCTCTTTTTCGCCGGTGATTTCCTCAACAGCTGATTTTTCAATTTTCTTAGCAGCTTGTGCCATATCTATTTCTCTCTTTCAAAGTATAAACATTGTTTTGGCCCCTGTATCCCAGGAATGTAGCCTCAGCAACGTATGACTGATAAAGAATCAGTCGCTGTTGTTATAACAGATCAAACGGCTATAAAAAACTATTTTCTCTTTTAAAATCAACAAGCTTATTCGTTTTAAGGGAAAAAGATGAGGAAAGGATTAAAATCGGCTAAAATCGGTTAAAAAGACGTTATTCAGAAGAGGCCTCAACCATTTGAGAACGCATAACATCTAACGCATGATCAAGAGTTTCCGTAACATTAAGCTTAGAGGTATCAATAACAAAAGCATCTTTTGCAATAACCAAAGGCGCAACTTCACGTTGGCTGTCCCGTTCATCCCGCGTTTTAATATCTTGAAGGACTGTTGTTAACAGCATATCTGTATTTTTTTCTTTTAACTCAGCATAACGACGCTCTGCACGAACTTCCGGAGTTGCCGTAACAAAAAGCTTAATATCAGCCTCTGGGCAAACCACAGTACCAATATCACGGCCATCTAGAACAACCCCATTTTTATGAGGGGGAGGGTTTTTTGAAAAATTTCTTTGATGATCAAGAAGATATTCACGGACAATAGGAAGGGCAGCTACTTTGGAAGACATTTGTGAGACTTTAGGGCTTCGGAGTTCACAGCTACATAAAAGTTCTGGTGTAATATTTCGGCCAATCATGTTCAAAGCCGCACGTACGTCTAAATCACATTCAGGATCCCCATTTGCCATGACCATTGCCAAAGCAACAGCACGATATAAAGAACCTGTATCTAAATATTCAAGATTATAACGTTCCGCAATTTTACGACCTAACGTTCCTTTTCCGCTTGCCGCGGGGCCATCGATTGCAACAACAAGTTTGGGCGTTATTTCATTTTGAGTAGATTTAATCTCAAAATCAACATTCTGTTTTTCACTCAACATTAAAACGCTCACAGCTTTGCCCCTTTTTTAAAAGTTAACAACACGTTAACCGATAAATTTCAGTTATGTTAACAAAAAACCGCTTAAAAAGCAAGTTTTTACGTAAAAAAATTTCTTAATTCTGGATATTAAAAAGCAGTATATATCAAAGACAAAAAAAAGCGAATATAGAATCCGCTTTTTTTACTTATACTTTATACTAACAAGAACCTACAAAAATTAATCAACCGCTTCTAACACTGTTGAAATCCCTTGTCCGCCACCAATACACATCGTTGATAAAGCCAGTTTTTTACCTTGACGTTTCATAATTTGAGCCGCTTTTGCCGTGATCCGGCCTCCCGAAGCTCCTAAGGGGTGTCCTAAGGCAATCGCCCCCCCGTCAATATTAACCTTTTCAACATCAATTCCTAATTCTTCGATAACGGACAGGGATTGTGCTGCAAAAGCTTCGTTTAACTCAATCACATCAATATCCTCTAAGGTAACACCAGCTCTCTCTAGCGCTTTACGAGAGGAAGCAACTGGCCCAATCCCCATAACTTCTGCGCCACAGCCCGCAACCGCAATGGATTTAATCCGCGCCATAATTTCTAATTTATTTGTCCGGGCATATTCTTCGGTACAAACCATCACGGCAACAATACCATCTGTCAAAGGTGAAGCCGTTGCTGCCGTGACCGATCCGTCCTGGTCAAACGCTGGTTTTAAAGCAGAAAGAGCTTCTAAATTTGAATCAGGACGAATACAGCCATCTTGGTCAATTAGTCGTCCTTCAGCATTCATGATCGGTAAAATTTCGTCTTTAAAATAACCCGCTGCGACAGCTGAGGCGGCTTTTTTGTGCGACATAACCGCAAATTCATCTTGACGTTGACGGTCAATTTTATATTTTTTTGCTAAATTTTCAGCCGTTTCACCCATCGAGATATAGGCTTGAGGGTAAGTTTCCATTAAAAAAGGGCTTGGCATCGGGTTAAAGCCGCCCATTGGAATTCGAGACATTGACTCCATTCCCGCCGCAATAATCGCGTCACCAGAACCCATCTGAATGGCCCCGGCAGCCATATGAATAGCTTGCATAGACGATCCACAAAAACGATTAACCGTAACACCGGCAACGCTTACCGGTAAACCGGCTTGATTTACAACTTGCCGCGCAACATTATAACCTTGTTCCCCTTCGGGGAAAGCACAGCCCATAATCAAATCTTCAATATCTGATGGATCAACACCGATTGTTTCAATTAAATTTTTAACAACTAAACCGGCCATATCATCGGGACGGTTTAACGCCAGCTCGCCTTTTTTAGCGAAAGTAAACGGTGATCTTTTATAGCCTGCTAAAACAATGCTTTTTTCCATGATTTATATATCCAATAAATGTTATGCTATGGGTGTTAATGATATTCGATTAACGTATCTCCGCTAATAATATAGAAGTATCTCCTCATGACGCAAAGCCCTTCTTCACAAAATATCTTTTTTTCTGCAAAAATATTTTTTGATTTTACTGTTGAAAACGATTTAATTGACCGAATTTCCACTGGTTATGAAAATGATGCGCTCTCAATTATAATTCACGTTAAAGATGATGACGAAAAAAAAGCAGCTATTTTAGAGCTGCTCTACAAAGATAAAATTGATAAAGCGGGTATTCAATCTCGTCTAGCAAAACTGTGTCACGTTCATGGCCTGACAACACAAAATATTCAAAAAGTTGAATTTAACGAGATTGAAGATTGTAATTGGTTGTTACATGTATATCAAAATTTTCCCCCGTTAACGGTTAATCAATTTTTTATCTACGGCTCTCATTATGAAGATAAAATTCCAGAAGGGTTGATTCCTTTGAAAATTGATGCCGCAACAGCTTTCGGTTCCGGAGAACACCAAACAACAAAAGGGTGTTTACTTGCCTTGCAAGAATTAAAAAAACAAAATCTGCATTTTAACAATATTCTTGATATGGGTTGTGGTTCAGGTGTGCTTGCTATTGCTGCTAAAAAATTATGGCCTGAGGCTAAAGTAACAGCTGTTGATATTGATCCTGAATCAATTTTGGTGACAGAACGCCATGTTAAAGACAACTTGCCGGAGCCTTTAGACCTTATGGCAGGCGAGGGTTATCAAACACCGCTGATTTCTCAAAATGGGGCTTTTGATCTGATCCTTGCCAATATCCTTGCGAAACCGCTTCAAATTATGGCGCCTGATCTTGCTAAAAATTTAAAAAAAGGTGGGTATTGTATTCTATCTGGCTTATTATTGCGGCAAACAGACGCTGTTCTAAAAGCACATTACGATCAGGGTTTGTCTGAATTAAATCGTTTGCCCATTGAAAATTGGCAAACGTTGGTTTTACACACTTAATTTTTTGGTTCTCGACACAGTCGAAAATATTACTGAGGTTTTATATAATGAAAAAAATACCTTTTTTTATGCTTTGTTTATTATGTGTATTATTAATCAGCATGAAAGATGCCTCTGCTGAGGGTATTGTCTCAAGTAAACAATATGAAGACCTCCGGATTGGTCTGTTATTGGATGAAACAGAACAAAGCCTTGTCCTTGACTTTTTACGGCAGAAAAAAGAAAAAGATGCCAAAGATAAAAAAAATATAAATGCCGCATCAACAGACAAAGAAGTCTCCATTCAAAGACAACTCGCTCTTGGGGAAAAAGCTTTTTACGATAAAAAATACAAAAAATCTTTTAAAATTTTAATGCCGATCGCACGTCATGGAAAACCAAAAGCAATGGAGCTTACAGGTATTATGTACCGCTTAGGTAATGGTATTGAGCAAGACCCAAAATTGGCTTTTGAATGGTTAAAAAAAGCCGCGCAACAAAACCTACCAATCGCCCAGCACCATTTGGGTATTATGCTTTACACAGGGGAAACTGGTAATAAAAATTATATTACGGCGCTTATGTATTTGCATCTTGCTGTTAATAATTACGGCAATGGTCTGGCTAAAGATCAGGCGATCAAAGATCGTGATGCCGTTTCTAAACTTGTTTCTCGTTTGGAAAGAGAAAAAGCCCAAAAAATGGCCAAAAACTGGATGCAAAGCCGCAAAAATTAATCACACATTCGTGTTTATAGCTCAGCTTTAGGTTTTGGGTTTGTTAAAATTTTGGACTTTTTGAGCAACCGTTGTGCTAAAAGCTTTTCCAGCAAGATAACCCTCTTGAGGTGTTTGAGCACATAAAGGTGAAATCGCAGCACAAGCCCATGAAAATGTTTCGGTAAGTTTTGATTTAAACGACATTTTATAATTCCTTTTTTTTACGAAAATTACTAAATACAAAAAGGAGGTTATCAAATATTACGTATTATGTCAATTAAATAGTTTTTTCTTTCACATACTGTAAATCTATCATGATGTGACGGAGATGTGCTTGATTAAAGTCATCTTGTAATCCATTAAACGAGGACCCGTGAAAATCGTTATTCTTTAAATAATTACTCTGATTACCAAGACGGCCAATCGATTGAAGATCTTCTGTTAATAAACCACGACAACCAATAAGATTAGCCTTTTTATGGTCTAAGAGTAACATATCTAAAATTTCTAAGGCCTCATGGTCAACTAAAGTTGAACGTTCGGCGTTAGAAAACCAATGATCAAAGGTAACACGGAGAGCTGAGCCATTAAACTTTGATTTTGGTTGTGTATCCACACAATGGCTAAAAACCATTGCCATATCACCACTCTTGCCCGAGATATACTGTCGCCAAGGCGCCATAACCCCAGCTAAGCGTAATTCCCAACACACCAAAAGCGTCACCGTTTCAACATCTGCTTCTAAAAATCGATAATATTTCAAAAAAGATTTTGGCAATAAATCAATTTTTAAAGCATTCCCAAAATGGTGGTGCCAAGCGCGGCGAAGCCCACTGACAAGTGCAATAATATATTCACCGAGCGCCTTATCAGAATCTTTAAAAGCTTTAGATTGAATGGGTACATCAAAACGGTTATGCCAATCGTAAAAAAAACTTGTTCCTTGAGGCAATAAACTGTCTTCAGATATTTTTACATGATGTTTTGCACAAGCTTTTAAAAGAAATTTTGACGTCGGACTTTTCTCCAAAGTTTTTAACATTTTAAAAAGCTGACCCCGGAATGAATGCCTCGAATCTTCAACTTTTCGCAAAAGATATAAATCCGCAAGATCAACAGCCATATCAGCCGATTTATATTGAATTTCTTTTTGAAAAACCATAATTCCTCAAGACAAAAAGTTAGGGATATTTCTGCTGAAAACAAAAATAGACAACAGGAAAGTACAGGGTAGATCTTAAATAAGATTTAAGATCTACCTGCCAAATGTGGTTGACGCATTTCCTGAACTTTAGATGCAAAATCAACAACTTCTGCTGAACATGCCACAGATTCTTGAATCATCTGTTGTTCTTTTTCTTGGAAACTACGTTCAAATTTAATAAACCATAAAAAATTAGCATTAGACCGGTCTTCAACAGCTGAATAATCTTCATGCGTTGGTAATTTATGACCATTTAAAGCTAAGTAATTTTTACCATCTGGTAAATCTCCTAGCTGTGCCAATAATTCATTACTTAATTGACCTTGATGGTTTTGATATTTGTCTGAAATATGAAGTTTATCATCCAACAACATTTGGTGAATAATACGCTTATCATGCATTTTCAAACGGTTATCTTCAAACCACTTATCATAAGCTGCCCGCGCGGCTTCACCGTTGTTTAAAGAACGGAAATCATTACTCGCGTGGATCTCAAATGTTCTCAAAACATCAACAACAGGTGATCCGACCATATAATCCCAAATCAAGTCTTCACCAGATAGTTTTAATTCCCAAGCAAGGCGAATTGAAATCATCATTGCATCGGCTTGTTGAGCCCGGTTTAACAAAATGGCTTCATCAGGTTCAAACATCAACGGATTTAATAACACGCCGTTATGAAACTGCCAGCTACGACGTAATTCACGTGCTAACATCATCACCATTTCCGCTTTTGGACGGTGTGGGTTAATTGTAATAACGTTTGTTTCTGAATAATATTGTGATGCTGCAACTTGCGGATCATAATAAATTTTAATGTCCTTGCATCCTTCACAATCCAATAATGCTTGGCCTGTACGGCTTTTGCTAATATAAGACAACAACTCATCAACCGAGATATAATCAACAACATTTCCAAAAGGTTTTGCAATCCGGTCACTATCTAAACGCCATTCCATGGTTGGACGATGTTTTAAGTGCGTCGAGCTTCCTTTTTTCAACCGTTGTGACCGATTTTTAAAATTATCGGTTTTCGGTTTTTGCGATTTGCTTAACTCTAAATCTGTATCATTATTTTCTTTATCGGACATTGTCACCCTCAATATCTCTTATTATTAATTGTGGGGATTTCCCACTGTTCTTATTGTCATGATGACGGGAAAAAGTTAACAACATCCTTCTTTTAGGAAAAATTTGCCTAGTTGAAAGAAAACGAACATATATTACAAGATTACGTAAAATGCTTAGGCATATTTTGCCTGTTTTCCCCGAAAATTACGTTTTTTAACGCTATGGAAAAGAATCATATTTATTGATTTATACTGAAATAGGGGGAGGGCGTTGCACATTTAACAGGTCAGATGCCCAGCATAATAAAGCAAATAAAGTCTTTTTTTGCATGATACGAAGCCGTGGTAACTTATCAGGTACAAGCCGAAAAGCATTCATCGCATAATATGCCGATAGGGATGCGATAAAAGGTAGGGTTTCTTTTTCATCGAGATCAAAACCTGTTTTATTGAGATATAATTGAAATAATTTAGAACATGTCTCACCACCTTCTGCCGTAATAGAAGGTAAAAAATGTGCAAGATCTAATAAAACGGGCCCCCAACATACATTAGGCCAATCAAGAAAAAGGGTTTCTTTTGAAGGATGATATAAAATATTATCAGACCTTAAATCAAAATGCAGTAATCCTTTGGGGCATTTAACCTTTGATATTTTGTTTAATTGATCTAATAAAAGAGGCTGCGTTTTTTCAAACCATAACTGAGCCTGAGTTTCATTTTCGGTAAAAAGATCTATAAATCTCTTTTGAAATTTTGTTTCTGTTTTTAATCGATCCCATCCATTATGGCCTTTGATAAACATCGATACAAAATTTGTTTGTTCCGCCGTTAGAATATTTTGGGGCTGATCTTCTTTATAATAAGTATGTAATAAAGCAAGGTGAGAGATAACCGCCTCAACTTTATTACCCGTCCACGGTAATATCGGTTGGCTATCCTCTATATATTGCCAAATACCCAAATACCAATCATCTTCACCCCCAACAGACACGGACCCATAATATGATGGGCAAAATTTTTGCAGAAAATCTAAATTTTGGTAAGCCTCAATTTCTTGATCTAACATTTTTGCACCATGAGACATTTGTTCAGGATGCGTTCCTTTAACAAAATATTTCTGGCCATTTGCAAGGCTTATAATATAAGACGCCGAAGGAGAATATCCGCCCCAAGCAATTTCGCCATAAACAACCTTTGCCCCAAGCAGCGCAGAAATTTCCTCTTTTAAAACTTCAGGAACATCTTGCCACGTTGGTTTACCTTCACGGTTTGAACAGATTGGCGATAAATTGGACATTTAATTTTTATATATTAGAAGCATCAGGAATAATGGGCATGCCTTCAATTTTTAATTCTTCATCTGAAAGACTAACAACACCATCTTTTTGAACATGCACAATCGCTTTAAATAAAGAATCTTTAAAAATCATAAAAGCATCTAAATTATAAGTCCCATCAGAATCATGAGATGTCACGACAATCGGTTGAATCATTTCTTGAATAACTTTACGGCCTTGAGGAGGCGGTTCGCTTTGCCACTTGATATCATCAACGGCTTCAATAATCAAAAACCGGCCGTGACGTCCACGCACATAATTAAAGAAAAATCTCACATAGTCGGTAACTGTTTTTTCATTCAAAATAAGGTCGTTTTTTTCATTCGTATCGTAAATCGTTTGGTTCGTCCAATTAACAACATTTACATCACCTTTTTTATATAAGGCATATTTACGTACGCTTGGAACAGCGGACAAATCCGTTAACTCTAAAAATTTAAGGTCGCTATAAAACTTTAAATCCTTTGTTCGAATTGTTGTTGTTTCATTATTAAAAGGCACCGGTTCAATATGAGGATTAATTTCCTCTAAAAGAGTTTCAACCTTTTTTTGTTCAACTTTTTCCCAATCAACAGCCATCATTAAATCCCTAAATATTTTCGACATATTATCTTAGAACAAGAAGCAGGTATAATTGAATAAAATTATTCGATTCGAACAAAAAAATATCCACATGCCCTGTGTAAAACCTGTGTAACAGCATGGCATAGATTCTGGATAAAAAGTATTTTTTTAATAAAAACCACTTTATCCCCAGATTTTTAAGACATTACACACATGTGAATGATTAAAAACTGAATTTCGGGTGTTTTTTTTAAGACTCGTTTTATAACCGTCTAAAAACACTTAAATAAACTGTGTATAACAATGTGGATATCCTCTTAATTCCAGTTACACACAGGGAACAACAACTATATACAACCTAATATCTATTTAAAAATAGATTATTATTTGGTTTTACAAATGATAAAAACATGGCATGTTTCACGAAAGTTCATTAGGAAAAAGAGGTCGGCGCCATGTTAGCGCAAAAAAAACAAAACAGATCAAAACCGTTGCTTGATGCCTTAAACGGGCATGTTGCAGAGCAAATTCCATTTTGGTACATGCGCCAAGCCGGAAGATACCTGCCGGAATATATGGACCTTCGCCAGACAGCAGGTTCTTTTTTAGATCTTTGTTACAATCCTGATTTTGCAACTAAAGTGACTTTACAGCCCTTACAACGGTTTGATATGGATGCGGCAATTTTATTTTCAGATATTCTTGTTATCCCTCAAGCTCTTGGCCAAGAATTAACGTTTGTACAAGGGGAAGGGCCTAAGCTTCCGCCTATCAATTCCTTAGCACAAATTGAAAAATTAACCTTGGAAAATAGTATTGAAAAATTAAACCCTATTTTAAAAACGGTTCAACAAGTTTCAAAAGAGCTTGCAGAAGATAAAACCTTAATTGGTTTTTCAGGCGCGCCGTGGACGGTTGCAACGTATATGGTTGAAGGCGGCAGCTCACGTGATTTTATAAAAATTAAAAAATTGATGTATCAACAACCACAAGCTTTTGAAAAATTGCTTACAAAAATTGTAGATGCAACGGTTTTATACCTTTGCGCACAAATAAAATCAGGCGCTGATGCCTTACAAATATTTGATAGTTGGTCAGGCGTTTTGGATTCAGGGTCTTTTGATCGTTGGGTTATTCAACCGACGCAAGAAATTGTACGTCGGGTAAAAGATGTTTACCCAGAAACACCGATTATTGGTTTTCCAAAAGGTGCAGGCAGCCTGTACCCTGCTTATTTTAAGGAAACAGGTGTTGATGCTGTGAGTCTGGATAGTAATTTATGTCCAAAATGGGCTGCAGAAAATTTACAACCTTTGGGCTGTGTGCAAGGAAATTTAGACCCTGTTTCTCTTTTAATTGGTGGGCAACAAATGTTAGACCGCGCCGGATTTATTTTGGAAAACCTATCCTCAGGGCCTTTTATCTTTAATTTAGGTCACGGTATTATTAAAGAAACGCCAACTGAACATGTTGCAGAACTTTCAAAATTTATAAAAAACTTTAAAAAGACTTAGAGAAATAATGTCTGAAAACAACCAAAAAATTGCAATTGTTCTTTTTAATCTTGGCGCGCCGGACCAAAAACAATCTATTGAACCATTTTTAAATAATTTTTTTAATGATAAAAATATTATTGCATTACCAAATCCGTTCCGCTTTATGCTTGCTAAATGGATTTCATATCGACGGGCCAAAAAAGTTGCTAAAAATGTTTATGCTCATTTAGGGGGTAAATCCCCATTGTTGGAAAATACAAAATCCCAGGCCAAGGCCTTAGATCATTATTTACGAGATCATTTAACAGGTGAGTTTAAAATTTTTGTTTCGATGCGATATTGGCATCCAATGAGTGATGAGGTTATTCAAGAGATTAAATCCTATCAACCGGATAAAATTATTTCAATTCCTCTGTATCCTCAATTTTCAACAACAACAAGTTTTTCTTCTTTTCAGGATTGGGATAAAAAGGCTTTGAAAGCGGAGTTAAATATACCCCATGTAAAAATTGGCTGTTACCCTTTGGAAAAAGGTTTTATTAAAGCATCCGCAGATCTTGTCTTAAAAACATATCAAAAAGCAGTAAGCCAAACCGATCAAAAAATAAGAATTTTATTTTCCGCGCATGGTTTGCCTGAAAAAGTAATCAAAGCCGGAGACCCGTATCAATGGCAATGTGAACAAACTGCAAAAAAAATTGCAGAAACATTAAATATTAAAGACCTTGATTGGCAGATTTGTTATCAAAGTCGTGTTGGAAAATTAAAATGGATTGGCCCTTCAATTCGGCATGCGCTTGAAAAAGCCGCAACGGACAATGTTGGTGTTATTGTTTATCCGCATGCTTTTGTCTCAGAACATTCTGAAACGCTGGTTGAACTTGATATTGAATATAAAAAAATCGCAGAAGATTTAAACCTTTTTTATTATGATCGTGTTCCAACAGTTAGATGTCATCCAGACTTTATTAAGGGTTTGGGAAATTTGGTTCTTAATAATATTAAAAAGCATGGTATTGTGCCGTTTGATCAAAATAATCAATGTCCTTCGAATTTTAACAAATGCATGTGTCGAGACATGAGGAAAAAATAATGGTAGCCTTTTTCGTAGAATATTATTTAGTAATTAAAGCGCTACATATTATAAGTGTTATTTCATGGATGGCAGGCATGTTATATATGCCCCGATTATTTGTTTATCATGTTGATGCAAAAAAAGGCTCCGAGCTTTCAGAAACATTTAAAATCATGGAACGCCGTTTGTTGAGGATTATTATTAACCCCGCGATGGTTTTTACGTGGGTTTTTGGCATTTTAATGCTCATCGCTGACCCAACGTTATTTTCAAATGGTTGGATGCATGTAAAGCTCACGGCTATTATTTTAATGACCGGTCTACAACATGGTTATATTGCGTGGCGTAAGGCTTTTGAAAAAGATGAAAATAAAAAAACAGCCAAATTTTATCGAATTGTAAATGAAATACCAACGGTATTGATGATTTTAATTGTCTTCATGGTTATTGTTAAACCTTTCTAAGTTTTTTAAACAGCTATCTATTGACAGGGGGGGAAGAGTAGGCTACTTGTATTAATGTCTATTTCTTTTAATAACCCTCCACAAAATATTAAATAATGTGAGAACGGTAAAAACGCAAAGGCGTTTCATTTTAAAGATATTTAAAAATTTCCAGATCTTAAATCAACTACATATGAAATCATCATGACAAAACCAATGCACTTACAGGACTTAAAGTCAAAAAACCCTGCAGAACTTCTTTCTTTTGCAGAAGAGTTAAAAATTGATAATTGTGGCAATATGCGTAAACAAGAAATTATGTTTGCGATTTTGAAAAGACTTTCAGAACAAAAAACATCTATTTCCGGAGTTGGTGTTTTAGAGGTTCTTCAAGATGGTTTTGGATTTTTAAGAGCGCCCGAAGAAAATTATCTACCAGGACCAGATGATATTTATGTCTCCCCAAGTCAAATCAAACGTTTTGGTCTTCGCACTGGGGACACTGTAGAAGGTGAAATTCGCGCACCAAAAGACAATGAACGTTATTTTGCGCTTTTAAAAGTAAATACAATTAACTTTGATAAACCCGATAATATTAGACATCGGATTAATTTTGATAACCTGACACCGCTTTATCCGGATCGTAAAATCAGCCTTCAATTTGAAGACCCAACAAAAAAAGACAATACACAACGTGTTATTGATCTTGTTTCGCCGCTTGGTTTTGGCCAACGTGCTTTAATTGTTGCGCCGCCTCGGACGGGTAAAACAGTTATGATGCAAGATATTGCTCATTCGATTGAAAAAAACCATCCCGAAGCTTATTTGATCGTTTTATTAATTGATGAACGCCCTGAAGAAGTAACCGATATGGCGCGTTCTGTTAAGGGTGAGGTTGTTTCATCAACGTTTGATGAACCCGCATCACGACACGTTCAAGTTGCCGAGATGGTTATTGAAAAAGCAAAACGTCTAACGGAAAGTAAAAAGGATGTTGTGATCCTTTTGGATTCTATTACACGTTTAGCACGGGCGTATAATACAGTTATTCCAAGCTCCGGTAAGGTTTTAACTGGGGGTGTTGATGCAAATGCTCTGCAACGTCCTAAACGTTTTTTTGGAGCCGCACGTAACATTGAACAAGGAGGTTCCTTAACAATTATCGCAACCGCCCTGATCGATACGGGAAGCCGTATGGATGAAGTGATTTTTGAAGAATTTAAAGGAACAGGTAACTCGGAAATTATCCTTGACCGTAAAATTTCAGATAAACGTATTTATCCTGCAATTGACATTCAAAAATCCGGAACACGGAAAGAGGAACTTCTTGTTGATCCAGGTGCTTTGGCTAAAATGTGGGTTTTACGTCGTATTTTAAACCCAATGGGTACAGTAGATGCGGTTGAATTTTTGCTTGGTAAAATGAAAGATACAAAAAATAATGATGAATTTTTCCAAACAATGAATCAATAATATTTTAAATTTCAAAAACCCCCGCCCTGTTTTAAAAAGCAAGGCGGGGGTTTTTTATGTCCTAAACTTATTTAATTTTGGATAAGACCTGAACAAACCATTGTGATTGGATCGGTGCAAAAAATAGACATAAAGCTAAAATAATAACAAGTAAAATAAGCGCAACATAACTCAAGTTACCTGCGGCGGGCAGATGCCCTTTATCGAGCATTTGTTGTGGCATTAGTTTTTTAATTTTTTGAGCCGCTAAAAATTTTATCGCAAAAAAAGTAATCAGCCAACAAAATCCAAGTAATATAAAATCACTAGCATTATGATATTGAGGGGCTATTTTTGCCAGAATTTGTTTTTGTAAACCGCCAAAAAACCACCCCCCCATTAAAATACCAGAAATTCCCAACCCAACAGCACAACCAATATAGCGTGGTTTTTCTGTTAGTTTTTGTACGGCTTTGTGAGCAAAAGAAATACAGGCTTTAGCATATTTATCAGATAGACCAACGGGATAATCTTTTTTTATTTGTGTAAAAATATGTTTTTTTGAATGGGAATTAATATGATTAAGTACCGTCTTAATCAGCGTAAATTTCCCAGCTTGCTGAATAAGTGCCCCGCTTGCCATTGGTCCTTTAGAGATTTTTTGTAAGGCTGCAATACCTGGTTTAATAAGATGATCTAAAAAAGGATTAATCCGGCTAATTAAAGCATTTTGTCCCCAAATAAACGCTGGATAGGCTTGACCATTTAATGAAAAAACCGCCGTTGATACAGGAATTTCAACAGTATAAATGCTTTTTAAAACTTTTTCATTTTGATCGTCAAAGCGTTTAACATTAATCAATTTAGCATGATGTTCTGAAAGGATTTTGGCGGTATCGACTTCTTGCAGCGCTTTTTTTAACTCTCCCTCAATCTCAGATAAATCTAAAATAAATTCCGTATTTGCCGTGTAATCTATTTTTTTAAGAACAGTAATAACACCGGTTTGGTGACAGCTGGTACAAGGGAGCTGTTTTGTGCCTTTGCATTGTATACAGGTTAAATTCAAACGCCCCCGACAATTAGGACACAGTACCATGCCTCTTTGCTTACAGCGTCGACAGGGTTGCTGTGAGCCATCTGGCATCAATGTATCCCCTAAACCCTCACAATGCACACAAACAATATTACCATCCCCTAAACACTTACCACAGGGGATTAAACCATCCCCATGGCACGAAGAACAGGTAATCGATTTTTTGCCATCACAGTTATGACAGGTGTCTGAATAAAAATAGACTTTTTGGTTTTCAGGAAGTTTAATTTCTTCACCATCAAATGCCCAACCTTGGTCGGCCGTTTCATTTAAAATATTTACAATTTTGCTTTGAATTTGAGGGTTAGATAAAGATTCTTCGATATTTTTTTGCAATGCGAGTTGAAAATCATTTTCAGAGGCAACTTCAATTCCAGATGAAAATCGTCCAGAGGCGGTTTCGGTGCTGACGGTTGGTTGTAGTTTAATTTTTAACAAACCAGATAATTGTAAAATATTTTGTGTCTGCTCACTAACACGGACTTGGTTTTTTTGAAGACCATTACCGGTAACAAGGTCTTGAATTTGCAAACAAGCAAGGTGGGAAAGATCGGGATAGTTTTGCGGCGCGTCTGGATCGTGCGTTTCTCCCGTCATTATGATGTATTACCTTTGTGATAGATGTGTTGCAAGGAAATCTGCTGTTCTCATGTTCGCAAGATTTGCGGCTTGTTGATCAAAATGTTCACCATCAACACGCGCAAAAGCATGATCAACTTCTTCGTAGATATAAGGGTCAACGTCTGGAAAACGTTCCATAGTTTTGATGATTTTTTCTTGGGCTTGTGGTGATGAAAATTTATCGAGTTCTGCTATATGCATTAATAAAGGTGTATTAATTTGATGGGCTTCATCTAATTTTTCTTCAATGCCAACACCATAATAGCTGACGTTACAATCTGCGTCCGAACGGGTTGCCATTAAATAAGAAAGCATACCACCAAGGCAATATCCCATTGTGCCAACATAACCATTACATTTATCAGATTCACGAATGGTCTCTAAGGTTGAAATTAAATCTTCAACACCGAGGTCTTGATCAAAATTTTTATAAAGCTCAAAAGCTTTATCCCATTCTGGCTGTGACTTATCAGTGAGCTGAATACCGGGTTCTTGGCGCCAGAAAAGATCAGGGCAAACTGCAACATAACCAATACGAGCCATATTATCGCAGATTACGCGCATATTTTCGTTAACGCCAAAAATTTCCTGTATAACCAGAACGGCGGGAGCTGCAATATCGGTTACGGGTTCTGCAACATAAGCCATAAATTCTTGATTGTTTTTTGTCTTGATTGTTATTTCTGGCATTTTGAGTTTCCATTTCATCTGATATAATATGGATTGTTCGTGAATTATATACTATAGAAAGATTATATGAACATATGTACAAAATAAAGTTTAAAAAACATGGATGATCACAATACAGCTTATTATCAACATCATATTTTTTGTTGTACGAATGAAAGAAAGCCTGGTCACCGACTTGGTTGTTGTGCTTCCAAAGGATCTTTGAAGCTAAGGAATTATTTTAAAGCCCGTGTTAAGGAAGAAGGTATTGCCGAAACCCGTGTGAATGTTTCCGGTTGTTTAGACCGATGCGCGCTTGGCCCGGTTATGGTTATCTATCCTGAGGGAATTTGGTACCACTATCAAAATCAACAAGATTTGGACGAAATTATTGAAAGCCACCTTAAAAAGGGTCAACCGGTACAACGGCTGATTTTAAAAAAAGACCAATCTGAGCTTAGCCCAGAACAGCAAAAAAATATCAAATGAATAAGGTTGAAAAAAATGTCTGATACTATTTTTTCACTGTCTTCTGCGCCTGGCCGTGGCGGGGTTGCGATTATACGTGTTTCTGGTGAGCAGGCTCTTGAGGGGTTACAAAAAACGGCACGTTTAACGACTGTTAAGCCACGTTATGCATATTTTTGCCACCTTAAAAATCCACGAACAAAAGACCTTATCGACCAGTCATTGTGTTTGTACTTTAAAGCACCACACAGCTTTACCGGAGAAGATACGGTTGAATACCATGTCCATGGCGGTCGAGCTGTGGTTGAAAGCTTGTTATCAAGCTTGTCTGTTATGGAAGGGTATCGTTTGGCAGAACCCGGGGAATTTACAAAACGGGCTTTTATGAACGATAAAATGGATTTAACGGAAGCAGAAGCAGTAGCTGACCTTATTCATGCAGAGACCGAAGCACAGAAACAACAAGCGCTTTCACAATTATCAGGACAGCTTTCTAAAATTTATCAAGATTGGTCTGACCATTTAAAAAAGATATTAGCCCATCAAGAAGCAGATATCGAATTCCCTGAAGATGACATGCCAGACGGCATTTCAGAGGTTTTGCAACCTAAATTAAAAGATCTTATGGCAAAAATCCAAGATCATTTAAATGATAATCGTCGCGGAGAACGTCTTAGAGAAGGAATACATATTACGATTTTAGGAGCACCGAATGCGGGGAAGTCAAGCCTGACTAATCTTTTGGCAGAACGAGATGTGGCGATTGTTTCAGACCAAGCCGGTACAACGCGTGACGTTATAGAAGTTCATCTTGATCTTGGCGGATATCCTGTTGTGATTTCCGATACGGCAGGTCTACGAGAGGTTCAAGACAATCAAGTGGAAACGGAAGGTATTTCACGGGCACGCCAACGCGCTGGTGAGGCTGATTTAAAAATTGTTATTTTTGATGGCTCAAAAGCATTTGATGAAGAAAGTTTGCAACATATTGATGACGACAGTGTTGTTGTTATCAATAAACAGGATCTGATCAAAAAAGATTTATTTGATAAAATTTCGGGACAAGAACCCCTTTTTATCTCTGCGGTAACGGGGGAAGGGGTTCGTAATTTATTAGATGTTTTAACCTTACGCATAAAACAGCTTTTTGATATTTCATCACAGACGCCAAGCCTTACACGGCAACGTCATCGTTTTGCATTAGAAGAGGCTGTTGAATCGATTAACAGAGCATTAGAAGCTGATTTTCCAGAGCTTGGCGCAGAAGATATCCGAATGGCAATGCGCGCGATAGGGCGGATCACAGGGCATGTTGATGTTGAAGATCTGTTAGATGTTATTTTTAAAGATTTTTGTATTGGTAAATAAAAAAAGCCCGGCTTGATGACCGGACTTTTTTTACATTTTAAAATGGCGGAATTATTTTGTGCCATACATACGATCACCCGCATCACCGATGCCGGGTAAAATATAACCTTTTTCACTTAATTCACGATCAATCGCAGCTGTATAAACAGGCACATCTGGATGGGCTTCATTAAAAGCTTTTAAACCTTCAGGCGCGGCAATAAGACATAGGAATTTGATGTTGATAGCATCATTTGCTTTTAATCGATCGATCGCGGCAATGGCACTATGTCCTGTTGCCAACATCGGATCAACCACAAGAACAGTCCGATTTTCCAAAGCATCTGGGACTTTTAAATAATACTCAACAGGAATTAATGTTGTGGGGTCACGATAAAGGCCAATATGACCCACCCGCGCGGAGGGGACTAATTCAAGTAAACCATCTAAAAAACCATTACCAGCCCGTAAAATTGAAATCAGGCATAATTTTTTGCCCGCAAGTTTTGGCGCAGACATTTTTTCAAGAGGTGTTTGGATTTCGGCATTTTCTAAAGGTAAATCCCGCATAAGCTCATAACCCATCAATAAAGAAATTTCGCGTAATAGCTGACGAAAGTCTCCAGTTGCCGTATCATTTTGGCGCATAATGGATAATTTATGTTGCACAAGTGGGTGGTCAATTATTTTTACATTTTCTGGCATAGCCCCAATTTCTTCCTTTAACATGGTTGCAGTCTGATTCATTTTTATAACCTTTCAAAAAAATACGATTAAATAATATTAAAAAACAGTCCCATCGCTTTTAATTTGGATCGGTGGGTTTCCTTCAGGGTCTCTTTTAAAGGCAAGTTTACGTCCGGCCGCCCAACTGCCGCCTTCTAATAATTTAGCCAGCGGAAAACGATCGGCACTGATGCCTAAGATATCAGCAACAGGCAGGCGCATTTCATCAAGAAGCGCAACGGTGAGGGCGCGCCATTCTACAATGAGTTCAGAATCTGGAGAATGTGTTTGTGTGATTGCATGTGAATTTTTTAATTTCAACAAACCGGAATCCACAAATAATCCCCCGTTACGATATTCAGCCAAACCCGTTAAATCATTCAGATCATAAACAGAAATATCAGCCCATTCAAAAGGTTCAAGTAAGGAATAGGTTAACCATTGTGATAATTTATGAAAGGGCATGAGTTGGTTTGTTTGGTCATCAAAAGCCAATTTCGAATGATACCAAACATCTCCCATATTTTCGCCTTCAAGGGAGGTTCGACCAGGCCAAATATCAGAAAATCCAGTCAAGATACATTTAAGAATATCTTTTGCTTTAATTGAGGTGGATTTTTGATGATCTGTTAAAGTATCAAAAAGATTTCCAGGCCGGATATAATGTTTACCAAAAAGATTTGGATGTTTTTCAAGCGCATTAGCAAGTGCGATGACAAGATCAATTCGCCCTTCTAATCCGGTCATTGGATTATCTTGGGAAATTTGAAATCCAGCGATTAAACGTTCCTTATTGAGGTTTTTTAAGGCATGAGAGTCGACTTGGTATGGGTTGTTAGGGTTGCTGGAGAAGACACCATCACAAAACATGTGAAAACTCGCCAGAGCTAAACCTTCTGAGCGGCCAATTGTAATATTATGGTCAGCTTCAGTATAAAGCCATTTTGAGCCTGCACCCGCATCAAGCAAAACACTAATAACAGCAAGATCAATTGCAATACGCGATTGTTCCGCAATATCTTGAGGGAGTTTTGGTTTTAAAGTTTGCCACCGATCAATACCTCCGGTTTCAAAATGCCGCCACCGGCTATGGTAGGGGACATCTAGATCGGGATAGTTGGTCCGGATTGTTTCAGCAATTAAACCAGCGGTTTCATCAAATTTATCCTGACAAATCTGAAAATGATCCAAAGAATCTTTGTGCGCCAAATCTAAAATCATATGTGCGCGTTGCCGTATTGTTGCAGGATCTCTCATGAAATTAACAATCGAGGCCGTTGATCCGGATTTTTGTTTGCTAAGCATCTAGATCACGTCCCTTGGTGTCTTGAAGACCTTTTTCATCGGCGATATCTGCGTTATCATCAACAAAATATCCTGCCGCTTTTTTAGCTTCCATTTCAACACTAGCATCCCCGGGGATAAGGTAGTCAGGAATTGGAATACGTTCAATAATTTCGATGCCTTGTCGAACCATAGCATCATGTTTCATATCACTCATGGAAGCAAAACGATCAATACGTTTAACACCAAGCCAATGGAAAACATCAGGCATAAGTTCTTGGAAACGCATGTCTTGAACACCGGCGACACATTCTGTTCTTTCAAAATATTTGTCAGCACTATCGCCACCTTTTTGGCGTTTACGAGCATTATAGACAAGGAATTTTGTAACTTCACCAAGCGCGCGGCCTTCTTTGCGGTTATAAACAATAAGGCCACCACCGCCTTGTTGTGCGGTTTCAATACAAATTTCAACACCATGGCAAAGATAAGGACGACAGGTACAAATATCAGAACCAAAAACATCAGAACCGTTACATTCATCATGGACACGACAAGCCAAAGGGATATCGGGATCGTGAAGCGCGTTTAAATCTCCAATCATGTAAACAGTATGCCCACCGATAGGAGGCAGGAAAACCTTTAAATCAGGGCGGGTTACAAGTTCAGGGAACATGCCCCCTGAATTTTCAAATAAAGAACGACGGAGATCATTTTCATCAACATCTAAACGTTCCGCGATACCTGGTAAATACCAAACGGGATCAACAGCGGCTTTGGTTACCTTAACATCCCCATTTTCGGTTAAAATGTCACCATCGGGTTTTAACCGTCCAGCATTAATAGCATCCATAATTTCAGGCATGTTGATATGGGCTTTGGTTACGGCAATTGTTGGTCGAACGTCTAACCCTTTGGCTCGGAAATCATCAAAAGCATCTCCGGCCATATGACCCCATGGGTCAAGGCTGACGATTTTATTTTCTTCAAGCCATTGGTCGTGTGGGCCAATTTGTGCCGCTGGAGTTGTGTTGTGAAGGTCTGGTACATGTAAAGGGTCAAGATCACCTGTTACAATCGAAACAGCGCGATAAAGAGAATATGCACCCGCGTAAGCCCCAATAACATTAGAGCTCGCACGATCTGCCATGCTTGCGATTAACGGGCCCCGCTCTTCGGCATTGTTTGCACCCCAAGTCACCTGAGGAAGTTCTGAAGCGTCCTTTGGTGGGTGAGAGGTTAAAACAATATGTGATGGATTTCCAGAGCGGTTTTTCTTCATCGTAATGTCCTTTAAGGTTTTTATTTTTAAATCTATTTAAAATAAGATTTTTAAGGCTCATATAATATCTATCGTTATGAGGAAGGATATTATTTCAGGCTTCTGGTTTAATCTCAACTAAATTTTATCATTGGTCTTTTTGGGAGGGACTATTTTTTGATCAACAAAGTCTTTTATTTTGATCAACTCTTTTGAGAGTTTGTCTAAAATAACAGTTTTTTCTTCAACGTCATTTTTACCAAGCTTTTCAGCTTTTTCGGAGAGTTTGGCTAATTTTTTGGCCCCGATATTAGCGGCCGCACCTTTGAGTTTATGTGCAATAATTTTCCATTTTTTTTGTGATTTTATATCAAAGCTTTTATTTAAAATGGCGAGCGCCTCTTCAGATTGTATAACAAAAATGGTACAAAGCTCTTCTTCTATATCATGCTGCCCATCGGTAAAGCTATAAAGATGCTCCATATCAATCGGCGCATTTTTGGCATGAAGTTGGACAACTTTTCCCACGTCTTTCGTGTTATATTGGATCAAAGTTTCAAGCTCTGCTTCAGATCGATTTTGTAACGTTGATGATTCCTGTCCAGGGGCCCATTTAGATAAAGTACGTTTAAATTTATTCGCATCAATAGGTTTGCTGATATAATCATCCATTCCGGCATCAATACACTTGTCTCGATCACCGATCATGGCATTTGCTGTCATTGCAATAATTGTAATAGGTTTTTTGGGACTGGTTTTTTCAATACTTCTGATCCAACCGGTGGCTTCGTAACCGTCCATTTCGGGCATTTGGCAATCCATTAAGATAATATCGTAATGATGTTCATTATAAAGATCGAGAGCTTCTTTGCCGTTTTCAGCGCAAGAAATATGCTCAAAACCAAATTTCTCTAATAATCTTTGTGTTAATAAAAGATTTGTTGGATGGTCTTCCGCGATTAAAATTCTGGCATCTGTGTTTAAAATAATTTCACTGGTGGGGCGTTGTTGGGTGGTTATTTCTTCAAAAATGGTTTCAATATCATTACGAACAGTTAGCGGCATTGAGAGATAAAAAACAGACCCTTGGTTCTTTTTGCTTTTTACACGGATTGTACCGCCCATAATTTCAATAAGCTCTTTGGTAATTGAAAGGCCTAAACCTGTACCACCATATTCACGAGATGAAGCATTGTTGGCTTGATTAAATTTTTCAAAAATAGTTTCAATTTGGTCTTTGGGAATACCAATGCCGGTATCTTGAATTTCAAATAAAACATAATTTTTGCCTTTGCGCTCTTCGCTTGAAACGTGAATTTCGATCCGGCCTTCATGGGTGAATTTAATAGCATTACCCACAATATTACGAATGATTTGGGAAATTCTTCCGGAATCGCCTTCAAAAAAGGTAGGAAAATCTTTTTCATAGATTTGTTTAATTATAAGGCTTTTTTCCAATGCAAGCGGTGATAAAAGCTCAATACTTTCATTAATGATATTACCAAGGTGAAAAGCTTTATTTTCGAGTTTAAGCTGATTGGCTTCAATTTTTGAAAGGTCTAAAATGTCATTTAGAATAATAAGCAGGCTTTTTGCAGATGTTGTAATAACCTGATTACATTCTTTCTGTTGTGCGGAAAGTTTAGTTTCAGATAACATTTCAGACATACCGATAATACCGTTCATCGGGGTGCGAAGTTCATGAGACATATTGGCAAGAAATTCACTTTTAGCACGATTAGCGCTTTCGGCTTTGGCAAGGATACGCGCCTGCAGGGTTTTATGTCTGAAAATTTCTGATGCAACGGCAAGTTGTCCAATTTCATCTTTACGTTCTTTACCGAGGAATTTTGTATAAAGATCCCCTCGAGAAAGTTTTAACATTGCAGATGTCAATTCTCTTAAGGGTTTTACAATACTGCGGTATAAAATCATAAAAGCAAGTGTTGTAAAAAGGGTGATGAGATACAACATGGCACTTGCAACGGCGCGTGCAATACCAATCTCATGTTGTGCTTTTTGAGCCGTTTGGGTCATTGCAATAATAAGATCACTATCGAGTGTTTTTAAAATGGTCTCAATTTTTGTAAAACTAAGAGCCATCTCTCCCATAAGTTGATTACCGAGATCATGATCATTTTTTGAATAAGCCGCTAAGCTTGAAGAGGTTACCTGTGTGATGTTGTTAATTTCAGCTTTGATAAGATCAATTTGCACGGGGTTATAAGCGGCTAATATAAAAAGCCTATTTTGAAAAATATTACGGGCCTCGGTTGCTTGTTTTATTGATTCATCGGAAAGAGTGATTGCGGTATTACTATACCAGTAGCGCATGTCATCAAAATCTTCGAGGGTCTGATACATTGCTGTTTTGTATTTTAAAGAACTGCTTTGTTCTTCAATCGAATCTTGTGCCGTATCGATCTGAGAGTAAATCGATAGGTTTGAGCCAATAACGATAAGAGCCAAAAAAACAGTGATCGATAAAAATTTTGCAGTAATCGTCAGAGCGCGTGTCTGTAAAGACATTCTTCTGTCCCCTTCAGTAGAATTAACAGATCACCCCTTGCTAGAACATTTATGAATGTGGTGAAGCATTTTTTCTTTTTTAAAGGGTTTAGAAATAAACCCTTGCGCTCCATCTTCTAACAGAGACACAATATTACGAAGGCTATCGTGTCCACTGAACATTACAATATAGGCATTTGAATTCAGTGCCAAGAATTTATTTAAAAGTTCATGACCATCTCCATCGGGAAGCTGGATATCTAAAAAAACAATGTCAGGGCAAAGTGTTTCAAATAAAATCAGCGCTTTTTCAGCCGTTGCCGCTGTTGTAATTGTACAATCATCTTGGAGAGCGGCTTTGACAAGCCAACGGGTAACGGGGTCATCATCAACAAGCAAAACACGTTTTTCAGATGATTTTAAAGGTTTTGTTTTTGGTTCAGTAGCAGAAAGGGCTTCGATATGATGTTTATTTTCTTGCTCTTTTTCCGTGATATCGAGTGCTTCGAATTGATAATCTCTTAAAAAAGCGCTGGTTTCTTGATAAAGATCATAAAGTTGAAATTCTGCTGTATGATCAGTTTCTTGGTAAATCATATCAACGATATGACGCCCAATATCTTTAAGTTGAAAAAGTGGGAGATCCTTACAAAAGATATAAATATTTTCAAAGTCGCAGATAAAGGAGCTTCCCTCGATGTTATCAAGGTAAACGTTGATATATTGTGTTATTCTTTTTTGAACCTCCGCGCGATTTCGTTCATTTTGTAGATAGGGTGTTTCAATATGAAGACACTGCCAATTTTGCCAGTTTTCTGGGTTTTTTTTGATCGAAAAAACAGTTGAGAAAAGGTTGTTTTTATTTTCTGTTCGTTCAAAAATTTTCATATCATTCCTCAATTAAGATCTTAGGCCGTTTGTAGGGTTTTATTTACGATCGGACTTTTTTGTATGTATTGGTTTAGCTTTTCTTTTGTGAAAGGTTTGGCAATATAACCTTTGGCTCCGGCTTCCAGCGCTGTTAAAATATTTTTTTGATCTCGGTGTCCACTGATAATGATGACATGTGCATCGGGGTCTAATGTTAAAATGCGGTTTAAAATTTCTTGGCCGTTAATGTCAGGAAGGCCAAGATCTAAAAATAGAACATCGGGGGCGCGGGAAATATAATCTGTGATGCCGTTATAACCATTTTCCGCCGCGGTTGTGATGTATTTTTCTTTTAGACTTGTTGTCAGCAAAGTCCGCATAAAATTATCGTCTTCAATAATTAAAACTTCAGGATTTTCTCTAGAATCCCGGCGTTGTTTTACGGATTTGATTAAGTCGCTTTGCAATACGGTGTCTAATTTTTGTTCTTGCTGTACAGCAGATGTTTTTGATAACGCGGCGATTTTTTTGGTTTTATCCATAAGTTGGCGTTCTTTTAATTTATGTTCAAGCAGACGTTTTATTGAAGCTCTGCTTTTAAACAAGTCGTAATGATTAATAAAAAGCCCCGTATTGTTTGGGACACTGCCGATTGGTTGGAAAAGGTCTTGAAGACGGTTTTTTAAAATACTGTAACTTTTAACCGAAATCCCATGTGCCGATACAAAAACATCAAAATCCCACGTAATATAGATTTGAGCTTTATGATCGATAAGCAGATCTTCTAAAATTGTTTTAATTGTTTCAAAATTATATCCTTTTAGCTTTGAAAGTTTGATATGTAGACACCGACGAAGTTTATCCCCTGCGGCTGGTGTTGCAATGACGTTTAAAAATTGTTGCTCTGCGTTTTTAAAAATTATATCCATTTCAAAAATCCCCTTTAAAATTAATATCCCCTTTAAGAACATAATAATTTGCAAATTATGTGCCATTGTAAATATTAAATGATTTCAAGGTCTTGTATGATCATAGAAAAGACAAGAGTGTTTCATTTTGAGACACCTAAGGCATATTGCAATGGTCATTAAAGGAGTGTTGATTTTGATTTTTTTTCTTTCATCTTGATTTTTTATCTTAAAAAAAGCCTAGTAAGGGAATCTTAGTATTATGAATATAAACTAAGGAAGTCAGTATTATTTCAATATTTTTTTCTTTTAGGCTCATTGCCGTGCCTTTAAATCAATAACCGTTTTATATAATTTAATACCCTCAGGAGCTATTCATCATGAATTTCTTTAAACTAAGTAATCTTTCAATTGCAAAACAGCTTTTAATTATTTCAACAATTTCGGTTACGGGATTTTTATTAAATTTAGCGTTATTTTATCAGGCCGAAACAAAATCAAGCCAGCTCCGCTATGAAGTTACGGTTGAAACGCAACGCCAAAAGGCCGCTCAGAAAATTTCATATGAATTTCTAAACGCTCGCCGCCGAGAAAAAGACTTTCTTATTCGTAGTGATGCCAAATATATTAAAAAACATGCGGGAACTTCTGCGAATATTCATAAAGATCTAGATGAACTTAAAGCTCAATATAAAAACGCACCGGAATATACAGCACAAATCGATGTGATTTCTGAGGGGTATCAAAACTATGAAACGCATTTTAAAAAAATTGTAGATCTTAAATTAAAACTAGGTTTATCTGAAAAAGAAGGTTTAAGAGGATTACTTAGATCCGCGGTACATAACGTCGAAACGGATTTAAAAAAGGCCAACGATTTTGAATTGATGACATCAATGTTGATGTTACGGCGTCATGAAAAAGATTTTTTAGCACGAAAGACCCCAAAATATGTTGATCGTATTAACAAAGAAATTCCCAATTTTAAAGAAATCTTGGTTAATTCTTATTTGGTTAACGATACGGATAAACAGAAAATATCCAGTTTAATTGATGATTACCAAAAGGGTTTTATTGCTTTGTCTCGTGCGGTATTGACGTTACAAAAAGATGTAAAACTCCTAAGCCAAGTTTTTGCAGAAACATCTCCAAAGATGGCCGCGCTTGAGGCCGAAATTATCAATACAGCCAGCCAGCTTGTTGATGAACAAGAAACAATCGGTAAACAAGCTTTTACAACATTGCTCGTCGCAATTTTAATTATTATTGCTTTTGTTTCTTTTGTTGCTTGGTTCGTTAGCCGTAATATTAATAAACTTGTCGGGCGGATCACAGACGAAATGACCCAACTTGCCGATAATGATCTTTCTGTTGAAATAACCGGAATTTCTCGTTCGGATGAATTAGGCCGGATTTCAAAAGCGATGCAGATCTTTAAGGATAATGCGAAAGAACGCCAAAGATTAGAAAAAATTCAGAAAAAAACGCAGCAAGAACAAGTTGACCGTGCCAAAGAAATCGAAGATATGGCGAATAACTTTGAAAATAAAACCGAGGAAATGATTACAACAGTTAATGCCTCAACCGAAGAACTTTCAGCCTCTTCAAATTCGCTAACATCTATTGCAGACCAAACGTCTGAACGTGCCGGAGAAGTTGCCGAAGCTGTGAATGTGACATCTCAAAATATGCAAGCTGTAACAACAGCTACAGAAGAACTAACAACGGCAATATCCGAAGTAAATGGGTTAGTTTCGAGAAATGCAGGTCGGGCCAAAGAAGCGATGCAGCACGCAACACAAGCATCTCAGCAAGTTGGTGAATTAGATATCGCTGTAAAAAGCATCGGTGAAATTGTTACGCTTATTCAAGACATTGCCGAACAAACAAATTTATTGGCGTTAAATGCAACAATTGAAGCCGCGCGTGCCGGAGATGCGGGGAAGGGGTTTGCCGTTGTCGCCAGCGAGGTTAAAAACCTTGCCGCCCAAACCGGGAAAGCAACCGAAGAAATCACAGAACAGATCAATACCGTACAAACCGAAACAACCAATACAGTACAAATTATGACTGAAATTGCCGATGCCATTAATCAAATTGGTGATGATAGTACATCTGTTGCCGCCGCGATTGAGGAACAAGGCTCTGCGACACAGGAAATCTCGCGCAACATTCAACAAGCCAATAACAACGCGCTTCTTGTAAAAGATGAAATTGATATGGTGAGCCAATCCACAAATGAAACCGAGAATGCCGCAGGGCAGCTGCGTACGGTTGTTGATGACCTATCAGCGCAATCCGGTCAATTAAAAGGTGAAATTGAAGGCTTTTTAACACGGATTAAATCAGCGTAATTTTTTGTATAAAGGTTATTTTTCTTGCACAAAGGGTGTTTGTTGGATATAAAAATAAGTTATGAAAAATTCTTAATAAGTTTTGGATTCTAAATATGCACGATAAACCCCGTTCGCCCTCTTCAGATGCTGTTGTTTTACTGCATGGTATGTCACGATCCCATAAATCAATGTTACGGTTGGAGCGTTATTTCAAGGACGCGGGTTACTGTGTTTTGAATATAAATTATCCCTCTCGAGAACATGCGATTGAAGATTTGGTCGACTTGGTACATCAAGATGTTAAAAAACTTAGTCAATCTGTTTCAGGTAAAATCCATTTTGTGGGTCATTCGATGGGGGGGTTAATGATCAAGGCTTATATCCAAAAATACCGTCCTAAAAATCTTGGTCGGGCGGTAATGTTAGGTACCCCTAATGGGGGAAGTGAGCTTGCCGATATTTTACAGGATAATTATTTATTCCAAAAATTCCATGGCCCCGCAGGTCGACAATTAACAACAAATTTTAACAAATCCAAACAACCTTTTGGCCCGATTGATTACGAAGTTGGCGTGATCGCAGGGGATAAAACGGTTGATCCTGTGTCATCGTTTCTGTTACCGAACCCTAATGATGGGAAGGTTTCCGTGGAAAGTACAGAATTAGCCGGGATGTCAGACCATATTGTGATGCCTGTTACGCATGCTTTTATGATGGTTAATAAAGATGTTATTAACCAAGTGAGCCATTTTATCCAAAAAGGCCAATTTAAGCGGTAAGCTTATAAACCATTTAACGGAATTTTGAGATAAGCAAGACCATTATCCTCTGGTTTTGGTAATTTACCTGCATGAATATTAACTTGAATAGCTGGTAATAATAAATCTGGTACGGATAATTCAGCATCCCGTGTTTCCCGCATTTTGATGTAATGTTCTGCGCTCGTATTATTTTTAAAATGGATATTGTTTTTTTTCTCTTCAGCAACAGTAGTTTGCCATTTAATGTCACGTTTTGATCCACAACCATAATCATGGCAGAGGTACAAAAGAGTGTCGTCAGGCAGGCTCAGAATTTTTTGGATGGAATTATATAATTGTGTAGCGCTGCCTCCGGGAAAATCACATCGTGCACTGCCGCTGTCGGGCATAAAGATCGTATCCCCAATGAAGGCCGTATTATCAACGATATAACTGACACAAGCAGGTGTATGCCCGGGGGTGTGTATGGCCTTTATTGTCATTGAGCCAACATTAAATTCTTGTCCGTCCTTTAAAAGAAGATCAAAATCTGCGCCGTTTGCTTCAAAATCTTGGGGGAGGTTAAAAAGATTTTTGAAATTTTCTTGTACGATTTTGATATGTTCGCTGACAGCAATTTTGGCACCAAGTTTTTCTTTTAAATAATGAGCCGCGGTCAGGTGGTCTGCATGGATATGGGTTTCCAAAATCCAATCAAGTGTCAGGTCGTGCGTGTGGATAAAATCAATTAGAAGATCAGCGGAGCCTGTAGATGTTGTACCTGATTTTAGATCAAAATCAAGAACAGGATCAATAAGAGCGGCATGACCGTGTTTTTGGTCATATAATATATATGAAATTGTATTTGTGGCTTGATCAAAGAAAGCTTCTACAGTCATAATATGCTCCACTCGTTTGGAAATTTAACTTACTTATGTGATGTTATAGGATAGAGTAAAAAAATTGAAGGATATGTTTGATGCAAAATGTAATTAATGAAGTTGACCCTTACACCTTAAAACAATGGTTAGAAAACGACGATATTTTATTGTTTGATATTCGGGAACAAAATGAATATGCCGCAGGTTATATTGCAGGATCTCGGTTAGTACCACTATCGAATTTTGACGCGGAAGACTTCCCAGAAGATAAAAACAAAAAAGCGGTTTTTTATTGTGGGTCTTCAAAACGTACAGGTGAAAATGCTATTCGTCTTCTACAAACGGGCTTTACCGATATTTACCATCTTGGTGGTGGTCTTCATGCATGGGGTGCGGTTGGGCTGGAAATAAAAACGGATTCCTAAAAGTGTCCCACCGTGGTTTTTTGTGTTTTATTTTAGCTGTTTTTTTATGCTGTATTCGGGTTCCTTTTTCTGACGCGGCACAAGGAGATTATCTCATTGTGTTGCATGGTATTGGTCGAACAAACCAAAATATGCAAACAGTATCAGACCATTTTACGGCACAAGGGTATTTGGTTTTAAACCTGAATTATGCCTCCCGTGACAAAGAGCTTAAAAATCTTTCCACAGATATTCATCAGAAAATTACCAAATTTACGACCGACCCGAATAAACCAATTCATTTTATAACCCATTCGATGGGGGGGCTCGTTGCCCGTGCTTATATCACTCAATATAAACCCAAAAATATAGCACGTGTTGTGATGTTAGGGCCGCCTAACCAGGGTAGTGAAGTTGCTGACTTTTTTAAAGAAAACTGGTTATTTCAAGGGTATTATGGCCCGGCAGGGCAACAGCTTAAAACGGATCAACAGATGATCAAAGCCGTTTTGGGGGAGGTTAACTTCGATTTGGGTGTTATCGCTGGGGATCGCTCGATTGATCCGGTTTCTTCAATTATTATTCCGGGGAAAGATGATGGCAAAGTGGCGATCGAACGCACAAAAGTTAGCGGCATGGCCGACCATATTGTTTTACATGTTACCCATACCTTTATGATGAAGAATAAACAGGTTATCGAACAGGCCCAGTATTTCATTGAACATGGTTTTTTTAAAAAAACACCCCAATAAAAAGCTGTTTTGAGATTCTAGAACGCAGAGCGTCTAAACAATTTCTTTAGAAAAATATTATAAATTTAGTGCAGGGTTTTGTTAGGATCTTACGTGGTAAACTATATAAGCCACAAAAAAATGAGCTTATTTTTGGACAAAATATTTTGAAAGGGCATATAAAATGCAACACTTAAAAACATTTCTTTCTGTAACACTTTTAACAACAATTTTATCATCTCCTGTTTATGCGGAGGTTGCCGCGGTACCTGATCATAAAGCCCAGCCAAAACATCAAAAGGAACGCGCTTATTCTGATCGCAAAGAAAATATACAAGATCGTCGTGAAGACCATCGTGATCGGATGGAGGATATAAAGGATCGCCGCGAGGATCATCGGGACAAAAAGGAAGACATCCGAGACCGCCGTGAAGATCATCGCGATCGGATGGAGGATCGCCGTGACGCAAAACACGAAGGTGGCAAACGTGACCGGATGGAAGATCGTCGAGATCGCCGCGAGGATCATCGGGACAAAAAGGAAGACATCCGTGATCGCCGTGAAGATCACAAAGACCGTATGGGAAAAGCCCAAGATCGTTATAAAGCGTCAGATAAAAGGCAAGGATCCCATCAAAAAAACAAGGGCGGTAAACATGGTAATAACGGTGGTGGCAAAAAATCTCATCGTCGTTAAAAAAATAGTTTAAACGTTATTTTAAAAAAGGTGCTGGCCAAACCGGCACCTTTTTTACATCTTTAATTTTTTTTAAGGATAATCTGTCAAACTCCTTGGTATGAGAATTTTTATATCCCTTTTATTAATGATGATTTTTGCAGCACCAGTACAAAGTGCAAATGTATTGAGTCCAAGATATTCATCACAAAAATCATCTTCGTTGACCTCTTCTGCGAGAATTTATGATATCCGGCCTTCTGAAGTTGCGCGGTATATCAAAAAACAACCTCAGAAAAAATTGGTTTATGTTTATGCATCGTGGTGTCCCTATTGTAAAAGAATTTTTCCCGAGATCATTAAAATGGGGCAGAAAGGCGTAAAGGTTATTGCTTTTTCTGTTGATTCAGAACGACATGATCTTGAACGTTACCTCGCGTCATATGGTCGATCCGTTGCTTTCCCAACACTGCGGGTAAAAAATGGCCCTAATTCTATCGGTAGTGCTTTGGCACAAGCAGGCCTGTCTTATCCGGGTACGGTGCCTTATATGGCCGTTATTGATAAAAATAATAAAATTTTGCTTCAAGGCTCGAACTTGGATGCTTCAACACTTTGGTCATACCTAAAGAGATAAAAATGATTTACCAATGGTTTATCGAAAATAGATTAATAATGGCCGATATCTTTGGTTATCTTGCATTGTTTATTTACATTTTTGCCCTACAGGCACAAACGGTTAAGCGTACGGCACTTTACTCAACACCCATGGACTTTTTTTATGCACTGCATTTTTTAATGTTAGGCGCGGTGAGCGGAATGTATGTTGCCTTTATGGGATCTGTACGAGATCTTTTTGTTGCTTATGGATCTAAACGGACACTTTACCTGTTTATTGTGGTTTATATTTCGATTATTTGGTGTGCAACTTTTATTGTTGCTAAAACAGGGGTTGATTATATTCCTGTCGTTGCCTCAACCAGTGCCACAATTGGTATGTTATTTCGGCAAAATTTTGTTTTATCTCGGGCGATGGTTTATGTTTCACAAATATTGTGGATTAGCTTTTTCTGGCAAATTATGTCTGTTCCTGGGGCTGTGGGGGCTTCTGTGGTGATTATTTCTAACACGGTTGCTTTGAGGCGTTATCTTGTACTTCAAGAAAAACGCAGAGTCAGACATGAAGCAGCTCTTCTGCCGGCAACACCAGATTAGCTTTTAATATAAACAGGCACACGCCGCGATCCCCAAACCCCTTTTTCAGGTTCAAATACCCCTGCGCAAGGGGTGGCACAGGATTTACAGTTTCCCTCCGGTGTCAAATGCCAGAGGGATAAATTATAACGATCACGACCAATTAAAACTGTACCACAAGAATGACAATAAGTGCTTTCGCTCTGTGGGCATGAAATATTACCGGTATAGGCATATTTAATCCCGTTTTTAAGTGCGATGTTACGCGCGCGGTGAAGGGTTGATAGGGGGGTTGGTGGTTTGTTTCGCATTTTATATTCTGGCCGGAAAGCGCTAAAATGTAGCGGGACATCTCTGCCCAGATTTTCGACAATCCACTGGGTCATATTTTCGATCTCTTGATCACTGTCATTGGTATCGGGGATAAGTAAGGTCGTAATTTCAAACCAAACATTTGTTTCGTGTTTTAGGTATTTAAGAGTCTCGAGAACGGGATCAATATGGGCGCCTGTGATTTTATAATAAAATTCTTCGCTAAAAGCTTTGAGATCAATGTTGGCTGCATCCATATAGCTAAAAAATTCTTCACGCGGTTTGTCACACATATAACCTGCGGTGACGGCAACGGCCTTGATGTCTTTATCATGACAGGCTTGAGCAACGTCAATGGCATATTCGTGGAAAATTACCGGATCGTTATAGGTAAAAGCAATACTACGGCATTTTAATTTATGCGCAGCCAAGGCAAGATTTTCAGGACTGGCTTCTTGAGCCAAGGTATCCATTTCACGTGATTTGCTAATGTCCCAGTTTTGGCAAAATTTACAGGTCAAGTTACAGCCCGCAGTACCAAATGAAAAAACGGGTGTACCAGGTAGAAAGTGATTCAGCGGCTTTTTTTCAATGGGGTCGATACAAAAACCACTCGACCGACCATACGTCGAAAGAACAACGGCATTATTTTGGTTTTCACGGACAAAACACAAACCTTGTTGGCCCTCTCTTAATTTGCAAGCGCGGGGGCAAATATCACATTGCACTCGGCCATCTTCAAGAAGGTGCCAATATTGAGTTGGGAATGTCTGACCTTTTTCCATGTGTTTTTTCTCAAAGTAATGACGTGCTTTACAAAATAGTATAAAATTTCCTTCATACTATCACTATGATAGCTAAAAAAGCATAATAATGGATAAATAATGGGTATAAATGAATCAAATTTAAAACAGGTTCGAAAAGCCGCGGTTGCAGGGCATTTCTATCCAGAAGACCCTGAAAAATTACAATTAATGATCCGCCAGCTTTTGCATCAAAAACCATTGTTAAAAAAACCACCAAAAGCAATCATTGCGCCCCATGCTGGTTTTATTTATTCGGGAGGGGTTGCAGCCTTACTTTACGCGCAGTTTTTATCCGTTAAAGATCAAATTAAACGTGTGGTTTTATTGGGGCCTTCTCATCGGGTGGCGTTACGCGGGATTGCGACCAGTGGAAAAACCATTTTCGAAACACCGCTAGGCCAAATCCCAATTGATTGTGAATCTGTTCAAAAAATACTTCAACTCCCTCAAGTTGGAGAGCTTGAACAAGCCCATGAACAGGAACATAGTCTAGAAGTCCAATTGCCCTTTTTACAGGAAGTCTTAGAGAATTTTACATTAGTTCCCCTTGTCGTCGGGGAAACCGCACCAGAACAAATTTCAGAAGTGATTGAAAAACTTTGGGGGGGGGCAGAGACCTTAATTGTGATTAGCTCAGACCTAAGCCATTTTCACGATTACGAGACGGCACAAAAAATGGATCAGAGAACATCAAAAGCGATTGAAGAACTTAGTTTTGATCAAATCACTTCAGAAGATGCTTGTGGTCGAAATCCAGTTAAGGGGTTATTGTATCTCGCACGTCTGAAAAAGATTACGGGAAAAACAATTGCCCTGTGTAACTCTGGTGATACCGCAGGAGATAAAAACCGTGTTGTTGGATATGGAGCATATGTCTTTTATGAATGAAGAACAAAAAAATATATTATTAGGGCTCGCTAAACAATCTATTCGTTATGGTTTAGATCATGGTCAGCTTATGACATTTGATTCAACACAATACCCTGTAGCGTTAAACCAAAAACAAGCGGCGTTTGTAACGCTAAAAAAACAGGGTGTACTCCGGGGCTGTATTGGGTCTTTAATTGCTCAAAGACCATTAATTGATGATGTCGTTCATCGCGCTTATAGTGCAGCCTTCGAAGACCCGCGTTTTCCAAAACTCGAAGATGTAGAGTGGCCACAGATTGATGTCTCAATTTCTGTTTTATCGGAACCCCATTTGATGCAATTTGATTCAGAGGCGCATTTTTTGACACAATTACAGCCCGGACGTGACGGCATTATTTTGGTCGAAGGGCAAAAACAAAGTACTTTTCTACCGTCCGTTTGGCAAGAAATTCCAGAGCCAGAAATGTTTATCTCGCGTTTAAAGATGAAAGCAGGTCTTCCGTCAAATTATTGGTCAGAGACAATAAAAGCGTATGTTTATCATGCGGAATATATCGGTTAATTCTGAGGAAAATCTTACCTTAAGAATAAAAATCCTTAACACGATTTTCATGGACTGATAATAACGTAAACGGTGAAATATTTTTGTCTCTTAAAAAACCCATTTGAGCCTGCGTTAAATTTATCATCAACTTTGTAACATTATCCCAAAAAACATCTTCAGAAAAAGGCCCTGATAGCTCTGCATCCGTCTCGATGGCTTTTTTAAGCTCTGACAAAGGCATATTTGATTTAAGGTGTTTTAAAATTATCGGAATGTATGGACCATCTGGAAAAACAACGGTTGGCTTTTGTGTATGCTGCTCAAAAGTGATTGAAAATTCTTTTTGTTGCTCTTTGGCAACGCCGGAGAGTTTTTCAAAAGGCAGTTGAATTAAAATACCACAATCAAAAACAAGGTCTGGATTCTGAATATCGGCCACAGTATTTTCGGTTTGGTCATCATGTTTGGCATAAAATTCATGGATTGTAATTTGTGTTGAAAGGGCTTCGGATATCGCTTGTTGTTTTTTTAAAGGCTGTTGTTTGACCTGCTTTAACAGTGTTTCATTTTTAATATAGGTTTCGGGACGGTAATGTTGTTGAACCGTTGGCGAACCAGGATCGCTGGTCATTTCAAGGCCACAATTTTCAAGCCAGTCATGAACCTCACCAATTGTGTAGGAACGATCTTGGCTGTGGAGCAGAAGGTCAAATAAAGCAGAATCATCGTTAATATCATCATGCTGCCAGCCATATTTTTGAGTCAAATTAAACCAATGTTGCTCTGGTAAACAAGAAAGCGCGTCACGAGTATTACTGATTTTTTTGTGGATGCTGTCATCTGTGTCATTAATCATACGCATGAGTTCTTGGACCTGGTAAATTCCAGTCCGGCCATAGGTTGCGTAAACCATCAAAAACATCACACCAGAAGGTTTTAAAACGGATTTTAATGCTTTTAGACCTGCATCGGGATCTTCAAGGTGATGTAAAACACCGTTACAGTTAATATAATCAAATTGGCCAAGATCCAGATCGGGCAGATCTAAAAGGCTTTCGTTAAGCCATTTGATATTTGTAAGATCACGGATTTTGGCACGATCTTTGGTGATTTTCATACTGGCGCTGCTCATGTCGAGGTAAACAACTTCGGCATTTTTTTTGTCGCGGAGCTGTTCTGCCCATAATATGGTACTGTCTCCCGTGCCACCACCGGCAACTAAAACTCGGAAATCATTAAAATCTTGTTTGCCCTTAAAACAATGATGATTTACGGCATCCATTCTGTCCATTAAAGGTACCGATAAACGCATTTTTTCAAGCTCAGGGTCCCGATGCGGATAGGGTAATAATTCATATTGTTCACGGACTTGGGGTAAATAATTTTGAGCTTGCGACATTTTGTTTCTCCCTAAAACGCTAAAATAGATGGGTTAATAGTAGGGAGGGTGATTATTTTTGCAACCCACGGGGGTCTATAAAATATAAAAATAAGCCACGTTTTGATTAAAAAGCGTGGCTCAACCATCGGGTGGGTTTAATTTGTTTATTCGCCGGGCTCGATTTGTGCCATGCTGAGGGCGATCATGTCCATAGAGGCTTGGGTATACGTCGCATTAGATTGAGAAGCAAAGATGTTAGAACCAATTGTTGCACGGGCAGAGCTGATTGCGATGCTGCAAGCCAAAAAGGCAGTAGCTGCAAGAAGACTGTAGCGTATCCGTTTGTTTGTTGTTGGTTTCATAACCTGCATCCTTATTCCAGATCCTTAAAATCGTATTACTTATACAGCAAATTACGTGCCAAGGGGGAATTATTTTGTTTTTTTACAAAAAATACTTTTATTTCAATAACTTGCCGAATAAATACTTTTCGAGGTAAAAAGGACAGAAGTTGGCAATTTGCATAATATGACGCATTTTTTGCCTAGGTTGGGGCAAAATGATCGCACTTTGCAACGGGTCTTGTTATTTGGAGCGAATCAATTTTGGAAATTTTTCACGAAAAGTGACGCGATAGGGGCGGGCTTGTACAATAATAACCCGACCTTTTTGATTAATCAGGAATTCAACGTCCATAGCTTCTCCCGTTTGGTAAATAGATTGGGTAATAAAGTGGCTGTGGATCGCGCGTAAGGCGTCCATTAAGTTCTGGATTTGCTCTGATGATAAAATCGGCCGGCCTTGATTTAAACGACTCCGCGAGAGAACATGCGTTTCTAATGTGTCCGAATAATTGTAAACGAGTAAAGATTCAGGGCTCTCTCCATTTTTTGCACCTGTGATACTGCCTGACATTGTTTGGACGTTAATCAGGTAACCGGGACGGGCTTCGTAAAAAGGGTTCGCCGTAATCGCCACACCGTTAGCATACAAAGAGTCGATATAAGGTTGTATAATAACAGCCATCGCAACAGACTTATGATCCATCTTATACCAATCTCGTTCTTGGAAAGCACGTAAGTTCCAGAGGCTTGCCCAAACAGTACGCAAGGCGGTTGCGATTTTTTTGTCTGATGATGTGGCAGAAAGTGTCGTGGAGTCATAGAGCCCTGCTCCTGAAAAACCTTTTAGGTCTTCGGCATTGGCACTGGATCTGAAAATAATTTTTTTCTGAGGAAAGCGGCGCAGGTGGTTTTTAATTTCTGCGATTAATGAAACGTTTACTGGCGCCGTTTTAATTTGCTGGCGTATTTTTTTTAGGGTTTCGGCAAGCTTGATTTTTTGAGGAGATGCAGAAAATTCAGATAAAAACTGGTTTATAGAGGTTGTAAGTTTATTGTTTTTTAGATGTTGATCGTAATGATAAGTGGGGATTACAAAGCCATCAGGGAGGTGTACTTTATCCTTAATTTGACACATTTCACCAAGATAGGCGGCCTTGCCACCAACAGCACCAATTTTTTTTAGGTTAACATCACAAAGATCAGGGAGGCCAATGTCGGTGAGATCACGTTTTGCGGCAAGGGCTGTTTTAGGTTTTCTACGGTTCCCATATTGATAAACCGCTGAATCTGTGGTTTGCGTGATTTTAAAGTCCTGTGCCAGAACATCTAATTTAACGGCGCGCCCCTCTAAAGAAAGAAAATTTTGATCTTTAAATGCGCCGATAGAGACCATATTTGGGGTTTGGCGATTTTCGAGTAATAAAGCAATATGGGCGAGGGGAGCTTGCATTTTTGATGTAATAAGCCCCGCACAAACCGGCAGGTCGTCGGGAACATGTTCGGTGACGAGTATATCACGCGGTTGAACCGTTGTAGGATCAAGCGTGCCTTTTACAATCCGAAGGTAACCGTAGCTTGTGCCCAGGGTCATAGGTTGAAATTGGATCCCAGATTGGAATTCCTGAAGATCCCAAATGGGCATTTTATTTTTCAGCTCTTGCGCGCGTTGTTCATGGAGTTCGGATTGGGGTCTGAATTTTATTTTCCCCCCAAAAAAGCTGCTTTCTTGGATGGTTTGGTACGCTTTTAATAAAAGATCAGAAGACATTGTATCACCGGGAATGGTTTCTAAAGCCCATTGTTTTTGGTCTCGATAATAAACAATAGAACCCATAACAAAACGGCGATTTTTGCCACGATATTCACGGAGATTAAAAAGCTCATGCGGGTATCTATCAATATTGGCATAAACAAAATCATAATGGATTGGCCATTTGTTGGAATTGATATAATAGATTTTCCAACTGTCAAAACGGTCAATTACAAACTTAACAACTTGTGCGTGGGCGGCAATGTGGGAATTTGGTTGTGAAGATAACTGTTGCCATCCTTCCTGATCGGGTATTGTATCACTAAACGATATAGGATTTTCATCCGGTAACATTATTGCTTTTGCGGGAATCGTGAGAACCAACAAAAAAATACAAAAAAAGAATAGAAAAGTGTGATGAATCTTAACCATAATTTATATTATAATAAAAATGTTAAAACACGTTAGATTTTATTCGAGTGTTTTTATCAATAAGAAATACAGGGGGGACAAATGTTAGAAAATTTAATTGTTTTTGCTTTAGAAAGCGAAAGCCAAAAACGATTTGACGATTACCCTGTTTTATATACAGGTGTGGGTAAAGTTAATGCTGCATATCACCTTACACGCGCGATTGTCAAAAAACGTCCGCAAATTGTGATTAATTTAGGCACAGCGGGCAGTCAAGTTTTTGAAACGGGCAGTCTTGTTTGTTGTGATCGTTTTGTGCAACGTGATATCGATGTTTCACCTCTGGGTTTTGAAAAATATGAAACACCTTATTCAAATCGAAAAATTATTTTTCAATACGGTCAGACAGTAGATTTTCTGCCGGCGGGGATTTGTGGTACAGGGGATTGTTTTGACACATCTTTTGGAGATCCTATTTATCAACTCGTTGATATGGAGGCTTATGCTCTTGCGCAAGTTTGCCATGCAGAAAAAATTCCTTTTTTGTGTATTAAATATATTTCTGATGGTGCCGACGGGGAATCGCATCAAGACTGGAGGCCATCTTTGGACGATGCTTCTGTGAAATTACGCGAAATTTTAGATAGAGTTTAACCCTAAAAAAAGTCAATTATAAATTTTTGAGATCTGGATAAAAATTTTAATTGTATCTTTATCTCTACAACCTATAGTTTGTAATCATTATAAAAAAATAATTTTAAATTAGACATTCATTTTGAGATTAAAGGACATAAAAACAATGACGTCATTATTCGAGCAGCTTGGCGGAAAAGAAACCGTGAATGCTGCTGTAGATATTTTTTATAAAAAAATTCTTACGGATCCTACGGTTAATCATTTTTTTGAAAATACAAATGTTGAACAACAGATTCTCAAACAAAAAGTATTTCTAACATTTGCCTTTGGCGGTTCTAAAAATTACCAAGGGAAATCTCTGCGTCAAGGACACCAACATTTAAAAGTCACCGAAGATCATTTTACAGCCGTAGCAGGGCACCTTTTAGCAACATTGGAAGAATTAAAAATCCCTGAAGGGTTACAAATTAAAGTCATGACAATTGTTGCTGGAACAAAACCAGATATCATAAAATCCTAAAGAATTAACGGGTGAGTTTTTTAACAGCCTTATTTACGTCTCGGCGGGTTTTACTGAAGGGGCTGAGTATTGTGTTTTTAACGTGTTCAAATGAATCCGTTGTTTGGTAATAAGCCTCTGATGCGATCGCGTTTTGGCGTTTGGAATTAAAAAACCCCGCAACCACTTTACGGGCTTCGTTATTCTTAAAAAAACCGCCATCTTCTTCACGGGGCAGTGCAAAAGTCAGGGAGCTTTTATCGTTATAAATCACGGCATGGGGAATTTTTTGATCGTTGAGGTAATCAAGGAATTCTTCACCAATCGTATCCGCGGAAATCTGAAAGGTATCTTTTATTTCTGTACCATCAACTTTGGTCGTTTTTGATTTTATGAGAACATCTTGGAAACTAAGTGTGACAACCACGGCTCGTGTGGCAAAAAGTTCTGCTTTGAGGATCGCTTTATCAAAATCTGATTTCATCACTTGATTCCTTTTGAATTAAAAAGAGGATTGTAGAGCGATTTTAATATTATGTCAAATTTTGAAGCGGGGTAAAATTTTAAAAAAAAACTAAAAATATTCAAGGCTTGTAAAATGAGAGTCTGACCAAATTGCTTCGGGGTTTCTTGAGCGCACCATACAAATTGAGCTTTTATAATTTTGGAACTGCTCAGGAAGAATTGTAAAATGTTGTTTTTTATAAAATTGTGGGTTTATATCAGAAAATAAAAAAATGGCTGTGGTTTCTGAAAATTTTTCAAGCTTACAACAAAGTTGAGAGACAAGACGTGAGGCATACCCCTTTTTGCGATGACAAGGTGGTGTTGCAAGAGAGCCTAACCCCCATGTAGAATCCTTAATATTATAAATAATAGCGGAACACAGAATACCGTCAGAGCTATCTAAAACCCACCATTGACCTTGCCTGTATTTGGGCGATTGATAACATGAATTTAGGTATTCTTCGGGCGTTTTCCCCTCTGACCACTCATCATAAGCCATCATAAAAATATCGGTGAGCTCATCTAAATGAGCTTTGCGTATAGAATAAGCCACTTTATTCCCTCTAAATGAAATTAAATCCAGTGTAATAAAACAACACTATAATAGATGGCAGAAATCACGCTGGTATCAATAAGAATAAGGATTAAAGGTTTCCAGCCCAAAGAAAAAAGTTTGTCCAAAGAGGTTTTAACCCCCATCGCGGCAATACCTGTTACCAATAACCATTTACTGGCTTGGCTTAAAAAACTAACCCACTCGGTGGGGATGAAATGGTATGAATTTAAAATCACCAAAGCTGAGAACCAAATCAGAAAAATAGGAAATTCTGGTTTTTCCGACGATTGTTTTTGACCTCGGTTAAGGAACATAAAAGCCAAAATAATCGGCCCAAGCATAAAAACACGGGTGAGTTTAATAAGAATAGCCGTGTCCCCCGTTTCAGAAGAGATACTATATCCTGCGCCAACAACTTGGGAAACATCGTGAATTGTCCCCCCGATAAGGACACCTGATTCGTGTGATGTAAAATCCGTTACACTCATAATAAAAGGGTAAATAATCATCGCAATTGTGCCAATTGCCGTTGCTCCGATAACGGCAAAAAGGGTGTTGTTTTCCAGATTTTTTGATCGAGGCATAACCGTTGATAGGGCAATTGCGGCGGAGGCACCACAAATTGCCGTGGCGCCGCCGATTAGAATACCAAGGCTTTTTTCAGCACCGGCAAGCTTGGCGCAGAGCATGCTGATCCCAATAACGGCAATGCTTGTAAAAATGGTGATCGCAACAGTATTAAAACCAAGATCTGTGATATCAGAAAAAGCAATTCGCGCGCCAAGCAAAACCACACCTAATTTTAAAACATGGCGTGCGGTGAAATGGATGCCAGACTTCAGAGATTCTTTTTTAGCGGTTATATAATGTAAAACCAACCCGATTAAAAGAGCAACAACCATCACAGGAACGGCATAAAATGTTGAAAATATTTTGGCGGTTAGGGTAATAACAATACATAAAACCAGCCCCAGAGAGATGTTTTTGAGCTTGTGTATCTGTGTTTTGAGGTCAAAAAAGCGTAAAAATGTTGATTTGGGGGGTGCATTAGAAGAAAGATCGCTCATGGTTTATTACTATATCTCATTAATCCGTGGAGATTAGTTTATCTCATGTATTGAGCTTTTCGGATAGAAAAAAGATTGTAAATAAACCAGCAAGTACACTTCAAAGAGGTTAAGCTCTAATTAGGTCCAGAAAAAGAAGAGACACTGATCCGAATAGGGAAACCACCAATTCCGGTTCCTTGCGCATCGATTCCGATGGTATATGAAATACCATTACGCGAGACAATTAAGCTATTCGCAAAAGTCATCCCAATACCGTAGGTCACATCGGGTTGATCCGCACTCCACCCATTTAAACCGGTCACCGTTGCTGTGGATGCAGAAAACGGCGTAAAGCGAATGGCAACTTCAGATAGATCACTGACGGCATTACCAACTTCACATTCTCCTCCGCTATCTGGGAAAAGAATAAAGATCGGTGCGGTTGTAAATCCAGCAACAGGAAACGTCTGGTTAGAACAGGTAACCGTCGCTGCATTTTCTTGAGCTGTTATGATACCAATAGGGCTGATTTCCTCTTGGATATCTTGGCGATCAAAAGGTAAGGAACCACCCCGAGACGTCGCACGAACCTGTAAGAGCTTGATGCTTGTTATTCGGGGAGAAGATGCCGATTTTCTAATGATATCTTCTGTAATAGCTTTTATCTTTTTGTTTTTAAGGACAAGATCATTTGTGTTGGGGAGGGGTATTTTTTTTGCGAGGGGGGAACGCTCTGTACCTTGGATAATGATCGGAGGACTTGTTGTAGAAAGAACGCCACTATCCCCTAAACCTTCGATTTCGATCGGGCGTGATACAGCAGAAATTTGTGTACTGCCCATGCCCTCAATAACAATCGGGCGGCTTGTTGCAGAAAAAACCCTGTTATCCCCCAAGCCTTCGATCTCGATCGGGCGTGATACAGCAGAAATTTGTGTACTGCCCATACCCTCAATAACAATCGGGCGGCTTGTTGCAGAAAAAATCCTGTTATCCCCCAAGCCTTCGATCTCGATCGGGCGTGTTACAGCAGAAATTTGTGTGCTGCCCATACCCTCAATAACAATCGGGCGGCTTGTTGCAGAAAAAATACTGTTATCCCCTAAACCCTCGATCTCGATCGGACGGGACACAGCAGAAATTTGTGTACTGCCCATGCCTTCAATAACAATCGGACGGGTTACAGTGGTTTTTACGTCGATATTTTGCAGGCTTTCACGAATTTGGTTTGCAAGGTTCGGGATATTATTTTCAACAGCATAACTTTTTACCGATGGTAGAAGGAGGATACCAAGCACAAAGAGGATAAAAATATAATATTTAGCAGAAAAGCTGTTTGTGATCATTATTGATCCTGTAAACGTCCAGAAACACGCCGGTCACCACCGCGGGGGGTTTTTGCAAAATCATAAGCACTCCCTGTTTCCATTTCCTGAAAACCGTATTGGTCATTGGGGTCCATGGCAACCTCTGGAAAACAGGTATAAGCCATATTTGAATCTAGGGCGGTGTTTCCTGTTTTTCGGACGTTAACGACCATTCGGCCATTTGCGTTTGGAGGTGTGATATCAATAATTTTTTCGCCCTGACCCCATGTCGGAGATCTCATCCCAGCTCGGATTCGACAGCGAACTTTAAATTTTGTAATACGGGGGTCAAGATTTGTGAGCTGATACGGCACGGTGATAGAAACAACATTTTGTGTTGAGTCAACGGCATGACTTTTAGAAACGAAAACGGTTGAGAGCATAAAAGCTGTTAATGCTGTAAGCTGAAGAAGTTTTTTCATAGAGCTGTCCTTAAATTTTTAAGCAATATCACAAACGAAAGATACCATATTAATTTGAGGGTGAAATTTTGCCCCAAATAAAAATCATATAAAGCATACGAATTATTTTTTAAACGATCAAGCCTCCTTGTTCAGAGCTAAAATCGAGGCGATATGATAAAGCTGAAAGATCATGAGGTCTTCAGGGCGTTTTAGACAAAATTATATTTTATGAGAGTTGTAAATGGAGCGGGTGAACAGATTCGAACTGTCGACATTTACCTTGGCAAGGTAACGCTCTACCCCTGAGCTACACCCGCTCAAAACATCGATTCGATGCAGTAGATGTTGAAATATATAATCCGATGCACAGTCCGCGTCAAGGTAAAACAATAAAAAAGGCCCTTTGTTGTCCTCTTTATTTTAATCTCAAAAAGGCCGCTCAATATATGAACGGCCTTTTGATTGTTTAAAGGTTTAAAATGTTGATTTTAACGTTTTGGACCTTTATTTTTTTTGTTCAGCTTTTTCGCTGACTTTGTAGATGAATTGTTATTTGCAGGGTTTTTAAAAGCGGCTTTTAATTTCTGCTGAACCAGTTTTGAGACTTTTAAAGGTTTCCCGTATAAATCTGTTGCGCCTTTTAAACTTTGACGTAAGAGATCAGGCGTTAAACCTTTAATTGGTTTCTCGCGCAGCGGTTTATTGGTTTTTACAATTGATTCAATCCGCGCTAAAGACCGTTTATCACGCGCCAAACGTTTAAAGACATCACGTTCTAATTTGCGAAGATCATCTTCAGATAATGGCGCACCTGCGATATCGGCTTTACCACCACCGGTTAGGATTTCGGCAAGTTGATCAATAATAACAACATCATAATGTGTTGCCATACCTTTTAGATAAAGATCATTTACCGCCATACGCAGTGCTGTACGCCCCGAAGGACCCGGTAAAACCATATCTGTTACTGGTTCTGGCGGTTTGTAACCTTTGACCAAATCAAGTGCAGATTTTTTTGCATCGGCAAGTAAACGGGCTTTATTCATGGTAATGCCATCTTCTTTACGCAAAAGAAGCTTTGATTTAGCTTCGTCGGCAGAAAGCGGCACTTGAGCCGTACCAATTAACTCAAAAATTTGAGCAACAGGAGGCATTGGACCACCCGGACGACGTTTATTTTGTGTTGCGCGTGCCATCATCTCAGAACATCCGCCCCAACCAGGAATAAGGCCAACACCAACTTCGACAAGCCCCATATAGGTTTCGGCATGAGCTTGAACTTTATCGCAATGCAATAAAATTTCACAACCACCACCCAAAGCGCGACCACTTGGTGCGCCAACAACAGGGAATTTGGCATATTTTAGACGTTTGTAAACATCTTGGCCTTGCTTAACAAGTTTATCAACCAACCAGAATTGTTTAACTTTTGCCGCAACCATTGCCAAACCAATATTGGCACCGTAGCAGAAGTTATCGCCGCCATTGTGAATGACAAGGGCTTTGTAAGGTGATTTTTTATCTTCAATCAGATCGATGGTTTTGTTAAGAGTACGTAAGACCAGAGGATCGATTGTATTTGTTTTTGTTGTTAGCTCAAAACATAAAACGTCATCGCCAATATCCCAAACGCTTGCAGATTTACCTTTGATCACGGGTTTTGCACCCCGTTTAATATCGGAAAGTAACGTCACACCTTCGGGGCGTTTAACTTCTTGATAATTGCCCGCCGTTGTTAAGGCATTAAGCTTACCATCAACGGTTTTATAGAAAGATTTTCCACGTGCTGTATTTAAGAAAGAAGGTACTTTCTCACCGTCTTTTTCCAATTTTTCGATAAACCAATCCACACCCATTTTGTCAATCAGCTCAAAAGGACCGTGTTTCCAATTGTAACCTAATTTCATCGCATCATCGATGGCTGTAAAGTCGTCAGCAATGGCGGGTACAAGTTCCGCAGAATAGGTCAAAACTTGTTTCAAAACAGCCCAAGCATATTGCCCTTCGGTGCTTTCATGAGAAACAAGGCCACGCAGGCCTTTTTTCTTTGAAACGTTTAAAACGTCAGGTTTTGGGCGCTTGGCTTTAGAATATTTCAATTCATTAGGGGACGTTAAATCAATAACTTCTTTGACTTTTTCGCCGTTTATTTTGTTTAAGCGATAAAATCCGCCTTTCCCTTTACGACCTGTATAACCGTCTTCAATCATTTTTTTGATGAGAGGCAGATCTTGGTAAACGGCTTTAAAGGCATCACCTTCAGGAACGTTATTGTTTAAGCTTTTGCTGATATGAGGAATAAGATCAACACCAACCAAATCAACAAGTGCAAAAACACCCGTTTTAGGAATTCCCATTGGGCGCCCCCCAACGGCATCGGCTTGCTCGGGGCTTAAACCACGATCCAGTGCTTCTTTCATTGCCACGGTTAACCAATGTGTACCAATACGATTGGCAATAAATCCGGGAGTGTCTTTACAATTAATAACAGTTTTACCCATTTTCTCATCCATAAATTGGGTGAGGGTTTTAACGGTTTTTGGGTTGTTATCGGGGCTTGAAATTAATTCGAGCAACGGCATGTAACGTGGTGGGTTAAAAAAGTGCGTAATCACAAAATCTTTTTTGAATGAGGCAGACTGACCCTCAACAAGATTTTTAAGCGGAATAGTTGATGTATTTGACCCAACGATTGCTCCCGCCTTGCGATGGGCATCAATTTTTTTAAAGATCTTTGACTTAATATCAGGGTTTTCGATAACGGCTTCGATAATAAGATCGGCATCTTTAAGGCGATCCATATGGTCTTCAATATTTCCAGGACGAATGCGTTTTGCGTTACGCTTGTGCATCAAGGGGGCAGGATTTGTTTTTTTCATCCTGTCAATAGCACCCTTGGCGATAAAGTCACGATCATCCCCTTTATATGAACTGGGCACAATATCCATCAATTCAACTTCGATACCTGCGTTTGCAAGTTGGGCGGCAATACCTGAACCCATCACACCTGCACCAATAACGACTGCTTTTTTAATTTCCATTGGAGAGCTCCTTTAGCTTTAAAACGGCTTAACAAAAATGATTATAGGCGAGGACCTGATTTTTTTGCAGGTGTTTTATTACATTTACTTGCCCCACAACATTTTTGTTTGTTGGCAACCCGTTGTTTGTGATCTGCACAGGGGGTCGGGGCTTTGTTGTCATTTTGAGCCTCAGGGTTTTTTAAAATGGTTGCAATCCCTTGTCCGCCGCCAATACACATTGTAGAAAGCGCGTATTTTTTGCCTTCACGTTTAAGAATTTGAGCTGCTTTACCCGTGATCCGAGCCCCAGAAGCACCCAGCGGGTGACCCAGTGCCAAAGCTCCACCGTCTTTATTTACCTTGTCAAAATCAAGGCCTAATTTTTTGATGCAAGCCATCGATTGTGACCCAAAAGCTTCGTTGATTTCGATAACATCAATATCATCAATTGTAAGCCCGGCACGTTCAAGAGCCTTTTTCGTAGCATCAACAGGGCCCATGCCCATTAATTTCGGATCGCACCCTGAAACGGCAAAAGATTCAATTTCAGCCATAATTTTAAGGCCATTTTCTTTTGCAAATTCTTCGGTACAAACAAGAACAGCAACAGCTCCATCGGTTAACGGAGAAGAGGTTCCCGCGGTAACGCTACCCGCTTGTTTAAAAGCAGGCTTTAGCTTTGATAGGGATTCTTTATTTGTCCCGGGGCGGATACAGCCGTCTTTTGAAACTTTTTGACCATTGGGTTTGGTGATTTCAATAATCTCTTCTTTAAATAAACCTTTAACATCAGCATTTGATGCTTTTTTATGAGAAGAAATAGCAAGGCTTTCTTGTTCATCGCGGCTGATCTTAAATTCATCTGCAACATTTTCAGCGGTTTCCCCCATAGACATATAGGCGCCTGGATTTTTTTCGAAAAGATCAGGGTTTGGGTTGGGATTAAATCCACCCATTGGAATCCGGCTCATGCTTTCGACGCCTGCGGCGATAACGGCATCGGCAGCACCCATTGCAATCATGCCAGCGGCATCATGAATGGCTTGCATAGATGATCCGCAAAAACGGTTTGTGGTCACGCCGGCAACACTTTGCGGTAAACCAGCGTGTAGGGCAATGTGACGTGCCATATTAAGGCCCTGTTCACCCTCTGGAAAAGAATTCCCAAGTTTTAAATCTTCAATTTTATTAGCATCAACACCGGTTTTGGTGACAAGACCTTTAACAACTTGTGACATTAACTCGTCGGCACGAACATCGGAAAGTTCACCTTTACCAGCGGGGGTAAATGGGGAACGGACGTATCCTGCGATTACGATTTTTTTCTTTTCGCTCATTATTTAGGGTCTCCTCAATATATTTTATATAAAGTGTGCGGAACTCTCTTCCGGTTTAAATATTACGGCGTTGCGTAATAATAGTTCATAAAACAACAGCGGTGTTTATGAAAAATACATAAATTTATTGTGGTCTTTGATTAACATATACAACTTACCATTGTAAAGTCTCAATGACTTCTTTTTCGTTTTCTATTGGTTTCTTACAGGTTTTCTTTGTATATCGGGGGATGATCTAGTAAGGTGTCAGGCGTTCGTTGAATAATAACAAATAAAGATCATTCTAATGTTATATCTTAGTATCTCTCTGGGTTTAATTTTGCTGTTAGTTGGGGGGGAAACCCTTGTAAAAGGTTCGGTTGATCTCGCGCGACGTTTTGAAGTTCCGCCGTTAATTATCGGAATAGTTTTAGTGGGTTTAGGCACATCCGTGCCTGAGCTTGTAACCTGCATCAAAGCGGCCTTAAACGGTGTGCCTGACATGGCTGTGGGGAATGTTATTGGTAGTAACATTGCAAATATTTTATTGGTTGTTGGGGTCGGCTCTATTTTTATGCCGATTGTAACACCTGTAAAAGCCTTTAAACGAGATGGCGCAGCCTTAGCTATTTTTACCGCGGTTTTTGTAGGCGTCTGTTTTTTTGGAGAAATTAGTCGTCTTCTTGGCAGTGTCTTTTTAATCTTTTTGGCAACGTATCTTTTATTTAGCTATTACAGTGAGAAACAGCAATCAACCAAAATTGAGGCAGACGCCCTTATCCCTGAAACAAAAGAAGATAAACAATCCTCGAGTGTTCTTGTCGGCTTAATGCTGACGTTTGGGGGGATTGCGTTAACCGTTTTTGGTGCGGATTTGCTGGTCGATGGTGGGACACAAATTGCAAAGAAATTTGGTATCTCAGACGCAATTATTGGCTTAACGATTGTTGCGATTGGCACATCGCTACCGGAACTTGCAACCGCGATTATTGCTGGTGTACGCGGGCATTCTGATATGGCTCTTGGTAATATTATCGGGAGTAATATTTATAATATGCTCGGCATTTTGGGTACAACGGCGGTGATTCAACCTTTAAATATTCCAACGGGAATTTTACATTTTGATATTTGGGTGATGGCGGCAGCGACGCTCTTGATGCTTCTTGTTCCGTTAAGTAAACAATGTGTTTCACGTCGTGAAGGTGTGATGATGGTAAGTTGTTACGGCGGTTATATGTATCTTTTGTATCTTGTCACGATTGGTACGGTTGCCTTTTAAGAGGTAAGTTTCTGGTGTTTTCAATACGATCAAAAGGCCATAAAAAAACCAGCTTTATAAAAATTTCAAAGCCAGTTTTTTTTAGATTTTTAATCCCGTAACGATATGGTATCGCACTTAAATACGTTGAATGGGTGCGCCCTTACGCGGATGAAAAGGCACAACAATACCCCACATCTCTGGTTTAGGCTGGCTCATCTCACGCATCATTTTTAGTTTGTCACGTAATCTCTCTGCAGAGGAATTTGAAAAGTCTTTGTCTGTTGCCAGATTAAACTTTTGTTCCACCATAAGAGAGTTAATTTCAACCGCACGCGCGTGAAAGATACTACACCCTAATTCTATCATCGCTGTATTGTCCGAAGAGTAATCATTACCATCAAAGGAAATGTCAGTTACCCGGAAAAGTTGACTATCGCCTAAGCGACGCGCCTGGAGGAAAAAACTTTCTTCACGTTTTGTGTGAAATGTTCCGCAATCATCTTCGCAGTTCTTTTTTGTATGTTTTAATTGCACTGTTAAAAGACGACCATTTGCTTCGATGCGGATATCTGCATATCCACCAACTTCTAAGTCAGAGGCATCGATATAATGCCAACGCACTTGGTCTTTATCTAAGGCTTCTGGAGCGCCAAGTTTATAAAGAAGTTGTTTTAAATCATAATCCATTTTTTTGCACCCATAATTTCATCCCGTATTTAGGGTACAAAAAAAACCTTTCTAAAAAGTTACCAAAAAACCTTTGGATTAAAAATAAACGCCCCATAACGTATTATGGAGCGTTTATATGTGGATAGTTGCTTGTTTTGAGACTAAAAAATGTCTTTTTCAACGTCTTGGATCGTGGCTATAAAATGTTCTATAGTCCAATCGATTTCACCTTTTGTAATAATTAAAGGCGGCGCAAAACGTACAACCGTTTCGTGGGTTTCTTTGGATAAAATACCTTTTTTCTGTAAACGTTCACAGATTTCACGTGCGGAGACATGTGTTGGGTCAAAATCAACACCAACCCATAGGCCACGACCCCTTACTTCACGAATAAGAGGGGTATCGATTTCGGAAAGTTTGTTTAAGAGATAGTCTCCCAGCTCAGCACTTCTCTCGACAAGCTTATCTTCTTCTAAGACGGTGAGAGCTTCGAGACCAACAGCGGCGGCGAGAGGGTTTCCGCCAAAGGTGGAGCCATGGCTCCCGGGTTGAAAAAGTTCCATGATTTTTTTTCGCCCGAGAAAAGCAGAAACAGGTAACATTCCACCGCCCAAAGCTTTACCTAAAATAAGCCCATCGGGTTGAATATTTTCATGCTGGTAGGCAAAAGTTTTTCCCGTTCGGCCAAGGCCAGATTGAATTTCATCTAAAATAAGAAGAACATTATGTTGATCACACAAAGCGCGTAATTCGGTTAAAAAACCAGCTGGTGGGATTTTTATCCCTGCTTCGCCTTGGATTGGTTCAACAAGGATCGCGCATGTATTTGGTGTAATGGCGGCTTTAAAACTTTCAATATTATAATCAACAACTTTAAAACCCGGAGTAAAGGGGCCAAAATCTTTTTTATAATCGTCCTCGGATGAAAAGCTGATGATGCTGATGGTGCGGCCATGAAAATTGTCTTTTGCAACAATGATTTCGGCTTTATTTTCAGGGATATTTTTAGATTGATACCCCCATAATCGTGCTGCTTTTACGGCAGTTTCAACAGCTTCGGCACCTGTATTCATCGGTAGAGCCATATCCAAGCAAGAAATTTCACACAATTTTTTAAGGAACGGGCCTAAGGTGTCGGTATGAAACGCGCGGGATGTAATACACAATTTAGAAGCTTGATCAATGAGGGTTTTGAGGAGGCGGGGATTTGTGTGACCATGGCTTACCGCCGAATAGGCACTCATCATATCAAGATATTTATTGCCGTTTTCGTCCCATAACCAAACACCTTCACCTTTGATCAATACAACGGGCAGGGGTAAATAGTTGTGGGCACAGTAGGTGTTTTCACAATCAATAGCTTGTTGCATTATGTTTATCCTTCTTAAATATGAATTACAGTCCTCTAAATTTGCACAGCAAAAGATTTTCAGCAAGAGGCAAATTTTTTGCATTTTGTTTGCTTTTTAAAAATGCTAAAACGGATATCATGAGATAAAAATAAATCTAAAGGGAAAAATCAACATGTTAATTGGGGTGCCAAAAGAAATAAAAGTCAAAGAAGCACGGGTCGGTTTGTTACCTGCCTCGGTTAAGGAATTTATCCGTAGCGGGCATCAGGTTATTGTTGAGACAAATGCGGGGGCTAAAATTCATGCATCTGATGCTCAATATATTGCATCGGGCGCTGAAATTGTTGGAACCGCCCAAGAAGTTTTCCAACGGGCTGATATGATTATTAAAGTTAAAGAACCCCAAGCTGTTGAGTGTGAAATGTTACGGGAAGACCAAGTGCTTTTTACCTATCTTCACCTTGCCGCAGATCCAAAACAAGCAGAAGGTTTAATCAAAAGTGGGGCAGTTGCCATTGCTTATGAAACCGTAACAGGCATTCACGGAGGATTGCCGTTATTGGCACCAATGAGTGAAGTTGCAGGACGGATGTCAATCCAAGTTGGCGCGTACCACATGCAAATCACTCAAGGTGGATCGGGCAAGTTAATTGGTGGTGTACCCGGAGTAGCCCCCGCGGACGTCACAATTATCGGTGGTGGTGTTGCCGGTACAAATGCTGCAAAAATGGCCGTTGGCATGGGTGCAAATGTTACTATTCTGGAACGCTCGCTTGATCGCATCCGGTATTTGGATGATTTATTTGGGGCAAGCGCAACTATTTTATATTCAACAGCAGATGCCGTGGAACAAACAGCCCTGCATTCTGATCTTGTGATTGGATCCGTTTTAATCCCAGGAGCTTTGGCGCCAAAATTAATTACAAAACCAATGTTATCTGAAATGCGACCAAATACTGTTTTTGTTGATATCGCAATTGACCAAGGTGGTTGTGCCGAAACCAGCCATGCAACCACTCATGATGAACCAACATATGTAGAAGATGGTGTTTTACACTATTGTGTTGCAAATATGCCCGGTGCGGTTGCACGGACGTCTGCAGAAGCATTAAATAATGCCGTGTTGCCGTATGCGCTTAATTTAGCGAATAAAGGCTGGATGCAGGCTCTGCAAGACGATTGTCACCTGCGTTTAGGTTTAAATATTTGCAAAGGAAAAGTGACACACCAAGAAGTCGCGCGGGATTTAGATTATGATTATTCTGAACCCGATTTCCATTTAGCCGCATAATTTATAAAAAGGGGACGTTTTTGCTATCATATAAGTGAGCGTCCCCTTTCCTCGATTTATTTGACAGTTTTATGTAAAAAGGCTATACTTTTTTAGTGTTTGGAATGTTAAAGGGGTGTGGAACGTGAGTCTTTCTTTTAAATATAAACAATTGGCGGTGCCCTTAACGGCGATTTTTTTGGCTGTTGGTGCAACGGGGTGCTCAGATAAACAGGATTTGGATCTGGAAAAAAAGGATTCTGACCCCGCAAAATCAATTACAGTTGACGAAATCCCCGAGATGAACCAACAAACAATGTTTGCGCAAACAGATGTGAACCTTGAATTTGCAAAATTGTTAAAAGATCCAGAAATTAAACAATGGATGAAAGCAAATATTAAATTTGAGATGACAGGCAAAAAGCCTGAAAATTTTGCGGAGCTGTCTAAAAAAGCACAAAATAAAACCGATAATTTCATGATTTTAATGAATACGCGGGCGCAGCTTACCGAATTTGATTATCAACAAAAAATAAAAATGTTGGAACAATTTAAGCTAAACAAAATATCGTCTATTCCTTTTAATTCATCTTGGTCGCGTGTTAAAAATAAATGCCAATCCCAGATCGACATTACACAAAACCAAGATAAAAAAACCGCAATGAAAGTTTCAGGCTGTATGCAAACAGCAATGAAATAAAACAAGGCAAGGTCAGGTAAAAAAATGGGTAAAAAATTATTATTAACGGGTGTCTTAGCGGCGGCTTTTGCTATTCCTGCAGGGTATATGGCCAATGAAAAATTTAACCTTGTTGATGGTTTCGAACCAAAAAAAGAGAAACTTGTTGAATATTTCCAACAAGCCGATAAAGGTTTTGAAAACCAATTTTCAGACGTTGAAAGTATGTATCAAAGCTATCGTAAAGCAGAAATGAGTTGGTACGATGCGCGTAAGAATAAAGCAGACAAAACAGAAATTAAAGCATTACGGAGTTCAAAAAATACATCCTTAAAAGAATTGAAGGCTGGAGTGACGTCTTTTGTTGCAAAGCTGACATTACAGGCAAATGCAACGGAATATAAAAAATATGCAAGCCAAATGGAAAGCATGCAGGATGTTGTGAAATTTTCACGCATTAAATTTAACAGCTCTTGGGCGCCCGCTATTGAAAATTGCGCTCAACAATCGGCAGAACGCCATAATAAAGAGGCGAGCAAAGCAAAAATTATTGCACGTTGTGCTAAAAAATCAATTTAGATCGGATGTTATTTTTTGAGTGTTTTGGGGTTGAGGGCATCTTGCAGTCCGTCCCCTAAAAAGTTAAATGAAATAACAACCACAAAAATCATGATACCGGGATAAAAGGTTAATAACGGTTGATCCCAAATTAAATCCTGCGCGTTTGTTAACATGTTCCCCCAGCTTGCCACGGGCGGTTGTATTCCTAGTCCCAGAAAACTTAAAACAGATTCTAATAAAATGATATTCCCAATAGAAAGGCTTGTTGCCACAATAATGGGGCCAATGACATTGGGCAGGACATGCCGAAAAATAATATGTTTGGGGTGAACCCCTAACGAATACGCGGCTTTGATATAATCTTGTTGTTTTACGCTTAATGTTTTTGCGCGGACAAGTCGTGCAACGGTTGTCCAACCAAACAAAGCGATAATAAAAATAATACGATATAAGCTGAGATACTCGGAGTGGGTGATGGTTTCGGGTAAACCGAGCTTATTAAGATCAACGGCGGCGAGTATAATAAGCAACGGTAAAAGCGGTAGCGCAATGATACTATCGGTAAAGCGCATTAAAATTTGGTCGACTCTGCCGCCGTAATAACCCGAAATTAGCCCGACAAAAGTACCAATAAGCGCGGCAACTAAAGCGGTAATTAAACCAACAAGAAGCGAAATTTGGCCGCCATATAAAAGGCGGGAAAAAACATCACGCCCCAGCTCATCAGTGCCGAATAAGTGTTTTGAAGTAGAGGGTTGAAAACGATCAAATAAATTAACCGCGTTGGCGTTGATGTCGAAAAAATACTCAAATATGGGCGCGCTGAAAGAGAGAATAAAAAAACAAATAATAATGATGAAAGAAACCACCGCCCCTTTATGGTGCAGGAAACGATTCCACGCAAGATGTCGTGGGCTGAGGTTGGTCTCATTAATAAATTCATGGGTATTTAACAAGGTTGAATTAGCCATCGAGCTTATCCTTTAAACTAATTCTAGGGTCTAAAAAACTATAAGCTAAATCCGCACAAAAATTTCCGATCAAGATCATCAGAGTTACAAAAAGTAATCCAATCAAAGCCAGATTAAAATCGTTGCCCATAATTGCATCGTAAATCATTTTGCCCATACCCGGCCATGCAAACATTGTCTCAGTGATCAAAGCGCCGCCAAAAAGGGTGCCAAAATCAAGTGCAATAATCGTGATAAAAGGTAAAAGAGCATTTTGTAAAGCATGCAGCCAGACAACTCGAAATTCAGAGCAGCCTTTAGCGCGAGCCGTTCGAATATGCTCACCTTGCAAGGCTTCAATCATCGCAGATCGAATATGGCGGGTATAATTTGCAATGCTTGCAGTAGTTAAGGTGAGTACGGGTAGGATAAGGTGAGAAAGCTGAATTGATGTGGAAACATTTCCGGTATTCCCTGTGCCACTCGCGGGAAGCCAACCAAGGGTGACGGCAAAAAGAGTGATAAAAAGTAAAGCTAACCAAAATTGCGGGATAGAAATGCCAGCAAAACAAAAGAGATTAATAAAATTATCGGCAAGGCCATGGGGTTTTTGTGCGGCCTTAATACCAAGTGGTAGGGCAATAATAACGGCAAAACTAATGCTAACGGACATAAGGGTTACCGTTGACCAAAGGCGTGGCATTAAAATATCAAGCACCGGTTGGTTAAACAATCGGCTATAACCAAAATCACCGTGGAGAACAGCGTCTAACCATGAAAAATAACGAATATAAAGCGGACGGTCCAAGCCATAGATAGCCCTAAGACGGGCTGCATCTTCAGGCCCAGCTTCGGGGTTGGCGGCGAGCATAATGTCTATAGGATCTCCGGGCATTAAACCAATAAGGCTGTAAACCACAAAAGACATGATCAATAAAACAACAGCAGATTGAAAAACGCGCTGAGATAAATAAAGCCCCATTATTGACCTTGAGGTTGTGTGTCAGATCGGAAATCTGGTTTGTTTTTGGAAAGGAAAAGTTTTGTCACAAACCGAAGGTTGCGGTATATAACCCCCCAATTTTTTTCAGGCACATTATAATGAACAGCGTTTGGATATATTTTTAAAATAAGCTTACAAAAATAATCTGGTTTTGCAATAGGAGGGTTGGCCTCATCCCAATCTAAAACTCTTTTAATCATTGCTTTTTGCTGCGACAGGTTTTTTTCTTGGATGTAGGTTTCGAGTGAATTGGAGGTTTGTAGGAAATTAAAAAATTTCTCGAGCTTAACGCCTTCTTTTTCACCACATCTTAAAGCATCATAACGTAATCTGAATTGACCAAGGGACATCCAAAAAAAAGTATCTTCTAGTTGTTCATCCTTTTCGAACAATCGGGCGAGTTCAAAATAAAAATAAGGTTCATATTTAGGAGCGTTAGAGAGAAGGGTTTCGATAATTTGAGGCTGTTCTTCCGTCTGACGCGCCCGAATATAAAATAACGCGCCCTCAATATTATTTTCGGCTCTGTAACGGTCGATATGGTAGGCGAGCTCACTTATGGGGTCTTGGCGGAACCAAACTCTTTTCGCCCAGTCAAAACTACCTTGGATTGTAAACGAGAGGTAAATAATAAATAAAAATATAAGGATAATTTTGATAAAAAACTTCAAAACCCGTTTGAAAAAAGGTGTTTTTTCCACAGGGGCAGGTTTTTTTTGGTTTTTGGTTTTTTTGCTCATTTTTAATATGTCCAGTTTTCGATCCAATAGGTCGTTGGATATTGATGACCAGTGGGTTTAATGCCTTTTAACCTTGTTGGAATGATAAAGGGTTCTGCCCGAAAATAAAGAGGTAATGCAGGCAGGGCATCGGCATAAGTTTTTTGAAGCTTTTGCCACAGCAGTCGGTTTGCTGTGGGTTCACAAACGGTTTCAAGATCGTCTAAAACCTGATCAAGTTCTGGGTTTTGGTAACCAACATAATTTTGACCGGCAAAATTATTTCCTTTGCTTGGGATCATCGTTGAATGAAGAGTAGTGCGTGGAATATTTCTAGGCGCAGAAAGCCATGCATACATCAATGTATCTTTAAATTCACGTTCTCTCAGGGTCTGACCAAATAAAACACGGGGGGTTTGGTTTTGAATGGGGCTTGCAATACCAACAGCTTTCCAATCGGACTGGATCGCTTGCTGCACAAGTTCACGTGATTTATTGCCTGCGGTTGTGGATTGTTGAAGGCTTAATTTCTGGCCTTTTTTATATCGGAAGCCATCGGCATGTTTTTGCCAACCCGCCTCATCTAACAGCTGGTTGGCTTTACTTGGATTAAAATCATATTTTTTGATGTCGTTGAAATAAACGTCATCTAAAGGGTTGATGTTAGAATGGGCAACCGGTTGTTTACCACTAAAAAGCTGTTCGCTGATGGCTTTACGATTGATGGCATAGAGTAACGCTTGGCGAACGCGGTTGTCTTTTAATATCGGGTTATCAAGGTTCAGATCAATATGTTCATAAATTAAACCGGGTTTATAGGTGACGTGATATTGATTAGGGTGAGAGCGGTTAAGCCGTTTTTCGAGTGATAAAGCCTGTTCGACCATTAAACCTAACTCACCAGAAATATAATCAATTTCACCGGAAAGAAGATTAGCCGAGAGGGCTGCGGTGTTTTCAATAATTTTGACATTAATTGTATCAAAATAAGGTTTTTTACCCCACCAATATTGATTTTTAACAAGCTTAAAACCAACGCCGGCGTCGGCTTTTTGGATTGTATAAGGGCCAAAATAAAGCCCGGGGTTGGTAGGATCGGTATTATATAAAGTACGTTCTTTATAATTAACGGGATCAGCTTGAAATACCGAACGTTCAAGGTGTTCAGGTAAAATACGAAAATCATCAATTGCGGCAAAATCGCACGTGACCTTGTCAAAATGAAGTGTAAAATTTTTATCATCAATGGGGGTAATATTGGTAATATCCTGTGCATAAAGCTCAAAATTACTCACTCCCGATTGGGGATGTTTACCAACCTCCCATGAAAAAAGAACGTCTTTTGTTGTGATCGGAGTTCCATCGGCCCATGTTGCTTTTTCTTGGATTGTATACGTTGCGGCAATTGTTTTTGTGCCATCCGGGCGCGTTTCAAATTTAGCACGGCCATTTTCAAAACTAGGGAGTTCCGTACATAACATACATTGAAGCTGCCAATTTTCATCATAAAGTGTAAAAGGACGCTGGCTCATACCCAAGATATATGTTTTAGCTAACATCGAATCTATTGTCGGGTGTAGCGTTGCGGGATATTGGGTTATCCCAATGGTAAGATTGTTGTTTGCCCAACTCGGCGAGTTTGAGAGGAATAAAGCAAAAAGTGTCAGGAAAAATAAACGCCGCATTTGTGTCATTTATAAAAAAAAGCCTATAAAAAAAGTGGAACAAAGCTCACAGAACTGAGTACATTGTTTTTATTTTAGCTTTATTTACACACATCTGTCGAGTGGGCGATGAATTTTGAAAAACGCTTTTTTTAATAGCCTTTTTAGATAAATTTCCTACAATATTTTTAGATGGATTTAAAAAAAACAAGGGGTGTCTAAAGTGGATCAACAGGCATTTTATAAAGAATTAACCGCACTGCAAAATAAATTTGAACGTATGGAACCAGAACTTGAGGTAACGGTTCGTGATCCTGATCTAGATGTTGAAGGTTATATTGTTGTCTGGAATACAGGGGTGAGTGTTGGTAGTGAATTGGAACGCTGTGGTAAAGGGGGAACACGGATTACACCTAACCTTAAACAGGCGGAAGTTAAAATGTTAGCACACCGAATGGCGCTTAAAAATGCAGCTTCTGGCTTGCCTTTTGGTGGATCTAAAGCGGGTTTAAAAGCAGACCCTGATGCACCGGATTTTGAAGAAAAATACCGTCGATTTGTATCTTTGTGTAAACCTTTTCTGTTCGAAAATGGGGGCATTTTTGGGGGCTTTGGTTTTGATATTGGCGCGCGCCCTATTCACCCGATTTGGGCGTGTGATGAACTTGCTTCAACCCGCTGTTTCACCGGAAAACCTGTGAATATGGGCGGCACAGATTATGATAAGGAAGGGATTGCCGGGCTAGGTGTTGCGGTTTCCGCAAAAACAGCTCTGGAATGTGATGGTCTTTCGGCGCAAGGTGCTTGTTTTGCCGTACAAGGTATTGGCGCGATGGGGGCGGCGGTAATCCGGTATTTTTCGGAATTTGGCGGGAAACTTTTTGCCGTTGCGGATCTTCGTTTGAATGGGACATGGATTTTTGGACCCGAGGGCGCACCACAGGATCTTGTTGAAAGCCTAATTGTGGGAGATATTCAAACAGCCAAAACCTTAATTGCCGCGGGTGATTTTCAAAATATTCCAGAGGCCCAAGAAGTTTTATATCAGGACATTGACGTTATTTTTCCTTGCGCGATCCAAGATGTGATTACGGTCGATAATGTTACTAAAATCAAAGCAAAATATGTTACAGAAGGCGCAAATAACCCAACCTCTGATGCCGCGCGAACAGAACTTTTTGAACGGGGGATAACGGTGTTACCTGACTTTATTGCCAATCCAGGTGGTGTGATTGCGGCGTATGTTGAAATGACATCAAAAACAACTCCCGCAGAAAATGAAAAAACCAGAATTAATGTTAAAAATGCCAAAAAAATGACCCGATTACGGATTGCTGAAAATACAAAAAATATATTAAAAATGGCTCGTGATTTACATGTTGAACCGTCTCATGCGGGACAATTTATTGCGTTAAAAAATATATTTAAAACGGGTTGTCAAATAAAACAAGACATGAAAATTGCGTAAAAAAAGAAATAATAGAGGATAATAATGTGAAACGTTTATTTAAAAGATCTGGCGGACAAGTGCTTGTTGACGCGTTAAAAGTCCATGGTGTTGACCGGGCTTTTTGTGTTGCAGGGGAAAGTTATCTTGATGTTTTAAATGCTTTTTACGAAACGCCTGAAATTGACCTTATTACCTGCCGTCAAGAAGGGGGCGCGGCTTTTATGGCGGAAACGCATGGTAAAATTACAGGGAAACCCGGTATTTGTTTTGTAACAAGAGGCCCGGGAGCATGTAATGCAGCTATTGGGGTTCATACAGCCATGCAGGATTCAACACCGCTGATTTTATTTGTTGGACAGGTTGCGCGGGATCAAACGGAACGAGAAGCTTTTCAGGAAATTGATTATCGAAAAATGTTTGCGCCACCGATGACCAAATGGGCCGCCGAAATCACCAGCACCGAACGGATACCAGAAATGGTTATGCGGGCATTCCAAGTCGCGACATCAGGGCGTCCGGGGCCTGTAGTTTTAGCATTACCAGAAGATATGTTACGTGAAAAAATAAATGTTATCGATACGGCGCCATATCGCGCGATAAGCTCATCACCAAGTAATGCCGAGCTGAGCCAAATTAAAGAAATCTTAGAAACGGCGGCAAAACCACTTGCGATCATTGGCGGCAGTGGTTGGACAGATCAAGCGTGCCGTAATTTTGAAGTTTTTGCCAAAGAATGTAATTTACCAGTGGCGGCATCCTTTCGCCGTCAGGATGCTTTTAACCATCGGTCTGATAATTATGTGGGGGAGCTTGGCACAGGATCAAATCCTGAATTATTGGACAAAGTAAGACAGGCTGATGTTCTTTTTGTATTAGGCGCACGGATGGGTGAGATTGCAACACAGGGGTATCAAATTATCAAACCTCCGGTACCGTCACAAAAGATAATTCATGTTCACCCGTCCGCCGAAGAACTTGGAAAAGTTTTCCAAGCCGATTGTCTTGTACAGGCCGGAACCGATGCCTTTTGTCGTGTCATGGCAAATACATCCCCCCCAGATCGTCGGGCCGGCCAAAATTGGCTCAAAGAATTACGAGAGGATTATCTGGCGTGGACAGAAATCCAAAGCCGCGATAAATTTGTTTTAGATGTTGATGGGGTTATTGCGGATCTTCGTGTGAAATTACCGGAGGACGCGATTATCACAACAGATGCAGGTAATTTTAGCGGTTGGGCGCAACGTTATATTCGTTATGGCCGTCCGGGGCGGTTATTAGCCCCAACAAGTGGTGCGATGGGATATGGTGTTCCATCGGCGATTGCCGCCAGCCTTGCTTACCCAGATCGGATGGTTATTGGTATGATGGGTGATGGCGGATTTATGATGTCAGGTCAAGAATTAGCAACCGCAATCCATACCAAAGCAAAGCCGATTTTTATGCTGTTTAATAATAATATGTATGGCACCATTCGTATGCATCAGGAAATGAATTATCCGGGGCGCGTTAGTGCAACAAAATTAACCAATCCTGATTTTACAGCATTGGCACAATCCTATGGCCTATTGGCGCTAAAGGTTAAAAAAACAGAAGACTTTTCTGATGCTTTTGAGACGGCAAGCAACAGTGGTCAGGCTTCGCTTATTGAAATTTGTATGGATCCCGAACAAATCACAACACGGACAAAATTGAGTGATTTAAAGTAAGGTATTTAAAACATGACAGAAGCTCAAAAAATAATCTTGCCAGAAAATTTAATTTGTTTTGATGATTATGTGGATAAATACCCGCTTTTGGTGGATTTAGTTTATGCCCAAGCAACGCATCAAAATAATATTTTCAAAACAGCAATATACCACCCTGCGGCCAAATGTTGGGGGCATCGGGATATGGTATTATTAACATTACGTGCAGCTGAAATTTGTTATCAAAAATCAGGTTTCCTTTTTGAGATTAAAGATTGCCTCCGTCCCGTCGAGGCACAAGCCGCGATGATGGAAACCGATATTGTTAAAGCTCACCCGCAATGGGTTTCAGAACCGGATCGATTATTGTCTCCGCCTGGTGTTGGCGGTCACCCGCGGGGAATGGCTGTTGATATTATTCTTAAAAATCAACAGGGTGAAAAGCTTGATATGGGGACAGAGTTTGATTATCTGACAGCAGATTTTTCAAAAAATCCTGCCGCCAGAGATTATGCTCATCGCGCAGAAATTCTTAAAAATCGTTCTCTTTTAGATCAATCAATGGCACAGGCGGCCGCGGAATATAAAAAAGAGCTTTTACCTTTACCTCAGGAATGGTGGGATTTCCGTTTTCCGCATTGTTACAGTAAATTTTACCAAGCCATAAACGATCAAGATTTACCTCAAGAATATCAAATGATGAGTTTGCCATCTTAGGCCCGTTTTAAATCACGGATAATAAAGCGTTGCGGTAAAATTTCCTGTAAAAGATCTTGGGTGATTGGCAAAGGATCATTTGTGATTAAACTGGCAATAATTTCACCGGCAAGGGGTGCGGTTGTCATGCCGTGGGAACTGTACCCTAAGGACAGATATAATCCCTGATGGTATTGCGCCTTGGGGTAAGAGATAAAAGCATTGCCATGTTTGAGTGTTTTATAGTTTTCTTGAAACCAGTGATAATCGGGACAAGGGCCAATCAAGGGCAGACGATCAGGGGTTGTGGCGCGATAACCAACACGCCCACTATAAACATGGCTCTTATCGATTTTTAAGTGCGGCAGATAAGTGTTAAGTTCGCGGATATTATTTTGATGGTCATGGTCAGAAACCACAGAATGGTCGATATGATTTGTACGCTCAAAGGTTGCACCGATCACCTGTTTGCCATTTTGTGCCGGGGCAATGTAACCCTTGTGACACAGCACAGTTTTAATTGAATTGCTTTCATCGGTGCTGTGTAGGTAACTTGTTTGACCTTTGGTAAATCTAAGCGGTAGCCAATTTGTATAAACACACTTTTTTAAAAGCTGATTATTGGCGATAATTAAAATCGGAGCCGTTTTGATTAATCTATGGCTGTGATCAAAAACATGCCAGAGTGATCCTATTTTTTTAATCGTGTCTATTTTTGTTTTAAAATAATGCTGACAATAGTCGGGGTATTGGTTTAATAAATCGGCACAAAAATAAGGGGGTTTTAAGGCGCCTCCTTGAGCGTAAAAAAGCCCCCCTGTTGTAAGTTCTGTCCCTGAAATTTTACGGGCGCTGTCTGGGGTAAGATAGTGAATAGCTTTTTGGTGCACAGAATAAAGAGCCGCAATATTTTTATGTTTATTGGCAAGGGCAGGGGTAAGATCGAGATGCAAAACCCCACAGGCTGTAAAGTCGGTATGGGGGAGTGTGGATGCAAGTTGTCTGGCGTAATGAAATGCTTGCAAATTAAAATCGCTCACGGGTGTTTTATTGGCGCTGAGGCGAGGGTAAGAGATGCCAACGATGTTACCCGATGTTGCCTCTCCCGGAGCATTATTTTGATCGATTATGGTGACGTTCCAGCCTCTTTTTAAAAGTGCGTAGGCCGTGCTACACCCGGCAATACCAGCACCAATCACAATGGCATCTTGTGCATCTTTTTCTTTTTTAGAAGGCGGTACATGATACCAAGGGGCTTTTGGCTTTTTCTGTTTTTGTGCTTTGATATCCTGTTTACCAATATGTTGTTGTCCTTGCTCGGGATTTTTTTTAGGAGGGGATTGATTTTCAAACCAAACATCTATTGTGGCGCGTATCTGTGGCAGTGTTTTGGTGATATCCCCCCACGTGAGGTAAAGTGAGATACGATGTTTTGGGAAATCGAGTTTATAAAATCCTGCAATCGGTTCGGGATATTGATCAAGTAACAGGGTGCTTAATTCACTTAATTCAGGCCAATTTTGATAAAGCAGAATTAAATCCTGTTTTAAGATCGGATGTTTTTCAAAAGAAATAAAATGAAGCCATGTTGTTTTAGGGTTTTGTTTTTGCCAGAGCTGACAGGTTAATAAAAAATTCAAACCACAGCCAAAACGTGTTTCAGCAATCTGAAAAATAGCTTTTTGAGGCAGCTTTTTAAATTTATTTTCAAGATCATGTGAAATAAGAAAACGAGATTTAGCCTTGGTGATATTGCTGTTTTCCTGAAAAAAAAGATTATCACAATCCGCGGTACAGTGTTGACCCGCTTTCGACCAAATTAAATTTGTAGGCTTGAGCATTTTATTAATTCTCTCATAATATCATAGGAAGATATGCGCGATTTTTTTACATGAGTCAAAAGGTGATTTATTTATGTTTAAGTACGAAATAGATGAAAATATTGAACTGCGGTCCTTTTTAACGGTTGATGCGAGTGATTTGTTTAATTTAACGGATTGTAATCGTGACGCCTTACAGGAATGGTTGCCGTGGATATATAAAACAAATGAGATAAAAGATACGGAGCTTTTTATTCATCACGCTTTGGAACAAGAAGCCGCTAAAAAAGGTTTTTTTGCCGCCATTTATTATCAAAGAAAAATTGCAGGTGTTATTGATTTACACCGAATTTCTGCGGAAAATAGGGATGCTGAAGTAGGGTATTGGCTCGGAAAAGATTTCACCGGGTGTGGTATCATGACAAAAGCATGCGCGGCGATCATTAATTATGCTTTTAATACAATGCAGCTTAACCGATTAACGTTATTTGCCGGGACAGAAAACGCTAAAAGTCGTGCAATTGCAGAACGTTTAGGGTTTCAACTTGAGGGAACACAACGCCAAGCAGAGTGGGTTCATGACCATTTTATTGATCTTGCTTTGTATGGTCTTCTCGCTAAAGAATGGCAGGATAAAAAATAAATGTTGCGTATTTTATTTGTGTGTACCGGAAATATCTGTCGTTCTTCAACTGCAGAAGGTCTGTTCCAACATTTGATTAAAGAACAAGGCAAAGCGGATTTATTTTATGTTGAATCCGCGGGGCTTTATGATTACCACGCGGGAGAGGCCCCGGATTCGCGGACACTTAGGGTTGCGGCGGAAAAAGGTATTGATTTATCGCTGCAACGAGCCCGCAAAATTATGGCAGATGATTTTTATAATTTTGATTTTATATTCGCAATGGACCAAGGGCATTATCAGCATTTGGTGAAAATTTGTCCGCGGGATGCAAATTGTGTGTTAAAAATGTTTATCCAAAATCAAGATGTTCCAGATCCATGGTATGGATCGATTAACGATTTTAAACTTGTTTATGATATTGTGTTAAAGGGCGTAAAAAACTTATTAACCCAGTTTAATTAAAACGATTGATGTAGTGATGTTAAATTCAAAAATCACAGAAGAAATTCAACAACATGTCGAAAAAGATATCGTTATGGTTTCTCCTTTGTCTTCGGCGACCAATGCCGAAACTTATCGCTTGTCTTTAGAAGATCAAAGTTTTCTTGTGGTTAAGGTTTCAGAAAAAGGCCTTGATATCGAAGCTTACATGATGCGGTATTTAAAAGAAAAAACAGACCTGCCGACACCAACAGTTATTTATAGCCAGCCTCATGTGATGGTGATGGAGCATATTTCGTCAGAATGGTATATGGATGCGTTGGCCGAAAAAATCGCTGGAAAACATTTGGCAAAGCTTCACCGTATAACGGCGGATAGATTTGGTTTTGAAATTGATACTTTGATTGGATCTTTACATCAGCCTAACCCGCAAATGGAGAGTTGGCCGGAATTTTTTGCAACCTACCGATTGTTATATATGGCTGAAAAAGCTTACGGGGAAAAAAGGATTGAAAAAGACTTATTACATAAAATTGAAAAATTAAGCAAAAAAATACCTGATTTATTACCTAATTCTAGCAAACCATGTTTAATCCATGGTGATGTTTGGGCGGGGAATATTTTGTCCGCACGTGGTGAAATCAAAGCATTTCTTGACCCGGCTATTTATTATGCTGACCCGGAAATTGAGCTTGCCTTTACAACATTGTTTGATACTTTTAGCTCTAATTTTTACCGCGCTTATCATGAAATAAACCCGATTGCCGAAGATTTTTTTAAAGAACGTCGGGAACTGTATAATCTGTACCCACTTTTGGTACATTGTCGTATTTTTGGTAAATCTTACGCCCGTAAAGTCAATAAAATCGTTGAAAAATTTATCTAATTTTCGAAAATATTTAAAATGGGACAAAAAAATCCGCATGGTTAATATATTGGGGATCATCGGAATCTCTTGAAAAAACAGAAAAAATAATTGCAATTATTGATGGGCACAAGCCTAGTAAGTGGATTAAAATATTTATTGAAACATATCATATAGCGCAAACAGCATCTCTTGATGAAAAATTTAAATATTCATATCGTCCTTCCTCATATTCAAGGCTCTGCCTTTGAAGCACAATATCGCCGTAAAGGGGATGGTATTGCGAGGGATGATGACCTTCTTCAATCCATGGATTGAGGCAAAACATGTAAAAGATCTCAAAATAAAACAGGACAAAAACGGGAATGATGTTGTTTATATTGGTACAACGCGTTTTCTCTAAAAAAAACGGCTTAAAAGCGACTTTTTTCTAGAGTTGAATATTTTCGAAAACTTTTTGGATAAAATCTTTATTATCTGGCGCACCGATGTGATTGGTTGCGATTTTTCCATCAACAATAAGGCTAGTTAAACCATGAACCATTCCCCAAACGGAAACGGTTAGGGGTTGGGGATCGCGCGAGTCTTCTTTGGTTTTAAGATGTGTAGAAATGGCGCTGGAAAAAAGAGAGTAACTCTTTCCAGCAGTCATTGCCAATGTTGGAAAATTCGAAATTTGTGCTAATTCCCGCCCAAACATAAGGTGAAAGAGAGCAAGATTTTTTGTTGCAAAATCCAGATAACTTAAAGCGAGGGCTTCAATCCGGAAAAGGGAGTTTTTAATGCCTGTTGCCTCATCGGCCATTTGTAGAGCTAAGTTTTGAAAACCTTTTTCTGCAATGGCGGCAAGCAGGGCGTTTTTATCTTTAAAATGACTATAAGGCGCGGCTTGGGTTACGCCAGTTTTGCGGGCAACATAACGCAGGCTGAGGGCATCAATACCTTCGGTTTCTAAAATTTGTTGCCCATTTTCAATTAAGGCACTTCGTAAATTACCGTGATGGTAGGTTTTCTTTTTTTGTGCAGTCATAAAATATTTTCCCCAGAATAAAAAACAATCTTCATTTTGATATTATATAAAGATAAAAAACGCCAAGATGCGAAAAATGTGGCAGGACATCTTAACAGCTTTTATATTGGCATTATATTTTAACTTCTGCAATGGTTTGGCGTTTACTTATGAAGCCGACTTTTGTGCAAGAAGGCTTTTAAATTTTGCAAGCCCGCCTTTAAAGGCATAAGCATCATAACCCTCTTGCTGCATAATTTCCGCCAAATACGGGCTTTGTGTACCCCAATTACAATAGAGTAAATAACTTTTGTCTTTATCAAGTTGCCTATATTCACTCATAAACTGGTCTGCAGGGATGTTTTTTGCATCGGGGGCATGCCACTGTTTATAAAATTCTTCAGTTTGGCAATCAATGATTAGACTATCTTCTGGTAGGGTTTCTTTGAATAAATAATCAGAGCGTAAGTCTTTGTCGGTCACATCGGACAGTTTAATTTTTTTGCGGCGACTGACGGCCTTATGCAGGATCTCAAGGTCAAGATTATTTTCTTCTTCATTTAACTTTTCATAGTTACCAGAAATAACGGGCTGGCCTTTGCTGATGCCACAATATTCTTTAATTTTTTCAGATAGGGTCGCGGTGCCGATATATTGTGCTTTATGCACAATTTCGGATTTATCCATACCAACGAGGGGGCGTAAAATAATAAAATCGGAAGCCGCTTCGATAATGGAGAGGTTTTTTATGGTTTGTGATGAAACTTGTCCAATGGCTTCTCCGGTGATAATCGCTTCGTAACGCAGCATTTTTCCGATTCCATTCGCCGCACGATACATTAAACGTTTTAAGGCAACTTGGCGGTATGTATTGGATGTTTTTTGCTGTAGCTCGGTAACAATTTCATCAAAATCGATGATATACATGTTCGGTTCGTAACCATATGACCATAAATCAGCGAGGGTTTTAACAACTTGGATAACTAATCGTTCATAAGCACTACCACCTAGATTACAAAAAACATAATCAATAGCCACGCCACGACGCATAATTTGCCACGCGGCAACTGCGGAATCAAATCCCCCAGAGATAAGGCAAAGGCTTCGGTTTTTTTTGTTAATCGGTAATCCACCGGCACCGATAATCCGGCTGGCATGCAGGTAAACTTCTTGGCCTAATATTTCAACACGGATCGTGATGTCCGGTTTGGTTAGTTTAACCTTGGCACTTTCGACGGCCTGGTTTAAAGCCCCCCCTAAACGCATGTTGACCGTACTCGAAGACATAGGGCTGCCGCCAAAACGTTTAGCGCGGACACAAAATGTTTTGCCGGCGATTTTATCTTGGTACAGCTCTACCCCCGCATCAATGATGGTGTCGATATCGGTTGTGTTTAGGATTTTATCAACTGCGGAAAAACTGCCAATGCCAAAAATCCGTGGTAAAATGGCCAAAACATCGTCTTTTTGTGACGTGGTAATAAAAAGACGCTTTAAGCGGTATTCAATTTTAAACGGGATCTGGTATTGATTAAGAGCAGCTTTGATATTTCGAGTTAACATTTTGATAAAATGATCCAAGGCCTGGTTCCCTTTTAAAGAAACTTCACCAGCAGCACGGACAATAATAATATCCTCATTTTTATCAAGTGTCGGCATTTTGGGCACCTTTGTTCGATTTTTCAGAAAGCTAAAACAGCTGTATAAGCCTTTTTCAGTGGGATGTTAAGTGTTTTTTAAATAGGAACAATTGAATCAATCGTTAAATGAAAATTCATTTGATTATGGGATAATAACTTTATATCCAAAAAATGTTCTATTTAAAATATTTCACATTTAATCAATTTTTTTAGTAGATATTGTCAGGAGCTTTGTAATCGCGGTTTTGTTTTGTGTAAATCGTTCCTGCCAGTTGCCAGAAATAATATGATAGGGGCGTTGGTAATGCTCTAAAATATCAATAGATTTCTGAAAAAAATCTTTCCGATCTTGGGAATTAGGTTGGATCCTATGAACATCATCTAGCCATGGTGTTTCGGGATCTTGGAGGAGATAGAGGTCAAAGGGTCTTTCCTCTATCTCTTCTTTTATCCATGGTGGTGTTTTGTCAAAGAGAATTTCACTCCATATATGCGTGGTGATAAGATCGGTGTCACAAATTAATAATTTGTTGGCATGGAAAGCCAAAGCATCTTGGGAAGCGATCTGACCGCGCGCAAATTTTTCGATATCTTGATACTGGATTTCACCGTTATTAAGCTTAATCAAACTATAGGCATATTCAGGTACGGCAAGGGTTTCAAAGGCATTGGCAAGTTTTTGCGATAAGGTTGTTTTCCCCGTTGACTCAGGCCCCATTAAACATATTTTTTTTAGAAAATAAGGACGAATTTTTTCAGGAATAAAATGCCAGTTTTCTAGAGGGTTTTCACGAATATTGGTGGCGCTGGTCGGGATAATAGAACGCCCGAGGTTGCTGGGAATAAATTCCGCACCAAGGGTTTGGGCAAGGGGAGCGCCATAATCCTCACCACAAAAAACAAAATCGGGTTTGCAAGGTAAAACAGACATCAAACTATCATGCCAAATTTGCCAAAAATCAGGGTGTTCTTCTGGATATTGAGGGTTTTCATCTGTGAGGTGAACAACGTTGCAATCCGGAAACAATGTTTTCATCCATTGAAATCGAAGTTCTCCGGGGAGGGGTTCGTTTTTTAAACTGCCCACAACAATCGTTAATTCATCAACATAATTTTTTGCAAAATTGGCTAAATAAACATGACCGATGTGAGGGGGCATAAATTTGCCGAGTAACATACCAGATGTTTTTGCCTGTTTTGTACCGTTCATTGTTCCACTCAATTTGTTTTAATCTGTTTTGTCACAAAAAATATGATCAAGGTATATTTTTAACATATTCTGATCTGCGGGGGGACAGCTTAATGAAAAATCTTTTAAAACAGAGGTGCTGTTTTGTGTATCGAATGTAACATCGGTGGCTTGGAATAAATCCATTGTACGCCACTTTTCAAATTTTTCAGGCGTTTGAAAACCACGGCACAACGCAAGATAAGCGGCACGCTCTTCGAGCGTTAAAGAATCTTTTGAACACGCCACGTGCCATTCATTTGAAGTGACAGCCTTGATGTTAATACCGTTGTGTTGCATTGCTGTGACCCATTGCCCAAGTGAAATGCTTTTTGAATTGGCAATGTGGTAAATATCATCTGAACCCTGAAAAGAGAGCAAAGCCATTGCTTTGGCCGCATAATCAATGGGCGTTATATCCAAAAAGAGAGTTTCTAATAAAGGTTTTGGAACAACACCAAGCTTTTTCAGGCCTCGACTGAATAAACTTAAAAAATCCGCATCCGCACTGTGACCCAATTTGCTGTCGCCGGTGATTAAACCAAAACGATAATGGCTTATCGAACAGGCATGTTTTGGGATTTGTAACATCATATATTCCGCCGCCCATTTTGTTTGCGCATAACCTCCGTAAATCATTTTTGTATTTTCCAAACGGTCAGATTCAGAAATAAGGCCTGTATTTTGATCGGTGGCCACAAAAACAGACAGGGTTGAGGCATAATGAATGTGTTTTTTTATAGACGTACAGGCCAGACGTACAATCTCAAAACAAGAGCTGACATTTGCTGGGCGCATGGTTTGGTAGTTGTGGATCATATTCACCCACGCGGCACAATGGTAAATCGTACCAACATTTTTGCTTAACGTTAAAAAATCAGAGGAAGCTAACCCAAAATATTCTTGGGAGAGATCACCACAAATAAGCTTAATTCGGTGAAGGTCTTTGGACGGATAAGGGACATGGTATTTTTGTAAAGTTTGTATAATACGTTTTAAGCCATCCTTGGTGTTTTTTGCCCGCACTAAACACATTATATTCTGATCTGTATTTTTCAAAAGCTCTGCCAAAAGACGGCTACCTAAAAAACCTGTTGCGCCTGTTAAAAACACGTCTGTATCTGATGCGGCCAAGGGGAGGGTTTTGGCGACGGTAAAAAGAGATTGAAAATCGGTATCAAAAGCAACATCACGTTTTAATGTTTTTGCTGATAATGCGCCGCTTTTTGTATCTTTATTGGCAGCCGTATTTGAGAGGTAACAATCTAAGTCGATAACGGTTGGGTGATTAACGAGCAAAGAAGGGCTGATGTCGAGCTGGTATTTCTGCGCGGATAAGGTTAAATCCATGACTTTTAAGGAATCACCACCGATTGTAAAAAAAGAATCTGTGATGCTGAACTGATGATGTTTTAAAATGTTGGAAAAAAGATCAAAAATACGTTGCTGTTGCGGATTTTGAGGTTCGATGAGTTCGGAACGAGAGGTGTTTTTTTCAAGCGGCCTGTTTTTTAGTGCGGCAGTATCTATTTTTCCCGTAGTAGTGAGCGGCATTTGAGAGAGTTGAATAATATATTGGGGAACCATCCAAGACGGTAATGTTTGGGCAAGCTGTTTTTTTAAGTCTTCGGGTTTAAGCCGCTGAGGGGCGGTAATAAAAGCGATCAAAACGTCGTCTTTGTTTGCACTAAAGGGTCTTTTGATTACAGAAGCTTTGAAGATGTCAGGTCTCTGTTTGAGGTGTGCTTCAATTTCATCGGGTTCAACAAGTTGCCCGCGAATTTTAAATTGCCGGTCGAGGCGGGCGATAAATTCAAATTCATGATCGTTATGTTGAACAACACGGTCACCTGTTTTATACAGGATTTCACCGTCTTTTTTGATAAATTTCTGCGCGGTGAGTTCTGGTTGGTTTTGATACCCTCTGGCGACCTGAAGGCCACCGATATAAAGCTCCCCGCTTTGTCCAAAGCTTGTAGGGTTAAGGTTCTGGTCAAAAACATAATAGTGTGTATTTTTAAAGGGAACACCAATCAGTGCTTTGTGCCATGTTTGTGGATCACAGATATTTAAACTCGTGCAAACGGTCGTTTCAGTCGGGCCGTAAACATTAATAACCCGCAAGCGGGAAGCCCAATGGCGGATGACTTTAGGGTCGGAAGCCTCGCCCCCAATAATAATAGTTTGTAATGACAATGGCATTTGTTCGGGGTCAAAAATACGTAATAACGAAGGCGGAATATCCGTATGAGTGATTTTATGCTGATGTAAGGCTTTTAAAAATAATGCACCGTCTTTTAGCACGTTATCCGTTTCAATAATTAACATCGCTCCAGACAAAAGCGCGACACCAATATCAGAAAGCGACGCATCAAAGTTAATCGAAAGATAAAAAAGAGAGCGGCTTGAGGCATTAAATTGAAAGGCTGTTATTTGTTCTTCTAGAAAATTGACAATTCCTTTGTGTTCAACAAGCACCCCTTTGGGTTGTCCTGTTGATCCGGATGTATAAATTAAATAAGCCAACGAATTTGCGGAAATCTTTTTAACTTTGTGGGGCCGTGCTATCGGAGGATTTTGCAGGATAGCTTGTACATCTTGTTGGGTGATAAAACATTTGATGTCATTTTCGGCGCAAATAAAATCCATTCGTTCTTGAGGTAAACACGGTGGTAGGGGTATAAAAGCCGCGCCAGTGTACCAACTTGCCAATAAGGCCACAATATATTCAATTGATTTTGGCATCTGTAAGGCAATAAGATCCTCACTAACAAATTGATGTTTTTGGTCTAACACCGTTGCGAGCTGGATAGCTTGATCATGTAGATTTTGGTAATCTATTTTTTTTGCGCCTTCTTGGAGCGCAATATGGTGTGGGTAGTACTTTACAATATCTGAAAATTTATCCCAAAAAGAAATCATTACACCCCCCTTTGCTGAGGGAACAGATAATCAGATAAAGCTTCTGGCTGGCTTTTGTTGTCAACATTTGGCGCGCCGATATTGTGTGCAAAATCATCAAGGTGTACGGTTCGGAAATCCAAGCTAAAGCGGCTATGGCCAGAGCTATTTTTATGGGTTTGATGGAGCTGAGCGCCAGAAAAAAGGATGATGTCACCAGCTTTACAGGTGAATTTTAGACCTTTTTTTTCAAGAAGCAAAGGGTCAAGAACCTCAGGGTATATGGCTTCTATTTTATGTTTTTTAGGAGTCTGCCAACCATTTTTTTGGAGACGATAAAAATCAAAATGCTCGGAGTTATTTACGATCGGACGATCAAAAAAACCGGGATAAAATTTAAAACTTTGCTCTTCCGAAATATCGTGAAGAGGGATCCACCAGTTAATTTGATTTTGAGGGTTGCCAAACCATGTGTCTCGGTGTGCTGTATAAGCAATACGCGCATCGGGGTTTTTATGCATATCGTGTTTAACACAACGAAGTCTTAGGGGATCAAGGGCATTTTCACAAGGAGCAAAACCGAGAGAAGAAATAAGAGCATTTAATTTATGAGTATAAGCCTTTGCCAATATCTTTTGTCGGATATGGTGTAGTTTTTGCAAAAATATCTCATTACTGAGATGAACGTGGACGGTTGCGAGATCAACTTTAAAAAAGGATTTAAGGTCTTGCTTAACATCTGTGATCAGGCGTTGGCTAAATGAATTTGCGGGAATTTTATAAAGGCACCCTTGATAGATTTTTTGCCGAAGAGGATTGTTTTTTTCGGGGCGTTTGGTTTCAAAGGTCATGGTTATGCCTTTTCCGCAACGATGATAAGACGAGGACTGTCCTTTGTATAAGTCTCCCCGTTTATACTGCCTAAAAAATGGAGGTTTTTAAACCCGGCTTCAGAAAACAGACGTTCAAAATCTTTGGGTTCATAACATTTGACACCGCCGCCTTGTTTAAGGGTGCTTATTGAACCGTCTGTTTTTTCGACAGCCCAAGACTTGGTGATCATATTTGTTTTTTTGTGATATTCACTTCGCCAGATCGAGTGGATGCCATTGTGATTATAATGTTCGGTTGTTGTTTTCGTTTTTTTAAATGTATGTTTGCTTTTTTGGCTGTTCATAAAATCAAGTATAAACTTACCGCCGGGTTTTAGGCTCTCATGAACACGGTTCAGCATTTTGATGTTAACGGTGTCATCTGGATCGTAAGCAAAACTTGTCCACCAATTAATAGCCCCATCACATAAAGTTTTGGTTTTAAAGTGATAAGCATTTTCCGCATAAAATAGACAGTTAAGCCTGTTTTCCTGAGCCTTTTTTTGAGCGCGTGAGATATAATCAGGGATAATATCAACACCGATTGTTTTAATATTGTTTTGCGCAATCGCGAGGCTCATTGTACCAATACCACAACATTGCTCAAAAATGGTCTGGCCCGCAGTAACGTGTAATGTATCTGTAATAAAAGAGATGGTTTTTTGCATGGTCTCGTCATACGGGCGATCAAGGTAATAATCGGCAAAAAGGCGATCGTAAAATGAGGCACACCATGTATTTTGTTCCGTTGTTTTGATGTGCTCACCCAAGGTTAAATCTTTCTTGTAGAAGACCTGTTGTTAACACGGTCATGAGGACGGGTTCATAAGCACGGCGCTCTGCTGTGGTCATTGTATTAAGATTGGATAAAAGCGCTTTAACTTTGCCACGGTCAAAAAAAGGAATATTTTTAAAGGAAGAACTCTCAACCGTATCTTGAATAAAGTCATTTAATTTTTGATTTGAAAAAAGACTTATCGGGGGCGCCATAAAGGGATGTTTTTGTCGCTGGTAAATTGTTTTGCTGACATAGGGTTTGACGGCTTCGCGCAAAATGTATTTTTCAACCCCTTTTTTTATTTTCATGTGAAGCGGAAGTGTACGTAAAAAGGCAAACATTTTATGATCCAAAAAGGGCAAACGCCCTTCAATAGAATGCGACATTTCCATACCATCACCTAATGTTTTTAAGATATAATTTGCAAGGGTTAATTTGCTCCAAATATAACTTGATTGGTGAACAACATGGCGGTTGTTGAGTTGACCAGAAATATCTAACTGTGTCATCAGATCTGCATAACAATCAGTATTTTTAAAGGGTGTTTTAAAATCATCATTTAAAATGTTTTTTATACGATACCCAAGGCTTGCTTTGGCTTTTAAAAAACTAGGAACAAAACCTAATGTTTGCAAAAGGGCGTTTGTATTTAGCTCTTGTCCATAAGCAAGTTGAACACCTGTAGAAACGGAGTTGCTTTGGTAAATTTCTTGGATATTTGGACTTGATGGGGTGTCATCATAATTTAAGAGATCTTGCCTGAGATGGGGGTAACCTGCAAGGACTTCGTCGGAGCCTTCCCCAGTGAGGGCAACTTTAAAACCCGCTTTGTTAATGGCACGATTGAGTAATAACTTGGCACTTAGGTGGCCGTTAATCGCAAGACCTTCACCATGATAAACAGCATCAGGAAGCTCATAAACAAGGTCATCTTGTGAGACGTTAACGACATGTAGATTTGCGCCTGAATAGTCTGCCATTTCTTGAGCAATATCATATTCGTCATAGATATCGTGATCAAAACTGACACAAAAAGCATCAAGTGGTTTTGAAGAATATTGCGCCGCAACCCCTAAAACGGCACTTGAATCCAAACCGCCGCTTAAATGAAAACAAACGGGAACATCGGCCTGTAGGCGCGTTTTAACAGCATCGTGAAAGAGTTCGGAAAACTGTGAAATATAAGAGGCATCGTCTTGTTCGGCAGAAGCACCAGAGGGTATATCGGGGTAATCCATATCCCAATATTTTTTTAGGCGAATATCTTTATCCTGAGCGATTAAGAGATGCCCGGGTTGAATTTGGGAAATGCCATCAAATAATGTTTGGTCTTGGGGGGTATATTGCATATTGGCGGAATGGTAAAAAGCATAATGATCCCATTTTGCCGCAATGCCCATTGCAAACAACGCTTTGGCTTCGGAGGCAAGAAACAACCCTTTTTCAGAATGATGATAAACAAGCGGTTTAACTCCAAAACGATCACGCCCAGCAATAAGTTGATTGTGACGATCATCCCATATAACAAAAGCAAATTCACCGCGCAGATGATTTACAAAATCTAATCCATATTCAATATAAAGGTGTAGTGCGATTTCATTATCCGAATGTGTTTTAAAGTGGTGCCCCTTTTGTATTAGCTTTTCCCGCATAGCTTGATGATCGTATAATTCACCATTCATAATAAGGTGAACCGTTTGATCCTGATTTGTGAAAGGTTGTTGGCCAGAGCTGAGGTCGATAATACTCAAACGCCGGTGGCCGAGCGCAATGCGGTGTGTAACATCGATCCATAAACCCTGATCATCAGGGCCTCGGTGATGTAAGGTATGGAGCGCTTTTTGTAAGGTTTGTTCTTGTACCGCTTCTTTGTAGTGCAAGGCACCAATTAATCCGCACATGATCCGTTCTCTAAGGTGAAAAAGGTTTTTTGATCTTCATGGTTTTTAGCACGTTTAAAAACAGATTCATATTGATCAAGCGTATAAACATTTCCCATTAAACCTTCTAATAAATGGTGGTGTTCTGCCAGAAAAGGCAAAACGTCATTAAGAGAGGCATAATTAACAGCCTTAAGAGTGATTTCTTTCATCACAAGATCATTAAATTTAACACCGACAAGATTATGCATGCGGCTTTTTATAATAATTTTGCCTTGTGGTTTAACAGTTTGGATTAAGGTATTGATCATGTCTTCATTTGCGAGCGTTTCAATCGCAAAATCATATTTATTTTTAGCGATGGAGGTGTTTGCTTGAGGATCAAAAATTGTGATGTCCTTAAACCCTTTTGCGTTCAGGATACGTTTGATTAATTTACTAAAACGGTTTTTGCCGTAGATAAGCCCTTTTTCTGTTGGTTTTAATCCTGCATTAATGATGGATAGGGTTGCGGCGAGGGGTTCGCTATAGGCGCCCTGCATAAAGCTGACATTATCAGGCAATTTATATACGGTCGATGCGGGGACACGAATATATTCAGCAAACGCGCCATCAAAATGGATACCAAGCATTTGTGTGTCTTGACATTGTATCGCTTGTCCTGCATTACACAAAGTGCATTTTCCACACGGAATAACCGGCATAACGGTGACCCGATCGCCATGTTCGACATTTGTGACAGCAGCGCCGGTTTCAAAAACAGTGCCTGAAAATTCATGACCTAGGATAATATTTTCGGGGCTGTCAATTTTACCTTCTGCAACATAAACGTCGGTGCGGCATAAACCGGCAAGGCGGACACGGATAATGACATCGTCAGAATTTTGAAGCTCTGGTTGTTGGATGGTTTTAATCTGAACACTGTTATTTTCTTTTACAAGAGCTCTCATTTTTTTATACCATTTATAGGGTTAGATCAAAAAAATAACCATTTTTCGAATCAGAAGACTGTATGTACTCTATATCAGCATATTAATGCTCTTTATGAGTATATGTCAAGAATCTATTAACCTAACATATTTACAAATAACACTTTTTCCATAAAAAGGCAAAAATTATCTAAAATTTGAATCTAAAATAAAAGAAATGCGGACAATAATTAGGCCATCATTTAACATAATAATATACTATTGGAGTAGTAGGTAGCCGTTTATATTGAATTTTTTTTGGTAGGACGTATGGAAAAAAACAAATTTAAACCAGAAAATCCGGTTTTTTTAAATGAAGACCGAGTGAGTGTTGATTTAACAAAATCATACCTTATCAGCATGGCAGTTTCATTGCCGAGCTTGGCTTTGTTGGCTTTTTTCGTAAAATTAGAAATTAACTGGCTGGCACCACAGCTTTGGTTGGTGGGTATTCTTGTGCTTTCTTTGGTTAATTTTATTGTATTGATTTGCTTGGATAATATTCGAAATAGAATAGGGTCGTTAACGCTGCCAACTTTAATCGGCACGGTTGGTATTGTGCTGTTGCTTGTTATTTTAAAAGCCTTTGAAGAAGTGTTTTATTTTATCGATTTAAAATTGCTTTTGCCGTGGGTGGCCTTATTTTTGATTTTCTGCCCGCTTGCCATTTTTAAAGAAAAGCTTATCGCTCTAAAAATTCATATGGGTATTAATAGTATAGCTTTGGCCGTTTTGTGGAGCCTTGGAAACACCGGTATGATTTTTCTTCCCTTCTAAAAACAATAATTCCCTATATTCCTATTATGAATAGTGTGTTAGAAACGCGACAGTAATAATTTTGACCGAAGAATGAACTATGCTTGTCGTATCGAACCTAACGTACCGCATTGCCGGGCGCACTATTTTAGAAGACGCACAACTCACCATCATGGATGGTTGGAAGGTGGGTGTTGTTGGTGCAAATGGTGCCGGAAAATCCACTTTATTTAAACTGATTAATAATGATCTTCAGGCGGATTTGGGAGATATTACACGGCCAGCCAAAAATAAATATGCAATGGTACGGCAAGATTTACAAGAATGTGACACACCCTTAATTGAAATGGTTTTAGAGGCTGATGAAGAGCGTGCGCGCTTGATGTTACAAGGTGAAACAGAAACAGACCCTTATAAAATTGCTGAAATCCATACCCGTCTAAATGATATTGGTGCCTATGTTGCCCCGGCAAGGGCGGCGACCATCTTATCAGGGTTAGGATTTAGTGAGGCACAACAACAAGAACCGTTCTCAGCCTTTAGTGGTGGCTGGCGGATGCGGGTTGCTTTGGCGGCCGTTTTGTTTTTGCAACCTGAATTTTTGTTATTAGATGAGCCAACAAATCACTTGGATCTTGAAGCCATCATGTGGCTAGAGGGATATTTGGCAAATTATCCACATAGCCTCATGATTATTTCTCATGATCGCAGTCTTTTAAATAAATGTGTTGATCATGTTGTACATGTTGATGAACAAAAATTGACTTTATATACAGGGAATTACGACCAATTCGAAAAAGAGCGGGCCGAAAAACGAGGCCTGCAACAAAAAATGCACGAAAAACAACAGGTTCAGCGTGCGCATTTACAAAGTTATATTGATCGTTTTCGTTATAAAGCGAGTAAAGCGAAACAAGCTCAAAGCCGGATTAAAGCCTTAGAGCGTATGGATGTTGTTGGCGCCGTTATTGCGGATCGCGCCATTAAGTTTAATTTTCCATCTCCAGAAAAGCTAGCCCCCCCGATTATATCAATTGATCATGCCGACGTTGGTTACGTAGAAGGTTTGCCCGTTTTAAAAGATGTCCATGAGCGGATTGATATGGACGACCGGATTGCCTTATTGGGAGCAAACGGGAACGGGAAATCAACATTAATTAAATTAATTGCAGATAAGCTTCAGGCAATGACGGGAGAGGTGAGGCGAACGTCAAAATTGCGGATTGGTTATTTTTCGCAGCATCAGACCGAGGAGCTGGATGTAAATTCAACGCCTTATGATGAAATGGCATGCCTTATGCCAGATGCGGGTGAAGCTGCAGTGCGTAAAAAATTAGGGCAATTTAATTTTTCAAAAGCCTTGGCGGATAATAAAATTACAAAATTAAGTGGTGGTGAAAAAGCGCGCTTGCTTTTTGCTTTGATGAGTTATGATGCGCCGCATCTATTGCTGTTAGATGAGCCCACAAACCATTTAGATATGGAAGCTCGGAGCGCCTTGGTAGATGCTTTAAATAACTATGAGGGCGCCGTGATTATTGTAAGCCATGATCCGTCTATGGTTGAAATGGTCGCAGACCGCTTGTGGATGGTTCATGATGGGCGTTGTATTCCTTTTGAAGGGGATCTTCAAGAGTATCGCAAATTTGTTTTAGATTTACGCCGTCAAAAAAAACAAGGTGAAAAAAAGAATAAAGATAAAAACCGAATTGTGAATAAAAAACAACGTCGTAAAGCCGAAGCAGAACGCCGCAAAAAATATGTTCATCTATATCGGGATGTTGAAAAAGCTGAAAAAAAACTGGCGGTTTTAATTAAAGATAAAAAACAGATTGAACAAACAATGGCAGATCCAGTATTTTATGACGATGCGGATCTTGCCAAAAAGGTACAGTTTGATTATAGCGCGTTACTGAAAAAAATAGAAAAAGCAGAAGCACTTTGGTTTGAATCTCAAGAAATTTATGATTCAGCGGGCCGGGAAGATCTCTAAATCAGAAACGAACGTAAAATTTTGGCCGGTCGGGTTTGTAAATCACACGATATTGGTCTTCAAAACGGTTTAGAGAAATATTAAGCTCCTTCTGACGACCTAGAGCGGCTTGAACCTGAACAAAATCTTCGTGATCTTTTGTAATTTTGGCACCATCGAGGTCTTTTTCAATTCGTTTTAAATAATGATATAGGTTAAATTCTTCTAATAATGCGGCGGCGGCATCCATTGAGGTGATAAAACGGTCAGTCTGAAGGCCGTTTTGAGCCACCATACTAAAACTTGTATTTCCCGATGTAATTCGCTGCATAATGCCGCAGACCATACGTTTACCATCGTCACTTATCATGACAGCAATATTGGCTTTACGCTGGATATCCACATTTCTGCCGACTTCTTTCATGGCATCTTGGGTGACTTGAATGGTATTTTCGTAGTTATCAATAGAAATCAAAGCACATTTTTCGATAATATCAACAAAAGGTGATTTTTGAGTGGTGAACATAACCTCACCATTTAAATAAACGGTCATCCAGTTAATATCATTATAAGCTTTTTCGTAGGTAGAGACGATTTTGTCCCAAGCTTTTTCCCAGTTGTATTTCTCTTCACGCTCCAAAAACGAACCGCTATAATAATAAGCCGCGGCACATTTAGCAGCCATACGTAGGGTGCAGGGCATATTTTGCCCTCTAATCACAAGATTTTCAGTTTTTCCATGATCATCAAATTGTAATAAAATACGATTACTACAGATAACAGTCGCCTCTTCAGTGGCGGCGAGCGGCCCCTGATCAGATGTTACCGTTACTTTTTCACGAACAAGAGATATTTCTAACATGGTTTATTAAGGCGATCTAATTCGATTCTGTTGATCCATTTTCTATATAATCTTTACATACAGAATATAAACATGATCTTAAAATTTTTATATTTAGTGTTTTGGGTATTTATTTCCTTTTTGCCAAAGACTAACGTATACTTTTATAACAATCCTTATTCGGGATTATTTAATTTATTAATTATCGTCGAGTTAGAATTTTAAGGATTTATTATGCAAGCATTTCTTTATACCGTGATTTTTTTTGAGGGTTATGTTGTTCTCGCCGCGGAACTCTTGGCTATTCGTCAGATGACACCCGTTGCGGGATCAAGCACAGATGTTATCTCAATCATTATTGCGGCGGTGTTAATGCCGTTGGCTTTTGGTTATGACGCGGGTGGTCGGTTTAAAGCTCCAGAAGGGCAAGAACAATATTTGGGTATTCGTAAAAAACTAGCCCAGAACTTTTTAATCTCTGGTTTTATTCTGTGTTTAGGTCTTTCTGGTTATGTTATTAAACATTTTTTTGAAATTTTGGATCAAATATTACCCTATAATGACCGTTTATTGTATGTGGCAATTTATTCTGTAATCTTTTTAATAACGCCAGTATTTTTATTGGGACAGACAATTCCATTATTAACAAATTTATTTGAAAAAGAAAATTTGCCACGGGTTACGGGGAAAATTTTATTCTTTTCGACAATGGGTTCATTTGTCGGATCAATTGTTTCAACAATTGTTTTAATGATGACGATTGGTGTTTATAACACAGTAATTGTTGTGATTACGATTTTGGCGTTGTTGGGCATTGGTTTAAATCCTAAAAAGCTTTCTAAAATGTCGTTAGCCTTTGTTGGGATTATTTTTTCAGTATGGTTTTTAAACGCAAACCATATGAAAGAAAAGCTCGATATTGTTGAGGACAATGCCTATAACATCATTCAAATTAAAGATATTGCCGGCGGCGGAAAAATTCTTATGCTCGATGAGAGCTTTTCCGCAGGAATCCGTGAAGGAAATTTAATTTTTCCCTATACAACGTTTATTCAGGATGTTTTTTTATATCCGATTGAAACACCCGCAACCCCAAAAAAAGATATTCTGATTATCGGTGCGGGTGGTTTTACAATGGGGCTTTATGATCAACATAATAATTACACCTATGTTGATATTGATAAATCGCTTAAAGAAATTTCAGAAAAATACTTTTTAGAACAAGAATTAGGTGAAAATAAGGTTTTTGCAGCGCAACCTGCGCGGCGATTTTTAAACCAAGTCCCTGACGATGTGAAATATGATTTTGTTGTTGTTGATGTTTTTCGCGGCAAGACTATGCCTGAAATGTTAGTAACACAGGAGTTTTTCCAATCTGTCAAACGCGTTTTAAAGCCTGAGGCGCGTCTTGTGATGAATGTGATGATTTGTCCAAATCTGTCTGACGATTTTAGTGTAAATATCGATGCAACGATCCGCTCCGTCTTTCCGACTGCGAATTATTTTCTGACCGGCGCAGAAGCTATAAATTATAATGGATGGAAAGAGTACAAACGTGAAAATGGTTATAACTGTGCAATTAATGGCCTTTACACTTATTTCCACACCGGTAAAAAACCGGTTATTTATACTGATAACAAAAATGCGGTGTCGTTTGATTATTAAAATTTTTAAGCCGCGACACGATGTAGATAGCGCGCATTATAAAGCTTGGTAATAATTTCAAGGGATTGCTGCGTTTGGGGCAGTTTTTCCAGAGCAATAGCATTAATATTTGCACCTGTAATAAGAAGCTCAAGCAGTTTTTGCTGAGAGGCAGGACTTTGAAAAACATGCCCTTCAATACCAACGTTCAGGCAGTCCTTTTTTGTATTATGTGGTGTTATAGTAAGTTTAAATTCTTCGGGACGGTACAACGCACCGCCGCTTTTTAAAAAAATTAAAATTTGATCAGAACTTAAGGTTTCAGGTTCCTCATAAGAATCGTCGAGACGTGGCGCAGAGAAAAAACCGGCAAGCCAGATATAAAAATCGTCAGATTGGAGACTGTCCACCAGTGTTTTTTGGATGTCCTCAATGGTGTTTTGACAAAGCTTAAAACCGTGGCTTTGGGAACAAAGGCTAGATGCGGTATACCGTTGTTCGTTTTGATCACGTTCGGCAAGAAAATGACCGTATTCAATCATAAGCTCAGAGACGGAGGGGCCTAAAAAGCCAACAGAATAGGTTAAAGCGTTTTCGAGTGTCACCCCTTCATGAGGCACAAAAGGCGGGATGTAAATAAGATCACCACATGTGAGCTCGGTTTCTTCACCATTAAAATCATGTTTTAAAACTTTTAAATCGATGTCTTCGATATATTCTTCATTTAAAATGGGTTCAAAACCGATTTTCCAGCGCCGTTTGCCTTGCCCTTGGATTAAAAAAACATGGTAACTGTCAATATGAGGGCCAACCGAACCACCCGGGGCGGAGAAGCTAACCATAATGTCATCAAGCAACCAGCGCGGGGAAAAGTTAAAAGACTTTAATAATTCGGCGGTTGGTGGGTGAAAACGGTCACAATTTTGTACTAATAAACTCCAATTTTTTTCACCAAGATCTTGGAAAACAGCCTCTTCAAAAGGTCCATTAGCACAGTGCCAAGACTTGTTATCATGGGCGGTGCGTACAATACGGGATTGAACGTCTTCTTCCAAGGCCAGTCCCGCAAGCTCATCCCCTGAAATTAAATGATCAAAATCACAATCTTTAAGGGCGTTTTTAACAATAAAAGCCTGTTTACCCCAATAATCTTTATAAAAGGTTTCGGGATCGGGGATGTGATCAAGATGTATTTTTGTTTTTATCATCAGGGATCTATAACAGCAAAAAAGTGAAATGAAAAGTTTTTCAAGGCCTCTTTCTTTTTGAAACATCAACTGCCACTATCTAAATAAAGAGAACAGCTAAAGAAGCAAGAGGTTATACAATGAAAACGATTGGGATTATCGGAGGACTTGGTCCACACTCAACACTTAAATATTACGCAGGCTTAACCCAAGGCGTGCAAAATAGATTGGGGGGCGCAAATTCAGCCAAAATTATCTTATCGTCTGTTAATGGCGAAGAGATTAAGAATTTTCGTTTTGCCAAAGATAAAAATGCCGAAGGAAATTTTTTTGCCAAAGAAGCCCAAAAATTGCAACAAGCCGGTGCTGATTTTATCTTAATTGCTTCAAATACATCTCATAAAAATGCCCCGTTTATCGAGGCGGCGGTGTCTATCCCGTTAATCCATTTGGCCGATACCACAGCAGACGCGATTGTTGACCAAAAGATCTCAACGGTGGCTTTAGTAGGTACAATTTTGACAATGGAACAGGATTTTTATAAAAACCGCCTGATTAAAAAAGGCTTAAAGGTTATCGTACCCAAGACCGACACGCGCCACAAAATAAGTAATGAAATATATCAACATCTGGTCAGAGGATCTGTTCGCCCCAATGCGCCGGATTATTTTTTAGACGTGATCACAGACCTGAAAAACCAAGGGGCCGAAGCGGTCATTTTAGGTTGTACCGAATTAACGCTTTTAAATATCCAAGACAAAGCGGATCTGCCACTTTTTGATACAACCCAGATCCACGTTAATGCGGCGTTAGACCTGGCTCTTGCGTGATTTCAATGAGGGTAAATAAATGAGATAATAAGATTTGAAAAAAGGATGTTTGGATCTGTATGGCTCTTTTATTTAATAAGCACTTAAGTTTTTTCTGTTGCCAGAGGCTAAGTTCTCAAAGGGATCTGAGAGATGAACACTTTTGATTCAGCGTTTGGGATGTTTGCTCTTTTTAACAACGCAATAAAAGCATTACGTACAGCGACAGGGTGCTCTGCAGGGCCTATAATAATACGGTCGATTAGTTCTGACATTAAGATCGCAGTTTTTATTTTGCCCTTATCATCGGTTTCATTTTTATCTGTTTTTAGAGGGATTTTGTAAACTTCCTGAGGTGTGCTGTTAATAACTTCGATTTCTTTGGTTATAGCGGTATTTTCATCAAACTCCGGGGAGTATATTACACGCCATTCTTTTTCTTCTTTAAAGCCAGGGTGTTTTGTGCAAGCCATGATCAACCGCAACATAATAAAAATAGAGTCAAAAACGAAATCCGCGCCGAGCGATTCCACATAATCTTTATTTTGTTTGATATTTTCAGCAATAGTATCTAACTGTTTTTTGACACCTTCATCTCCCTGATACTCTACGTGATGGGTATATATACCATTCCAGTCGTCGTCTCCGCTAAAGAATGGCTCGTTATTCATTACAATCGCGACGCCTACTGATTTACCATAGCCTCGCCACATAGATAGGCGACCTAATTCATCTTCATCGTTGTCATGTTCAGAAAAACAAGAAATGAAAGTTCCCGATTCAAAGGAAGTACTCCAACCATTAAAATTGTCTTCAATTTTAGAAGTTAAGGAAGGAAATATCTCGTCTATAATCGTTTTAAGAGGGGTTGGATTATCTTTCCCTCCCCAAGCTTTCACCAAACATTTGAGCCCATGTTGCATTTCTTGATAGTCGTTCATACATTTTGAATTTCTCATCCAAAATTTATTTTTTTCTAAAATACTTTTTGCAGCTTCTGCGCGACAGTAATGAACCAAACGTGTACTTTTTTTTTGGATATCTTGTTGCTTTTTGTGTAACGCGGGAAGAAATATTTCGCAAAATTTATTGAGGTCAAGTGCTTGGTATTTAAAGGAAAAATGGATTTTTTTTTGAATATGCATGAACTATAAAATGGTGGACCCGATCGGGATCGAACCGACGACCTCTACAATGCCATTGTAGCGCTCTCCCAACTGAGCTACGGGCCCAATTCAAACTTGTTTGAATAAGGTATAGGGGCACTTTGCCGTGATTTGAAAAATTTTTCAAGCAAAAAGCATGTTTATTTTTTTGGTGGGGGAAATGTGAATTTTGTGGCGATGGTTTTGTAAATTTTCTGATTGGGTTGTTCCTGATGTTCTTTGTAACAGGTGTAAACAAGCTTGATTTTATGGTCGTCGTTAAATTCACAGGCTTTGTTAAAAATTTCTGACCAAGAATGAGTGGCAACAGGGGCCGCCGCTGGTTTTTGATAGGGTGGACAGCCGACGGTAACATAAGCGGCCGCCAAAGCTTGTGTAAAATGTTGTAAAGCATCACGCTGCTGGGGCTTGGTTAAGTAAGGTTGGAGCGAGCGGAGCGCTTGCGTAGAGGTGAAACCATGCAGGATTGTAAAATCATGGCAATCATCGAAAAGCTCAGCCATGGTTTTACTGATTTCATCAAGGCTTGCTTGAGGGTTTGAAAGGTCTAACGTATTTTTATAAAAATTAAAAGACGATGTGTTCATGACCTCTGCAATTTTACCAAAAATATTTTTGCGCGTGGTTTTAAAATTTTTAAAATCATCATCCTTGGCTAGTGTTTCGAGTAGCTCGACTAAATCGTCAGCCATAAAACGATATTCATCGGCAACGGGGTGTGAGGGGGGAAAGACTTGATAGGCAATTGCCCAAGCACCGAGCGCCTCGGCGACTTCGGCATCATGGTTAAGCTCAAGCGCATACGCAAGGCGGATCATTGGATGAAAAGCGCCACCGCTGATCCCGGGCATCAATTCGGGTAGATATTCTTTTAAAGTTGCCGAGATGCCTTTTTGTTGAATTTCGTTTAGAAAATAATCAGCATAAGCATGGTTAAAACGATGTTGACCAAGGTTTTGTTTCCAGTTAGCAGACGTGTATTTTTGAATGATCGGGCCTTTTGAGGGCAGGCGTTTGGCGTAACGGGTATAAAAACGTTCGAGTTGTTCATCCGTTGCTCCCATTTTGCTTAAAGCGATAAGCGCCATTGGTAGGTGGCTGGACATATGATTTTTTGTAAATTCCGCCTTAAAACGCAGGCTTTTATCGATGAGTTCTATACATTTTTTTGACATAACAGCAGTAAACCTCAAGCCGGCCTAAAGTGCAAGGAAAATAATGAGGGTTATTTACAAGTTTTCATTAAAGTTCAAGAAAAGAAAATATCTTTAAACCCTTGTTTTGCAATAAATTTATAGATATACTTTAAGTGGGAAGAACTATAACAACTATGTGCTCATAGTGATCTATCATTCAGATAGCGCCCAACGGATTTCTTTCGTTGTTCTGGCGTTGACAATATTATTGCATTTTGTTTTTACCGGTGTTTTCGTAACAGAAACACGGGCCGAGGACATTATGACTGCGCAAGCAGAGCATTCGGCGCCACAGGGCGATTTCGAAAACGGGGATGCTGTTTCTAAAATTGAGCAACCCCTAAACACTCACAGCCAATCCTCAGAAAATATAAAATATGTTGAGCGCGCGGAAGAAGATCTTTTGATCGTTGCGTTGTTAACGGGTAAAGCGCTATTAGATCCAGGTATCATCATCTATTCGGATGAAGAAGATTTATTGTTACCCTTGAGTGTTTTTACAGAATTATTACAATTCCCGATTGATGTTGATCCATCAACAGGAGTTGCGCAAGGCTGGTTTTTAAAACAGGAAAATACATTCACCCTGCGTCCTCCTTATAACAAAGTTACGATCAAGGGGGTCGATCAGGCCGTTAAGGGCGGTGTGGTTGAGAACCATATTGATGATATTTATGTCAGCAAAGCCCTTATTGAATCGTGGTTCCCGATTAATTTGACGCTGAATTTTAACGAATTACGGCTTTACTTAGAAACGTCGGAAGATCTGCCATTTGAAAAGCTGGCTAAACGACAAGCCCGCTGGGAAGCGGTTCGAAGCCAGACGGGAAACCGCGTTGGGACTGAAATTGGTGAAGACGTTATTCGCCTGCCTTACAAAAAATTCATGCCCCCCGTGGTTCAGATTAATGAAAGCGCCACAATTTCAGAGGCCAGTGATAAAAAGGTTTCAAACACAACACATTCTATCCAATTACAAGGAGACTTGGTGGGCATGAATATGCGCGCGGGTCTGGGTTATGCCACAACAACAGATGGCGAAAATGATTTCCAAAGTGCCACATTTACGCTGTCAAAAGAAGATTTTGAAGGAAAAATTGGTGATAAATTACAAGCAACACGACTTGAAATTGGAGATGTTACCGCAAAAAGTATTCCGCTGTCGGGCGGACAACAACGCGGACGGGGGATAACATTTGACAATACACCAATTAATTTTGTTCGAAATCCGAATGAATTTATTATTGATGGTTTTGCGCCGGTGGGTTGGGATGTTGAGGTTTACCAAGATGAGCGTTTATTAGATTTCCAAACTGTTGATCAAGAGGGGCGTTATTCTTTTGATGCGCTACCTTTACGTCAAGGATTTAACCTTTTCAGGATTGTAATTTATGGCACAAATGGGGAAGAAGAAGTTCGTTCAGAACGTTTTTATCTCGGAAGAAATATGGTTGAGCCGGGTAAGTTTCTCTATGATTTTTCAGCATTACAGTCTTCAACAAAACTTTTTGATTTTAGCAAAACCCGCGCGTCAGAAACCCCGCACACACTTTCTTTATTTGGTGAGTATGGGATTAATAAAAATCTTTCATCAAGTATCGGTTATTTCCGTGGGCCTCTTGGTCAAGGTGTTGTTGATGGTATTGGGGGTGGGCTTCGGATGTCATCGACCCGAACATTTGCCCAAGCCAATTATTTTAGAGATAAAAGTGGTGCTTATTCGGGTTTATTTGATTTTAAAGGAAATTTGAGCAAAAATTTATCTTGGTCCTTACTCCATGAACGCCACAGTGGTTACGAAGAGGGAATGCATACAACATCGCAAAAATCCGAAGCGAGCCTTTTCCAAAATTTCTCGTTAAAACTTTTCCCACGTGGCAGTTACACCTTAAAGTATAAGGATGAATTATTTGAATCAGGTACAAGCCAGCAAACTGTAACAAACCTACTTTCCGGTGTGTTTTTGGGTATGAATTTAACCAATGAACTGCGTTATATTATCCGGAGCAATACAGACGATAAAGAGGTTTTGGGAACTCTTACCGTTCGGAAACGTCTGCCATGGGGGAATATGCGGGCGCGGATGAATTATCGACTTAAAGAAGTTGAAGAAATCGAAAATATCGAAATTCAATTCCAAAACCAGCTCGCAAAAAACATCTTTTTAACCTCGGTTTTAAATCAAACCCTTGGAGATGATAAGGAAACACTTTTATCAAATAATATCTCTATTCAATTAGATAAAGTAAAACTTGGTTTCAATAGCTCGCTTTCCGATCAAGGTGATAAAAGGGTTGGTGTTAATCTGGCATATAATTTTGTACCGCAAAATTTACAAGGCGATTACAAACTTACAGGAAGTGGCGGAGAGTTAAATTCCGGGCGTGTTATCATTGAACCGTTTTTGGATAAAAACCAGAATAACATCAAAGATGGTGATGATGAAATACTCGAAGGTGTGGTCTTTAAAAACCGTCTACGGGGAAGCAAAGCAGTCTCAAACGCCCAGGGTCAGGCGATCTTACCTAGTCTCTCCCCGAATTTGGTGAATAGCATTTATGCGGACCTTAAAACATTACCAGACATTTATATGGCGCCAACCCAAGAGACCATAAAGATTTTGGGTAAATTAGGTATCAATGGCCCCGTTCCCTACCCTGTCCATCAATTGGGTGAGATCAGCGGACAGCTGAAAACCCGTGATCCCAATACTTTAGAAATTATTGAACTTGCCGATGTTCGTATCTTATTAATTGACGAACACGGCGAAGAAGTGGCGGAAACCTATACCGAATATGACGGTTTCTACTTTTTCCCATCCCTGCCTATGGGCACATACGAGATGTTCTTCCCAAAAGCGCATGCTCTTGATGCGTACTACATAGGTCAAGGGATGGGGCCCACTTTTTCACTTGGAATGGATAACAGCGAACTTCTCGAAGTTGATATTATGGTGTTACCCGAAGAAATATTATTTGAAAAGGAGGTCACCGAAGAAAAATTACGAGATGCGCAGGTAAAACAAAATCAATATGTCGAGCCGGAGAAAGATGAACATGGTTTTTATAAATCATTGATTCGTTAACGTGGTAAAAGCATGCCTACCTAAAAAGATAGGGTTTTGGCGCGTTTGGCGTAGTTTTAATGAAATTTAGCTAAAATTTTAGGTAATACCCCTGTATTCAGGTAATTTTCATAGTTTGTTAATTTTTATAGGGTTGAATTGAAAGGGTAGTCTGAATAGGATTCTATTTGGGGTACCTTGAACCCTGATCTTCTTTACTTTTGATTAGTTGGTTTTGGTAAAAAAAACAATGTTATATACTATTATATGTCTGGAAAGGAAAAAAAATATGTTTAGAACAAACAAGAAAATAATGGGCTTAGCTCTTGCAGCTGCAGTAGCATTACCAATGGGTGCTTATGCCGCAACAACAAATATTGAAGCAACAGCAAACTTTTTAACAGCGATCACCTTAGGTGGTGAAGTAAATATGGACTTTGGAACAATTGAATTTGCAGCCTTACCGGGTGTTGGTGATACCGTGACGATTGGTACAGATGGAACTTTGGCTTTTGCGGGGACCTTTACCGGTGCGGCAACAGGAACAGCCGGCGGTGTGGATATCACGGCAGGAACAGATACGTCAACTGTTGAAGTTTTCTGTGATGCAAGTGCAACCATGACCCGTGTTGGTGGTGGATCAATTGATGTTATCACAATTCAAGCAGACGCAGAAAATGCAACTTCTGGCGCCGGTGCAGGTAATAACTGTAATGGTGTTGGTGGTGCTGCGGCAACAACTCTTGTACTAAATGTTGGTACATTAGATACATTTAACTTTGGTGGTCAGATTGATGGCGCAACGGCCGCTGCATTTGTTGCGGGAAGTTATAGTACAGCAAACGCTGGTGGGGATAACATCCAAGTGGATGTATTCTATCAATAGATTGATAGAATAAATTATCTTCCAGGCATATTTTTGAGTTATGCTTCTTTCTCTCTTTTCTTAAGGGCTTAAAGAGAGAAAGAAGCCCTCAAAAAAAACAGCCTCTTGAGGAACAAGTGGATTACTGCTGGGTAAGGTTTAGATATGAAGAGAGAGTTATTTAAATCACAGGTCTGTTTAAAAATAATGCTTTGTGCGTTGTTTTTGGTCACGGCATCGGTTCAAACCTTTGCCGATGATGGCGAAGTCGAGCGTCGACAAACGCGTTTTTATATTGATGCAAAGGTGAATTTTTTATCTGCGGCTTATGTTTATGTGGAACATGAAAAATTTATTATTCCCAATATGGATCGGACGTTTTTATCGGGCAAAACTTTTAAAAAAGATACTTATATATCCGTGCATGGCATGCCGGGTGAGGAAGTTAACGTAACCTGTCAAGTTGATCACAGCTTTAACAAAAAAATGAAAACATTACGCGCCAACCGAGATTGTGCCGGTGAAAAACAGGCTAAGATTTATTCTGCAATTTCTGGGCAGAAAATTGATAATCCGGTAGAAATATCACAGGACATGTTAGCAAAGGGTGAAGAACAAGAAAGCTTCATTTCATTACAGGTTTCATATATCTAAAAAAGCGTAAGGTTTAATTCATTATATTTACCCAACCACTTGGTTGGGTGTTTTTTTTGGGCAGAATTAAATCTTGGGCTTCGGGAAATTCACTTAACTTTTTAAATAAAATACGACCATAACCATCAATAAGACCATTAAAACCAAAATTGCTGACACGGATTAATGGCAATCCCGTTTCAACGGCACGTAGTCGGTCGATATAAAAATTTTGTTGCCGTACAATAGTTTGACCTGAAAACCAGGCTTCATTTGAAAGGTGGACAATAAAATCAGCATTTAGCGCGTGTTGAGCAGTGTATAACGGAAAAATATTCTCATAACAGTTTAAAATCAATGCTGTTCCGATCTGGCTTGTTTTTAACAGCGGGGGCTGTTTAGCGCGTTCAAAAGCAAGACGTCCTTGCAAAAGCGTATCATAGGTTTGTGTGAAATAAGGCATTGGCCAATATTCACCATAAGGCACCAGTATTTTTTTATCCGCACGGTTTGAAGAAAGCCCTGATTTGTTAATCAGAATAGCACTATTATAAAGCATATCTTGGTGACGCCACAGAGCACCCGTTAAAATTTCGGGTCGCGCTCGTTTTGTAATTTGTGTCACGGCGGCAGGGTGTTCATTTATAATGTAAGGTGTTGCAGTTTCTGGCCAAATAATCAGCTCAAGGGGCTTTTTCTGGGGGTCCGATGTGATGTTGAGATAAGATAAAAATGAATTTAATTTACCTCGTTCATTTTGTTTTGCTTTGGCGTCGATGTTGGCTTGGATCAGGCGAATACGCGCCTGAGTAGAGGCATCTTGTGGCGGCGCATTTTCAAGACGAAAATAACCAAAAGTAAACCACAAACATAATAAAACCAGTGCTGGCATCAGCCATAAAGGTTTACCAAAGAGATAAAAACAGCTTGAGCAAATAAAAATTAAACAAAAACTTATCAGATAAATGCTGCCAACAGAGGCAAGTTGAATAAGGGTGAGATTATTGGCCAGCGCATAACCCGAAAGGTGCCATGGGAAACCATATGCATAAGGAAACCCCTCCATAATTTCGGCACTCAATAGGATTAAGCTAAAACATAATGGCATAAAAATAGGGGGTATTTTAGGCATTAACGCCCGAAAAAGCAAAAAACATGCCCCGTAGATAAACAGACCAGCGATAAAAAAGAGGCTCATTGCCGCCACGGATAAACCATAAATGATCCACGGATTTGTGTAGCTTGCTTCAAAAAATTGGCTGGTAAGGGTGATTCCCCATGAAAAATGGCTAAAAATGATGCCAAGATAATAACAAACGCCGATAAAAAAAGCGCAAGATCCGGATTGTGTTGTTCTTAGAAAAAAGATCAAAAAACAAAAAATCGGTGCGAGAAGAGGCCAGAAAAAATAAGGCGCAAAACCCAAAATACTTACAAATCCCAGACCAAAAGAAGCCAAGCAAAAACAATGAGAAAAATTCAATTGTATGCGTTTGGGGTTGAAAAAGGGGTTGTTTAGCATTATATAAAGAGTCTGCCCTTGAAGTTTCTAATTTATGAGATACTTATATAATGAAACAGTTGAATAAAAAAGCCCCCTATTTTTTACGTGTTTCAAGCGTCATGGTTATGGTTGTTTTGATGGTTTTAGTGACAACGGCAGATGCAACGCCGACAGTTAACCTTACCCAACAAACAGCGATGGACTTTAATACCACTGAGGTGGCAGGAGGCGCGACAGGCACAATCACAATTGGAACGGATGCAAATATCTCATATAACGGATTTTTTTCTGGCCCAGGCATTGGCACGGCAGGTTCGTTTTTAATGACGCTTATTTTTGGAACGGGTAATACCGTTGCCATCGAATGTGATACAAGTGCAACTCTGACGGATGGGGGGGGGAATACAATAACATTAGATAATATTGAGTTTGTTGTGAGCTCAGGTAATCGAACAACTTTTGGTGCAGGGGATGGCTGTCTAGGCATTGGCACATCAACAGGAACATATGTCATTAGTGGTTCGGCGGCAAATCGTACGGCTTTTATTGGCGGTTCTTTAAATTTAACGGGGGGGTTACCGTCCGATGGAAATTATTCAACAGCAAATGCTGGGGGGAATGCAATTTCATTTAATGTGATCAGGCTTTAAAAAGGTGTTTATTATAAACTAAAGGATTAGCAAAAGCGGTGATCTAAAAAAAATCTCTCTCAAATGGAATATAAACATTACTTTTCCTTTGTTTTCAGTATAATAAAAAGGTGGTTTTAGGTAATCTTGGTAAAAATTATGAACATAAAAAAAATATTACTTTCTCTTTTCGTACTCGTGGCGGTTGTTGTGTCTACAGTGGGGTATTCACAGGCTCAGACAAAAAGCAGCATTTTATATGTCGCCCCTCATCGGGTGGTTATTGGCGCAGGGGTGAAGGTTGAAACAATTAATGTTTCAAATAAGTCTAATGAAGCGCGGCGTTACGATTTGCAAGTTATCGATCAAGTGATGACGGAAGATGGGGTAACACAACGTCAAGACACTTTCCCTTATTCTGCAAAACGTATGTTACGATTTGTGCCAAAACGCTTTACATTACAACCTGGTGAACGCCAAGTTGTTCGGGTTATGGCACGCCGAACTAAAGATATGGCGAGCGGTGATTATCATAGTCACTTGTTATTCCGTGAGATTCCATTAAAGAAAAAACAAGTTGCGGATCTTGAAAAAGATCGCAAAGAGGCCAACACGAAAGGCGCAGCAAGTTTTGAAATCCGTGCATTATATGGTCTTGCCGTGCCGATTGTTGTTCAGCAAGGCGCTTTGGAATCGGATATTAAACTAACAAAAATAGATGTTTCTAAAGATGAAGCCGGAACCAGTTTTTTAAAGGTTGGTTTTGCGCGGACAGGGAATTCAGAAGCCTCAGGCCTTTTGAAAACCGTTTATTTTGCACCGGGTGCAGATCCAGTTGAAATCGCCACAGAACAATGGGTTAGAATGTACCGTGAGGTTGACACGATTACCAAGACGTTAAAGCTGAACCTTTCGAAAGGTGAAAGTTTATCTGGCGGTAAAATTGTTATGACGTTAACGCGTGGTGAGGGTGAAAGCGCCGTTGTGGACACAATGGAAGTGATGGTTCCATAGCTTAAACTTTAGATTAAGCGACTAAGAATTCAGGAATGGCGTTTTTCGTTTAAGAGGAACGCCGTTCTGCTTGTTTGCGCTAAACTGTTGAAGGGCTTATTTCAAAAAAATCGGTGGTTTTGAGACTATTAGCTAAACAGTCATGAATTGTTTTAGGTGCTTTTGGCAAGGATCAGGGATCACAGCCGTTGCCGGAGTGGGGGTGTGATATTGTTACTGTAACGCGCTGTGATATCCGTTTGGGGTGATGTTTCCCGTCCCTAACAACATATTTTTGGTGATAATTATATCGGTGTGCCTCACCATAATATGCTGAAGAATGTTTTTAAGCTCCCGCACGTTACCAGGCCAATGGTATTCTAATAATAACCGTTCCGCACCTGAGGAAAAAGAGCGCGAGGGCAAGCCACCTGCATTTGCAGATTGATGTAGAAATGAACGTGCAATTTCAAGCACGTCATGGTCTCTTTCTCTCAGGGCGGGGAGGTGTATCGGCATAAGGGAAAGCCGATAAAATAAATCGTGTTGTAATAAACTATTTGGGGTGTTTGAGCGGTGAGCATCAGTGCTGGCACAGATAATTCGAATGTTTGATTGATAAATTCGATGAGAGCCGCGTTTTTGAAAATGACGACATTGTAAAAAGCGTAATAATTTAGTCTGGAGCGGGAGGGCCATTTTATCAATTTTTTTTAAAAACAGGGTACCATTCCTGGCATGTTGAACAGCACCATCCTGTGCCTGTAATGTTTTTATAGAATCCCTTTGGACATCACCAAAAAGCTTTGCTTCTAATAAATCGGAGGAGATTGTGGCGCAATTAATTGCGATGAAGGGTAATTTAAAACGACGGCTATTCGCGTGGATATATCGGGCGCATAATTCTTTTCCAGTGCCGGTCTCTCCTGTAATGAAGACATGAGCATCGTTTGCTGAGGCGCGACCCAATGTGTAAAAAACATCTTTCATCGGATCGGAGGAGCCTAAAAAATCATTATAAAGCTGAGTTCGTACCAAAATAAAACCTCGAAAATAAAATATATAAATACAAGTATAGGTTGTAATATAGTTTAAATATAATATCAATAAGTGTATAAATAATTAAAAAAAAGCCACCCTAATTTCTAGGATGGCTTTTTTGTTTTGAGTGTGGGGGTTATTCACGTCCACCCATCAAGTTCATTAAAAATTGGAACATCATGATAAAGTTAATATAAAGGCCAAGCGCCCCCATTGTTGCCATTTTATCATTTACATCCGAACCATAAGACAAAGAATAGCTTTGTTTGATCCGTTGTGTATCAACGGCGGTTAGGCCGGCAATAACAACAACCCCAATAATCGAAATTGCAAATTGTAAGATGCTTGAACCTAAAAAGATATTTACGATCGACGCAATAAAAACACCGATAAAACCCATGAACAAAAAGCTTCCGAAGCCTGTCAGGTCTTTTTTAGTTGTATACCCATAGAGGCTTGTTGCAGCGAAAGCAGAGGAGGTGATAAAGAACACACGGACAAGGCTTTCGGCGGTGAATAATGAAAAATACACCGAAAAGCTCATGCCAAATAAGACCGATAGACCGTAAAACCAAGTTTTAACTTTTGAATTAGACATACGGTAGACACGGGCGGGGCTTAAACCAAACCATAAAATGGCAAGCGGTGCAAAGGCAACAACCCAATGCAGCGGTGTTCCAAAAATTAAGTTAAATAAGGCTGGTGTATTTGCAACAGCAAAAGCAACAAAACCAGTGACGGCAAGGCCAAGACACATCGTGTTATAAACCCGTTGCATATATTTTTGCAGACCCGCATCAATTGTTTTGTCCGATGACATTGTTTTGCTTGTCTGGTAGTTCTGTTGTGGTTCAAAACTCATTTGAATTCTCTTATCTATAGTTAATGAACAAAATTGTTACCCTACAAATATAATACAAAAACATTATCTTTCAATGAAAACTGGGGATAAAAGTACAAATTTGCAACAATATTACATAAAATAAGTGTGTCGGAGGGGAAAAGATTATTAATCGGATGTATTGCTAAAATAAAAAAAGCTAATATCGGATCTTTTTTTGTTCCATACTGGATTTTAACGCACACAAAACTATATCGTTTTTTTAAAAGCGGTTTGAGGTAGAAATTATAATTTTGAAAAATAAAGGGCATCATGGAAAAAAGAAAACTTGGCAAAAGTGATTTATCAGTCAGCCTGATCTGTTTAGGCACAATGACGTGGGGAGAACAAAATTCAGTAGACGAGGGGTACGCACAAATGGATTATGCTGTTGATCACGGCATTAACTTTTTTGATACTGCGGAGCTTTACGCGATCCCCCCAAAGGCAGAAACATACGGTCGCACCGAAGAAATAATTGGTGAGTGGTTTAGAAAAACAGGGAAAAGAAATCAGATTATTCTGGCATCAAAAGTTGCGGGCCCTTCAGCGGATTTATCATGGATTCGGGGCACGAATAATTCATTTGATCGTCAAAATATCGAAACAGCATTGGAGGCGAGCTTAAACCGTTTGCAAACAGATTATATTGATTTGTACCAACTCCATTGGCCCGAACGTTCTGTGAATAGTTTTGGCACATTAGGATTTAATAATCAGGAAATTCGTGAAGCAGAAACAGAAGGTATGTTAGGAGTTTTACAGGTTTTAAGCCGTTTGGTTGAAGCTGGAAAGATTCGTCATATTGGCCTTTCTAATGAAACAGCGTGGGGGGCAATGACGTTTTTAAATTTGGCAGAGAAACACGGCTTAACGCGTTTTGTTTCGATTCAAAACCCCTATAATTTGTTAAATCGGTCTTATGAAGTTGCTTTGGCCGAGGTTTCATTGCAAGAGAAATGCGGGTTGCTGGCTTACTCGCCTTTGGCGCGAGGAACCTTAACGGGTAAATATCTTGATGGCCAACTGCCATCAGGTTCTGCGCGGGCAATTGACAACCGTAAATCACGGTATTCACATAATCGGGGTGATGAGGCAACGGCGGCGTATGTGGCCTTAGCACAAAAATTTGATCTTGATCCCGCACAAATGGCCATTGCTTATGTGAATCAAAAACCTTTTGTAAGCTCTAATATCATCGGGGCAACAACGTTAGAACAATTAAGCACAAATATTGCGGCACATGATTTATCTCTTTCAGAGGAGCTTCTTGACGCAATTGAGCTTGTTCACGCAGAATATACTTATCCATGTCCTTAAAATTTGAGAATAAAGCGAGACTAAAAAATGGTGAGGCTTTTTACAGCGCTTAAAATACCAGCAGAAATTTGTGATGAACTGCACAAGATGCAATATGGTATTGAAGGTGCAAATTGGATGCCCCCAGAAAATTTCCACATTACGTTGAGTTTTATTGGAAATGTAGAGGACGAGTGGTTAAGCAAGGTTAAAACGGTGCTAAAATGCGTTGAATGCCCGACTTTTGAGCTCAGCTTAAAAGGGTGTGGTATTTTTGAACAAAAAGCGGTCAAAAGCCATTTATGGGCAGGCATTTCAAGGAATAAAATCCTGCAAGAGCTTAAAAAACAAATTGATTTAAGCTTTGATGAAATTGATCTGCCGTATGTTAAACGAGATTATGTACCTCATTTGACTCTGGCACAAATACGGCATGCGTGTCCGTTTGATATAAAACATTATTTGGCGCGTTATTTGGATGTTTATTCAAAAAAATTTTTAATAGAAAATTTCACATTATTTCAAAGCCATATGAGCCAAAAAGGGTCAATTTTTGAAGAAATAAAAAGTTTTTCTCTAAAAGGGGCTTCCCAAAATCGAATCGACACTGTACATTCATAAAATACAAAAAAACAGGCGAATAATTATCGAAGCGAAGACGAAGATTAAGCCCTGTACGGATGCCTAATATTCAATAAAAACAAGAACTTATCTAGTGGTTTATATTCATAGACCACGCCCCTAGGCTTCCGCCCGTATCTTAGGCAACTTTAAGTTGTTTGGATAAAAAATATACAATTTTTAAGATAGTTTTAGTCTGATAGCTTGCGCCAATTAAAGGTGTTTTTTTAATTATAGAAAAATGAGATTATTCTCGAAATTTAGGGGCAATATAAAGACAATGATAGACATATCAATGGGGTTTTAAATAATGTCCGATAACCAACAATCTGGGTTTGGAGTTAAAGAATATTTTGGCATAAAAATTCTAAAAGATGGCACATGGCTTCATGAAGGCCAGCCAATTAAAAGAATGTCGTTGGTGAAATTATTATCAACGGTTCTGAAACGGGACAATGAGGGATTTTATTGGTTGCAAACACCCGTTGAAAAAGGCCAAATTGAAGTCGAAGATGTGCCTTTCGTTGCGGTTGAGTTAAAATCACAAGGCACGGGCATAAACCGTCAAATTTCATTTCGAACCAATATAGATGACTGGGTGACGGTAGATTTTCACCATGCCTTGTCTGTGCATTCAAACACAAAAACATCAGAAATTTTCCCCTATGTGATGATCCGTGATGGTTTGGAGGCTAAATTATTGAGACCTGTTTATTATCATCTTGTTGATTTGTGTGAAGAAAATCCTGAAAAACAAGGGGAAATGGGAGTGTGGAGCTGTGGCCAATTTTATCCAATCGGGAATGTTTCATAAAAAAAAGATGATTGATGCAGGAGACTTCAAATTAAAATTAAAAAATTATAAACCCCGATTGAGGGGTTTAAAAGAAGTTGATTCTGCGAAGCTCCGTCCAGCTTCCGTGTTAATTCCGATTGTGAATATTCAAACAGATCCTGCGATTATATTGACAAAAAGAACAGATTTTTTGTCCGTCCATGCGGGACAAATTTGTTTCCCAGGTGGCAAAAGAGAGGCGGAAGATCATTCAAGCCAAGCAACGGCTTTGCGTGAAACGGAAGAAGAAATTGGCCTAGACTCTTCTTTTGTTGAGATGGTTGGTCATTTAGATTTTTATCACACCATTTCCGGTTTTTCAGTATCACCGATTGTTGCTTTTGTCCGTTCTGGTTTTCGAATTAAACCTGACCCAACTGAAGTTGAGGAGGTTTTTGAACTTCCTCTACACTATATTTTAGAAAAAGATCGTTTTGAAAAAGGCATAATGAATTATAAAGGTACAGAAAGAGAATATTATCTTTTGCATTATAAACAGTATAAAATCTGGGGTGCAACGGCGGGAATGCTTAAAAATCTTTGTGACGTTATACAATAAAAATAAAGGGTTAAGGTAGCAATGAAAGCAACGGGTAAAATTAATCTGCAAGCCTGGATGGCTGACCCAGAAACATGGGAGGTCATGAAAGCATTAACCGATAAAGGTGGCGAAGCGCGTTTTGTTGGCGGTTGTGTTCGAGATTCTATTGTTAATCGTCGTGTTTATGATGTTGATATTGCAACGAGCTGGCACCCTAGTGAAGTTATCGAACGGCTTCAATATAGAGATATCAAGGTAGTGCCAACAGGTATTGATCATGGCACGGTAACGGCAATTGTTGATGGTAAACCTTTTGAAATTACAACGCTGCGCCATGATGTCAAAACCTATGGCCGGCATGCTGATGTTGAGTTTACAGACGATTGGATTCAAGATGCCGCGCGACGTGATTTTACGATGAATGCGATATTCTGTGATCTTGATGGCACACTTTATGACCTTTATGGCGGTGTAGAAGATCTGCGTAATGGCCACATTCTTTTTGTCGGGGATGCCGAAGAAAGAATTATGGAGGATGTGCTTAGAATTTTAAGGTTTTTTAGATTTTATGCCCATTTCGGTAAAGGTGAACCCGATAAATCTGCGGTCAAAGCGATTAAAAAATTTGCGCATCTGATCCCCAAACTTTCCGCCGAACGTATTCATCATGAAACCCTAAAGCTATTAGAAGCCGAAAAAGCACATCAAGCGTGGCATATTATCGTTGATCAAGGCATTTTGCCACATTGGTTACCAGAGGCACAAAACGTTGATGTTTTGGGGCGCTTGATTGACCTTGAGCAGGAATACAATACAAAACTTTATGCCATTCGTCGCCTTGCGGCCTTATTACCAGAAAAGGCCAAAGTCGTTAAAACCGTTGCCAATTATATGCGTTTATCAAAGGTGGATCGCCATAATTTAGAGCTGATGTGCCAATCTGATCTAGGGGTAAGCCTGCAGATGTCCGAAAAGGATATTCGACAGTTTGTTTACCGTTATAACAATGATGTTCTACGCAACCAACTTTTGCTGGTATCTGCGCGAACGGATCAAAAGGAAAATTTATTAGAGCTTTATCATTATGCGACCAGCTGCCGTTTACCTGAATATCAACTGTTGGGACAAGATGTTCTGGATCTTGGCATTACACCGGGTCCGCAAGTTGGAGATTATTTAAGGCAAGTCGAACAATGGTGGATTGATCAAGACTTTAAACCCTTGCGACGTGAAAGCTTAGATTATTTAAAAAATATTGTTCAGGTGTAGCTGGAAAAACATAAAAAACCTCCTCATTGTTTTTTTGAGGAGGTTTTTTTTATTTTTGAAAGAGCACCTAGGTGTCGATATTGGAAACCTCAAGAGCGTTACTTTGAATAAAGTCGCGCCGGGGTTCAACCACATCACCCATAAGGGTTGAAAAGACCTCTTCGGCAACTTCATCATGTTCCACACGCACTTGTAACAAAGAACGGCAGTTCGGGTCGAGGGTTGTTTCCCATAGTTGATCAGGGTTCATTTCACCAAGACCTTTATAACGTTGGATCGATAATCCTTTACGGCCATCAACCAGGATTTCTTGGAAAAGATCTAACGGACCGGTTATTTTTTTGGTGTCTTTGTTATCATAGGCGAGTTTTCCATTGCCTGCAAAAAATTCGGTAAGTGTTTCAGAAGCATTGGCAAGGCGTTGCGCCTCAATGCTTTCAAGGGCTTCCGCGCTAACGTCAATATGGGTTTCAACACCTCGTGCAATACGGGTGAAGATAAAACCACCATCTTCAAGGGCTTGGCCTTTCCAGCCTTTATCCACTTTAGATGCCAGCTCGTTTAAACGTGTGGCAACAACGCCGGCAATTGCATTTGTGCGGTTGTCAGGACTAACCCCTCCTGCAATAGCAAGTTGTTCGATAATTTGACGGTTTCCGACATGTTCGTTAATGACATCGATATTTTTCACGGCATCTCGGGATGTAAGAATAACTTGGCGCAGGTCCGATCCCATAATGGTTGATCCATCATGAGCTTCAAAACTTGCCCGGTTCACAACACTATCAATTAAAAAGTCTTCAAGTTCACGGTCATCTTTTAAATATTGTTCACTGGATTTACCGCGTTTGACTTTATAAAGCGGTGGTTGGGCAATATAAAGATAACCTTTGTTAATAAGTTCGGGCATTTGGCGGTAGAAAAACGTTAATAATAATGTCCGGATGTGAGAGCCATCCACGTCCGCATCGGTCATGATGATTATTTTGTGATAACGGATTTTTTCGATATTAAATTCTTCGGGTCCAATGCCGGTACCTAATGCGGTAATAAGTGTTCCAATTTCTTGAGAGCCAAGCATCCGATCAAAACGGGCACGTTCAACATTTAGAATTTTACCACGTAGAGGCAAGATAGCTTGGTTATCACGAGAGCGCGCTTGTTTTGCAGAACCTCCAGCGGAGTCCCCTTCCACAATAAAAATTTCAGAAATTGCCGGATCTTTTGATGAACAATCGGCAAGTTTTCCGGGAAGGGATGCAATATCAAGTACGTTTTTGCGACGCGTAAGGTCTCGGGCTTTCCGTGCAGCTTCACGTGCTGTTGCGGCTTCAATAACTTTTCCAACAATTTTTTTGGCATCATTCGGGTTTTCTTCAAACCAAGAAGAAAGCTGTTCCCCCATAACAGATTCTACAACAGGGCGCACTTCGCTGGAGACAAGTTTATCTTTGGTTTGACTTGAGAATTTAGGATCAGGCACTTTAACGGATAAAACACACGTTAATCCTTCCCGCATATCATCACCGCTGAGTGAGACTTTCTCTTTTTTAAGAAGGCCTTTTTCATTTGCGTAACTATTGATGGTACGGGTTAATGCCCCACGGAAACCGGCAAGATGTGTTCCGCCATCGCGCTGTGGAATGTTATTGGTAAAACACAGGGTGCTTTCGTGGTAAGCATCGGTCCATTCCATTGCGATTTCGACAGTAATGTCATTTTGTGTAGCTTCAAAAGCGATTGTGGGTTGGTGGAGTGTATTTTTGGATTTATCCATATATTTAACAAATTCAGAAAGCCCCCCTTCATAATGGAGGACGGTTGTTTTACCGTCTGCTTTACGTTTGTCAATAAGCTGTAAATGGACACCTGAATTCAAAAAAGCAAGTTCGCGAAGGCGTTTTTCAAGCGTTGAAAAACTGAAATCAGTCATGGTGAATGTGTCAGTGGAGGGTAAAAAACGAACCTCTGTTCCTTTTTTATCACCTTGAGGGCCGACTTCTTTTAAAGGAGCAATAGCAACACCATCTTCAAAACGAATAAACCATTCTTTGCCATCGCGCCAAATTCTGAGCTCTAACCAAGAAGACAGGGCGTTCACAACGGATACCCCTACACCATGTAAACCTCCTGAAACTTTGTATGAATTGGAATCGAATTTACCACCCGCGTGAAGCTGGGTCATAATAACCTCTGCGGCAGAAATACCTTCTTCGCTGTGGATTGCAACCGGTATACCCCGACCATTATCACTAACAGAAATTGAGCCATCAGAGTTAAGGATTACTTGTACGTCATCACAATGTCCGGCCAATGATTCATCAATTGAGTTATCAACGGCTTCATAAACCATGTGGTGCAAACCTGAGCCATCATCGGTGTCTCCGATATACATTCCAGGACGTTTTCGAACCGCATCAAGACCTTTAAGGACTTTAATGGAATCTGCGCCATATTCTTCTGTATTATCCGGGCTAGTTTGTGTTTGTTCCGACATGTAAAAAACCTTTATTTTTCAAGTATTTCTAAGTGTTATAAACTATAGCAAATTTTCAACTGTAAGGGCAGTAAAAACCGCAGAAATCTTCGAAAAAAATGGTTTTTTTTTGTTTTAGAAAGAGGGTCAGCTTAACGTCAGGATTGAAAGCAAAATAGAGCATAAAACAATACCCATTCCCGATACAACATTTGCGTCTTCTTTGTGCCCGACTAACTTATAAGCAAGAGAAATCCAAACCGGAGCTGTTAGGATTAAAGCGGCAACGTAAGCCGGATTTTCCGCAAAACTATTCGCATAGTTTTTACAAATCATGTGAGCCATCCAGAAAAATGTCAGAATAAAGCTGACAATAAGAATTTTTTTGAGGGGAGGTTTAGGGGTGTTTTCTTGATCTTTCGAAGGTTGAGCCTGCCATAGAAAAAATCCAGAGACGGGAATTGCAATTATTGTTTGAACAATAATATAGGCAAAAACACCACTATGCAGTGAGGAGTTATCAAAAGCATATTTGGCCAGCGCCATGTTTAAACCATACCCGGCAACGGCAGGTGAAATTTTAAAAAAAACGGCTTTGGATATCGGGCATTTTTTTAAGTGCGCCGCAAAATAAACACACCCAAATAACGAAAGAAGGATACCGGATGATTTATAGGGGTGTTCAAAATATTCAAATAACAATTGGGGGTCAAAAATAAACCAGACAAAAAAAGCCACCCAGAGCATTAAAGGTTGTAGCCGTGCCGTTACCCCGGCACCGTAAACGGCTGTGATATTATAAAGCCGAATATCACCGAGCGAAGCTAAAATACCTGTTACGGCAACGGCAATGTAGAAATTTATATTGTCGGGCCAGTTGATATAATTCAAAAAAGGTAGAAACCCGATCAGGATAAAAAGCCGCATCCAAAAAACCAAAGTGTGCCCAGGAAGTTTAAAATACTGATTAACCAGATAAATGCCTGCCGAAACAATCGCGGCAAGAAAAGAAAGAATGATCCAGAGAATATCGATTTGCATTACGGATTAAGCAACTTCTTTGATAGAGGGAGTGACACGAGAATGGTTTACATCAAAAAATTGAGCGTCATTTCGGAGATGAGAAAACAAACTTTTATCCGTTCCGGTTAACCAACATTGCCCTTTTAAATTTTGAAGGATATCAAATAAAGCCCCGCGGCGCGTTGCATCAAGATGTGCGATAACCTCATCTAATAATAAAAGAGGGGGATGTCCTTTTTCGGCTTTGGACAAACGAGCATTCGCAAGCATGATAGAAATTAATAAAGCTTTTTGTTCACCGGTTGAACATTGATCGGCGGGCATATTATGCCCGTTATGAAAGACATTAAGGTCGCTTTTGTGAGCGCCAAATGACGCCCCGCCAATCGCGGCATCAATCATACGTGAGGCGGAAAGCTTATGTTGAAGTTCCTCTTCGACGTGTAAGGCTGGTTGTGTATCCAAGGCGGTTTCAAGCCAGCCTGAAACCGAAAGTAGAGGAACGGGAAAAAGAGTTTCTTGGGTATTTAAGGCATAGGCGGCTTGTTGAAGCCGGTTAATCATAACCTGTCGTGAGGCAACAATGGCAACACTGGTATCGGCGATCGTTGTCTCCAGGGTTGTGAGCCAAACGGGGTCTGGTGTGATATCAGGAGATCGTAAAATTTTCGAACGCTCACGAATGGCTTTATCTAAACGTTGAACTCGACCGACATGGGCAGGGTCAAAATTAAAAACCAGCCGGTCTAAAAAACGTCTACGCGCAGAAGGGCTATCCAGAAATAAACCATCCATTTGCGGCGTGAGCCAAATGGCTGATGTGTAATTCGCAAGTTCGGCTTGGGATCTAGCGGTTTCCCCATTGATACGGATAATACGGCGGTTGTTTTTACTGTCTTGTCCCGTACCAATTTGGATTGTTTCATCAACGGTTTCAAATTCCGCAGATACAGCCCAATATTCGGCAGGAGACGCATTATGGTTTTTAAAAGCATTCAATTTGGCATTACGCAGGCCTTTACCCGGGGTCAGCATGCTGATGGCTTCTAGTAAATTTGTTTTACCTGCACCATTAGGCCCCGTTAAAATGATAAGCCCGCTTTCTGTTTCCAGACGTAATGCCGAATAACATCGAAAAAGCGAAAGATTGAGTTTTCGAATGGCTAGTGTCATGATGCGTGTATATTTCCTTTTGAATTAGGCTTAATATAGCAAACTTTAAAGCGGGATACACTAGTAAAAAACAAAGAGAAACATAATTTTATTGACATAATAATTGTAATTTTATATAACTGTTGATAGAAAAATTGAAATGATCTGAGTCTTTAGAGGTAAAAAATGGCAGCAAATGATAATAATGGTAAAAAATTGACGCTTGGTGCAAGCATCCGAGAAGAATTTAATATTCAACTGACCAAAAAGGAATTGATTGAATACCAAGTAACGATTCTAAACGATAAGCTTAAAAATCTTTCTGATAATGTTGTTGCAGATATTTGTCAGTTGGTTTCTGAAGTTAATTTGCCAACAGATGAAGATGAAGAAGTTTTAAATGAGGCTTTTGTTCGGGCGAAAATGGATGGCAAAATTCCATTACAAAAACAATATGACCTTGGGAAAATTGATCATATCAATGATGTCCATGCCAGAGCAGGGCAAACGGAAGGTTATCTTGATTTACATCGGGTCTGTAAAAAACATGATGTTGATATTGTGATGATCCCAACTCAGGATGGAAAAATTATAACAATCCTATTACCGTCAAGAGCCTATGGGAGTCTAAAAGGGCAAGCCCCGTCACGCTACCCTGAACCGGAACAACTTGATCCAAATTACCAGCCTCCTGTGCCTCAACCACAAGGTAAAGACCAGGTTGAAGTCACAAAAAAATTCAAATTATAAAATAAAAAAAGCCCCGTAAATCTGACGGGGCTTTTTTTTATGTAATGGCGTTTGTCGTCCAATCACACACGCATTGGCATCAGGACGTATAAAGAACTGCTATCACTGGTATCTTGAATGATAGTTGGTGAGGCAGCGTCTGATAAAATAAGACGGCAGCCGTCCCCTTCAATTTGTTTAGTCACATCAATGAGGTATGCTGAATTAAAACCAATTTCAAGGGGGTCAGCATCAAACCGAACTTCGATTTCTTCTGTGGCACTGCCACTATCTGGGCTGTTTGCGGAAAGGGTCATCGTTTTTCCGCCAAGTGTTAACTTCACAGCCCGTGATTTTTCTGTTGCAATTGTTGAAACACGATCCACAGCGCTTGCAAAAAGGCTGGGATCAATTTCAAGAATTTTAGTGTTATTTTGAGGAATAACACGATTGTAATCTGGAAATGTACCATCGATAAGTTTTGTTGTGAGTACAATATGGTCAAAATCAAATTGTAACTTTGTTTCTGAAAGCTGGATGTTGATATTATCGGCAGCTTCGTCAATTAATTTGCGAATTTCATTGATGGCTTTACGCGGGATAATAACACCAGAAATATTTTCAGCCCCTTCGGGAAGGGGCATTTCAAAACGGGCAAGACGGTGACCGTCTGTTGCGACCGCACGCAGAACATTTACGCCTTCTGTTTCGGCGGCATGAATATAAATACCATTTAAATAGTAACGTGTTTCTTCCGTTGAGATTGCAAAACGTGTGCGATCAATTAATGTACGTAGATCTGCCGCAGGTAATGAGAAAGTGTTTGGCATATCATCATTGCCACTCATTTTAGGGAAGTCTTCCGTAGATAAACATCCTAAGCGGAAGGTTGAACGACCCGATTTGATCGTCATTGTTGTATCCCCAACAGGTAAATCAAGTTCGATATCATTGTCATCGGAAAGTTTACGCACAATGTCGTATAACGTATGCGCGGGAACGGTTGTCGCACCAGTTGTTGTTACAACGGCCTGTACAGATTCAATGATTTCAATATCCATGTCTGTTGTGCTTAGGGAAAGAATATTTTCCTCAGCGCGTAAAAGCACGTTTGCTAAAATCGGAATTGTATTGCGGCGTTCAACAACAGAATGTACGTGACCTAATGAGCGGAGTAATTCTGCACGAGAAATCGAAAACTTCATAGTTTGAGCCTCATTGTGTGGGTTGATGGAAATTTTACGGAATTATAACATGGTCCCCTCGAAACCCAAGCTTTTTTTAGGCAAAAAATTGAATAATACAGGGGTTTTTTGGCAATATTATAGGGTTATGTATAGGTAAAAGAAGTTATGTGCGCTTTATTGTGTTTTGAGGTTATATATGAACTTATTTATAGATCTTGGGGTCGTTGATAACAGGTTCTAAACTCGCCAAGAAAATTTGAGCCATTTTAAGAGCGTCCTTGGGTGTTGAGACCATATCTTGCCGGAATTCAGGAATAATTGACGGGATATTGTTCCCTTCCGCGTGGACTTCAATTGTATTGTTGTAACGTTTATCTTCTTGAATGGAATAAGGTTCGTTATCTCCGATAACAAAATCGGGGTTGTGGGCGCGCAAATTTTGAATAACGGTTTGTGGAACGGTTGCATCTCCTCCCCATAAAAGACCAATATGCCAAGGTCGATTAAAACCATCCATAATCGGCGTAAAACTGTGAACAGAAATAATAAAAGGGTTTTGTCCGCGGTCACGAATAGCCTTAAGCAGCGCTTCAATTTTTTTGTGATAAGGACGATAGATTTCATCAACACGGTGTTGACGGTCTGCGGGGCTTAAATTTTGATTGCGTGGAATAGCAATGTGATCACTGACGGCTAAAATAGATCCTTCGTGTTCTGGCCCACGGTTAAGATCAATAACTAAACGGGAATAATTTGCTTTGATCATTGTTGCATTTAATTTTTGGCTCAGATAGCGCCCAATTTCTTCGGTGCCAATATCGATGCCAATATGTTTGCGGAGTGTTTCGTCGGTCAGGCCAAGTTGATTAAGGTTTTTGGGAACGGCGTTACTCGCGTGGTCGCAAATAACAAGACAGTTTGAGCTGCCTTCAGAATTGCTTAATTCGTAGGGGAGCGGATCATGTTCTGTAAGTAATTTTGTTTCCATGCCTGTTTTCTGTGTTGTGTTTTTATTTTGTTAAAATCGGCGACCTATTTTAATATCACGATGGATATAAACAGACATAATCAAACCAAAGCCAAATAAAGCTGACATCATTGCTGTTCCCCCATTCGATACCATAGGTAGAGGGACTCCTACAACAGGAATTAAGCCCATAACCATTGCGATATTAATAAAAATATAGAGCGAGAAGTTAACAGTAATCCCTAAGGTAAGCAAGCGCCCAAATTGGTTTTGGCACCTTAACCCCATAAGCATGCCGTAAAAAATGGTTATTGCAAATAAGGTCAAAAGAGCAAGCCCGCCAATCAACCCCCATTCTTCTGCAAAAAGAGTGAAAATAAAGTCGGTTTGTTTTTCAGGTAAAAAATTAAGTCGACTTTGTGTCCCTTGCAGAAAACCTTTTCCCGTTAAACCTCCGGAACCGAGAGCGATTTTTGATTGCATAATGTGATAACCAGAACCCAGAGGATCTGCTTCAGGATTCATAAAGGTCAGAATCCGTTGTTTTTGGTAGTCATGTAAGAATTGCCAAGCAATCGGCACCGCGGCAATAGCACCGGCAATCAAAACCCCAAACATCCAATAACTGACACCGGCTAAAAAGAAAATAGCACCAGCAACCATCATGATCATAAGGGCGGTCCCTAAATCAGGCTGCATTAAAACCAGAGCTGTAGGAATAAGAGGTAATAAAACAGGCCGAAGCAGAAAAAGCGGATAACGCACATCTTCCAAGGTTGTGTTGCTGAAAAATTTAGCAAGGGCGAGGGCGACGGCAATTTTCATGACTTCTGAGGGTTGTAACAGCATAAAACCAAGATTAATCCACCTTTGAGCTCCCATACCCATTTGGCCTTTAACCTCAACGGCAATGAGAAGTAATAAAACAATTCCGTAAATCCAATAAGCAAAGCGGAGCCAAATACGGGTGTCGATAAAAGCAACAACTAAAAAACCAACCATTCCGGCGGCAAAACGAATGGCATGTTTTTTAGCCCAAGGGTCAAGGTTTCCTCCTGATGCGGAATAAAGGCACATAAACCCAACACCAGCGATCATGGTGATTAAGATGATATAAATCCAGTTTAGATAAAGAAATTTATCCACTAGTCCTAAACGCGTTTTGGCAAATTCAGGCTGAGAAAGAGACATTTTATAATCCCCCCTTAATCGTTTGTGGCGGTTTATTAATTGGTTTAAAAATCTCACCGGATATTTTGCGTTGGGGGTCGCGTTTTTGAACCTCTAATAAAATGTCTTTGGCAACGGGGGCGGCGGCACCTGACCCGCTGATGCCATGTTCAACAATAACCGCACAAACATAACGAGGCTTAGAAATTGGTGCGTAACCTACAAATAAAGCGTGGTGGCGATGTTTCCATGGCAGGTCTTTATTTTTAATACCCGCGGCACGTTGTGCCCGGGTAATACGTTTAACTTGAGATGTTCCCGTTTTCCCCCCCATTGAAAAACCCTGTTCGTGAATAGCAGAGGCGGCCGCGGTGCCTTTTTTGCCGGTTGTTACAGCATTCATGCCCTTTTTGATTAAATTCAAATGATAGGGTTTAATGCCGATATGAGGCCACCTTTCACGAGAAATTTTTTCATCACCAATAATCCGTGTTATCCGAGGTTCAACAGCATAACCTCCGTTGACGAGTCGAGCTGTCATTGTTGCAAGCTGTAAAGGGGTCGTCTGAATATAACCTTGTCCAATACTGGCAACAACGGTTTCGCCAATTTGCCATTTACTACCAAAATGACCCCGTTTCCAAGCTTTATCAGGAATAAGCCCTGGGGCTTCACCATCAAGTTCAAAATTAAGTTTATGCCCGAGACCAAAACGTCGAGCCATAGCGGCGATTTTTTCGATGCCAACTTTTTGGGAAATATTATAATAAAAGGTATCACAGGATTGTTCTAAAGAAGTAACAAAACCAACTTTGCCATGTCCACCGCGTTTCCAACAGTGAAAGCGATCCCGCCCAAGATCAATAAAACCTGGGCAATTTACAGTATGCCCACCGAGGACAGCCCCAGATTCAAGCGCGGCGAGAGCGGTAATCATTTTAAACGTAGATCCGGGCGGGTATTGACCCGAAATCGCTTTATTTGTCAGGGGTTTGCCGGGGTTCGCAAGCAACTCCTCCCAAAGCTCCGCTGAGACACCTTGCGTGAAAATATTGGGATCAAATCCCGGGCTTGAACAAGAGGCGTAAACATCACCTGTATGTGCGTCCAAAATGACGGCGGCAGCACTTTTTTCTTGGGCAAGGCGGTTTTGAACAAAAATTTGAAGTTCGGCATCAAGGGTTAACATGATGTCCTGACCATGTGTACTTTCGATGCGCTCTAACTCCCGGATTTCACGGCCTGTTGCGTTAATTTCGGATTGGCTTCGCCCTGCCGTTCCGCGCAGCTGGCGGTCGAATTTTTTTTCAATGCCGGTTTTGCCAATGCGAAACCCGGGAAGGCTCATTACGGGATCACCCGTCAGTTCAGATTTACTGACAAGGCCAACATAACCAATAAGATGGGCGGTGGCATCGCTTAGCGGATAATTTCGGATTTTACCTTCTTCAATAAAAACACCAGGCAAATCTGGGATGTTAACTTCAATTTTTGCCATTTGTTGCCACGTTAAATTTTCTTTGACAAGTACGGGAGTAAAAGAACGGTTGCGTTTTATATCTTTTAAGGCTTTGGCTTTGTTATCTGCGGTAAGGGGAACAAAATGGGCAAGATTTTGAAAGGTTTTTTTGATGTCTCGGGCTTGTTCCGGTACTAAAAAGGCTCTGAAATTTTGCGTATTGATGGCAAGAGGGACACCAAAACGGTCTGAAATTTTGCCGCGCTCAGCAGGTAAAAGCCGCATGCTAATTCTGTTCTTATCAGAAAGGGTTTTATATTTTTCTTGTTCGTTAACCTGGAGGTAAGCAAGACGAGAACCCAGAACACCAAATAGGCCTAACTTTAACCCCGCCAATATCGTGGCGCGGCGAGTGATGCTTTTATGTCGATCCATTTCTTGATTCATGAAAAGGATACTACACAAGAGCCTTTAAGAGTGTAAGGGGTAATTAATCTGAAGTGTTATTTTAAGGCAGCTGTTTTTTGTCTGGAGATAAAATGCGGTAGCTTAAATAAAGCGGGTGGATCATAAAAGGGAAAACCATAATCCCCAAAGCGGTGCTGGCAATAACCGGGCTGAAATCAACAAGCTTAAAGTGAAAAAGGCTAAATAACGCCCAATTCATAAGATTAATCCCCGAAACAAGTAGACAAAAACCCCACCATGTTAAAAGGAAGGATTGGTTAAAAAGGAAAACACGCTGGGTTTTTGTTAACCATTGGGCAATTAAAAAAAGCAAGGCTGTCTGACCAAGTGGCAAGGCCGTGATGACATCAATTAAAAGGCCGAGCGAAAAAACCATCGGGGCGGAAAGAGTCTGCGGACGATAAATAGACCAATAATAAATACCCATAAGTAAAAATGGTGGGCGGATATCGTCTATTTTACCGAATTGTAATGGCACAATACTTAAAAAAAAGAACAAGAGAAGCAGGCCAAAAAAAGGGCTGTAGCGACCAATTTGATGGATGAGGAGGGGGGTGCCATTTTCCTGCCAATCGGGTTTAGAGCGCATTAATCGCTCCCTTCGGTTATTTTACCACTCACCAAACTGGGATTAAGCTGGGTATCTACAACCTGAACATGGGTGATCTGGCGAAGGTTTGCATGAGGTTTGACAAAAATGCCTTCAGGGGTTGATTTTACAACCGTACCAATGGGTAAATCTGCAGGTAATAGGCCACCATAACCAGACGTCACAATACGGGACCCGACTTCAATGCTGATATCGGGCGGCAAACGCTCAAGTTTTAGAAAGTCTGTATTATCGCCCGTAAGAATAGCGCGGTGAAGCGTATTTTGAATAAGCACAGGGATACGAGAGTTTAGGTCTGTAATTAACAAAATACGAGCCGCATTATTCCCAGCCTCGGTAATACGACCAATCATACCGTTAGCCGACAAGGCGGCTTGGCCTTTTTTAACACCATCATTTTGGCCGACAGGAATAAGGATGCTTTTGACAAAACTTCCGCCAGAATCGGCAATAATACGGGTTGTCAGATAAGAAAGGTCAGGATCATTTTTAAGGTTGAGGAAATTACGGAGACTTTTATTTTCAGCCTCTAAATGAAGCGCCGTTTCATACCATTGTCTAAGCCGTTTATTTTCTTCGGTTAGGTGAAGATTTTCAGCTTTAATCGCCCGAATGTTTGTAAACCCCGTAAGGGTATCAGAAAGCGCAATAAAGGGGGTTGAGACAACATTTATGATCGGGGCGGTTGTATCTAAAATAAAGAGGCGGATGCTTGCTGTAATGTCATTATTAATACGACTGATTAATAACAAAGACAAGGCAAGCAGAATAAACAGATAAGGTAAAATTTGAAGAGACAGGTTTTTAAAAGGAATGACAATCCCATCAATTTTTTTATGTCTTTTGTTTTGGTTCACGTGGCTGCCTGTATCTCTTTAATTGTCGTAACATTTATTATATCAGGGAATAGGGGGGTTAGACAAATAAAAATCTAGCAAGAGGTTATAAAATAGAGATAAAAGCGCAGATTATTTACCTAATATGCGCTGACTAATACACCGCGTAGCGTATCCATTTCTTCAAGGGTTTGCCCGGTTCCAAGCGCAACACAAGACAAGGGGTCATCTGCGATTGAGACGGCAAGACCCGTCGCATAACGTAACACATAATCAAGATTAGAGAGTAAAGACCCTCCACCTGTCATTACAATTCCCTTGTCAACAATGTCCGCGGCAAGTTCAGGGGCGGTATGTTCTAGCGCTCCCTTAACGGCATCAATGATTGCGCCAACGGGTTCAGCAAGGCTTTCGGCAACTTGGCGCTCGCTGATAACAAGTTCTTTGGGGATACCGTTCATAAGATCACGGCCTTTAATTTCCATGAGGCGACCCTCACCATCTTCGGGAGGACAAGCAGAACCAATTTCTTTTTTAATACGTTCTGCCGTGCTTTCGCCGATTAATAAGTTGTGTGTGCGGCGAATGTAAGAAATGATAGCTTCATCCATTTTATCGCCCCCAACACGAACGGATTGCGCGTAAACAATCCCCCCCAGAGAAATGACAGCAACTTCAGTGGTACCACCACCAATGTCAACAATCATAGAACCCGTGGGTTCGGTAACCGGTAGGCCTGCACCGATAGAGGCTGCCATCGGTTCTTCGATCAACATAACTTTTCGAGCCCCCGCGCTTTCTGCGGAATCTTGAATAGCACGTCGCTCAACAGCTGTTGAGCCAGATGGTACACAGATAACCATTTGAGGAGATGCAAAACTGCGGCGATTATGAACTTTGCGAATGAAATGTTTAATCATTTCTTCGGCAACGTCAAAATCGGCAATAACACCATCCCGTAAGGGACGAATAGCCATGATATTTCCAGGGGTGCGACCGAGCATCATTTTAGCTTCGTCACCGACAGCTAAAACCTGTTTGCGACCATGTGCGACAGAGATTGCAACAACAGAGGGTTCGTTTAATACGATACCTTGACCGCGTACATAAACCAATGTATTTGCGGTCCCTAAGTCAATCGCCATATCTGCGGACATCAGCCCAAGGAGTTTGGAAAACATAGCTCAGCCATCTGTTTTAGTGTTAATCGTGTTTGTCTGTGCATAGTTATAACAAAGAATAAAATTGAATACCACAAATTAAGCGCCCAACTTTAATTAAAAAGTGGGCACTTTTAAATTCAGAGTATCGTTGTAATTTAAACGTTAGCCTTGACGTGCTTTAAAGCGAGGCTTTTTCTTGTTAATTACGAATACTTTGCCACGGCGACGTACAACTTGACAGTCTTTGTCACGGTTTTTTAATGTTTTTAATGACGATGCTTTTTTCATTTTCTTAATCCGAATCTTTAAAACTCTTAATCCAATGCCAATCTCAGACCTCGGGAAATTACTGACTTTCCGGAATGATGTCAATTATAAATTAGGATCTTTTTTCTGATTTTATCGGAAATGCAGGCTTTTTAGCCAATAAACAAAATAAAAACAATCGGAATTATGGGAATTACTTGTGTTTATATTAATATTATGTTAATTATTGTACCCAATATAGGCAGAGTGATTCTGCGTATAAAAGTGGATAGTTAATTGCGTTTAAAAAATTTGAGGAAAAAAACCATGAGTGGTTTCATGAATAAATTTACGAAAAAGATGAAAAAGATGTCGGGTCAATTTGGCGAAGTGGCAAAAGCTGTAAAAAATAAAGATTTAGACCAAGGGTTAAAAGCAGCAAAGGTCCTTCAAGATGAGGTAGACCAAACAGCATCAAATGTTGGTAACGTTGTCCGAGATGCCGCGGTTGATACTTTAGCTCAAGGTAAAGTGGTAACGGATAAAGTTGTTGAAAATACAAAAAAAACAGTTAAAAAGTGGACACCAAAAAACAAATAACGGTCATATAAAATATAATTAAGGCCATATATAATTAATAGGTTAAATAGAGGAATAAAAAAATGAGTTTTCTAGCAAGAATGATTGTGAATACGCTGAAGGGAAAAGCGGTTCAGAAAGTACAGAAGTCTTTTGTTGAAGGCGGAGGTATTAAAGGGTTAAAAGAAAAAGCCGCTGATACGGTTGTGCAAGTTAAAAGTACCATGGGTGAAGTTGTTGATGCCGTAAAAGAAAAAGACCTTGAAAAAGGTACAAAAGCCGCAACAGCAATTGGCCAAGGTGTGGGCAGTACGGTTAAATCTGCGGCAAATTTTGCAGTCGGAACGGTTACAGACATTGTGACAGATACAACAACAACAGCAAAACAGTTGCAAAGTGGCACAAAAGAATTTTTTAACGACGTTTCAGAAAAATCTGAAAAATTAAAGTCGGAAAAAGCCAATGACAATACTGTGTCAAAAGAACAAGAAAAAACAATCGTTAAAACCCCAAAAACACCAGGACAATAATATAATTAACTGGGGTAATAATATAATCAACTAAGGTAATAGAGTGTAAAAGGAGTGTAAGGTAATGGGTTTTTTAAAAGAAGGCGCAAAGTGGGCTGCAAAATCCCTGATGGCAACGGTTGTTGTTGAAGGTGGTAAAAAAGTAGCTAAAGAAGCGGCAAATACATATATCAAAAAACAGGGTAAAAAAGCAGGTGAAAATCTGGCAATTAAGCTTGCTCAAAAGGCAGGCCTTGTTGAAAAAGAACCCGAAAAATCAGATGTGGAAAAAGCATTGGATTTTAGTGGAAGTCTCGCAAAAAAAGCTTTTTTTAAGGTTAAAAGCAAAGTAGCAGAACAAGATGATAATGAAGTTGAAAGTGTTGCAGAAAATACGGAAACCATTGAAATTGAGGCTGTAACCCAGGAAAAATCATCTGTTTCTGAAAGTTTTTCAGAGCAGGCAGATAAATTATCAGTAACCGCAAGTGAAGCTGCGGCAACTGTAAAAGCAAAAACAGAAAATATTGGTAAAGTTATTGGTGCTTTTACCAAGGGTTTAAAAAATAGCAAATAGATTAACCGTCTAGGTATTAAAAAAGGCCTGAGAATCTCTCAGGCCTTTTTTTTTTATTCACTAAGTTCATACTTATTTAGAATATTTAACAACAAAACTTGTACGTTTAGTTAATTCTTTGAGCTTACTGGCGCCAACATAAGTGCAGGTTGAACGTAAACCTCCTAGAACAGCCAGAATAGTATCCTCAACGGGGCCTTTATATTCAATCGTTGCGACGCGGCCTTCACTGGCACGGTGTTTGGCAACACCACCAGAATATTTATTCATCGCTTCCGTTGAGCTCATACCGTAATAATCTACTTTAAAGTCATTTTCTTCTAGCTCAGCTTGTTTTTCTGGGCTTAGGCATTCTTTGTGTCCGGCAAGCATACCGCCGAGCATAACAAAATCCGCGCCTGCGCCAAAAGCTTTGGAAACATCTCCAGAAGTACGGCATCCACCATCGCCACAAATTAAACCTCCCACGCCGTGTGCGGCATCACCACACTCAATAATCGCTGAAAGTTGAGGGTAACCAACACCTGTCACTGAACGTGTTTCACAGACAGAACCTGGGCCAATACCAATTTTGATAATATCAGCACCGGCAATGATCAGGGCTTCGGTCATATCGGGGGTCGCAACATTTCCGGCCATCAGGAGGACATCGGGATGGTTTTCACGAACTTTTTTAACAAAATCGATGAACGCTTCGGTATAACCATTGGCAACATCGAGGCAGATTTTATTGATCCCTTTCGATTTTAAGGCATCCATTGTTTGCTTGATACCGCTGATGTCTTCGACAAGGCCAAAGCTTACAAAGTTATAATCGGCATTCAGGTCTGCCGCGACAAGTTGATCAAGTGTGTAATGTTTATGAATGGCTGTGAACACTTTATGTTTGGCAAGTGCCGCGGCCATCTCAAGAGTACCCGTTGAATCCATATTTGCAGCAATAATGGGCACACCGCTGGTTTCAGAAACACAATGTGGTGTCTTAAAGGTACGGACAAGGTCAACATCGGCACGTGTTTTTAAACGCGTTCGTTTGGGTCGGATGAGAACATCATCAAAATCCAATTTGCGGTCGTATTCAACTCTCATGGTGAATTTCCCCTTCTGAGTAATTTTTTAAACTTTCAAACAATGTGAAAGCACTTTTTCGGGGGTGTAAAAAAGAAGATCCAGAATCAGAGCTTTCTTTTTATTGTTACCTACAGAATGGAGCTTTGCCAAGTAAAGAATGAAGGCAAACGGATATTCTTTATATTTACGGCTAAAGATATCAAATCGGCACCTTGTTTCAGGTGCCGATTTGATAGGGTATGCGGTGTCTTAATCTATTTTTTTAAAGTCGATTTTTTTGGTTTTGATGTTTGCGGTGCCGCTTTTTTTTGATTTTCATTTGCGGGTTTACTTTCAAATGACTTTTTTAATTTGGCTTCTGGCGCTGGCGCTGGTGCTGGTGCGGGCGCGGGCGTTTGGGTTGTGGCCGCAGGCTTAGATTTAACATCTTTATTTGCAGGGGATGCTGGGGCTTTTTTTGTCCATTTTGGCATTGAAGGCACAAGTGTTTTTAACGCTTGAAAACCAGCGATCATAATCCCTGCGGTCCATAATTTAGCCTCGGCAACAAATGCTTTGCCCGTAACAACAGGAATTTGTAAAAGCGCATGTTTTGCAACAAGTGAATTGGGGTGATGCATGCGGCGTCTTTTTATTCGCGCGGGGCTAAGTGATTTTACGAATGCGGAGCCTGTTTTAAATAGGGTCGTGGCGGTGCCGACAATCGCCAGAAGTCCAACGGGTAACGCAAGCGCCCCACCAACAAGCCCGCCGACGGCGCTTGCTGCAATAATGGCAGGCGTGGCGGCAGCAGAAGTTGCAGCAAAAGCAACAGCGGCGCCCATGCCAATCAATGCGGTGGGTAATGTAAGAAGTTTAAAACGTTTTTCTTTAGAAAATTCAAAATTAATATCGCCCATAAAATATATCCTTTATTTAAAAATGAATAAAAAGTAATTTTCTTAATGGCTTAACATATTGTATTTGCGGGCGATTCTCAAGGTAAATATAATTTTTTATGACAAAGGTGTTGGGTTGTTTTTATTTTAACGCATTTTTTTTGTATTTGCAGGTTATATTGCGTTAGAGAAAAGGGTGATTTTTTGCTCTAGTTTATGGCGTGTTTTATCATCTATAAAAGCGGCCTTAATGGCATTTTGTGTCATTTGTAAAAGATCATGGTTTGTGAAACCAAATTCTTGCTGCGCAATTTCATATTCTCGGCCAATTGAGGTAAAGAAAAATGGTGGATCATCACTGCCAAGTGTGACGTTAAAACCTGCCTGCCAAAGTTTTTTTATCGGGTGGCTTTGGTAATTGGGGTAAACATGTAAAACAAGGTTGCTAGAGACGCACACTTCGGGCGTGATATTTTGGTGTGCCATTTCGGACATCAGCGCATCGTCTTCAATAATACGAACCATGTGGCCAAAGCGCGTACAGCCGAGTAAATCACGGACCTTACGAATGGATTGCGGACCTGCGGCTTCTCCGGCGTGGGCTGTCACCTGAAGTCCTGATTTTTTAGCAAGATCAAACGCAGGTTTAAAGTCGATGACCTCATAGGCATTTTCGTCTCCCGCCATGGTAAAACCTGTCACCAGAGGATGCGGATATTCAACCGTTTGTTGAGCAACATTTAAGGCGCTTTGTGGGCCATAATGACGGACACAAGAAGACAACATGCGGGCTTCAATCGTAAAATCTTTCTGGGCTTTTTGGATGCCTTTGGCGATGGCATCAACCATTTCAGGATAGCTGAGTCCCACTATTTTTCCGTGATCAGCGGAGATAATAAATTCAACATAAATGACATTTTCAGCCGCGGAATTTTTAAGATAGTCATAGCTAATATCAGTATAATCTTGGGCGCAAGAAATGACTTTGGTGGCCTCATCATAGGCGCTTAAAAAACCTGTTAACGATGCGGCGGCAGATCCGTCATCTTGCCATGTATATTGTCCGTTTTTGTCAAACAAGGTGTCCGGTAATGAAATTTTATTTTTTTGAGCAAGCGATCGAACCATATCTGGAGAAAGGGTTCCCTCGAGATGGACGTGTAATTCTGCTTTTGGAAGTGTTTTAACCATGCTTAACCGCGCTGTATGATAAAAGGATATTTATGTCCCCTTTATCATACGTTTTTCGGTTAAAGTCGCAATTAAAGACTTTGAAAATGTGGTCTCATTTGAATAAAAGGATAGGCCGCTTTTTGGATCGCTTGAGATTGAACATTATAGAGTAAATCTAAAACAACTTGGTGTTCAGCGGTTTTTAGAGCTTCTTTTTCATCCGGTTCTTGCGATGAATTTAAAATGGCACCTTCATTGATCATTTGTTGCATATCATCGATCAAACGGTTGACGTTTTCTAATGTGGAGATCAAATAGCTTAAATGTTTGGAAATGCCCTCGGTTTGGATTTTTTGTAAAAATTCTTTGGCGTTATATAAGGTCTCTTGATGATGGTTTTTTGACCAGTTTTCAATTTTATATTCTGAGTTAAGTTGCATCGTGATCATTGTGTTTATTCCCCAAATATTGAATTATTTATTTTTCATAATCAAGGATATTATGTGAGTCGCTTTAAAAATTCGTTAAAATGTTTTTTTTGATTTTTTATCTATATAAGGTTTTGTTTTTATTGTGTTTAATTTTTGTTTAAAAAAAATCATAAATTAAGGTTAGACACGTTCTTAGATAAAAATCTACCAAAAATGGAGGGTATTAATGATGCTCGTGTGCGGCTTCTTTAAGTTCGCTACGGGCTTGTTTAAAGATGGAAAGCGCAGAGGAACAGAATAAAAAGGAAATCAGCAGAGCAACTGTTAAATCAGGCCACCTTGTATCGGTGTAATTTACTAAAAAAGCCGCAATAATAACCCCAACATTACCAACAGCATCATTACGACTGCATAACCAAACCGAACGGATGTTGGAATCGCCATTACGGTATTTATACAGCAATAAGACGCTAATGACGTTGGCAAGGAGCGCGGCAACGGCAACAGTCCCCATGATAGGTGCTACGGGTAAGCCTTCAACAAAAACGCGATAGAGTGTTTCACTGAAAACCCAAAGTCCAAATAAACCGAGTGAGGCGGATTTGAAGAGGGCGGCCGTTGCACGATATTTTAAAGAGGCACCAATTACCCAGAAGCTGATAAGATAGGTAACGGTATCGCCTAAAAAATCAAGAGCATCGGCACGAAGAGCCATAGAGCTGGCCTTAAAACCAGCAGTGATTTCAATAAAAAACATAGCTGCGTTGATAATAATAACCAGCCATAAAATGCGTTTATAAGATTTTGATAAACCTTCGAAGCGTAAATTTGTTTGGCTACAGCCACATTCAGACATGATGTTTCCTGACATTGATTTATACAAAGCTAGCAGTTAAGACAACGGAAAACTATTGATTTTTGGATTTAACAGCAACCGCTAATACTTATACGCAAAAAAACAGGGAATAGATCACTATCCCCTGTTTTGAATTTGGTCAAAAAAGTGATGTTAGAGCGTAAAGCCGGGGCCACCTGGGTTGATTGGACCTTTATTGTTGCCATTACCGTTCATTTTTTCACGTAAACGCATATCTAGTTTTTGAGCGCTTTGCATGAGCTTCATCATTTTCATTTGTTCTGGAACCGTAGGATCTTGAGCATCTTTCATCATGTCTTTTACCATGTTTGAAAGCTCAGGGTCAGAAAAAACAACTTTAACTTCTGGTGGAAGTTTGGTGTTGTTTGTCATCACAGAGGCAACATCATTAAAAGCTTCGTCAAAAGGTTTCTGGCCTGCGGCTTGTAATTTGTTCATTTCATCTGCTGTGAAATATTGTGCCATCATGTTAAAGATTTTGCTGAAATCATTATTATTGTTGTTCATGTAAAAAACTCCTTGAAAAAAATCAGTTTATATAAAATTAGAGGCGCTATTATTAGCACCTCTAATTTGTTATGTCAATATAGAGCTTGAAGTAATACTAAGCCGCTGCCGCAGTACCCATTTTATTTTCAAGATTTTCAATAATTTTATCCATAAAAGCCTGTGTGTTAAGCCATTTTTGCTCAGGGCCAACAAGCAGCGCAAGATCTTTTGTCATGTGACCGTCTTCAACCGTTGAAATACAAACTCTTTCAAGGGTTTCTGCAAAGCCAACAACTTCGGGCGTTCCATCAAAGGTACCACGATATTTTAGGCCACGTGTCCATGCGAAAATAGACGCAATCGGGTTTGTTGATGTTTCTTTACCTTGTTGATGTAGGCGATAATGACGTGTCACGGTACCGTGAGCGGCTTCTGCTTCGACGGTTTTGCCATCGGGCGTAAGTAACACAGATGTCATTAAACCAAGGGAACCAAAACCTTGAGCAACGATATCGGATTGGACATCACCGTCATAATTTTTACATGCCCAAAGGAAACCACCATTCCATTTAATCGCGCAAGCGACCATATCATCAATAAGACGGTGTTCGTAAGTGAGACCTTTTTCTTCAAATTGAGTTTTAAATTCAGTGTCAAAAATTTCTTGGAACAAGTCTTTAAACTGGCCATCATATGCTTTTAAAATGGTGTTTTTTGTCGACATATAAACAGGGTAATTCATCATCAAACCATAATTAAAACAAGAACGAGCAAATCCTTTGATGCTTTCATCAAGGTTATACATTCCCATCGCAACACCTGAACCTTCGAATTGGAAAATTTCAAATTCTTGGGTGTCACTGCCGTCTTCAGGCTCAAATTTCATGGTTAGCTTGCCGGCACCTGGAACTTTAAAATCTGTTGCGCGGTATTGGTCACCAAACGCATGACGGCCAATCACAATCGGTTCTTTCCAACCGGGAACGTAACGCGGAATATTGTCACAAATAATAGGGGCGCGGAAAACGGTTCCACCAATGATGTTACGAATGGTGCCGTTTGGAGAGCGCCACATTTGTTTAAGGTCAAATTCTTCAACGCGTGCTTCATCGGGTGTGATGGTGGCACATTTTACGCCAACACCATGCTTTTTAATGGCGTTTGCAGCATCAATGGTGATTTGATCATCTGTTTCGTCACGTTTTGTAACACTGAGGTCATAATATTTTAAATCAACATCGAGGTAGGGTAAAATAAGACGATTTTTGATAACATCCCAAATAATACGGGTCATTTCATCACCATCAATTTCAACAATAGGATTTTCGACTTTTATTTTACTCATGACTTATTCTCCTTATCTAAGTTTATCGTGGTTTTGTGTATTGAAACTTTGGTTGTAAGCCATTTTTTAACGGAACGCTTGGCATCGCGAATATCACGTTTGCTCATCTCAAAATCGCGACTAAGCTGGTTTCTCGCTCGAACAAGAAAGCTTCGCGTTTCACCATAGGGGTAAGCATCGATGGCAAGTGAATACCATTTATAGGCTTCTTTAAAAGAATTGTCTTTTTTGCAAAGTGCCGCAAGGCGAATAAAACCATGTTTAAAACCTTGTCGGGCGCTTTTTTCAAATAATATTTTTGCCTGATTTGGGTCTTTTATAAAACCTCCTTTACCCTTTGAATAGAGATCGGCAAGGATAAACTGTGCGCGGGCATCACCATTATTTTTAAGGTCAATAAGGTCTTGCAAAGGGTGCAGGGCATCGGGATGACTTGCCACAAAAACAGGGTCAGAAAAAAAGGAAATTTGTTCAGCCTGAACCAATGATACGGGGTAAAACAGCGCAAAAACAAAACTAAACAGAATAATTTTTTGATAGAAAAACCGTGTCATGCTTTAAGTTCCTCAAAAAATTGTAAAGCCTCAACCAGAGAGGAACATTGTTTTAATGTTTTGCGACCATCGTTAATAATATATTTTGACGATTTGTGGTTATTTTGGTCATTAACTTTAGAAATGCTGAAGAGGGGTTGCTCATGGCTGTGTTTATAAATAGAAAAAATAGCCACATTGGTTGAGCAGTCCAAAGCATAGTCACGCCATTCACCTTTGGAAACACGTTCTCCGTACAAAGCCATTAACTGGCTTAATTCGTTTTTGCTAAAGGTTGTATTTCGACCTTTACGCCATCGCTCTGGAAATGTGAACAGCTTTGTCATGGCACCATAAAATCATTGATTTATTATGTCGGCATTCTAAGCTGAATTGAATTCATTTGCCAAGGCGTTTTATTGGAAATAAAAAGTAAAAGGAATTTATAGATGGTCTTATTAAGCCCCCCTGAGTGTCAATTTGGTGAAAAAGCGCCAGATTTTTCTCTGATGGCCACGGATGGCCAATATTATGACCTAGACCGTGCGCGCGGGGCAAAAGGAAGTCTGGTGATGTTTATTTGTAATCATTGCCCGTATGTTAAAGTCATTATCGACCAGCTTGTTGAAGATGTTAAAGAGCTTCAAGCACAAGGCGTTGGTGTTATTGCCATTATGTCGAATGATGTTGAGGCCTATCCAGCCGATTCTTTCGAAAATATGAAGATTTTTGCCGAGGCGCATCAATTTACTTTTCCTTATGTTATTGATCCAGAGCAAGATGTCGCCAAAGCTTATGGTGCCGTTTGCACCCCAGATTTTTTTGCTTATAACGGGCATCTTTCTTTGCAATATCGTGGAAGGTTTAATGATGTTAATCCTGCTCGAAAAGCAACATCAGAAACAAAACAAGAGTTATCAGCAGCGATGATACAAATTGTAAAAACAGGCGCGGGGCCAAAGGATCAAATAGCCTCAATGGGTTGTTCTCTTAAGTGGCGTAAACCTTAAGTAGAGACGTCTATTATGGCCTCTTTTTTGAGGGGCATAAAAAGAGATCTAAAACTTGAATTAAAAGATATTTTATGTTAAAAAGGTGAAGTTTTTATTATCTAAAAGAAGGCTAAGCTTAATGGGATGTGATTTTAATCAGGCAGCGCGTTATCGCCATGACCGTCAATTTCAAAATGAAATGGATATGATCCAAGCATTTGCTTTTGGTGATTTTGACCGGATCAAACAATCTCTTAAATCTGGCACGGATTGTAAATTAACACGGACATCTGAAATATATACTTATAATCTTCTGTTGCTTGCGGCATCAAACGTACAGGTTGATGCGATGGTGTTGTTGGCTAAATTTGATAACAATTTAGATTACAATCAAACAGACGGTTTTGGTCACACGGCTTTGGATATCGCGTCTGAAAGCGGAATTGGTAATGCTGAAAAAACGATTGAATATTTACGCAGCAAAGGGGCTAAAACATCAAAAGAGCTTGGGATCACAACGTTTCAGGAAAAAATGGAATCGGGTGAAAAATTGACAGTTTCTGATCTAAGGCGTAGAGATTACCTCGGTCGCACAGGGATTGTTCACCTTGCGATGAGTAAACAGCTCTCTGTGGTTGTGGAGGCTTTTATTGCAGATGAAACAGAAAAATTAGAAGTTCATGATTTATTTGATGAAGATATTTTTCAAACGGATGTGTTAACGGTTTTGGTTTTACAAGACCAATTATCGGACATATTTGATCTTCGTCTGTGGAAAAATCGTCGTAATGAATTTGAAAAAATTTGGCAAAGCCTAGACGATCACCAAAAAAAAGGCGCAGATTTCGAAAAAATTGTTGGTGGAATTAATCAGGAAACCTTTAAAGATCATAGTCGACCGATTAAATTACGGCGTCGCGATAAATAACAGGCTAAAGGCAGAAAATAATGGCTTCAAAAAAACAAAAAGTTTCAGACTTACGTGTTTTAAACAAAACAGGGTCCACGATGTTATTAGAGATGGTGGAAGCAGGTAAATTTGAAGAGCTTGTCTCCATTGTTAAAGCAGATAAAGAGGCGAACTTAACATTAGAGGACGCTTTAAAGCCAAATACCCTTGGCGTTAATTTGGTGATGTTGTTGGGCTGGCAAAATAAACTTGAAAAATTGTTTAGCGTCACACTTTGGAAAAAAAACTATAAAGAAGCACAAGAACTGATGGCATTTGTTCCGGATCAATTTATGGATCAAATTAATCAAAATAAATTATCTGCACAACTCACTCAACAGGCTCTTCAGCAACAACAAGCTGTGCGATTACGCAAACGACGCCCTAATCGTTAATATTTTTTAGCAGATTTTTGATAAATAATCGCTCTGAGGCTTGAAATTCAGAGCCATTTGCTGTTTTCTAAGAGCCTTAATGATAACGTATGGAATCGAGTAAAAGATATGGCTGATGTTTTTGAAGAAGTAAATGAAGATCTACGTCAGGAAAAAGTAGACCAGTTTTGGAAAGAATACGGAGGCTGGATTATTGCAGCGGCTGTTCTTGCAGTGATTTTTACAGCTGCAATTAATGTGTATAGGGATTGGGAAGTTAGTAAAAATATCGAACAAACTTCAACAATGATTGAAGTTATCGAATCTCAAGACGCAGGAAGCTTATCTGGTTACGCAGATCAAGCCGATAAAAACCATGCCATTTTAGCAAAGTTAACGGCTGCGGGAATGTATAAAGAACAAGGTAAAATGGCAGAAGCTGTGACGTTGTATCAAAATATCCTTCAAACCCCACGCCTTGACCCTGTTTATAGAGGTCTTGCAGATCTTATGATGGTCAGTATTGGTTTGGATACCGAAGACCCCGCGGAGCTTCATAAAAGTTTATCACGTTTGACGGATGAAAAAAGTTCATGGCGTTATTCGGCTTTGGAACTTGAAGCTTTGCTTTATGCTCGCGAACAAAATTATACTCAAGCGATTGCCTCTCTTAATCAGATTTTATCTGAAGAACAAAGCCCGCCAGCGATTCAGGCACGTGCAGAAACACTTTCAACTCTTTACCAAGTCCAAAATGGAAAACAGCCCATAAAAACGCAGCCCATAAAAACAAAGAACAATAATTAGGACATTTTAGAATGATTATTAAAAATTTATTCTCCGTACTTTTTGTTGCGGTGCTCCTTACAGGGTGTTCAACAGCAAAAAAAATATTTGGCGAAGTGGAACAGGAACCTCTTGAAGGAGAGAGAATATCAGTTTTACAATACCAAAAAGAGATTGAACCCACCCCAACAGGTCTTGCGGCACAAGTTCAATTACCGGAAGCGTGGGATAATAAATATTGGCCGCAAGCTGGAGGTTATCCTAACCATGCGATGGGGCATGTCCAGTTGCCCAGTGAATTAAAAAAATCTTGGTCCGTATCCGTTGGTAAGGGTGAGGGACGTGGCGGCCGTCGTATTTTAATTACAACCCCGGTTATTGCCGATGGTTTAGTTTTTACATTGGATGCCTATTCAAATTTAAGTGCTTATGACGTTGACAATGGCTCACGTCAATGGCGTGTTTCATTGGTTCCTGAAAATGAGGAAAAAGGCGGAGCCGTCGGGGGCGGAATTGCTTATGCGCATGGACGTTTATTTGTTACAACCGGTTTTAATAACCTTGTTTCTCTTGACCCTAAAACGGGTAAAAAAGTATGGGAAAAAATCCTTTCTGCACCAGTACGCGCGGCACCAAGCGTGGCAGGAGAACAAGTTTTTGTCGCAACTTTAAACAATAAGCTACTGGCCTATCATACGGGTACAGGAGAAATGTTATGGGATTATACGGGTTATGAAGAAATAACAAATTTACTCGGCGCACCAAGTCCGGCCGTTGACCGTAATATTGTTGTGGCCACTTTTTCTTCAGGTGAAATCTTTGCTTTTAGAACAGAAAACGGCAAGATGATTTGGGGCGATAATCTTTCAAATTTAAGCCAAACGGGTGCCTTGACCAAAATTTCAGACATTCGTGGGTTACCTGTTATTGATAAAGGGATTGTTTACGCGGTGAGTTATGGCGGCCGTATGGTTGCCATTGATGAACGCACAGGCGCACGTATCTGGCAAAGAGAAATCGGTGGATCAGAAACCCCGTGGGCCGCTGGAAATGCGGTGTATATTTTAACTTCTGATCAAAAATTAGTGGCCTTAAGCCGGCATAGTGGTGATGTGCAGTGGATTACCAAATTACGTGGTTCCGAAAAAGGTAATGAAGAAAATCTTGAGATCTGGACGGGCCCCATATTAGCAGGGGGGCGTTTATTGTTGGCGAGTAATGAGAAACGTGTTATCGAAGTTGACCCAGTGAATGGAGACGTGATTAAAAAATGGAAAACAGGCGGCAAAATTATTGTTGCACCCGTTGTTGCAGATAACACTTTATTCTTGCTAACGAACAAAGGTTCTTTGATCGCGTATCGCTAAAGACTGTGAAAATAATAAAAGAAATATAGTGAGTACCTAAAATGCCATTAACATTAGCGATCATTGGGCGACCAAATGTTGGTAAATCAACATTATTTAATCGCCTGACGGGTAAAAAACTTTCAATTGTAGATGATACACCAGGGGTAACGCGGGATTGGCGTTTGGCCGAAGCCTACCTAATGGGGGCTGAATTTAATGTTATTGATACGGCCGGCCTTGAGGATAGCTTTGATGATACAATGGAAGGCCGGATGCGCCAACAAACGGAAAGCGCACTTATTCATGCTGATGTTGTGATGTTGATGATTGATTCCCGAGCGGGGGTTACGCCCTTGGATAAACATTTTGCTCAATGGCTGCGTAAACAAAAAATGCCAACAATTCTGGTTGCAAATAAATGTGAAAGCAAGGCCGGTGATACCGGACTTTATGAAGCTTTTGAACTTGGCTTGGGAGAACCGCTAGCGATTTCCTCTGAACATGGTTTGGGGATGTCGGATCTTCTTTCGGTCTTGCAACCGCATCTCGATAAAAAGGCAGAAGAAGAAGCTGAGCTTGGGTCAGGGGATTCTGATGATGACGAAAATGATGAAGATTTTTTCGAAGAAGGTTCAGGTGAAGGTTTTGGGGATCAAAACCCTAATGAAGAAGATGTTAATCGTCCTATAAAAGTTGCCATTGTTGGGCGGCCAAATGTTGGTAAATCAACGTTATTAAACAGCTTGCTCGGGGAGCAAAGATCGATGACAGGGCCAGAAGCCGGTGTGACTCGTGATGCTGTTTCTGTTGATTGGGAATATAATGGCCGTAAATTCCGCCTTGTTGATACTGCCGGTGTCCGTAAAAAATCAAGAGTTGTTCAAAAAATTGAAAAACTTTCTGTTGATGATAGCTTTCGTGCCATTCGTTTAGCTCAGGTTGTGATTATGGTGTTAGATGGTAATGCTATTTTTGATAAACAAGATCTGCAAATTGCAAGCCAAGTGATTAGTGAGGGTCGTGCACTCGTTGTTGCGGTTAATAAGTGGGATATTGTTGAAAATCGCGAAGAGGCTTTAGTAAAATTACAGGATAAGCTTGATTTTTCATTGGCACAGTTAAAAAATGTGCCGACGGCAACGATCTCCGCATTAAAAGGGGGGCGCCGCCTTGAAAAGATGATGGATCGTGTTTTAAATACCTATCACACTTGGAATAAACGCCTGCCCACAAGCCCGCTAAATCAATGGCTTTCTGATATGCAGGCACACCATCCGGCACCTCTAACACAAGGGCGTCCAAATAAATTGCGTTATATGACACAAATTAAATCACGTCCGCCGACTTTTGCAGTTTGGGTATCGCGTCCACAAGATATTTCGGAAAGTTACAAACGTTATTTGATTAATGGATTACGTCAAGATTTTGACATTCCGGGTGTGCCTATTCGCCTTGTGTGGCGAACAAGCCATAACCCGTATGTCAATAAAAGTTAGAAATGTAACCAAAGCCGTTTAATTTTTGTTACGCGCTTTTGGTTTGAATTTCTTGGGCGCAGTAGAGGCTTCGGCAGTTTCTTCTTTTTCTGGCGCGCTATCATTATTATTTGCCACATTTTCAAAAGAATCTTTTGCCGTTTTATTGGGTTGGAACTTACGTTCTGTTGGCGCGGCTTCAGGCGCGGATGCCATTACTGTTTCTGTAATCTCTTCGGCAGGCGTTTTAATCTCTGCTTCATCTGGTGTTTCCGCATTTTCTGTCGCGTCGGCTGTTTTATTCTTAGAAAAAGACAGCTTTGCTTTTAATTTTTGGAAAAAACCGGGTGCTTTCTTTTTCTCAAGCCATGTTGCTTCAGCCGCAGAAACGGTGTTCTTAACTTCTTTATTATCCGAAATATCAGCCCAAGCTTCTTTATTCCAGTTTATAATACCTTCACGTTTAACCCAGCTAAATGCCGCCGCACCGATTGCAAGGGGAATTGTAACAGGAAGCGATAACATGCCCGTAACACTTAAACCTGCAACAGCAGAAAGGGGGTTAACAATAACAGCTCCTAAAACTGCGGTACAGGCGGAACGAAAGGATACAACTGCAAATTCACCGAGTAAGTGTTTAAGGTTTTTTGCAACAGCTTTTGTTTTTTGCCATTTGTACCAAATTTTGCTTGGTTTTGGATCGTCTTTACTAAAATACGCCATGAGTTATTTCTCCTTACATATAACGTACATGAAATTACAAATTGAGGCCATACTACATTTACATAATAAAAATGTCAAGTGTTTTTATGCAGAGAGGCCTAGGGTTCATATGAGTTTACGGCTTAGCTTGTTTGTTTGAAGGATCGGAAGTTGAAGGTGTGTTTGGTTTTTTTACAGCTTTTGTTGGTGTGTTATTTGAAAAAGCGCTTTTAAACAGACCTTTTAAGGTGCCGATTTTTGATTTTTTAGGTGTAGGGGACACAGAGGGTGCTGAAACGTCTGGCGTTGTAGAGGGGGGTTTGGGTTTTTCTTGAGCGTTTTTAACATTTTGTTTCCATGAGCTAAAAAGCTGGCTGGCATTAAATTGAACAACACGTTGCGCCATATCTTTTTTTACTTTTGGAAGAATTTTAAGTTTAAAGGATTTAATCGCTTTTGCGGTGATATGGCTGAATGCTGTGACACCCACAACCGCGGTTAATGCAATAGCCACCGCGATATTGGCGGAGGTAATCAAGAGGGCAGATGCCGCACCGATTCCTAAACTAAGCATTGCTAAACTTGCCCCACCGGCAATTTTAAGGGCATTTTTCTTAAACCCATCAACTTTTTTAAGGCTTTGCCAAACATTTTTCACCATCCATCGATCAGAAGGCAAAAGAGCAGATTGTTTTTCACCCTTTGGCATGATTTTTTTGGCAATATAATAAGTCTCTTTATGGTTTGTTTTGACCATGTTGTCTTCCATTTATCTTTTTGTAGTCTGTTTTTAAAACAGGTCTATTTAAATTTTTCTGGGGCGCTTTTCTTTTAAAAAGAACGCTTAAAAAGTTATTTTTGAGTCCGTTATCATTTACAGGCGGACTGTTTGTGGCTTGGGCTGCTGGTTTTTCTGAGGATGCGAGTTCCTCAATTCGTTGCCATTGCCTTTTAGTCGCCATATTCAAAGGAGCCAAGATGCTTGCAATTGGTAACAGTCCTGCAAACGCAAAAGGAGATACCGCAACACCTAAATAAATAACACCAACGGCAATACAGCTAAAAACCAAAGAGACAGCGGTTAATGTATACGCAGAGGTTTTCTCCGCTTTGATATCGATCTTCAGATCTTCTAAAGAAACGTCCCCGTGTTCTTGTGCCATCTAAATGCCCCAAAAATAATTTAAGCTTAGTCTATTGCCATAAAGTAAAATGTCAAGTGCAATGTATACTTCATGAAACCTTTGGAAAATTATTTTGCCTTATGAGCTTTTAGCGAATTATTTTGTAGGTGTTTTCGGCTTTTTAAGCTGTGGGCTTGCTTGTGCCGTTTTGTTTTGATTGGCGGGTTTAGGATTGTTAAAAGCCTGTGTTGTTTGGCCTTTTTCCGCATTAAAACCATTTTTGTTTTCGGATGTTTTTTGAGGTTTGGTTGCGAGTTCTGCCGAGGTTGTGTCTTTGCCAGAGGTTGTGTATTTAAAGTTTTTGATTGATTCTGAAAGATCTTTGGCAAATTTAACGCCCATATAACCACTGATGGCAACAACACTCACAACGGAAACGGCGGCAAGTCCCATTGTTAAGACGGGGAGAGCTAAAATCTCTGTCGCTAAAAGAGAAAGCCCCGCAATTACAGTCCAAGCAGAACCAGAAACCGCAAAGCCACGCACAACGAGTTCTTTATCTTGTGTAATTCGTGAGGCAAGTTGCCAAGGCATTGTTTTGCTGAGCTTGCCCCAGATTCGAGATTGGGTGATTTTTTTTGTAATATAAGATTTTGTTGTTGCCTGCCATATCGCTGAAGATTCGATTTTGTTCCAGATGTTCATTCTAAGTTTTTGGAGCTTTTTATTTTGCTGTGCAATAAACAGAACAAGCTTGTTTGGTTTTTTTTCGGCCGTTGGTTTTTTATTTTTTAAAAAAGAAAGATCGTGATCTTCGGGAAGATTATTTTTTTTGCGAATCCATGAAAAACGCTCGCTTTCAATTTTTTTTCTGATTTGGGAAAAAGATTCGCGGGTTTTTTGAAATCCATATGAAACACCCGCAATACCTGCCGTTACAAGCGCCCCTGCCCCGACAATTGTTGCCGCTGCTGTGGCAAAAGGAAGGGTTGCGGCCATACCCATAACAATAACAACGCTCGTCACAACAGCGGTTGCGCCTGCTTTAAGAGCCGCAATATGTATCCACGAATCATGATCATTCCAAACATGTTGGCCATATTTGTATAAGGACCAACGTTTGTTTGGCGTAATAAGTCGTTGTTGCTGTTGTTTTTCTTCTGTCATTACAACTTTATTATAATTAAAAGGGTTTTTCAGCGTATTTACCGCAGTATATTATTGTCATAATAAAAAAAATACAAGTCTTTATTTTTTTATATGCATATCTTTAGCAAAAATAACCCGTTTATTTCAAGAGGGGCTTACATTTTAAATGATTTATATAATGCGCTTACAGGCCAAAATATGAGAAAAGCAGAAAATTATATGTTTTTATGTTTGTCATATACTATTCGTTAATCTTTTTGTCATAAAGTCATTATAGTAATCATTTGAAAATAGGTCATACAAAAATAAATAGACGGAGAAATTGAAATGAAAGCAGTTAAAAGAGAAAGCGATGTATTTGGCTTTAATGAGTTGGCAAAAGCTCAATCAAGCCATAGAAACCCATCAGGTCAGGGACAACAACGTGCCGTTCTTTTTAATAAAAATGCCTCTAATCCAAAACCAATAATGTTAGATGAACAGCAATTAAAAGCGCGAAAAACACAGCTTGAAGCAAATGGGGTGAAACCGGATATCACAAATAAGGCTTTGCAACGCCTCCAACACCAAAAAAGTGCAAATGTGACGATGTAATGGACAAATTTATAAACTAAGCTCTCCAATAACTTCGTTTAGGAAACCCCCGTCTTTTATTTATGACGGGGGTTTTTTTTAGATTCGTTAAGAAGAACGGTTGCGGATTGCGGAAAGTGAAATAAGGGAAAAAAGAAGCCCCATAGCCCCTAAAATTCCTGGAAGCATCCAATTGGCTAAACCGTAATCAACAATGGCAAGTCCTTTGGGATCTTTAGGATCATAAAGCACGTCCACTTGATCTCCGCGCTTATTGGATTGGTGGCTTGAGCCTACGCGGCTTTTTGTGGTGATTATTTGGCCTGCGTCTGTTTTGAATGTAAAGACGGGATAATAAATGGTTGAAGATGTACTGTTAAGCTGGTTTGAAGAGGAACGCTCACTTTCAAAACGAATGATTTCACCGTTTGTACGATTTCCATTCGCGGTAAGATATGCGGTTTCCATGCCAAAATAATATGAACCATAAAGCAAACCCATTGCACAAAGTAAAAACACAGGTCCAATAACCTTATTTTGTTTGCGTTGTTGTTCTTGTTGGGCGCGGAATGTTGGGCTATCGATGATGTTTTCAAGCTGTTTAAGCTCGCCATAATCTTCTGTGCGTTTTTGTTTCATTCGTGTTTGGAATTGGGCAATCGTTTCACGGCTGCCCTTCGGTTTAATCGTTTTTGAAATTTTAAAACCAATATAAACCAAAATGATGAGGAAAATAAAAATGCTGACAGGGTTAATTTCAATAAGGCTTAAGCCATTTTGTAAAAGCCACAAGCCTGGTACAAGAAGGCCAATTCCAATAATGCTCCCCAGATAACTTCCTGTAGCCGTAACATGGTTACCTCCGGGGGAATACATAATTTCAACGGCGCGCCCAGTTTCTTTATTTTTAGTCATACTACTTGAGCTATTAGAAGGCAATTTATGTGTTTCGCCAGATTTTGACGTAAATTCATAAACGGCACGATACATATTTTGTCCGCTTGAAGAAGATGATGTGTTTACACCAATGACACGTGCCATATAACGTTCTGATGTTACACGTTTATAGATAGAATAACCGAGTATAGCCCCCCCAATAAGGCCTATCGCTAACCCTGCGATAATGAACATTATGGATTGAAATGAAAATGTAGCATCGAAAATGAGGTCAAACATATGGTACCTTTTTATTAAGTTGTGCTCTAAAGAAGTTTTGTTATGCTTTTGCAGACAAAATTATTTTTATAATCAGAGGGTGTTATTATTATGAATTACGATATAGAAAATATCTTTGCAAAAATTCTACGTGAGGAAATTCCTTGTGACAAGGTTTTTGAAAATGAACATGTTTTAGCATTTAATGATTTATTCCCTCAAGCCCCGCTACATATCTTAGTGATCCCGAAGGGGGCGTACAAAAATTTTGATGATTTTTCACAAAAGGCTTCAGATGTGGAAATTTCAGCCTGGGTCAGAGCTGTTGGAGAAATTGCTCAAAAATTAGGTCTCGACCAAGACGGTTACCGCATTATCTCAAATTGTGGTTCAAATGGCGGACAAGAAGTCCCGCACTTACATCTTCATATCCTTGGTGGTTGTAAACTTGGAAAAATGCTTACGGCTGCATAATCGGATTGTTTTGTTCGAAAAAATAAGCGAGTCGTAAAACATCAACATCAGCTAAGTTGCTACCGATAATTTGTAATCCAACGGGAAGTTTTCCAGCGGTAAAACCACATGGAATCGATGCCGCGGGTAATTGAGCAAGATTAACAAGTGATGTAAAGGGCGCCCAGTTCTGCCATTCTTTACCGTCGGAATGTTGAGGGTTATCTTGCCCCACATCAAATGCGGTTGTTGTGGTTGTCGGGCTGAGAATAAAATCATATTCATCAAGAATATTATTCATTTTTTCGATTAATTCTAAACGTTTATCACGCGCCAACATATAGTCTGATAGGTTAATATTTTTAGACATTTCTCCCCATATTTTCATGCTGGGATCAAGTTTATTTTGTTCTGTTGGCTTAAGCTGTGTGATTGTATGCTGCGCGGCGGCAAGCCAGAAAATACGGAATATCCCCGTTGGAATATTTAGTTTAAGTGGCTCAACATCGGCAATTTCTGAAAAATGTTCGAGCGCCTTTGAGATAATTTGAGAAATTTCATCATTTTTATTAAGGCCATCTAGGTGTGAAATATAAGCAATTTTAAGTTTCGAAAAAGGTTTTTTGAGGTGCTTGGTAAAATGAAGGCCATGATGGGGGAGTGAGGTGTAATCACGCGGATCGGGTTGACTGATAATGTCCATGATAAGGGCGGCTTCGGTAACAGAACGTGTGATCGGTCCGGTAACGGACATTTGGTTGGCAATATAATCATCAACAGGCCACGCGGGGACTAGTCGGGGGCTTGGTTTAAAACCAAAAACACCTGTAAAGCTGGCTGGAATCCGAATAGACCCCCCACCATCGTTACCGATATGCAATAACCCCATATTCATCGCGGCGGCTACAGCGGCACCGCCAGAAGAACCTCCAGAGGTTTTTTTAGGATCCCAAGGGTTGCGTGTAACCCCATGCCGAAGTGACGTTGTGACACCTTTATGGCCAAACTCTGGGGTTGTTGTTTTTGCAATCAAGATGGCTCCGGCATCACGCATTCTTGCGACACAAGGAGATTCTTTTTGCCATTTTTGATCGGAAGAAACGGTGTTAGAGCCGTGTAACGTCGGCCAATCTTTTGTATAAATTAAATCCTTAACAGTAAAAGGAACACCATCAATGGGGCTGAGTTGTTTGCCTTGTTGCCATCGGGTCTCGGATTCTTTGGCCCATTTTAAACTGTTTTGGGTGTTTGTATAACAAATGGCATTTAAAACAGGATTGTGTTTTTTAATCTGTTCAAGACATTTTTTAGTCACGTTAATGGGGGAGAGCTCTCCAGAGTGGTAAGCATCACAAATTTGCAGTGTTGTAAATTTTAGAGGATTTTCCATTGTGTCTTGGCCAAAAAGTTAGTGTGAATTTGAAACTTATGCTATAATTTATTAGTATATTTTAAAGTGTTTTTTTTAGAAAACTTTTTATGCGTTGGGGGAATAGGTGTGCGATATCGAATGAAGCTGTTTTTATATAGTGTTGGGATTTGCTCTATTATTGGCAGTGCCTGCTTTACAGGTAGTGTTTATGCTCAATCGTCATACCCTGGTTTGGTTGCACCCAAACAAAAAAATAACAAATCAACCTCTCCAGAAAAAAAACCATCCAGTTATCAAGGTCTGTTTTCTGGCGGCTCAGATGATGTAGATAAAAAAAAGAATTCCCAACAATTAACACAAAAACCTTATCAAGAGATTGAAGATGAAAGACGTTTAACAAAAGAAAAACAGATGCAAAAGAGGCTTGATGCATTATATCCACAAAGTTACCCGAAGCAGAAAACACCGGAAAAAATATCAAAGCAAACAGAAGGACGAAAACTTCTTGAGCACAAACAGACCATTCTTGGAAATAAGAGTTTATTGGAAGAACAATTCCAAGATGCCGCGACCAAACAGAGTTTCCCCGCAGAACTTCAGGAGTTAGCCCGAAAATATATGCCGAAAAATTTAGAGGAAGATGTCCAACAAATTGCAGAACTTGAAGTGACCTATCAAAAATTTATAGAAGCTCAAAAACAAATAAAACTGCCGGAGGAAACTTTAAAATGGCTGAAATATATTAAAGTAGAACCGGGAGAGATGAACCCTGTTGAAAAACAAACTAAAAACAGAGTTGAACAGATGTTTACGATGTTGCAAGGCGATAAAGATCGCAAAACACGAAAACAGCATGTCAAAAAAGTAAAAGGTGAATTGGGTAAAATGATGGACCTTTACCATTTAAAAAAATCAGCGCCCAAGTCTGTGCTGAAAAACCTTGGTATGCCGGATAATTATATTGATATTCAATATGAGGGTTATGACGCATCAATTAAACGCTTGCGTCTGGCCTTAAAAGAACTTCGAAAATATTGAATAAGGGGATACTTAATGAATAAATTTATAAGCTTAATAAGTGTTTTTGCCGTTGTGGTAATGTTCAACTCGGTAAAGGTTGAGCATGCTATTGCTCAGGTGATGGTGTCTCCAAAAACAACAAAAGGTAAATCAAATTATAGAAATCCACGTCAAAAAACACAAGCGCCAGCTCCGACTTATAAGGGGTTAATGAAACCCAGAGGCGATAATAAATCACAAAATTATCGTCGCCCGCAAAATAAAGCGTCAAGTCGCACCAAAGGAAAAAATTCTTTTGTCCGCCAGAAAAAAGAAGAACAGCGTGATTATCGTCGTCCAGTGAATCGTAAAAACGTGGATAAGAAAAAGCCTAAATCGATTAAAAAGCTTTCTCAAAAACAAATTAAACAACAACAAAAACTGGCGGAACAAGTTGCAAAATACCGCCAAAAACAAAGCCCTAAAAAAATGATGCAAGGGCAAAAAAACTACCGACTTAATAAACAACAAAAAGAGTTTGAAAAAAAATTCAACGCAAAATAATGGTGGGTATAATTTAAAATTTCATTTGTTGTTTCCCCTCTCTACTCAAGGTATAACGTGTATAAAGGTTATACACAGATAAAAAGAAAAATATGTCTAAATCAGCTGTTCAGATTGGCCTAAGTGCTGTCATGGTTTCCATTCAAGATAATGAACCTCGGGTCTTAAGTGTGCGGGGGGCTCGTCATGATTTTATAGAAGATGTTGCGTCTAAAGCTCAATTTTCTGACCTAGATGCTTTACCTTTCGGGCCGTTTGATCCTGTTAGCCACCGTACTTTAGAGATTGGACTACGTTCTTGGGTTGAAGAACAAACCCCTCTAGAACCCGGCTATGTAGAACAATTATATACATTCGGGAATAAAGGGCGTTATGCCGGTCAAAAAGAAGATGGCCTTCGGGTTGTTTCGGTTGGTTATCTGGCCTTGGTTTATGATGATGGCCTTCAGGCCGATGATCAGGTGTTTTGGGGAAAATGGTATGATTATTTCCCATGGGAAGACTGGCGTTTAGGACGACCTGAAATTATCGACACCGTGATTGCGCCTGCTTTAAAAAAATGGGTTGATGTGGCTAACAGCCCAAGTGAAAAAGAACAACGTGATATTCGTGCGAAACGCTGTTTTGGCCTTGCGGGTTTGAGCTGGGATGATGAACAGGTGCTTAAACGTTATGAGCTGTTATATGAAGCACATCTCACGGAAGAAACGTTAAGGGATAAAAATATAAACATAACGGATAAGCATCAATTAATCCCCTCGCGCAGTATGAAATATGATCATCGTCGTATTTTGGCAACGGCAATGACCCGTATTCGAGGTAAAATTAAATACCGGCCTGTGGTTTTTGAGTTAATGCCAGATCGTTTTACTTTGTTAGAACTTCAGCGTGCTGTTGAATCGATTGGCGGCCAGTTATTACATAAACAAAATTTCCGCAGATTAATCGAAAACTCAGGTTTGGTTGAAGAAACTGGGCATGTGTCAACGCGTTCGGGTGGGCGTCCGGCAAATTTATTTAAATATCGTGAGGAAGTTTTACAAGAGCGCTTGGCTCCTGGTGTTAAAATGTCCCCTGTAAAATCAGCATCCTGATTTTTCCTTAACATAAAATTGACGATTCTTAATCTTCGTGTGTATAACCATGCTTACACATAATTATGGATATTTGTGATGTCATCTGTACCGCATGATAAAAATTGGCAAAAAAGCTTGGAAAATTTGGATCGTAAAGATTTAGATGAGGCTTTTTTTGACGCGGCCAAAAATGGTTTGTTATCGCGTGTAGAATATTTGATTGAAGAAAAAAAAGTTTGGCCAAATACCAAGGACGCATGGGCGTTAAAATTGGCTTCTCTATATGGTCACCTTGATACGGTTAAATATTTGGTTGATAAAGGAAATCAATGGGATATCTCGGAAGATAGTTATCGTGCGATTTCGTGGGCGGCTTCTGCGGGGTATCTTGATGTTGTTAAATTTTTAATTTCCGAGTCAGGTTGTGGTCCTCATAGCGTTCATAATAGTGTGATTAGGGATGCGGTTTATAATGGGCAGAATCATGTCGTACGTTTTTTGTTAGAAACCCAAGCCTGTGGCAAAACGGAGCATTTAGCAGATTGGTTGCTCGCCGATATTATGGCGAGTGATAAATACGATACCATGGAGCTTATTCTTCACCAAGCTACAGGTGGAACACGTTCTCTAAAGGCAGCCGTACGCGCAAATAATTTAAAAGCTGTACGTCTTTTGTTGGATTTTAGAACACCTGACCTTGACCAACAGGCTTTAAAACTTGCTGAAGAAAATCAATACCAAGAAATTGTTGACCTGTTAAAAGCGTATCATGATAAGTTTACACGTTTAGCTGAATTAGAGACGGAGCGCAAAGCTCTCAAGCCGATGCTCGATCTGTTGATGGCGGTGAGTGATGTTAAAACCTTACAAGAGCCTTTGGATGAAAAAGGCAAAACAGGTTTTATCATGGTGACAGAAGCGGGGTATCTTTTTCATCTTTTTGAAAAAAACACAGCTCTTTTCCCCCAGATTTCTTTAAATGATTTAACGGTTATGGATCGGCGGGGAAAGTCTGTTGTTTCACTGTTGGCCGAAAGAAAACAGCTCAACAGGTTATTTTCGTCTGACCTGTGGTTAGGACGCGAAAGTGATCTGAAAAAATTATGGCGTGAAATTCCAATTGGAAACCAAAAACAAGTTGATTTTGATGCTGTTATTCAACGAATCAATAAACGTGTATTACAAGATAAAGCACGCCATCGTCAGCTTAATTTGCGTAAACGCACGACCGCCTTAAAAAAATAATTATTCCTTAAATTACTGATATTTATAAATTTTATGCCTTTTTTTCGGGGCGTATCTTTGACAAAGTGAAAAAAGATATTGATTAATGCTCAATTAGAGTATAATAAGAATATACTCACTTAGAGCATAATGAGTGCCAAGATGAGTATATAAAAGAATTTGAATTTAGGAGAAACTGAAATGCAAACCCAAAACGCTAAAAATTTAGAGGATACTCCTGTTTTTGTGCCCGAATATACACCCGAGATTGCACGGGGGACTGCCGATTTATATAAACGTGTTGCAAAAGTGATCCCTGAAATAGAATGGCCAAATTTGGCACCCTATATCTGGGAAATTAACCGTTTAAAAAAAGAAAAAGACGCGGTAATTCTTGCGCATAATTATATGACCGCTGATATTTTTCATTGTGTTTCTGATTTTAGCGGCGATTCACTACAGCTTGCGCAACAAGCCTCAAAAGTAGATGCTCAGGTTATTGTACAAGCAGGTGTACATTTTATGGCTGAAACTTCAAAAATTTTAAGCCCTGAAAAAACAATTTTAATTCCTGATTTGCGTGCAGGCTGCTCATTGGCCGCGTCAATTACAGCTGAAGATGTTAAACTTCTTCGCCAAAAATACCCTGGAGTGCCGATTGTAACTTACGTTAACACCTCCGCCGAGGTTAAAGCTGAATCTGATGTTTGTTGTACGTCCTCAAATGCTTTGGCGATTATCGAATCTTTTGACAGTGACGATATTTTAATGATCCCAGATCAGTATCTTGCACGAAATATTGCAAAACAGACCAAAAAGAAAATTCACACTTACGCTGGCAGTTGTGAGGTACATGAACGCTTTACCCCTGAAAATATCAAGGAATTTAGAAAAGCATATCCAGGTGCGGTTATTATAGCACATCCAGAATGCCCACCAGAAGTGTGTGATGAAGCAGATTTTTCAGGTTCAACAGCCGCGATGAGTAATTATGTTGTGGAAAACCAACCCAAACGCGTGGTGATGATTACGGAATGTTCGATGTCAGATAATGTTGCAGTTGAAAACCCAAATGTTGATTTTGTACGTCCATGTAATATGTGCCCGCACATGAAACGGATTACCTTAAAAAATATCCTCAGTTGTTTGCAAAATATGGAACATGAAGTGACGGTTGATCCTGATGTTGCAGAGCGTGCAAAAGCCGCTGTCGATAGAATGTTGGAAGTTAAAATATAGAAAGAAAGATAAATTGATTATCTAAGAGGTGTGAAATGGCTAAAACAAATAAAAAAATCACAATAGATAAAACAGTTAATGTTATTGTTGTTGGCGCAGGGGCGGCCGGTTTATTTACCGCGCTTTCTCTCGCCGATCAGCATCAGGTGCTTGTTTTAAGTAATAAAAAATTGGGTGGAATTTGCGCAAGCTGTTGGGCACAAGGCGGAATTGCGGCCGCTGTTGGTCCAGAAGATGCTCCAAAAAAACATCAAGAAGATACGCTTAAAGCCGGCGCAGGCACAACAAGTTCAGCGGTTGCACGGCAATTAACGGAAGCCGCCCCTCATTATATTCAAATTCTTGACAAAATTGGTGTGGCTTTTGAAAAAAATGCTGAAGGTCATTACAAATTAAGTCGTGAAGCCTGCCATGGACAGCGTCGTGTTCTAAAAGTTAAAGCCGGGGATGGTTTTGGTAAAGAGCTGATGCGAACGTTAGTTGAGGCCGTAAGCCAACACCCAAATATTGAGGTTTTAGAAGAGGTTGACGCAGAAAAATTATTACGTGCTACAGATGAGCGTACAGGTGACGTACAGGGTGTTTTGGTTAAACGTCAAAAAGATAGTCGCAAACTTGTCCTACTGGCAAAAGCAGTGGTTCTGGCAACGGGCGGCATCGGTGGCTTATATGAATATACCACAAATCCGATTGGTGCAGTTGGTCGTGGTGTTGCAATGGCTGCTCGTGCGGGTGCGGTGTTGGCAGATCTTGAATTTGTTCAATTTCACCCCACGGCATTAGATATTGGGGAAGACCCTGCACCGCTTGCCACGGAAGCTCTCAGAGGAGAGGGCGCATTTTTAGTAAACAGCCGTGGCGAACGTTTTATGCAAAAAAATCATAAAATGGCCGAACTGGCGCCGCGTGATGTTGTGAGCCGAGGCATTTTTGATCAAATCCAAAAAGGCCAAAGGGTATATTTGGATTGCCGGCATATCTTGGTTGAAAATTTTCCGGCGTTACTTGAGGCTTGTGCACGTCATAATTTAGACCCAAAAATAGAATTAATTCCCGTTATGCCCGCGACTCATTATCATATGGGCGGCATTGCAACAGATTTGCAAGGGCGGACGAGCTTATCAGGGCTTTGGGCTTGTGGAGAAGTCGCGGCAACGGGACTTCATGGCGCAAATCGTCTGGCCAGTAACTCCTTAATGGAAGCCATCGTTATGGGGGGCATGGCGGCAGAAGATATTAATATTTATCTTGAACACAAAAAAGATCCTGTTGAGGTGAGCGCGGATCAGCTGAAATTTTTACCAGAATCAACATGGTTAGAGGCTTGTGTGGCAACAATTCGCCATTTGATGAGTGAAAAGGTTGGTGTCATTCGTAATGGACGAGACCTTGAACAATCGATGGTTGATTTTTACGATTTAGAAAAACTAGCCGAACCGTTAGATGCTGCCGTCGCGGATATGGCTTTGATGGCGCGTTTGATAACAACTACGGCGTATTTACGCAAAGAAAGTAGAGGCGGGCATTGCCGCCAAGATTATCCCACGGCGGAAGAACAATGGCAGCACCGGACATTTTTTACCTTAAAAAAAGCAAATGCAGAATTAGAAGCTCTTTTGATCGCGCGTAAAAAAGTCCAAGAGTTAAATGAAAGACCTCAAAGGGAGATTGCATAATGAAGAGTGCAGCTTTACAAAAAAATATGATTGATCCTGCAATCCAACAGGCATTAGCCGAAGATCTTGGACGCGGGGGTGATATTACAAGTAATAGCGTGATTGCCGAAAAGACAAAAGCAACGGTTGTTATGACAGCACGAGAGGCGGGAATAATTTCGGGTTTAGATGTTGCCTGTCGTGTTTTTGAGCTCGTTGATCAAGATCTAAAAATTAACCCCCTAAAACAAGATGGGCAAAAGGTTGGATTGGGCGATCAGGTTTTAAAAGTGTCTGGTAACGCGCGGTCTATTTTAATCGCAGAGCGGGTTGCCTTAAACTTTGTGGGTCATATGTCTGGTATTGCGAGCAAAACAAGTTTGATGGTTGATAAAGTAGGTAATTATAAAGCCAAAGTGTGTTCAACACGTAAAACGCTTCCAGGGTTACGAATGTTTGAAAAATACGCCGTGAAAACGGGTGGTGGAATGAACCATCGATTAGGCCTAGACGATGCTGTTTTGATAAAGGATAACCATATTGCCATGGCGGGCGGCATTGGAATCGCCTTGGAACGAGCGCGGCAATCAATTGGCCATACGGTAAAGGTAGAAATTGAAGTGGATACCTTAGAACAGCTTAGCGAAGTTTTAGAAATTGGTTTAGCTGATATTGTGATGCTTGATAATTTTTCTAATGCTGACTTAAAAACAGCCGTTGACCAAATTAAGGGTCGGTTAATTGTTGAGGCTTCTGGTGGTGTGACGCCAGAAACAATCATGGATATTGCGGCCACAGGGGTGGATATGATTTCTGTTGGTGGTTTGACACATAGTGCGGCAAATCTGGATGTTGGTTTAGATTTTTATGCTGTAGCATAAAGAAGCTTAAGGTTTTATTCGCAGGTTTTTTTTGGAAACAGTTCTTTTCATAAGACTTGATTTTGCTTAGGTGGCATGTTATACCAAATCATATTTTTAAATAATGAGTTTAATATATTTTGGATTTGCTGTTGTATGAGCGATAAACGCAAAGATTTTAAAGACGAGATAAAAGAAACCTTTAATGGTGTCTTTTCAGGGGGCTTGGCCTACGCTCCTTTTTTTAGTGCGATTAAAAAAGGTAATCTTGAAGCCGTTGAAAAAATGCTTGAACGCGGTTTAGACCCAAATTGTTATTCTTTTGGAAAAGCCGCGCTACATGTTGCGGTTGAAACCTCAACACCTGCCGTGGTTGAAATGTTGTTGCGCAATGGTGCAAATATTGAAATTCCGATGAAAGCTGCAAATAAAAATACACCTTTAGATCAAGCTATCGTAACAAAAAAACCAGAAATGATTAAACTGCTTATCCGTTATGGCGCACAATCTGATCAGGTTAAAAACAATGGTTGGAGCTCGATGCATCAAGCCGCTGTGATGGGGCATTCAGATGTTATCTTTGCAATGTTGCAAGCCGATGCCAAGCCCGATGCCTTAACGACGGATGGCCGTACACCGCTATATCTCGCCATTGAACGAGAACAGTTGGATGTTGTTAAAGTTTTTACGCAGGCCAAGTCAATTAATCAAGTGATACACCGTCAATTTGTTTCAGATGGCCTTGGTTATACACCACTTTATCTTGCGGCAACAAAAGGTAATGTTGCTATTATTCAGGCGCTGGTTGATGCAGGAGCTGATATCGAAGGACGGATTACAACGGGCTGGACACCTTTGGCAGCAGCAATTCTTGAGGGTCATGAAACGGCTGTTGATTATTTAGTTCAATCGGGTGCCAATATTGATAAAGCGTTATGTGGGCAGTGGAAAAATACACCCTTACATGTTGCGGCGAGTGCAAAGCAGCCTTCAAAAAATATTTGTGAAATATTGCTTCGTAGCGGCGCAAATCCAAACAAACAAAATAAAGAAGGTTATACACCCATTATGTTGGCCGCCCAGAGAGGCCGCAATGATGTTATTAAAACCTTTATCCGTTATGGAGCAACACCAAATGTTTATGATGCGACGGGTAAAACACCGCTTCTGCACGCGATCGAAGCAGAGAATATTGAAACAGTTAAGCTGTTGTTGTCTGTTGGCGGGCGTCACGATTTAAAAAACATGAAAACGGGTGAGTACCCATTACATACAGCCATTCGCCTTGGAGATTTAAGTACGGTTCAGGCGCTTGTTCAGTCGGGAGCTTCGTTAAAGTCCTGTAATGAAAGCGGTCAAGATGCGTTAACATGTGCTAAATATTATCAAAATCGCAGTATCCAAGATGTTTTAAAAAAAGCGGATCAGCCTACAAAAACAACTGGAATCGATAAGTCATTTAAACTGTAATAAAATGATGAATTTAAGCGCGAATAATCTAGAGTAACGTCATCAAAAATAAAATAACAAATCCCCTATCTTCTGAAATAATGTGCAATTTGAAATATTCTTTGCCAGCATACCTAAACGGTGATATAAAGTTATAACGTCAAAAAAATAACTTTTCAGTATTGGGGGTATTCTATGGCCTACTCTAATTGGAATAGGGGTCATTATTCAAATCAATATAACAATTCATCGGGTCGTCATGACCAGATCGAGGACCCTAACCTGAAAGCATTACATACAGCCATTTTTAATGATGATTATGATGCGGTAAAACAATTATTAGGTAAAGGGGTGGATCCCAGTATCAAAATGGCGGCCGGAAAAACGGCAATGCATTATGCTTGTATCCAAAATTCTTCTTTAGAAATTTTTGACTTATTGTTACGCCATGGTGGGGATAAGGCTGTGAATACAGCTGAGCGAGATGAGCGGATGACACCATTTCATTTTGCCGTCATGAAATGTGATGAAAAAATTATGGATCGTTTAATTTCTGCCGGGGCAGATGTAAATGCAAAAACAAAAAGCGGTTTAACAGCATTGCATTATGCCGCGCGCCAAGATCGTGCAGATGTTCTTAAATATTTAGCCAAAAAAGGCGCTGATATTCATAAATCCCAAGATGGCGCAAACCGTTCTCCGATTTATGAAGCGGTTAAATTTAATAACTATAATGCCACCGAAGCTTTAATTAAAGCGGGCGCCAACCTATCTTATAAAGACAGTGCAGGGCGTACAGTTCTCCATGAATTTATTCAGGAAAACAGGAGTGATTTTCAAGGTGTTTTTAAATTATTGATCCATTCTGGTGGGTCGGTTTTAGAACAAGATAACCTTGGTAAATCGGTTATGGATATTGCGCGACTTTCAAATCATCATTCGGATTTATATCAACTTATTTCCAAAGCCGCACGGGAAGAACGTGAGGCGCGGATTAAAAAGAAACCCAGCAATAACCATCGGCCCAATAGATTTGGCCCAAACTAATATTGGTAAAGGTAACGCATGGCTCGCAGAAATCGAAAACGTGATTTTAATTATAACGCGCAAACAAATTCGCGTTTTAGACGCTTGCATTCTGAACTTATTGATGCCGTTAAAAAACAGAATTATCAAAAAGTTGACTTTCTGATGCGCCAAAAACTACCCAATTACCTCGTTGATAAAGAGGGATTGGCGGCGATGCATTATGCTGTAGAACAATCTGATATTAAAATGGTTGAACTTTTGTTGTCTTTTGGCGCCGATGTTGATGTTCAAGACCGTAAGGGTGAAACGCCAATTTTAACGGCACTGCGGGCAAATGACCCAAAAATGGTATCCTTTTTATTGTCACATGATTGTGATTTGGATATTTCAAATGATCAAGGCCAAATTCCACTTCATATTGTTGCGGCACGTGGAACCGTTGCTCAAATTATTCAATTTTTAGAACGCACACGCAATTGGGATAAAGCAGATGAAGACGGTGAGAGACCCGTTCATAAAGCGGCTGGAAAAAATTCTGTAGAGGTTCTTAAAAAATTTATGGAGATTGGGGTTAATTATCGGGCGCAAAATGACCAAGGACAACATATCTTAAATTATGCTCTCGATAATAAAGATCGAGCCGTTTTAAATTATCTGCTCGAGAGTAAAGCTGTTGATCTTGTGAACCGCCGTGATACATCATATGGAATGACAATTTTGCACCGTGCTGTTGAGCTTGGTGAGTATGACCTGGTTGAAAAATTGATTAAAAATGGCGCCGATGTTAATCAGCTAGATAAACGGAAGCGGTCTCCTTTATACGAAGCTGTTGCAAGCTCTGACCTTAAAATGGTGAAATTATTACGTGTTTTGGGTGCGGATTTTGATGTCCATAAATATGATAACAAGCTTAAAGGCTCAAAAAGTATCTCCCCTTTATCTGCCGCAGTTTCAAATCGAGATCTCGCTATGGTTAATTTCTTGTTAGACGAGAATTTTGATATCAATCAGCCCGACATGCAAGGAATAACACCCATTATGAAAGCGTTAAAATCGGGGCAATCGCGCTTGGTTGAAACGTTGATTGAGCGCGGGGCAGACTTAACGTTAAAAGATAATTACAAGCGGGAAATTTTACATCATCTTGGTTATGATATTTCGGGGCCGGTTGTTGAGCGTCTGGTGAAGGCGGGAGCAAACCCCAATGCAAAAGATCGCCATGGTGTGACCCCCCTGCAAACCATTACAAATTATTATTACCAATTACCTGTCGCACAAGTTAAAATGCTTTTGCAAAGTGGCGCAGATCCAAATGTGAGGGATGACCGTGGAACCGTTCCGTTGATGTGGGCGTTAGAACGCGGTCTTGATGAAATTGTGCCGCATCTTCTTAAAGCAGGTGCCAAAGTGGATATCCGAGGTGATGATATGATGTCACCGCTATTGTACGCGGTATATTATGGAAGCACAAAGATTGAAGACTTGATTAAAGCCGGCGCTTCCGTTCATGATCGGGATGTTGTTGGGGACACCGCGCTTCATATTGCGGTTTACGCACGAGATGTAAATGCGACGAAATTATTGTTAAAGCATGGAGCAGATCCTCGGGTTTCAAATAACAAACAGCAAACCGTTTTTGATGTTGCCCCAAAACAACCGACAGAAATTTTAGCGATTTTAAATAAACATCGCCGACCAAATAATAATCACTTTAAACCTCCTAAAGGGCCACAGCGTTAAAAAAAATATATATCTTGATTAACCTTTTAATGACAGCGTAAACTTGTTTTTTGTGGGGAAAAAATGCAAAAGATAATATTAATTTTAGTTGGCTTGTTTATTGTTTTGTGTTCCGAAAGTTATGCAGCATCAGCGCCTGTTGTTCACAGTGGGTATTTTAATTTAAGCCAAAAAAATGCAGAACATAATTTTAAACATGCCAAACAATATAAAAAACCGGAACAAAAAGATGTGAGTTCGAAAGAGCTGGTGGTTGTAACATCCATGAAATCTTGTTTGGCGGAGCTTCACAAAACACCAGGTCTTTATACAAAACCTTATAAAGAGTGTCTAAAACGTCAAGAAAAGCTCAAAAGGCAAGCAAAGGTGGCAGAGGTTGCGGCATTAAAACAAATCAAATCCGTTAAAACTCAGGATGCACAAGTTCAAAAAATTTCATCCGTACAAAATAATAAATTCACAAAAAAAATTAAAAATATTTTTCAACAACGCCAAAAAGTAGAGCGCCATATTGGGAACCAATAATGAAGTTATTTAAATTTAGAATATATGGAATGTGTGTTGCCTTGTTATTTATAGCATCTACACAGGTTTTTGGTGCGGAGGCTCAGCCTGTAGAAAAGGACCCTTGTGCATATTATGTGGGGCGTCCAGGTTATGCGGTTTGTAAGGATCGATATCATAAAATTGAACGTATGAAACAAGCAAAACAAAAACGTTTGGATCGGAAAAAAGCAAAAAATGCCCCTCCCAAAACAAAATCTAAGGAGACGCAGCAAAAGTTAGAAGCTGATAAAAAGAAACAAGCAGAAGAACAAGAGTTGGCAAAAGCTGTTGCTAATGATTTTGAGGATGAGGCTAAGGAAATAAAAGAGACTGTTGAAAAGTTAAGGCTTGAACTGCAAGAAAATAAAACGCCTAAAACCGCGGGTCAATAAGCGGTTTTAGAGGAATCTTAAAATAAATTGCGAAAAACGCATTTTATTGTTGACAAGGTGGGGGCAGTTTTGTATAGTCTTTTATAGAGTAACAATAGTGTCTTCAAGAAAAAATTGGAACACAAAAATTTAAAAGCATTGCAATTTTCGCAATGCTTTTTTTTATGGTGAGGTGATGATGTCTGATCATGATCGGAAAAATATAGAACAACAGGTTGCGGTTATCCGGCAAAATATAAATGTACTTTCTTTAATAGAAGCGCTTGAAAATCATGTAATCCACGGAGCCGAGATGACAAATACACAGGTCAGCGCCGCGTTGGCTTTATTAAAAAAAACACTTCCAGATATTCAGGCGCTTTCCGGAAAAAATAATACCGCGGAACAAACCGATACGGTAAGCCATGAAGAGGCGTTAAATGCCTTGGAATAAAGGCAATAAGATAACGGGGTATGAAAAAATGATCCGAGAGCGTCTCCGGAATGATTTTTTACACTACGCCCAAAAATGTTTAAAGATTAGAGGCAAAAAGGGTCGGGTTGATTTTTTATATTTAAATCCAGCACAAAAAATAATTCATGAAAAATTAGAACGTCAGATTAAAAAATCAGGAAAAGTCCGTGCGCTCATCTTAAAAGGCCGACAACAAGGCTGCTCAACCTATGTTCAAGCTCGTTTTTATTGGAAATTGACACATTCAAGGGGAATACGCGCATTTGTGATGGCTCATGTTGAGGCGGCGACTCAAAATATGCATAAAATAATACAACGTTTTTACCATCACACCCCTGAGCTGATGAAACCGCATATGGGCAAACAAAATAAGGATGAAATTCAATTTGATAAATTAGATACCAGTTATGTTTTTGGCTCGGCGCAATCTTCGGGTCTCGGTCGGTCTGAAACGATACAATTTTTTCATGGCTCTGAGGTCGCCTATTGGAGAAACGCAAGTGAACATTTATCGGGGGTTTTACAATCCATTCCAAATGAAAAAAATACAGAAATTATTTTGGAATCAACTCCCGCAGGTCCGGCGGGTTTATTTTACAAAATGTGTGATCAGGTTTTAAAAGGGGAATCAGATTACCAACTGATTTTTGTGCCATGGTTTATTCAAACAGAATATAAAATCACGCAAACCGAAAAAATAGACCTCAGCCCTGAAGAGCAAAATTATCAAAAATTATATGCACTAAGCAAAGCGCAAATAATGTGGCGGCGGCATAAAATAATGGAGCTAGGTGGAATACACAAATTCCGTCAGGAATACCCCGCCTCTATTGAAGAGGCTTTTTATCGTGATGCGGAAAATGCACTGTGGCAGCGAAGTCGATTAAATGACAATAGAATAAGTCGAAAGCAGCTCCCTGAATTGATTAGGATTGTGGTCGCGATTGACCCCGCAATATCAAAGTCCAAACAGAGTGATGAAACAGGAATTATTGTTGCAGGTCGTGATGCGGAAGGACATGCCTATATTTTAGAGGATTTAAGTGGCAAATATTCCCCCGCAGAATGGGCGCATGTTGCGGTGCAAGCATATCATAAATTTAAAGCAGATCGGATTGTCGCAGAGGTAAATCAAGGCGGGGACATGGTTAAACATGTCATTTTTGTCCAAGATTGCCATGTTGCATATAAGGCCGTTCATGCCAGCCGGGGAAAATATTTACGCGCAGAACCTATTGCCGCGCTAGATGAGCGTGGGCTTGTTCATCATGTTGGACATTTTACACTATTAGAAGATCAACTGTGTGCCTTTGATCCTGTTAAACAATCAGGATCAAGCCCCGATCGTGTTGATGCGCGGGTTTGGGCCTTAACTGAATTGATGCTTAAAAAACAACACCAAGGCCCTGTTGTTTGGAAATTATAAAAGACCGATATGAGGGAATTCGAATGAACAGGAGATATTCTATGAGGCTTAAAGATAAATGGAAAAATTGGACGGGTTTTTCAAAACCAATAGAAAAAAAGGCAAGCCAGTCTGCACCACTATTATTTCAATTCACAAATAGCAACCCGCAATTTACACCACGCAGGTATGATCGTCTTGCTGAAGAGGCCTATCAAAAAAATATTATTGCGTATCGGTGTATTCGTTTAATTTCGCAAAATGCCGCGGCGGTTCCATGGCAACTTTACAACGTTGAGGGAGGCACAAAAAAACAGTTATATGATCACCCCATCATAGAGTTGTTGAAAAATCCAAACCCGATGCAAAGCAAGGTAGAATTTCTCGAAGCCATATTTGGTTATTATCTCATCTCTGGAAATAGCTATTTAGAAGCGGTTGGGCCAGTTGGAGAAACCCCACATGAACTTTGGGCGCTACGACCTGATCGGCTTAACATTATTCCCGGAAAAACGGGTGTACCCAGCGTTTATCGTTATTCTGTGATGGGTGAAAATATTGATTTCCCTGTTGATCCGCTGACAGGGAGGTCACAAATTTTGCATTTAAAAGCCTTTCATCCGCTTGATGATTGGTATGGGATGAGCCCTTTGGAAGCTGCGGCTTATAGTATTGATCAACATAATGCTGCCGCAAAATGGAATGCATCACTTTTGCAAAATGGGGGGCGCCCAAGCGGTGCATTGGTTTATAAACCTCACCATGCAGATGGGCAAGATACGCTGACGGAAGAACAAAGAAATTATATTAAAGCAGAATTGGAACAATATTATCAGGGGGCGTCAAACGCAGGAAGACCGCTTGTTTTAGAAGGTGGGTTAGATTGGCGTGAAATGTCTTTAAACCCCAAAGATATGGATTGGGCAGTTGGTAAGGAAATCGCCACACGAGAAATTGCCCTTGCCTACCATGTTCCCGCGCAATTGGTGGGTGTTGAGGGTTCTCTCACGTATGCAAATTTTGAACAAGCACGGCTTGCGTTATATGATGACGCAATTTTACCTCTGCTTAATTATTTAAAAGAAGAACTTAATAAATGGTTGTTACCCAGATTTGGAGGCAAACTTTGCCTCGATTTTGATAAAGACTCTATTGATGCCTTAGCGTTAAGACGAGATAAAATATGGGAGCGTTTAAATAAAACGACATTTTTGACGGCGAATGAAAAACGGCAAATGCTTGGCCTTGATCCTCTTGATAGTGGAGATATCCTTGAACAGGCTTAAGTCAGAGCATCAATTTAATACGGAGCCGCTAAAGACATTCGGTGTGATTGATATTCCGCTTGACCAAAAGGTTTACCAAATACGTCTCACGATGGATTTGATGTGTGAAATAGAAAAAGAAATGGGCTGCTTTTCGTCTTTAATTTCACAGTTCAAAAATGAACAGTGGAGCCTCTCAGAGGTTGTGACACTGATACATATTATGTTGGCCTCGGGCGGTCATGAAATCGATTATATGGATTTGGGAAATAAAATATTAGGCCGGGGGCTTATGCCTTACTGCGAATTAATTGGAACGTTGATTGAAAAAATTATTTTAGGAAAACAAACACAATGGCCAGAAGCCAGCGTCAAAAAATAAAAGGAAAAATAAGATGATCTCACCAGATGAATTAGATAACGTCAGGGTTACATTAGCGGATAAAACATATGATATACGGGTTTCTTTAAAGTTATTAAGTGATATTGAAGAAAAATTTGGCGCTGTTTCCGCGATTTTAAATCAGATGGAAAAAAGTGCCTTTGGTTATAATAAGCTCGTAGATTTATTAGAAATATTACTAGCAGGGCATAAAACAATATCCAAAGGGCATATTACGTCTCATTTAATGGAGCATGGCATCACCGAAATTAATCAAGCCGTGTTTCAAGTTTTAGCACGCTTTAGCCTAGGTAAAGATTATCTTCAAAAAATTATGGGAGAACCCATTTTGGGGGAGCAACGCACTCAGGCAAAAGTTTAAATGAATGGCTACTCGCAGAACTTTGTCTGGGTGTTTTAAAATGGTCTCCCTATGCGTGGCGTGAGGTAGGCTTAATAACAATGGGGTGCGCTGTATCAGGCTGGGGGATCTGCCAAGGTTTTGATTTCCCGATATTTAAAAAAAGAAATATGCCGACAAAATCATTTTTGACGGACATGCTTTTACAGCAGTCTGATAAAGCGAGAAAGGATTAATTATGGTTGATAATAATTTTAGGACGCCGACAGAATCTCAAGCCAATATACTAAATAATATACTTCAAAAAAGTTTTGGCGGAGAAAATATCCGTAATATGAATAAAAATTTAGGCCAATTCAGCACGCTTACAGGGGATCTAAATCGGCAGCTTAATACGGCAACAACAGATGGAATAAAAATATTTATGCGCGGTATGGAAGATTTTGTTGTTAAGGGTAAAAGCTTCAAAGATATTTTTCAAAAAATGGGTTTTGACCTGTTAAATCAGCTGAGTAAACAATTTATAAATACAAATAAATTTTTGCCTGCTAACCAGAGTAACAATTTTTTAGATCAGATCGGCGGTGCAATTTCGGGTGTGTTAGGTGTACGTGCAAAAGGTGGAGCGGTACAATCAGGGCAACCCTATCTTGTTGGTGAAAAAGGCCCAGAGTTATTTGTTCCTGGACGCACCAGTGGGTTTGTGATGCCTAATCAAATATCAGGGCAAACCAATATCCCTCCAATCCAAGTTAATATTGTGAATAACGCAAATGCAAACGTAACCGTTTCGCAACGTCAGAACCAGAATGGGACACGGAATTTGCAGGTTCAAATTGATGAAATGGTTGCAAATAGTCTTACAAAAGGCGCCAAAACCAGAGGCGCATTGCGGAATATTTTTGGTGTTGATCCTGTTTTAACGCAACGCTAAGTAAAATATTATTTAGGAAATTAAAATGAAATCAAAATTTTTAGAGACAGTTTTTGAATTAAAATCAATGGATGATCAAGGCGTTTTTACCGGTTATGCCTCTGTGTTTGGAATTACGGATCAGGTGAAGGACCGTGTACAAAAAGGCGCGTTTAAAAAAAGTTTACAAAACCACCGCGAGCAAAATATAAACCCGCCATTATTGTGGCAACATGATGTCCATGAGCCAATAGGGGCATGGCGTGAGATTTATGAAGACGAATATGGACTTTTTGTACGTGGAGAACTTTTTATTGAAGACATTCCCAAAGCAAAACAAGCCTATAAGTTGCTTTCGGAAGGAGCTGTGTCCGGTTTGTCGATTGGTTTTAAGACACGACAAAGCGAACTTAACCCTAGAACAGGAGAACGGGTTTTGACACAATTAGATCTGCTAGAGATTTCTGTCGTGACCTTCCCTGCGCTGGGGCAAGCACGTGTATCACACGTGAAAAGTTGCCTCGGAGCCGGTCTTCTGCCCAATGAAAGAGAGTTTGAGGTTTTTCTACGAGATGTAGGGTTTAGCCGTAAACAAGCTAAAAACATGATAGCGAGTGGTTATCGTTCTGTTTTCCAGCGGGATGCTGCACAACAAAAATCAAATACGATACAAGCACATGTTGAATTATTGTCTGCAAAATTACGCCAATGGGCGAGAGCAAAATGATAATAAGCGTTAGCTTTATATTTGACCAGACCATCTCACATGAGGTGGTTTTTTTTTGAACTAAAAAGGAAAAAATAATGGACTATGAAATGAAAAATACCATGAATGAACTCGGTCAGGCTTTTGAAGAGTTTAAGCAGGCGAATGATCGCCGCCTTCACGAAATTGAAAAAAAGGGGGTCGCTGATCCACTAACGGAACTGCAAGTTACGCGTTTGAATAATGAAATGAGCCGCATTCAAGAGGCAACAGATAAATCTCAAAAACGTGTTGACCTGCTGGAAACGGTTATGAAACGCTCACCAGTTGAAGGTAACCGTGAAAATGAATATAAAAATGCCGCGCAATTTTTACGGGAACGAAAAGCCTCTATTCAAGGGAATTTTAATCTCGATAACTACCGTGAATATAAATCAGCTTTTGACAATTATCTGCGTAAAAATAATGCGGGTTCTGCGGTTGAAGAAATTAAAGCGCTGAGCGTTGGTTCTGACCCAGACGGGGGATATTGGGTAACACCGGATCTTACGGGGCAAATCGCAAAGTTGGTAAATGACACATCGCCAATGCGCCAAGTTGCAAATATTGTCACAATCGGTACAGATGCGCTTGAAGGTATTAATGATCTTGATGAAGCAACAACAGGTTGGGTCGGGGAAACCGACAGCCGTATCGAAACGGTTTCTCCGCAAATTGGGCAATGGAAAATACCTGTTCATGAACAATATGCGGAACCTAGAGCAACACAAAAACTTTTAGATGATGCGGTGTTTAATGTTGAAGAATGGCTTGCTGGAAAAATTGCAGATAAGTTTTCACGGATGGAAAATCAAGCCTTTTTTTCAGGTGATGGAACAGGCAAACCAACGGGATTTTTAACCTATGCTGCAGGCACTCCTTCATCATCAAGCTGGAATGTTATTGAACAGATGAATACAGGGGCCGCCGGGGCTTTTGCGGCCAGTAATCCGGGGGACGTGTTGGTAGACTTAGTCTTTTCTCTAAAAGCGAATTACCGTGAAAATGCGGTGTTTATGATGAAACGATCAACGCTTGCAGAAGTTCGTAAATTAAAAGATGCGGATGGAAATTATCTATGGACTCCCGATTTCCAAGAAAACCAAGGTGGAACACTGCTTGGTTTTAAAGCGCTTGAGGCGGAAGATATGCCTGCGGTTGCCGCAGATAGCTTATCCATTGCTTTTGGTGATTTTAATGCCGGATATCAAATTGTGGACCGCCAAGGGGTTCGTATATTACGGGACAGCTTTACAACAAAACCATATGTAAAATTTTACACAACTAAACGTGTTGGCGGCGATGTCGTAAATTTTGACGCCATTAAATTGCTTAAATTTGCGGTTTAATTTTATGCGTTAGCTTTGACTTGGTGGGCATCTAATTTTTCTACAGCACCTTTTTCTCTCCTTTGTAAATTGGGTGCCCTCCTTTTTTTTAGAAGGACAAGACAATGAAAATAAAAGTTTTAAAAAAATTCTGTTTTGCACATGGCGGGATCAAGCTGATTGAATATTCACCGGGCATTCATGTTGTTTCAAAAAGATGTGCGGAAGTTGCTTGCGCAGAGGGTTGGGCCAAAAAAATGTTGTTGCAAACAAAACGGAAAAGCAAAAATGATAAAAGCAAATTATAAATATATACAGCGTGTTCCCCCCCAACTAGAACCCGTATCGTTGGATGATATCAAAGCTTATTTAAAAGTGGATATAAGTGAGGATGATACATTATTGGATGGGATGATTTCAGCGGCACGTCAATATTGTGAAAAGGTAACGGGGCGTTTTTTATTAGCACAGGAATGGTCTGTATTTTTAGATCGCTGGTATGATGAGATTCACCTAAAACGCGGCCCCATCATCAGTCTTGATGCGATTAATATTTATGATGATGAAAATCAAATGGTGGCATTTGATGTTTCAAATGTTATTGCGGACCTTCAAATTATGCCAGCAGAATTGATGTTAAAAAGAAATAGTCCGCTCCCCCACCCGCTTAAACCTAAAAATGGGTTGGAAATTAAGGTTACGGCAGGTTATGGAGAAAATGTAAACGATGTACCAAAGGCACTGATAGAAGGGATTAAACAGCTTGTCGGACATTGGTATGAATTTCGGGGGTTGAATATCTCCGAAATTGTAAAACAGTCCGAGGTGGAAACCCTTTGGCGGCCGTATAAATTATGGGGAATAAATTAAAATGATTGGTTCTTTAAAACATCGATTTACAATTATGCAAGCCGTCGAAACATTGGATCAAGCGGGGGGGAAAACAACGGTTTGGCAAGAGCTTAGCCAAGACAGTAAATTTTGGGGGAGCTTGAAAGAAGTTTCCGGAGAGTTACGATATCAATTTATGCAACAAACGTTAAATGTGACGCATAAAATCCAATTGCGGCTCAGAACAGGGTTGAGCCAAGAAAACAGACTTGTTAAAGGCGGCCGTTATTTTAAGATTTTATCGCTGACGAAAGATGAGCAACATCATAAAAAGATGCTACTTTTAGTCCGTGAAATGGATACCCTATAAGCTTAATTTGACTTTGAAAGCTCGGGTGTTATTTCTGTTTTTGGTTTTGTTAGGCTGTTTGTTGGGTCTTTATAATCAGGATGAAGACGCGAGTTTTTTGAAATCCAAGACTTAAGATCTGTATCTAATTTTTGAACTTGTTCTGGTGTTAATGATTCTTCGGCAACTTTTTGCGCCATGAGTTTATAGGCCTGTTCCTGTTTTTTCATGGGACGGTGTTGACTTGCAAGCTTAAACCAAAAATATGATTTTTCTTTATCTTCTGTGATTTCTAACTCAGGTTTTTTAAGACCTTTAAGATACATAAAACCGAGGAAAAATTGGGCATCCTGATTGTCATGGTTGGCAGATTTTGTGATCCATTCAATACCTTTTGTAAAGTCTTTTTTGACAACACTGCTGTTGAGATACATCGCGCCAACAGCAAGCATTGCATTACTGTTTTTAAGGGTGGCGGCTTGTTGGTAATGCTTAAAGGCAATAGCAGGGTCTTTTTTAACGCCGTTACCATCGTTATACATGTTCCCGAGCAATACCATAGCCTCTGCGTTACCGGTTTTGGCGAGAGGACGTAGGTTAAGAATAGCCTGGAACCAATTTTTATTTTTATAAGCTTCTTTACCTTCTTTTAAACCGGCATGTGCAGGTGAGGTAAGGAGAAATAAGAACATCATTAAGAGCAAAGATTTTTTCATGATTAGAGACCCATTATTATCCGTAAAAAGAGTGTTAAAAAGCTGATTTTTAAAATAAGCGTTTTATTCAAAATAATCAAATTTTCATTTTAGAATTAAGGAGCAGTATTTATGTCTTTTGTTAGTATTGGAGACGTACAGCAAGCTGTTTATCAAAATTTAATTGGTAATAGCCAGCTTGTTCTTTTGTTGGCTCAAGGGGCTCAGAGTGTTTTTGACGCCGTCCCCCATAATGCAATTTTCCCTTATCTAGCGATAGGTCAAGTCAAAAGCGAAGCCTTTGATACGATGGCCGATACGGGACAAGAAATTACAATTACATTTCATGTTTGGAGCAAATATCAAGGGCATAAAGAAATTCATGGGATCCTTGATGCCTTGTATCAAGTTATTCACCAGAATGAATTTATATTATCGGGACATACTGTTGTTTTAGCCAAACATATTAAAACGGAAACATCGGCAAAAAATGACGGGCAAACAAAGGAGGCCGTATTTCAATTTAAGCTTTTTGTAGAATAGTTTTTAAGTCATTTAATTAAGGAGTAAAAAGTTATGACAGGTCAAAAGGGTAGAGATTTTTTGATAAAAATTGGTGATGGCGGAACACCCGAAATTTTCACAGCGATTGGCGCGGCACGAACCAATGCAATGAATGTGAATAATAATCTTGTAGATAAAACCACAATGGATTCTCAAGGTATACAAGAGATGATTGCAGATGCCGGAGTGCAGACAGTGCAGTTAACAATTGATGGTTTGTTTAAGGATAGCGCATCAGAAGAAATTTTACGGGCAGCGGCAATGGATCGGAAAATGTCTAATTACCAATTGGCTTTTCCAAATGGAGACATTTATGAAGCTGCTTTTGCCGTGCAAGATTATAATAGAGGCGGAGCATATGACGGCCTAGAAACATTTTCGGCAACGTTGGTACGTTCTGGTTTTGGCACGTTTACACCGGTTTAAGGAGGATTTTATGCAGGAATGGCCAATAACATTACCAATATATCCGCTGGTTGATGGTTATGCGGAAGCTGCCCCTAATATTGTTTTGCGGACAAAAATGGACCAAGGGCCGGACAAAGTTCGTATGCGGTCAACAGCCGGTGTTCGGCAGCTACATTTAAAATTTTTGTTAACAAAAGCACAAGCCACGTTATTAGATACATTTTATTATGAGACGTTAGCGGGTGGCGCGGATCGGTTTTTATATACTCATCCCCGAACAGATGAAGAGGTCGCGTGTCGTTTTGTTGAACCGCCAGAGTATGTATCTGTTAATGGAAATTATTTTCGGGTGAGTGCTTTTTTAGAGGTGTTACCATGAGCCGGAATTTATCTTTAACAACATTACGAGCGATTCATGGACAAGAAACCCAAGAAGTTTTTATTGTTCTTTTGACAATTGATCATGATGATCTTGTTGCACCTATTCGAGTATGTGGCAATGATGTTGATATGATAAGCCGGGGGGAGAGCTTTTTAGCTTACCCTTTTGAACTTAAATTGCCCGATGATAATGATAATCAAGCCCCAAGGGCGCATTTAACAATTGATAATGTGGGGCAACAAATTATTCAGACAATCCGGTTAATTCGGAGTGCCCCGACGGTTTTAATTGAGATTATCAGGGCCGCAGATGCAGATATTATTGAAGCACAATTCCCAGATTTTAAGTTTGTGAATATTCAATATAATGCCTTAACAATCCAAGGTGATTTGACGGTTGAAAATTTTACGGCAGAACCTTTTCCTGCAGGGCAGTTTACGCCATCGGAATTTCCTAGCATGTTTTAAACGAATCAACTAAATTGCTTTTTCTATTTGAAACGCCTTTGATTCTCTAGGAAAGGTCAGTTTTTTATGGTAATTAAAGCAAAATTAAGCTATACTTTTCTAAATGGTTTGGTAAAGGGTGAAATAATGACAAAAATAAAATCCAAATTCACGGAAACATCTGGTTCTACAAGTGTCGTAGAAAGCCAGCTTTCAGCGATGAATTTAGCCATTGCAGATACGCGCGAAGGTTTAGATCAAAAAGCACAAGATGATTTTGTGACACTTGCGGTTCATATCTTAAAAACCCCGGAGTTACAGAGTGAAAAAGCGGCCAGCGCCGTTTTTGCCCAAGCAAGCCGGAAAACGGTTAACTGGGAAAATATGGATGAGGAAACACTGGTTGCAAATGCGTTAAATCCAGATGGTTTTCCAACAGATGTTTTAGATTTGATCATTCAAGACCCAACAGGTTATTTACACGGACAAAAAACAGCATTTCAAGAGGACTTGAAAACGGAATTGATGAAGGTAACGTCGCAAGACCCCCAAATGCTTTCGGTTTCAAAAATAAATCAATTATTAGATAAGTCAGGTGCTTCATCTGATCCGATTTTAGTGCAGGAATTAAAACAAAAGATTGCTAAAAAATCAGGTATGAAGATTTCAGATCTGAACCTAGGTCTCAAAAATGGTCAATCAAAACCAAGCTCACAAATGGGTAGTGGCCGACTATAAACAAAAATAAATATCTTTTTAAAACAAGCCGCCCAATGGGGCGGTTTTTTTATGTGTCATTTTTATGGAGGTAAATATGCCAATTCCCTATTGGGCGGGCCATTATATTGGGTTGCCGTTTAAAGAACATGGCCGAAATATAAAAGGTCTTGATTGTTGGGGGCTTGTGCGGTGTGTGTTCATAGAACAGTTTAAAATACCGTTACCGTCTTACGCGTATGAATATCAACACTGCCGGGCTGTTGCTGATATTAGTGCGCTGGTTTCTCGAGAGTCCCAAAAATGGAAGAAAATAGATTTTGGTCAAGAAAACCAAGGGGATGTCATTGTGTTACGTCTGCGGGGGCAGCCGATGCATGTTGGTATGGTTCTTGGAGATGGCTCGATGTTGCATATCGAACAATCAATTAATAGCGCCATCGAGAGATATACATCTGCAAGATGGCAAAACCGTATTGTGGCTTTTTACCGATATTCAGGATAAAAAAAATGGTATGTAAAAAAAATCAAGAAGTAAAAAATACGGTGACTGTTCAGGCCATCGTACATCCTTTTCTGTTGGAAAGAGTGGCCAAAAATATGCCCGCAGGTTTGACGCTTGATGAATTAATTTCCTGTCAAAAAATTGATATTTTTTCTCGAAAGCATCTTGTTGTGACCCTTGATGGAATGGTTGTTGAGGCAAAATATTGGCGCTGCGTCAGGCCTAAACCCGGTGTAATTGTGTGTCTAAGATCAATGCCAATGGGAGGGAGTGGCGGAAAAAATCCGCTACGGGCTATTTTAACATTAGCCATTGCAATTGCCGCCCCTCAAATCGGAGCAGCACTTGCGGTACAAGGGTCATTTCTAACCTCAAGCTTAATCACAACAGCGGTAAATATCGCAGGTAAACTCGCTGTGAACGCCCTTGTTCCCCCGGGGAAGTCTAAAGTTAACACCGCCGCGGGACGGGATCAGCCAAGCTATTTCATCCAAGGTGCGCAAAATAGAATAAAACCTTTTACCCCAATTCCTCAGGTTTTGGGTCGACATCGTATGGTGCCGCCGTATGCCGCGCGACCCTATACGGAAACGATTGGAGGAAAACAATATCTTCGATTATTATTTTGTTGGGGTTATGGCCCTTTAGACATTTCGGATTTTAAAATTGGTGAAACACGTCTTTTGGAATTTGAGGGGGTCGAAATTGAAAACAGATTTGGCTATCCCGATGATGATCCTATTACATTATACAGCAAAAGTGTTTTTCAAAATGATCTTAATATTAAGCTGTCACAAACAAATGGTTTTGAAGTCCGGACAACAGAGCCAAATGCGGATGAAATATCTGTAGATGTCACGTTTCCAAGAGGCCTTGTAAAATATGATAGCGAGGGTAACAAAACGGCACAAACCGTAAGGCTTGAGGTACAATATTCTCCCGCTGGTGCAAATGATTGGACGGCAGGAGTTGAAAGCCTTAAAAATAAATCTATTCAATATACATCAGATATTTTAGCCCCTGGAATACATAACTTTAATCCCATGGAAGCGGGGTATATTACACGATATCGTAAAAGGATTGATTGCCTTGTTTTAGATAAAGCCACGGGAGATGTCGGAATAATATTTGGGCAACGGCAATCCGGTTTTTATCAGGACGGTAGGCCGGGCAAATCATCAACAGGTGAACCAACGGCCCCTTTTGTTCCAGACACAAAGTTAAAATTAGCTGAGATCACCCATGTTGGAAATACAATAGCAACCCAAATCACAGATTTTAGGCTGGCGCTTTTTGAGAGGGGTTTAATTGGCAGCATAAATGATTTTGTGCCAACGCTTTATAATACTAATCAAATCCAAGTTTCCGCTGGGGGCGTTAAATTTAAAGGTATCGAGGTAGCCGCAAAACAAACATCATCTGTCAGCCATGCGGTGCGTTTTTCTGTTGTAAAAGGTCAGTATGACGTCCGGATCCGGCGGATAACAGCCGATTATGACCATGATGAAAAGATATTTGGTGAGGTTTACTGGACAGCTCTCCGTGTCATCCGATATCAACACCCCATTAATAAAAAAGGTTTGGCGTTAACAGCCTTACGTATTCAAGCGACAGACCAGCTAAGTGGTATTATTGAACGTTTTAACGCCATTGTGCATTCGATTGTACCAGATTGGGATGGTAACCAATGGGTTGAACAACCAACATCAAACCCTGCTTCTCTTTATCGACATGTTTTGCAAGGAAACTCAAATGAACAAGCTTTACTGGATAATAGACTTGATCTTGGAACACTTGAGGCGTGGCATGAAGACTGTAACCTAAAACAGCAGACATTTAATCATATCGTAGATTATACGGCATCGGTTCATGATATGTTGGTGAATATTTCTGCATCGGGTCGCGCAACACCAACAATTATTGATGGCCAATGGAGTGTTGTCCGTGATTTACCCCAAGTTGTTCCGATTCAACATTTTACCCCACGCAATACATTTGGTTTTGAAGCTGAGAAAACATTTGAGGATGTCCCGCATGGTCTTCGTGTGCGTTTTATTGATGAAATAAATAATTGGCTTCAAGGTGAACGGCTTGTTTATGACGAAGGTTACGACCAAAATAGTGCAACAAAATTTGAGGTGATTGAATTCCCTGGTATTACAAATCCAGACCATCTTTGGAAAGAGGCACGATATCATTTGGGGGCTATTCGCCTGCGCCCAGAAATTTTCAGTTTTTATACGGATTTAGAATATATTGTTTGTACGCGTGGGGATTTGATCCGTTTTACACATGATGTGCCTTTGTTAGGTTTGGCTTCGGGGCGGATAAAAAAACTTAACGATGATGGGGTGAATGTTACCACAGTTGATCTAGATACAGCATTAACGATGCAAGCGGGAAAGAATTATGTTTGCCGGTTTCGTTTGGAAGATGGTTCAAGCGCCCTTAAAAATCTCATTACCACACCAGGGGAAATAAAATCTATACAGTTTGGTGAACCTGTTCCCTTGACAGAAGGGCTTCAAGTTGGGGATCTTTTTATGTTTGGAGAACAAGGTTCAGAGAGCATTGAGCTTATTGTCAAAGCGATAGAACCCCAAGAGGATCTTAAAGCAAAAATAACCTGTTTATCCGCCGCAACAGCAATTCATGATTTGGATACAGGCGCGATCCCAGATTATATACCAACTATTTCAATACCCCCTGAATTACAACGCCGTGACCCACCCGTTGTGGCGAATGTTCAATCGGGCAGTGAAGTTGTTCTCATTAACCAAGATCGTTCGTTTTTAACCCGGATTGTTGTGACCTTAACACCACCAGATTTATACAATAAATTAGAAACACGGGTTTATATCAAAGCTAAAGATGAAAAGGATTACCGCGTTGCAAAATTATACGATAGCTCACCGTTTAATGTGTCGATTGTTGATGTAGAAGAAGGCGAAATATACGATATTAAGCTACAATATATCACAGATGATAATCTGATTACGTTACCGACTTATATTACGGGTCATACCGTTGTTGCCTTGTCGGGCATCCCATCAGATGTCAATAATTTTAACATTAATATTTTAGGTGGCACGGCCTATCTATCATGGGATGCGGCGCTTGATCCAGATCTTTCTTATTACAAAATAAGGTTCAGTCCAAAAACAATGGGAGTAACATGGGGCGGTGCGATTGACCTTGTTGAAAAGGTTTCAAAACCATCAACAACCATCACCACACCGGTGGCCGTTGGGACATATTTAATCAAGGCGATTGATGTTCGGGGCAACGAAAGCGCGAAGGAGTCGTTGATTGTTTCGACGATTGCCTCGGTTGCTGGGTTAAATGCTGTGGCAACGATTGATGAAGCGCCATCCTTTACAGGTGCCAAATCCAATACAGTTTATATTGATGGAGGTCTAAGGCTTTCTGGTGTTGATGCCATTGATGATTGGGCCGATGTCGACACAGTTGGTTTTTTTGATAATGGTCAAGCTGGTTTAAATTTCTCTGGTAAATATATGTTTGCCAATACTCTTGATTTAGGGGCTGTTTATACATCAACCTTAACAGCAGGCTTGGATATCGTTGGTTTGGATATCAGCGATAATGTCGATACATGGCAAGATATGGATAACGTTGAAAGTTTTGATAGTTCTGTTAATCCATCACAATGGGGTGTGGCGTTAGAGGTTCGAACCACGGATGATGCGCCAACTATTTCACCTGTCTGGACGGCATGGAAAAAATTTATTGTTGGTGAATATACGGCGCGCGCTTTTGAATGGCGGGTAAATTTAACAAGCCTTGAAAGTGGCATCACACCAAAAATAACCGGATTATCTGTTCAGGTAGATATGCCGGATCGCGTTGAGTCAGGGGAAAATATTACCAGTGGAGCCAATGTTAAATCAGTGAGTTTTGCAACTCCGTTTAAAACGTCGCCTGCTATTGGTGTCTCGATCGAGGATATGGCGACGGGTGATTATTACACCATCACAAATAAAACCACGAATGGTTTTAATATTGAATTTCTTGATCGTTCTGACAATACAGTTAACCGGACATTTGATTATGTCGCAACGGGTTACGGTTCTAAATCTATTTAAAATCAATATAGGAGTATAAATAATGTCTCAATCAAGCCCGACGATCGGTGCGGGAAAATCTGGCGCGGATTATCGCTCGGAAGATAATAGCGCCAAAACGGCACTCTTAAATCATCATAAGGGTGGACTTGCCCCAAGCTATGCCGAGGCGGGCTGTTTGTGGCTGGATGACACGGCAACGCCATGGCTGTTGAAAATGTTTAATGGCGCGGACTGGATCAGTGTTTCAGAAGTTGATGCCACAACAAATGAAGCAAAACCCTACATTAATGGAGGCGCTTTGGCAGATGCTTCTGAAACGGTTAAAGGCATTATTGGTCTTGCGACCGATGCGGAAGTGGCAACGGGTACGGCAACCGATAAAGTCCCTACGGTAAAACAGCTTGCCGATAATACTGGGGTGGGAGGTTTGGTTTTATTGTCAACGGCCACGGCTTTAAATAGTACAACCGTTGAATTTATCACTGACATCAATACGACATATGATGAGTATGAAATTCATATCATTGATCTTGTCTCCGCCTCTAATGCTCTTGTTTATTTAAGGGCAAGCGAAGATGAGGGCACGAGTTATAAAAGTGGCACGAGTGATTATTATTATAACACACGACGCTGGCAAGGAAGCTCAACGGGTTCTGTCTCCGCAACGGCAAACAGAATCCAGCTGACGGGCCTAGGAAACAGTTTAGGAAACCCGTTAAGTGGTATCGTAAGAATTTACAACCCTACGGGAACGACCGACCATAAAATATTTATGCATGACATATCGTGGGAAGATAACGCTGGCGCTGTTGTGGTTCGGGAGGCGGGATCGGGCCTGTATAAAGCGACACTTAATGCCATTGATGCTTTTCAAATTTTTATGTCGTCAGGCAACATTACATCGGGTGAGTTTAAATTATATGGAGTGAAAAAATCATAATGAAAAAAGCAATCGCAACACAACCGGGTGAGCTTACTCGGTATGAAGATTTAACGGCTGATAACGTGATTATGCGCAACCGAGAAGAACAACAAGTTGATGAGGAAAAACCTTTTAATGATTGGCTTTATCAAATGGCGCAAAGTGATCAAAAGATGCCAAGAATATTGGAAGATGTAATCGATGCGGTGGGAGAGATTAATTTTGATGCTTTTTTGATCGCAAAATATAACGAGAAAAAAACGCTAAGGGCGTTAAAGCCCACTGAGGCGGAATGATGTCGGCGGAAGCAATCGGGTTGATTGTTTTTTCGATGACGGTGTTATTGCATTTGGTGGGCACAATTTGGTGGGCGGCAACCTTAACAAAACGTGTTGAACATATTGAACGTTGGATCTCACATAATGAACAAGCGGGAGAGCGCCTCGCCTCTCTTGAGCAACAAGTGAATAATATCTCAGAAATGATCAACCGTATCGAACGACATATTTTAAAACATTAATTAAAACCTATAAAATAATAAGGAGGTACCGATGGTGAATTTACCGCGGGGAATACGTAATCATAACCCCGGCAATATTATTCAAAATAATATTATTTGGAAGGGGATGATAAAAAAACCTTTTGATCCAAAATTTGTAGAATTTGAAGCCCCCGAATGGGGGCTTCGTGCATTAATGAAGATTCTTTTTACTTACTACGAGCGTTACGGCCTCGATACGGTGCAAAGCATTGTTAACCGTTGGGCGCCCCCTCATGAAAACGCGACAGATCATTATGCCGGTTATGTTTCAAAAGCATTAAAAATAAGGCGGAACCAAAAAATGGAACTGCAAAATCCTAAAATTTTAATTGCGCTAACCAAGGCAATTATACGTTTTGAAAATGGCCACCCAAAAGGGGAAGGGCAATTATTTTGGTATGAAGAGGCTTTGTATAAAAAAGCACTTTCGCTTGTTTGAAAATAAAATAGCAATAAAGGATATTTAAAATGATGAAAAAAATTGTCAGGTATTTGACCGCGCGTTTAAAAGAAAAATCAACATGGTTAGGTTTACTTTCCTTCTTAACGGCTTTGGGAATTGTAATTTCCCCAGAACAAAAAGAAATGGTCGTGACCGCGGGTGTTGCTTTGGCTGGTATTGGTGCTGTTTTTATCGCGGAAAAAGAAAACAAATAGCGGGGGTGGTAATGGGCTATTTAGGAACATTTTTTGTAATATCAGCCCTTGTAATAATGGTTTTATTTTGGGTGTTTTATGCGGGACGTAATAAAGAAAAAGTTGTTCAATCAGATAAAATATATCAAGCTTCTCGGCGTGCGGTTCGCCTGCGCCAGCGTTTATTACGGGACCCTGATTATGCTCGCCGGATGCGCCAGAAATATTCCCGCTGATTTTTGTTTGATCTATCAGCCCGTTTATACCGTACGTGAAGATACGCTTAAAACAAAAGAACAAGTTGATCTGAATAATGTTGTTTGGGATACGTTATGTGACGTTTAAAAAAAAGCACATTATGAAAGACGGTATTCATAATGTTGCATAAGCTTCTCGAGGATTTGTGCGATATCCATTTGGCTTTCCTTTTTGGCAAGGTCTAAAGCCGTTTGTCCGGTTGATGTTTTTGCAAAAAGGTCACTTCGAGATTTAATCAAAAACCCTAACGTTTCAATGGCGCCTGTTTCTGCTGCGATGTGCAGGGCTGTTTTTCCTGTGTTATGTTGTATTTTATCTGGAAGAGCCTGTTTGTCTAACAGGTATTTAACAATGTCACTTTGATTACCAACGATGGCGAGTTGTAAGGGGGTATATCCCTTGTTTTTAGTGCGCTGGTTTAGGTTCGCCCCATTTTCAACAAAAAATTTAACAAGATCCAATTGCCCCGATGTAATAGCTTCGTGTAAAGGGGTTCGGCCATTAGTATCTTTGTGGTCGATGGGCAGTTTTTTGAATTGTAAAAACTCGGCCCCTAATAAATTTCCTTCACGCGCCATTTCATGCATGAAGCTTTGTCCCCATAGATCAGGTTGAGAAAAACAAGCAAAGACTGAAGAAAAGATCTCACTCTGGTTGATTGATGAAAAAGATTTCATACACCATCTCCTGCGAACATTTTATCTATATGTAGTAGGTAATTTTAAATAGACCACAATATCGTGAATAAAAGGTTAACAAAAGATTTAACGGTTTTTCATAGTTTATAGGCTTTTTTTATATCGATACAATATTGTGTTAAGAAGTCGGGAAAAAGCTATCGATTAACTTGTTTAAAAACATTATAGTGTGTAAAAGGTTTTTTGGGCGTTAAGCGCTGTGTCATAAAAAAATAATACTGGAGAAAAATTGTGGAAACTGATGAAGTTGTAAAAATACAGGAATATCTAAGAACTAAATTTGGGACAGACCGTATCAAAATTCAAAAACGCAAAGAAACCAATGATTCAGTAGAAGTGTTATTGGGGGAAGAATTTATCGGCGTGATTTATAAAGACGAAGATGAAGGCGAAATTTCATATGACTTTAATATGGCAATCCTAGAGATGGACTTACCTGCCGCATAAATTTATTGATGAGAACATGAAAAAAGCCAAAGAAATCATAAAATTAATGCCTGTGACGGACAAAATTGTTGTTGTCGTCGGTAGTGCCTTTATTTTATTTTCAATTGGTTTTTTTATTAATAGATTTTTTATTCAGCTCGATAAAATTGGTTATACACCGTTAAAAATAATGGGCGCAACGTCTGAAAATATTTACGACCCTTCGGTCGAATATACCCCGACGGGTGATTTGGGATATATGGCTTATGTTGTGGTGAAAAATGAAAAAGATTTAAAAGACCCTTTAATTCATGTTGAGATCGCAAAATCTATTAATAAAGGCCAAAAATGGAGTAGAGTTTCTCAACCGTTTGAAAGTAAAAAAAGTGAGTTGATATCGAGCGCGTCAATGGAGCCTTTGGCAACGGGCGTTTGGCGATATGAGATGCCTAGCTTGGTTTATGATCCCAAGGATACTGGTAAAGAATGGAAACTTTATGCTTCGCGGTACTTTTGGAATGGGGATATCAAATTAGCACGGTTATATAGCATGATTTCGTATCGTTATGCTTCCAGTCCAGAAGGCGTATGGTCCGAAGAAAAATGGATTTTAAGCGGCCATGAGTTATTACCACCCCCCCCCTATAATCATCTTGTAAAAAGCTCTTTAAATAAATTACACCCCTCGTTAGAAGATTTGGCCTTTTATACGGATCCAAGCGTGCTGGCAAAAAAAGGTGCGCTATTTATGGTTTTGAGTGGTTTTACCGATAAAGATTTAGAGAGGGTTAATCGGTTAGTTCTTTTGGCATCACTAGATCATGGAAAAAATTGGATCTTTGTTAAGAGTTTAATTACAAAAGAGCAATTAGCACAGTTAGGTGACTATACCCGTATGTCGGGGGCATCTTTGATCGAATATAAAGAAAAAGTTTATTTGATGCTGAGCCTTGGTGATGAAAAAGTTTTTGGCCAAGGTACGTTTATATTTGAGTTTTCAGATCTCTTAAATGGAAAATTAAAACAAACTCCAGAAGGATTGCTCAAAATTGTGAATAAAATTCCATTAAAAGGGAATGTCTTTTCTAAATTGGGAGGCGGCTCAGGAGATTTTGACGAGCAGGATGAATATAGCGGATTGTTGGTTTCAGAAGCCCTACCCGGAACACACGAATTTATCATTCATAAGACGGAATTAATGCCCGTTAACGCAGAAAAAATAAATTAAAGCTAGCGACACCCGAGTGAGTCAGCTACGATTAAATAATCATCGAAAAAAATAAAAAGCACCCTTTCTAAAGGGAGGCATTTGTGAAGTTTGTAATCGAAAAGGGCGTTTTATCATGGCATCATTATATTTTAAATACTCAGCAATGAACTCTGGAAAAACAACCCAACTTTTACAAGCACATTATAATTATTTTGAACGCGGTATGAATCCTGTGGCGCTTACGGCGCAAATTGATGACCGTTATGGCTCAGGTAAAATTACGGCACGTATTGGTTTAGATTTATATGCGGAAAGTTTCTCTGAAGAAACGGATGTTTTTGAAAAAATTGCAGCAATGCATGAACTAAAACCAACAAGTGTTTTGTTGGTTGATGAGGCACAGTTTCTAACAGAGGCACAGGTTCAGCAGTGTGCTGGGCTTGTTGATGAACTTAATATTCCGGTAATGTGTTATGGGTTACGTACGGATTTTATGGGTAACCTTTTTTCGGGCTCGGAAGCTTTGATGCGATTTGCAGATAATCTGGAAGAAATTAAAACAATTTGTCACTGTGGACGAAAAGCAAATTTTACGGCACGTCTTGACGAAAAAGGTCATATCGTTCGCGCGGGTCAACAAATTAGCATCGGTGGCAATGATATGTATGTTGCGGTATGTCGCAAACATTATATGTCAGGTGACGCAAAACCCGTTTCGGAAACACCGGTAAAAAACAAACATATCCAAGCGGCCTAATGAAAATGTTTATGGCCACTTGGCCTCTGGAGGAAGCGACATAAGAATAGCTTCGGGGTTACCGTTAGTTTGGAGGCCAAATTTTGTTCCGCGATCGTAAACAAGATTAAATTCCGCGTATAGACCACGGTAGATTAACTGAATTTCGCGCTCGGCTTCTGTCCAACTTTTGTTCATATGTTTACGAATTAACTTCGGATAAATATCTAAAAAAGTTTTGCCGATGTCTTGTGTAAAAGCATAATCATCTTCCCATTCCCCAGAATTAAGGTAATCATAAAAAATGCCCCCAACACCACGAGGTTTGTCACGGTGGGGAATAAAAAAATATTCATCACACCATTTTTTATATTCGTTGTAATAGTTTGTATTATGCCTATCACAGGTATTTTTTAAGGCCGCATGGAATTCTTGAGTGTCTGCTTCATTCGGAATGGGAGGGTTTAGATCCGCACCTCCCCCGAACCAGCTTTTTTGTGATGTAATAATATGCCTTGTATTCATATGAATTGCAGGCACATGGGGAGAATGCATATGGGCAACTAAGCTAATACCGCTGGCCCAAAATTTACCGTCCTCAGAGGCACCGGGAATTTTTTTTCGGAAATCATCGCTGAATTGTCCGTAAACGGTTGAAATGTTTACACCAACTTTTTCAAACACACGTCCCTTCATGATTGAAATCACGCCGCCGCCCCCCTCAGAGCCATCAATGTCTTGGCGATTCCATGGTTTTTTTTCAAAAACGCCTGCTTTTTGGTCGGATAATGAACCTTCTAGTTCTGTTTCAATTTTTTCAAATTCTGCACAAATTTGATCTCGCAGATTTTCAAACCAACTCATACATTTATTTTGTTGATCTGTTAAAGTTAGTTTTTGTGCAGAAGGCTGGGGCACGGTTTTTCTCCTAGAGTTTTTATCGCTCCTTTCTACCATTAAACGACGTAGATCACAAAAATAAAACTATTGCTGACGTGTTTGCCTTAGGGCTTCCCCTAAAATCATAGCGCAGGACATCGCAACATTAATTGATCGCACATCTTTAACCATAGGGATAACAACATGGGCATCAACAGAATGATGAACATCATCGGGAACCCCCGCGCTTTCACGCCCCGCAATTAAAATATCATCGGGTTGGAATTTAAAATACGTATATGCAATGGATGATTTTGTGGTCATTAAAATGCGCCGCCCTTGAGGTTGCGTTGTTTGAAAAATTTGCCAATTATTGTGACGCGTATAATCCAAATGTTCGAGATAATCCATGTGGGCGCGACGAACACGGCGATCATCTAACATAAAACCACAGGGTTCGATAATATCTAGAGGCACCCCTAAACAGGCACAAAAACGCATTAATGTACCAGTATTTTGTGGAATATCGGGTTGGTAAAGAGCGAGGCGCATGTTTATTCCTTTGCATTTTTGAAGAGCTGAATATAATTAAAACAATATGCTTATCTTGTGCGGGGAGCTTACCAAATGCATATCTTTCTTTATATGATTATTTTTTTTGAGGGTTTTATTGTTTTGGCAACGGAATTGATTGCCATTCGACAAATGTTACCTGTTGCAGGGGCTGGAACTGATGTAATTGCAATTGTGATTGCAGCTGTGTTAATGCCGCTTGCATTTGGTTATTTTGTAGGCGGGCAATATAAAGTTCAAGACACAAAAAATTTAAAAAATGAAATAAGAAAAAAGCTCTCTCAAAATTTTTTCATTGCGGCAAGTTTTTTAGCTTTCGCCTTGTCACAAATTTTTGTTGAGTTCCTTTTTGAGCTTTTTCAACTTGTAGGAATATTCGACCGTTTGATACAGGTCAGTCTTTATGCGATAGGTTTTTTGGTTGTTCCGATATATTTATTGGGCAAAACAATTCCTTTGATTGTAAATTTGTTTAAAGCAGAAACGTTGCCCAAGCTGACGGGGTATATTTTGTGGTGTTCAACGATGGGTTCATTTTTAGGTGCTATTTTAACATCACTTATTTTAATGGCCTATTGGGGCGTGAATAACACAACAATTTTGATTGTTATGTCCCTTTTGATTTTATCGATATTATTAAAACCACCAGAGCGTATAAAACAAGGGGGAGCAGTGGTTTTTGTTGTGTGTTTAGTTTGGGTTTTTAACGGTTCATATATGATGTCTTTTTTAGATGTTGTTTATGATGGGGCTTATAATAACGTTAAGGTTTACAGTGACAAAAATACTAGAGTTCTTGCCTTAAATAATAATTTTTCAGGAGCTCTTGATGCTGAGGGGGTTATTCCGCCGTATATGAAGTTCATAGAAAAATCGTTTATTGAACCGATTAGGGATGTGAATAATGCTAAAAAAAATATACTCGTTCTCGGTTCGGGCGGATTTACTTTAGGGATATCTGAGCTTCATAATACGTATGTTTTTGTTGATATTGATAAAGCTCTTTTACCGCTTTCTGAAAAATATATTTTGCAACAAAAACTCGATGAAAATAAAAAATTTGTGGCCCTTCCTGCACGACGATATTTGAAGCAAGCGCAAGCAAATAAAGAAAAATTTGATCTTATTGTTGTTGATATGTTTAAAGGCAAGTCAACGCCCGAGCAGCTTGTGACACGAGAATTTTTTGCGTCACTTAAAAATATTTTATCTGATGATGGACGATTGATTATGAATACGCTCTCCTGTCCAAATTATTCAGACTCTTTTAGTGTACATTTAGACCAAACTATTCGCAGTGTGTTTGCAGGGATTAATACACATATTCAAACTCCTAAAGCTTATAACGCGTGGGAACGTTATGATCGGGATAAAAAAACGCGTTATTGTGACGCTCAAGTTTTATATATCTATATCAACAGCCCTTTACGTAATAATGTGGTTTATTCAGATAATAAAAACCAAGTTTTTGCCGATTATTAAAGAAATAAAATTTTTCCAACTCCGGCAATAATAGCAAAGAGTAAAAGATGCCCGGGATAAAAAACTTGTAAGGCATAGCGATGGAGGTAACGTCCGTCTTTTGGCAACGCCTGAGCAACTTTTAACGTAAAAAATGGAATCAGAGTGGCAAAAATAAAAATATAAAATGTTTTAATCATAAAAGCCTCGGGGTATGCAAAAGCTACGTCCATGCTGCCGCTCGCATTAGAAAAATAGATCATAATAAAAAGCCAAAACCCCGATATTTTATCACCTTGGATGAAAAGCAACATTAAAGCAGGCATCATGACCCCTGCAAAACCAAACTCGATCGGCACAGGAATAAAAGCAGAGTAAATAGCCCAGAGACAGATTAATGTTTGAAAAAAACGATTAAAATGAGGGTAAAAACGGCAGAAGGCAGCGCCTGCTGCTAAAGTAAAAAGAACATTTCCGGCAGCATAATTATGCGCATGATAGGCGATAGGGTGGGTGATTAAAGCAAGAATAAGAAGCTGAATAGCATATTCCCCCGCTTTACTAGATTTGCACCGATGCATTGCACAGGCCGTTGCAAAACAAAAAAGTGGGAAGGATCCACGTCCGATATACATTAAATTATCATCAAAAAGATCAAATGGCATAAGGATTACAGTGTTTATATGATCAATAATCATATAAAGGGCAGCCATGATTTTTATAAAATCGAGGGCTTTACCAGAAATAGGGAGATCGAAGGCAATTTTTTGGTGTTTCATGAATTTTCTGCTTTATTATAAGTTCAATATGTAATAGTTTCTCAAAAAAAAGTGTTCTAATCAAGATACTAGTCCTTGGCATTTGGAAGAATATTTTTTACATTAGACTGATCTGTTATCTATTCAAGATGAAAATTAATGAATAAAAATAGCTGAAAAGCAGGATGGAACAAGGATGACAACAGAATTAAAAAAAGGCAAAACACGCCGAGATTTTTTAGGATTAACCGCTGGTGCTATGGGTGTTGTTGGTGCAGGGTCAGCAGCATGGCCATTTATCGACAGTATGAATCCTGCGGCAGACACATTGGCAATGGCCACAACGGAAGTTGATATTTCGTCTGTTCAAGAAGGGCAGTCCATTACCGTCGTGTGGAGAGGAAAACCTATTTTTATTCGTCGCCGTACTGTCGCGGAAATAACAGAAGCCCGCGCAGTAAACGCCTCAGAGCTTAGAGACCCAGAAACAGATCAAGACCGTGTTCAAAAAGATGAATGGTTGATTATGGTTGGTGTTTGTACTCATTTAGGGTGCATTCCTTTAGGAAATAAACCGGGGCAATTAAAAGGCGACTATAACGGTTGGTTTTGTCCGTGTCATGGGTCACATTATGATGTTTCAGGCCGGATTCGCAAAGGACCCGCACCAACGAACTTGGAAGTCCCTCCATACATATTTGTCAGCGACACCTTAGTTCGCATAGGTTAAGTTTTAAAAAGGAATTCAAAGATGGCATCAACAAAAGATAAAAAAGCCGAGTTTGATAACCCTGTCGTTCAGTGGATTGATGAACGTTTACCAGTGTTTTCAATTATGAACAAAGAATATGGGCAATTTCCGACTCCAAAAAATTTCAATTATTTTTGGAATTTTGGGGCGATTGCGATGGTGATGTTGATTATCATGATCTTGACCGGTGTTTTTTTGGCAATGAGTTACACGCCTCACGCGGATATGGCTTTTACAAGTGTTGAACGTATTATGCGCGATGTAAATTATGGTTGGTTGCTGCGTTACCTTCATATGAATGGCGCCTCTTTTTTCTTTATTGCTGTTTATATTCATATTTTTAGAGGTTTATATTTTGGTTCTTATAAACAACCTCGTGAATTATTGTGGATCTTTGGCCTTGTCATTTTCTTGTTGATGATGGCAACAGCCTTCATGGGATATACCTTGCCTTGGAGCCAAATGTCTGGTTGGGGTGCAACGGTAATTACAAATCTTTTTTCTGCAATTCCGATTGTTGGTGATGGTCTTGTTACATGGTTGTGGGGTGGTTTTTCGGTTGATAACCCAACTTTAAATCGCTTTTTTGCACTACATTATCTTTTACCGTTTGTCATTGTTGCGGTAGTTTTCTTACACGTTTGGGCTTTACACATTACAGGATCAAATAATCCAACGGGTGTCGAACCAAAAACAAAAAAGGATACAATTTCTTTCCATCCTTATTACACAGCAAAGGATAGTTTTGGCTTAAGTGCCTTTTTAATTATTTATGCTTTGGTTGTCTTTTTTGCACCTCTTGAGATGACACACCCGGATCATTTTAAACCGTTTGATCCAATGGTGACGCCTCCTCATATCGTGCCAGAATGGTATTTCTTACCATTTTATGCAATCTTGCGGGCCTTTACGTCGGATCTTTTCATTCCCTTTACCAATATTATGTTGGTTGAAGCAAAACTTTTGGGCGTGATGGCGATGTTTGGAGCGATCTTGGTTCTTTTCTTCTTACCTTGGTTGGACACATCACCTGTAAAAAGCTGTAAATATCGCCCTGTATATCGTGTTTTTCAGGTTGTTCTGCTCCTCACGATGTTCGCCTTGGGTTATGCCGGTGCTTTGCCTGCAGAGGGCTGGGCTTTGCGTATGGCACAGATAGCAACGGCTTATTATTTCTTACATTTTTTGGTTTTAACACCATGGATTGGTCGTTGGGAAAAAACATTACCGGTGCCGAAAAGCATTAATGAAGCGGTGATTAAAAGTAGAGCGGAGACTCAAATATGATCAAAAAAATAAATCATCTCCTAACTGTTGGTGTTATTCTTTTGGGAACAACCTTTGGTGTGTCGATAGCACAGGCAAGCGGAGGTGCTGAAATTCCGAAACAAGTTTGGCCGCATCAAGGTATGTCTGGTACATATGATAAAGCCGCACTTCAGCATGGTTTCCAAGTTTATAAAGATGTTTGTGCAGGTTGCCACAGTATGAATTTGTTATCATATCGTAATTTGGCAGAGCTTGGTTTTAATGAAGATGAAATTAAAGCAATTGCGGCTGAATATACAATGATTGACGGTCCGAATGATGAAGGAGATATGTTTGAACGTGCTGGAAAGCCGTTTGATACCTTTAAGGCCCCTTACGATAATGATAACCAAGGTCGTTATTCAAATAATGGCTCACTACCACCAGATATGTCTCTACTCTCTAAAGCACGTTCAGGCGGGCCGGATTATATTTTTGCCATGCTAACGGGTTATGCTGATACCGCGGAAGGTGCGGGTGTTCATGCAGACGAAAATGGGGAGTATCCTGAACTGATGGAAGGTCAATATTGGAATAAGTATTTCCCGGGATATCAAATTGCGATGTCTCCGCCACTTTTTGAAGGTATTGTAACCTATTCGGATGATACAGAGCCAAGTCTTGAACAGGCTGCACGGGATGTTTCTCAATTTTTAGCTTGGGCATCAGAGCCAAAATTAGAAGAACGTAAAAAAATGGGTTGGAAAGTTCTTATCTTTCTTGTGATCCTGACAGGACTTCTTTACGGCGTAAAACGTCGCGTTTGGGCTGATGTGCATTAAAAATTAAAGTACATTAATGGACCTTTAAAAAAAGAGCATTGTATTTTAAATGCTCTTTTTTTTATTCTAAGCGTTGTTATAATCAATAGATATTTGACGTTTGTGCGCTTATGCTTATGATGACAGATGTTTATAGATATTTTCTATCGTATTTTTCAAATATTTTTAATATATTCTCAAATATAACTGTATTAATTATAATACCGTAGAAAGACAGATTATGGGGGTTAACTATTAGCGCGACTGAAACATTAATTTATATTATAGGTGGCGTCTGTTTATTGCTTTGGGGTGTAAACATGGTAAGCGCTGGTTTTAATCGTGCTTTTGGCACAGGCCTAAGACGTTTTATTGCACGTTCCACGAGTAACCGTGTTAAATCTGTTTTTTCAGGAGCTCTGGTTGCGGTTTGTTTGCAAAGTAGCACAGCATCAGCCTTGATTATTACGTCGTTTACGGCACGGGGGATGGTCGCTGTTTCTGGTGCGGTTGCTTTTATGCTTGGCGCCGATGTTGGTACAACAATCGCCGCACAGGTTTTATCATTTGATCTTGGATTCTTAACGCCCGTTGTTATTATCATTGGTTTTATTGTTACTAAGGTGATGGGTGGGGGGCAATATAAACATATTGGTCGTGCCCTTATTGGTATTGGGCTGATCCTATTGTCTCTGCAAATGATTGTGAGCTCTTCTGAGCCACTACGAGACTCAGAAGTTTTACATTTAGTTTTTGGCTCATTAAATAATGAACCGTTTCTGGCCGTTATTTTGGCGGCATTAATTACCTGGATGGCTCATTCAAGTTTGGCGATGGTGCTTTTATTTATGTCGCTAACGGCGGCGGGAACAATAAGTGTTTCTTTAGGTCTTGCTTTTGTTTTAGGCGCCAATATGGGGGGCGCAATTGCGGCTTTGGTTATGACGATGTCTGCGGAAGTTGGCGCGAGGCGCGTGCCGCTATCAAACCTCTTGATCAGAATGTTTAGCGCGATGATTTGTTTGCCCTTTTTAGGTGAAATGCAAAGTTATCTTTTACAGGTTGATGCTGACCCCGCACGTATGATTGTGAATTTTCATACCGCTTTTAATATCGCCCTCGCTGTTTTCTTTTTGCCTTTTACAGGTGTGGTGAGCATCCTTGCGAAAACAATGTTGCCTTCTGTTGCGGTAGGTGAAGCAGAAAATAGCCCACGGTATTTAGACAAATCTGCCTTATCAACCCCCCCTGCGGCCTTGGCGTGTGTGGCGCGTGAAACGTTGAGAATTAGCGATATTATTCAACGTATGTTACGCGATACGCTTGAGGCGTTAAAGAAGAATAATATGCCGCTGATTAATAAAATTCGTGAGAAAGATGATACGGTTGATGAGCTTTATGAGGAAGTGAAACGTTATCTTGCCCAAATCTCTCAAACGGCTTTGGATCAGGATGAAAGCCGACGGTATATGCAGATTTTAGGGTTTTCAACCAACCTGGAACATATTGGTGATATTATTGATAAAAACCTTATGGAGTTAGCAGCTAAAAAAGTGCGTCACCAAGCTCAGTTTTCAGAAGAAGGTTTTGCCGAGATATCTTCAGTGCATTCAGATGTGATGGAAAATATGCGTCTGGCTCAAAATATTTTCATGACAAGTGATACAGGTATGGCGCGACGTTTGGTGGAAGAAAAAGCGACAGTTCGAAATAAAGAAATTTCAGCGTCCGTAACTCATCTACAACGTTTGCGTGAAGGGGTTAAAGACGCGATGGCGACGTCGAGCTTACATATGGATATCTTACGGGATCTTCGTCGGATCAATAGTTATATCACGGTTATTGCTTATCCCATTCTTGAGGAATCCGGTGAGTTACGTTCAAGCCGCCTTCGTCAACAGGAAAAAAAATTGGTTAAGACCCCTGAAGAGGGTGGTGAAGTCGAACCGGAAAAAGATTAAAAAAAAGACCCACCTGGGAAAGGTGAGTCTTTATTAAAAACCGTGTGTGTCGGAATTTAGATATAAATAGCGCATCTGTGTGTGTGTGATGATGAGAGGGAACTCATTTGCTATCTATTCTTTATTTATCTCATATAATTGTGTCAAATATATGACGATGATACTTTCAAATGTGGCAATTTTATGACATTTTAAATTGGGGTACAAAATACCAAACGAGGAGACCAAAATGACAATCACAGGACAAGATACGCTAAAAACACGAAAAACTCTTTCAGTTAAAGGAACAGAGTATGATTATTTTAGCTTGAAAGCAGCTGAAAAAAGGCTCGGAGATCTTTCGAGGTTGCCGTATTCTTTAAAAGTTCTGTTAGAAAATTTATTGCGTTTTGAAGATGGTCAAACGGTTACAGTTGATGATATTGACTCGATTAAGGTATGGCTTAAGGAAAAAAAGAATCCTAGAGAAATTGCGTATCGCCCGACACGTGTTTTGATGCAAGATTTTACAGGTGTTCCCGCCGTTGTTGATTTGGCCGCGATGCGGGATGCAATGGTAAGCTTAGGCGGAGATGCTCAAAGAATTAATCCGCGTAATAATGTTGATCTTGTAATTGATCATTCCGTGATGGTTGATGAGTTTGGTACAGCGTCTTCTTTCCAGCATAATGTTGACCGTGAATTTGAACGTAATGATGAACGTTATTCTTTTTTACGTTGGGGGTCTCAAGCTTTTAATAATTTCCGTGTTGTACCACCGGGGACAGGAATTTGTCACCAGGTTAATGTTGAATATTTGGCGCAAACCATTTGGTCCGAAGAAGATGAAAATAAACCGGGTTGTAAAGTAGCCTATCCTGATACGGTTGTCGGCACAGATAGCCATACAACAATGGTGAACGGTCTTGCTGTTCTTGGTTGGGGTGTTGGGGGCATCGAAGCCGAAGCGGTGATGTTAGGGCAACCTATTTCAATGTTAATTCCTGAAGTAGTTGGGTTCAAATTAACCGGGGAACAGGTTGAGGGTACAACGGCAACAGATATTGTTCTAACAATTACTCAAATGTTACGGGAACATGGTGTTGTTGGTAAATTTGTTGAATTTTTTGGCCCAGGTATCGATCACCTTAGCTTATCGGATCGTGCGACAATATCAAATATGGCGCCTGAATATGGTGCAACCTGTGGCTTTTTTCCAATTGATGCGGAAACGGTTCGATATCTTGATTTTACAGGGCGCGATAAAGATCGTGTTGCCTTGGTTGAAGAATATGCAAAAGCCCAAGGTATGTGGCGTGATAAGAATTCTCCAGAGCCTATTTTCTCCGCAACAATGGAATTGGATCTTTCTAGTGTTGTGCCAACAATTTCTGGGCCAACACGTCCACAGGATAAAATCCTGCTGAAAGAAGCATCAACGGCTTTTAAATCGTTGGTTAAAGATGCCAAAAATGCATCGGGAGCTGTTGTGGGTGAAGACTATCAAATTGATCAAGGTGATGTTGTCATTGCGGCGATTACAAGCTGTACGAACACGTCTAATCCAAGTGTGATGATTGCGGCGGGGCTTGTCGCGCGTAATGCTTTACAAAAAGGGTTACAGGTTAAACCTTGGGTTAAAACATCTTTGGCACCTGGCTCTCAAGTGGTAAGTGATTATTTAGAAAAAGCCGAACTACAAGATGATTTAGATGCTCTTGGTTTTAATCTTGTTGGTTATGGCTGTACAACCTGTATTGGGAATTCGGGGCCGCTTGCAGAAAATATTGAAAATGCAGTAAAAGAAAATGATCTAACGGTCTGTGGTGTGTTATCCGGAAATCGCAATTTTGAAGGTCGTATTCATCAAAATGTAAAAGCGAACTATCTTGCCTCACCGCCACTTGTTGTGGCTTATGCAATTGCAGGATCAATGCAATTGGATCTGTATAACGATCCTATTGGCCAAGACAAAGATGGTAACGACGTTTATTTAAAAGACATTTGGCCAACAAATCAGGAAATTAAAGATGCCGTTTCGATTGCGGTTACACCTGAGATGTTTAAAGAACGTTACGGCAATATTTTTGAAGGCCCCTCAGAATGGCAAGCGGTAAAATCACCGACGGGGCAAACATATTCATGGGATATGACGTCTACCTACGTTCAAAACCCTCCGTTTTTTGAAGGTATGACAGGTGAAGTGAATGCCTTTGCAGATATTACGGGAGCAAAGGCTTTGGCTGTACTCGGTGATTCTGTGACAACGGATCATATTTCACCAGCTGGCGCGATTAAAGGAGACAGCCCCGCAGGAGGTTATTTGCAAAACCATCAGGTTTCGCCTCGTGATTTTAATTCATTTGGTTCACGTCGTGGGAATCATGAAGTTATGATGCGTGGCACATTTGCAAATGTCCGTATTCGTAATGAAATGGTACCTGGAGTTGAGGGAGGTGTTACGCGATATCTTTCTACTAATGAACAAATGCCGATTTATGATGCAGCAATGAAATATGTAGAAAATGGCACACCTTTAATTGTTGTTGCGGGACGTGAATATGGTACGGGGTCAAGCCGTGATTGGGCTGCAAAAGGCACACGATTATTAGGTGTTAAAGCTGTTGTTGCTGAAAGTTATGAACGTATTCATCGTTCTAATCTTGTTGGGATGGGGGTTCTGCCGTTACAATTTAAAGATGGCGTGTCACGTACAAGTCTAAAACTGGATGGCTCAGAAACATTCGATATCACAGGTGTTGCAAGTGCGTTACAGCCAGGCTGTGATATTACAATGACCATTACCCGCGCGGATGGTTCATCTGAAACGGTGGATCTTCTTTGTCGTATCGATACTTTGGATGAGCTTGAATATTATCGTCATGGTGGTATTTTACATTATGTCTTACGTTCGATGTCTAAAGAGGCTCAAAAAGTAGCATAAGAGACATTTTTTTGGTTTGTTAAGTATTCATCAAAGGGTTTGGTGAATACTAAGTAGAATTGAACATGCACGAACGAGGTATTGATGCGTTTAATCACAATTTTAATGGTTATGTTGATGATGGGGAAAACCTTTGCTGCTCATGCAGAGGAGCTTACCCAAGGTCAAACTCAAAACAAAACCCAAGAGGTTGTTGAAGTGCCATCTTGGTTGTCGTTTCAAGGTAGCGAAAAAATAGACCTTTCGACAAGTCATCGATCTAAAAAAGAAATCATTGAATACGCAAAATATGTTGTTGTTGATGCTATGACTTTTAGCGCACGTAATTACAATGGCGATTTCAAAAATAAACGTGGTTACTTTACCAAAGATGGTCTTCAAACATATAAAAATTTTTTAGAGGCTTCTAATTTTTTAGAGACACTAACACGTAAAAAACAACGGATTACGTCTATTGTGACAGGTTTTCCAGACGTTATTCGTAGTGGTATTGTAAAAAATAGGTTTAATTGGCTTGTGCGGGTGCCGCTCATTGTTAGCTTTTTTGATGATGATGTGATGACACCAGAACAAAACCAAAATGCAGCAGCGGTTTCTAATGCGCGTATTGATGTGATTATAAAATTTGTACGCGTGCCCTCAGATGTCCATCACCGTGAGCTATTAGTTGAAAGTTGGCGCGCAAAGCGTGGGGCTAAAAGCACTAGTAATTAAGTTTTAAAAAAACTATCGGCAACGTTTTTTTGTGAATCTTTTTTTGAAATATCTTTTTCAACACGTAAAATCTCGTCTTGGAGTTCAACAATATATTCCTTAAGCTCTTTGACAGAAAGATTGTCTAAAATTCGAAGTTGCGCTTTACCTGTGCGAGCTTTTGTTTCATCATCAAAAATCATTATTAAAAACCTTATGTTTATTTCATATATTTTTATTTAAAAGGTAAAAGATTATGAGCGATTTGCCAAATAAAATGATGGCTTTGAAAATTGTGAACCCAGGTGCAGATTATAGACTTAAAAGTGTTCAGCTACCTGTACCCAAATTTAAAGATACCGAAGTACTTATTCAAACGACGGCTTTTGGCATTAACCGACCCGACGTTGTGCAGTGTGAGGGGCGTTACCCCGCCCCAAAAGGGGTGACAGACATTCCAGGGTTAGAAATTTCAGGCAGGGTTGTTGCGCTTGGATCACACGCTTCTGCGCAAGGGAGGTTTAATGTTGGGGATCGGGTATGTGCTCTTGTTGCGGGAGGTGGATATGCGGATTATTGCACAGCGCCAATTGAACAAATATTACCAATTCCTGAAAGCTTAACAGATCTTCAAGCCGCAGCGCTTCCTGAAACTTTTTTTACCGTATGGAGTAATGTTTTTGATCGCGCGGAGCTTAAAAAGGGGGAAAAAATTTTAATTCATGGTGGCAGTTCAGGTATTGGCACAACGGCCATTCAGCTTGCGAATACTTTTGGCGCGGAGGTATTTGTGACCTGCGGGTCGGATGAAAAAACACGTTATTGTGAAAGTTTAGGCGCAGTATGCGCTATTAATTATAATAAAGAAAATTTTGTGTCGGTTATCCGAGAAAAAACGCAAAACGCGGGGGTTGATGTTGTTTTAGATATGGTCGGCGGTGATTACTTAAGCCAAAACTTAAGCTGTTTGGCTTTAGAAGGGCGACATGTCAGTATCGCGATGTTGCGGGGGATGAAAGCAGAGGTGAATATTTTTGATATTATGCGCCGAAGGCTTGTTTTAACGGGGTCGACACTACGCGCACGGTCGCCTGAGTTTAAAGGCAAAATCACCAAAAAATTATTAAAAAACGTCTGGCCTTTAATAGATAAGGGGCATATCAAACCCGTTATACATGACGTGTTTGAGGGTTTTGATCAGGTTTTAAACGCGCATCAGGTTATGAAATCAAGTAAACACATTGGAAAATTAGTGATTCAGCTTTAAATTGGCGTGAAATGCTAGACAAGCCTCATATTATGTGTATATTAACTTCTAACTGAAGTTTCAGTTTTCCCTTACAGATCGATTAATTTTTCGATCGTGCTCACCAGCTAAAACTGGCGAGCGCCAATAGGGAAGGCTTGCGTATTGTTCTATATTAGATTTAAGGAGACAGAATATGTCACACCCATTAATGCCCAAAGCGGTCGCTGTATGGCTGGTCGATAACACGGCGCTGACATTTATTCAGATTGCAGAATTTTGTGGCTTACATGAATTAGAAGTTCAGGCATTAGCCGATGGTGAAATTGGTTTTGGTATTCTTGGTACAAGTCCTCTAAATAGTGGTGAGTTAACCAAAGAAGAAATTGCACGATGTGAAAAAGATACGACTTTTAAACTACAAATCGTATCTAATGATCTGCCCCAACCTAAACTACGTTCAAAAGGCCCGCGTTATACGCCTGTTGCCAAACGTGGTGATAAACCAAATGCAATCGCTTATTTGTTAAAAGCCTATCCCGTGCTTTCTGATACCCAGATTTCTCGGTTGATTGGTACAACAAAAACAACGATTGAAGCGGTTCGCTCTCGTACACATGCAAGTTCACAAACGATTAAAGCCGAAGATCCGATTATCTTAGGTTTATGCCGGAAAGATGAATTGGAAAAGTCAGTTGTTCGTGCAGAAAAGAAAGCTATTAAAGAAGGGCGTGCTATTCCAAAATCAGAAATTATTCCTACAGAACTTTCTGAGGCTCCATCTATGCCACGTGTTGTTGATGCGCCAATAGAAAAAGAAGAAGAGCCTGAAATTGTGGTGCCAGCGGCGCCTAAGAAACAAGCAACGGTTAATTCTGCCGCGGATGCTTTAGCAGAAGCGCATGCCTTGTTTAAAAAAGATTAAGGTCTTCTGATTTAGATGACCAAGTAAAAGAAAAGCGACCTAAATAAGGTCGCTTTTCTTTTATAAAATCTCGATAAAATATATTATGCAGCGCTTGCGTGAAGCCGCTCAATTTCATCTTTTAACATGAGTTTTTTTCGTTTTAAGGAACGTAATCGCGTTCCATCACGTGCCGAATGGTTTAATTCTTGTTCCAATTTTTGTTCTAGTTTAAGGTGTCGTTCTTGCAAAGCCTGCAGACGATTTTCTAAAGCCATATTTGAGTCTCCTAATTTATTTGTAAGTTAAATTAAAAATATTAAGTCTCGAGATTTATGTCAATATAACATGAGATATCTTGATAAATGTTTAATTTAGGGGATGAAAATCAGCTTTAAATTTTGAATAGATTTTTAAAGGATTTTTGTATGTTTTATTGTCATGATAAAATATTTTCTACGGCATAAAAAAACCGCCAGCAGCGCTGGCGGTAAGATGTGTTACGAGGAGGCACAGATGAAAATAGGTCAAAAATTAACAATCTGTACTATCTATTAATCTATCATGAGTCGGTTAATTTCAGGTTAAGTCTTTGATTTATAGCGTTAATATGACGTTAACCTTTTAAGGGCTCAAATTAAGTTTTTATTAACAAAAAGGTTAATTTCTGTTAATAAAAATTAATTTAACATATTGATTTTACGTGTTTTTTGAAAAATCCTTTAAAATTTGTTGGGCTGAAAGTTTTCCAGGTAATCCGGTTACCCCACCGCCTGGGTGGGCGCCGGCACCACATAAATAAAGATTTTGTACAGGCATGCGATAATCAGAATGGCCAGCGGCGGGGCGTAAGGCAAAGAGTTGGTCTAAATGCATTGCCCCATGAGAAATATCACCCCGAGTAAGACCAAAAGTAGTTTCAAGATCTTTTGGCGATAAGATTTGCATTCCAAGAATACTTTTTCGAAAATTCGGTGCAATATCGTTGATAGCCTCGATAATAACATCTGCGGCTTCTTCTTTGATGTGATCCCAATCCAGCCCATCAGGCAGGTCATAGTTAAAATGCTGGCAGAACAGGCTTGCAACATGTTGCCCCTGTGGTGCAAGGCTCTCGTCAATAAGAGAGGGAATATTCATCGTAATAAAAGGTTTCCGCGCAAAACCGCGAATTCGAGCATCACGGTAGGCTTGTTCAATATAGTCAACAGACGGGCTGATATGGATCGAACGCTGCATTTCAACCTCGGCCTGCTCAACACCACTTAAGGAGGTAATTTCGGGAAGTTCAGAGAGAGCAACATTCATACGAAAACTTCCAGAACCACAGCGCCAATTTTTCATACGTTTGGCAAAGGGCTTCGACAGCGTATTGCTGTCAATTAAATCATTAAACAAATGGGGGGGTGTACAGTTAGCCGCAACAGACTTGGCATATAGTTTGCTGCCATCTTCGAGGATAACACCATGAGCTTGAATAGTAGATTGGCCGTTATTCCATACTGTTTCCGTGATGATCTCTTTGACGCTGGTGTTAACTTCAATCTCAACACCATAAGCAAGTGCAGATTTAGCCATGGCTTGAGTGATTGCGCCCATACCTCCTTTGGCATGCCACCAAGAGCCTTGTTTGTTATTGATATAACCGAGGTGATGGTACAATAAGATATAAGCAGATCCGGCAGAATAAGGGTGTACCATATTACCAATAGAGGCTTCGCCAGCATAAAGGCCTTTTAATTCTTTGCTTTCAAACCAGCTATCTAAATAATCCCCAATAGAGGAGGTCATAAAAACGGAGAGGCGTTCTTGTTGTTCTGTCGTCAATTTGCGAAATTTGTTGCCAATTTTAAGCGTTTTCCAAATTTCGGGCCAGCCACCACCAAAATTAATTGGGGCAGATTCAATAATACTACGCAGTAAAAAAGCGATGTCATCGAGCTCTTTCAGAAAATCTTTATGGGCTTCGGCGTCGCGCGGTGAAAACTTGCTGATTTCTGTATCATCGGCATTGGGGTGTTTGCTGACGATTAAATGGCGACCCTCGGGGAGGGCAGACATCATGCCATTGGGGCGTTCCATAAATTCAAGCCCATAACGGCTTAACTCCAAGTCTTTAATAACAGCAGGGTTAAGCATACCGACAAGATAAGCCCCAACAGAATTTTTAAAGTTAGGAAAAAACTCTTCCGTAACAACAGCTCCGCCAATGATTGGGCGGCGTTCTAATACTTTTACTTTTAAACCTGCACGTGCCAAATAACCTGCACAAGTCAGTCCATTATGGCCTGCACCAATAATGATAACGTCATATTCAGTTGTCATGATTTTTTTTGTAATTCCCCGAATGTCAGTTCATTTTTTATATTTACAAATTTTAACGTGTTTTTTTGACAAGGTAAATTAAAAGAACAGCTTTTACAATTTTAACCCCAAAAAAGAGAAGGGAGCTTTAAAAGCTCCCCTCCAGCACCTAAATGGTAATTCGTAGTTTACCAGTTGGCGTTATGATTTTTTAGGTGCTGCTGGCCTGCGGCGCTTCAGCGTTTTCTTTTTTGTCGCATTATCGTTGCTGACATCTTTTGAAGCTGCTGGGGCTGTTTCCTTTTTTTTCACTTTTTTGGTGATTTCTTTCACGCTGACTTTAAAGTCGTTCTTGTTTTCACCTGTTTTCGTAACCGTAAGTGTTATTTTGTCTGATTTGGCAGCTTTTGCTAAAATATCTTCTTTATTTTGAGCGAGCCATAACGCAAGTGGTTTGCTTAAAAACCTTTGAGCAGCACTTGTCATAGGGCGGGCGCCTAACTTTTTATTGTAACCTTGCTCCTTAAGAAGTTCGGTTACATCTTTTGAAATTTTAAAGTCACAATTAGGCAGCTCAAGGCCATTTGCATTTGTGCGCAAACGGTCACCAATTTTGCCAACTTCATCCTCAACAAGACGATTGACAACGTCTTTTGAAAGGTGATGGAAGTTTAAGCATGCGCCATTCATTTCAACCCGGTTTAAAAATTCAGGGCGGAAGAATTTTTCGCGTGCAGCTTTGCTGATACTGTCAATTTTGTCATTTTCAGCTTTAACAACAGCAGAGGTATCGGCAGGAGCGTCAAACCCCATTGAGCTTCCCCCATCAAGCACTTTTTGGATATCATTTGCACCCAAGTTACTGGTCATTACGATTGTGACATTACGAAAGTCAACTGTGCGACCTTGGCGATCCTGAACAACACCTTCTTGCATGATATTTAAAAGAATATCATAGATGTCTTTATGAGCTTTCTCTACTTCATCAAGAACAACGATACCAAAGGGGTTGTCACGGACAAATTCATAAAGTTCTGCATTATTATCTTCATAACCGACAAATCCAGGAGATGAGCCAATGAGGCCAGAAAGATCATGTTTTTCTTGGTATTGGCTCATTGGAATAACTTTAAGCTTAGATTTACCATCTTTGCTCTCACCATTAATCAATTTATCCAAGATCTTAGGTGTAAAGGTTTTACCAACACCGGTTGGCCCTTGAATTAAGAAAACACCTTTAGGCTGTTCTGGATCTGTTAAACCCATACGATCGGCAAGCAGGTGATCTGAAATTTTTTCCATTGAAGGCTCTTGACCGCGAACAATTTCATTGAGATCGTCTTCGAGTGTTTCATAACGCTTAAGGTCATCTTGCTCTAAAAATTCTGCAGCCATATTTGCAGCTTTAGACGTTGCATGACGAATATCAAGGTCTTTAATCGTATTGCGACCTTCCTTGCGGGCAATTGCGGCGGCATCATCTAAAACACCAATTGCTTTATCGGGTTGGTTACGCGTTGGCAAAAAACGGTTGGTTAGTTTTACAGCCGTTTGTAATTGCTCGTCTGTAAAAGGTTTTGCTAAACCGTGATAGCTTTCAAAAGCTTTTGCCACACCTTTAAGAATAACCAAAGTATCTTCATCATTTGGCGCATCAATAATCAAAGGCTGAAAACGACGATCCATTGCGGGATCTTTTTCAACTGTTTTTTTGTATTCTTCAATGGTTGTTGCACCAATACAGGTTAAGGAATCGCTGGCAAGGTAGGGTTTCATCAATTCTGCAGCACCTGCACTACCTTCGGTTTTACCGGCATTAAGCACAGAGTGAATTTCATCTAGACATAAGATGACTTTTTGACCATTCAAGTAACCGCCATTTTCTTCCAAACCTTTTAGGATTGGTAAAAGGCGTTCTTCAAATTGACCGCGGAATTTTGATCCGGCCATCATGCTTTGGATATCCAGAGAAATTACACGGGCATTTGCAAGCTCTTCTTCACCATTACCGTTAACAATATCTTGGGCAAGCGCGTCAAACATCGCTGTTTTACCAACACCTGCTTCACCAATAAGGTTAACGTTCGAACGTTTTTTGCGTAAGAGATACTGCTTTAATTTATTTAACTCATCGGCGCGTCCGATAATAGGATCAGAACGACCATCCATTACTCTTTGGTTTAAATCACTACCATATTGTTTTAACAACGCTTCAACCTGCATTTGCTGAGAGCGTGAAATGCGGTTCGGCGGAGGTTGGCGACGTGATGTTTGGTCTTGTGTATTATTAGGCTGTTGTGTCACGGGGCGTGTATTTGTGTTTGCTGGAGGCTTTTGTTGTTGCTGTTTGCGGCCATCCATCGCATCCATGATGTTATCAAAGGGACTACTTGAAGGTTGTTGAGCATTCTGGTTAAAATTACCACCCGTTTGTAAATAAGCGTCACGAGCGCTTTGCGCGAGGGGGGCGCGGTGTTGACTTGGCATTGGCCCATTAGGGGCGGCGACATTTCCAACAACACAATTTGTGAAGCCACCTTGGCCGTCAAAAGAGATTTTATAGGCAAGACGTTCGGGTTGGCCATTTTCATCAACGGATAGATCGTCATCAATTGCTGTAATGCTCTTGCCAGCAAAATCTTGATGATTGCCAACGGCGGAAACGGCTGTAACGCGACCGTGTACAAAATTTACGATATATTGTGATTGTGTGTCTTTGTCTAAAGCAAATCTAACGCCTGTAAATGCCATAATTATATCTCCAACTGGTTTTTCTTATTTTTTTAGAATCTGTTATCTAGGGTTATGTAATTAAACTATGTAATCCAAAAAATCAAGATAATTATCATCCTTATGTTAAATTTGAAACTTTATTACAAAGATTTCAGATTTTTTAGGATACATTTCCCTATATGTAGTGCCTGAGCTACGCAGCGTCCCCCAAAAGAGATGCTGAATTAAAGAATCAACTTATAATTCAAAAGGCAACGTATTTTACAAAATACGCGCCTTCTGTAAAGCTTTAATTGGCTTTAAAGTATTATTATGCACCCTTGAGGGGCATTAACTTGCGATAAATGACATAAAAGACACAATTATAGTAATAATGTTTCAACGTTGTCGACTCGGAAGGTACGTGCAATGGTTTTGCTGTAATGGTGACCTGCGATCACCTTACCCTCAACAATTGCATAATGCGGGTTGGTTCCCCAGCGTTGATAGCCTAATTTTTCGTAAAGCTTGATGGCGGCTGTTTGAGTTTCACGAACGTTAAGACTGATTGTGCTAAAACCTTTTTCAAGAGCGAGGTTTTCTGCTGTTTCTGAGAGTAGGCGTCCTGCGCCATAACCACGAGCCCACGGCGCAACAAAAGAAGCGAGGAGCTCTGCATTAAAAGCTTGGGCTTCATTATGACGGTTGGGCTGGCTGAGCTGTAGGGCGCCACAAATGATCCCATCAATACGTGTTACAATAAGATGACGTTCAGGAACTAAAAGTACCCCTTTAAAATAACGTTCCATGTTTTCACGTGCTGGTGCATTGTTCCAGCCAAAGCCAGAGCCGATATCAATGTTGGCTTCCATTGCATCACACAGATCCCGTAAATCTTGCGCTGAAAGCTCTTCAACAAGTTCTGCGGTTACAATAGTTTTAGGCACGATTTTGCCTGTAGTTTCCGATATCTCCCCTGACATCTTTTTCCCCTCAAATATTTGTATATATTTATTTTTATCACACAACGAATCGCGAATCAAATAGATCACTGAATTGATCAGGTGATGTTCCCCTTAAATGATTCTTAATTCGCAGGTTAAGCTTTTTTAGATTAAAAAGGTTAACCTAATCTTTACGAGCGAATTATGTTGTGTTGGTGATGGGAATTTTTCTGGCCTGTAACTATCTCACGTTGGGGGACGAAAATAATTGTGCTTTGGTAAATGATTGTCTAACGTATACAGGGTGCGAATTAATTAGGATTAAAAATTATGCTAAACCGCTTTCTTCTCCTTACAACATTTATTTGTTTTTCTTTTATTGTGACGCAGGCAAAAGCCGCGAATAAACATGTTTTACTCGAACTTCTTGAAGCGAAGGGAGGATACACTGTTGAATATTTAGGGGAAGAGTTTGGTTTAAGTGGCTGGGCTGTTACAAATGAAAAAGGGGGAGTCTCTTATTATTATGTGACACCGCAAGGTGGTATTGTTATGGGGTTGATGTGGGGGGCTGATGGTTCTCTGCGAACGGAAAGCCAATTAAATGCTTTGCGCGCCCGTATGCAAGATGGCAGTCAAGCGGCAATGGCAATTCAAGACGGTGACCAGAAAAAAGATGCACCAAAATCTGAGCTTATGTACGCTGACGTTGAAAAATCAAATTGGCTTTCAATTGGAGATACAGCGGCACCTTATATATATATATTCGTAAACCCGACGTGTCATCATTGCCACACTTATTGGACAGATCGTTTAAAATCGGAAGTTGATGCGGGGAATATCCAAGTTCGCCTTATTCCTTTTGGATCAACCGAAGGGAATCGAATTTCTTCTGCAGCCTTTTTGCAAAGCGACAATCCACAAGCGGATTGGCAAAAATTTGTTGATGGTAACGTTGACGTTTATTCCGCAGAAGATGCAACAGATGAGGGGTATCAAAAAACGGATGAAAATTTAAAATTGGCGGCAAAGTGGCAGTTGCCTTCAGTTCCGTTTTCAATTTATCGTGCGCCAAAAGACGGACGGATTAAAATTATATCTGGAGTGCCAGATAATATGATGTTACTGATGGCGGACTTTGTGAGAGTTCAATAACAGATCAGGTCTTTAACAAATGATCGAACAGGCAATTGCAGCATGTATTTTTATTGCAGCACAGAATTATTCTGTGCCGCCGGCAGTGCTTATGGGGATTGCAGAGGTTGAGGGCGGACGTATTGGTCAACAGGTGAAAAATTCAAATAATACCTATGATTTAGGGCCAATGCAGATTAATACAATTTGGTTGCCTGAGCTTGCCAAACATTGGCGGGTTAATAAAAAAGCTGCTTGGCGCCTGGTACGTGATGATGCTTGTGTCAATATGAATGTGGCGGCATGGATTTTAAGGCGCAAAGCAAATCAAGCAGGAAGTTTGTATGATGGCATTGCTCATTACCATTCGAAAACCCCAAAATTTGGCAAGCCGTATCGAAATAAAGTAATTGCCGTGATGCATAAGCATGGTTTAATTAAAAAAAGAGCCTTTAAACCCTCTAAAATGGCTTATTTAACACCTTAACACTGGTAAAATTTTAATTTTCTATTAATCTTTGTTGGCAAGAGGCATTAAACTGGTTAATATCGTATCAGTTGCTTATCTAATTCTAACATTCAACAATAAAATCAGTGGAATTCATGTTTAAAAAAACGTCTTTATTATTTGCATTAACTGCGACGACTTGGTTGGCGGCATGCGCCCCTCATCAAGGCGCAAGTGTTCAAAATCAACTTGTTGTTGAGCCCGACTCAATCTCGTTACGCCTTATTAATGCGGTGGATCAGGCTGCGGCTTCTTTAAAAACTTTGGCACAGGTGGAACAGGCCCGTCATCCAAATTTTTCAGTTGCAACAGTCCCTGACGCACCAATTGAATTGCGGCGGACATTGTCAATTGATTGGAATGGCCCAATTGAACCATTAGCACGTCGATTGGCGGATCGCGCTGGATATAACTTTATGAGCATTGGTGATAAACCACCCGTGCCGATTGTTATTTCAATTACAGCCGTTCAAAAACCAATTGTAGAACTTTTACGTGATGTTGGCCTTCAAGCGGGTACACGCGCGGATATTATTGTTGATGTGGATAGACATGTTGTTGAGGTAAGCTATGCGCCTATTACCGGAAGTTAAGAAAAAACTTAATAAAACATTAGTTGTTCTTGGTGTTGCGGCTGGTTTGTTAACGCTTGCGCCTTTTGATGCTTTTGCAGAAACGTCAAATAAAAGTGATTATCCTTTTATTCTGCAAGACCTTCAAAAAATTCATGACACCTACATGGAACCAGGTAATTTTGATGAGCTGCCTGATCAGGGTCTTGAGATTGCGTTAGATATTCGCCGGGATGCCCAAAAAGAAGCTGCCCTTTCTTTTGGTGCACGTGGTGGTCTTGCGCGACGTAACTTTGAGTTGATGGAACAGTTAGAGGGATACCATGCTGTTTTAGATAAGGTATATGATTTTAGACCGTTGTTGATTAAAGCCCCATCGGGGTTAATGATTGAGCCTCCGGTCATTAGTGAGGCTATTGATGCCTTAGTGATTGAGGATGGCGGTATAGAGGCCGCTGTTGCAGATAAAATTTATAATATTGGTCAAGAGGCTAAAATTGTAACAGCCCCTAAAAATTGGCGTCAATATCTTGTCCAAAATTGGAGCGATGTACCTCCTCCCCCACAGGTTCTTTGGCCTGCAAATGAAAAAGAACAAGCAGAATGGGAAAGCTGGGTTGCAAAAGGTTGGAACGCTGGTTATCGGCAGGCCGATGACATTTTTAGTGCTAATTTAAGCCGGTTAATCGCAGATTTTACAGGCATGGTGCGTTATCGCTTATTGCTGGCTCAAGATATGGTGACAAAGCCGTATGCGCTTCATGAAGACCGGGGTGTTACAGGTGGGCCAAATGAAATGCGTGTCGGCGATCGAGCGATTCGTATTACAGGGCCCTCACAATTTCAAGTTGGGTCTGAAAGTTGGATTCCAGCAGATCGTTAAGCTTAATATGCTGAAAAGCTTTATGGGATAGATAAAGCTTAGTCACCCTAACCTCTTATTAAGAACTGTCTGGTTAAGATACCAGAAAGAAGAACTGCAAAGGTTTCAAGCATGGGGTTAATGGATAATAAACCAGTAAGCCTTCTAAAAAAAGGTGTTGATGATATAAAGGCCACTTGGCCTGGTGAACCAGATCGTTTTCTTGAAAACGATGTTGACCTTCTCTTGAAGTGGAGTGTTGATAAAGGGTCTTCTGATATTACCTTTCAAACCAACCGTGCTGTTTATAACGAAATTTCGGGCATTTTATTTCCTGGTACCGTTCGGGCATTAGATGCTGCGGACATGACGGCTGTTGTTTCAAAAATATATGGTTCTGAAGCTGTTGCATTGCTTGCAGGTGGGCAGGATCTGGATTTATCTTATGAAATTATGGAGAGCCGAACCGAGCGGACACGTTTTCGGGTGAATATGACCGCTATCCTCGCTGATGGGCGGGATGGAATTCAGGTAACAATGCGGTCCCTGCCCAGTGAGCCACCGACAATGGAGATGCTTTCCATTGAGGACGAGATTATTGACAATTGGCACCCGCGCCAAGGGCTGGTTTTAATCACAGGGCCAACGGGTTCTGGTAAATCAACACTTATGGCGGCGGGAAATCGTATGATGATCGAACGCGGCTGCGGCAAGATGTTGACTTATGAAGCCCCCATCGAATTTACCTATGATACGATTACGAATAAACGCAGCCTTGTTGCGCAGTCGGAAATTCCAAAACACCTTCCGGATTTTGCAGCAGGGGTGAGAAATGCCCTGCGGCGTAAGCCTGAAATTATTCTTGTTGGGGAATCTCGTGATAAAGAAACGATGGCGGCGTCTTTGGAGGCAGGACAAACAGGACATACGGTTTATACAACACTTCATACCACCGGTGTTGCCTCAACAATTCGCCGGATGATTTCAACCTTTGATTCCGATGAACGTTCGGAGCGGGCTTATTCTTTAATGGAAACAGTTCGGATGATTGTTACTCAAACGTTGGTTCCGCGCGTTGGCGGAGGGCGGTGTGGTCTGCGTGAATGGATGGTTTTTACCGAAGAAATTCGAGAAACCCTTTTGGATATGGATTTTGATAAATGGTCTGTTGAATTAATGGGCATGGTTGGAAAACATGGTCAAACAATGGAAGAATCGGCGCGACAAGCTTTTGAAAAAGGCTGGATTGAGCGCCGTTATTATTTATCCTACGTGCAAGGCTCTAAATCAGATGAAGGTGGCGGTCATTAACATTATGTAGATAAATGTTATGTAGGGTATAAGAAGATAAAATAAGGAAGTATAAAATGTCCGAGAGTGAAGGCCAAGATTGGCATTGGCGGAATTCAATGAAACCCGTTCGGTTTTTTTCATTTGATGCACGTGCGGCTGCCTTTATCCTGCTTGTGTTGCTGCACTTTAAAACATGGACGATTGCTCTTATGGTTTTGGTGTTATTTGCTTTTTGGGCTTTTGAGCGTAGAGGGTTAACATTTGCGGCAGCATTGCGGGCTTTTCGTGTGTGGATATTGGGGAAAAAACGTCCAGCTCTGGTCTATACGTCCCGTGGAAAGCTTCGAGATACTGGAAGTGAATAAAATTTCTAAATTTTTTTATTGCATCTAATGCCTTTTTCCTAAAAAATTAAGTCTATTGTTATATCTATTATGAATGAAAATGGGTTGAAATCCGTGTTTTTAACGTGTAAACCCTTTATAGGGGATGAACAAACGCTTTATTCAACCGTATTTTATTGAGGCATCAGGAAAAATGAAAAAAACAAACATTCAACAATTGAGTTATAAAATTTCTACATTTGCAGTTATGGCTGTTTTAAGCTTTCCAATAAGTGCAAAGGCGGGTTTTGAATGGCATAGCTCGGATAAAGCTAAAACAACAACTCAAGGAATGATTGTTCATAAAACGGCCAAACCTCATGGATCTAATCATAAAACAAGTGAAGATATTGCCTGGGAAGGTGAAGATGTTGCCAAACCCGCGCAAGGCTCCTTGGAAGGTTTAATGCCAGTACAAGTTGCGCCTGAAAACAACGGCACCCCAACAGTTGCCACTCCTGAAATGGTTGAGGCGCATGATGAAAATAGTGATCCGTCCGCCTCCGCTAATATGGTTGCAGAAAATCACGATGTAAACCCTGATGACCTTGTAGCAAGTTTGACCGAGGACTCCTCTCATGATGAAATGGCAGTCGCGGCACCAGAAGAGAGTGCTGGTGAGGTGGTAGCTTCTGAAAATGTTATCGAAGGTTTTGGCTCGGACATTAGTTTTGTAATTGCCTTACGTCAGGTTATTCCAACATCTTACCAGTTTGCTTTTGGCGCAGACGTAAATCTTGGCCAACTCGTTTCTTGGCAGGGTGGTAAAAGCTGGAAAGCTGTTCTTGAAGACATGGTTTCACCATTAGGTTTAACGGCAAAAATTCGCAAAAATTTAGTTTTAGTTGCAAAAGAATCAATGATGTCGGAGGAGCAGGAGCCAATTGTTGAAGAAACTCCGGTGGCTCCTGAAGAAACAAAACTCGAAGTTGAGGTATTTGTTGAGGCTGAAACATCTGGTGATGATATGACTGTTATTGCAGATCAAGTGGCTTCAACAGAACAAAATATGGCCCCGGTAACGGATGAACCTGTTAAATTAATTCAAGAAACCACTTCATCTGATGCACCCGTTATGGACCATCACATGGTAGAAGAAGAACATGCTCATACATCAGCCGCCGTTGATGTAAATGAGGTTGCGGCTGTCCCGCCTTCTATCGAGATGGCATCCGAAACGGATGACGGGCATCATGAGCAAATGGAAAATATTGCAGAAACCACTTCTGTTACACCAGAAAATGAGCCGCGTGTGTTAGAGATAACCTCAACACCTTCTTGGCAGGCTAAAACAGGAACAATGCTTAAAGATGTGCTTCAAGAGTGGTCTGAAACAGTAGGCGTTGAGCTGTATTGGACAATCGATTACGATTATGAAGTTGTTCAAGATGTTGCTTTAAATGGGTCATTTCAGCAAGCTGTTGCGAGTTTACTTGTGGACTTTAAATCGGCGAATCCCCAACCTTATGGACAGTTACATAACGGATCCAACGGACCGGCTGTCTTAATTATCAAATCCTATGATACTGCAAAATAACGATATTTTGCTTATGTAAAATATTTTATTGTAAAAACATGTCACATTTTAACTAAATATGGTACACTATACTAGTGTGTAAGTTTTTAGTGTGATGGGAATCAGATTCTTCCATTCCAATTTATGTTATTTTTGGGTCCCGGGGGCTTTGTTTATGATGAGAGTTAAAAACGGTAAATTCCGGTTTGTGGCGATAGCTTTAATTTTTAGTTTTTTCTTTACGTTTATCCCCCCTAAACGTCCTGCTTATGCTGTTTGTGTACCTACATTTCATCTTTGTGAAGCACCAGGCGGTGTCGCGGCATCTATGGCGGTGGTATCGGGAACGGTAGTTGCAGCGATAAATGCGGCAGCCGCCGCGGTGATTGCGGCATGGGATGCTGCGCTGGCAGCAATGCAGGCGGCGTTTTCAGCGCAAAGTGCTCTTGTTGTTTTAAATATTCAAAGCTTTTTCGACACTTGGTGGTTTATGGAAATGCGCCCTTCTTTACAGGATATGACGGCACAACTTTCAACGTCAAATACCGACCAAGCCCGCGCGATTGCGTCTTTTTATGACGCACAACTGCAAACTTTGGTTCAACTCGAACAACAGACCCAGGAATTAATGTCCCAACGTCAAGCACGCCCAAGTGAACAGGTTTGTATTGTGGGGACGGTGTCAAGCGGGGCAATGCGCGCAAATGTTGTGCGGAAGGAATTGACTAAAAAATTGGCACAAGAGAGTGTTGTTCAAAGTGGTAATGAAGTGGGTTCGGTTACTGAAGATGGGGCTGGTGCAGACCTCTCTGATCGGTGGCAGCGTCATTGTACACGTTACGCAAACCCTAATTCGAATCGGTCCGTAACAGGGTGCCCTGCTGCGGGAACATATCCAGATGCTGATGTACGTGTGACAGAAACACTATTCTCTAATACAACATTGGATATCACGGACCCTGAAATAAAACAAAATTTAGATGATTTGAAACGTAATCTTTTGGAACCCACGGTAGAAGACCCTATTTTAGGTGGGGCGCTAGATTCAGCGACAGGTCGGCAACTTATGCTTAAAAAACGGGAGGTGCGCGCACAAAGAAACGTGGCGCAAGAAGCTTTTGATCATGTAATGGCGCGACGATCCCCTGGTAGCCAAGCTGCGGATTATATCAATGATATTCGGGACCAGGCGGGGATCGCTGCGGCGGATTTATCTGCAAACCCAAGTTATGCTGAAGTGATGGAAGTTTTAACAGCAGAACGGTTTAAAACAAATGAATATTATTCTGGTTTGTCTGACGAACCTGAAAATCTACAACGTGAACTTTCGAGCTTAAGTGGTCTTGGATTAATCCAGTTATCTGATACCTTGGATTTGATTGATCGGATTGGAATGCTAATGTCTGTTCAGGTTGCCAATGAGATTAATGATAATAAAATTTCGGATTCCGATGCATTACGGCCTATTAATTAAAGGGTATTATTTATGATATTGAGCCTTAAGAAAATAGTTGGATATAATTTAAAAACCATATTGGTGGCGTTTTTATTTACGACTTTTATGGTTGTTGTGTCGTCTCGGGCCTTTGCGGGTGCCGTGCCGATGGTAACCTTTTCTTTTTGTACGACCCCTTGTCCGGAAACATGTGTGGGGTGTGCTCCTCCTAATACAACAGCAAATGAAGTAACGGATCTTGTGAATTCATTACGTGATTTGTTAGATGATCTTTTGGATGATGAAAAAGATTATGGCGGTAATGGCGTTGACGACCTTGTAGAAGGGATGTACGAAGAAATTAATGATGCAGAAGATAATATAATCGAATGGTTTGAAACATGGTTTAGCTACAGTTTTAGACCTTCCTTGCAGGACATGACAGCCCAGTGGAGTACGGCAATGACGGACCAGGTGCGCGCGTATGGTTCGTTTTTAGATGCAGAAAGTCAGAATTTTATCCAAACAGATCAGCAGCTTTCGGAAATAAATTCTCAAAGACAGCTGCGCCCAAGTGATCAAGTTTGTGCAACGGGGGCGGCATCAGGGGGCTTTTCACGTGGTCAGACGATTGTGCGAAATATGCGTCGTGCACGTGAACGGCAAGTCACAAGTTTAGATCAAAATACTGTGGGTTCACCAACCGAGAATGGTAAAGGACAATATGCAGGGGTTAAGTGGGCGGAATATCAAGCAAATTTCTGTGATGCGACGGTGAACGCTGGTGCGGGGTGTGGTGCAGATGGTTTATTACCTGATGCTGATATTGAAATTTCGACCACATTGTTTAACCCATTAACGATTGATATCCAGACACAACCCGAAAAAGAAGTTGCGGTGAGGCACCTTATTGAAAACCTCGTCGGTGGAGAAGTTTTTGAGCCGATTGCGGAAAGAGCCTTAACGAGTTCGGTTGGGCGTGACACAATGTTAAAACGACGCTCTTATATGGCCAGACGAGCGGCGGCACGGTCTGTTCCAGAATATATTGCCGCACAGCGAATGCCGGGAACCGATATGAAAGATTTTATCGAGGGGATAAGACTTTCAGCGGGGGTTGATATCGCAGATATTTCAGATAATCCAAGCTATCGTGAGGTCATTAAAGCCCTAACAGAAGAAAAATTTCTATCCGGAAAATATGGAACAGAGCTTATTGATGATCCAAGTAATATTGCACAGGAGCGTTTAGTTTTAAGTAGTTTATATTTAGTAAGATTACGCGATTATTATGAACTTTTGGAAAGAATTGCGTTAACGCTTTCTGTTCAAGTTTCTGTGATGGTGGATCAAATCCCAGTTCAAGGTGTCGCAAGTGGCCGAACGTATAATTAAGACAAAAAGTTGAAGGTGGTATATCGATGGAAGATTGTGATCGAAAACAAAAAACACCAATGAAATATATAAAATTATGTTTTTGTATATTATTGGTTTCGGTAATGATGATGACACACTCGAAAAAATCATATGCGCAGGCTTGTGATACAGCAGCGGCAATTTCGGCGGCAGCGAGCGCCATGGATGCAGCGCAACAAGCCGCGATAACAGCGGCTCAAACCGCTTTTGAAGTTAATGTGGACGCAACAATTACGGCGGCAACAACGGCGATGCAGACATTAATTTATAATAATCATAACCTTATGTTTCGGCAGGTTTTATCAACGTGGGAGGACCGGTTTACCGAAGCTCTAAAAGCAATGACGGCACAAATTTATACCATTTCAACGGATGGGACTAAAGATTTAGGAGTACAGCTAGACGCGCGGATACAAGTGGAACGGCAACGTCAACTTCAACAGAAAGAAGATGAAGCGCGGAAAACATTTAAACCGAGTGAACAAGTTTGTGTTGCAGATAGCGTAAACAAACGGAAACAACGTGCTAATAAACTGGCAAAAGCTGTTCAATCCGGGGCCGAAAAAGATATCTCTGAGCTTGTTTCAAATAAAGTGGGGTCTGCAGCAGAAACCGGGGTTGCGGCAGAACAAGATCAGCATTGGACGGATTATGCAGATAATTTTTGTAAACCAACATCAAATAAAGGGGATGCTAATTGTGGAGCGGTAGCGGATCCTAACCCCAATGCAGATATGGATATTTCTGTTACACGAACATTTTATGAAAATGATACATTAGACCTTGCAAACCCAACGAATGTTATGGCCGTTGGTATGTTAACCCGTAATTTAATAGGTTTTACACCTGATACACCTGTTGTCGCGGAGGCGATTGCAAGCCCTGAGGCTCAAGATGTTTTCTTAAAACGTCGCTCTCGTTACGCGCGTCTTAATGCGATAGCAAGCCCCATAACGTCTGTTTGGGCGGATCGAACCCCTTCTGGTGAAGTTGCAACAGAAGTACGAGATTCTCGATTGCAATCTGGAGTGCCGGCTCCTTATGTCTCGGATACCCCGAGTAAACGTGAGATTCAGCAGGCTTTTCTTGATCAGCTTTGGGACCCGACATTTTATCGGGATGCAGGGGATAAAGAAAATACAGCTCTTCAAAAACAAGCTTTATTACAGGCTTATCAATTGATGATGATTAATGAATTAATTGAGAAAATGGAACGTATCGGTACTGTTGTTGCTGTGCAGGTGGGCACACAATTGGAAAGTATGCCGATTGGCAGTGCTGTTGGTGGACAGGGCATTAATTAATATTTACTTTTGGGAAAAGGTATAAAGATGAACATCATAAAACGATATATAATTATTACAGTTATGTCCTTGGCGTTTGTATTCACACCTTTGCGTGCATCGTATGCCGTTCACTGTGAAACATTTATTCAATCGTGGATGCAGCTTATTAGTCTTCAAGCCCAAGATTTAGCGAATATCACAAGTTATGAAACCCAAATGATACAATTTATTGCGGATGATTATCAAACCGCGACAAATGAGATGCTCGATCGTATTAATGAATTTGATCTAAATATTAGGACGTGGTTTGACCAAACTTTTTGGCAGGACAATTTTAGACCAGCATTGCAGGGATTTACGACACAATATTATACAGAAAAAGTAGATCAAACGGCCGATATTGGAAAATTTATCGATGCGCAAACTCAATCTCTTGTTCAAACATATCTAAAACGTGCTGAAGTCCAAGCAAAGCAACGTCTAACACCAAGTCCGCGGGTTTGTCAGGCGGCCACGGCAAATGTTGTGGGTATGGAAACTGCAAAAATGTCGCGGCAAGTGAGTAAAGGTTTAGGTAATGATGCCTTTAATACAATGGACAATGCGACAGGTTCAGCTTCGGCAGATGGCTCGGCTGGAGAGTTAAACCAACGTTGGACAACGTATCAAGAAGTATTTTGTGATGCGAGTGTTAATGGTGGTATTGGTTGTGGCGCTATGGGTGACTTGCCGAATATGGATGTTCGTATGGGAGATGTTTTGTGGGGCACAGAAATGTCGTATGATATGTCAGCAACAAATGGCGGTGGTACCCAGATTTATCGCGTGATGTTTGCTGAGGCCTTAAAAAATATTGTGAGTCCTTTTGCAGACGAACCCATCACAGAAGCCGTTCTAAATTCATCATCAGGGCGGGAAACATTTATGAAACGGCGGTCCATTTCTGCGCGGAAACAAGCTGTTTATAACACATTAGCGCAGATGACAGGAATGCGGACGAGTGGGGATGTTGCACCTTCTATCCAAGCTATTAGAACAGCGGCAGGCATTACCGATGATGTTTCGGCTATTCCAAGTTACCGGGAATATATGGAGGCAATGTTCCAAGATCGCTTCCGCGACGAATCTGATATTGCGAATATTGATAATCCTTCTGCAGTTTTACGTAATCAAATTGATGCGAAAACATCTCAGATGCAAGTCATGAATGAGCTGTATAAACGTATGGAAGAAATGACAATATTATTGGCAGCTGAGGTATCGTATGATTTAGATCAGCGTCGCCAGTCCGGACAAAGCTCGGGCTTACAACCGATAAATTAAAATATTTTTTAACGTTAAATAACTTTAAATCCTTCTCGACTCAGAAACGGCGTTCTGCTATTGTCTTATTATTGAAAATAAATATGGTAAAAAATGGACTGGTCAGATCGCGATCCTATTGTTGAAGCGCTTACCGTGACATATCCAGATGTAAATCGAGCTGATTTATCATTGGATCAGGTTACGGATTTTGTACAGCGGCTTCCCGAATTTTCAGGACACTCTGCTGTGCCAGAACCCAAATATATTCAAGATATTCTTTGGGCTTGGATGAAATCTGCGGATCAAGGATAGTTTTTTGAAAAATACGTTTAAAAAAATCGCTCAGTCTTTCAAAAAAAAGGTTCCTCAAGTCAGTAAGGAGCCAAAAGGCCTATATTGGCAATTTTTAGGCGGAAATAATACAAAACGGATCGGCGCGAATTGTGGTTTACTCACCTTTACCGAAGAAAATGATCAAGGTAAAAAACAGACAACACGGTTGTTATTTGATTGTGGAAGTTTGATGGGGGATACCGGTTCTCCGGAAGACCCTAGCTTGGTTAACTGTGATACGGTTATTCCGGATTTGACGGAGTGTTTTGAAAAAAAAGACAGTACTCATAAACCCTCCAAAAAGGTAGATGCCATTTTTTTGACGCATTCTCATACCGATCATATCGAAGCTCTACCGCTTATGGTTTTAATTGGTTATGAGTTACCAGCAATTTATGCAACACCTTTTACGGCAAAACGCCTCTACCAAGCTTTTAGTAACCAAAATATCGACCCCGAACTCTGGCCTGCAGTTACAGAGATTGCGCCGGGACAAAATATTAACTATGCGGGTGTTAAAGTGACGCCTTTTTCAGTGAGCCACAGTACACCACAATCTGTTGGTTTTTATATTGAGACCGCAGAGGGAAATATCGTTCAACCGGGCGATTTTAAATTGGATCAAACGTTAAGCTGGGGGCCGGGTTTTAATCGAGAACAATTTGACCGTATTGTAAAGAATGGTGTGGACTTGCTTTTATTGGATTCAACGGGATCGGATAAAAATATTAAACCCATTACGGAAGCGCATGTTCGAAAAACATTGTCGAAATTGATGAAAGAAAACGACAATAAACGTTTTGTGATCGCCTGTATGGGAGGTTTTGAAGAATCTATTGCATCTATTGCTAAAGTGGCCTCAAAATTTGACCGAAATGTTTGGGGTGCGGGATGGTCTCATGAGCAGGCTTTATCGGCCTTAAAGCAAACGGGTTTAAGCCTGTCAGACTATATTGGTCAAGATGTTAATATTCGCACGCTTTCAGGAAATAAAGCGGTTAATGATTTAAAAGCGGCAAAACCAGGATCAACCGTCGTTTTAGTGACAGGTGCCCAAGGTAAACAAAATGCTGTTTTAACACGCGCCGCAGACCATAAAAGCTCGATTTTAGATCTAAAAAAATCGCGGGATATTATTTTATTTTGTTCGCCATCTATCCCAGGGATGGAAAAAGCTATTCGAGATCGTTTGATCACAAGTTTGAAAAAACAAGGTTTTACGGTTTACACCAATATGGATCTTCCGCTTTATTCGCATGGCCATGGACGGATGCCTGAATTGTTGGAATTTTCAGAAATTGCCAAGCCCAAAAAAATAATTCCGGTGCATGGCTGTCAAAAATTACGAGATGCAAATACTAAAGCTTTAAATGACAAGGGGTTTAAAACGTTAGATGCCTTAAATGGAGATGTTATAAAAATCACAAAACGGAGTGTGAAAAAAGCCTTAGATTTAAAAGAAAAACAACGATTGATCGGTTTTAAAACCAGATCAGGTTACCATTGGAAGGACAGGGATTATTTTGTGGTATTTGCACCACAAGCGGAAAAAATTTCCAATGCAGAAAAAGAAAAAAGTAAAGGCAAGCGTCAACCGCAGGTGTTTATTCAGCACCCGCGCCGTAAATAAGGTTAAGTAGTTCCTAAATCTAAATTATAAAAAGTTTACAAGTGAGAGTTGGTTAACAAGGCTTGTGACTTGGTAGCTTGCGTTAAGCTGGACTTGTAAAACCTGAATTTGAGCAATGATTTCAGTTGCATCGGCATTTTCTACATCATCTACGATTTTATCGAATGTCAGCTGATCTCTTTCGTGACGTTCCGATACAGAATTCATAAGATTAAATTTTCCAGCGAGAGCAAAGTTTTCGCTGTCTAATTTTTCAACACCATTGGCAACGATGGTTAATGTTTCATTTAAAAGCTCGTGAAATTCACTTTCAGTGGCCGTATCAACCGCAGGGTCAGGAAAGGCAAGATTAGCGGCAAGGGCTAAGCCTTGCATGATTTCTTTAAAACCATCACTGTCGGCAATAACGGTATAGTCAATTTCCAAATTAGTATCAACGCGCGCATTTACATTTCCCGCTGTGTTGAGGCTGCCGGAAAATCCCATCTGACTATCGGTAAAGGCGCTAATATTGTTGAGAACATCGGTTGTTGACTGAGAGCCGTTAAGCCAATTGGCAATTTCATTTGTTGTATTTACATTAATGCTGTTTGTATCGGTAATTGGGGCGTTTGCAACGTCTGAGCCAGAAAAAAGAAAATTACCATTATTTTCAATGTTCATAATTTCCATGACAAAACTTAAACTATCACGGGCAATAACTTGAAGTGCATCAATATCAATTTCACCTTCACGGGTTTGAAGTTGAATGTTGCCCATAACGTCCCGTGCAACTTCTGAGATTTTACCCATCGTATCACTCATCAGATTGATTTTGATTTCTGTGCTATCAATATTTTTTATAAAGGCCTCTGCTTTGTCCGAGGAGGCTCTGACACGTTGTATGCGTGTTGCTTCCGTACCAAGCCCACTGAAATCAACAGCTTTTTTCTGGGAGGAAAGTTGGCGCTGTAGATCGGAAAACTTAAAATTAAGGTCTTTTAGCTGAGAGATCTGTGCATTTGTTTGCCCGATAAGGGAAATACTATTTGTGACCATTGTATTATACTCCTAAAGCGTCAATTTATATAGAGTTAAACAGCGTATCTAACATCTCTTCACTGACAGATAACATCCGTGCAGAGGCTGTATATGCTGTTTGAATTTCAATTAATTTTGCGACTTCTTCATCAATATTAACCCCGTTTTCATTTTGTGCGCGCTGGCTTAGGGTGTTAAAAAAGACGCTTTCATTTTCTAATAAACGTTCTGTGTCGCGAACTTCTTCACTTTGTAATGTGACGATCGCGCGTGAAAACTCCTCCAACGATGTGATCGAAACAAGGTCACTGCTGACATTACCATCAGGGCCAAGATTGTTTTGTCGGAACGTTTCATGAGGGACATCTGTTACGGTTATACCCATAGCTTGAATGGGGCCACCTCTGCCATCAACAAGGCTTAAATCGCCACCATTGTTTGGGGTGATTTGAAGCCCTCCTGCACCATTAAGTGTTGCTGTAATATTAGGAACAGCATTAAGCGTTGCAAGAAGGTTGGCTTGTGTGTCCGTTGAAGAAATGGAAATTGTTATTGGATTTTCATTGCCGACTTGGATTGTAAATTCAGGATCTTGGGAAGCGGTTACACCAAAGTTAAAACCAAGAGACGTCATTCCAGCAGCGCCTATGGATACGTCTCCTAATGTGATGTTGCCATTTGATGATTCAAGAACCAATTGTCCTAGTGTGTTTAAACGCGCAGAACCTGCTCCAACAATAGCATTAATATTGTTTACAAGGTCGGTGGCGGTATCTCCGGCATTAATTGTGATAACTAAAGGCCCCGTGCCATCATCTAATGTGAATTGTGCAGGAGGTGTGATACTTGGGTCTGTATCAAGGGGGTTTAATTGTGTGATATCTATCGTTCCAATTGTTTGGGTAAAAGTTGATAGCCCAGTGGCTGCAAAAATAGTGCCTGCTGAAATATCCACAGCCCCATTAGCTTCTTTATAGGCGTTTGGGCCAAAGGCAAATTCGACGATTTTGTTTAGGACTTCGTTTGACCCTGCTAAAACAACATTTCCAGTTGTACCACTTCTTAAGAGGCTAGGATCGTCTACGATATTGGGGTTTACCCTGATATCGGCAGAAAAACCCACATAGGTGATTGCACCTGGTGGGGGTACATTGGCAGGAACATTGCCACTACCATCAACAAACAAGTTCAATCCTTGGCTTTCAAAACGAGAAGAAAGCTTTTGAGCAAGCTCGTCAACTTGTGCCATGTATTTGGGGTATGTATCATCGCGTAGTTCAATTAGAGCACCAAGTCGGCCTCCGAGACCGTCAGCCGTAATGTCGATAGGGGGGGTTATAGAAATTTGGACAGCATTCGCCCCATTGCCTGGGTAGTAAGATGTCGGGAGTAATCTTTGTGCTGTAAAATCTATTTGACGCGCTGAATCATCAACAAGCGTTATTCCAGAAGCGGTCATAACCGTGATTTTGCCGTTTTCTCGTGGGAAAAAACGAATGTCAATTTCTTCGGATAATGCCAAAACGGCCTGATCTCTTTTATCCTGCAAGTTTGCAGGGCTACCCCCAATAACAATTTGTTGGCTGATATCACGGTTTAATTGAGCAATAACTTCAAGTTGAGAGTTAATACTTGCAATTGAGGAGGTCATTTCAGATTGCACATCATTACGGGAATTTACAATTAATTCGGAAAAGTCATTAATTTTACGCGTTAAACTAAAAGCTTGGTTAAGGACATTATTTAAAGCAAAAGGATCTTCAGGAGAATTTGCAGCAGAAATAAAAGCCTCTGATAATTTGCTAACTTCAGCAGAAATGGAAACTTCAGCTTCAGAGGGGCCTTGGAAAACCTGAATCCGATCTAAAAAAGATTGTTGAACGCTTAAGCCAGATTGAACGCTATTTGAATTAAAGACATCACGAAGTAAATTCGTATCAACATTACGGATGACTTGTTGCACCCGAACACCTAAAGCTTCTCCGTTTGCGGAAACAATTGCCTCTTGAGGTAAAATTTTCCTAGTATAACCTGCTGTTGACGCATTCGCGATATTTGTAGAGGCTACGTCAAGCGCAAGTCGAGCGGCTTTAAGCCCTGATATCGCTGAGTTTAATGATGAAATAGCCATGTTATTTCCTACTGTTTAAATACCGTATTATTTTTTCTCATGGTTGATGTTGCAAATGTCGTGCCAGTTTTAAAAAGAGGGTTAAATAGAGAAAAACTCACAAAAAATAAAATAAATCTCGACACGCCATAGGATTGTTGTAAAAATGTATGGACACAAAGTAGCTTCATGCTATTTTATAAAGAATTGTGTATTCACGTTAGTTAACAACATCTAGGCAAATGCTCAATGGCCGATACGGATTCAAATAATACAGGCGCGGCGCAACCTCTTGCAGGTTACCCTCCACAAAAAGATGCAGCTGCCCCACAAGGTGCTGTTGCGTCACCAGATGCAGCTGCCCCACAAGGTGCTGTTGCGTCACCAGATGCGGCTGCCCCTCAAGGCGCTGTTGTGTCACCAGATGCGGCTGCCCCTCAAGGTGCTGTTGTGTCACCAGATGCAGCTGCCCCACAAGGCGCTGTTGCGTCGTCAGATACCGCCGCTCCTCAGGATGCGGTCGCTTCAACAAAAACAGCACCAAAGAAAAAATTGAAGTCAGCGGGTTTATTGGGTAAGAAAAAAGCAAAACCTACAAAAGCAAAGACGCCAGTAGATGCCGAAAAAGATCCGACGCATGTTCCATCAGGGGCTTTGGTTTCGATTGTCACACGTAATGAATATTATAAAGATGGTTTCCGAAATCTTCTTAAAATTGCGTTTGTGGAAGGTGTTGTGATTGTTGGTTTGATCATGGCATTATTGTTTTTTATGTATACAACAAAACCCCAAGACCGTTATTTTGCAACAACTGCAGATGGCCGGATCATGAAGATGACACCCTTAAATGAGCCAAATATGAACCCGGCGGCATTAATGTCATGGGTTGCGCAGGCTGCAACAGAGGTCATGACATTTGGTTTTCATGATTATCGTCGTCGTTTAAGTGAGGCACAAGCACATTTTACGCGGCGCGGTTGGGAAAGTTTTACTCAAGCTTTGACACGGTCAAGAATTTTGGAAATGGTTGAACAAAACCAACAAGTTGTGACAGCGGTGCCGAGAAGCGCGCCGACCCTGCTTCAAGAGGGGATTGTTAAAGGAAAATATCGTTGGTATGTGCAGTTACCATTACTGGTAACATACAAGTCAGGTGCACAAAGTCGTGCGGAAAAATTAAATATCAGAATTGCAGTAGAGCGTGTTCCAACTCTTGAGAATGCTTCTGGTGTAGGAATTGCGCAATGGATTGCGCGTTAAAAAGGGGATGTTTTGCTGAAATTTAAGGGCAAAATATTTGGGAGAGTAGGTTAATGAAAAATAAAATTATGGTGTTATTTATTGGGGCAGCGATTGGCTTGTCATCTTTTGGGGCGCACGCACAGATGCCCCCGTCATCGGATGGCTCGTTTATGTATAGCCCAGGGTCCAATGATGCACCTGCAGCAAATATGCCCGCAGGTATGGGCATGGGGATGACTCCAGAGGAAGCCGCGGCAATGGAAGCGCAAATGGAGTTAGAGGCTGCTAAGTCAAACAAAAAACGCCGAGACGAAACAGTCGAGCGTTCTTTACGGCAGGTTCTGCCAATGGCACCAGAGGAAATTGTCAAAACTTTAAAAGCTTTTGAAGAAAGCCGCCGAGCTGCAGAGGAGCCTATCTCCGTTCCGACACCTCAAATTCATGTTGAAACTGTATCGTTAGATCCAGGTGTTGCACCCTCAGTTATTCAAACATCTGTTGGCCATGTCACAACGTTAAGCTTTTTGGATGTAACGGGTCAGCCTTGGCCGATACAAGATGCTAGTTTTGCAGGGCAGTTTGAGATGACGGCACCCGAGGAGGGAGGCCACGTTATTCGGATTGTTCCGCTTTCAGCTCATGGCGTAGGGAATATATCAATTCGACTTGTTGATTTGATTACACCTGTTATTTTTACCTTAAAACAAGGTTTAGAAACCTCTCATTACCGTTTTGATGCACGCATTCCAAAAATGGGACCGCTTGCGCAAGCGCCATTGATAGATCACGGTGGTTTATCTGCTGTTGCAGGTGATGAAACTTTAGTTAGTTTTCTAATGGGAGTTCCGCCGAGTGAAGCAGAAAAGATGCGGGTTGATGGTGTTGATGGCATGACAACGGCGTGGAGTTTAGCGGGTAATATTTATTTACGGACTCCGTTGACTTTATTATCACCAGGATGGTCTTCAAGTTTATCATCTGCGGATGGTATGAAAGTTTACCGTGTGGGAGACGCACCTGTAATGATTTTATCGGATCGGGGCCGTATGGTTCAGGCGCGTATAGCTTCTTGGGAGAATGAAGATGAGTGATGATTTTGACGATATCGATTTAGATGATGAAATCGAAGAGCCTGTTGACCCTAAAAAAGCTTTAAAAGACCTCTGGGATAATAATCCTATGGTTAAAGTTGCCGGACTTGTGGGTGGTTTAGTTGGTTTATACGTTATTTTTAATGTCTTTATCGCACCTCCACCTGAACAAGAAGCTGCAAAATCGAATGTTAAATCTGCTGCAGAAACAACAGGAGCTGTTGGTGAAGAAGTAGATGTTGCGTATAAAAAAGCATTGGAATCCAAAAACAAAGAAGCCGCAGATCGGGCCGAAAAACGTAATGAAAGTGCAATGCCAACACCTATTGGTGGTATTGGTGGCGGGTTAGACGTTAGCAATACTGTTGATGATATGGAAGAAGACCCCCTAGAAGAGTGGCGTCGTGCGGCGGATGCAAGACGGATTGTGATTGAAGATTTTTCTGAAGAAGAAAACGCGTTTGCCCCGATTGTTGAGAAGCCTGCGTTGGTTCCGTTAGTTGAGCCGATCCGCCCGCAACCTCAAGAGGTGATAAATCAAGAACTTGTTGGTTTGATTGCCGATCAGATGGCAACTATTATTTCGAGTAAAACCCCTGTGGGAGCAGAGACAACAGTTGTGACTTCTGTCCAATCTCCTTATTCCGCAATGTTAGATAAAATAGCAGGCCAAGAGGCAATGTCTGATTTAGATATCCAAGATGTATCTGCAACATCAGATGCTGGGCAAATGTTGGCCAGTGGTTTAGACGCTTCAAATGGCGATATGGCGAATATGTCTCAAGAAGTAATGTCAGAGACAGTAATTCCTGCGGGAACGGTTGTTTATGGGCAATTGCTAAATGAGCTAGATTCGGATGTTGAAGGGCCTGCCTTGGTTCAAGTATTGTCAGGGCCATTAGCGGGAGGTCGTGCAATTGGCGAGTTTAGTCTTCAAGATGAATATTTAGTTATTACGTTTAAAGTCATCATCAAAGATGGTGTTTCGTATACTGTTGATGGTATCGCCTTGGATCAAGACACTACTTTGGCGGGATTAGCAAGTGAAGTTGATCATCGTTATTTCACACGTGTTATTTTACCAGCGGCGGCAGAGTTTGTGGTGGGTATGGCAGAAGCATACGCAGAAACACAAACGTCAACCACGGCAACAACCAACACAGTCTCTGAGGCGAAACCAGAACTTACGACTGAAGAAGAAATCGCTAAAGGTATCCAAAAAGCAGGTGAATCCGTCTCTAAAATCTTGGTACAAGGTGGTAAGAATAAAAAAGTGAACGTAAAAGTTCATCGCGGTACAACAATGGGGATCTTGTTTATGTCAGGTGTTAAAGAAGACAGCGTTGAATAAACAAAAAATAATTCTAACAAAAAAATATAGAGGCTAATATGACTTCAGAAGATCAGTTTGATGATGTTGAAGAGTTTGAAGATGAGTTCGAACAAGATCAACCCAAAAGAAAATCCCCGATATTTAATATTATTATGTATGGGTTGCTTATTGGCGGTGTTGCATATGGTTATGTGGAATTTAACAACATAATGGCACGTTTTATGCCATCAAAGGCATCGACCGAGCAAGTGTCCGAGGTGAAGGGTGATAATACGAATACACCACAACCCGGAAAACTTGTAGATCTGGATATGCCTCCAATGCCAACACTTGATGAGGCGGTAACTCCAATGATAGATCAGGGAAATATGATTCCTAATATGGGTGAGCCGGGCGACGATTTTATGCTTGATGACGCTGATATGGCTGGTGATATTACAGAGGAGGCAGATGAAGCTGATTTTGCTCTAGCGCCCGCAACGCAAGATGACGATGCAGTGGATAGTGTTTCTCTTGATGGTGCTTTACCGAAAGTTGACGTGATGGCTGATTTTGCTCTTGATGTGGCCACACCTACGATTGATCTTACACCTGAAATAGTGGATAAACCCGTTTCCGTTGCGATCAATGATGATGTTTCTGCTGATACCATAGCGTTAAATAAAACAATAAACGATCTGAAAAATACGGTTAATACTCTGGCGCTTGAAAAAAAATCAATTGCAGAAGAGCTCACTGCGGCACAAGGTGAAATTACAGCTTTGAAATCACAGCTTGAGGTTTCAAAAAGGCAAATGAAAACAACAACAGAAATGTCGCCAAAGGCACATGTTCAAAAACATCAAAAGACTCCGAAGGTCACGCCTGTAAAAAATGGTGTTAAAGTGGCAAAAATTCAATGGCAGCTTAAATCAGCACGCCCGGGATCCGCAATGGTTGCGAATCCTAAGAATGGAGACCTGATAACCGTTGTTACAGGTGATATACTTGCTGGTTTTGGTAAAGTGAAAGAAATCAAAAAGAATGATCATGGAAAATGGGTCGTTTTTTCTGAAAAAGGTAATATAACTCAATAACTTAAGCTATTTTTTTATTTGAAATTTAGGTGGCAAGATTAATGTTTTGTCACCTAAATTTATATAAAGTTGATTCTATAAAATTTTATATAAATTAAATGGATGTCTTTTTTTTATTTAGTTGTTTGAAAACAAAGACTTAAATATAATATATGTAAACACAATAAAGCGTGCTGTTTGCAATTTTATTGAAAACGTGGTGTAATTAGGGATAAAGTTTTTGTGTGTGTGTGGTTAAATTATTGTGGTGATTGGGGATGTTTAAAATATCAAGCCTAAAAAAATCATTCAGTTTATTGTTATTGTCAGGATTACTTGTTGTGAGTTCAGCAAGCATTGCAAATGCTGCACCTGCAACTTTAGGTGATGTTTTAGAAAATGCAGTTGCTTCGTTTGAAGAAGTTCCGCAAATTATCATCCTAATTGCTTATTTAGCGGGTTTGTTTCTAGCTGTATGGGCTCTTATAAAATTTAAGGAACATGTTGATCACCCTCATCAGGTTCCGATTAGTGATCCTGTGAAAAAATTTATTGCTGGGGGCTGTTTTCTAGCTTTACCAATGGTTTTACAAGCTTCTTTAGAAACATTCTGGGGTGTCGGTGGCGTTGGGACTTTTAATCATGACTTTTCGGCTCCGGATGATTTAGCTGCTGTCGCAGCAGGACCCGCAGACTCGTTAGATGAAGTTGCGGTCGCCTTTATCCGGAATATAACAGGCCCCTTTGGCATGTTATTAACAGCGTTTGTTTATATTGCAGGTTTGTCATTTATCCTTATTGGGATTTCACGTTTAACAAAAACAATGCAAGAAGGCCCACGTGGCCCGGCAGGTGTTGGAACGCTTATGACATTTGTGGCAGGAACGGCATTATTGTCATATGGTGATGCAATGGGGGCTTTTGCAACCAGCATGTTTGGCTCTGATACGTCGCTTACAAATGTTGAATATACTGGACCTCTGACTCTTGGAGCATCAGAAGATCAGGTAATGGCAACGATTGAAGCATTGATGATTTTTATCATGCTTGTTGGGTATATCGCGTTTGTGCGCGGTTGGTTTGTTTTAAAGGCATTTGCCGATGGGGCTCAAGGCGTCTCCCTTGCTCAAGGGTTAACCTTCCTCTTTGGCGGAGCTATTGCCGCAAACTTAGGTAACTTATTAAATACTCTTGAAGGTACCTTTGGTTATGCGGTGTTAGGGTTCACATTCAGCTAATAAAAGTTTTTATTTGCGGATGTGGATATGATGTGTAAACTATTAATATAAAACTTGTGTGAAAGAAGGAGAACACTATGAAAAGGTCAAAAATTAGTACATATTCTACGCGTCTAGCGGCGGCTTATACTGCGGGTCTATTGATGGCGCCAACAGCATCTAATGCAGCTGGTTTCTCAGCGATTACTGGTAATATCGTTGCGTCAACATCGGATTCTCCGAATCTGATTATGACGGTTGCTTATATCTCTGGTCTAGCGTTTGCGGTAGCTGGAGTATTAAAACTGAAAGCTCACGTAGATGCACCACAGCAGGTTCCATTAAAAGATGGTCTGATCCGTCTGGGTGCCGGTGGTGGTCTTTTAGCTCTACCAGCCGTACTTCAAGCGATGTCTGAAACAATTGGTACCGCGGGTACTGGTGCAGATATCTCTGACTTGAGTGGCGCGATTACAAACGTAACATTCTAATCAGACAAAAATATGTCAATGCATAAAATTACGCCTGGTGTCAGCTTACTTTCTGACACTGGGCGTATGCTTTCAAAAGATCCATATGATTTAAATTCTGAATTACGCGACAAAATATTAGAACGCGATGATCAGACTTGCCAATATTGTGGGTTTCAGGCGGAGCGTTATCAAGGGGTTAATTTTATTGGAAAAGATGCCGCTTCGGCGTCGGATAAAGATTATCTAACAGCGTGCATTTTTTGCCAGCAATCTTTTCAATTAGATCGTATTCCTTTTATGCAATCGGGAGCAGTTGTGTGGTTGCCAGAAATTGGTCAAGCTGCCCTAAACCATATCGCTCGAGCTATTTATATTGCACGTATTACACAAGGTCCTTTAGCAGAAGCCGCACGTGATGCTTTGGATATCCTTATGGCACGTAAGGAAGAGGCAAGCCATCGTTTAGGCACAGATGATCCACGGATTTTAGCGTCAGTTTTGCAAGATTTTTTAGAAGCAAAAGAATACAGATTGCGGGCTAAAAAATTAAAAGGCTTTAGGGTTCTACCATTAGACCGTAGAATTATTCGTGAAGGCGATCTTGAATTTAATCAGTTCCCTCAAATTCTTGCTTATTGGCGTTCAAAAAATGGTCCGTTTGGCGAAATGCCGCCACGTGAGTGGGCGAAGTTGTTTTTTGACACAAAAAAACAACTTTCTGAATAAAATTAAGTATATTTTCAAAATATTCACGTTATCTTTGAAAAACGGCTGTCATTTTCGAACAGTCGATTTATAATGAATCGTAGGTTTTTTTGACGATTTTTTCTAGTTAGGGTACTTCATGGGGATTTTAGACGCTTTATTTAAACCGATTGTTATGGCAATGAGACAGCCCGTAGAATCATTTATTCAAATTGAAACCGCAGAAGACGATGAAACCTTGGTTTCTTCCGATGGGTCTTTGGTTTCCTATTTAAAGGTTGATGGGGCACGCCAAATTATTGGGGATGCGGAATACAAAAATATTCTTGATCAAGCCCTTATTAAATTTGGGGCTCGGTTTGATCGTCCTGGCCATGCATTACAGGTGTATTTTGTGAGGAACCCTGAACGGGTTCAAGAACATCTTCGGGTTTTGCTGCGTCCTAACCAAGTGGCTGCAGTAAATGTGGGTTTAGAAATTAATGATATTTTTGAGGAACGCGCCCGCCATTTAAGCCATTTTATTTCGTGGGAAGAAATTTATTTTGTATTGTGGACACGACCGAGTGCGTTAAGCAAAACGGATATTAAACGTGAAATTGAACGTGCGCGTAAGAAAAAATGGGTGCGTGCGGGGAGTGCCCAAAACCCAATGGCTGCTTTTGAGGGCCTTAAAACGCGACACAAAAGTTTTGTGACGGCCGCCACAACAGTTTTACATGAGCTCGGTATCCAATCCGGTGTAATGGAATCCCATGACGCGATACGAGCTGTACGTTCTAATCTTTACCAGTCTGGTGAAGCAAGTGATTGGCGTGTTTGTTTGCCGGGCGACCCTATTCCTGTACGTGCGCCAAAAAGCAAAATGGATATGTCGGATGTTTTGTGGCCACCCTTACGGCAACAAATTTCAAACATTTCCGCGCGTGTTGTCAGTGATACTGTTGTCGAAATGGGCAATTATATTTGGGGTGGTGTGGATATGAGCCTTGGCCCAATGGAGCCATCACCTTTTCCACAGCTTTTAAACAGATTAAGTGAAGCTCAAGTTCCCTTTCGAATTTCATATTTGATTGAAGCCGGTGGGGTTCAAGGGGCAACAACGCAAGCCTTTATTGCGTCAATTTTGACGGTAACAAATCCAGAAAACCGGATGGTAAGTGATTCCCTTGATGGTTTGGCCGAGATGGCACGGGGAGAACCGGTTGTTAAATTTAGATTGTCTTTTTGCACATGGGCCCCTAAAGGAGATAAAGAGCTTCTTGAAGATCGTTTATCAACGCTCATTCAAGCCGCAGAAAGTTGGGGTTATTGTCAGGTTTCACAGTTGGCCGGAGATCCTCTGGATGCCGTGATGTCTTCTGCAATGGGGATTGCCTGTAATTCGACAGCTCCCGCAGCCGTTGCACCTTTGTATGAAGTCTTAAAACTTTTACCATGGCAACGGGCTTCAAGTCCTTTTGAGGAAGGGTGTGTTTTATTAAGAACACCTGATGGTCGGGTTTGGCCCTATCAAACGGGTAGCTCGTTAACAACAACTTGGTTTGATCTTGTTTTTGCACAACCCGGTGGTGGTAAATCCGTTTTGATGAATACCTTAAATTTGGGGACATGTTTAACTGCGGGGCAATCAAATTTACCCTATGTGGCGGTTATTGATATTGGGCCTTCATCTGCGGGATTAATTTCTTTAATCCGAGATGCTTTACCACCGGATCGTAGACAAGAAGCTGTATCTTTCCGATTGCAAATGACGCAAGATTTTGCAATTAACCCCTTTGATACAAAATTGGGAATGCGGAAACCGCAAGTTGATGAACGAAGCTTTTTGGTTGGTTTGTTAACAATGTTGGCAACACCACCGGGGCAAAATAAAGCCTATGATGGTATTAACCAGCTTGCCGGTATGGTTGTTGATGAAATGTATCGCTGGCGGAGTGATATTGGTTCGAATACGGAACCGCGGAATTATTTACCACGGATTGATCAAGACGTAGACGAAGCGTTACAAAAACATGGTATTCATGTGCCTGAAGGGGCTTATTGGTGGGATGTTGTTGATTTTCTTTATGATGCGGGTTTGTTTTATGAAGCCGGTCAAGCACAGCGACATTGTATGCCGACACTTGGTGATTCTATTGCTGCGGCAAGACGGCCGCAAATTCGGAACTTGCTCGGTGAAACCACAATTGGTACAAGTCCTGAAGGGGTTATTAATGCGTTTGAACGCATGTTGACATCGGCAGTTCGTGAATTTCCAATTTTATCATCATCAACAAAATTTGCACTGACCGGTAACCGGATTTGTGCGCTCGATCTTGCCGATGTTTGCCCGCAAGGGGATGATGCGGCCAACAAACAAACATCTGTAATGTATATGATCGCACGCCAAGCCTTGGTAACACGTTGGTGGTTAAATGAGGAAACCTTAGCGATTATGGATCCAAAATACCGTCCGTATCATGAAACGGTTTTACGAGATTTACAGGAAACACCAAAACGCCTTTGTTATGATGAATTTCACCGCACCAGTAGTTCCGATGCCGTGCGTAATCAGATCGTGCGTGATGTACGTGAAGGACGTAAACGGGGGATTCAAATTGTATTAGCATCACAGCTTTTAGACGATTTTGATGATGATATGGTTGACTTGGCGACCGGTGTTTGGGTTTTGGGTGCAGCAGTTTCTGATCGTGCTGTTGATGGCACACAATCTCGCTTTGGTTTAACCGATACGGCGCGTTGGATTATGCGTAATCGACTAACAGGACCTCGCTCAAGTGGCGGACCTTGTTTGCTTGTCTTGGGGAGCACAGAAGGTCGTTATGAACAGCATTTGATTAATACACTTGGTCCGATTGAATTGTGGGCTTTCTCTACAACCGCAGAAGACGCCTCTATTCGTAACCGTCTTTATACGCGTTTGGGTGCGCAACAGGCACGTCGCCTGTTAGCAGCAAATTTCCCAGGTGGATCTGCACGTGGTGAAATTAAACGCCGAATTGCGATGTTGGCTGAAAAAGGGGATGTTGATAAAGCATCTGTTGGGGCGGTTATTGATGCCCTCGTTTCGGAAATGGTTGAAAGCACACAAGTTAAGGTTGAAGGCTTAGAAGAAACAGAAGAAAAAGCAGCAGAAGCCGCGGCAGAGTAAAATAAATTTATAAAAATCCCGCCTTGTTTTTTATAAACGGAAGGCGGGATTTTTTTTGACTATTTATAATTTGAACGGCTGGTTTTAAGCCGCTGCAATATGTTTGATGTTATGGCGGATGATTTTTGAGCCTGAAACATGATGTTTAATCGGCTGAATAACATCGGATAGCCCGAGTTGCATTTTTTCAAGTTCACTAACACAAATTTCAGTGAAGCTGATATTTTGTTTTTTTAGAATTTTACGTGTAACCGAGTATCCTGCGGGTATCACTAAAGTATTTTCTAATAAAATACAGTTCAAAACATGGCGTTCAGAATACGGAATGACAATTTTATCATATTCTAAAAATGCAAAATGTTTGGCAAGATCCTCACGGATCATAAGCTTGTTTTGCCCAAGAGGCGCAATCGATAATTTTAAGGGTGTCGGGCATTCTTTACCGAAATCAATGATATTGACGGTATGACCAGCATTGGTCAGATGGAATGCAAGCTGTGATGCGCCTTCTTGGTTCGTGCTTTTTGATATTGCAATAATAAATTGATTGCCAATTTGGCATACATCATCACCACTAATTTGCCCGGGCGGTTGAATGAAATGCAAAATTTTATCTTGTGCCAGAATAGCGATGAGTTTGTTGTATTTGCCATCGGTCTGGTCTTTTTTATTTAAAACAGCGATTTGATTGGTAATCACGGCTGCTTTTTTGATCGCAAAATTATCTGAGGAATCTGTCTGGGGTGAAAATTCTGTGATGTTGAAATGAAGGCGTTCAAGCTCGCAGACAAGTTGATGGTATTGTGATTGTAATCTCGGAAAATCGGGCACCCCAATAAAATTTACATTTGGCGAGCTAAGCAGCCCCGTGGTTGGTTTTTGTAAATATAATTGTAGGCTGTAATTATGTTGCGACATGATGATTTGTCCTTTTGTATGCCGTCAGAAGACGGGTTTAAACAAATGCCGAGTGGCGAAAGAATGAGTACAACTCATACGGGAATTTTATGTATATATTTAACTATAACATGCAGATTCTGGAAAAACCATTAATTATTTATAATATCTTTACATTTGAGATGATTTACAGACATCTTTTGACCTGTATATACTGGAATCATGGATGCGATTCGGTAGGAGTAGGATAACAACCACACGCAAAAGACAGAATTTTCATTGCTTGTTTTAATAAGCTGTTATGAGGAGGTTCTGAAAAAGGCAAAAAGAATGATACTGGACCAAGAAGGTGCAGTTTAGTTTTTTATCTTTAGAGAGGTCCAAAAGGTAAAAAATTAAGGGTCATGATTTTGAGGTTAATTTTACCGATGGTGGTTTGATAAAGGTTACGCAATGAGTTCCATATTGTAGGAGTGCGTTTTACAGTATGTTGTATGCCATTGTGATTGGCGTTTATGAAACCTGTCTATAGAGCGAAGAGCGGTGCAAAATTGCATCGCTCTTTTTTTTAATAGGGGGGCGGAGCAGGAAATATAAAAATATTTTGACAAAAGAGAAGTTTTTACGTTATGTTAAAGGTGTATTTAAAGTATAATTTAGGAATTTTTTTAATGACAAAAAAAATTGATGCTTCTGATCTTGTTTCTGGGCAAAATTATAAATACCAAGGAAAAGTTGAATTTGTCGGTGATATTCCACCGGCGGTTTCTATTATTGTTCAAAATGGAGATGCTGTGTTTAAAGGGTCTTTGGGGCGTAATGTTGATGTTCAAACTCAATTCTCGGGTCTTTCAGAAAACAAGGTAACAATTTTTGCAAGTGCCAGGGGAATTGGTATCACAAGTAGTATGGTGACTCTTTCAGGTAACACAGGAAGAAAAATTATTGTTAATGGTAAAGACGTAACAGAACAATTTGAGGAAAGCGCAGGTTCTGGAGCGATCGTTATTGAGGGGCATGTCGCGAATTTTTGTACTTTAGAAGCTGCGGCATCTATTTCAATCAGCCAAAAAACAGCTAATGATGTCACTTTAATAGCAAAAAATTCAATTTCTATCTCTGATGTAGGACGAAATCTTCAGGCACAATCAGGAAATTCATTTAAGTTTGTTAAAATAGATGCTAAAGCACGTATCAAAGCGGGTAATTCAATTAAAGGTGAATTTTTGGGTGTTGAATCTCAGGCGAACGCCGGCAATTCTGTAAAAATAAAAACAGTAGCAAATTCATGTATCGTTACGGCCGGAAATAAAATTGAAGGTTTGTGTTCAGGGCAGGGTGTTTTGTTACAGGCGGGAAATAAAGTTAAAATAAAAGAACAAAATAAATCCATAGGGTCTGATGCTGAAAAAACACAAACGTCAAAGCGCTCAAGTGAGGTTATTAAACGGTTTGTGACCGGCATAAAAAAAGATTTTAAACGCTAGAAAAAATGATGATATTTTAGAAACATTCATTTATGGTTTTATTCTAAGGATCGGAATATTAACCTAAGATAAGACCGTTATCATCAATCCCACACATAGAGTAATGGATAAATTATCATTTATTCGGATTTTATTGAAAATCAATTCAATGCAAGCCATATCCGTGTTCCAACTGAAATATTAAAATGGCCTGAAATAAAACCTCCTGAACACCTTCACTGGTTTACAAAAAAATCCTTAATCACACTGTTGTAAAAAACACGGTTTAATAACAGAAAAAATATTCTTTAATCATAAGCCTGATTTAAAGCGGATTTGCCGAAAAAATAACCTCTATTCTTCTGTGTGATCTAATCAAGAAAGGTTAGGGAAAGTAATAAAATTGCAAAATTTTGTTAAATAATGAAAGTTTTTAAGGTGTAGCCCTAGGCTTTCTCAATATTTTATGCTTAGATATATGACGTTGGGGAAAAACTGGGGAGTTTAGCTGTGAACAAAAACAAGCAAAAATTCTGGATTTCTTCTGTTTTTAATGCCGTAAATGATAATCAATCGTTGGGGAATGATTGGGTTATTTCAGCCGGAAAACAACAGAAAAAATTGAAGAGACCACCTGTGAAGGTGAATTATTTGGGGTCTATTGCCGATTATGAACCGGATCCACTTGCTGATCCAAAAGTTAATCAGCAAAATGAAGCTTATTTCAAACAATATATCACAAACAATGACCGCGTTTTAAAACAGGCCATTGATATCCTATCACAGAGTCGTACGGGTCGATATTTATTGGAAGAAATGACCAAAGAGGGCTACCGGATTGCCTTTGATGATCGCCGTACGGGCGCCCATGGTGCGGGTGGCCTGTGTGATGCTGCAAATAAGTTGTTGGCCTTGCGCAGTGAAAAAGATCCATATTATGTTGCCTTAGTGATTGGTCATGAAGCTGTTCATGCTCTTCAAAATGCGAAAAGTGACATTTTCCCAAGCTCTCTGCATAAGCCCGAAGAAGGCATTAAACTTTCGTTTGCGATTGAGGCAGATGCCTACGCACAGCAAGTTCAAATGGCGCTGGAGCTATCCTACGGTGATTCAAAAGGCCCTGCAAATCAGATTAAATATGATCAACCGCTTCAACAAATGCGGAAAAGATTTCCAGATATTGTAAAGGCTGCCGAAAAATCATTTATGGATGCTAAAGATTTGGAAAGTGGTTTGGTTTGTGCCGCAGCTTTTGAAGCTTTTTACGAAAACCCACGCTTGCGGACGTTTTATGAAGATGCGCATATTCAATGGGCAAATATGTATGCTCCGCGTTTAATGCAAAATAAAACACAGCAAAAACGTAATTTTTCGAAATCCGTAAAGTCTCAACATGTTAAAAGTCACCTTTTGCACTTGGGTAAACCTTATGTCGAAAATGTTTTTCCAAAGCTGGATTTAAATGATGAGAAACATTCCGGTTTAAGTAAAGAAACATGCGCCGAAGTTCAAACCTTTTATCAAAGTTTTAAACCGAACGCGCGCCCGCCTAAATTAAAACAATTTGGCGTACACATGAAAGATGCCGTGTCATGGGTTTTAGGCTGGTCTAGTAAAACGGGAAGTGTTGTTGTTAAAAATAAAAATAACACACCGCCGGCAAAACCACCTTTACGTCCGCCCCCACGATTTGGTTAGCAGACGATTTAAAAATGAACAAACGGCAAAATATGGGGATGTTTTTAATACTGTTGTTCAAAGTTTAGATTAAAAAGGGTTTGGGGATGAAGGGTTTACTTAAATTTGTTTTTAACCGGCAAGCGGAAATAAAACCTCTTGACGAAGATTGGATTATCCCGGGAGGGGCCAATGGCAAACAAATGTTGCGCCCGCCGATCGATGTTGGTTTTTGGGGGAGTGAAGGGGTTGAAAGTGAAAGCTTAAAACGCAAAAATGAAAATAAGTTCCGTCGTGCACTTCTTATTTTATCTCAAAGTCAAACAGGACGTTACCTTTTAGAAGCCGCCAATCATCATGGTTATATGATTGAAATTGATGATGACCTTTGCCGTGAAGACCAAGTTTATGGTTATTGTGATCCGACAGACAAAACCATTACAATTGGCTGTGAGGACGTCAGCGTTGAGGAAATGGTTATTGTGCTTGCTCACGAGCTTTCACATGCGGTTCAATTTTCGAATGCGATCCCGCCAACAGGTGATGAATATACACCTTATGACGATATGATTATTAGCTTGGCACAAGAAGCAGACGCCGTTGCTCATGAATTACAAGTTGCCTATGAGCTAAAAGAAGGCTGTACAGATGGCCCTGTTAATCAGTTTAAAACCAATAAATGTGTTGAATTGATTAAGGAATATGGCCGTATGGGCGAAATGGCCACGGCCTTGGTTGAAAAGGCTATTAAAGATAATCCTAAAAACTTAGACAATGGTTTGATCATGGCCTTGGGTTTTGAATCTTTTTACCAAAATACGCCGTTACGCCGCATTTATGAAGATAGTCTGATTTATTATTTTGAAAGTAAAAAAGAGGGTCTTCAACAAAAAACAAAATTATCACGGTGGGGCAAAGTTAAAAATGCCTATGAAAGTTACCGTGTGGATGGCGAGCTAAAAGAAGCTTGGAAACAAGCCGTTTCAAACCGAGTTTATAAAAAAGAAATTGATAATGAAAAATTATTAAATGCGGTGCGGCATATGAATAAATCATATTTGGCAAAACATCTGCCAAATTTAGATTTTAAAGATATTATGCATGGGAGTGTTTCGACGGATACAAAACGTCGGATCGTGAGTTTTTTTAAAGGTTTAAACGGTTATCAAAAACAAAAAAAACAAGCTGATAAACTGAAGGTTTATTCTGAAATGCCACGCAAACATGATATCAAGGTTGCGAATAAAAACTATCGGTTGCATCGATAAAATTACGCTCTTGTACTTGACGAATGACTGATATCGCGCCATATCTACTTATCGATTTATTTTAAAGATAAGAGAAGGAATATGCCATGAGTGCGGGAAGTTCTCCATATGGAAATTGGGCCGGAACAACAATCCTTGCGATACGCAAAGGCGATGAAATTGTTGTTGCCGGGGATGGTCAGGTTTCCCTAGGCCAAACGGTTATGAAGTCTAATGCCCGTAAAGTACGGCGTCTTTGTGATGGTGGTATTGTTGTTGGTTTTGCCGGTGCAACGGCGGATGCGTTTACTTTATTTGAACGCTTGGAAGCAAAATTAGATCAACATCCGGGGCAATTAACCCGTGCGTGTGTTGAACTTGCCAAAGATTGGCGCACCGATAAGTATCTCCGCCGTTTGGAAGCTTTGATGGCGGTCTGTGATAAAGAAACATCATTGATTCTGTCGGGAACAGGAGATGTCGTTGAACCTGAGGATGGTATTATTGGCATTGGGTCGGGGGGCATGTATGCTCTTGCAGCCGCGCGGGCATTAAAGGATGTTGATGGTTTAAGTGCCGAAGATATCGCGCGTAAAGCAATGAAAATTGCAGCCGATATTTGTGTTTATACAAATGAAAACTTAACGATTGAAAAGGTGTAAAATGACACAAGCGGTTCGTAGAGTAGAGGAACAGGAAATGCCAGAAGAGAAAAAACAAACGGTAAGTAGTTTTAGCCCCCGAGAAATTGTCTCGGAATTGGATCGTTTTATTATTGGCCAAAAAGATGCCAAGCGTGCGGTGGCAATCGCACTGCGCAACCGGTGGCGTCGTCTGCAACTTGAAGATAAAATGAAAGAAGAAGTTCTGCCAAAAAATATCTTGATGATTGGCCCAACGGGTGTCGGTAAAACTGAAATTGCCCGTCGTCTTGCTAAATTAGCCCAAGCGCCTTTTATAAAAGTTGAAGCCACTAAATTCACCGAAGTGGGTTACGTAGGGCGTGATGTTGAATCAATTGTCCGTGATTTGATGGATATGGCGATTAATATGTTACGTGAAAAAGCCCGCAAAGCAGTTGTGCCTCGCGCGGAAAAAGCAGCAGAGGATCGTGTTTTAGATGCCTTGGTGGGGCTTGAAGCCTCAGATAATACGCGCGAAAGTTTTCGAAAAAAATTGCGGGATGGTTTGTTAGATGACAAAGAAATTGAAATTTCTGTTGTTGATAAATCTAATGGCTCGATGCCAACATTTGATGTTCCGGGTATGCCGGGTGCTCAAATGGGCATGATGAATTTGGGCGACCTTTTAGGTGATGGTTTTGGTCAAAAGAAAAAAAACCGCAAGATGACGGTTTCTGAATCTTATGAAGTTTTAATCCAAGAGGAAGCCGATAAGTTATTAGATGATGAAAAAATCATCGAAGAAGCCAAAGACACTGTTGAAAATAATGGCATCGTGTTTATTGATGAAATGGATAAAATTGCAGGCCGTAGTGAAAATCAACGGGGTGGTGACGTGAGCCGCGAGGGTGTGCAGCGTGATTTATTACCGTTAATCGAAGGTACAAGCGTTGCAACCAAACATGGTTTTATTAAAACAGACCATATTTTGTTTATTGCATCGGGTGCTTTTCATTACGCCAAACCCTCTGATTTGTTGCCTGAATTACAAGGGCGTTTGCCTATTCGGGTGGAGTTAAGGGCTTTAGAGCAAAAAGATTTTGAACGCATTTTGTTAGAGCCTGAATATAGTCTGATTAAACAATATAAAGCATTAATGGCAACAGAAGGCCTTACGCTTGAATTTGAAACTAGCGCGATTGAAGAAATTGCCCGTTTGGCAGCTGAAATTAACGCAACTGTTGAAAATATTGGCGCACGTCGTTTGCATACGGTGCTTGAACGATTGTTGGATGAAATCAGCTTTACCGCTTCGGATCGCCACGGCGAAGCAATTAGCATTAACGCAGACCTTGTGCGAGAAAAAGTATCAGATTTAAGTGAAAATACAGATCTTTCGAAGTTTATTTTATAACGGAATTAAAATAGCGTTATTTTAGAGAAAAACGGCTTGTTAAATTGAGGTCGTTTTTCTTTTGAAACCTTGACTTTATTATGTAAACAAGATACAATCTGAAAAGTTTTTTTAAAGGATGTATTATGGCTGTGTTTAAGCGCCCCGAAAATATTTATAATATTGTGATCCCAGCCCCAACCGATGATGATCGCCTATGGGCCGAAAAAATTGATAAAAAAGGGTTCTCATGGCGTAAAACACCGCTTAGAAAACTTGTCGAAGAAAAACAATTATGGCGTTTAAATTATGTTCTCGAGACGTGTCAAAAGGGGTTTTCAAAAGAAAAATTAAATCGAAAATATTTTTCATCTACTTATCCGGGGGAGTCATTACTGGGGCGGGCAATACAACAAGATTCGGATGATATGTGTGCTTTGTTGCTGGCCTATGGAGCAGAAATACAATATACAAATATTTTAAGAGATTGGTTTACCAAAGGAAATGCCATTAAAATCAAAACGGCGCATTGCTGGTTGCAATCAGAAACAAATTTTAACCAATATTTTGGATATGTTTTTCTAGAAAAAAATACAAAAGATGCCGATTTGCTCTTTCAAATAATTGCCGATAATGAGCCCGCTTTGTATAAAGCTTTAAGCAAAGCAATAGAGTGTGAGCATCAGTATTTTCTCGAAAAAATTATGGAGCTTTCTAACTTGGATCTAAGTGTTGGCGGGTATGCGCCCCTTAAATTAGCACAGCAACATGGCAGTGTTATGATGATTAAAAGGATCGAAGAAAAACTAATACAGGATTACCCGAATTTTCAAAGCGACAAAAAATCTGCTTCCCTTCACGGGGAGGAGTGCGCGTGGCAAAAAATATCTGATCAAGAAATTTTGTACCAACGAGGGGATAAAAAAAATGATTTGGTCATCACAAGTGTATTTGATTTTACGGCCAAAGAAATCACTCGGACACATTATTATAGATCAAATCCTCCGGCAATGCAGGTGCGTAATTTTGAAGATTTACAACAAGATCAAGAAATTTTAAGCATGGCGTTTAACCAATTGGTTAAACAGGGCGGGCAACCAACACCGCTTAAAAAAGGGATTAAAAAAATGCCTCTCCTGACACCCTTGAATCAAAAGTCAAAGGCGGGGATGTAATGATTGATAAGAATAAAATTCTGTCGGCCATAACCCATCGAGATCAACCGACGGATGCGGACTTAATCTGGGCTAAAAAGCTGAAAAACCCCTGGGATCGAACCATCAGAAGCCAGCTTTATAAAAATGTAAAAGAAAAAAAATTCTGGCGGTTAAATTATCTGTTAGAAAATTTTGCAGACCAAATCGATATTGATAACTATTATGATCACGAAAGATATTGTGGTTATTATAACAAGGATTATTTACTGGGTTATGCCATGTATCAAGATGATTATACAATTTTTAAGCGGATTTTGGAATTTGGTGCGGTTAAAATTTGTGGTGAGGATCGTAATGTAGATGCAACGGAATGGGCAATTGTTAATCGGTCGAGTGATTTTGTAAATGATCTTATTGATTTATATAAAAAAGATTTTGATATCCCGAATATATTTAAAGCGGCTATTCGTTACAATCAAGTCGGCACACTTGCCAAATTTTTAAATGAGTTTGAGTATGATATTAATGACGAAACGCTTAACCCTTTGTACATTGCAGCGAAAAAGGGTGCTTTGAAAAGTGCCAAATATCTCTTAGAACAGGGCGCAGACCCCACGGCATTAGGTGGGGCCATATTACGCGAGGCCAAGATCAATGGTGTTACAGAACTTGTACCCTTGTTGCATGAATTTGCAGAGAAAATGGGAAAAAACTTTGAAAACCTAAATGACAACAAACAAAAACCAAAAACGGAATATCAAAAATTAAGTGATGTCGAACTCTTGGAAATTAATAAACTGTCAAAGGAGGGGTTTTGTCTAACGACGGTATTTAATTTTCAAACCCGTGAAGTTATTCGTACGCAATATCTTGATCCAGACAAAAGTATACCAGCCATTCATGTTCGCAATTTTAAAGATTTTGAAGAAATAGAATGTTTAAAAAAGGCATTTGAAATGTTGCAATCTTTGGGGGGGAAACCACCATCACTTATACCCCAAAAAAATATAACAAAGATTGAAATGGCCCCCTTAACCAAACAAAAGGTGTCAAAATGACAGGCAAGGAAATAGTTGTAAAAAAACCTCTTTTTAACGTCGCTATACCTGAACCGACAAAAGAAGATGTGGAATGGGCTGCAAAGCTCAAGAAAAAAACGTTTTTTAAAGGGATTAAATGGCAAATGATAGTTTCCCTACATTCTGGAAATCTTTGGCGTGTTAATCATCTGGCGACAACATATCCTAAAAAAATTGACTTTAAAAAAAGTCAGCGAGATTATGATTTTGCGCCTTTTATCACCGACGCTTTTTCACAAAACAACGAACAGGTCGTAAAATACATGTTGGACCAATGTATGGATTATGGTTCTCGAACCCAGAATTTACGGATTTTAAATGATGCCATGTCCTCTCGTAAACCACTTCATTTAGAAGCTTTATTAACAGCCTTTGATGAAAGTTATCGTACCGCCAGTTTGATGCGAAGTGCGCTTGTGAATGGTTACGAAAATATGGTTTTAACGCTTTTAAATTATGGTTATGACGTTAATGATGCTGAGATCAAACCCTTAATGGTGGCGATCGAATATGATAAATTAAATGTCGTAAAAGCATTAATTGACGCAGGCGCAGATATCAAAACGGAAGCTGAAATGTTGGTTTTAGAAGCCGAACGTCTAGGTCATCATGCTGTTGCAAAATATTTGGAACAACAAATTAATATACAACGCCCTGCCTCAACAGAAGAAATTTGGGAAAAAATATCAGATCAGGAAATTATCTACACGCGTACCTCCGAAAATAATAAATACACCATCACGGATCTTTTTAATTATGCGGATCAATCGGTCACACGCACACAATATAAAAATGATTTATCATTCCCCCCGGTTATGTCGGTGCAAAATTTTGATGCCTTAAGAAATGAGGATCAAATATTAACAAAGGCTTTTAACAAACTTGTTGAAAAAGATGGAAAACCGACGGCATTTTTAGGCAATAAAAAAGGCCGGGTTCAAAAACTTATTCAGCTTGCCCCTGCCAAATCGGATCGGTGAGACGTGCGAGCATTTTTTGATGAATTTGTTTTTCTGCCTCATTTAACGGAAATTTTCGATGCGGGCGTTCTTGTTTTTTGATAACAGATTTTACCGCAGACGTTGTGACACCGGCACTGTCTTCGGATTCGTCACTGAGTGTGAAACCGTGTTGACGTCCCCCAGAAAGCTCAAGGTATACTTCGGCTAAAAGCTCTGCATCAAGCAAAGCTCCGTGAAACGTACGGTCTGAATTATCAATACCAAAACGCCGACATAGGGCATCTAGATTAGCAGGGCTACCGGGGAATTTTTCACGTGCCATACGTAATGTATCAATCGAACGGCTCATTGGCAGCATCACAAAACCACATGTTTTTAGCTCTGCATTTAAGAATTTCATATCAAATTCAGCATTGTGAATAACCAAAGGTGCATCACCAATAAAGTCAATAAAGTCTCCAATAACTTCAGCTACAAGCGGTTTTTTAGAAAGAAAATCTTCGCTTAATCCATGTACACGCTCCGCTTCAGCAGGCATGTCGCGCTCGGGGTTTATATATTGGTGGTAAACATTTTTGGTTGGGATCTTATTGATGATCTCAACACAACCAATTTCGACCAATCGGTGGCCTTCGGATGGTTCAAAACCTGTTGTTTCTGTATCTAATACAATCTCACGCATATTGATTTAATACCCTATTCCGCTGGAGATGGCGAGTCTTTCTGGCAGAATTGTGCTTGAAAAATAGCGTGGGTTTTTTTGTGATAAACAAGAAGGGCACATGTTTCATCTTCGGCAAGGGGCTGACGAAGTTCTTTGACCATGTTTTTTGTTTGATCTGACCAACCCTGTAGGGGGAACCATTGTGTTGCAATATTATAACTGGCGAGTGTTTTGCCTTTGTTTTCACCCTTGCGCACATGGGTGATATGGCGCTTTTTTAACCGTATAAATAACAAAGAAATTTCTGGATTTACAAGGGGGGCTGTGGTGCTAATTTGAACTTTATCGGCGCCATCTAGAATACGAGCCGTTAAGGATATGTCAAACTGGGGTCGTTTTTCTTGGGCAATTTGAATTGTTCTTTCGATTTTAGAACGTTGCGAGCCAACGTGTTGATAACGTCCATCGATAATGATTTGTGGTGTAAAAACTTGGCTGGTCTGGCGCAAAACTTGGTTATAGTTTGCTTGCCGTAAGCTTGCTTTTGGTGATGAAAAAATATCTTTCCATTTACCTTTCGAACCGTCAATAAGGTCATCCCAATAATCAACATGATATTCAATTGTAAAAACATCTTTTCGCTCAGCCAGTGTTCGTAGGTAAGCTTCCGCAGGGGGGCAAGAATAACAACTTTGAGAGGTAAAGAGTTCAACAACGGTTGCTGCGGGATTTTTGAATTTGGCATCACTTGCCTTTTGGCTTGCCATTATGCCATTGGGGTGTTCTGTGATATCGGCAAAAAGATCAAAGGGAAAAAACCGATAGGTTGCAAATGAAATAAAAACAAGAATAAAAAAAGCGTTTGGTAATTTGGAGGGCACTGTAAAAACCTTGATCTTTAACGTTTAGGCGGTTTAGGGCTTAATTTTTTTTTTAACTGTTGAACAACAGTAGAGATTTGACGACGCATTTTTTCAAGGCTCTGGCTGCTATCAATAATAACATCGGCTTTGGAACGTTTTTCAGCATCAGGCGTCTGTTGTTTTAAAATATGTTGAAATTTTTCCGCGGTCATATTAGGGCGTTTTAAAACACGTTTTTCTTGTACGTCGTATGGTGCGCTAACCACAAAAATTGTATCAACGTCTTTATAACGTCCCGTTTCAAATAATAAAGGAATATCCAAAACAATAATTTTATGGCCTTGTTGTAACATTTTTTTTTCAAAAGCATCGCTATCTTGACGCACAAGCGGGTGGACAATGGCTTCCAGTTTTTTTAAGTTTTCAGGTTGACCTAAGACATATTTTGAAAGAATACTGCGGTCGATGTAATTTTGACCTTGGGCATTTTTGACAAGGGCATCGGGGAAAACAAGGCTTAAAGGTTCAACCGCTGCGCCCCCAATGGCCATTGATTTGTGTACGGCTTCATCTGCACAATGCACGGGAATGCCCAAATCTCTTAACATTTTGGCGGCGGTTGATTTTCCCATACCAATGGATCCGGTGAGGCCAATAATCATGATGTTTGCTCAATCATAAATTTTTCCAAATCTGCACTTACTTCAGGTGTGCATCCAAACCATGCTTTAAATCCGGGACGACCCTGATGTAATAACATACCAAGTCCGGTAACAATCGGACAAGATTTCTTTTCGGCTTGTCGTAACAAATCTGTTTTTAAGGGGCAGTAAACAATATCGTAAACCGTTGCAGATGTCGGGAGTTGAGATAAATCGATTTGAAGCTTTGTTTTGCCAACCATACCCAGTGATGTTGTGTTCACCAAAAGATCTATTTGAGGCAAAATATCTTCTTTTTCTAACCAATCGATTGTGGAAAGAATACAGGTTTGGTTTGAAAAATCTGTTTGAAGTTTTTCTGCGTGGGCGCGGGTACGGTTACTGATGTAAATATGGCTGAGGCCATCGTTTATAAGTGCGGAAATAACCGCACGGGAAGCGCCTCCCGCACCAAGAATTAAAGCTTTTTTACCGGCTCCATGCCATTGAGGATGCTGTTGTTTCAGATTACAGATAAAACCGTAGGCATCTGTATTTGTACCAAAAAGCTTGCCGTCTGGGCATACGATAACGGTGTTAATGGCACCAATATTTTGAGCCGTTGGACAGATTTCATCAACAAAATTCAGGGCATTTATTTTATGGGGTAAAGTGATATTACAGCCTTGATAACCGTTACGGTGAAGGGAGGATAAAAAAGATTTTAAATCCGAGGCCGGGACATCAATGGCATGATAACTGCCCGATATATTGTTTTCCCTTAACCAAAATCCATGAAGTTTTGGTGATAAAGAATGAGTGATGGGTGAACCAATGACACATGCTTTTAACGGAGTTTGGGGCATTGTTTTTAACATCTTTGTGTTGGCGGTTAATTTTCAGCTTCGATTCTACACGCTTCTTTTTGGCGCGCAAGAAGGCTTAAAATTTCCGCAGAAGTTTCTTCAACAGAGCGGCGTGAAACATCGATCACGGGCCACCCCATTTGGGTGAAAAGCCGTCGGGCGGTTCGGACTTCGTCTTCAACGGTATCAAATTGAAAATAATTGGTGACCTTCATTTCCCCAAGTTGTCGGAGGCGGTTTTTACGAATTTCAACAAGATGACTAGGGTGCGCGGTTAACCCGACAAATAAGGGGCCTTTTAAGGCTTTGGCATCTTCGGAAAGGGGAATGCCCGGTACTAAGGGAATATTGGCGGTTTTCAAACCGCGGTTTGCCAAATAAATGCTGGTCGGGGTTTTTGAGGTACGGGAAACCCCAACAAGAATAACATCGGCTTCTTGTAAATAGTTTACTTTTTGGCCGTCATCATGGTTCAGTGCATAATCAACCGCATCCATTCGGGCAAAATATTCATCATTTAAGAGGTGTTGCAAACCTGGTTCCGCAAGGCTTTTCTGACCTAAAAAAGTACTAAAAGCTTTAATTACGGGTTGCAAAAGAGAGATGCTCGGCACCTTCATTTTTTCGCATGTTTTTTCTAAAAACGTTGCAAGCCCGGTATCAACAAGGGTAAATAAAACAGGGCCAGGGTTTTGACTGATCCCTTCAACAACACGTTTTAACTGACGCTCGGTGCGGACGAGATTCCAAAGATGTTCTTCGGTATCAACATTTTCAAATTGGGCAAGGCTTGCTTTAAGCACTCCGTCTAAGGTGCCCCCTGTCGAATCTGATACAAGGTGTATATGTGTTTTTTCCATAGGGGCAGTTTAATCCTCCCATTTGACTTTGCAACAATAAACCGTTGTTCAAAACAAATGAGTAACAACCCGATAGGAAGATTTGAAAGGCTGTTTTTACGGTGATTTTTACACTGTTTTTTATACTGGTTTTTCGTGGTTTTTTAGATTCTATACTTGATTTTAAACCCAAAAAAGCATACGAAAGAGACATGGAAAAAAGTAAGAAAACACATAAAACAGATGCAATTATTATCGGAGCTGGCCCTGTTGGTTTATTCGCCGTTTTTGAACTTGGTTTACTGGATATCAAAGCTCATTTAATTGATATTCTCGACAAACCCGGTGGACAATGTGCGGAGCTTTACCCTGATAAACCGATTTATGATATACCCGCTTTGCCGGTTATTTCAGGTCACGATCTGACCGCGAATTTAATGGAGCAAATTAAACCCTTTAATCCTGTTTTTCATCTGGGACAAATCGCCGATAAAGTGGAACAACTCGAAGACCAATCTTTTCGGGTGACAACGGATTATGATACCATTATTGAAGCACCTGTTGTGATTATTGCGGCGGGTGGTGGAAGTTTTACGCCTAAAAAGCCGCCCATTAAACGCTTGGAAGAATTTGAAGGCACCTCTGTTTTTTATTCTGTTCGGCGTATGGCTGATTTTGAGGGGAAAAATGTCCTTGTTGCAGGAGGCGGAGATTCTGCACTGGATTGGACCTTAAATTTACATCCTGTTGCAAATTCGATGGCAATTGTACATCGTCGAAATGAATTTCGCGCGGCACCAGATAGTGTTAAAAAGATGTTACATCTTGTAAATGATAATCAAATTGATCTGCATGTTGGACAGCCAATTGCGCTTCATGGAGAAAAAGGCATTTTGGAAGCCGTAACGATTAAAACCAAAGAAAAACAGGAGATCCAAGTTTCGTGTGATGTTCTTTTGCCTTTTTTTGGTTTAACGATGAAGCTTGGGCCTGTTGCAAATTTTGGAATCAATTTAGAAGGAAATCTTATTCCTGTTGATACGGAAAAATTTGAAACAAATGTGCCGAGAATTTTTGCGATTGGGGATATCAATTGTTACCCAGGGAAGTTAAAACTTATTTTGTCTGGTTTCCATGAAGCTGCGTTAATGGCACAGCAAGCTTTTCGTTATATTTTTCCAGATAAAAAACTTCGGTTTCAATATACAACTTCAAGCTCTAATTTACAGGAAAAGCTTGGTGTTTCTGACCAGACATGATCCAATAACAACGGTCGTTTTTTGAATTATTTTATTTGTTTGTAATTAAGGCTTTTATTAATGCAACAGCGTCAACTTAAATTTAATATTGTATCCTCTGTTGGGATGGCATTTTTTTATCTTCAAAAAAACTATTTATTAGCCATTAAAATGGGCCTGGTCTTAGTGATCGCCTCTATTGTAACAGAAATTTTTATGTTTTATGGCTTAGAAGATGTTGAAGGTTTGTTTGGCAGCTTATTGCGTTTGCCAGAGATGGCGATCGAAGCGTGGGTGGCTTTTATTGTTGCACGCCATGTTATTTTTGAAGAAAATATTTATTGTTTACCCAAAGACAGTGGCTTTGTTAAAAAAAGAAGCCAACTTTTACAAATTGCCGTTGTGTTGTCGGTGTTGATAGAATTAGTGTCTGTTGGGATTTTTTTAATGTTAATCGAGTGGAATAAAAGTGAAATTCCCGTTTTACAATCAACATTTGACCCTGTTTCGATCATTGCATTGGTTTTTTTCTTTTGGGCTTTGCGCCTAAAAGTTTTGCCGGTTGTTGTGGCATCTGGCATGTCGATACGGCAATTTTTAACAGATGTTAAAGGCATGATGTTTTCTTTCCGTTTATTGGGTTTGTTGTTGTTGTGTTTGCTCCCAATTTGGTTTTTGTCCCAAATATTATTATTGCCGATTATTGAAAATACTGACCCTGTTACGTCACCCTTAACGTTATCAACAAGTCAGCGGCTTTATTACTTTCTTGTGAGCGGCATTTTGTCATTGGTGAAAACAATTGTGGTAACGGTTGCTCTAGTATCGGCTTTAAAAGAGATGTATGGTTCAAAACCATTGTCAGTTTAATAAAAAAAACAATCCGCAAAAAATAAACAAAGACGGAAAAAAACATGAAAATTTATGTTACAGATCATGATGGTGTTGAGCACAAGTTAGATGCCCTTGAAGGGTGGCGGATTATGGAGATTATTCGCGATCATGAATTGCCCCTTAAGGCGGAGTGTGGTGGTTGTTGTGCTTGTGCGACCTGTCATGTATATGTAAGTGAGGAATGGCAAAAAAAATTGATTGAACCGCGTGATGATGAAATTGAAATGCTTGATGAAGCCTTTGATGTAGAGGATAATTCACGTCTATCGTGTCAGATTCTTTTTCGCAAAGAACTTGATGGGTTAAAAATAACATTAGCACCGGGCACGGAAGCTTAATAACATATAAAAACGAATTTAAAGAAGTATGGTTAAAATGAGTAATATTGACGTCTTAAAAAAAGAAATTGTACAAACGGTTCAAGCCGCAAATGATATCCAGTCTTTGGAACAAGTCCGGGTTGGGGCTTTGGGAAAAAAAGGCCGTATTACCGGTATGATGAAAACGCTGGGACAAATGAATCCAGAACAACGTAAAGAAATGGGGCAAGCTCTTAACTGTTTAAAAGATGAAATTGCGCAAGAAATTGACCAGCGCGCCGCCGTTTTAAAACGCGCAGAATTAGAAGAACGATTAGCTCAAGAAAAAACAGATGTCACGCTTGCGGTACGCCCTCAAACACAAGGTTCTGTTCATCCGATTAGTCAAACAATCGAAGAGGCTATTACAATCTTTACCAATATGGGATTTAAAGTTGCTGAAGGTCCTGAAATTGAAGATGACTTTCATAATTTTACAGCTTTAAATTTTCCAGCAGATCATCCAGCACGTGAGATGCATGATACCTTTTATTTACCGGATGCTGAGGGCAAAGAGGGGGACGCGGCAAAACGATTGTTACGCACCCATACATCAACCGTCCAAGTCCATGTGATGCAAGAGCAAGAACCACCGATCAGGGTGATTATTCCAGGGCGGGTTTACCGTTCAGATTATGATATGACCCATACCCCAATGTTTCACCAGCTTGAAGGTTTAGTGATTGATAAAACCTGTCATATGGGACATTTAAAAGGATGTTTGATTGAATTTATTAAGGCCTTTTTTGAAGTAGATGAGCTGCCAGCACGTTTTCGACCTCATTATTTCCCGTTTACAGAACCATCAGCAGAAATGGATATTGGCTGTTCCCGTGAAAATGGTGAATTTAAGATTGGTGCGGGTAAAGAATGGATGGAAATTTTGGGCTGTGGCATGGTGCACCCTAATGTGCTCAAAAGCTGTGGCATTGATCCAGAAGAATATCAAGGTTTTGCTTTTGGTCTGGGATTAGACCGTTTAGCAATGTTAAAATACGGGATCATGGATTTACGTGGTTTCTTTGATGCGGATGTACGCTGGTTACGTCATTATGGGTTTGGCCCTTTTGAACAACCCAATACGGCATTAAAATAAGAGGGTACGGACATGAAGTTTACATTATCTTGGTTAAAAAAATATATTGATACAGACGCAACCTTGGATGAAATCCTTGAGAAATTAACAACAATTGGTATTGAAGTTGAAAAGGTTGAAGATCGCGCAAAAGATCTTAACGGTTTTGTGGTGGCAGAGGTTATTGAATGTAACAAACACCCCGATGCCGATCGCCTAAATGTCACAACAATTGATACAGGTTCTGAAAAAATTCAGGTTGTATGTGGTGCGCCTAATTGTCGTCTGGGCATGAAAGGTGTTTTTGCACCGTCGGGTAGTTATATTCCGGGCCTTGATGTGAGACTAAAAAAAGCAAAAATCCGGGGTGTTGAGTCAAATGGTATGTTGTGTTCAGAACGCGAGCTGTGTTTGTCTGAAGAACATGATGGTATCATTGAATTGCCAAAAGAATTAACAGTGGGAAGTCTGGCAGCCGATGCTTTGGGGTTAAATGACCCCGTAATTGAAATTGAAGTTACGCCTAATCGGGGAGATTGGGCGGGTATATACGGTATCGCGCGTGATCTTGCCGCAACAGGTATTGGTATATTTAAACCATTGGCCGTTCAAAAAATTGAAGGCCAATATAAAAATCCTATTCAGGTTGACATTAAATCCGAAGCAACAACAGCCTGTCCTTTGTTTATTGGGCGTCATTTGAAAAATATTAAAAATGGCCCTAGCCCAAAATGGTTACAAGAACAGTTAATTGCAATTGGATTACGACCGATTTCGGTTCTGGTGGATATTACCAATTATTTTTGTATTGGTTTAAATCGCCCTCTTCATGTTTTTGATGCAGATAAGCTTCAAGGGCATCTAAATGTTCGTTTGTCACAACAGGGTGAAAAGCTCGAAGCTTTAAATGATAAAAATTATATTCTTGAAGATGATATGACGGTTGTCTGTGACGATCGTCATGTTCTTGCTTTGGGCGGGGTTGTTGGTGGTGTGCCATCAAGTTGTACAGATAACACAACAAATGTTTACCTTGAAGTGGCCTTTTTTGACCCTATTCGAACGGCAAAAACAGGCCGAAAATTACAAATCAACAGTGATGCGCGGTATCGTTTTGAACGGGCGGTAGATCCACAATTCACCTATGATGCAGTTGAATTAGCCTCGCAAATGATTATGGATCTTTGCGGTGGAGAGGCCAGTGATCTTGCGATTGCCGGTGAGGCACCAAATTTGTGTCCTGCTGTATCGTACCATCCTGAACGCACGTTAAAATTGACGGGCTGTGATATTTCTCAAGATCAACAAAAACAAATTTTATCTGCGCTTGGTTTTGACGTTGATGCTTCCAATGATAACTGGTCTGTTACTGCTCCAACATGGCGCCCAGATATTTATGGCAGTGCTGATATTGTTGAGGAGATTATTCGCATTTATGGCTTTGATAAAATTGAAGCCGTCCCGATGCCCCGCGAAGAAGGTGCTGTGACTTCTCTTTTAACCTCTTTGCAAAAACGTGTTGTTACCGGCCGTCGTTTGCTTTCTGCAAGAGGTTTATGTGAGGCCGTGACTTGGGCTTTTATGTCGTCTGAGAAAGCAGAGCTTTTTGGCGTAAATGATTTTCAAGGTCAAAAATCGATAACCCTTGTGAACCCGATTAGCTCAGAATGGGATGTTATGCGGCCTTCTGTTTTGCCAAATTTAATTGATGCGGCAGGACGCAACGCCGCACGTGGTTTCGCAGATGTAAGTTTGTTTGAAATCGGTGGCTGTTATCGTAGTGCGGATTATGAAGGACAAATTATGGTAGCGGCAGGTTTGCGCGCAGGGGATGCTGTGACACGACATTGGTCAGAACAACAAAGGGCCGTTGATGTCATTGATGCCAAAGCAGATGTGATTGCATTGCTTGAAGCGCTTGGCGCACCGGCGGCAAATCTTCAAGTGACAACCGATGCCCCAAATTGGTACCATCCCGGCCGTTCAGGGGTTCTCCGTTTAGGTAAAAATGTGATTGCGCATTTTGGCGAAATTCATCCCATTGTCTTAAATCAGCTAGATGTAAGTGGCGCCGTTATTGGTTTTGAGGTTTTTCTTGAAAATTTACCTGTTGCTAAAAATAAAGGGCCTCGTAAAAAAACGCTTCAGGTTTCGCCGTTCCAACCTCTTTATCGAGACTTTGCTTTTATTGTCGATGAGGCAACAGAGGCGGCAAAACTTGAACGCGCAGCAAAAGCTGCAGATAATAAATTAATTACCTCTGCGCGGGTTTTTGATGTTTACGCAGGGAAAGGCATCGAAGAAGGTAAAAAATCTTTAGCGATTACATTGACCCTACAACCAATGGAAGCTACCCTGACAGAAGAACAAATAGAAGCCCTCAGCCAAAAAGTTATTCAAAATGTTGAGAAAAAAGTCGGGGGCAGTTTAAGGGGATAATTATGCCGTTTTATTTTTCCTTGCCGGATGCCTTTGCAAAAGTCAAAGAAAGCGATGATAAAGCATTATTAACACAGTTAGTGTGGACAGTAGATGCTCCCGACCGGCTTGGTAATGCTCAGGATCAGATGCAGAGCAATATATCGCCCCGTTTATTAATGTTGGCAGATGAAAAAACGGTGGCAGATTTAGCAGATTTGGTGCGTTCTGTACCTGTTTATCGTTATGCTATGGAAATGATTTTGGATGAGGCTCTTAATCATACTCATAAAAATAATGATAACCGGCTAAAACAAAAACTTAGCCTTGCTTTTGAACATCGAGGAATTCCTTCTTATACACCTGTGTTTAATAAACAATCTGAAGTAAAGACGGTTGGCCAACTTCATCATCCCGTTCTCGGGCATTTACGAAATATTGAAATTGCGACAATTTATTGGCGTTTTGTCATGGCTTTGAATACGGCAGAGCGTAAGCGTTTTGGATTTGATCATATTATAAAACTGAATCGCACCCGTTTTTTTGAACATTATGATGGTTATTCAATGAATAAAGATATTTTTGTTCGGTTTGATCATTTGTTAAATAATGCACAAAGATTTGGCATTGAAATGCCTCAATCTCTGGAGGAAGGTTTAAGCAAAGGTCGCCAAAAAGGCACAGAATGTGAAATTTTATCCGTTCAAAGTGGCGTCTCTTCGTATATTGAAATTGACCGCAAGCAATCACTTTTGTGTGATGTGATCCATGAAGTTTTTAATAATTTTGAGGTGCTTCCTGTTTGGGTGAAAAAAGATGCATTCATCTTAATGGAATATGAAGCGACCAAAAATGTATTAGCACAAAGATTAACAGAGTATAGTGAGCTGGGGGCATTTGTTGAATATACGCCGTTCGTACAGCGGGCTTTGCAACAAAGTGCTCAAAATATCCCAAGCCCTGCGCTTGCACGATTAATCGAAGATATTCAACTCGGCACCCCCTATCAGGAAAGTGCGCGTAAATTTGTCATTGGGGCTGAACAACGTGCTCTTGAAAGCCAAATGTTGGGAAACTGAGTTAAAAAGAGACTTAAAAAAAAAGCCGGAGCACAAATTTGTGTGTTCCGGCTTTTTCTTTGATTTGGGAAAGGTTTTATTTTTTTATACCTTCTTGTTCCAATAAATCTTTTCGGGAAAGCTTACCAACAGCTGTTTTGGGCAAAGCTTCTTCACGGATGATGATTTTTCGGGGCATCTCAATGGTTGAGACTTTGTCTTTAAGAAATGTTTTTAATTCCGATGCCGTAAGGTCATGGCCATCCATTGGTTTTACCCAAGCATGCACCGCTTCGCCGCGGCCTTTATCCGGCACGCCAGCAACAAGACATTCGGCAACAGAAGGGTGAAGGTAAATGGCCTCTTCAACGTGACGAGGATAAACATTATAACCGCGGACAAGAATTAAATCTTTGATGCGGTCAACAATATAGATAAAACCTTCATCATCAATATAACCAATATCTCCCGTATGTAGGCGGTCATTAATAATGGTTTCTGTTGTTGCCTCAGGGCGTTTGTAATAACCTTTCATGACCTGCGGGCCCGAAATACAAATCTCACCTTTTTCACCAAGCGGTAAAACGGTGGATTTATCTTCAGGATCAATAATTTCAACAACGGTACCCGGAATAGGTAAGCCAATAGACCCAATTTTCATCGTGCCGGATAAGGGGTTACAAGTTGCCACTGGCGAACATTCAGTGAGACCATAACCCTCGGCGACACGATTGGCTTTGGTATTGGTTTCAAAGGTACGTTTAACATCGCCGGGTAAAGGCGCTCCACCTGAAAGACAGAATTTTAAAGATGAAAAATCGTAATTTGTGATGCTGGGATAATTACCCATCGCGTTATAGATCGCAGGAACGGCCGCAAAAAATTGAGGTTTTTGTTCATGGATCAAGGTCAGGGCTTCTTTTAAGTCAAATTGAGGCATGATAATAATTTTCAAACCTTTGATGATTGACATGTTCATCACAACGGTCATGGCAAAAACATGGAAAAAAGGAAGCGCGGCAACTTGGGCATCTTTACCTTCTTCGGCAGTGTGCCACCACATTGCAGCTTGAATTGTATTTGCGTATAGGTTGCTGTGTGTCAGCATCGCCCCTTTGGGAACGCCTGTTGTGCCGCCTGTATATTGAAGAACCGCAATATCATCATCAGGATTAATGATTGCGGGCACAAAATTCCCGTCATTTTTGATTAAATCATCAAACCAAAGATGTGTTTCATCTGCGGGGAAACCGTCTGTTTTATGGCTGTTTAATAAAGAGGTTTGCATTGGGCAGAGAATGATTTTTTCAAGTCGTGTTTGCGGTAAAAGCGCATCAAGCTTGTTAAAGATATTTTCAACATCAAGGCAAACCATGATGTCCGTTTCACTATCTTCAATTTGATTTTTAAGGTCACGCTCCGCGTAAAGCGGGTTATAATTCACAACCGTTGCACCCGATTTTAAAATACCATAATAAAAAGCAACAGAATAGGCAGAATTTGGCATAAATAAACCAACTTTGCGGCCTTTGCCAATACCAAGGTCTTGAAGACCTTTGGCAATTTTATCAGTTAAAATCCCGAGTTGCTGATACGTATATTCATGACCTAAAAAGGAAAGAGAAATATTTTGTGGATATTTTCTAACGGTTTGGTCAAGGATATGGAACAGCGGCTGGCTGATCATTTCTGCTTTGAAATTAATCCCTTTGGGGTAAGATTTTTCCCAGATATAAGTTCCATCAGAATTTTTAATCGTTAATGAAACCTGTTTTTGTAAAATCGCTTCACCCATTTGAAATATCCTTTTTGGTTAAACCAACAACGTTATAATTTTTTACACACTCTATTAACCGCTGGAGATGAACCTTATAAAACAGAATCTTATAGGGAGCAAAGTTCCCATGTTGATAAAGGTCAAAAGCTTAGCTGTCAAGGTTTTGCTTGTTTTTGATACCGTAATTGTAGTGGTATTTACGTCAGAGCACGTTTAATACCCTCTTGCTCCAATAAATCCTTGCGCGAGAGTTTACCGACCATTGTTTTGGGAAGAGGCTCTGTGCGAATGATAAATTTTCGGGGCATCTCAATTGGCGATAATTTGTCTTTGACAAAAGTTTTAAGGTCATCAGCGCGGAGTTCACGCCCATCAACGGGTTTAACCCATGCCCAAACGGTTTCGCCACGTTCTTTATCGGGCACGCCCGCAACAATACATTCATCCACATTTGGGTGTTCGTAAATGGCATCTTCAACTTGCCGAGGGTAAACATTATAACCCCGGACAAGGATCAAGTCTTTGATCCTGTCCACAATATAAACGTAACCTTCTTCGTCAATATAGCCGACATCACCGGTATGTAGACGACCATTTTTGATGGTATCTGCAGTGGCTTCTGTGCGTTTATAATAACCTTTCATGACTTGCGGGCCGCGGATACAAACTTCACCTTTTTTGCCTAAAGGAAGGACGGTTTTACCATCATCTCGATCTAAAATCTCGATGACTGTATTGGGGATCGGTTGGCCAATAGAGCCGGCCTTTATTTTGCCAAAAACAGGATTACAGGTTGCCACGGGCGAACATTCAGTGAGGCCGTAACCTTCTGCAACACGGTTCGCTTTAGTGCGTTCTTCAAATATTTTTTTAACCTCTGGGGGGAGGGGCGCCCCACCAGATAAACAAAATTTTAGACATGAAAAATCATAGTCTGAAATGCCGGGGTGGTTAGCAATGGTATTAAAAATTGCAGGAACCGCGGGGAAATAAGTTGGTTTTTCTTTTTTGATAAGGTCGAGAATTTCTTCAAGTTCAAATTTGGGAATGGCATAAATTTTCATGCCAAACCAAATCGACATATTCATGATTGTGGTCATCGCAAAAACATGGAAAAACGGCAGAACGCCAATTTGACTGTCTACGCCGGGGGTTGCTTCTTTTAGCCATGTTGAGATTTGTGCTGTATTGGCATAAAGATTATAATGCGTCAACATCGCGCCTTTGGGTACGCCTGTTGTGCCTCCGGTATATTGTAAAACGGCAATATCGTCTTCGGGGTCAATTTCGACAGGTGTAAAACGTCCGTCGTTTTTGATCAAATTTGAAAACTTGATAAATCGGTCATCGTTTTTAGGAACGTTAAAAATGTCCTTAGCTTTTACAAGAGGGAATAATAAATTTTTGGGAAATTTTAAAGCCCACTGCATGGGGCAAATAATAACTGCGTTTAGACGTGTATTTTTAAGTAAAAAATTAGCCTTATCACACATTAAATTTAGGTTCAGAGTCACCATGATATCGGTTTCACTATCTTTAACCTGATATTCTAATTCACTATTAGTGTAAAGTGGGTTGTAATTTACAACCGTGGCGCCAATTTTTAAAATGGCATAATAAAAAATAATGGAAAAAGGGGTGTTCGGAAGAAAAAGGCCAACTTTATTACCTTTTTTAATCCCCATATTTTCTAAACCGCGCGCGGCCTGGTTAATAAGCTTGCCGACCTCGCCATAACTCCATTCTTTGCCCATAAAATTAATCATTGGAAAGGGGCTGAATTTTTCAACAGCACGATCTAAGATCGCATAAAGTGGCTTTTTTTCGATTTTCATGTCCCATTTTAAACCTTCAGGGTAATGAGATTCCCAAGGGTAAACGGCATCATTTGAAACACTTTTAATAGGTTGTATGTTTTCTGTCATAATTAAGACTTTCCGCACTAAACAAAAAATGAATAACTGTATGCTTATATACTACTTATAATTGGTCAAAAGGATACGAGGAATTTAATAATGAATATTATCATTCGGAAAGCCCAAGCCAAAGACGCAACAGGCCTTGGTTCTGTTCATGTGAAATGTTGGCAAGAAAGCTATTATGGCATCGTTGATGAAGGCTATTTATCACAACGCAGCATTACAGAATCAGTCCAAAAATGGCAAAATATTTTAAAAGATCAGCCAAAAGATGTTTTTCGTTATGTGGTTGAAGCAGATAAAAAAATTGTTGGTTTTGCAGCTGCGGGTCGTCAGCGGGATAATAAAATCCCCACCGATGGAGAGATTTACGCTCTGTATCTTTTAAATGATTATAAAGGTCGGGGACTTGGTTCTTCTTTGATGCAAAAATTATTTTTAAACCTGATGGAAAACGGGCTTAATTCGGTAAGTCTTTGGGTTTTTTCAGAAAATAAACCGGCTCGTAATTTTTACGAAAAATGGGGTGCTCAGGCTTATTGCGAGCAAGAAATTATTGTTGGTACACAACCCTTATACGAAACATCGTATATTTGGGATAATGTCAGCTTGGCAAAGAGTTAAGTCTTATGGGTTTGGTGTGATATTTTTAAGGGGTCGAATAAAATAATTATTGGCGGGAAATGAACCATGATACTTGTAATAGGACAACATATTAATCATATGACTATGTCCCATTTTTGTTGCTGTAATTAAAGCTGTTTTTTTTATGTTATGAATTGTTAAAGAGGTGTTTTTTAAAAGATACGAAACGGTGCTTAAGGCTCCGTTTGCAATGCCTTTGTTTAAAGCTTTTACCGCGACTTTAGTTTTAGGGCGATAGCCGTTTTGAAACATTTCTAACATAAAATTAAACTGTTCTGTTTTAACAGCGGTTGTAAAAACAACATCTTTATTCGTGAAATATTTATGGGCGCGATTAGATAAAACTTTAAGGCGTGTGACATCGCCTGCTAAAGCGGCCTGTTGAAAGGCATTATTGAAAAAACGCTCGTGATGAAATTTGGAGGTGTTTTTATTAAACTGCTGCTGAATACGCATTAACCACAAAATATCATCGTTTTTAAATTGGACGTTTTCCATGTCTGATCCTTATCTAAAGGGAGAATAATTTTTTACATAACATCATTATTTGTGCGAATTGTCAATGTTTGATTAGATTTATTTCTGCGTCATGCTCTTGGGTGGGATTACGGGAATGAAAAACCGGCGCGTGTTAAAATATAGTTTTTATAAAAAAGCACCCGTCAGCCAATAAGGCTAACGGGCATATTACGAGGAGGCACAGATAAAATCTGTTTATTTTTCATAATATCAAGATTCGCAAGGGGAGTCAATTTTGCGACAATTAAAATCCGAGGGTGGATCTCGTTTTTGAGAAGAAATTAAAAGATCTTTTTGTGAAAGTAAAAAAGAAGCCGGCAAAAATGCCGGCTTAAAAGTTGGGGTAGTTTAGGGATATAAATGAGAATTAGGAGACCCAGAGAATTTTTAAAATTCGCTGGGTTCAGGATTTAGAAGGGAAACACAACATCAAAAACTTGTTGTCCATAACGGGGTTGTTGAATATCAGATAGTTGACCGCGTCCACCGTATGAGATCCGTGCTTCAGCAATTTTTTCATATGAAATTGAATTATTGTTGGTAATGTCTTCAGGGCGGATCACACCGGTTACCAATAATTCACGGACTTCAAAATTAACACGAACCTCTTGGCGACCATGGATCAAAAGGTTACCATTAGGTAGGATTTCGGAAACCATTGCGGCAAGCTGAACGTTAATCTCTTCTTCGCGTTCAATGGCACCCGTGCCTTTACTAAGTGAAGAGGAATCCATGTCAACGAGGCTTGCAGGTGAAACTTCCTCAGGAAAAAACTTGGCAAGTTGGCGTTCAGGAATACCCAAAAAATCTGTTAAACCCGCATCTTCAGTGTTGGAGCGTGAACGGCTACTTTCATTGTCGATCGCGGCATCATCTTTGATGTTAATTGTCACGGTTAAAATATCGCCAACTTTATTTGCGCGCTGGTCTTTAAAAAAAGCCTGGCTGCCGGTTTGCCACAAAGAATTTGTTTTCGGGGTAACAACAACGTCGGGCATCGGTAGGTTCAGCGGTTGATAATCGGGCTGTGTTGTTGGGTTGGAAATCTGTGTGAGTGCGGGAACGTTACCGATATCGGCTAAGCGATCTTTCATAGACCCACAGGCTGTGAGGTGTAAAATTAGCACAGTGACGATTAAAAGCTTATTGACCTTGGCGGTCCATTCAAATTTGGATTGTTTGGTGTTTGTCATTTTACTACTCCCTAATTTTTTTTAAGTTTGTTACTTAATATTTTTTTATTATTTTTATAATTTACAGTGTTGTTTCAACATTTACTTTTTGATAACCCGAAACGGTGGCTTCAATAATTTGGCGTGAGCTTGCGTTCATAACACGTACGGTATCTCCTTTTGCGCCATTGTCCATGGCACGCCCTTGTGCGGTTAAATTTATTTTATTGTGTTTAAGTATAATCGTCACCGTATCTCCTTTGGAAACAATAAGGGGTTCATGAATGTCTCCTTCCTGGATTGGGCGCATTTCAGAAAGACTACGACGCGGGGTTTTACCGATTAGCTTCTCGGGGTTTGTGATGGTATTATGGCTGACCTTGTTCGCACGAACTTGAATATAATCGATATCAAAGGCACGAATAATATCACCATTGTGAGCCCGATTAATTAAAACAGGCACGCTAATAACACGATACAGTTTTCCTGTAACAATATCCTGTTGAGTGGGGCGTGATTTGTTGTCTGTATAAATATTCACAACGGCATTAAAAGCCCCCCGATATTCATCAAATTTAAAGTTACTAATTTCAATCTTTGGTTTAATGTTGCCAGGAAAAACAAAATCACGGCGGCTGTTGGAAAGCTCTAATTGATACTGAGAATCTGAAAATTCCTCTCTGATTTTAGCTTCTAAATGACGATTGATATCGTCTGTTGTAATGATTGTTGAAGCCAGCTTGATTTTAGTTGTATCCATATTGTTACTGCTGCGCCATGGTAAATCAAAGGCAACGGCAATACGGTTAAGGTCGCGTGAGCTTAATACCATCGTTTTACCGAGCCTTGGAGCTTTGGCAAGAACATGATCGGCGTATTCAAATTGACCTTTTAGGTCCGAAAAAACATCACCAACGGTTAGCTCGTTACCATATAGGGTCACTTCTTTTAAAGGGCTAATCGCATTTGCGTTATGAGACCAAAGTCCAATGATACCAAAAGCACATGCTGCGATAACGATTTTAAAATTGTTTTTCATCTTTTTTACTCCCTATTTTTACGTTAGGCGCTGTTTGCTTTGATTATCGTAACTGTGTAACAGTACTCATCATTTCGTCACCTGTTTGGATGATTTTGGAGTTCATTTCATAAGCACGCTGAGCTTGAATAAGAGATGTCATTTCACTAACAACATCAACGTTTGAGGCTTCTAAGGCTCCTTGTTCAATTGCGCCATAACCAGGTGTTGTATCGGGCGTTCCCGCTGTCGCGGTTCCAGATGCTGTTGTTTCAACAAATAAGTTACTTCCAATAGCATCTAAACCAGCAGGGTTTGCAAAACGAGAGGTAAGAACCTGTCCGACATTTTGAAGGGCCGTTTGTCCTTCAATTTTAACAAGAACTTCGCCGCTATTGTTAATCGTTACATCAAGTGCATCAATTGGAATAGTGATACCTGGGTCTAAAAGGTAACCATCAGATGTTACAAGATCACCGTTTTGGTTCATTTGGAATGAACCATCTCGTGTGTAGGAAGGTGTCCCATCAGGAAGTTGAACTAAAAAGTAACCTTCCCCAGTGATCGCAAGATCAAAAGGATTTTCGGTTACTTCTAACGCACCTTGTTGGTGAACACGATAAACAGAACCGGCTTTAACACCTAACCCTTGTTGAATACCAGAGGGAATCGTTGTCCCAGCATCAGATGATTGTGAACCGGGACGAATTTTTGTTTGATAAAGTAAATCCTGAAATTCTGCACGTTGGCGTTTATAACCGGTTGTTGTCATGTTGGAGATGTTATTTGAGATAACTTCAACATTTAATTGTTGTGCAAGCATTCCCGTTGCACCGATGTTTAATGTTAATGACATTGTTTTTCTCCCTTAATGTATCCCTGTTAAGTGTTTTTATTTTTGTTATTTTGTTTATGTGACCCGTGTCAGCTTTGTAATCGCGTTTCTTTGGCGGTCATGATCGGTTTTGATCATATTTTGTGTGGATTGATACTGTCTCAAAATTTCAATCATTTTGTTCATTTCAATAATTGATTTTACATTCGAGCTTTCAATCATGCCTTGGCGAACAAGCGTTTTATCAGCCGTCTCTGGATTTAATTCTCCACCGCTATAAAGATTGCCACCAACTTTGATGAGATTTTGATCGTTTTCAAATTTAAAAACACCAATTTGCCCAAGCTCACCACGTTCTGTTGATACGATACCGTTACCGACGATGGCGATTTGAGAGTCCCCTTTGGGAATTTGAAAAGGAGCCCCTTCTTTATTTAAGAGTTTGTAACCCTCTGAAGTTACAATTTCACCTTCATTACTGAGTGTAAAGTTTCCGGCACGCGTGTAAAAAACACCTTCGGGGGTTTCGACTGAAAAATAACCATCACCTTGTAAGGCTAAATCCAAAGGATTTCCGGTTTGTGCCAAGGCACCTTGTTCATCTCTACGAAATGAGTTGCGGTTGACAACTTGTGAAATTTTATCACCGCCTTTTGGTTGTGTTAAATATTCGGAAAACAGCATGTCTTGTGCTTTGTAGCCTGGTGTAGACATGTTTGCGATATTATTTGCAGTTATATCCATTTGGCTTTTTAAAGCGATTTGTTTTGATAAACCAATATATGAAACATTTTCCATTGTTAGTCCCTTTCCCATTTATGCTTTTTATTTATTAAAAGCACCTGTACCCGAAATCATTAGTTGCAGATATCGTGCCAGTTTAAAAAAATATTATATATCAATATGTTATGTATGTTTTTAGGGCGGAAATTTCTGCATAACTTCGGGAAAAATGGCGGTTTTTACCACAGAAACAGGTAATTTTTGCCCAGCACGAGGCTTTGGAAAAAGAAAAACAGGATGAAAACTAGCCAAGTAGCGCAAAAATCTGATAAAATGTAATATATAGTGTCTAAATTTTGTGGCACAATTAATGCACAGGGTTTTCTAAGTTCTTTAGATGAACTGTATCTGAATTTTACAATAGGTGATTTATGGCTGATGAAGATGAGCTGAATGATCAAACGGAAGATGATCTGTCTGATGATGAGGAAGAAGAGGAAGACTCTGGCGGTTTTGCGGCTAAAAAAATAGTACTTTTTGTGCTTCTGCCTTTATTATTGATCGGAGCCGGAGGCGCGGCGGCTTATTTTACCGGAATGTTGGATGATGTTTTGGGGATTGAGCTTGACTGTGATGATGTTGAAGAAGGTGATGAACATTTTGATGAATGCCAGGCCATCACAGAAGAAAACCATGAAGGTGTTTTAACACCGGCTTCTTTTTATGATTTGGGATCTTTAACAGTTAATGTCAAAGGCTCGGGTCGTCAACCACGGTTTTTGAAAATATCAATTATTCTAGAGCTTGGTGGAAACCAAGAAACGGATAAAATTGAAGCGGCAAAGCCTCGCATTATTGACCATTTCCAGACGTACTTGAGAGAAGTCCGCCAAGAAGATATTTATGGTTCGGCTGGGCTTTACCGTCTTCGGTTAGAGCTTTTATCCCGCGTGCGATCTGCCGCGCCGGATGTTGATGTGCGTGATGTACTCTTTCAGGAGATCTTGATGCAATGAGTGAGACTGATAACGCCCAAGATATGTCAGATGAAGAAGCTAAAATGCTTGCGGAATGGGAATCCATGTCGGGAGATGAGGAGAGCGATGACGAAGGCGGTGGTGCAGGCGGTGATGTTGAAACCGTCTTAGATGAAGGTGCGGCATTTACAACAGATGATGGGCGTATCCTCGATCAGGATGAGATCGATAGCCTTTTAGGTTTTGATGATGATGTTTCGGGTGCTGAAAGCTCGGGCATTATGGAGATGATTAATAGTGCGCTGGTAAACTATGAACGTTTGCCGATGCTCGATATCGTTTTTGACCGACTTGTTCGCTTGATGTCAACAAGTTTACGGAACCTAACCTCAGACAATGTTGAAATTAGTTTGGACCATATCTCAAGTGTTCGTTTTGGTGATTATCTGAATTCTATTCCCCTTCCTGCGATGCTGTCTATTTTTAAGGCAGAGGAATGGGATGATCATGGTTTGATGGTTATTGATAGTGCTTTAATTTATTCGATTGTGGATGTTTTACTTGGTGGACGTCGCGGTACGGCTGCTTTGCGAGTTGAAGGGCGGCCTTATACAACAATTGAAACGAAATTAATTGAGCGAATGGTGCACGTTGTTTTAAATGACTTATCATCTGCTTTTGATCCTCTGTCTCCCGTTAGTTTCCGGTTAGATCGTATTGAAACAAACCCGCGTTTTGCAACGATTACTCAAAGTAATAATGCCGGCGTTTTGGCACGATTGCGTATTGATATGGGGGATCGAAGCGGCCGTATTGAAATTATGATTCCTTATGCAACGCTCGAACCCATTCGAGAACTTTTGTTACAAATGTTTATGGGTGAAAAATTTGGTCGCGATAGTATTTGGGAAACCCACCTAACAAAAGAGCTGTATGTAACCGATATTGAACTCCAAGCTGTTTTAGGCGAAACAACGGTTTCACTTTATGATTTGTTAAATTGGGAGCCGGGATCTCAAGTCATTTTTAATACTCGGATAGATGACCCTGTTGAGCTTCGTGTTGGTGATCATGCCATGTTTAAAGGCACTACAGGGCAAAAACAAGGCCAAATTGCGGTGGGTATTGACGAATATATCGAACCAAAGGAAAAAGATATTTATGACTGATTTATCATTTGGCATTATTTTAGATTTTATTGTTTTAGCGGCGCTTGCGTTGATGATTTTTTATGCATTACGGTTATCACGCCAATTTTCAGCTCTGCAAAAAGATAAAAGTGAGCTTGAAAAATTAACAGTTAATCTGTCAAATGCGGCTAATCGCGCCGATGTTGCGGTTAAAAATATGAAAGAAGCTGCTTTGGGTTCGGGAGAGGCATTACAAAGCAAAATTAATGTTGCGCGCTCTTTGTTTGATGAACTGGAAATTATGGTGCAAGCGGGAGATAACCTTGCAGAACGTTTAAGTAAAATTGCCGAAGACAGCCGTAAAGCGGCAAAAGGTCAAGATGATGAAAAGAAAAAAAGACCAGAAAAAAAATCTGAGCCGCGTGCAATAAAAGCAAAACCAGCTAAAACACTTGCTGTTAAAAAAACAAATAAAACAAAATCTAAAGATATTTTGGCCGATGATATTGATGAGCCTCGTAGTCGCGCGGAACGCGAATTGCTTGAGGCGATTAAAGCCAAACAAAAGTAACAAGGGTCTGAACCATGCGTTTTTTTAAAAAAATAAATCTATTCACGATTTTGCTGGTGGTTACGGCGTTATCTTTTTCATATCGATTAAGCAATTTAGGTAAAATACATCCTGGATCAAATAGGCCCGTTGCGGCGGTGTTAGATGCAAATGCGGCTGTTTCTGTTGATGATATTGAGAAAACACCGGAAAGTGCTTTCCGTCGGACTTATCAAGATAAACTGCTGACAAAGGATAATAAAGAAAAAGCAAAACTTTTGAAGGAGCGCGGTGCGGTTGAAAGAGAAATTCATCGTCAAAGGGGTTTGCCAAAATTTCCTGTGATGAAGTTTACGCCCGCAGAAATAGAGGTTTTACAATCGTTGTCTAAACGCCGTGATAAATTAGATGCACGTGACGCAGACTTAAAACAGCGTGAAGCATTATTAGAAGCTGCGGAAAAAGAAGTTGATCAAAAAATTAATGAACTTCAAAAGGTTCGCCTTGAATTAGAAGTATTGCTTGGCACACAAGAAAAAGTTCAGGAAGCCCGTTTGAAACGTTTGGTGAAAATTTATGAAACGATGAAACCGAAAGATGCAGCACGTATTTTTGATACTTTGGAGCTAGGCGTATTAATGGAGGTGCTTGCCCGGATGAGTGAGCGAAAAATGGCACCGATTTTTGCAAGTATGAATGCGCAGCGTGCGCGTGAAGTGACGTTAAAACTTGCAGAGCAGAGAAAATTACCCTCTCTGCCTAATTAAATTTAAAAGAAATGCTATATAAATAAAGAATACTAGTTTTTCATTAACTTTAAATAAGGTAGAATGATATTTAAAGTTACAACTATAAGTAAAAAACACAGGATTTTTACTTACGCTTAAGATATTTTAAGGCACAATAAAAGCAGTTAGGATATTTAGCCTCAAAAAGAATCTCAAATTAACTTACCATTTTTTATATTTCAAAATGAAATCAGTAAAGGAGTTACCGAACGTGGCCGTTGATAAAAATATGAATATTTTAATCGTAGATGATTATAAAACAATGCTTCGAATTATTCGTAATTTATTAAAGCAACTTGGTTTTGACAATGTTGATGAAGCCATGGATGGCGGCGAAGCATTACAAAAAATTGAACAAAAACAATATGGTCTTGTTATCTCGGATTGGAATATGGAACCAATGACGGGAATTGATTTATTAAAAAATGTGAGATCTAAGGGGAATAAAATTCCGTTTATTATGATTACAGCGGAAAGTAAAACAGAAAATGTCCTTGCTGCACGGGAAGCGGGTGTAAACAATTATATTGTAAAACCGTTTAATGCAGACACGCTGAAGACAAAAATTGCCAGCGTTATTGGGGAATTTTAGCCAGAATTTGTACCCAAATTTATATACGACCTAAGCTATTTTAATTATGAAAGGGAGGCCGCATGTGCCCGGTTTTGATCAAGGTAATCCAATGAATGAGAAAATAGAAAAAGCGATTAAAGAAACCCGAAAAAATTTCAGCCGAACAGAAGTGTCGGAGATTATTCGTTCGGTTATGGATACACTAGAAACGGACAATACATCCGCAAAGTTGTATGATGAACTTGATGCGCTCGCGCATTATATCGAAAGTGCGCGGAACGATATTGCACAAGCAAAACCATCAGATATTGGTGATAAACATATCCCTCTTGCCACAGATGAGCTTGATGCTGTTGTTGGTGCAACTGAAGAAGCCACCGGTGAGATTATGGATGCGTGTGAGCTGATTGAAGCTGTTTCAGGAAAAATGGCCGATGGTGCAGAAAAAGATCAACTTAATAATGCGGTTACAAATATTTATGAAGCTTGTAGTTTTCAGGATATTACGGGGCAACGAATTACAAAAGTTGTCTCAGCTTTAAAACATATTGAGTTGAAGGTAACAGAACTTCTTGACTTGATCGGTCATGAAACCGGTAAATCACCATCGGTTGATGAAGCCGAGAAAAAAGAGATTACAAGCGATGAAGATTTATTAAATGGACCTTCCATGCCGGGAGAAGGAATCGATCAAGATGAAATTGACCGCTTGCTTGCGAGCTTCGATTGATTTACCATTTAAAGCATGGTAACCGGTGGATTTCCAAAATATAAAATGAAAAAAGAGGTGAGTTCAAAAGGATTGGGAAACCAACTTTTGGCTTTGTCTCTTTTTATTATTTTACTCGCTTTTTTTGCTCTGTTAAATGCAAAATCAAACTATGATGAACAAAAATCAAAGGCTGTGTTGCAAAGTCTTGAGCGTAGTTTTGCTATTCAAACAACGGGGACACCCGATTTATCAGCAAGAATTGAAGATCCGAGGCAACGTGCCGGTGCAGGTGAGGCTCTAGATAAAATCGAAGGTATTTTAAGGGCGCAATCGATTCCTTTTGAAGTGCAACAGCTTTCGGGTAATGGTGAATTTTATATTGAACTAGATAAAAATAAATTTCTTGAATTTATTGGTATTGGGGTGGGAAAAAAAAACGATGTTGATCCTGTTTTTATGGCTAAACTCATTATCTTATTACAGCCTCAAAACCTAATAACGCAGTATAAAGTTAAAATCGCTTTAGGGATGGCCTCTAACCCTGTTACCAACTATAAAAAAACGCCTCAGAGTGTTATTGATGCGATAAAAATTACGGATCAAATTGCTAACCAATTTATTAAACACGGCCTCGAGCGTAAACAAATTGAAATCACGATAGAACACACAAACCCAGAAAAAATAACTCTTTATTTTGACCGTTTCAAAGAAATAGAGCAGGGTGAAATTGTAAAAGATTTTCAAGATAAAGTAGATCAATCGTTAGATGTTCAAAGCCAAGTTATTGATAACGGGGAGGGCTAACAATGTTTCAACCTGGACGTTTTATTAAGCAGCAAAAAAGCACCCCCGCAAATTCTTTTCTTTGGTTGCTCACATTTACCGATGTGATGGCTTTGATGTTAACATTTTTTGTTTTAATGTTTTCGATGTCGCACCCAAAAGAAAATTCATGGTCGGATTTTTTAGTTTCGTTAGATCAGGAGTTTAATACAACATATGGAGGGGGCGGGCAGGCTGGTGTTCACGCAACCCATGAGATGAGCCGGAAAAATTATAGCAAAGGCCTTAATCTTGATTATTTGTCCGTTGTTTTATTGGGGGCTTTTGAAAATTCAGAGGTGTTATCAGATGTGGAAATCCAAAAATTTCCAAGTTATTTAAAAATATCCTTACCAAATGACATTTTATTTGAAGCCGGTAAAGCGGAGGTGACGGAGCTTGCAAAAACAGTTTTACAACCAATGACGCAAATCGTAAAAACATTAAATAATCAAATTGAGTTGCATGGGCATGCAGATCCAACACCCATCGAAACGGCAAATTATCCATCAAATTGGGCGCTTTCTTTAGCACGGGCGGTTTCATTTGGATCTTTTTTAACGGAGCAAGGGTATAAAAAATCCATAAAAATCTTAGGCCATGGTGACAAATCTGCGCTGCAATTGCCTTCAGATATGGCAGAAATAGAACGCTATCGGCGTTCACGACGTGTCGATTTTATTATTCACGAATATAGAAATGTCGGTTTTTCATTGTTTTAGAAAAAAAACGGCTTAAACTTAAGGAAGTAACTGATTATTAGGGAATAATCATGTACCCTTTTGTATGAACAGAAGTAATAACGGCCCGTTCGGCAATTCATGAAACAGCAACGATTAAATATGAACCTACATAAAATAAAAACGATTGTACTTGTGACAATGGTAATGGTTTTTGCATATTTAAATGTTGATGCTTTTGCCGCGGGGCGTCATTTAGATGTTCGGATTGGACAACATAAAAAATATACTCGGATGGTTTTTGATTGGCCTAAAATGGTTGGTTATAAAGCGAGCCAGTCCGGCCAACAGGTTGAAATTGTGTTTTCATCTGAAACGCAACCTGACCTTTCAAAATTGCCACTATCAAAATATCCTTACGTTCAATCCATTCAAACAAAATCGGGGAAAAAGGGGACGTTAACCCTTGTGATTAATCTGGCACCTGGTGTTGTTTTTAAAGACCAACGTTTGTTAAGAAAAATAATTTTGGATTTCAGTAAATCACCGGCACAACAAACGGCGAAAAAAACGATACATTCAAAAAAACACAAAACGATACAAGCCAAAACCAAATCAGTGGCGCCGATTATGTTGTTACCAAGCAAAAAACCACCCGTTCAAAAGGGTGAAACAAACAAATCGAAGCAAACCTCCCAGATTGAATCTGAGCTAACAGCTCGATTTAAACAACAGCAAAAAAAACAGCCGGACACACCGATTAAACCAGAAATAAAAGATCAGATAAAAGTGGCTCCTGTGGCTCAGGAAAATTTAAAACCAACTCAGGCTGAAAAAAGACGAACGGTGATCACCGTTTCGACGGTCGATGATGCTAATTTAGCGGTTTTTAAACGCTTTGGTTATTTATGGCTTGTGTTAGATAGTGAAAATGCAGGTGTTCCTCCCCAAAGATTTGGCCCTCATTCGGGTTTTTTAGGGGAAGAAAGAGTGATCCCCATTAAAGGCGGAATTGCTTACCGGTATACCTACCCTGCGGGAAGTTTTGTGACCGTTGCAAAAGATGATTATACATGGCAGGTAACCGTTACAACAAATAGTAAAACGCCGATTCTTTCGTCAATACGGATTGCCCCAGTATTTGATAATGGTAAATCACGCCTTGTTGCAGAAGTTTCAAATACAAAAAAAATACTTCAATTAAAAGATCCTGTTTCGGGAGATGCCCTATGGATCGTACCAACGGGAAAGCCCGGACAACGTGTGGATACACATTATATTGTGCCAGAATTAGAAGTATTATCAGCTTATCAAGGCCTTGTTGTTTGGACAAAAAATGACGATATTGAAGTGAAAAGATCTCGGAAACGTGTGGAGATGACCTCACCAAAAGGTCTGATTTTGACACGGGGGATAAGTGCGATCCCTGTTCAGATTGGGACGGAAAATGGCAGTTTAAATGGTAAAAGACTTTTTGACTTCCCCGCATGGCGGCAAGGTGGGTTAGACCATTTAATTGCAAACCGTCGTGAAATGGAAAAAGAGCTGATAAAGGTCAAAAATCCTCAAGATCGTTCTCGTATTTTGATGAGGTTAGCATTATTACATTTTTCAAATCACTATACCCATGAAGCGCTTGGTTATTTAAGCCTCGCGCTGGAAGCAAAACCAAGTTTGTTAAACAGTCCGAGTTTCCGTGCATTACGAGGCGGGACACGATCACTTGCAGGGCGTTATGTTGCCGCTATTGATGATTTATCTGTAAAAGCTTTGGTCAACCAAGAGGAGGCGAAATTATGGCGTGGTTACGCCGCGGCCTCTTCTGAACAGTGGCGTATGGCGGCGCGAGAATTTCCAAAAGACAACCGTTTATTATTGGGATATCCAGCCTCAATCGCAATTCCTTTTACAATATTAATGGCCGAATCTGCATTACGAGTTGGAGACGTGGATCGCGCAAAAGAGCTGCTAAATACGTTAAATGTATATTCTGGAGATTTGGAACCTCGGTTTCGTTCCGGTATTGAGTATTTAAAGGGTGAGGCCTACCGACAGGATAAAAAATACGATAAAGCGATTGAAAAATGGGAGCCTATCGTTGAAGGCCGTGATCGCCTTTACCATGCAAAAGCAGGATTGGCGCTTACAAATGTTCTCTATACAGAGGGTTTATTAAGTGAAGAAGACGCGATTAAAAAGCTCGACGTTTTACGGTATGCCTGGCGTGGTGATGGCCTTGAAATTCAAATTTTATATAATATTGGGGTCTTTAAAATTAAAGCGGGTAAATATAGCGAAGGGTTAAATTTGATGCGTAAGGCTGTTGAACTCGCCAAAGGTAACCTAGATGATAGCAAGCCAATTACAAATGCAATGCGGAAAGCTTTCCATGATTTATTTGTTGGAGGAAAGTCAAAAAACATCCCAACGATTGAGGCAATTAGTTTGTTTGATGGTTTTAGTGAATTAAGACCTGTTGGTGCGGAAGGTCATGTCGCACTTCAAAATTTTGCAGAACAGCTTATTAAAATGGACTTGTTAGATCGTGCCTCTGAAACATTACGTGAAGAGGTTGCGTATTATTCAGGTAAAGTAGAAGGGGCTCGATTAGGAGCGCGCCTAGCGTTAGTTTATATGATGGATGAAAAAGCCTCTGATGCGATTAAGGTTCTAAAACAAACGGACCTCAAAAAGATGCCTTTGCCGTTACGTGAGCAAAGAGCTGTTTTAAAAGCAAAAGCCTATGCCCTGCTGAGCCGCCCTAAAAAAGCCATTGAAATCTTAAGTTCATATAGTACGCCACAAGCACATCTTTTAAAGGCTGAAATATATTGGAAAGATAAAAATTGGCCGGCTGTCGCCGCGGAGCTGGAAAAAGTACTACCGCCTGCAGGTGTTGACCAGATCACCCTTCAAGATGCACGAAATATCTTAAACAGAGCTGTGGCTCTAGCACTTGCCGGTGATAAAAAAGGAATTTTGGATATTCGTTTTCGGTATAAAAAATTAATGAAAAAAACAAAATTTGGCCCGTCGTTTGTTGTGGTTACCCGTGACGCAGGTATTTCAACGTTATCAGATAAAAATACGATGAAACAAATTGCCTCGGAAGTTGACATTTTTAATGATTTTTTCAAAAGTTATCAGCAATTTTAAATGATCTTGTATCGCCTTAATTTATCAAAAACGTAAATTTGTGCGCATCTTTTTTAAGGGCTGTCTTCTAGCCGATCATCGAGTTTTTCATGGTCTAGGCCTGTTGGCTCTTGATGAATAAGAATTTCTGCATTGTGAAATTCGTTAAAAAGTAAAAATTCGATTTCTTCTGTAACATCATGAGCCTTTTTTAATGACATTTTGCCATCCATTTCAAGGTGAAATTCGATAAATAGAGCCTGCCCTGATGTGCGTGTACGGAGGTCATGGACGTGGTCTACTTTAGGATGTTTGAGGATAATATTAAAAATTTTCTCTCTTTGAGAAAGAGGAATTTCTTTATCCATCAGCACACCAAAGGATTTTTTAAAAATAATAGAAGCACTGAAAAACAGAATAATTGTTATAAGAAGAGCAAAAATGGGGTCAAAATAAGGCCATTGCGTAAGGGTTGTGAGAATCAGCGCCGCAATCACCCCAAGGTTCATGAGAAGGTCACCCTTATAATGTAAGCTGTCGGCATCAATAGCAATGGATCCTGTTTTTTTGACAACATGCTTTTGGTAGAGCACCAAAACGACCGTTAGTAGAATAGAAATCACCATAACAGCAATACCCAAGGATGTTGATTGAATCGGTAGTGGATGTACCATGCGGTGAATTGCCGCATAAAAAAGAAAAATCCCGGAAGCCAAAATCAAAATGGCTTGCCCAACAGCAGAAAGAGACTCAACTTTACCGTGGCCATAACGATGTTTATCATCAGCCGGCTCAATGGCGTGGCGAATGCTAATTAAAGTTACAATAGAGGCCATGACATCAATTGTTGAATCGAGTAGTGAGGATAAAAGGCTCACGGAATCTGTAAGAAGATAGGCAAAAAATTTAATAATAATCAAACTAGAAGCCAAAGCCACGCTTGCATAAGATGCATGTTTGCGAAGCTTTTGGTCTTCTTCCGAAAGATTTGTATTTTCTAAAAAGGGATTGGCAATACTCAATTTTGCGTCCTTTTGTTTGTATTATGCAGCTTTGATGATTTGCCCGTGTAAAGAGCAGTTATCAATAGCGAGTTCAATAAATTTTTCTATAATGGTTTCTGGTGCTTGTAAGGTTTGCGCATCTTCTCCTGGGAAAGCCTCGGCGCGCATGTCTGTTCGAACAACACCTGGGTCTAAAATATTGACCTTTAAGGGGGATTGTTGAACCTCATTTGCATAGGTGTTGACCATCGTTTCCAAAGCCGCTTTACTTGCCGCATAGGGTGCCCAGAAGGGTGTGTGAGACTGTGCCGCACCAGAAGTAACAAAAATCGCTCTGCCCGCATCACTACCACGTAAGAGCGGGTCTAACGTTCGGATGAAACGTTGGTTGGCAAAAAAATTGATGTCAAAAACTTTTTTCCACATTTTAGGGTCAGATTGTGCAACGGGGCTTAATGCTCCAAGAATACCCGCATTTCCGACAAAGATATCAAGACGTTTAAAACGCTCCGCAATGCTGGCGCCGATTTTTTCAATCTCCGAAAGCTTCATCAAATCAAACGGCAAAAGTGTTGATTGGCCACCATTTTGTTGAATGATATCGTCAACTTCTTCAAGTCCGCCAACGGTTCGGGCGATTAAAATAACATGAGCACCTTCTTTCGCATAAGCTTTGGCGACTTCGGCTCCAATACCACGTGATGCTCCCGTGATCAAAGCAACTTTATTTTTCAGGCGCTGTGTTTGTGTCATGATGGTTTACTCATTTAAAGGCAGAGCTTCTAAAGGCGCGCCTTGCATTTCAATTAAATTTTCAAGTTTTTTACGGTCTTTGTCTTCATAACCTTGCCCTTCAGGGGCTTTTTTAAGCGTGTCTATTTTATCTTTGACACCGTTTAATAAAAGCTCACGTAGGGGTTGGGTTTCCTTGATCGTTTCTTCGACGTTATCTGCTTTATCTTTAACTTTATCGGCTTGATCTTTGATACCAAAATTATCGTAACTCCAGTTAATTGTATATTCAATTACTGGAATAGATCGTGACCCTTCTAGCCATTTTGGTGCTTCATCTTCTTCCATTAGCAGGGAAAAAGGCAGGTAGATAAGTACAATTAACAAAAAACCACGCGCGAGACCAAAAACAACCCCTAAAGATCGATCAACAGCATTAAGCCCCATTTCTTGAACGGCTTTTGATGCAAAATGGCTCACAATCGTTAAGAGAATAAAAGTTGCGATAAAAATAGCACCGTAGGCGGCAGCAGAGGCAACCATTTCCATTGGAACGAGACCCCACAATTTTTCATCTTTGTTTTCGGGATCAACGAGCCAGCTTATAAAATGTGTTTTAACCGAAGGCGCAAAAAAATAAGCGGCAATAACACCACCAATAAGGCCAACGATTGTCAGAACCTCTTTAATAAAACCACGGATAAAAGAAATAATTGCAGAAACCAGCAATACCACCAAAATAATCGAATCTAATACTAGAGCAGAAATGAGCCTGTCTCCTTCTTATTGCAGACTAGGTTGAAAACAATGGAAGCAAATCACTAATGTGATTTAATTCCGTTAATGATATATGTGCCTTGTTTGGAGACATTTTGCCAGCTTTTTTACGATTATGTGGTGTTGGCAGAATAACACGTTCAAATCCAAGCTTTGAAGATTCTTTTAAACGGTGGTTATATTGGCTAACTTGACGGATTTCTCCAGACAAGCCAATCTCACCAAAAACTACGGTATCAGCAGGGATTGGGACATCTGATAACGAACTTAATAACGCGGCGGCAACGGCTAAATCTGCGGCAGGTTCAGAAATTCTTAATCCCCCCGCGATGTTGAGATACACATCGTTATTTCCAATCTGAACACCACAGCGTGCCTCAAGCACGGCAAGAATCATTGAAAGCCGACTGCTATCCCAGCCAATAACAGCACGACGTGGGGTTGCAAGTGTTGAGGTTGCTACTAAGGCTTGAATTTCGACTAAAACGGGGCGTGTTCCCTCCATGCCTGCAAAAACAACACTACCGGAGACATCTTGTTGGCGTTGCGATAAAAAAAGCTCCGATGGGTTGGTGACTTCACTTAGACCCATGTCACCCATTTCAAAAACACCAATTTCATCTGTGGGGCCAAAACGATTTTTAACGGTACGCAGAATTCTGAATTGATGTCCGCGATCCCCTTCAAAATAAAGAACCGTATCAACCATATGTTCAAGTACGCGAGGCCCCGCAATTTGGCCATCTTTTGTGACATGTCCGACAATTAAAACGGTAATGCCTTTACGTTTGGCGATGCGGATCAATTCTTGGGATGAGGCGCGGACTTGAGAAACGGTTCCAGGGGCTGAATCCAAATTATCAAGATACATTGTTTGTATTGAATCAATAACAATCATATCAATACCCCCTTTATCCATTGAGGTTATGATATCACGAACATTACTTGAGGCTGCAAGTTGCACGGGTTTTTTATCTAAGCCTAGGCGTGAGGCACGCATACGAACTTGGTCAATGGCTTCTTCACCAGAGACATAGGCGCAGCGTACGGTATCTGCAAGCTGGCAGATGATTTGTAATAATAGAGTTGATTTACCAATGCCGGGATCACCACCGATTAACACAGCAGATCCGGGAACTAAACCGCCACCCGTGACACGGTCAAACTCGTTAATTTTGGTGAGATGTCGTGGGGCTTTTTCAGAAACGCCATGGAGTGGAACAAAATCAATTGTACGGCCTTTGCCCTGGCTTAATCCTTTGGGGATAGCATCGTTGGCAACAATGTCTTCTGTAATGGTATTCCATGCCCCACAGCCATCACATTTTCCATTCCATTTACGAAAAACAGAACCACAAGATTGACAAACAAATTGTTGTGCGGGGCGTGCCATTATATTTTTTCCTATTTGTAGTGTTACGCAACAAATTTAGTTGTAGCACAAATAAGAACAAAATAGGAACAAAAATTACAATTTTGGAGGTTTGGGTTTGTTTTTTACAGGTTCTGCTGTGTTTATGTGTACGGGAAGGTGACCGGTGAATTGCGTGGAAAGCAATGGAACAGCAATGTTTTTTAAATAATTGTCCGTCGTGGTTTGGTGAAGATCAAATTGACCAAATTTTTCAAGTTGAGTGTGTGTGAGGGGGATTGTGTTATTTTTTGCAGTGGTCGGGTCTTGGTAATGCATCCAGGCGTTTACTAAAAACGCGGGAGCATCAGGGTAGGCTTGATCCAAAAAAAGGCGAAGAGTTGTTTTGTCATTTTTATCGATATCATTTTCCGTGAGCAAAGTATCAAGTGCAGAACAAAGTGAGGTGATAGATTCTAATTTTTCAGTGATCAGCGCATCGTAGCTTTGGCAGATATCTTGTGTGTTAAAAAAGGCAAGGAAGGCGGCTTGTGTCGCTTGAACAGGGTCTTTGTTAATTTCAAATTGATCAATATAGTGTGTATCAATTTCGGTGACGTCAATGGCGTTTAAATAGTGTTCATATTCTTCTGGTTCGTTTTTATCGAGGTAACACAATAAATCGAGTTTGAAACGGGCGGCAAAGGCGTGAGCATCAGCTTCGCAAAAACGGTTAAGAATGTAACTTTTTTCAGGGTCGGCTTCATCTTCATCCATTAAACCGTTTTGATGTTGCCATGCATGGCGCGTTTCATGGGGAATAAATTCCGAAATCAAGGTTTCGTCATTTACAAACCAGCTTAAAAGAATGGTCTTGTGATAAGGGGAATAGGTCGCGGCCGTATCGGGGTCAAGTTGTGCATCAAATTTTAATGTTACATCGTGTTTCTGTAGCAACTGCATTAATTCAGGGTACATGGGGTAAGTTTTTACGCGTTTCATCATTCCCTCAAGCCGTGATTCCATTTGTTTTGATGATGGCGACGTGGTCTTACCGGTTAAGGTTGCGGCATTGTCTTTTTGCTTTTTATTGTTGTCATTGCTCATTTTAAGGTTTCTTTGGTTCAAATGTTAAAGAGGTTTATGTATTTTTCGGTTTAAAAAATACATTTGAATTTTATGACGGAAGGGATGCTTTCCTGTAAACTTTTTGTCCGTTAAGGGGATCGAAAGGCCTTCTAGATAATTGATAGAGGTTTCTCGATCCAAAGCAACACGGCCGAATTTTTTAAGGGTTTCTTGGGTAAGTGTTTGTTTTTTTTGTGCGGCAAAATTAAAATCATGCTGAAGGCGCCAGCGTGACCTAAACATCGGGTCATCATCTGAGATACCAATTTCCAAAGCCTTTTTTTTATAAGCTTTTTCGGGGGGTAATCCCCAATTTTCTTGTTGAATTAAAAGGCGAATATCCTGATATATGGCTTCAACTTTTTTGCACAAAGTGAGGCGTTTTTTATCGTAATATTTAAGGCGGAAGGAGTCGTCAAAAAACGCGACAAATGTTTTTTGAGTGGCTTGGTTCGCATCTTGTGTTTTCTGGAAATGGCTTAGAAAAATTTGATCAAGGTCTGAAACATAAAGCGTTTCAAAAAAGTTATTTTGTTCTTCTTCAGGTAAAGATGATTTGTAAAGGAACGCAATGGCTTTGAATTTAGCTTCATAACTATAGGCGTCGGCCTCGGCAAAGCGGTTTAGAATAATATTATTTTGCGGCACCGCTTCGTAACGATCTAATATTTTAGCGTGATATTGCCAAGCATGACGGGTTTCGTGGGGTAAGACAGAAAAAAGAATATCGGTATCATCACATGAAGGGTTAAGGCGTATTGTATTATCTGTTGGCGAGTAGCTTCCAAGTGCACTGAAGTCTTTACGATCATCAAATTTGATCTGGATATTATATTTTTTAATCAGCTCTTTGATTTCATTAAAAATCAGATGATTGTCCATTTTTTGAAGGACCTTTGCCAAGCGTGCTGTTAAGGTTTTGCTTGAATAATCAGAGCTGCCTGTATTGGCCCGTGAATTTTTCATTTAAAAAATACTCATAAAATAAACATGAATATAATTAACATAATTAATAAATAATTTCAAGGCTATTTTGCTTTTTATCGTCGAAAACTGTATTTGTGTGTGGTCGAAATTTTAGGGCTCTTTAAAATGATATGACGGAGGTTATTTTCAAAATGATGTTTTAATCCAAAACCGCTATAATAAAGATGATCATCTAATTTGCGATTGTTTAGGGGATCGTGTGTTAAATAGTTGGGGCTATCTTTTGTAATGTTAATGCCCATCAAACCAAATTTTTTTAAGTGACTGAGATAAAAAGTGCTTGATAATTCAGCACTAGGTTCTTTTGTTTCATTCGTGTTTTTTTGGTCAAGCGCTTTTGAAAATTCAAAAAATTCAACATCATATTCCGCTTTAATCGGGTTCCCAGATTCAAAAAAAGCATCAAATACGGCGCGTCGAGCTTGGATAAGATCATGGTTCTTTGACCAATTTTTTTGGAAGGCCGAAACCAAACCCCTATACAGTTTATTTGAGGTTAAAGGAGTGATCAGCTCATCCTTGCCCGTTGCTTCGAAATGGCGATGCGCAAAATAAAGCTGGAAGGAATAGGCATCGGCTTCTTGAAAACGGCGGTAGATTGTTTTTTTATAGGGTGTTGAGGTTGCCTTTGCATCAAGCTTGTGAAAATCCTGCCAGCAATGCCGCAATTCATGCGCTAAAATACCCACCAACTGCGCATTTCCGTAACAGGGGTTTAGTGTCACAAAACCTTGACCGGGGTAATATTGCCCGCCCCATTTACTTTCCATCTGCGCATCAAATTGAATGCGTATATTCGCTTTTTTGACAAAGTTTAAAAAATCTTGCCCAAGATCGGATTGGCTAAAAATAGAAAGAATAAAGTCGAGGCGCTCACGTGTGATATTTGCAGTAGTAGAGGCAAATTGTGAAAGTTCATTATTTAAAGAAATAATCTGCCCCATAAGCTTAAAGGCTCTGTGGATCAGAAAATTGCGGGGCGTTTTTTTTGGTTGCAATGTGTCGGATATTAAATTTTGCGGGGTTTAAACGCACTTTATTGAAGGCATTTACCGCCTGTGTGCTGTGCCCTAATTGAGAGGTTGTGTTATTTGGACAGTTATCAAATTCAACATTTACTTTTTCGGAACCATGGTGATCGCATAAATCTTGTGCGTTGCTGTAAAACATCTGTAAGGAAAATTCAACGCTGCGCATATTTTCATTAACCCAGCCTTCGATATTTTGTGTATACAGCTCATTTATGGCGCTGGCATTTGCGACATCTTCAAAAATATTATGATGATCATCTTCACCAAAATAAATTTCACCGTATTTTTGAAGAAATTCTTCGGAGATATAATAATGATTTTGTGTGCCTTTTAAGTCGGAATTAAGGTATTTATCGGGGGAAAGTTCGCATGTGGCACCAATATCTTGACTGTAATTTTTACATTCGCCGGCTTCAGAAAAAAAAGCATCAAAAGCGGCAAGGGTTGCTTCGGCAGGGTTCTTGCCAGCGGATTTCGCCTCAAAGTAGGCTTGTTCGGGCGCGTCAAAATCGCGCGCCTGTTCCATTAATTTTTCGGCTTCTTCTGGCGCGGTTTGGCGGAGTGTTTTTATATACTCATACAGAGCCTTGGCACCGCCTGCAAAGGCTTGTGCCTCAGAGTAGCGGTGGACTAAAAGTGCTTTATAGGGAGTTGGTTTTTTATCGTGGTAAAGCATTTTTTGTTGATCTTGCACCGCATGAATAATTTCATGGGCAAGGGTCGAATAACTCCTTAAAAGGGACTTATTGTAGTTAAGGTAAATTTTATTCTGATCCGTGAAATAAGCGCCATGTTGTTTTTTACCCATCGCGGGTGAAAGCTCAACATCGATATTATTTTGTGATAAAAATTTTAACATTTGACGGCCACTCACATTCGAACGAAAGGCCTCGAACAGGTGCTCTTTTTTCATTTGCACTTCAGCCTCTGTTGGAGGCGGTGTTTTTTTAAAAAAGCGGCTTAAAAATTTCACGTTTAAACGACACCCACATTACTAAATAATACCCAAATACCTGTGTTGAAGTAATTATACGTCTTTAGAGGGGATACGTCAATAATTTTATGTTAAATAAAGTGCCGGTAAAGCAGTGTATTAAAAAAGGGCACCGTAATCACGATGCCCTTTTTTGTATTCATAAATCTATTTAAAGATTTAAGCCGCTTTTTGAAGCGCTTTTTGAGCTTCTTTTGTTAGGGCTTCAAATCCTTTTTCATCACGAACAGCAATATCAGCAAGAACTTTACGGTCAAGCTCGATACCAGCTTTTTTCAAGCCATTCATAAAACGAGAATAAGTCAGGCCATTTAAACGAGCCGCCGCATTAATGCGTTGGATCCATAAACGGCGAAAATCACGTTTTTTGGTGCGACGATCGCGATAAGCATATTGTAATGCTTTTTCTACACGTTGAACTGCAACGCGGAAACAGTTATTACCACGGCCACGGTAACCTTTGGCCATTTTAATGATTTTTCTGTGACGGGCATGTGCCGTTGTACCACCTTTAACGCGAGCCATTATGCGATCTCCTTCTTCACAAGTTTAACGTTTTTCTTTTTCCGTGCATACGGCAGGAAATTGCGAAGAACAATACGCTCATCTGCGGCACACAAAAGAGTGTTACCACGAGCTTTACGTTTCATTTTTTTGGATTTGCTTTGCATCATGTGGCGTGCATAGGCTTGTTTAACCTTTACTTTACCTTTTGATGTGGTGCTAAAGCGTTTTTTTGCACCAGACTTGGTTTTTAATTTCGGCATTTTCTTTCCTTTCAAATATCTCAGGTTAACCCTGCGGTGACCGAGGCAATGCCATATTGGCCAGGCCACCAACTTTTAAAGACGAGATTTTATACGGCGGATTGGTTTTTTTGTCAAGTTTTCAGAGTCGTTTGGAAGAAAAAGGGTTGTTAAACTGTTTTTAATTTACATAAACAATAAAAACAGCAATAAATGGCGCTAAGTTATAGATAAATAAGAGAATCACCCGTCTAAACCTTGACCAAAAGCATATCGGGGGTTAGTTTATGTATAGTGCGATTTCCTGATGGGAAGGGAGGTCGGCCTTAATATTTATTTTTGAATAATATTTATTTTTGGGGAGGTCTTGTAGATGATTAAAAAATTGGCTTCTATTCTAACACTTTTAAAAAGTAAAAATATTGAAAGTGATTCAAGCCAGAACAGAGCCGTTCGGCGTTCTGGCGGGCAATCAACTGTTTTTGTAAATGGGCAAGAATTTCCAATTGAAAATTGGAGCCAAAGTGGCCTTTTGTTTGCAGCAAATAGTGATGAGCCATTTAAGGTTGGGGAAAATATTGATGTTTTAATAAAATTTAACCTTCCTTATAATATCCTAAACATTAAGCATACAGGTTGTGTTGTACGCAAAGACCAAACGGGTGAAATTGCCGCGCAGTTCCAACCAATGTCTAGTGATATAAAAAGAAAGTTTGATCGTGTGATTGATAGTATTATTGCAGAAGGTTTTTTACCTCAAGCTGCAATATAAAGTATGTTTGAATTTGGTGTGATTAAGTGAGGGTTTAAAGCCATATGTATGTTGGAATTGTAATTGTCTTTTTTATTGGTGTTTTTGCAACATGGCTATTTTTGATGGCAAAACCGGAAATGGGAGAACCCAAAGCCGTTAAAGCCTTTAACTGGTGTGTTATTACGGTTGCTATTTTGTTGTGTGCGGCATTAAATTTTAAAATTTATTCTATATTTTCGATGTCCGATAGTATGAGTTACTTCCCTTTTGCAAGTACGGCTGGAACTTTTATGCTGTTTTTGCTTATTTTAGTTGTTGGTTTTTTACTTCGAAACTTTTGGATTTTTCGTACACCACGTTTTTAAGGCGTAGCAGATCCTTAGGAAAATATAACATCCATACGAGAGGCCAAAATGGTTTTGCATCCCAAAATTGCGCAGAGATGTGCTGAGATTTTGTTTGAAATTGATGCCATTCATTTTAAGGCTAAAAACCCATTTAAGCTAACGTCTGGGTGGGCGAGCCCTGTTTATATTGATTGTCGTAAAATCATATCTTTTCCAAAACAGCGTGATGAAATTATGGCTTTTGCGGTGGATATTCTGACGCAAAATAACATTGTTGATAAAATGGATTTGGTTGCCGGTGGCGAAACAGCGGGGATTCCTTATGGGGCATGGCTAGCGGATCGCACAGAAAAACCGATGCTTTACGTCCGTAAAAAACCTAAAGGTTTTGGACGGATGGCTCAAATCGAAGGGGCAATGGCCGGGCAAGGCGAAAATGTGCTTTTGGTTGAAGATTTAACAACCGATGGCGCGAGTAAAATTAAATTTTGTAATGTGTTACGTGAAGCAGGCGCGAATGTCACGGATGTTTTTTCGGTGTTTTTTTATAATATTTTTGCGCAAAGCGAAGCACTTTTTAAAGACGCTGGTTTAACCTTACATTATTTAACGGATTGGCCTTCTGTGCTTGCTGTTGCACGAGAAAAAAAACAATTTGATCAGACAGTACTTGATGAGGTTGGAAATTTCATTGATAATCCCGCATTATGGTCTGAAAAAAATGGTGGTGTTAGCATTGTCTCAACATCGTCATAAATATAAAATGAGAATAAAGCCGTTATGCGTTATCGCTTTAGTTTATTGTGTTTTTTAAGCCTGTTTTTTGTGGGGTCATGCCAAATGGCCTCGCAGAATAAGAATGATGACGTTTTAGGGGGCAGTCATTTCGAGCTTTTGAATTTAGGAACCCTAAAAAAATCCCGCGGTAAAACATTACAATGTGTTGTCGAACTCGGCAGCGCTCAGTTTCAAAAAGGCTGGTACGATTTCGAGCCATCGGAATTTAAAATCAAAAATGGCGAACGGCTAAAAATTGAGCTTGTTCGCAAAAAAAAATCTGAAAAATCGTATATCTTGGGACGTTTTGAACGGGATAAACAAAAATTGGTGTTCTGCCCATATTTAAACGTGGCGAAGGATCAAAAAGTCCCCTGTGCCAGTTATTACGCGCTTGAAGATGATTTTGAACATGGCATACGCCGGACATTTGATGTGCCAAAGGCTGTTCGGGGCGGCACACTTAGATGTGGGTATAATCAAGCAGGCCCTAAAATATTATAAAATTTTAAAGGCCACAAAGGTGTGAAGGAAACTTGGCAGAATTATCTTTTCGGGGCGCCGTTGCCCTTCTTTTTCGGTGTGTTTTTTTGAACTGTTTTGGCGGTATTTCCTTTGATATCGTATATAGCTTGCGGTTCGACACCTAAGTGATCTTGTAGTCGGCTGATGAGATTTACGGCCTCATCTTGCAGGTCAGGCTCATCAAGATCCGCAGTCCAAACATAAATTTGGGTTAATTGGTCATTAAACGAAACCATAATGTCATGGTCGGCTCCAGCCTCCCAGATTAGCGACATGGCGGCGATTTGCATCGCAAGATAATATCGTTTGAGGTCATCAGAGGCCTGTTCGACTTTTTGTTCAGGGGCTTGGTTGACTTCGGATAACTCTTGAACTAAATCACCGGCTTTTTCACTATATTCATGGTGAATGCGTTTAATATCAAAATCTGAAATTTCAAGCGGAACAACAAGAGTCATGGCGATGAGGTCATCATTGGGTTTTTTTGTCCGAAATTGTAACATTTGTGCCGCCCGCACATGGATGACAACTGATTCATTATCGACATCGGGAGTGGTTGCAAAATCTTCATGCGCGCGACGTAAAAGGTCAGTGTCTTTTAAGCCTGTTTGGTCAAAATCAAAATATTTACTATAGGGATCTGTCATGCGCACGGCCTCTTTAAAATATATTATGAAAGGAATATATAGAGTATATTTTTCATTATGTCAAATTAAAAGATATATTAAGGGAGCGTTATTTAAATTTGTGGTTTTGTTTTCTGTGCGGGCTAACGGGCTGTTTTTTAGAAGACCCTTTGCCCAAGGCAATATTGAGACTTTGTTGGGACATTTTTTCTGTGAAAAATTTTAGGTCTTTTTGTAATTTTGAGAAGTTGAATTTTTTGGTAAATGTATTTTCATCCATATAAAGCCCGCGGTTGATTTCTAATTGAACCGAATGAATATTTTGTTGAGGTTTTCCATACCGTTGAACAATTTCCGCTCCTCGGTAGCCCGGAATGTTTAAGCCAACCTTATAACCCATTTTTTCAAGTTCCGCTTTCATCATAAAGAGTGTTTGAGCATCACTGGTTTTATGGTTTTGGTTGCTTAAAATAAAATCATAAGGATTTTTCTGCCCCGATGTTTTATGAGAGGGCATAGAGTGACAGTTCAAGTGCCAGACATAACCAAAGTCATTTTTGGTTTGTCTTATCATATTACCAAGCTGTTTGTGATAGGGGGTGTAATAATTTTGGATCCGGTGATGTGTTTCTTGAGGGCTTAAAGGACGGTCATAGATCGGTAATGGATTTGCGGGTGTACATAATGTTCGAAAAAGCCCAAATGCGGATGTTTTTTTGGTGACGGTTGAAAGAATCTGGCGATTTACATCAATATAGGAACGGGGAAATAAAGCTTTAAGTAAAGGCGCGCCTTGAGTGGTGACATGGTTGAAAAGCTCATCCACATACATATCTTCCGCACGACGGAGGTTGTGTCGATCACATGAAAAGAAAAAATCATCAGGGTAATCAGAGCCACTATGCGGGCTGTCAAAAACCATAGGAGATTGAAGTCGAGGCGGAGAAGATAAGGTAAACGGTGGATTCATTCATATCCTATAGTTTGAAAATTTTAGGGCAACAATACACGGGTTAAACGGTATGTTTTATTAACAGTTTAAATAATTTTTTAAGATGTCTTAATTTTTAAACAAAGCGTTGGAGATATTCAACAATTTTTTCAACCAGCACGTTAAGGTTTCGCTTAAGCGGTTCAAAACCAGATGTTTTACGTAGGTTTGCCTCATCCATATAAAGGCTTCGGTTGATTTCGATTTGAATGCTGTGAAGACCTTGAGAGGGGTTAGAATAACGGCGCACCAGCTCAACACCTTTGTAAGGATCATTGATGCCAACGGTATAGCCCATTGCTTCAAGCGTCTGTTTTATAAACTGTGTAAAATCTAACGCGCAGCTTGTGCCATCACGATCCCCTAAAATAAAATCTTTACGTTGATATATTTTAGAATGTCCGCCGTGATGAACAGATCGGGACGGCATTGAATGACAATTTAGGTGGTAACATAAACCAAATTCATCATAGGTTTGGTTAATCAGTTGCTCTAAAGCGGTATGATACGGGGTGTAATAATTTTTAATTCTGCTTTGAACATGCGTGACTGAAAGCTTGCCACCATAAACGGGGGTGGGGTTATCTGGGCGACAAATGTAGCGAATAAGCCCAGTGCCAATTTTGCCACGCATGGATGTTTGTAATGTCCCCGGCCATTCATTTTGTAACATTGAAGGGTCAATATCAAACTGCTGCCGGTTGACGTCTAGATAAGCGCGAGAGAAAAGGGCTTTGAGAAGTGGTGCGCCGTATTCGGTTACATCAGAAAATAGCTCGTCTACGTAACGGTCTTCAGATTGTTGAAGGTATTTTTTATCGCACACATAATTAAAATCATCTGGGTAAAATTGACCGCTATGAGGACTGTCAAAAACCAAAGCATGACGTGGCATTTGAGCGGGGCTAACTTTTAGGACATTTTTTATCTCTGATGGCTGTTCGGACATGATTTTTCTGTTTATAGTGATTTCATCGTGTTAACTAGACTAGCATATAGAGATGACAAATAAAATTTATACCAGTGAAGAAATGCTCTCAAAACTCATTAGTTTTAATACGGTGAGTGATCGTTCAAATATGGAGCTTATTGAGTTTATCCAAGAATATTTAGAAGCTTTTGGCATTAAGTCAACCTTGCTGCATGATGAGCGCGAAAAAAAAGCAAATCTATATGCAACAATTGGTCACACCGATCAGCCAGGGGTTATTCTTTCGGGGCATACCGATGTTGTACCTGTTGAGGGGCAGGATTGGGACAGTGATCCGTTTGATCTTCGAGAACAAAATGGACGGCTTTATGGCCGCGGCACCTGTGATATGAAAGGTTTTATTGCGGTCACGCTGGCTAAAATTCCAGAATTATTAGCGGCAAACATCCAAACACCTATTCATCTGGCCTTTTCCTATGATGAAGAGATTGGTTGCCTTGGGGCGCATAAAATTGCGGAACATGTTGAAACCTTAGACGTCAAACCAAAGTTTTGTATTGTTGGTGAGCCGACAATGATGAAACCCATTACGGGGCATAAAGGGGTGTGTGATTTTGAGTGTACCGTTCATGGGCATGAGTGCCACTCTTCTCTAGCGCCTTATGGGGTTAACGCGGTTGAATATGCGGCGGAATTGGTTTCTTATGCCAAAAAAATTGCGCGCCGTTTAGAAAAAGAAGGTCCATATAATACGGATTTCACTCCGCCTCATACAACCGTTCATACTGGAATAATGAAAGGTGGCACGGCTGTTAACATTGTACCTAACCATTGTGAATTTGAATTGGAAATTCGTGCGATTCCTGAACAAGATCCTGCAGAGATTATTGGGGACATAAAAAAATATGCATGGAAACATCTTGAACCGATGATGAAAGATATTGATCCAAAATCAGGTTTTGAATTTAAAGGTATTGCCAGTGTACCGGCCTTTGATTCGCAAGATGATTCTGATATTGTGACGTTTGTAAAACGTTTATCGGGCAGTAATAACGTTGAAAAAGTAAGCTTTGCGACAGAGGCTGGGATTTTTCAAAACGCGGGGGTGCCAACGGTTGTTTGTGGTCCGGGTAGTATTGAACAGGCACATCGACCCAATGAATTTGTTGCGGTTGAGCAATTAAGGAAATGTGAAAGTTTTTTTGATCGAATGATAGAAGTGATTAAATAGTTTCCAAAGCGCGTCTTTGGCTTGCAATCATAAAAGAGGCATGACAAAATTATGCTAGGTAAAAAATGTTAAAAGAACCAGAGGTGGGGATTTATGTACGAAGACAGTAAGTGGCAGCAGGTAACAGGTCCAGATATGGAACCTTTTTTAAACTCTGTAAATCCAGTAAGTGGTAAATATACAGCATCTGCAGCGTCGGCAAAGATTGAATGGCGTCAACTTCCCTTTTATTCCAATATTGCTTTGGTTCGTGTCAGCGACACAAGCTGGAACGGTGCAGGGCCTTTTTGGTTCCTTGCAAAACAAGGCCGGATGTTTCATTTAGACGGTACAAGCGCACCAATCCATGAAGCAAATGAATCAGGCCCGATTAAAGTAACGGCTGAAAATGCTCTCGATTATTTACGCTTCTTTTGTTTTTTTGTACATGGCGAAGAAGGCCCGTTTGTTGTATTGGAAAGCATTGATGATGCCGCCATTGATCATGGTAAATTAGATGAGACCACGCGTGGTATTATCGAAGGCGCAGTATTACCAGCCTCATATGAAGGCCCTGGTGAAAATAATGCATTACTTGCAACATCGGTTGTGCTTTATGGTGATGCTTTATTCTCTGCCCGTTTTGCAATGACCGAAGATGGTATGATTGAGATGATTGATGATGACCCTATTGCGGCCGATCTTCCCATTATCCCCTTTAGAGCCAAAGCGTAACGTCAAAAAAGTAGCAATATAAATGCAGGTCACGATTGATTGGAATACATTATCGGGAAACCAATGGCATGAGCATTATCTGAAAGTGATCAAGCCAAATTTGATCCAATCTGTTCCTTATGCACAGGCTATTCGCCAAACGGCTTTCCAATCAACACGATTTGGCCTGATTAAACAGGATGGAAAACCCGTTGGTTTAGTTCAAATTCAAGAAATTAAAATCCTTAAATTTATGCATTATGTGTTTTTGGATCGGGGGCCATTATGGTTTTCCGAAGATGTTTTACCAGAGCTTATAAAAGCCTTTTTTGAAGAGTTTGATCGGTTGTTTCCACGGCGTTTTGGGCGAAAAAGACGCATTTTACCTGAAATTCCATTAACGTCTGGAAACGAAGAGATGATGCGACAACTCGGCTTTCAAAAGTCGGGTAAAGGATATCATTCCGTTTGGGTGAATGTGACGGGATCAGAAAAAGAATTAAGGGCAAGGTTTACATCAAAATGGCGTAATCACCTAAAAAATGCAGAAAAACATAATTTGGAAATTATTGGGGACACACAAGGCATGATGTTAAAATGGTTTTTGCAAAAATATATGCAGGATCGTTTAAAGAAAAAATACCCAGGTCCCTCAACAAAAATGTTAAATGCATTGTGGCAGTCGGCAAAAAAAAACAAACAAGCGTTGCTATTAACAGCACAATCTGGCGACCAACTTGTCGCATCAATTTTGATTTTTATTCATGGCAAATCAGCGACCTATCAGGTTGGTTGGGCCGAGAATGAGGGGCGCCAAAAGAATGCACATAATTTCCTACTTTGGAAGGCAATGTTGTTATTAAGAGATCGTGGCGTTAATTGGCTAGACCTTGGCGGGCTTAATGAAGAAACGGCACAAGGTGTCACAAAATTCAAGCGGGGTTTTCGCGGAGAAGAGTTTCAAACGGTTGGAATTTACAAATAAGAATGGCGTGTACATCACCATTTTAATTTTGATTTATTTTGGTTGTTTTTAAGATCGATCATGGCTTCAAAAACACATCGATCTTGACGTTTTGTACGTGCGTTTGCAATATCAGCCAAAGAAAAATCATTAAAAGGATTGGCTAAAGGGTCTGAGAATTTAGAGCTTAATGCAGAAGTTTGCTCAAACGGTAGGGGATTGTTTTGGGATGCTAAATTTGTACGAAGCTTTTCCAAATGGTTCACCGCAAACATAAGGTCGGCATTTTCACGGAACATTTTTTGGTCATTATTGGGGAAATTGATGTGATCTACTTGTGCTGTGCCATGGATATTAAAAAACGCTTTGTTAAATCGATGGGGTTCGATATGGGTAATAGGAGGTGTTTTCAAATGGCCTTTTGCGATGTTGTTAAAATAGAAGCGTAAATCACGACGCCCGTAACAGGCAATGATTTTAGAACTTTTTAAATAGGCGGCTTGGGCTTTGGTGCGACCAGATTGTAACCTTTTTTCTTGGTCTAAACCTTTAACAAGAGCTTCTTCATAACCCTGTTGAAATGCTTCAGCAACGGCTTGATATTTACACAAGGCTTTTTGGAGCTCGGCATCGGGTTCATTCATATGGCGTAAAGCATTCCATGCTTTATCATAACCGTTTAATTTCATTTCAAAGGCAACACTGAGTTGAAATGTAAAGGCGCCAGCCTCCATGCATAACGTATCAAACATGTCTGAACGAAAATCACGGTTTGGTTTTTTGTTATCACGTAATTTATATTCAATATATTGCACGCCATGATGTAATTCATGTGCCATAATTGAAATGGCTAATTCTGGGCTGACACTTGTGTTTATGGACACACGCTGAGCTGATCCATTCCAAGTACCGGCGGCGGGCATTTCTTTTTGTTGAAAAAGGATATTATTTTTTTCTGCCCAGTTTATAAGCGCGCGGGCTTGAACGCTGTATTTTTTAAGCTGTATTAAGGCGTGAACAATAACAGGAGCTTGCTGAGCAAGGCGTTCGGGCTCATGCAAATAACATCCTTTTTGAGGGGTGTTGATACTGCTTGGTTTTTTGCTGAACCAATCATCGCTGTTACCACTTTCTGATGGAGTTTTGTCCGTCATTTTCTTTTTAATCGCCTGATTTAAAATGTTTAAAAATTATAACGCTTTACATAATAAAAGTCAAGTAAACGAGGGCTCGCTTAACAAGCTTCAAACTGATTTATAGAGTGCTATGTCCAAAGAATCCACGTAATGTTTAGGTGAATTTATTAAGCGAGCGATGGTATCATAAAAGGAGAAAAATATTTCTTCGAGGGTAATGTGGATAATAAAAAACAACTGGAAATGGAACCACCGTGGCTGAAATACCCCGAAATACCATTAGGTTCGATAGGTTGGAGAATGGGGACTGGAGAAGATTATTGGTATGAATTTGTGGATTGGCTTGGGACGCAATCGTAACAATCTCAACAGGCCTATCAGAAAAAATATCCAAAACCCGATGGTTGGGCTGTTTTTTGGCCATATGATGCAAAAAAATTAGAGCGTTACCGGGAAAAGCAGTAATTTTATTTATTCAGTAATTCTGATGGAGGGATGCCCTGAGGAACAAAACCTCTCTTTAAAGAGAGGCCGTATTTGGCTTTGACCGCGAATTTTTATCACGTGGGAAATGGGCAATTGATTTTTTAAACACAGAAAAAATACGGTCAGCAGATTTTTTTTGAGCCGCAATGGTGGCGAATAATTCAGCATGAGAATTTTTATCGAGCTTATCGGAATGCGCGCCAAATTTGAGGAGTAATTCACAACATTTCAGGTGTTTATTTTCTAACGCATAGGTTAAAGCATTTCTTTGCCATGTATCAACATCATTGATGTTCTGATTGTTATTGAGAAATAGCATTTGTTTGAGGCAGTTCAAGTTCCCTTTTTTTGCGGCCAGCATCAAGGGGGTTGTGCCATATCGGTTTTTATCCTTAACCGTCGCCCCCGCACTGATTAACATTTTAATATAATCAATACGACCGACGTTAATTGCAGTCATTAAAGCTGTTTCATATTGCCTTGTCTCTTTGTGATGAACATCGGCGCCGGCTTTAATTAAATGGCGAACAAAATCCGTTAATTCAAAATGAATGGCACCCATTAAAGCTGTCTGGCCTTGGGCTGTCGTACTGTTAATATTCGCACCATATTTTAAAGCTTTATTGAATTTTGTGTAATTACCTGAGCCAATAGATTCAAGTAAGCTCTGATTCCAATCGGTGTAAAACATGATGCCTCGCAGTTTAAAAAGAGAGATTATATTTAACATATTACCTATTAACTGTCAAATATTTTAGCTCGAAAAACGGTTTTAAAAGGGTTTGCGACGCCGGAGGTGAAGGTTCGTGGTTTTTTTTGCGTTAAAAAGCCGCTTTCGGTTGTTTTTAAAGTGGGCTTGTTGTTTTTCTATAAGGACTTTTTGCAGAATATGCCTGATTTGGGGGGTTCTGTTGATATAGTCTTTTTGCTCTTTGTCCAAATGGTCTACTTTAGCTCCGGCTTTAATAAGGGCATTTGTAGAGGTTATATTTTCTTTTGAGAGTGCAATATCAAGAGCCGTTTTGCCTTTACGGTTCTGGTTATCTAAATCAATACCTGCATTAATTAATATATCAATTGTGTCATAGTGGTTGTTTTCGATTGCAGGGACAAGAGCAGTGTCACCGTACATGTCTAAGGTTTCTATATTTGCACCCGCATCAAGTAATAATTGAGATATTTCGGGTGCGTTTTTATAAGACGCCCAAATAAGAGATTTCCCATTACCCCCATTAACGTCAGCCCCTGCCTTTAAAAGCATTTCAATAGCTTTAATATTTTTATTAAACACGGCCCAAATAAGGGCGGTTGAGCCTTCTTGGTTTACGATGTTAAGTTTTGCACCAGCTGTAATAAGGAATTGAGTTAAGTCATCATGCTGATGATAAGTGCTCCAGATCAGAGCGGTATAACCAGAATTATTTTGAAGATCAATGGTGGCTCCAGCTTTAATGAGAAGTTTTGTTATTTCTATTTCATTATAATAAACCGCCCAGAGCAGTGCGGTATGACCATCTTCACCTTTACTGTCTGGATTGACACCTGATTTGATCAGGTTTTGAAGCTTTTCTACATCGCCCTTACGCGCAGCTTTGATGATTTCTGGATTGTTTAGCATAAAAAACTCTCAATTAAAAAAAAATATATTTACATAAGCAGTTAAAATTTGTCAACGGACGAGGTGGTTTTTATTAAGGTTAATTCATCCGTCAGATCCAAAAAATCTTTTCCAAAATCTGTCATTATCGTTTAAACGCACTTTTAGCAGAGGTTTTTTTGTTATTATTGTTAAGCGAGGTAGAGCGTTTTTGTTGTGCTCCAAGCAGAGGGGCAAGATTTTTAGGATCAAGGTAATGTTTTGCCATACGATTCCAATTTTTAAAAGATCCAGGGCTTACCTTACTTTTTTCTTTATGTTGTCCTTCGGCTTGCCAATAACACAACCATGCAAGCGTGCGCAGCTGGACAAGCTGCTCTGTTGTTTTAATGGCTGGTTTTAATGCATTTGCCATTTCTGAACCAACAGTGTTTTTCCAAGTTTGATAAAAGGCGGTAATTTTTTCAGGGCTGGGAACAACACCAATATCAGGGTCTAATTCAGATGTGATGCTTAAACAGGCATCTGCAAGATCAATGAGGCTGAGGTCATAACTGGCAAATTCCAGATCAACCATATAGGCTTTGCCATTTTCTCCGATTAAATAATTTCCAAGGTGGCTGTCTCCACCAATAAGTGAAAAGGGGAGGTTCTGCCCATTTAACTGTCGCAGTTTTGTTTTGAGGTGTTGATATTCTTCTTTGAGAAGTTTTTTTGTTTCATGACTTAAGCTGTCATGATCAAAAGCACCTTTAAAAACCTCATCCAACAAAAAAAGTTGTCCTGACAAAGGGCTATTGGATTTTTCAAGTGGGTTTGTAAAAACAGGGACTGGAAGTTTGTGAATTTGTCCTAAACATTCGGCAACAGCATTCAAATCTTGTTCAGACTGAATGTTGCGACCTTTGATATATTGAACAATTAAGGCGCCATGTGGCAAATCGTCATTTGGGACAATTGTGCCTAAAATATCCGGTGTTCTTTTTGATGCTGCGGCTCTCTGAAAAATAGTATTTTGTAATTTTAAATAAGCCTCATCTGTCATGCCAAGCTGATTACCACGGGGAATACGTAGAATCCAACCGGTATCCCCAAGTTTAACATGATCGTGGGCGAGGCCACGACTATGGATTTCTGTCACGTTTGAAAGCTCGAGATCTTGAAAGGGTTCAATTTTGTGAAGATGTTGCAAAATATTTTTTAAATTCTTTATTTTCAAGCTAAGCCCCTTTTTAGAAACGAATCGTTCGCACGTTAATTTTTGAATGTTTTTTTTGCGCGTGTTTTTTAATCGTGGCGGGCTTCTATAAGTTTATCCTTGGTTGAAAAACGCATGTCCTGCCCTGTGTAAAGTTAAACCTGACCATAAAATAACGAAAATAGCCCTAAAAGTCAAGTATTATGTTAAGTGGGTGCAGATTTATACACTCGACTTGCTTTTATTTTCGGCCTTTGCTTTAACTGTGAGGTGGAAGGATATAAAAATTATGGCGCAGGGTAAAAATATTCAAACAGATGTAATTATTATTGGCGGTGGGCATGCGGGTTTAACGCTTGCTTCGTTGCTGGGGTCGGTGGATGTCAATGTGGTTTGTATTGATCGTGTTGACCCTGCATTACAGATGGATCAGAAATTTGATGGTCGGACGACCGCGATTTCGGCTGGTTCGCGCAAAGTTTTGGAGGCTTCAGGATTATGGGGTAAACTTGCATCAATGGCTTGTCCCATCCAAGACATTCGGGTTATTGATGGAGATGCGCCAACTTTTTTACATTTTGATGCCGATGAAACAAACCAGGGTTCATTTGGTTGGATTTTTGAGAATCGGTTGTTAAGAGAAGTAATGTTTTCCCATGTTGAAAATTTAAAAACAGTCCAACATTTAGCACCGGCCTCAGTTAAAAAAATGAGCATCGATGAACATCAAACATCTGTCACACTTGAGGATGGGCGCCGAGTAACGGCTCCGTTGTTAATTGGTTGTGATGGCCGTGGTTCAATGGTACGGGAATGGGCGGGGATCCAAACCCGAGGGTGGAGCTATAAACAATCGGCCATTATTTGTTCTGTTGAACATGAGCTAGACCATGAAAATGTGGCTTTGGAACATTTTTTACCGGCGGGACCTTTTGCGGTTTTACCAATGATGGATGATGAAAAAGGTGTACACCGATCTTCCGTTGTTTGGACGGAACATGGAGATGTTGCAAATTCAGCGATTAATATGGATGAAAAAGAATTTGATGAAACCTTGCAAAATCTTTTTGGGCCTTATCTTGGTGCCGTAAAACACATTGGGGTTCGACAATCTTACCCGTTGGGTTTAATTCATGCCAAATCCTATACCAGTAACCGGCTTGCCCTTGTTGCGGACGCGGCTCATGGTATACATCCGATTGCGGGGCAGGGTTTAAACCTTGGCATGCGGGATGTCGCATGTCTGGCGGAATTAATTATAGATCACATGCGTTTAGGTTTGGACATTGGCGGGCAAAGCTTGTTAAAAAAATACGAAAAATTACGACGTGTTGATAATACGATGATGTCTATCACCACAGATTTGCTGACGCGGCTTTTTTCAAATGATATCTTGCCTGTTAAATGGGTAAGAAGCCGTGGTTTAGGTATTGTGCATCGCGTGCCACCTCTTAAACGATTTTTTGCCCGCCAAGCGATGGGCATGTCGGGACAGCTCGGGCGTATTATCCGTGGTGAGAAGTTGTAAGGCGCCATTATTTTAATAAAATTTCAAAATCCCATTATTTTAATAAAATTTCAAAATCCCATTATTTTAATAAAATTTCAAAATCCCATTATTTTAATAAAATTTCAAAATCCCATTATTTTAATAAAATTTCAAAATCTATGTAGAAAATTAAGTTTTTATACAATAAATCGTTATAAGATTGATTTTGATAGCTTTTTTGCTTGACGAAGTGGGCGGTAATTTGCAAATTTAGCCTAGTCTTCACCTGTTAAAGATTTAAAAGGATTCTCAAAAGAGGGAAATCTAAAATATGACGAAATCAGAACTTATTTTAAAAATTGCTGAAATGAACCCCCATCTGTATCAACGGGATTGTGAACAAATAGTCACCACAATTTTCGAAGAAATTACAGATGCTTTATCTCGGGGGGATCGTGTAGAACTCCGTGGTTTTGGTGCGTTTTCAGTAAAACATCGTCAGGCACGGACAGGACGAAATCCTCGTACAGGAGCAACGGTTCAAGTTGAAGAAAAATATGTGCCTTTCTTTAAAACAGGTAAAAAGCTCCACGAGCGTTTAAATATAGATCTTATTACAAAATAAATACTCGCGGCCTCTCTTGGGGAAAAAGGTAACTTTGTGTCATGCATTTTTTAAAATTTGCCGTTACGATTCCAATTTCTGTTATTGCACTTCTTTTTGCCGCATCAAATACGACGTCCGTTGAGGTTTTTTTGACCCCCTTTCATGATGCTGTAACTGTGCCACTTTATGCGGTTGGACTGTTGGCTTTGGGGATTGGATTTTTAGGGGGTGCGTTATTGGTGTGGTTTTATAGTTACCGCATCCGAATTGAAAAATGGCAGGAGACGCGCCGGGCTAATCGCTTAGAAAAAGAAATCGAAACTCAAAAAGAAACCCTGAATAAAACGGACCAAGCGCAAAATAAAACAAGTGAGATTGACGCCATCCAACTGCGTCATCCGCCGGTTTCAATGATTTCTAAATCATCATAAAATATTGCAAAGGATGCGGGCTGTACTAGACGTCTGTTTTTACGTTTTTTTGATCGATCGTTGGCCATTTTATAAAAGCAAAAACCCACAAGGCAATTATTTGAGCCCCTGGAATAAGCATAAGTAAACACCATAATGGGCTTCGACCAGATCGAATAAGGATAATCCCTGTAAAGGCTATAAAAAATAAAAGCGCGATGCCGATAATGAGGTGGCGCTGCCAAAGTTCTAAGGCTAAATTTAAACCAAAATCCATTATATAATCTCCTTCACACGGTCTTGTGTTTCAAGGGGAAGGTGTGGCCATTTTTTTAGCGCCAGAATAGTACTGATAATCACAAGCCCGATCATCGGAATAAATAAAATTACGCTATAAAAGGCATTCAGCCCAGATCTTTGAAAAATACGTACAACAGGGTAAAAACATAAAATTGAAAAAACTGTGTAATTTATAACGGGCAAATAAGGAAGCCAAGCTTCTGGAAGTAAATCAGCGATCATATTTTTATCCTTTAATAAGATTTAGCCTCTGAAAAGTCTTTACGTGGAATTTCGTGGGAAGTCCATAATAAAAGTGTCAAAAGGATTAAAGCTCCGGCTTGATGGGATACGGCAACGTGAAGCTGCACCTGTGTCAGGAGTGTTATAATCCCGAGTGTGATTTGGATGGCAACCATAACACCACAGGCTGTAAAAGCCCGTCTTACACGTGGGGTAAGGACAAAATTACGACTGTGAAGGCTCAGACCAATAATCATTAGGCCTGAAATCATGGCAAGTACGCGATGAATAAATTGTACGGTTGCAGGGTTGGTAAGAGGGTTAAGCCAAAGAGGATGTTGTTCAAGAGCCTCTTGGGGCCAAGGATATTCCCCCATCATTGGGAATTCATTATAAATTAAACCGGCATCTAAACCAGCAACAAAAGCCCCCCATAACATGGTGATACCAAGCGCAATCAGGCATCGTGTTACCATTGGACGTAGAGGTGTCAAAGGCGCGGCGTTATCAGATAAAGGTAAGGAGAGCCGTAGTGCCATGTTAAACATTAAGGCATAAATCAAGATCGCAAGACCCAGGTGCGCCGCAAGTCGAAAATGGCTTACAGCGGGGTCATCAACAAGCCCGCTTTGCACCATATACCAGCCCATTAACCCTTGCGCGCCACCTAACAGAAAAAATCCGAAAAATGAAGGCAGATAGATTTTAGGGATTTTACCAAAGAGCAAAAAAACCAAAAAAGGAACAGCGTAAAGCACGCCAATAAAACGTCCAAGTAACCGGTGCAACCATTCCCAAAAAAAGATTTCTTTAAAAGCGCTTAAATCCATACCAAAATTGACCTTTTCAAATTCTGGGCTGCTTTGGTAAAGCTGAAAAACACGTTGCCATTCTATTTCGTTTAAGGGCGGGATCGCTCCCATAATTGGTTGCCATTCAACCATGGATAATCCAGAACCCGTCAGGCGTGTAATGCCGCCAATGACCACCATAAGGAAAATGCAACTGCAACACATCAATAACCAAAGTGTGATGGCACGGTGGGATGCTGGTAAATATGAGTTTGTTGAGGTGGAGGTCATTAAAAAATACCTGCTTCAAAAAACATTTTAATGGAAACAATCGTCAAAAGAACGGCAAAAGTTCTTTTAAGCCATTGTTGTGGAACTTTGTGTGCTGCATGTGCTCCAAAAGGAGCTATAGAAATTGTGACGGGGGCAATTAACACCACGGCAAAAATATTAACGTAACCAACCGATAGGGGGGGGAGGTGAACCTCCGTGTTAAGGCTGCCAATTACCATATAACCAATAAGACCAAGGGATGCTGTAACAACCCCCATAGCCGCGGCTGTGCCAATCGCTTTTTGAATTTTAACCTTAAACAAGGTCATGGTTGGTACAGAAACAATTGCACCACCGATCCCCATCAAGGATGCGATAATGCCAATACCTGCGGCAATAGGGTATTTAAAAAAACCGGAAGGTGCTTTGTGTTCGGGATGATCTTGGTGAGGGGAAAAACTCATATAAAAAGCCATAACTAAGGCAACGCCGGCAAAAATAAGTGTCAGACTGTGAGATTTTAAAATAGACGCAAGGCCAATGCCTAAAATAACACCAAGAATCATGCCAGGTGTCCAACTTTTAAAAAGCAGCATATCCACAGCGTTTTTTTTGTAATGTGCGCGGGCAGAACTGAAAACGGTTGGCGCAACAATGCCTAAAGAGGTGCCAACTGAGATATGCATAAGGTAATCACTTTCATATCCCAGAGCAGACAAGCTGAAATATAACCCAGGAACCAGTAAAAATCCCCCACCAACACCAAGTAAACCAGACAAAAAACCTCCGGCCATACCAATTAAAAGCATTAAACCAGCCAGAGGCCCGTATGTAATCATCATTTGTACAATCATGGGAGGCACTATACCCCCTCTTTTAGGTTTTTGCACTCTAGAAATGTAAAGAATACTCTTGACCTGTCTGATATAGGCGTTATTTTTCGAACAGGAATTTTTTAGCAGAATCGTATAAAGATAAAGGAATTAAAAAATGTCAGAAGTTGTATCTGTAGTCCCTGAAGAAGAAAACCATGATGTTGAAGTGACAAGTGATGCCGGTGGCGTTGCGGGAGCGCGTTTAAAATCCTTTATTGACCGTGTCGAACGTCTTGAAGAAGAAAAAAAGGCAATTGGTGAAGATATTCGGGATGTTTATGGTGAAGCAAAAGCCAGTGGTTTTGAACCTAAAATTATGCGCAAAATTGTGTCGGTACGTAAGGTGGAGCTTCAAAAACGCCGGGAAGAAAATGAGCTGTTAGAGCTTTATATGGCCGCAATTGGAATGGCAGAGTAAAAAAGTTTATTTTTTAAACCTTTTAATAATCTCTCTATATTAGTATTTTGATTGTATCGAGTAATTTGTTCGGAATTATTCAAAGATTTGCTATTTGCATCATATAGAGGGGTATATGGCTATTCAAACTTTACGCAAATTATCATTTTCTAAGGTTTTGACCTTTTTTGTTTTGATAACGATGGTGGTATCCATGCCATCGTTGTCTTCTGCGGCGCGACAAGATAAATCATCTTCACGGGACAGCTTGTATAATTTTGATACCGGTTTATATGCTTTTTATTCTGGGGATTATGAAGAAGCCGTAAAACATTTTAGCCGTCTCGCTCAACAGGGAGATGCACGCGCTCAATATTATTGGGCCTATATGCAAGATATCGGTAAGGGAACAAACAAAGATCCTTTTGGTGCGGCACGTTGGTATAAACGCTCCGCGGATAACGGTTATATCCCAGCTCAAGCTTATTTAGGTTATATTTATTCCATTGGTAAAGGTGTTGAGCAAAATGACGTGGAAGCTGTGCGCTGGTATACCAAAGCCGCACAACAAGGAGATCATGTTGCTCAAAATAACCTTGGGACGTTAATTCGTGTTGGTCGAGGCTGGCAAAAAGATGAATTATTAGCGGCGCAATGGTTGATGCAATCGGCGATGCAAGGTAATGACCAGGCACAATATAACTTGGCGTCAATGTATTTAAATGGTGAAGGTATCAAAGAAAACCCCGAGGAAGCGCTGAGGTGGTATCAAATATCTGCGGCTCGTGGAAATAAATTTTCCCAAGCGGCAATGGGTTATATGTATCATAAAGGCATGGGGGTTGATAAAGACCTTGCCCAGGCACAACTTTGGTATGAACGCTCAGCACAGCAAGGTTATGCGATTGCCCAGTATAATTTGGCGCAATTTTATGAAAAGGGCCTCGCAGGCCTAGAGAAACTTTATTCCGATGCGGCTATTTGGTATTACCATGCTGCAAAACAAGGAATTGTTGAGGCACAAATGCGATTAGCTGAAATGTACAAAGAAGGTCAAGGCGTTGAGCCAGATCCCAAAAAGGTTCTGAAATGGTATAAGGCAGCGGATAAACAAAATCATATTCCAGCTAAACTTGCCTTAGCGAAGCTTTACCGTAATGGGAAAACGGTTGACCAAGACTTTGGTAAAGCAAGTATGTTATTTGAGGCCGCCGCAAATGCGGGCAATCCAGAAGCACAGCTTGAGCTTGGCAAAATGTTTATGGATGGTCTCGGTAAACGCAAGCAAGCTGAAAAAGCATTACTTTGGATTTCATTGGCAATGGCGGAATTACCGATAGGTGATTTAAAAGATGAGGCTGTTATTTTAAGAACACAGTTAGTGAGCCAAATGGAACAAAGAGATATTGATCGTGTGAAAAAACGCATTAAAGAATGGCATGCCGTTGTTGTTATGAATTAATTTGTTGATCTAAATTGTATTAAAAACGGCGTTTGAGTTTTAAGCTTGAACGCCGTTTTTTCTGCGTAAGGGCGTGTTTATTTTGGTGAAAGCTCTTTTGGATACGGGGGAAAACAACGGTATTTCTAAGAAAATTTTCAACGTCACGTGTTTTGTTTTTTTGGGCAAGGTCAAAAACAGTTTCCTGTTTATTGTTTTTTAGGGAAAGATCGGCATTTTGTTGGTTTATATAATAGTCCAAAAAGGGGATGTTTTTAAAAAAAGTGGCCTGCATCGCAACGGTTAAACCATGGCGGTCTTGGTAATTAACATCGGCTCCATATTGGAATAATAATTTTGTAATTTCGATTTCGTGGTTAAGGTTTTGATGCGAGCCAAATAAAGCGTGAGACAGGGGGGTCGCGGCATATCTATTTTCTACGTTGGGGTTTGCCTTATGACGCAGTAATAGCTCGACAATCTCAATATCTCCTCGTTTGCAAGCAAGGTGAAGTGCCGTTACCTTGTCACAGTCGGCAATATTGGGGTCGGCTTGATGTGATAATAACAATTTTATAATGTCACAATAACCTTGAGATGCCGCTAAAACAAGGGGTGGGGCAAGGGTCAAATCATCAATTCTATTGGCATCATAACCCATGTCCAAAAGCAACTTAACACTCTGAATTTTGCCAAAAACAGCTGCGGAACATAAAATATTTTGTTTTTCTTTTTTGAGGTCATCGATTGTAAATGTGTTTTCAAGCAGGTCTTTAACCACCTGGTGGTCATCAGATCTAATGGCATCAAGAAGTTTTTTTATCATGTGTCGCATTTCTAAAGGTTAAGTCATTATCGAAATTTTTTTACCATAACATTAAAAAACAGTCAATTGCTACATTAAGACTTTTTTAAGGAAAAATAGAGTAGGATAAAGGTGAACAATTATATATCTCAGTAGGTACTTGGGGTGAGTCCACCAACGTTATACGTTGATACTGAGGGGTATCTAACTCTGCGATGCAACAAGTTGGGGTGCATTTAATCGTAGAGGTACAAAGAAATCGACCAGTTAAAGCCTGGTCGATTTTTTTATCGCACTTGCGATTAGGGTTTGCCGTGATTTTGCTTGTTTTTTTTGAGGCATGGCCTATCCTTATGGGGAATATTTTTACGAAATAAAGGACGATTAAATATGGAATCTTGGATATTTTGGGCTGTTTTAGGTGTTGTTGTCGCAATGTTTATTACAATATATAACCGTTTTATCGCCCTACGACAGCGCCGTAAAAATGCGTTTTCTGATATCGAGGTACAACTGAAATTACGTTATGACCTCGTGCCAAATTTAGTAGAAACGGTAAAAGGTTACGCAACACACGAAAAAGAACTTTTTGAAAAGGTCACCGAAGCACGCTCTACAGCAATGCGTGGAGGATCTGTTTCAGAAAGAGGTTCAGCCGAAGGTATGTTGGGGTCTGCAATGATGAATTTGATGGCGGTTGCGGAAAATTATCCAGACTTAAAAGCAGATGCAAATTTCAGACGGCTGCAAGATGAGCTGTCCGATATTGAAAACAAAATTGCAGCAGCAAGGCGCTTTTTTAATAGCTCAACAAATGAATTTAATGCCGCTATTCAACAGTTCCCTGCCGTATTATTGGCTAAAATCTTTAATTTTGCTGAAGCGGACTTTTTTGAATTAAGTGCAGAAGAAAAAGATGCTGTTGAAAAAAGACCTGAAGTTTCTTTTAACTAAAAAAAACTTCATTTGCTAATAACAGGAGTGCTTTATGGCATTGCGAGCCGTTGGTCTATCAACGCATATTTCGAATAATAATATTAAATCAGTACTCCTTTTGATGTGCTTTCCTTTATTGTTAGCGGGTATGTTTTGGGCGTTTTTCTTTTTTTTGGATTTGGCAGAACAATATACAGCGGTAAAACAGAATATCCAATCAGACTATAATTACGGACATGCCGTTAGTGAAGCTTGGCAGACGGGTATTCTTGATTTAGGGCCTTATGCTTTTGGAATTGCAACTATTTGGTTTGTTATTGCGTATTTTATGCATTCAAAAATGGTTCAGATGGCAACGGGAGCAGTGCCTGTAACGCGCAAAGAATATCCAAAAATCTATAATATGTTGGAAAATTTGTGTATATCACGCGGCATTTCAATGCCTTCCTTGCAGATTATTGATTCCCCGGCTTTAAATGCTTTCGCCAGTGGTTTAACCGAAAAAACATATTGTATTACATTAACACGCGGCATTGTTGAAGCCCTGCAAGATGATGAACTTGAAGCCGTGATCGGGCATGAGCTTTCTCATATCATGAATCGGGATGTTCGGCTTTTGATCATCAGTATTATTTTTGTCGGTTTGATTAGTTTCCTTGCCGAAATAACGTTTCGGTCTTTGATGTATGGGGGGCGTAGCCGTTATTATTCAAGGGGGCAAAAAAATCAAAAAGGTCAAGGCGCCATTATTTTTATTGCCCTGCTGATCTTAATCATCGGTTATGTTTTTGCTATTTTGATAAGATTTGCACTCTCACGCAAAAGAGAATATTTAGCGGATGCGGGGTCGATTGACCTGACACGAAATCCAGAAGCGATGATGCGCGCGCTACAAAGAATATCCGGGCAGGACCAAATCGATGATATGCCAAACGAAATTCAACAAATGTGTATTGAAAATAGCCACAGCTTTATGGGCTTGTTTGCCACACATCCCCCGATTGATGAGCGTATTGAGGCAATATCGGAGATGACACAAACGCCGATCCCGCAAGCAAGTGTGTCATTGCGTAGGCCACCGAAAAGACCATGGGGTGACGGTCGCCCGCCAGAGGTCGCAGAATAGTCGCAAAGATACAAAATTACGTTTTTGCTTGACATTATTTCCATAAATTGCGAGATTACAACAGTTTTCAAACTATTTTAAGTGAGAGTTTTTGTAATATGAAGCGTCGACGTCGTGGATTTAAATTTGATTTTGATATGATTAAAAACTTCGTCCGTGTTGCTGATAAAGCAATTGAAGCGGGGGAAGAGGTTCGTGAAAATCTCAAAGGCAAATCAAAAGATGAAATCATTGAAATGTTAAAAGGCAATCTCTCAAATTTGAAGAACCCTAAAAACCTCTTTGATCTACAGCAAGCGTTTAAAGGCAAAAAACCAGCAGAGATTAAGAAATTTTTAGAACAAAATTTTAAGGACTTAAATGCATCAGATATGGCAGATGTTGCAAAGGCATTATCTGAGGAAAAAGGTTTATCTGAATTTTTATCTGAAAAATTAAAGGCCGAAACAAAAGATCCTGTTGTTAAAAAAGAGACGCCAGAGGCGAAAAAAACGCCTGTTAAAGAAAAAAATCAGACGGTTTCTGATAAAACAATAGCAGATAATCCATGGTTTAAAGCAGCGGGTGCCGCACTTGATTTTAAACGCAAAACAGGCAAAACATCCGATGTAAAAAACAATAAGACGCCGGTAAAAAAAACCAGTGAATCTTCTGAAAACAAAGAAGGTAAAAAGAAGCCTGAGGGGCCAAAGAAAAATTAAATTTGCTTTGTTCAGGAATTAAGGTAAAATTAAGGTATGTCATTTAAAAATTTTAAAAAGCTCATGGAGCAAACCAGTAAAAAGGCTGTGGATATGGCCGAAGGCGCGACAAAATCCGCCAGAAATGCTGTGAAGAGTTCTGAGCTTAAAAAGAAATTCACCGATGCTGGGCGTGTGATAAAAGAAAAAACAGTTGAGATTGCTAAAAAATCACCCAAACAACATGTAGAAGATACAAAAAAAAGCTTAGAAGCGAGTAAAAAAGCTTTTGTTGAGCTAAAAGATACCGTCCAAGATATGGACAAAGATGAAACCGTTGAATTTTTAATGGAGACATATAAAGGAATGAGTAAAAGTGAAGCGTTAAAGCTAACCGCAGCGTTAATTGTACCAGGAGGTATTCCGGTATGGGCGTTGATGAAGTTAAACGAATTTAAGAATAAAAAGAAAGATCAAGACGAACAGCTTAAACAGCAATCCGTTAAAATTTCTAATCAGAACCAAGTTGAAAAGAAATCAAAATCACAACCCAAACAAATCAAAAAAAATAACCTTAAAAAATAAAGTTTTAAGGTAGAATAAGTGACCGGGACAAAAGCATGTTGGCCCGGTTTTTCTTGATTATTTATATATAATATGTTAAACAAGAATGTAAATATAAGTCGAGATTCGTGTAAAATTACGTTTTTTATTAATACGACCATGTAACAAGGTGTTTTTTATGAGCAATAATACAGAGCAAACAAATTCAAAAAAACTACGGAAGCTTTTTTTGGCAACTGCCGCATCGATTGGAATTATGTCATCGGGAGTGGGATTTGTGCAAGCCGCTGAAAATAATGTTCATCCACTTTGGTCCGAGCTTGACCCTGTAACGCAAACGGAACAGTTGGCAGATGCAAAAGGCGATGATGCCTTAGTCAGTGATAACATTTCAGTCTCACAATTTCATGCTTTGGAAGCAGCCTATACAGATGATCGGATTACCGTTGAAATCTTAACTCAAATGGGTTTAAAAACATCTATTCAAACCAAAAATACGTCAAAATTATTAAATGATAATGTTGATTACGTGGTTGAGGCTCGAAAAAAATTAGAAAATAATCCCCTTGTCCGTAGTCCTCTTCATTTAAGACAGATGGTGCGTGATGGGGCTGTTTCCCTTGTTCAAATGCACTTAAAAATCCCAGAAAAAATGGCAACAGGGGAGTTAAATGCGATTGATCATGACGATATTTTAAAGAAACGTTATAAACGGGATGATAACTTTAGCAGTAGTAATATGGTGACATATGCTCTTGGTTATAAAGCGATGATTGATCAATCGGTTACGTTATCGGATTTAATTGCAGCCGGTATGACCGAATACGACAACGATAGCCGCCGGTTTAATTTTAATGCGGGGTTTATTATTGAAGCCCGGGATAAAAGTTTTGCAGATAAGCCTGATTTATCAGCTCTTGCCCGAACAAATGACGTTGTTGCAATCGTACAATATGAAGTAATCCGTCATGATGAAATTGATTTAAACAGCTTTAAAGACGTTGTTTTGTCTTTAAAACCCGAATATCGCCAAAAATATGAAGATTTGGCTTATGCTCGGAAAAATGCAGAAGACAATATTTATTATGGCGAGCTTTGTTACAATGAATTTTTCGCATTAGATCGGCTTTTATATGATGCTGATATTGATGCGCAAACGGTCGCGCAAAGCTGTGATAAAATGCAATATATGAATTTAGAAACAGCGGAAGTTAAAGGGCAAGCTCGGTATATCGATGATGCTCTTGGGATTGTTGCCGAAGCACGTGATGTTTTAATTCAACAAAAGGGTGCTCCAAACCAAGAAGATGAAAAAGCGATCCGAAATTTTCAGAAACAAACCATTTCCTTGGCCCGTGAATTGATTGTTAAATATTATAATGGTCGTTTGGAGGATTTTACCGATACCGCAACACAAGATATTAATGATTTTAAAAAATACGAATATTTGCTTAAAAATCGAATTGCCGCAGATGAATATGTTTATGATGCCTCACCCGAGCAATATGTTTGGTTGCAGCGCGCGCTCACAGATCCCAAGATTTCCAAACAAACATTATTGGAAGCCGGGTTAAGTGAAGATAACTCTGGTACAGGTGACTTAGCTAAAAATGTTGATGTTGTCATCGACATGCGGGAAAAAGTTCTTTCACAAAAAGAGAACCTCGGTTTAAAGGGTGAAGCGCTAAGAGATATTGTACGTGAAAAAGCGTACGCCTTTACAAAAGCACGTGCGGTTAAGTACTCTGCGGAACTAAAACAAAGTTTAAAAACAGTTTTTGCCCCAATTGCCGGAGGTGTTCTTGGGCTTTTTGGGTTAGGTTTCGGGGCCGTACGTTACCGGAATTATCGCCGTCGCCAACCTCAGGTCAAAAATAATTAAAATTAAATTATATAACTTAATTTAATAAACCCTCTTCTCTAAACTTGAGAAGGGGGCGCTAGTTTTTTTTCTTAAAAAGTTTAGCTTCAAATAATTCTTGATTGTTTTTCATGTGAACAGCCAGATCTTTTTCTGGTGCAAGGCTTGAAAAATAGGGTTTTAAAGTGTTGGCATAACGTGGGGCGGAGCGGAACTGTTGCGCTTTAATAATGTCAAAACTTGTGAAACCAATGATAATACCAGCCGCAAAAAGCAAAGCTGAGATAATTCTTTTACGGCGGGTCATATCGGTTGCAAAGCTTAAAGCACCAAAAATCAGCCCTGCAAATAAGCTGACATCTATAATCGTTGCCATTATCTTTGTCGAGAGGCTGTCATTTGAAATAAAAGATAAATAAGCATCAAGCGTATCGTAGAGATTTAAAAAAATCGCAAAAACACTACAGACAGCAATTTGAGCTGTGAAGTTGGCTTTATGTTTGAATATCTTACCTGTCAGCGCCCAATTAACGGACCATATGATGATAATGGCAATAGATACGGCTGCAACGCCTGCAAGCTCGACGTTGATCGTTGTTGACCATGTTTCAAGATACTGCCACAAAACAAACATTAAAATGGCGGCAAAAAAAGTAAACCATGAAAAAATCGGGTTATTAAACCAACTCGTTAAGCCATGAGGTTTGATGAATCTTTCACTTTTGGCGACAGCGTGATTTAAGCTAAATAAACGTAAGCTGGTTTCTCCAACTTTAAGGTGATCTCCAGAACGTGCTGTAATTGTTGACTTAGCGGGATGGCTGGATTTTAGAAAAAAACCATTTTCACTATTTAGATCTGAAATTCTCCAGCCTGTTTTGGGCGTTCGGCTGATTTTAAGGTGATGATCACAAATATAAGGATCATTTAAAATGAGATCATTATCAAAGCCACGGCCAATGGTAAGGGGAAATTTATTTGATTTAAAAAACCATCGAAAATTAGGCCCCGTATGCGGCGTTACTTCGATAACGAGCGTTTTATTTTCCGCGGCAGATTTTGTGTCGGTCATGGTATTTCCTTGTAAAATTTACAATGCGGGGTGAATCGAAAGGATGAATTTTTCTGAAAGCTTCAAGGCATTTTCTTGGCTAATACCTTGTGCAACAAGCGAGAATAAAAAACCTTCTTTACGATTATCAACCAAAGCAAGATACATATGGAGGTCAAATAACAAAGGGTATTTTTTATATTGCCGCACACAAAAAGACGATTTCCATTTTTTGTCAGCAATCGGAATATAATCACTATTACAGGTGAAGTTAGTTACGGTACTTTTGCCTCCATTGTCGTGGGCACCTAGGGGTTTGCCATAGAGGTTTTGATAATAGCTGTAAAACCGTGTCAGGTTTAATTCATCTTTGCCTTGTAAATAATCATAACGATAAACAATTGGCCCTGTTGATAAGTCACGTTCTAAATAGAGGCGATCTTGACTGGAACATGTTGAACGGTAATGCAGGTAAAGGCTACTGTCATCATGGTTCTGGCCACCCCAACACCGAAAGACAGTTGAGATTTTTCCCGGCACTTTAAAAGGTCCAAAAACTTCTGTTTCCCATTTTTGTTTTAAAAGCTCAGAAACAAAACGGTGTTGATTATCGGAAAGTTGGGTTTGGATAGTTTCGGTGACATTATCTAAGAAAGTTGAATGTGCTTTAGCGGTTTTGGAAATACTGTTGGCAAGCTTTTGTAACGGTTCAACGGGAACTAAAAAACTGATTTGGTTGCCTGCGGTTGAAACGTTGATGCCAATAACCTGCCCCGCGCGGTTAAGTGCAGGGCCACCACTCATACCGGGATTTAATGATCCTGAAAAATGGATTTTTTGATAAAGGGATTCTTTTGAAATGCTGTTATAGGTACCTTCAATGATGGTAAACCCGATGTCGTGAGGGTTGCCCATTGAAAATATACGTGCTCCTTTGGGCATTTTCGCAGAGCCCAGAGGGATAAAACGATCCGTAGATTCGGGCGCTTTTTTGACGATCGCAAGGTCATGCACAACGTCGGCTGTAATAATCTCAAGCGCTCCTCGTGTGCCTTCATCCGTTAGATATTCAATACGATTCTCTTTAGGGCTTTGTATTGCTTCGGCAACAACATGGTAATTTGTTGCAATAAGGCCATCCTGTGAGATTTGAAAACCCGAGCCAATACTGGTTTTTTTGTCAGAGGTTAAATCAATAACTTGGATTTGATAAATCGCACGGCCATGTTTTTGGTAGAGTCTTTGAGCTTCATCCGTAATATCATTTTGTTTTGTTTGTGCAAAACCACGCGTTTGTAACAGGCACAATATAAAAGCGGCGGTGAGAAAAATTAAAATTTTATGTGTCATTGGAATGTCCTGAATTGACGGGATAATTTTATATCTTGCCATAGCCTTAATACTTCGCCAATGCCTGATTTGTTTAAAACCTTAAAGAGAATTGACATTTATGATTGTATTTACTACATTATGGACAGTTTTCTTATAAGTCTGGCGTTATGAAGAAGAGGTGGTGTTGGTGTAATGTTACACCGATTGCAGATGATTAGGTACGTATGGCTAGAAACAGATTAAAAAGATTTTTTGATAGTGTAAATGGAACAAACTGGGCAGGAACACATTCCAAGCTACAGCAAGCCGTTGTTGAAGGTAGTTTTAAAAAAGTTACCGCGCTGATTGAAAAAAAAGCAGATATTTCTTATCGCCCTGATATTGGGGTTCCCAATGCTGTTATGCTTTCATTGATGAATAATGAATGTGATATTTTTCATCATTTGATCGCGAATCTTCCAGAAGATTATGATGTTAATGATGTGATGTTGGCTGTACACGGCGGACGTCGTCCGGGGAATTTATTGTCATATTTGGCTTCTGAGCGTGTACCACGTTATATTTCTTATAATTCTGAAGAAATTATTGCTCTTTTAATCCAAAAAGGCGCAGACCCGCTGTTTCCAATGCCAAAACAGTCCTATGTTGATGGCCTAACGCCAATGCATCTTGCGATTGATAATGGGCGTGATCGTGTGGTGGATTCTTTTCTTAAAAAGCCGGGTTTAGACCTCATGCGTAAACATGATGGAGAGACACTTCTTCACTATGCCTGGAAACAAAATAAAGGCAGCATTTTTAAGAGTTTATTAGAAGCAGAACCCAACTTAATAAACGTTAGAAAAGAGCATAGTGGTGAAACGTTGATGCTCGATATTGCTGAAAAATCAGGATATGACACGCTTAGCCATGTTTTGCGTCATTCAAAACCCGATATGTCGGTGCAAGATGCAGAAGGCAATGGTGTTCTGCATAAGTTGTTAGCGAACCCTGTACTAACCCTTAGTCAAAAGAAACTGATGATTGGGCAGTTCGTTCGACATGGGGCTGATGTTACAAAAACAAATTATGGAGGGATTTCAATTACGCATCTATTGGCATATAGCGGCGGTGAAGCGGGCATGAATTTATTATCAACGGTGCTGCCTTATTTGAAAAAATTGGGTGCAAAAGCGATTAACCAACAAGATGACCAAGGTCGCTCTGCGATTTATTTGGCCGCTGTTTACGGTGAAAAAGACGGTAAAGGCCAAAGTGAAGAAAGTAAAAAAATCTTCCGTTATATGGTTGATATCTTGATCGAGGCTGGCGCTGACGTTAACACCCCAGACGTGGCAGGGTATACCATTTTAGATCGTCTAGCCGAGCGTGATGAACGCGATAGTTTGTTGGTTCAGCGTTTGCTTAAATCCGGTGCTCAATATGATAAATTCTATAGCCCCGAAGAAATGGCTGAGCACCGTGCAATGTTAAAAGGCAGTCACGTCCCAGGGAAACGGAAAAATCCTGCCCCCTCTGGCTTTACCCTTAATCCACATAAGAAAAAACCTCCAACACGTTAAGAATTTTTTTAAAGATTGTGACTTTTTATTGCTTTAGATCTTGAGGTGTTCTTCAGAAAATCAGGTTTGAAAAACTTGACTAGTGTTATGTTAAGTGGTAAAGTGCGGGACTCTAAAAAAATGAAAGAAGTGTAGCGTGACATTGATCCCTGATATGAACCCTGAAGCCGATTGCCAGTACGAGAGTAGAGGCAATCAGAATTTAAGGTTATATAATATAATTTCTGGTCGCGCGGAGCCTGATTTAAAAGAAATAGAAAAATGTTTAAAAAATGGCGCAGATCCTTTTTCTTCGATAAAAGACGTAAGCTTTGTGGAAGATGATGATGATAAATACACAATTTTTCAATATGCGATAAAAAAGAATAAACAGACGGCTGTTTTGGCGTTTATTTCGCATTGTTCAGATTATAACCTCAAAAATGATAAAGTTTATATATCCCGTGATAACAAGTGGTGCACGATTAAAAGTTTTTCCGTGGCGGCGTATATTTTAGAATGCAAAAATTTTGACTTGTTGGATCAAATTAAAGAAAATCTGCCTGAAAAAGTGGGTGTGTTTTTTGAAACATTTTTAACTTCACGAGGATCTCCAAAATTAAATGATTTCGTTAATGGAATTATTGATGAAAAGCTCTATCAGAGTGTGGATGAATCAGGGGCTCAAATTTTACATGACCTTATTCAAAGTGACAAACGGGTAACATTTAATTTGGTGAAGCTAGTTGAAAAAGACTCGCAGCTACTGTTTAGTTTAAATGCTCAAAAACAAAATGTCATTCATCACCTGATAACCTCAGAAAACTCAAATAGTTTGCGAATACTTGAGGGGTTTAAGGATGTTATTGCGGAAAACCCCGAGCTTTTAGAGCAAAAAGATATTGAGGGTTATACACCTTTGGCTTCGATGGCCAAAAAAGCGATTGTTTTTAATAAACAATTTGATTTTCAAGAACAAGCCATGCGTGTTGATAAAATGGATGTTTTATTATCGTTAGGTGCCAACCCTTCTGCGGTTGATAACAAAGGATGGACAATTTTAGATCGTTTTTGCCAAAAAGGGGATGAAGGATCCCCTTTGGTTAAGCTTCTTATTGTACAGGGAGGATGTTATCAAAAACAGTTTTCGACTCTTTTTACACAGGTTGCCTCATCCTTTAAGTCAGCGCCACAGCCAAATGTTTCGTTGATGAAGGTTCAAAAACACCACAGAGCAACTCAGATTAAATTTTCTAAATAAATATTTTATTTCAGCGTGTTATGGGTGTGATAATGCCGAATTATACTCCGTTTTCTTGCTGCGGAGAATGTTCTTAAACGCTTAGTAAGGTTTTTTAAAGAAATTACCCGTAAAATTTAGGGTATATCTTGATGAGGTTGTAATGCAGAAAATAAAAAAGATAACCACGACCATTGGTCACAAAATTAAACAGGTTATAGAGGATATTCAGGGAATTTTTGAGCCTGAACCAGCTCTTGTGCCTGTTCGGGTAAAAGACCATCGCCGCCGCATAAGCTCGAGATAAATTTAAGATTAATTAAGAACGAGTGAAAAAATAATGTTTAAAATTTATTTTCATTTACAAAGTTGGTTATCAAGCCAATCTGGCGCGACGGCAATTGAATATGGGCTTATTGCAGCTGGAATTGGTCTTGCAGTTAGCATTGCTATTTTTGCTTTTGGTGATGGCTTAAATACAATCTTTGGTGATGCCGCGACACAAGTATCATCTCGTCCCTAATTTATATTATAATATTTCATATCTGACACGCTTACGGACATTTTTGAAGGATGATGCCTTTACTTAATGTGGATAACTCGTTACTGTGAGGCAGAGTTAACGATTAGATACGATAATAAATATATGAAAAATTTATTTAATCGTTTGTCGAAATTGGGGACAAACAAAGCAGATACGCTAGGGAGAACTTCCTTATACAAAGCGGCTAAGCACGGCAATTTAAAAGAGGTTAAACGTCTTTTGAAGTCGGGCGCGGATCCTAATATTCCAAATCATCGTGGATTAACACCTCTTCACCAAGCCGCGTATTGGGGCGAACTTCAGGTTATGAAGGAACTTATCAAAGCAGGCGCGGACCCAAAGGCAGATAATGGCCATGGTTGGACACCTCTACATAGTGCCGCATTGGCCGCAGGCCTTGAAAAACGCCGTGAAGTGATTGAGCTGTTATTAAAACTGGGGGCAGACCCCAAGAAAAAAGATATGTATGGCTGGGCTCCTGCGGATTATGCCGCGTTGTGGGAGGATGAGAGTAACCCTAAATTGTCACGTATCTTAGCCCATATGAGTAAACGTCAATTCGCCGATGAAGCCCAACAACCCAATATGGAAGAGCTTGGTCTGAAGAAAGACCCGCCTACGGGAAATGCCGATAATGATAATTCAGAAGACAAAGCACCGAGCCATCGGTCTAATTTTTTAGACTGGTTTCGTAATCGTTCTAACTTCCCAAAACATTAAATCCAAGGTTCTTAGGTTATTTGCCAGATTATGGTGATGTTGTGCCGTTTGCCTCTTCTCTTTCTTTTATTTTTTGTTTGATGGTTTCCTTATGGTCTTTGTTCATTTGAAAAATACTATTACCGAGAGATTTTCCAAAACTACGTAAACCTTCGTCAATATCATTACCAATGTCTAAAACATCATCTGTCAGGTTATCACTGAGCTTATCAATATTAGTACCAATTGATTTTGAAATTTTACTTAAATTGCCCGTTGAAAAAGTAAGGCGGGCTTTAAGAAAATTACGTTGAGCAACTTTGGAAAAATAACTAGCCATTTGAGACAGGCTTTGACTTGCGGTTATGGTTTTGGCCTTTCCAATATCTTCTATGATAATATGGTCGATCGGGTAAGCTTGCGTTAAGGTATTTTCAGTGCTTTTTGTGGGGTTTAAGGTGGCGTTACCAATAACCAAGGCTTTGATGATAACAGGGCGATCCCCGGCAAGCGCAAAACCACCTTGCCGGCGGGCTTCTTGGAAATGGTTAAAAAAGCTAAAGTTATTGCCTAAATCGTCATCCACGGCTTGATATAAGCGTAGGCCATTAATAAAGATGCTGTTGAGGACAAGGGGGCTGGCGCTAAAATCATCAGATGTGGCGCGAAGATCTTCAATAGTGATCATATCATGATCGGGAAAGCCTTTAAGATTTTTGATGCGGATATTTTTAATCTTAATGGTTTTTGAAATGCGAGACAGGTCGAAAGAGCCAAAATATACAGGTGCGCCAAGGGTGTTTGAAACAAAATTATTCAGCTGTTTTTCTGCTTTGTTATTTGTCACGATGACATAGAGGTACGATGAAATAAAAAAAACCGCAAATAAAATGATAATAACAGTTTGAAAACGGTTAAACGATTTTGACATGGGGTGACCTTAGGTGGTTAATGCAGGTTCTTATATTAGGTGTTTGCAAAAAATTAGCAAATTTGATAGGGATATCCAAGTATAAATAACGGTTCTATCGCCGTTTTTTGAGGCGTAAAGACGATTTTTGACAGGTTAAAATATTAGCCTGATTGTAATAACTTTCAAAAGGAATGCGTTTTTTGAGCGGGGAGCTGATTAAGCTCTGCCATATTTTTTTCATTTCAGATGTATTGTTTTTCCAAATTTTAGGATTAAAAAGTGTTTTTAATTCTTTTCGTGAAATAATTAAATCAATCAATGGCGTGCCATTTTTATCTTTTTGGCAGAGATCTTTTGCCGTGATGACAATATTTTTATTTTTTGCAATACGAAGCACGTCAGCCATCAGGTTTGATTTAAGAGCTTTTGCGAATAAACAATCCTCTGTTTGAGCAGAAGGAGTGAATAAATGTGATTTGCCGTCAATTTTTTCTAAATCAACTGTGTTGATACACGTCTTTAACCACTGATTAATGGTGTGGTTAATGGCATTGAGGTCTGCCTCGGGACTTTTGATACAATTGATTTGATCCCGGATATCGGGGTTTCGAATAATTTGGTCACATCCCAAGTCTAAGAGAAGTTCGAGCATTTTAAGACGCCCGTTTGAGAGGGCGTCATAAAGACCTTTATAGTTATTCGTACGAATATCGGCGCCATAATGGACTAAAAGCTGTAAGAGGGTTATGTCTTCCCATGCACAGGCCATCTTTAAAGCAAAATTGTCTTGGCTGTTGATGGGTAAATTATTTTGGAGTAGGTATTCGGTTGCTTGGTATTCTTGATTGCTGATAGGGAAGGTGATGGCAACGCCATTATGAGTGTTGATATCGTAACCAAGTTCAACAAAATAGCGCATAACGTTGATTCGGCCTTTTTTTGCAGCGGCATTAAAAATTAGAGAATTTTTATCGAGCTGTAATTCGAAACCTTTTTTGACAAGCTGTTTTAGAAGGTCAAGTTCACCACGCTCGGCAAGAATACATAGAGTTTGCGTTTTGGTATTATTTTGTTCATGAATATCATCACTGTGATCGATAAAAAATTGAGCAACATCATAACTTTTGGTATTGATCGCCGTTTTAAAAAGATCTGTTTCGAGAGCAAAAGAAAGTTTGATGTCATCAATTAAAAGCTTCACAATTTCAACATGATTAGCTTCAACAGAGCGCCGAAGGGCGGCTTCTCCGCGGTAGGATGTGTGGGCGCCATGTTTCAAAAGTTTCTGAACTTTCCAAAGCTCACCTTTATGAGCTGCACTCACGAGTTCCATAGAGAGGCGTTGTGTCTCAAATTCAGGGCTCGTTATTTTGGAGAGCCACTTTTGATCGTCTGATGATGGTTTATAATCCATAAAAATAACCTTATACAGCCCAGAGGCAAATTAGCTTCTGATTAGTAAAGGAGACGGCTTATTATGTCAATGATTTTTGAGTTTAGTGTTGGTATTGCTTTTGGTAAGAAGCCATTTGGCTTTTTTTGAGGGCGCTATATTTATCAAGCGCTGTTAACATTTTTTGAGCAATAAGCTCGGGACGTTGGTCGGTTTCTTCCGACTGACGCGCCCGAGCCCTTTGCAAATCCGGGAAAGCGTTACTCTGACGTGTTTTAAGGAGTTCTTCCTCTTTGGTCAGGGTGGTGCCTGTTTGAGAGAACAGGTGAGGTCCTATTCCCGGGGGTGAGTCCACTGACACGCTATGTTGTTGGGGTGCCAGTTTCTTCATTCCCGTTGTTAGATAGCGATTAGACTCTGTAGGAGTAGGAGTATCTAACAACGGCGAATCTTGTTGTGCTTGAATTGTTTGAGGTCTTTCTATGTCGTTTTTATATTTCCAATTAATCGAATTGTTGGTGTTGTTTTCAGCAACCTTGCTTGCCGCATTGGGGTCTGTGATGGAACGACCATTATCCTTGATCATGGCAACAATATTTTCACCAATATCTTTACCTGTTGCCTCATCAACGATAACGTTTGCAACACTAATGGCTGCGCCAACCCCGCCACCATATATTGCGCCACCAAGAATACGTGCGGCGGATTTAATTTCATCCCCCGTAACAAACCGGTACACAGAACTAACAACTGGAATATGTTGAAGTGGGTTAATAACGTCTAAAAAATCTAAAAAGGACCACGAATTTTCTTCCTCCGATGTTTTTTGGGGTGAAGATGTTTCTGTTTGAGGGATCGTAGAAACATCTGCATCGGAGGAAGAATTTTCTTGGTTGAGAGAGTGGGGGGCAGTTCTTGCCGTTGAGGTCAAATTATCTGGGCGGTTTAATGAGGGTGCATTCGTCGCCGAGCCTTCTAGCACTAATCCTTTAAAAGCATTAGGTTTGCTATTAGCATCAGAAACCTGACCAATTGCAGACATTCTGCCTGCAGTTCTAGGTTGATAGGCTGTAAAAAATGTATCCTGTACAGTCAATCGCTTAACTCCTCTCGCCGTCAATGTTGCAAAAGCCGTGCCAGTTTGTTTTTAAATGTAAAAAAAGCCCGAATATCCGGACTTTTAAGTTGTTTTAAAGGGGGTGTTTTTTACGAAGGTTTAATTAAGCAAGGGGTGCAGCGCACGACCTCGTCATCGTCATCAAGTTCGTAAAACATAATAAAACCACGATTTTGAGCCTCAGAAAGACAGTCCTTTTTTAAATTTTTTAGAATAAGATCGGCGCTCGGTGTGTTAATTAAAACATCGTCCGCTTGAATTGAAAACACAATGTCAGCTTCATTTTTGACGGTAAAAGCATCATTTTTAGGGACTAAAATAGTAACGCCGGTTCGAAGAGCAAACATTACATCATAGTTTTTTATTTGTGTTGTCGCCATTTTCACACTGTTTTTTTGTTTTCTACTGAATCTGAATCTAACAGAAACTATCTTAACATTTGGTTGTCATGTATAATATTCCCTATGGTTGAGCCTAAAACAATATATTTAAATTTTATAGCAGAAACTTTAAAAGAAACTTTGGAAGAACAGCTTTTGAAGTATCCAAATCTGTATGTTTTGGTAAAGAATATGGAGGGGCATGTTGACCTTTGTGTCTCCGATCAACTTGATGCTCTTATAAATACGGATAAAGCGCGTGACAAAATTTATCTGTGCTCAGATCTGCGGACTTCTGTACCAGATGATGTTTATATTATGATCTTTCCGTTAAAGCTAGGAGCCGTGTTAAGGCAAATTGATATTGCACTTTTTGGTGAGAGTGCACAGAAACGCACATCGATTGAGATCGGGCCTTATCTTTTTAAAGCCCATGAAAAACAGCTTATTCATATAAAAGACCAAAGCAAGATTACATTAACGGACAAAGAAGTTGATATTTTAACGTTTTTATATCATCAGCGGCACCATGTAACGCCTCGTGAAACGTTATTGGCTAAAGTTTGGCAATATAATAACCGGGTGAGCACTCATACGCTAGAAACACATATTTATCGTTTACGTCAAAAAATTGAAAAAGATCCTTCCAAAGCCCAATATTTGCTTACGGTTGAAGGCCAAGGTTATCAACTTCAAGTCTAATAAAAAATATAGGGGGTTAATCTTGCCGTGTTGTTGCGGCTTGTTTCCGCCGTTCATCATATAAATTAAGCAAAATATTGATTTTATCGGCATATTTTTCCGGGTAAGGAATATCCTGTAGCTCGTGACCAATGGCTTTTTGATTCTTGGTGTGGAAGTGGCTTCGCATTGCGAGGCAAATATTGCCGATCTTATATTTTTTTTGAGCCCAACTGCTGGTAACTTTAGCCTCTTCAATTGCTTTATATCGGATTTTTATAGTTTCTTTTAAAAAGATGCTTTGCCGAAATTCAAGGTAACCATCATAAAATTTATAGGGGCAATATTGATATTCCATGCCATTAATAATTAAAGGCCCCCCATAACAGCATAAGAATGTAAAAATGATGATGGTTAGGCTAGATGTCGTAATACTCATACCAGTGATATAACTTACAACTGAGCCTAAATCCTGTAAAAAAAAGAGGGGAATGAGAATAAAAATGCATAACCGAATAGGGTAGGCATAAACAATAGCCCATGGATAAAACTTGGGTCGGATGACGAGCTTAGGAACGTCCGGTTTCTGTGGGCTTTGTGTTTGCAGGTATGGTGGCATTTTGAGGCTCCTCTTGTAGTGGAGCGCGCGATTCATTTATAGGTAATATAGGCGCATCCGACTGGAAAACAACGCGTTCAATGGTTTGAATGACATTAGGATTTCGAGAAATATTCTCAAGAGCAACACCTGTAAACCCCCGGTTATCGGAAAAACCAAAATTTGGCGCCCAAATATATATCGTTTGAACTTTATCACGTTGTTCAATGATATTAGAACGCTGCACGATATCGGTGACTTCTTTAAAACGGAGGCGTCCTTGGCGTTGATTAAAAAATTTACCAAATTGCACAAATTCCATTCGGTCAGGAAAAAATTTGTAAAAGGATCGTTTTATGAATTTACGTTTCACCTCGTAATAAAGCGCCGGCGTTGTAAGGAGGCTGATAAAAAATATTGTATAATATATGAGGCTGGCAGAAAAAAACTTTCCAAGGCCAATAAAGGAGAAAAGGATCATTAAAATGGTGCCGCCAATAGCTGTCAGAGTAAGTGTTACCATTACGGTAACAAGTAGTGCCTCTAAAATTGTTTGCGTTGATGCAAATTTTGGACGCAAAATAAATAAAGGTTGCTGATTTTGTGGGGTCGACATCGATGGTTCTCCAAGTTGTATGTTTATTTTGCCCTTAACGCCCCGATATAGCAACGACTTGTTGAAACTTTTGTTTCTACGATATAAGAGCGCGTTATAAAGGAAAAGTGCAGATGGTATCGGAAGTCTTAAAGCTTAAGATTCTCGTCATTTTGTTGTTGTTGCTTTATCGCAGAAAATTGTTTTTTACGAAAATGTCTAAGAGCTTCTTCAAGAGCATTAAAATAATCTTGCCCTTGTTTTACGTAGATAAAATTAACACCATGGTCGGCTAAATATTCGATTTGTTGAAGCGCCATTTTGGTGTGTTCTCCTTGTTCTTCACCATTTTTTTGTGGACTGGGTTGGTGAAGTGTCGGGTGATCAACGGTGTCAAGCAGGTGATCCGACTTTTGGTAGGCTGCGGCCACACGCTCATTTTGTGTTTGAGTTGGCGGGCGCACGGCTTCTTGATGGGCTTTTTCATTTTCGCCTGTTATTGCAGCTCTAAGTGCTTCTAAGGTGAATTCAACAGCATCTTTTGGGGCCAGAAAAACATCTTCTGGTGGTGTATCGGATAGTGATATTTTTTCAAGAGCTTCTCTTTCGATATCAAGATCTGAACGTTCTTTTTGTTCGTCATCGGGCGCCGGGCTTGGACGAATGTTAGACGCATTTAAGCCAAGTTTGCGTGGCTTAACGGTTTTGATAAAATTTAACAATGATGTAAACATGACATCAGCCCAAGTTTTGATAAATAGAATAAAATAATTTTAGACGGTTAAAATTGTGGATTAAAGCTATCCATAAGCTCTTTTTGTTTTTTATCGCTTAAAAAGTCTTGGTCGCTTGCCCATAAAGTTTGCCGGCCTTGTAAAGATAAAAGCTCAATTTTTGCGATGTCCCCAAGAAGAAGCCAATAATTTTTTTTGCCAATTGGAAGCGCTGATTTAGCATCAGCATATTTAGGGTTTAAAATGATACGAATATAGGCTTGGCGTTTAGAATTTAAAGCACTTTCAATAATTTGGGACTGCTCGAGACCGAGCGTAAACCATTGGTGGTCTTCTATTTGTTTTGGAATGACAACAACATCGGTATCAACAAAAGAATAATTAAAAAAGGTTTCTTCATCCATACCGCGGATAAGATAACCCTTAAAGCGGTTGTTATACTTGGAAATAGAAATAACAGTTTCAATGATAATATTTTCTTTGATTGTCATGAGGTCAAATTCAGATGTCCACTCGGATATCTTTTCATCAAGAGTGATGTCTTTTTGAAACTCAGGAGCGGCCTTGTAATCCTTTGTATGCGTTGCCCATAATTTAAAGTTGGGTGTTTTTTTGATCATCTTGTGATAAAGAAGGGCAATTTTTTCAGAAGAGGTTGGTTGATAAAGAGAATAACCTGAGCGGTCTGAATCTTCTAAAGGAATATCATTAAATATGGCAGCATCATCATCGTCAAAGGTGATTGTTTCAGAGCCTATTTGAGCGTGGCTATGCGAGAGGGATAAAAAAAGGCCAAAAAAAGTGCCTATAATGATGAGAACGAATTTTTTTTTCATGTTTTGCACCTTAAACTCTCCAGAAACAGTTATTTTATATTATAATCAGAATGATGTTCTTAATGTCAATACAAGGGTTGTGTGACAATGTCCGATGATAACAAAAAAGATCCAAAAAAAAGTAAATTTGAGGAAACTTTATGGCAGCGCGTGCGAGAGACGGTAAAACCATTAGCATCTCGAAATTTATTTCATAAAAGTTTTTCAGAAAGCCTTGATGAAAAACCTCAAAGAGGCAAAGCGCATCAAAGTACAAAGCCTATTGAAAAAAGTGGATTATTTCGGCGCCAGGAAATACACTCCCCTATGGCGTCTTCTCAAGCGCAAGGTAAAGGCGGTATAGACAAGCGGACGGATGCAAAACTCCGGCGCGGCAAATTACCGATTCAGGCCAAATTAGATTTACATGGCATGAGGCAGAACGAAGCCTATAGCGCGCTGACAGGTTTTATAAATGGCGCGTATCATCAGCAAAAAAGGGTTGTTTTGATTATTACAGGCAAAGGTTATCGCTCTGTGGAAGCCGGCGGTATTTTACGACGGCTTGTTCCAATTTGGTTGGGGGAAGACCCGTTCAAAGATAAAATTTTGTCTTTTCATACCGCGCAGCCTCGTGATGGGGGTGAGGGGGCTTTATATGTATTGCTTCGCCGGGATAGGTCTAAATAGAAAAGAGATGGCTTTTGATAGTCTAAAGAATATATAGTCCTTTACATAGGGGAACAAAACATGTACAAAATTTGTATATTTAATATGTTTTCTAAGGATTATAAAGTGGTTGCACGCGTTAATACGGTGACGTTTCAAGGTGTTGATGTCCTTGATATTGATGTTCAAGTTCAAATTATAAATGGATTGCCGGCATTCCAGATTGTCGGTTTACCAGATAAAGCCATTGCAGAGAGCCGTGAACGTGTCAGGGCTGCTTTACATGCGCTGGGCTTGTCTCTTCCCGCAAAACGTTTGACGGTGAATTTGGCGCCAGCAGATGTGATGAAAGAAGGGAGCCATTTTGATTTGCCAATTGCACTGGGAATTTTGGCGGCAATGGAGGTGATCCCTCAGGAAGAGCTTGATCGCTATACAGTGCTTGGCGAGCTTTCTTTGGACGGATCTTTGAGAGCTGTTGCGGGAATTTTACCGGCCGCAATGCATGCCCATGCCCATAAACGCGGTTTAATCTGCCCTGAAACATCTGGCCCTGAGGCAGCTTGGGCCGACATTGAGGTGATTGCTGCGGACAATCTTATTTCTTTAATGAATCACCTTAAAGGTAAGCAGATTATCCCGCAGCCCGAGGTCAAAGCGCTTGAAGAAAAAATCTTTGACCTCCCTGATATGAAGGATGTTAAAGGTCAGGAAACGGCCAAGAGAGCTTTGGAGGTCACGGCAGCGGGAGGGCATAATTTATTGATGATGGGTCCACCAGGTTCTGGAAAGTCGATGCTTGCGGCACGGTTACCAAGCATTTTACCTCCTTTGGCCCCTGAAGAAGCCATTGAAGTTTCAACTATTCATAGTATTGCTGGTGAATTGTCGGAAGGGCGCTTGGTGCGGACAAGGCCTTTCCGAGACCCTCACCACTCTGCGTCATTACCTTCAATTGTGGGAGGCGGACAAAAAGCACGTCCTGGTGAGGTCTCTTTGTCACACCATGGTGTTTTATTTTTGGACGAATTGCCGGAGTTTTCTAGGCAAACACTTGAATCACTTCGCCAACCGTTGGAAACGCGGCGTACCCTTGTTTCGCGTGCAAATTACCATGTTACCTTTCCCGCAAATTTTCAATTTGTTGCTGCAATGAACCCCTGTCGTTGTGGTTATATTGGTGATGCAAGTCAAGCCTGTAGCCGTGCGCCTAAATGTGCTTTGGATTATCAATCTAAAATTTCAGGCCCTTTGTTTGATCGGATTGATATCCATATTGATGTCCCCGCCGTGCAAATATCTGATTTAGTTACGGAACAAAAAGGGGAGGCATCCACCGAGATTGCTGAAAGAGTTGTAAAGGCGCGCAAAATACAAAAAGATAGATTTGAGGCTTTAGGGTTTTATGATTTAAAAGTAAATGCTGAAGCGCAGGGGGAGGCTTTAGATAAAATCATCATAACGGATTCTGAGGCTCAAAAATTATTAACAATTGCGGCGGAAAAAATGAAACTTTCTGCCCGGAGCTATTACCGTGTTTTACGTGTGGCGCGAACGTTAGCAGATCTCCATACTTCCGAATTGATTTTAAAATCCCATATTGCAGAAGCTTTGGTGTATCGCAGGCTTTATAGCGAAAATAATCTAAAATAACATTTAGAATGATTTTTTGACGTTTTTTCCTAAAATTTGACGTTTTGTAAAGGAAATGTTAGAATTTAATATGTAAAGATGTGTGTAGTTATTAATAAAAACTTCTGTGAAGCTTATCGGATGTAGGTTTTGAATAAGGCTGAGGTTTGGGATGTAATAACAGGATAAGAAAGAGGGATAATCATGACAGATGGTGGTTTAGTCGGAGCACAAGGAACAACAGGACAAGCTGTTGACCTTCAACAAATGCTTGGTACGGCATTGGCCGCAGCTGAAGATGCTGCAAAACCTCAAGCTGGTGCGGAGAGCTTTGAAGTTGAAGCTCAAAGTAAATTTATGGGCGGAGCCGGTGGCGGAACACCGCCTCAAAATGATTCTTCTGATGTTAGTATTTTGGCTGATGCTGTGGTTGCAGGTGTTGCTTCTCGACGATTTGGCGCTGCAAAATTTGCGGTGAATAGTTTATTAACGGCAGGTTCGGTTCATGAAGACATGAAAAAAGGTCAGACGTTGTTTCCTGGAGCTGTGAAAAATAAAGCTATGGGAGCTTCTTCAAGCGTTATGCCTTCTGATTATTGGAGCCGTCGAAAAGAAGCTGCAAACCAAAGGAAAAAAGTTGCAAAAGCCTTCCGAAAAGGTGGTTATAAAGCCGCGCAACAAGTCCGTAAAAAACAGATTGCGAGTGATGGTGTCGTAGGAAGTGTTGCTCTTACGGTTCAGTCGGTTAAATCTGTGACAGGGGCTTCTGTTCAAGGGTCTGCTGCGGGATTTTTAGCTCAAGCCGCCGCAATCCAACGCCGGATAGAGTTAGGCGCGATGGCTGGTGTACGGCATGATGCCCAACGTTTAACAACAGCGGCAAATCGTGCACGTCGTAGTGGTAATGATGCGGTTGATAATGCCTTGGCTGATAATCCAAATAACCCTGTGGCAAGCCGCAGTGTACAACAAAATATGGGTGCACCAAAACCGCCTTCACCTAAAACCAGTAAAAAATAAAAATGAACCATTTTATGGCGATGGAAAATAAAGCAGAACAGAATATCTAAAAATTAGCCAGAGACGTTTTTGTCCAAACGATATTTATTTTTTTAATTTGCGCTGAGTGTAATAAAAATGAAACGCTCCTGCTGGTATTAAAATACCATATAAAATCCCGAGAAGGGTTAAGGTCGGCCATGGGGCGTTAATTAAACCCGCCGCGATAAGGCCAAATGTCGCCAGAACTGGAACAACAAGTTTTTGGGATAGTTTAACTTGTTTTGATGAAAACGTTGGCACGCGGCTAACCATTAAACCAGCAAACATTAATGCCCAGCTACCAGCAACAACAGGTTGCTGTAAAAAGTGAGTCCATGTTGGATTATCTAATTGGAATGCCACAACCATCGGTAAAATCGCCATCCCAGCCCCCATGGGCGCAGGGACACCTACAAAATACATATTTAGAGGGTTTTTTTTGTCTGTCTCTTCTTTGGTCATGGCGTTAAAACGCGCAAGCCTTAACGCAACAGCAACACTATAAACAAGAGCCGCCATCCAGCCAAAACGGCCTGCGGCTTCTAAAGCCCAGAGGTAAAGTACAATTGTTGGGGCAATGCCAAAGCATAAAAAATCAGACAAACTGTCAAGCTCGGCACCTAATTTACTTGATGCATTAAGCAGGCGCGCTGCCGCGCCATCAAAGCCATCAATAAAAGCCGCAATAACAATCGCCATAACAGCCGCTTCCCAGCGCCCTGAAATCGCAAATTGAATAGAAGTTAAGCCAGCACATAAGGCCGCAATGGTCATCATATTGGGTACCATTTTGTGGATGGTAAGATTTCCGGATGCTTTTTCTGTGGGGTGAACTTTTTTGCGGGGCATTAACGAATTTCTCCCTCGCGGGCTTTTTCTTTACTGTTAAGATCGGCAATAACGGTTTCGCCACCTAACATATATTGTCCAACAATAACGTGAGGCATAACACGAGGCGGAAGATAAATATCAACACGGCTACCAAAGCGGATAATTCCGTATCTCTCTCCCGCTTTCATTTTTTCGCCGCCTTTGATATCACACAAAATGCGACGTGCAATTAAGCCGGCAATTTGAACAAAAGCAATTGAGCTCCCCCCAACGGAAGGTTTCATAAGCACGGAATTGCGTTCATTATCGAGGCTAGCCTTATCAAGGCTGGCATTAAAAAACTTACCCGGATGATAAACAACCTGAGTGACTTCACCATCAACAGGAACGCGGTTAACATGAACATCAAAGACATTAAGGAAGATGCTAATGCGCGTTAAGCTTTTCGCACTAAATAAGGGGTCATTTTCATCATCCGTTTCGAGCTCAGGCGGCAGAGCCGCTTTACCAATAGACGATACAACACCATCTGCAGGACTGATAATCAGACCTCCACGTGTCGGTGTCATCCGTTTTGGATTTCTGAAAAAATAAATACACCAAAGTGTCAAAATGAGGCCAATTAAGCCTAAAGGTTTTGCTAAAAGTGCCAAAAGAATGGTGACAAGGGCAAACGCAATAATAAAGGGAAGGCCCGCAGGGTGAAGGGGAATACAGATTGTTTTGATAGCCAGTTTTAATAAATCCAATATTTGTGACATATTTTTATTCTTCATCTTTGTGATTTTTACTAAAAATCTTGTGTTTTTAACCAAAATTTCATGAACATAAGATAAATATAAGGAAGAGACACTGTTGGCAATGTTAAACTGAATTAATGTTATCAGAAGACCAAAAAATGTTAAATTTTGAAAATAAAAATCAGCGAGAATGGACGTTACCATTTAGCTCCATTTGTTTAAATAATGAGGGTGTTTTTGAGCTAAATGAGGCTCCACCTCCTTCTAGCCATGTGTTCTGGTATGATGGAAAACGCGTAAATGTCTCTTTGGAAACAAATGCGGATCATGCAATGTGTCGGATGTGGTCGGAGATCTGTTTATTACCTTATACGGCCGAATCATCGGCTCAACGGAAATTGATTCTTTATATTTTACGCGGTAGCCAGCCCTTAGAAAATGTAAAATTTGTTGTTGAAAAAAATCAAAGAATTTTAGCAATGTATGAAGGTAGAGTTGATGGGGGCTGTACCTTGGATCAATTGATGCTGGAAATTTTGGAATATGTCAGGGAAGCGACTCCTTTTGTAAGGTTATTGAAAAATTATGTGCGTGTGTAAACATTAATCCTATGGTAGAAAATAAGAAAAAGAGTTGAAAATAAAAGGATTAAGATGAAAACAATTTGTGTTTATTGTGGTGCCTCCGAAGCGGTTGCACAGGCGTATAAGGATGTCGCTGTTAATTTTGGCAAAGAAATGGGAGAACAGCAAAAAAGTTTAGTATATGGCGGCGCGAGTGTCGGTTTGATGGGGTGCGTTGCTGATGCGGTTCTGAAATCAGGACAAAAAGTGATCGGGGTCATTCCACAACATATATTAGATAGTGAACGTAAACATGAGCATTTAACACAGCTTCATGTCGTAGAAACGATGCATGAACGTAAAAAAATGATGGCAGAACAGGCAGATGCTTTTGTTGTTTTACCTGGAGGTATGGGAACATTAGATGAAATGTTCGAAATTTTAACGTGGAAATATTTGCGTCTTCATAATAAACCTGTGGTGATTTTAAATGTCGCGGGATATTGGGATCATATGATTAAATTAATTAATAATATGGTTGAGGAAAAATTCTCGGCACCATGGCATGCAAAGATGTTTAATGTTGTTACAGATATAGGGGATGTTATCCCTGCGCTTGAAAAAATGCGAGAAAAACCAATAGAGGAGCACTTAGAAAGGACTTAAAATTTTATTTTTAATGTTTTAGGTATTTTTTAGGGATATTTTATTTACAATGGTGTGTCAGTGAATCATAATATTCATATGACGTATATATTAAGGGGTCTTAAATATAATGGCAGAAGATAAGGAAATTCAAAATGCTCACCGCGTTGCTGTGCAAGCGTTAGAGCGGATGGAAAAAGAAAATCTCATGCCGAGCCCAACTAATTTTGAGCTATGGTATCGTTATTACGATCAGGATTCAGAAATTGTTGGCGCCATTGATAAAACAAAAGGCTCTTTTGATGAAGGTTCTTGCGCTAAATTATATAAAAGATATTTAAGTAATTCTAACCACGAAGATGCCGTTCGAAATATTAGTGACCAAGTCCATCAAGCTATTTCCGAGATCAGCACTGTTTTTAGAACTGTAAAAACGGCAACTTCTCAATATGGTCAGTCATTGGACGGTGTTTCTCATAAATTGGCAAATGCGGAAGATGTTAAAGACATCGGCGAGATTGTAACGGCTCTTGTAAATGATACAAAACAAATGGTCGCCCATAATCGTGATCTTGAAACCCAGCTCAGTACGTCTTCAAATCAGGTGCAAGAACTCCGTAAAAATCTTGACACAGTACGAAAAGAAGCCATGACAGATGGTTTAACAGGGCTTGCAAACCGTAAGTCATTTGATAAACATTTGCGCAACAGTATTTTGGATGCTTCGGATGAAGGTACGGCTTTGACTTTGCTTATGCTTGATATTGATCACTTTAAAAACTTTAACGATAATTATGGTCACCAAATTGGGGATCAAGTATTACGTCTTGTTGCACGCACATTAATTGATGGTGTTAAAGGCCGTGATTTAGCCGCGCGTTATGGCGGCGAAGAATTTTCGATTATTCTACCCGCAACAAGCCTACAAGCGGGTGTTGCTGTTGCTAATTCATTACGACGTGCTGTTGAAAGCAAAGAAGTTGTCAACCGAACAACAGAAGAAACCCTTGGGCGGATTACATTGTCGATTGGTGTCGCACAGCTTGAAGAAGATGAACGTTTGGTTGATCTTATTGAACGCGCAGATGCGGCTCTTTATACTGCAAAGCATAATGGACGTAACCAAGTGGCCGCGGCTCCAGCTGAAGGCACGGGTGATGAAGCCGCTGCAAGTTAATCTTACGGTAAGTTAGCTGAATGGTGTGATGTTCTTTTAATCTATTTTTTTCTTATTTTTACGCTGCTTACGCGTCGGTTTTTTTCGACTTCGTTTTTGCGAATGACCGTTTTTAGGTGGTTTCCCATGGCGCGTTTTTTTTGAGGCGCCTTTTGAACGGCGGCGAGGTTGCGGCTTAAACCCAGGGATATCCGCACCATTTTCATCAACAAGAGCAAAAACAGTGCTGCCTTTAATCGGGTCGGCTTCAATTAATTTAACTGTAATTGGTGCGCAAAGACGGAAAACAAGACCGTGGTGACGGCCAATTAAAGCATGCTGCCCCTCATCATGAATATAATAATCTTTGGGGAGGGTGCGAATAGGCACAATGCCATCAGCGCCAGTTTCGTCTAAGGAAATGAAAAGCCCAAAGCGGGTAACCCCACTAATCCGGCCTGAAAATTCATTGCCGACCTGTCCACTTAAAAATAAAGAGGTGAAACGGTCCATAGCACTACGCTCGGCTGACATCGATAGTCTTTCGGCCTCTGAAATATGTTCGGACATTTCGGGCAGTAAACCGAGATCTTCTTTTTTAAATTCCCCTGGGCCTAACCGGTAGCGATCGACAAGAAGACGATGTACGATTAAATCGGCATAACGCCGAATGGGAGATGTGAAATGCGCGTATTGGCGTAAGGCGAGGCCAAAGTGACCAAGATTGTCCGGGCTGTATAAAGCTTGGCTTTGGCAACGCAGGACGACCGTACTCACTAAATGGGATTCATCGGTATTTTTGGCTTTTTCTAAAATGGCATTGATGTTTTTCGGTTTAAGAACCGTGCCTTTGGCAAAACTATACCCAAGCTCACCTAAAAAGTTTTTAGCATCATCTAATTTCGCAGAATTTGGGCGGTCATGAACGCGGTAGACACAAGGAGAATCTTTATCCTCAAGCGCACGGGCGGCGGCGACATTGGCAAGGATCATAAATTCTTCAATTAATTTATGACTGTCGAGGCGCATGCGGGGCACGATTGCCCTGATATCGCCTTTATCGCTAATAATGGCTTGACGGTCTGGGAGGTCTAATTCAAGAGCTCCTCGATGCTGCCTTTCGCTTTCTAAGACGGCGTAAGCGGCATATAGGGGTTTTAGGACACCATCAAGCAGCGGTTTGGTTGTCGCGTCTGTGAGGCCGTCGTAGGCGGCTTGAACTTGTTCATAGATCAAACGTGCATGGGATTGCATTAATCCACGTACAAATTTATACCGTATCAAACCACCACTTTTGTCAATCCACATATGTGCCGCCAAACAAGCGCGTGGTTCGTGAGGTCGCAAAGAGCAAATGTCGTTACAGAGTTTTTCGGGCAACATAGGCACAACCCGATCTGGGAAATACGTTGAATTACCGCGTTGGTAAGCTTCTTTATCTAACGGTGAACCGGGGCGGACATAATATGAAACATCAGCGATTGCAACGATAAGATGAAAACCACCGGGGTTGTCCGGATCTGTGTCAGCTTCTGCAAAAACAGCATCATCAAAGTCACGCGCATCAGCCCCATCAATCGTGACCAATGGAATTTGGCGTAAATCTTCACGTTTTCCAAGCTCTGGTACTTCCGTTGCCTCGGATTCCGTGATGACGTCTTGGGGGAAAATGTCGGTAATACCAAAGGTGTGAATGGAAATAAGGCTGATGTTTTTTGGATCGTTTTTATTGCCTAAAATTTTGAGAATACGCGCATTTTTTGTGGATTTTTGGCGGCCGCCACGATGGGCGGTGGGTTGAATTTCTGCAAGCACAAGATCATCTTCTTGGGCATCACTGGCATCCCCATCGGCAATAAAATAATCATCACGATCTTTTTTATCTGTCGGGGTTAGAAAACCACCGCCTTTATGAGGCGTAAATACGCCGACAATTTTGTTCGCCGTGCTATCGCCAAAATGTTTAATACTTTTGCCATTATATTCTGTTTTAGAGAGACGCTCAAGGCGGGCGAGAATACGATCTTTAAGCTCTGGTTGGCGTTGGCCTTTTTTATTAGGGCTCATATAAATGATTGGGGCATCTCCACTGCCATGCCATTTTACCGGTTTTGCGATAATTTCACCATCACCTGAAATTTCAATAACCTCGACAATGGTTACACCGGGCAAACTTTCGGGTGGTTTGTATGATTTAGAACGGTCGCGTTCAATATGGCCACCTTCTTCTAATTCTTTTAATGTTTGTTTGAGGTAAATACGATCATTGCCTTTGATGTTAAAGGCACGTGCAATATCACGGCGCAAGACAGGGCCGGCGCTTTCGTGAATAAATTTTTCGATATCATTTTTGGAAGGTAAAGCCATAAATTTTCTAAGAACCGCCTGAAGAACAAGAGTGATCTTTATCATAGGCGAATTTAGAAAAATTAGCTAGTCATAGATAATAACGGCGACGGTACAGATATTAACGGCCAAATTTATGGTCGGCTTTGACGGTTACGCGCTCCGATGGTTTTGAGTTTTGTTCTTTAGCACTGATGGTCTGGTACAACGTTGCGGACATTGATTTGATGCCTGTTGCAGAAACCCCATCAATAGCATTATTTACATTTTTGTAAAAAGCTTGCACCCCTTTTTGACCGTGATCCTCATGAAGCAGGTGTCTGTTATTAATTGTTGCTTGGGCAACCTCAATTTGTCGTAAATTAAACAGTTCCTCGCTTTTTGCAGATAGACTGTTGAAATTTCGTGTAGCGGTGGTTGAAACCCCTTGCTGCGCATCGTTTAGCCATTTTTTAACTTTTTCATCGGGAATACCTTGGTCAAGCTTTTGAAGGGCTGTCATGGCATAGTTGTTTTTTTCAATATGTTGTTCAACTTTATATTGGTGTGGCGCGGCCATGATCAGTTCCTTTTTTTTAAGTATCTTATGTTTACATATATCATATTTGTAAATTATCAATAAAATCTTAATGTTTAATATTATTTTATCGTGAAGGGCCGTTTTTCTTGTGTTTTTGTTTTTGTTCGGCCTTTTTAGCTCGTTTATCAGCCTTTTTTTGAGCCGCTTGTTGTTTTTTTTCTAACATTTTTTGAATTTTTTCAGCCCGTTTTTGTTCCTTGGCTTGTTGTTTTGCCAACTTTTCCGCACGAATATCAGCCTCTTTTTGCTGCGTGGACGTTAGCGGAGATTTTTTTAGGGTAAGCGCGGCTGATTTGAACTTCTCAATAACTTTGGCTGCTTGGTTATCCGTGTCCTTATTGGCGCGTTGATAGGCCAAGGTTTGTAAAAGCATAAGGTCGGCTTCCGTTTTAGAAAGCTTGGATTGATGTTCGTTTAAATGCGGCTGAAATGTGTCTTTAATCTTGTCTAGCTCTGCATCAATTTGATGAAGTTTGGCCATGGCTTTTTCAAGCTTGTGTAAATTATAAAATGAAACGGCCATACCAACAAAAGGAATAATCATGGCCGCCACGTCAATGACGTTAAAAATGCCAAGACTAGCTGTGTCGAGGTCGATATCCATTTTATGTTTGTGCAAATATTCTTTTAATTCAGTGAGCTCATCCCGTGATTTACGTAAGTCATTAATAGCCCAACTGGTAAAGGTAAATGAAATCAGAGGCATGGCGCCAGTTGAAAAAATTAAATCCCAAAATTCCATATCATGCGCTGAATCACAACTATTATGCGCACCGCTCATTAGGGATTGAGATTTTTTAATACGGTTAATGATATTTTGATGGATTTCAACTTTACGGGCATGGGTGTTTTTGTCTTTTTTAGCCTGTGTATATTTCTTTTTGAGTTCCAGGTCTTGAGCAAGCACTAAATTAATGATGTCATTTTCGGCTTTTTCGGGTAGTTCTTTTAAGCTTTGTGTGGTTTCTTGATGGTGGGCAATAAGCTTGTCACAATCCAACGTGAGCTTTGGCAATAAGGATTTTTTGTTGAAAATCTTTTGGTAAAATTTTTGCTGATCAAGGCGTTTTTTCTCTGTCAAAATTAGGATGTTAGCCGCAGTAATTTCAGTGTCCAAATTTTGACGTTTCGCCGATAGATTCTGCAAGCGAGAGCGCCAATGTTGAATACTTTTTTCAAGCTTTTGTGTAATATTTTTTGACATAAAAATACAAGCCTTAGCAAATTTTATATTTAAAAGTTGCAAAAAACTAGCACTAAAAAAGAATTATGTCAATTATTAAGGGGTTATTTTTTCCCTTTTTTCTTCTTGGTCGCGTCTTTTTCGATTTTGGCTTTTATCCATTCAACCGCATCTTCCAAAGAGATACTTTCAATCTCACGATCCTTTGGAATAGGAGCATTAGATTTACCGTGCTTGATATAAGTCCCATAACGCCCCCGATTGATGGTGACGGGTTTTTTGTCATCAGGGTGTTCGCCAAGTGCTTTTAGTTCGCCAAATCCTTTTTTACCTTCTTTGGCAAGCAGATCAACGGCACGATTTAGACCAATTGTTAAAACACCCTCGGGGTCATCTTTGGGAATGGATTTAAATTTTCCGAGGTGGACAAGATACGGCCCAAAACGTCCAATTCCGGCTTTGATCATTTCACCAGATTCAGGGTGATTACCAATTTCGCGTGGCAGTGATAAAAGTTGCAATGCTTTGGCAAGGTCGATTTCTTTGACCTCCATTCCGCGTGGGATCGAGGTCCGTTTTGGTTTTGGCGCGGCTTTTTTCTTCTTTTTCTTTTTCTTTTTTCCTTTTGTTTCTTCTGGCTCAGGTTCTGGTTCTGGCTCAGGCAAAACTTCAGGTGCTTCAAGCTGGACATAAGGGCCGTAAGGACCTTTACGCAGTGAAACGGCACGGCCGGTTTCTGGATCATTACCAAGTTCTTTTGGGCCAGCTTCTTCAGGGCCATCATCGTCAGCATCTTTGCTCATAAATGGACGTGTGAATTTACATTCTGGGTAATTTGTACACCCTACAAAAGCACCAAATTTCCCAAGTTTTAAATTTAATTTACCATCGTCACATTGCGGACATTTACGCGGATCAACATCTGAACCTTCAACCTTAGGAAAAAGAATAGGCGCAAGTTCAGCATCAAGCGCATCAATAACCTCGGTAATACGCAATTCTTTGGTTTTATCAATTGTTTCTGAAAAGGCGCCCCAAAAATCTGTTAATACATTTTGCCAGCCGATAGATCCTGCTGAAATTTCATCAAGCTGGCTTTCGAGGTCTGCGGTAAAGTCATATTCAACATATCGTTTAAAAAAGTTTTCCAAAAATGTTGTTACAATACGACCACGATTTTCAGGAACAAGGCGTTTTTTTTCTAAGATAACATAGTCACGATCACGCAAAACTTGAAGAATAGAAGCATAGGTAGAGGGACGGCCAATGCCGAGTTCTTCCATTTTTTTAACAAGACTTGCCTCGGAATATCGTGGTGGGGGTTGCGTGAAATGTTGGTTCGGTGTGACCTCATCGGTATCTAAAAGCTCTTTTTCATTTAACGGTGGCAGGTGGCGTTCATTTTCGGTGTCATCACTGCCATCATCTTTACTCTCTGTATAAACTTTGTAAAACCCCTCAAAGGTTACAATGGATCCATTCGCACGTAACATTAAATCCTTGTTATCGTTAATAATATCAACGGCAACTTGATCCAAAATGGCACTTTCCATTTGGCAGGCAATCGTTCGTTTCCAAATAAGTTCGTAAAGTCGAGCTTCATCATCACCAACATATTTACGCACATCTTCTGGACTGCGGAAAAGGTCAGTGGGGCGGATGGCTTCGTGAGCTTCTTGAGCATTTTTGGCTTTTGACTTATACATACGCGGGTTCTCAGGCACAAAATCATTGCCAAATTTATTGCCGATATATTCGCGTGCGGCGGATATCGCATCATTGCTCAAGGTAACGCCATCGGTACGCATATAGGTAATTAAACCAACTGTTTCGCCGGCAATTTCTGCACCTTCGTAAAGACTTTGAGCAGTACGCATTGTTTTGGTTGCGCCAAACCCAAGTTTACGTGAAGCTTCCTGTTGTAAGGTCGACGTGATAAATGGCGGGTAGGGGTTGCGTCTACTTTGCTTGCGGACAATTTTGTCAACGGTAAGCTTTGAGGCTTCGATACGGTTAACAAGAGCTTGGGCGGCTTCTTCATTACCAACGGCAAGTTTGTCAAGCCTTTCTCCGTTTACGCTATGTAATTTTGCAGTAAAACTTTTAGACTCGTTTGTCGTCAGAAGAGTTTCAATGCTCCAATATTCTTGTGAGTTAAAAGCTTCAATTTCAGCTTCGCGTTCACAAATCAAGCGTAATGCAACAGATTGAACGCGCCCTGCAGAGCGTGAACCCGGTAATTTGCGCCAGAGAACAGGGGATAAATTAAATCCAACAAGGTAATCCAAAGCCCGGCGAGCAAGGTAAGCTTGAACCATGTTTTGATCAAGATCACGGGCGTTTTCAAAGGCTTCATTAACGGCGGTTTTTGTAATTTCATTAAAAGTCACACGTTTAATATCAGTTTTTTCGAGAATTTTTTTGTCTTTTAAAACTTCCGTAACATGCCAAGAAATAGCCTCACCCTCCCGATCCGGATCGGTTGCGAGATAAACAATTTCAGAAGCTTTGGCAAGCTTAACGATTTCATTAACATGTTTTTTTGAACGCTCTGAAAGCTCCCAAATCATATCAAAATCGTTGTCAGGCTGAACAGAACCATCTTTGGGTGGTAAGTCACGAATATGCCCATAACTGGCAACAACAACGTAACCGGAACCAAGGTATTTATTGATGGTTTTTGCTTTTGCCGGCGATTCAACAATCACCAAATTTTTTACTGCCATGTATTTAATGCCTTTTTCTAACGAATCGTCTTATATCAGGTTTACCCTATTTCCGGGGTGTCTTTCAATAGATCCTGTAAGTTCAAGTTCCAAAATGGTGGTTAAAATTTCGGAGGCAGGTTTATCACATGCCCGAATTAGCTCATCTATATGTACAGGGGAATGACTTAAAAAAGACTGAACAAGCTCTAAAATATTTTCATTTTTCGGTATTGAAGGCTCATTTATGTGATGAGAAGGTGGTAGGAAATCATTTTGAGTGGCTTCTTCTTCAAATAATGAAATTTGTTTTTGGGGTGTTCGGTATCTGATTTGGGACAAAATATTAATAATATCTTGCGTTGAGGTCACAAGGTGCGCACCATCTTGCAGAAGTTTGTTTGTTCCTTTGGTGCGAGGGTCAAAAGGCGAACCAGGGACGGCAAAAACTTCACGACCTTGTTCAAGAGCCTGGCGTGCTGTGATTAGAGATCCGGAGCGCAGCGCAGCTTCAACAACAATAACCCCGCGAGAAGCACCCGATATAATTCGGTTGCGTTTTGGAAAGTGTCGGGCTTGAGGTTCAACGCCAAAGGGGCTTTCTGCGATAATGCAGCCTGTTTCTAGAATGTGATGATAAAGTGTCGCATTTTCTTTAGGATAGATAACATCTATGCCACCAGCAACAACGGCAATTGTACCTGTTGTTAAACTTGCTTGATGGGCAGCAGTATCTATGCCACGAGCAAGGCCTGAAATAATGGAAAAATCGTGACTGCCCAGTTCATGAGCGAGTTGTTTGGTGAATTTACAACCATTTAACGAAGCATTACGGGAACCAACGATACCAACAGCGGGTTTCTGGAGAACGTCAAGATTTCCTAAAACTGCGAGGATCGGTGGGGCATCTTCACAATGGCGTAAAAGCTCAGGATAGCGAGGGTCGGTTTTTATCAGAAACGTACCACCGTGTTTTTCAAGCGCATTAATTTCATCTTCAGCACGAGATTGCTCGTAGGGTTTGAGGGGTTTGCGTGTTGTTTTGGTGAAATCTTCTAAATTTTCAAGAGCCGTTTGGGCAGAGCCAAATTTCAGTCGGAGTTTTTCAAAGGTAATCGGGCCAATATTTGTGGTGCGGTAGAGCCGTAAGTAAGAGAGTATTTCTGATTGGTCTGATTCTGTTTGGCTCATGCGGCATCCTTAGAGGAGGCATTTGATGAGGACTTTGTTCGGCCTATTCGTGGTTCAGTGCCAACGACAAGGCGCCGAATGTTGGCCTGATGACGCACCCAAACCAAAGCTGCGATAATAATGCTGACGGGGATCAAGTGCGTTTGCCCCATTACATAGAGAAACACTGGCGCAAGCGCAATTGAAATCAAGGCTGAAAGAGAAGAAATCCGAAAGGCAACGGCGCAAAGTAACCATGCGATTAAAACGCCAAACCCTGTAAAAAGGTGAAGGCCAATGAAAACACCAATAGATGTTGCCACACCTTTGCCGCCTTTAAATTTTAACCAAATCGGGAAAAGATGTCCAAAAACTGCAGCTAATGCAGCGATTAATCCATAGGAGGGCGCAATAGCCCCTGCAATGATCACGGGAAGAACACCCTTAAAAATATCGGCAAAAAGAGTAAGTAGGGCCAGCTTTTTGCCACCAAGCCGGAGCATATTTGTTGCACCAATATTACCTGAACCGGATTTTCGAATATCTCCAAGACCTGCAAATTTACCAATTAAAAGCCCGTAAGGCACGCTACCACATAAATATCCGCCGATAATAGAGGTCCAGATCAAAAGGTTGGCACAATTAGATTGGCAGGCAAATAACGTGTTTAAATATTCCATAATTTTTCATTTTTTGTTTATGAATAGCTCAACACATAACTTTATAAATCATATTGTACAAGAAAAAATTAAAAGTTTTGCTTTGGAAAGGGCTCAATTTTATGCGCTAAATTTATACGATTATTTAGGTTGATACGTGCGGATTGTTCAAGCTTGTCTTGGAATAATTTGGTTTTATAAATATGCCGGTGGTTTAAAAATTTATTCAAAACCTCAATACGCGCATTTTGGTAAATTCTATCATCAACAAAACTATATTCTTTGCGGATATTTTGATCGTATTTGAAAAAAATGTCAGGAGATGCCCCTAAGATGGCTAAATCACAATCAACAAGCAGCTGTTCTTGCGGACTTGTCGCAGAACGATGATTGGCCGTGAGGATAATTAAATTAGAAATTTTTTGAATAATTTTTTGATCTAAACCAATATTTTGAACAAAACTTTCAAAAAGCAACGCGCTTTGATGCTCGTTATCCAACTTTTGGGGATCGTAAATAACATCATGAAACCATAACGCAATTTCAAGCTCGGCATACTCTTGATCGGTTAATTCGGTTTTTTTGTTTTTGGCCCAATCCAGTTCGACTAAAACCTGATTTAGGTGCGTTAGGTTATGGTAATAACGTTGATGTTCTTGGTAAGCGCTGATTAAAATATTATAATGCTGCTCTAAAATATTTTCTGAAATATTGCAGCCTAGGCGAGACCAAACATTATTCCATCGTGTTAACGTAGCCATTATTATAGGTCAAAGTTAAGGATATTTTTGAGATCCATGTCATAATTGTCTGGAATTTTGGGTTGATTTTTCCAATATTTATTTTGAACCGTGGCAACGTGATCTTGACCATCTTCGGGCAGTTTAAGGAAAGGAATTTGTTCAACGGCTGTTTGGTCGCCATTATAAACAAGCAGCATATTTGCGCCAAAATCATAGTCACGTACCAGACCATTTTTGATGGTACGGCGTACAACATAAGGCGATATTTGTTCGTATTGGTCGACATTTTTATGTGTTAAGTTCCGATCAACGGCTTCAATCATAGAGGCAAAAAATTCCGGAGAGATATTGTCGCGGATATCATCCATTGGGTCGCAATCAATAGATTTAGCTGCTTTCATATTATACGTACAAACAAGGTCTGTCTCATCATCCATTTCTTGAACAATAATTTGATCATTTGTTCCTGGAATGTAACGTTGGCTAACATTTTGGCTGATCATAGCAACTTCTGCAGAAATCATATTGTTTTTAGTTTCAAAATCAAAATCCGGTGTGGCATCGTTTCCGAACATCATCGCACCAGTACCAATAACGGCGGCTGCAAAAAGAGCTTTGAGGGAGGTGGGAAGGCTTTGTTTTGTTTTTTTTCTACGCATCTTATTTCTCTTAAATCATATTAATCAAAGTAATTTTTAAAATTGCCGAAAAGTTAACATAAGAACTTATGAAAATCAAGGGCACAGCATTTTTTTTAAAAAAAGAGTGCGGAGATATACAAAAAATATTTTACAGAACTATATTAAAAACTAGTGCCAAATTTTCTTTTTATTTGGCGTTGCATGGTAACAAGCATGCAATAGTTTAAAAATCTAAAAATCGATATATGGAGATTATGATGATAAAAGCAAAAGCATTATTGCTCGCCAGTGTGTCTGTATTCCTTCTTGCTGGGTGCTCAACTAACAGTGTTGAACAAGCTCGTGTAACGGGTACACCGGGAAAAACGTTTGAAACAGTTGTTGACGCTACGCCCGTAAAAAAAGATTTTTCAGGTTATCTTGAAAAAAACTACAAAGCCTTAGCCCTCTTTGAAGCCGATAAAATGGAAGATTGGGGCAGTGCAGAAAATTATGCAGATAAAAGCTTAGCTGCAGGACAAGGGGTGGAAGTTGCACCTGAACTTGTTGCTTCATATGATATCCCTGTGGAGTATTTGGCGGAAATTACCAGTGCTGAAGGCCAGATGTATGACTTGATGGATAAAGGTGTAAATGATTTTTATCCCGCCGATACAGCATCAATGCAGGCGCATTTTGATTGTTGGTTGGAACAACAAGAGGAAAATATTCAACCAGAGCATATTCGATACTGTAAAGAGAAATTTACAGAAGCCGTTGGTATGTTGTATTCGGGTATGGAACCGGCTGCCGGAGAAGCATCCTCCATCTTTGAAACAATTTATTTTATGTTTGATTCAACACAACTTAAAGATGGCGAAGATACAAAAGTAAATGCCCTTGGTATGTCTTTACAAGAAGGAGGGATGATCACAATAAGTGGTTTTACCGATACGTCAGGAACGGAGGAGTATAATAAAACCCTCTCGCGTCATCGAGCCGAAACGTTAAAAAATACCTTGATTAAAAAATTCGACTTACTGCCAAGTCAGATTGAGATAGAAGCCAAGGGTCAATTTGATTTAGAAGTTCCAACCGCTGATGAGGTTTATGAACCTCAAAACAGGCGTGCAATTATCCGCAGATAAGCAAAAAGGTGGTGCGTTAGGATAAGAGTAAATCCAAACAGGACATACGGATTGCAACACCATTTTCGACTTGTCTTAAAATCAAAGAACGTTTGGGATCACCTGCAACATCGCTAGCGATCTCTATACCTCGGTTCATTGGACCTGGATGCATAATAAAAGCATTTTCTTTGGCAGCGGAGAGTTTTTCATGAGTGAGACCATATTGGTTAAAATATGTTTCTTCACTCATGGAAAGCGTCTGGCGCATTCGTTCTTTTTGGAGGCGCAAAACCATTACAATATCGGCGTTTTTTAAACCTTCTGCCATCGAGGTGAAGGTGTTTTTTTGGTCATGGGGTAACAGTTCTTCAGGGCCAATAAAATGAATATTGGCCCCCATTTTTTCAAGTAAAATTTGGTTGGAATGGGCAACACGACTATGTTTGATATCGCCACAAATCGCGATGGTTAAGCCATCTAAACGACCGTAAACTTGGCGGATTGTTAGGGCGTCTAATAAGGCTTGTGTTGGGTGTTCATCGGTACCATTCCCTGCATTTAAAATAGGACAAAAACAATGTTTTTCAGCTAACTTTGGCGCAATATTTTCCGAATGACGTAGGATCAGAGCATCGGGCTGCATGGCATTTAGGGTGTGTAAGGTATCGACTAAGCTTTCCCCTTTTTGCAGCGAAGAGCCATCCACCCCCATGGTAACAACATCGGCACCGAGACGTTGTGCCGCAATTTCAAAAGAGAGGCGCGTCCGAGTGGAATTCTCCAAAAAAACATTGATGATTGTTTTTCCCGATAACAAGGAACATTTTTTTTGCCGAGAGCTATTTTGAGTGACGTAATAATCTCCACGGTCAAGAATTTCATGAATATCACTGGTGGAAAGATTTTTGAGTGAAGTGAGGTGGTCTAATTGTTTTGAAGAGGGGTTTAGAATGGGATTAGCGTGGGTCATGAAATAACATCCTTATCATGCAGCGTTTTGATTTCAGAATCGCTCAGTTGGATCCAATCTTTTAAGATTTGCTGAGTATTTTGCCCTAATGTTGGCGGGGCATGGCGGTAAGAAACGGGTGTTTTTGAAAATTTTAAAGGGTTGCCAACAAGCTTGAGCGGCTCGGTATTTTCGCAATGTTTCATGTTAATCAACATTTCTCGGTGTAATACTTGAGGATCGTTAAAAACCTGTTCTAAATCATTTACAGGGCCGCATGGCACATGGCGGTCAGCTAAATTTTTAATCCAATATTTTTGCGAGTGTTCGGCAATAATTTTTTGAATTTGGGGAATTAAAATATCCCGGTTCTTAACACGGTCGGTATTGTGTTGGTAATCGGGGTGTTCTGCAAGATCGGAACGTTTTACAAAGTCACAAAAGCTTTGGAATTGTTTGTCGTTGCCGATGGCAAGCACAATATAATCATCTTGGGTTTGAAAAACCTCATAAGGCACAATTGTTGGGTGCGCATTCCCCATCCGGGGGGTCACTGTACCGCTTGTAAGGTAATATTGTGCGGCATTGGATAACCATGAAACTTGAGTGTCCAGTAACGCTGTATCGATAAATTGCCCTTCACCCGTTGTATTCCGGTAGTGAAGCGCCGCGAGAATACCGGTCAGCATATACATGCCGGCCATTAAATCAGTGATGGCAACGCCTGTTTTAAAGGGAGGGCCACCCACGGGGCCTGTTAAGCTCATAATACCGCCCATTGCTTGTACTAAAAAATCATAACCTGCTTTATCAGCATAAGGGCCGGTTTGTCCGAAACCGGTAAGAGAACAATAAATAAGCCCCGGATTATTTTGTTTAAGGCTATTGTAATCAAGATTATATTTTTTAAGCGTTCCGGTTTTATAATTCTCAACAAGGATGTCGGCTTTCCCAATAAGCTCTATTAGGATTTTTTGTCCTTCAGGCTGACGAAAATCAATGGCAATAGAGCGTTTATTACGGTTTGTTGAGAGGTAATAACTGCTTTCAGATGTTTCGTTACCTTGGTCATCTAAAGCAAATGGAGGCCCCCATTTACGGGTATCATCTCCAACATGTGGGCGCTCAATTTTGATAATGTCGGCACCAAAGTCGCCTAAAATCTGTGTGGCGCTGGGGCCTGCAAGAATACGGGACATATCAATGACTTTTAATCCAGTGAGCGGGCCAAAATTTTGTGTTTTGGTAGTCATGATAATTTCCAATTGATCAGGTCATTTATTTTCAAAAATGATCTCTTTAAATATATACAGTTCTTAAATGGATGCAATATGATAGGCTTAAACTATTGTTGATATTTTATTTATTTTAAGCATTTTTTTTATGGCACCTCAAAAACAACCAACACAGGCATTCGAAGCGGGACTATTGTGTTTCCTTTTTATGGCGATGGCTGTCGTTGCGGCTGTGACTTATGTTATTGTTTATACAAGTGACCATAAAAATGATCGTAGTTATGCGGATCAAGCCCCTATTTCGGCGATGCAGGTGATGCAAGTGCCGTATGTGATCGAAAAAGCGCTTCAAAAAATGAAATCCGATGGTATTCCTTTGGCTCAAGTGGATTTTAAAAACAATGCTGTTGGACAAAATGCCATATTTCATCCAGACGGCGGAGGCGTTATTGTCGAAGCTGTTCCCCTTAATGTACAAGTGAAAAAAATGCCATGGTTGTTTTTAAAACAAAAAGCGGGAACGCAAAGCTTAATGGTGATGCTTAATCATTTAACGCTTCCAGTTTGCTGTAAAATTAATGAAAATTTAGGGTTGTCACCCCGCCCTAAAATAGAAAAACAGATTGTTAGCTTTGAGAAACCCGGAACCATGATAAACCAAGGTATCGTGGATTTTGTTTTTACGGATTATCTAGAAAAACGGAGTGCCTGTATTCAAAATGGTGAAAGAGGCTCATATTTTTATTATTCTGTGTTGGATGCAGAATAAGCTTTGACCCGGTGTTTTATTCAGTGAAGGACAAATTTCTAACTTCGACCTTTACCCGTTCAAATTCATGTTGAATTTGCTTGATTAAGTCTGGTTCGGGGTAAGTATCTCCTTCCGCACGGTCTTGTAATTGGTCGGCAAGATCTCCGAGAACCATACAACAGGCAGAACGCGCAGCGCCTTTAAGGCTATGAGCTTCATCGGCTAAATTTTGAGCATTTTGCTCTTCGAAGGTTGTTAAAAGCTTGTTTATTTGCGGCTCGGTCATCTCGATAAAAACATGCATCATTTCGATCACATTTTCATCAAGATTACCCAATTGCGTGATCATTGCCTCTTCATCAATGGCCGGAGGAAGATTTTTATCCGTGACATCAAGATGGGCGCAGGGGTGCTTTAAAGAAGGGGATATGTCGCATAATGGAGCATCGATAGAGGTTTGATGTGTTAAAATCCCCCAACGAATCAAAAGTTGTCGAAATTGTCCGAGGCTGACCGGTTTAAGCAGGCATTCATTAAATCCATGCTTAAGGTAGGCTTGTTTTTGAGCAAGCTGAACATCAGCTGTGAGTAAGATTACGGGAAAACCATCGTGTTGTGGAATATTGTTTTTAGCCTCTTGTTCTCGAATATGATTAACGGTGGCATAACCATCCATTTTGGGCATATGAAGGTCTGTAAACAAAATCGCATGCTCTTGCTTTTTGAGCTTTTCAAGGGCTTGTTCCCCATTTTCAACAAAATCGGCATCAACGCCGAGTGTTTTTAATTGGCGCTTTAAAACATCTTGAACCGCGGGAGTATCTTCGGCAATCAAAAGGCGAACTGGGCCGTCGATTTTTAAGGAAGGCGGGTGTTTTTTCGCAGAGTCTTTAACGGCGTCTCCTAAACCCATACGGGATGCAGGTTTTGTTAAAAAGGTTGCCCCAAGGCTTTTAACGGAGTGTTGTAAACCCAGGTCATCTCGAACGGTATACATGATTAATCCCATTTGAGGGTGAAGTTTTACCAGTTCTTTCATGAGGTCTAACCCCAAACCATCCGGTAAACCTTGATCGATTACGGCAACATCAAAACGGCGGCTTTGAGCCACGGTTAACCCTTCTTGGAAGGTTGGACAGCTAATAACCTCGGCTCCCATATGGTGTAGGGATGAGGCAATTTCTCTTGCTCCTTGAGGGTGATCTTCAACAGATAAAATAGCCAGGCCATCTAAATCGGGATATTGAGCGTCGGTGATATCAAGGCTTGCGGTTTGTGTTGGGAATTCAAACCAAAAGATACTGCCTTTCCCTTCTTCACTGGTTACGCCAATTTCACCGTTCATCAAATCAATTAATTTTTGTGAAATTGAAAGCCCGAGTCCCGTTCCACCATATTTTCGGGTGGTTGAGCTATCGGCTTGGGTGAAGGCTTGAAATAATTTATCACAAACAGCTTGAGGCATGCCAATACCACTATCGATGACCTCAAACCGTAGTCCGATATCATCACCAAAGGCACGAATATGCTCACATTTGAGGTGGACAGCAATTGTGATATTTCCTGTATCTGTAAATTTTAAAGCATTGCCGACAAGGTTTAATAAAATTTGCCGTAATCTCGTGGGGTCACCAATGATGACAAAAGGCACGTTTTCATCAATGGCGGCATCAAGCTTAACGGCTTTGCCCTGAAGTTTAACCTCCATACATTCCAATACCCCGTATATCAATGTGCGCAGGGGAATTTCTAAGAGGTCGAGTTCCATCTTTCCGGCGTCTACCTTAGCAAGGTCAAGGATATCATCTAAAATTTCAAGTAAACCCGTTGCCGAGGCGCGTGCGGATGAAACCATTGAACGCACATCTGTTTTAAGAGGCGTGTCGGCGATTAATTCTAAATACCCAAAAATACTTTGCATCGGGGTTCTAATTTCATGGCTCATTGAGGCTAAAAAATTGGACTTAATTTCCATCGTTTTTTCGGCTTCATGTGCCATTTGGCTCCACATTTCTTCAGTATATTTTTCCTCAGAAATATCCGTGACCCATAAAATATAAGTCGGTGTCCCTTCGCTATGTTGGATGCTGAGGCTGAGTCTAAACCACCGCTGTGTTGGGCGCCCATCAATAGGAACAAGGGGCTGGTTTTCATGGATGTCGCGGATAGGTAAAGCAATCGGGGATAATAAATGACCATTTTTAATCGCGTTAATGATTTTGCTGATTTTTGTACTAGGCCACAAAATATTAAGTGTATTTCCGATAATATTTTCTTGTGTTAATTCGGGATGATCTTCTCCATACGTCACACGATCAGTATTAATAAGATATAAAAAAGAAGGATTGGCGTAAATAATATGCGGATTTTCATCTGTCATTTTTAGAGCACAAATGCCAATTGGCGCGCTGTCATAAAATGAAAAATTATGGTTTGTTTTATTGTTTTTGCTTTTGGCCATAAAATCGTCTCTTTTCAGGCATTCATATATCTGTTAAGTGTCTTATTCTAACAAGCATTTGTAAAGATATTGTGAGGGTAAAAATGGGTTATAAAGTCGCCGTTGTTGGAGCTACAGGAAATGTGGGTCGTGAAATATTAAAAATTTTGGCAGAACGAGAATTTCCAGCTGTTGAAGTTGTTGCTCTTGCATCAAGCCGCTCGGCAGGCAAAGAAGTTTCTTTTGGTGAAAAAGAAATTCTAAAGGTTCAAAGCTTAGAAGATTTTGATTTTAAAGGCACAGATATTGTCTTGGCATCTGCGGGCGGTAAGATTAGCGAAGCTTTTGCACCACGCGCGACGGCGGCAGGAGCGGTTGTGATTGATAACAGCTCTCATTTCCGGATGGATGAAGATGTTCCTTTGGTTGTGCCAGAAGTTAATCCAGAGGCAATTCAAGGTTACAAAAAACGGAATATCATTGCGAATCCTAATTGCTCAACCATACAAATGGTTGCAGCTCTTAAACCGCTTCATGATATTGCTAAAATTAAACGTGTTGTGGTTTCAACCTATCAATCTGTATCGGGTGCGGGAAAACCTGCGATGGATGAATTGTTTAATCAAACACGTAGTGTCCTTCAAAATCAACCGCGTAAACGCGAACAATTTAGCAAAAATATTGCGTTTAATGTGATCCCACAAATTGATGTTTTTATGCCCGGTGGTGGCTCAAAAGAAGAATGGAAAATGATTGAGGAAACCAAAAAAATATTAGCAGATGATAACATCAAGGTGACAGCAACCTGTGTACGTGTTCCTGTGTTTATTGGTCATGCGGAGGCTGTGAACATCGAATTTGAAAAGCCTCTTTCCGCAAAAGAAGCACGAAATATCCTTCGTGAGACCGAAGGCATTTTGGTTGTGGATAAGCTTGATGAAGAAGAAGGCTACGTCACACCATCTGAAGTTCCGGGTGAAGACGGCGTTTTTGTGAGCCGTATCCGAGAAGATGTGTCCCTTGAAAATGGTCTTAATATGTGGGTTGTTGCAGATAACTTGCGTAAAGGTGCCGCTTTAAACGCTATTCAAATTGCTGAAAAGTTAATCACAGAATTTTAATTTTTTAAATGAAAAATTGAATAATAAAAAAAGCAGACAAAGGTCTGCTTTTTTTTATGGAGACCCAAAGAGCAACGTTTATTCAATAACGTGAATACTTTTTGGGAGAGAAACTGAAATATTATCTTTTTCAGTTGTAATAAAATCATCCATATCAAGGCCAGCTGCAGGTTCGATATCAAATAGATCATCTGTAAACGCAGATTCTGCCAGTGAAAGTTGATCCGTGATGTCATTGATCGGTTCATACTCGATATCGCTATAGGCGATAATGGTACTCTCACCGGTGGTTTCTGCATTTGTAAGGGTTTGCATTTGGTTGATAATTACAATTGTTGTGGCAACAATTATTAAACTACCAACGCCAAGGATTAACCCCCCGAAAATGCGCATGGGTGAAATATTAGAGAAATTAAGAGATAGATTGATCACAGCGTATTTCTCCTGATGTTGTTGATGGTAACCCTCATTACAGAAAATAGAATAGCAAATTTTTTGCGTTTTGTGAATCCGTAAAATGATTATTTAAAAAAACATATTTATCTTGCGTGAATGATGCGGGTGTTTTAAAAATTTCTGTATGACATTTTTTCATCTATTTATTCTTGCAATAGTGCAAGGAATCACTGAGTTTCTGCCGATTAGCTCCAGCGCCCATCTGGTGCTTGTCCCTCGGATATTGGGAAGCCAAGACCAAGGATTGTTAATGGATGTTTCCGTTCATGTCGGAACGTTATTAGCCGTTATCGTTTATTTTTGGCGCGATTTATGGCAAATGTCAAAAGCCATAATCAGTCGTCAAAATACACCTGAGCATACCCAAGCACGGCATTTGTTTGTGGGGCTTGTGATTGCGACGTTACCTGTTGTTGGGATCGGTTATCTTTTTCATATGATGTTTCCTGAGGGTATTCGAAGTCTACACGTTATTGCATGGACGACCCTTATTTTTGGTTTGCTGTTGTGGTGGAGTGATCGCCGAGGGTTAACGGACAAAACACTCAAAAAAATGTCAAAATATGATGCACTGGTTATTGGTTTGGCTCAAATATTAGCCTTATTACCCGGAACTAGTCGGTCGGGTGTGACAATGACAATGGCTCGATTTTTGGGTTTTGACCGTGTATCTGCGGCGCGTTTTTCATTGTTACTTGGGATACCAACAATTTTTGGTGCCGGGGTTCTGAGTTTTTATGATCTCTATCGTTTAGGCGATTTTCAATTGGGCTGGGATGCTTTTTGGGCGGTTATTCTATCATTTAGTGTTGCCGTTATTGCCATTGCGGTCATGATGCGGTGGTTGCAAAAATCCAATTTCACGCCTTTTGTTTTTTATCGCCTGATTTTAGGTTTTGTGTTGTTAACGATTATTTATCTATAAACCCGTAAAAATATGCGTAGTATTTTTTGTTTTTTTTAATGAGGCAATTTGTGATGCGTAAAAAATTATTATTAACGGTTTCTATTTTTTCTGTTTTGACATTATTAAATAATGTGGCTTTTGCAAAAGAGTTGCCAGTAAAACGGGTGGTTTTATCAACGAGTGGTATGGCTCATTTTGAACACCAAGGCCAAGTGAACGGTGATACAAAAATTGAATTACCTGTTCGGCTTAATCAGGTTGATGATCTTTTAAAAAGTTTAATTATTTTTGATACCCAAGGTACATTGGGTGGTGTTTCTTTGCCCGGACAACAGTCTTTAGCGCAAGCGTTTAAAGATCTGCCTTTTGGACAAAACGCCTTAAATTCACCGGTTTATTTACTAAATGCCTATCAAGGTGCAAAAGTGACCGCAAAAATGCCTTCCCGCAACTATCAAGGGCAGCTTGTGCGTGTTGTTCCAGAAAAAAAATATTTTGAGGATGGAAAACAATTTGTTCAACGCCATCGTGTCAGTTTATTAACCGCCAAGGGCCTTCAACAGGTTATGCTGGAAGACTTAACCTCGATTACTTTTGATAACCCGAAAATTAATCAAGAAATTGAAAAGGCGTTATTCTCCATTCGTGAAAATAGCACACACGATATTCGAACGCTTGAGGTCAGTTTAAAAGGCAAAGCAAAACGAGACGTCGCGATGACATATGTTGTTGAAGCCCCGCTATGGAAGGCTTCTTACCGTATGGTTCTACCACCTGTTGGCAAACAAGATGGTTTTTTACAAGGGTGGGCTATTCTTGAAAATATGACGAGTAGTGATTGGAAAAATGTTGATCTGACACTTGTTTCGGGTAACCCCGTAACTTTTCATCAAGCGTTATACCAATCGTATCATGTGAGCCGTCCAGATCTTCCAGTCGAAGTTTTTGGTCGTGTGATGCCACGTGTAGATCACGGTACGCTTGGCGATGTTGCGCTATATGAAAGAGAAGAAGAGAAAGTTTTTGCCGAAAGTGATGAAGATTACGCAAATTATCCTTCAAAACAGGATAAAGTTTCCCGTATGAAAAAGGCACGTCGTATTGCGGCATCTCCTCAGTTTGCGGGAATGGCTGGAGTTATGAGTGACATGCCCGCGGCATCCCCTATAGATAATTTTCGGGGACGAGGAGCTATTGCCCAAACGGCACAAGCTGCACAATCCTCAGATGCCACAACACAAGTTTTATTCCGTTTTCCGCATCAATATGATTTAAAATCGGGGCAATCAATGATGTTGCCTTTTGTGAACCAAGATTTGGCAATGGAACGAATTTCATTGTATCAACCAGAAACCCACGCAACACACCCTTTGGCTGCGGTTAAAATAAAAAATGAAGGCCAAACAGGTCTACCTCCTGGAATTTTAACACTTTATGAAGAAAGCGCGTCTCTTGGAGGGAGCCATTTTGTGGGGGATGCTCAAATGCCTGTTTTAGCAAAGGGTGAAGAACGTATGATTTCATATGCGTTGGATTCTAAAACAAAAATTTCACGTGAAATTCAAAGCGCTTCCGAAGAAGTTAAGGTGACAATCAGTCGTGGTGTCATGAAAACCAAATATAATTATCGCCAAGAAACAATTTATAAAATGAAGGCACCGGCAGAAGAAACCCGCACAATTGTATTGGAGCAAGCAAAACAATATGGTTACAAAATTGCAGCCCCCCAGAAAGGTGTTGAAGAGACAGATCAGCATTACCGCATTAAAACAACAGTTGCAGCCGGTGAGGCTAAAAAGCTCAAAGTAACCTTAATTAAAGATGAGTGGCAGTCGATTGCGATTTTAGGCATGAATTATAATACGTACAAAGCATTTGCAGGAAAACGGGGAAAGCTTGATCGTGCCACACGAAAAGCTTTTGCCAAAATGGCTCAAATGCGTGCAGAAGTTGATAAGGTTCAGCAAAGGGTGCGTGTTATAGAAGCGGAACGGCAAAATATCTATAATGATCAAAACCGCTTGCGTGAGAATATTCGTAGTTTGTCAGGCAAGTCAGATCTAAAAAACAGGTATCTTGACCGCTTGGAAGAGCAGGAAGATCGCTTAGAGGAAATCGAAAAACAAACAAAGTCACTTAATAAAGAGAAAAAACACCTCGAAGAACAGCTGAAAAATTATATTTTCTCGATTAAAGTATAAGAGAGCGTTCTTTATGTTTTGGGGCTGTAGCGATAAATTGTAAGGGTTGTATCTCCATATATCCTATGATCGATTTGATCAAACGCGGGGTCCGAGACGGATTCGGGAGCGTTTTTGGCGGCTTCAATAATACAGATTGCACCCTCTTTAAGCCAATCGGCTTCGGCAAAGGCTGTTAATGCCGTTGCTCCTAAGCCCTGACGGTAAGGGGGGTCGATAAAAACAAGGGTGCGAGCAGGGGTGTTTGGCGGTCTTTTTTTGGGAGTGGTTGCATCCCACGTAAAAATCTGTGTTTGTTCATGGCAGTTTAATGTCTGGGTATTTTGAGTAAGAATCTGAAAGGCTTCGCGATCTGTTTCAACGGCAATAAGATGCTCTCCGCCACGGGACAATGCTTCAAGACCTAAAGCACCGGTTCCTGCAAAAAGATCAAGAATAAAAGCCCCGTCAAGGAGGTCTGTGTCAGAGGCGTGCCAATTTGCGTGGTTTAAAATATTAAATAAAGCGGCACGGATCTTGTCAGATGTGGGGCGTGTATTATGACCTTTTGGCGCCTGAAGGCGTTTGTTTTTGTACTTTCCACTAACGATTCTCATTTTTTCATAACATCCTAAATAAAAATATTTGTTATTTTTTAATGGGTTAATGTTATGATAGTCAATAGTTGAAGACATTTATCTTAAATTTTGATAAAATAAAGAAATAGTGTGTGTTTTTTAGTATAGATAGGTTTTTTAGATGATGAGAAAAACAGGTTTTCGTGCTTTTTCAGCAACAATTTTTGGTATTCTCTGTGCAACCTTTATTGCAGTTTCGGCAACGCCGTCGTATGCGTTAACGGCCGGCTGTGACCCCGCTGTTTGGGAGGCAATGAAATCCCGAGCAGACGCAAAAGTTGCTTATGATGTTGCTGTAACCGAAGAAACGATCAAAAAACCTGATAGTGTTGTGGCAATGACATGCTTTGATCAATCCACAAAAGTGTCAGCTCAAAATTCAGGCTCCATTTTTTCAGGCGATTTTTCGCAAGAAATGTCCAATGTTGTTGGTGATTCTCTAGATGATTTTGTCGGTGATAATTTTGCCGGATCTATTCTTGATCTTGATGGTTTATTGGCAACTTTTGGAGATGTCTTTGGCACAATGGTGACAAGCGCAATTGGTTCGTTTCTACCTTCGTGGTTAGGGGGGGCTGTTGCGGCTCTGTTTTCGCCTAATTGTGATACGATGGGGTCTTTATGGGATAATATTATGGACGATCCCATTGATGGCGGAACACCGTTTGCTTCATTTGAAGAGCTTGTTGGAGGGGTTGCCGGTGGGACAAACTTTGATGCGAATTTAGCTGCAATGAATCCTTTGATTACGGCGGCGGACACACAATTAGATGCGCTTCCAAATCCAAATATTCCAAATTTTGCAGGTGCAAATTCGTTAGATGATGTCTTAACGGCTGCTGGTATTTAACAAAGAGGAGTGAACCTGATGTGGTATAAATTAAAACGTTCTTCTTTGGCTGTAACGATGGCTTTGTTGTTAACGGTTTTAGCAACAGAGGCAAGCGCACAGTGTGCTTCGACTGAATTTCGAGATATGCAAAAAAACTTTAGCAGTGCCCAAAAAGTTCAGGACCAGGCTGTAACACGGCAGATGCAACCACAAAGTGATAGTACATTGGTTCTTACTTGTTTTGATCAGCAGATGGAAGTCGCCGCACAAGCCGGTGAAATTTTCTCGGATGATATTGTGGCGCCAATTGGGGTTATTAACCCTTTGGTTGCAACAGGCCCGGGAAGTTTTTCCTATCTTTTGACAGGCGGTTTAACAAACAGCTTAAATGCTGGTATTAAAACAACGGTTGCAAGCTTTTTTCAAGGCATGATAGATGATTTTGCGGGTTCGTTAACCAGTGCTGTCGGAGGGGTCATTTCAGGGATTCTCGGGGGGTTTCTTGGCGGGTTCTTTGACCTTGGTGGCTTTTTGGGTGGTGTTGATTATGATTGCGCCAACATGCAGGATTTGTGGGATGATAATGTAATTGGACAAGGCATTAATGCGGATAATGTGTATCAAGATTTCGATGAATTGATGACAGGAGTGGCACCTGGTGCTGGTGGCCGATTCATGGATGCTTTGACAAATAATGCAGGTGTTCTAAATGATGCTTTAACGGATGATGGAACTTTTGCGGCGGGTACATTTGAATTCCAACGTAACGTGCCCATCTTTGGCGGTGGCGCAACGGTTGCTGATATTATCGCGGGGATGTGATTCTTTTCTTAGGCGGAGTTACTTCTTGGCGAATGAAGCTTGACTAATGGAGCTAGGATCGAATATTCGCGGGTGTTATTATGTTTGATTTTCTAATTTTCGGATAAGTCTACGCTCAAATTCTTCTGCATTTTTATGATTTTTCAAAAACATTTTAATTGTATCTGAGGCTGCTTTTTTGTCGTAAGGTACGGTATTGTTATGTTGATGGCGCGCGGCTTGTTGAGCGCGCGCGAGAATTTCAGGCGTTATTTCTGCCCGTTTTCGTCGAATTGTGGCCAAAATTTCTTGTTTTACACGGGTTATATCTGACATCGTCGGTTCTTTCCTTATCAACTACCGCTTTGATATTGCCTTTCTAGCAATATACAATATTGTACAGGTAGAGGGTTAAATAAGTTTTACAAAAAATAAAAAGTGAATAGTTAACACATGCTGCAAACGCTTTATAAAAAATTATTTCAACTTGCTCGACCATTCATCAAGACTTTGTTGAATAAACGTATCGCCCGAGGGAAAGAAGACCCAAAGCGCCAAAATGAGCGATATGGGCAGCCAAAAAAAATGCGACCAAGCGGAAAGTTGATCTGGTGCCATGGGGCAAGTGTTGGGGAGTCTCTGTCTTTAATTGCGTTAATTAAACGTCTATTAGCGGACTTTCCCGATATTCATATTATGGTGACAACGGGAACTGTGACGTCGGCTAGGTTGATGGCTGAGCGTCTTCCAGAACAGGCTTTTCATCAATATATACCAGTAGACCATCCCGTGTGGGGCGCACGTTTTATAGATCATTGGAAGCCAGATATGGTGTTGTGGGCGGAGTCTGATTTCTGGCCCAATATGTTGCAAGAAATAAAAAAACGAGATATTCCGTTGGCTCTTGTTAATGCACGGATTTCTCCTCGTTCATATAAAAAATGGCAGCTTTTATCAGGTTGGATTAAAAATATTCTCGCAAATTTTACAATTTGTTTAGCTCAAAACAAACAAGAAGCTCAAAAATTTATAGATCTAGGGGCACAACGTGTTGAAGATACGGGAAATTTAAAATATGCAGCGCAGGCATTACCCTGTGATATTTCTGAGCAAGAAGAAATGGAAAATATTATTTCTGAACGTGTTGCGTGGCTGATGGCAAGTTCTCATCCGGGAGAAGAAGAGCAGGTTGCCGAGGTACATCTGGCGCTTAAAAAACAAAAAATACCAGCAATACTCTCTGTCATTGTCCCTCGACACCCTGAGCGCGGGGCTGAGATTAAAACTCAATTAGAAAACTTGGGCTTAACCATCGCACAACGTTCCTTGGGTGAAAAAATCACCTCTGATGTTGATATTTATATTGCAGATACGTTGGGAGAGCTTGGCTTGTTTTTTCGCACCGTACCTTTGGTGTGTATTGGTGGATCTTTTGTACCGCATGGAGGCCATAACCCGATAGAACCGGCACAGTTAGGCTGCCAGATCCTTTATGGCCCGCATATGTTTAACTTTGAAACAATTTGCGCGGATTTTGAAGGCGTTAGTGCCTGTCGCCCCGTCGATACGTTAAAAGAACTTGAAGAAGAGTTGCTTTATTTTATGCATAATCAAGTTGAGGGCAAAAAAATGTCCGAGGAAGCGCGCAAGCTCGTAGAAGCAAAATCGGGCGTTGTTGATAATATTATAAAAATTTTGCAACCTATCTTTAAGAAATCTGGTTTATTGTAAAAATGTAGTTTATTCTGATTTATGGTTTTTTTTGATCAGGGATCTAAGGGGAAAAAAATGATTCGGGCACCAAAATTTTGGTATGATAATTCTAAGGCTTCATCGCGTGTTTTGGCGTTTATTTTGTCACCATTGTCGTGGGTTTTTGATGCTGTTGTACAATTACGATTTAAAACAAATACGCAGCTAAAAACATCCGTTCCCATTATTTGCATTGGAAATTTAGTTGTTGGTGGAGCTGGTAAAACACCAACAGTTGCCGCTATTGCAGATTTCTTAGTCGATGAGCTTGGCATGCGGGGTTATATCCTTTCTCATGGCTATAAAGGTCTTGTGACGGGCCCTCTTAAGGTTGATACAACAAAACATACGTCGCAAGAGGTTGGGGATGAAGCCCTTCTTCTTGCAGAACACGCCCCAACGTGGGTCTCTAAAGACCGCCGTAATGGTATTGTTGACATGACAAAAAGTGGTGCAAATATTATTATCATGGATGATGGACATCAAAATCCTCATTTACAAAAACGTGTCAGCTTGATTGTTGTTGATGGAGGTGCTGGTTTTGGTAATGGTAAAGTATTTCCAGGTGGCCCTTTACGTGAAACAGAACAAAATGGTTTAAAACGCGCTGATTGTGTTGTGATTATTGGTGAAGATAAAGTCAATGTCACAGAAGAAATTCATACAATTGATCCGAAGATACCTGTTTTTATGGCATCAATTGTACCAACGGGGACCGAGCATATTAAAGATCAGAAAATTGTGGGTTTCGCCGGAATTGGGCGACCTGAAAAATTCTTGCATACTTTAGAAGATGCAGGAGCAGAAGTTCTTAAATTTTTTGATTTCCCAGATCATCACCCTTATAAAGAGAGTGATATTGCGCCCATTATGAAACATGCAGAAGAGCTTGGTGGAAAAGTTTTTACAACTGAAAAAGATTATGTACGTTTGCCTTTGGTTTATAAAGATCGTATCGAAGTTGTTCCAATTATGCTGCAATGGAAAAATGTGGAAGAATTAACAACATTTATGAAGTCAAAGCTAAGGCCATCTTCAGTGTGAAGCAAAATAACTTAGATCAAAAACGTGTTAAATCAAAACCTCATTTTACGGTTAAACTGCCTTTAAAACGTCGCTTGCGTTATCTGTTTGAAACGGCGATAGCCTTTATGTTGTACGGTTTTTTCTGGCTACTTCCAATTTCTTGGGCGTCAAATACAGGGGGCGCTATTTTACGTTTTATTGGACCAAAATTGGGGGCCTCTCGTAAAGCTCTTACAAATATTCAAAATGCATTTCCTGAAAAACCAGCCGATGAACATCAAAAAATTCTAATTGGTATGTGGGATAATTTGGGGCGTGTTGTTGCGGAATATCCACATTTACATCATATCTGGAAAAATGTCGAATTTGTTGGCCGCGAGCATATGGAAGCTGTTCGAGATGACGGTCTCCCGGGATTTTTGTTTGGGGGACACCTTGCGAATTGGGAAGTTCAAGCGATTGCGGCTAAAAATATAAATTTGGACGTTGGTCTTGTTTACCGCAAACCAAATAACCCGTGGGTAGATAGCTTACTAAAACACTGTCGGAATTCGGGAGGTTCTTTTCACATGACCAAAAGTCATCAAGGTGCACGCCAGATAATGTCGACGCTAAAGGCGGGCGGGCATATTGGTATGTTGGTTGACCAAAAATTAAATGAAGGTATTGCAATCCCTTTTTTTGGTCGTGATGCGATGACCGCACCGGCGATTGCACAGCTTGCGTTGAAATTTAAATGCCCGATTACGCCAGCGCGCGTGGAAAGAGTTAAAGGCGCAAAATTTAGAGTTACGATTTATCCTCCAGTTGAAATTTGCCCAACGGGTGACAAAAAAGAAGATGTTAAACGGGTGATGACGGATATTAATAAAACACTAGAAGGCTGGATCCGAGAACGCCCCGAACAGTGGTTGTGGTTACATAGGCGTTGGCCCAAAGAAACAAAATAGAGGATTAAATGTTAACATAATATATTATTGACATAATTATTGTTTTGAGGTATTTTTGCATGTTTTATATTTAAACAAAGCACTCGCTCAAAATAAGGCTGTAATAGATGTCAAAAACATCCTTAAAAAAAACCTTTAAACCGTTAGCATCCGTGGATTGCTCATGGATAGAGTTATATTGTGCAACAGATATTGAATTAATTGCCGAAGAAAAACAGGTTTACGTTGAATTCCCCGGTCGGATTACAAGCTTTAAAAAATCTATGGTGATGGCGATAGATTCTTTAGATGACCAGAGCTCTCTTCTTGTCACGATAGCTGGCGATGAGTTTGAATTGAGTATTCCTGCACAACAGCTACGACAGTTAATTGACAATCCTCATGATAAAAATAACTGCCTTGATTTGAAAAAATTTCAAAGCTTAAAACTCTGTGACACATTAAAGGTTTTTCAAGGACAAAGAATTGATTTATATACACTGGCTGATTTGCTTAAAGACAAACCGATACTACTTGAAGATATAAGCTTTTTATATCCCCTTAGAGACAAAACCCGCAAGATAAGAAATACGAATTTTTCAGTTGAAAAGGATCATTCGGAGTGGGGTAATATAAAAATGTGCTGGGGTGATGGCAGTTTTATGCGCACGGCCGCCGATGAGTCTGAAATCAAAGCATTAGGCTCCATACAACAAAAGTTAGGCTTGGCCTGCGTGGATTATACAGTGCGCGGACATTACGTTTTGAAAATATGGACGAAGAATAAAATAGTGCCACCCGCCCCAAAAAAAATGCCGTTAAGGTGTAAAAAAAATCTAAGTCAGGCAGGTTTTAATGTCTGAACCAAAGGCTAAAACAGTAACTAACACACAACGGAAAAAAGGATTAATTTTAAAACCCTTAACGCATAGCTTTGCGACACCGGCAGGGATTTTTGTTGAATTTATGTCACAACAAATGGGAGGTAAAGGTTTTTCACGTCAGAGGGCGCTTTTATCTCAAGTCTCTAGTGTCATTGAATATGATAACGATTTCTCTATTTTGGTCATGACCAATGGTCAACAGGTGGCTGTGAATATGGCTTATGATGAGCTTAATTATGCGCTCTATCAAAATACAGATCAAAAAAAAGGCGCGGTGATTGACTTAAAAGCGTTAACAGGTTCAGCTGCAGATCATATTAGTGAAGTTAAATTCAACAAGGCGGTATCCCCCCAAGCGCGGCTCCAAGAAAAATCCGTGACTATTCGGATGATGATTCATGGAGAGAGTGAAGTCAATTATTCAGAGACGTCTTTTTTGGATCAAGATATTAAATTTGTTGAGCCCGCGGCATACAATTCAAAACATGGTTTTGTTCAGTTAAAATCGGGCTCTCATTTCTTTTGTGATATTGATATTAGCTCATTGACGGAAAAAATGATTGAAGCTAAACAAAATGGCCTTGAAGTTTTGGATTTAAGGCTCGAAACATCCCCAAAATCAGGGGTTAGTAAAAAATTACGGCCAACACGACCACCGCGAAGGAGATGAAAATGAATTTAGCCCCCGAATTCAATCAAAAACGCCGTAGGTCCGATGTATGGATTGAATGTTACAGCAATAGCTACATTGGAAAAGTGATCCCAACAAATGAGGGGCCTGTTTTTGAATTAGATGCCGAAATTATAGGTTTCCAAAAAAACGATTTAAAAAGCTATTCCGGAACATCACAAAACACGCTTGTAACCCTACAAGATGGCCAAGAGGTTCAAATAGACATTCCTGTTCAAGAGTTTGGTAAAGAGCTACGCCGCAACCATAAAACGGGCTTAATGGATTTGAAATCGTATGATTTAAAAAGTGACCTAATGCGCAAACCCTGGTCTTTAACGGAAATTAGGGCGCTTCAAAAAAACAGTTTACGAAAGCGGGAAAGCAACGTGGTCATTAGATTAAGTTTGTCTAATGGTGGTGTGCACAATGTAAATACCTCAGAATATGCGATGGAAAGCCAAAAGAGTAGCGAGTGGGGCAATTATAAAGTCGTTCATGCGGGTAAGTCAGGAAAAAATAAATCATGGTGTATCGCCGTTGTGCGGAAGGATGAATTTGAACAATTTGAGACAATTGCAAATGCCTTGAAAATAAAAGTTTTAGATATGACACTTTATAACCGTGCTCAATATGCCTATTGGCACACTCACGGACGGATGCCGCCACAATATAAGCCTCTCAGTGAAAATGTGCCGGAGCAAGAAAAACAATCGGCTAAAAAAATAGAGCAAAAAAGCACGGAGACGCTCAAAAAAATGCACACGATTCCAAAGGGCAGCATAATAACACTTTAATTGACATAACTCTTTATTTCTGGTACATTGTCTCACCTATAAATGTGTATAGAATCTCCTTTTATTGGAGACGGGATAAAAGATGAAACAGAAGTCAAAAATAGAAACCCAAACGGTTACCAAAGGATTCCAACCCGTTGCATTACGTTCAACACAAGCAACATATGACTTTTGGATTAAGCTTTTTGTTGAAGTTAAAGGTCAAAAAAAATTCTCCCGTCTCACAACAAAAAAATCTAATGTAAGTTCTATTATTGAATTTGATGAAGAACGCTCTTTACTTGTTTTAGACAGTGGAGTGCAAATTCCAATTAAAATGGATGATCTTAATCTACTGGAAAAATTGGAAAGTTTTTCGCCCAATAAAACCCATAAATTTTTAGACCTCACTCAAGTCACAGGGCCAGCATGTGAACCGACAAAACCAGTTAAATTGGTAGAAAGTTTTAAAAAAGCAAGTCCGGAAAAAGTGACAACGGCCCCACATGAGCTACCCCTTAAAATTAAGGCTTTTGTCCATCGCGTGGAGGATATGAATTATGAAGAATGCTCGATCAAAGGGAATTATAAATTATTTGAATTTTGGGATACAAAATTAGATATGCCGCGGACAAAATTTGGTGCCAATAATCCCATGTATCTTGAAATGCAGAACAAAGATGATGTGCCATTTAGTGAATTTGGTTTTTATATTGAGATGTCTGGGGATGCGTTTCTTGAGATTATGAACGTTGCCCGCTTAACGGGGCAAACCGAAATTGACCTCACTGAACAAACACGTTTAAAAGATTTTGATGATAAATTACAAAATGATTATTCAAGCCCGGCAAAAGCAAAAAACAGCAAGCGAGTAATGAGATAATCATGTCCACGGAAATAACAAAATCGGGTTTTAAGCCTTTGAACCATGCACCGCGTCGAGATCGCGATTTATGGGTGTTCGTCGATGTGATAACACCAGAAATTAAAATAGGTGAAACGGGTGCTTTTATTCATTTTGATCCTGAAAAAATAATTTCAAAAACATTTAAAGTCAGCAGTATTGATGAAATTGCTGGTGATGAGAATCAAAGTTACCTGACACGTTTAAATGGTGATCGATATCATTTTAATTTGTCTGTAGAAGAGTTAACAAATAAAATTGTGCGGACATCCCCCAAAATTGCGGAAGTTCACCTTGAACAAAATATGTTGTTTGGGCCGTTAATCGGTAAAAAAAATATTACACCAACTCAAATCTACCCTTATTTGAAGTATTGCCGGGGGCATAAAGGCGCGGTGAAAACAACTTTTACAGAGTGGTACCAGAATAAATTTCATGTATTTTCAGTTCATATCAATGATCTAAAATGGGGAGAGCGTCAAGAAGATGTGGAAAAGGCACCCTATTTTATTAGGTGCGAAAAAAACCTAGACGGCCATGCTCGAGCCGAAGTTGCCTTTGATATCAATGAATTACGTGTTTTGATTAATACATGCCAGAAATTGTCTATTAAGTCTCTGGATTACCGTGCCTATAGCCAGGCAAGCTTAAAATATTGGCAAGAGCATGGAAAATTGAAGGAAGCAGCCCCGTCACAAGCCTTAAATCTTCTTCAAGACAATATAAATACAAACAGTGTTAAGATCTCTAGCCAAGATACCTCAAACGGGCTGCAAAAAAAGGCTTCATCGACACGTCAAATCCAATTAGAGAGGCTTTATAAACAAAAATGTCGTAAGGAAACAATCGATGCAATTAATAAAGCACGGTTTAAACGAGGATTATCATGAAAAACTTAACCCCAGTTGCGCAAAAAATGATGTCAAAAGATATCTGGATTGAGGCTATTCATAGCGAACCTGATTTGGTAACTGATAAAAATGGGGCATTATTTGAAATTAATCTCGGAAACACACATATACACCGCTTTAAAAAGGCTGAAATAAGCCGCACCGGTGGGGATGAGGAACAGAGTTATATTCTGCACCAAAATGGTTTATATTATTTTTTAGACATTAGTTTAGATCAGTTAAGTGAAAAACTTGACAACTTAACTGTAAAAGCTGGTGTTAATAGCCTTAGTTTGAAGGGTGAGAGTAGTTTTTCTCGTTTTAGTTCAGAGGATTTTTTGATATCAGAAGAAATTTTAGATATTTTTAAATTTAAAAAAGCAGAGCAGATCAAAATTTCCTTTAATTATACAAGGTGTTATAAAAAAGATCATTATTGTCTAGAAAAAGCAATTTTTTCGAACCCCTCTGGCGTTTTAATTGAAAATAACACGGACTTTGCCAATTATAATATTTTGGGCTGTTATACTTTGGTGATTGATAGCGACGAAGCGGTTAATTTATTTAAGGCGGCACAAAAATTGGGTATAGAAGAAATTCAGTATACCGAACGTACACGCCATAGCGCGATATATTATGGCAATAACAAGCAAATGCTTCCGCCTAAATCTAAACGCGCTTTTCGGTGTAAAGCAACACAGTTTAATCAAAACATCATAGACAATAAAACAACAGCAGCTAAAGAGAGTATCGCCAAAATGGTTGTGCCAACGAGAATGGATTTTAAAAGTTAAGCGACACTTGATTTTTTATCATTTAACAAGGGTTTAAGATAGTGTCCAGTGTAACTTTTGGGCTCAGAAATAATTTTATCTGGTGTACCTTGAACTAAAATTTCCCCACCTTTATCGCCGCCATCGGGACCAATATCAATGATCCAATCGGCGGTTTTGATGACTTCTAAATTATGTTCGATCACGACAATACTATTTCCTTGATCAACAAGGTGGTGCAGGACTTCTAAAAGTTTTCGCACATCTTCAAAATGAAGGCCGGTTGTTGGTTCATCAAGGATATATAGTGTACGTCCTGTTGAACGCTTTGAAAGCTCTTTGGCAAGTTTAACACGCTGGGCTTCTCCACCGGAAAGTGTTGTGGCTTGTTGGCCTATATGTACGTAACCAAGCCCCACTTTTTGTAAGGTTTCAAGTTTTACCCGAATGCTTGGTACGGCATCAAAAAAATCAAGGCCTTCTTCAACGGTCATATCTAAAATGTCGGCAATTGACTTGCCCTTATATTTAATCTCAAGTGTTTCTCGGTTATAGCGTTTGCCGTGGCAGTTTTCACATGTTACATGTACGTCTGGCAAAAAGTGCATCTCAATACGAATGACACCATCCCCCTTACAGGTCTCACAACGCCCGCCTTTAACATTAAAAGAGAAACGCCCCGCACCGTAACCACGAGCTTTTGATTCTGGTAACCCTGTAAACCAATCCCGAATAAAAGTAAAAGCACCGGTGTACGTTGCAGGGTTAGAACGAGGCGTACGGCCAATTGGGGATTGGTCGATATCAATAACCTTGTCTAAAAATTCTAAACCTTTGATGTCATCGTGTTTGCCGGGGATTAATCGTGATCGCATTAATCGCCGTGCCGTTGCTTTGTATAGTGTATCGATAATTAAAGATGATTTACCACTACCTGAAACACCTGTGACACAGGTAAATGTGCCTAATGGAATTTTAACATCAATATTTTTTAAATTATGCTGTTTGGCACCAATAATTTCTAAATATTGTTTTGTTTTACCTTTTGCGCTGTTAATGGTTTTACCCTTACGTCGCTTTGTGGGGATCGGAACCTGCTTTATGCCAGTTAGATATTGGCCGGTTAGGCTATCAGGGTGTTTCATGACGTCTTCTGGGATACCAGCGGCAACTACATGGCCACCATGAATTCCGGCACCCGGTCCCATATCAACTAAATAATCAGCTAAACGAATGGCGTCTTCATCATGTTCAACAACAATAACAGTATTTCCTAAATCGCGGAGACGCTTTAGGGTTTCGAGTAAACGATTGTTGTCCCGTTGATGTAAACCGATGGAGGGTTCATCAAGTACGTAAAGGACACCGGTTAGGCCAGAGCCAATTTGGGACGCTAAACGAATACGTTGGCTTTCGCCGCCGGACAAAGTGCCAGATTTGCGGTTTAAGGTTAAATAATTTAGACCTACATTCATTAAAAAGCTAAGGCGTTCGTTGATTTCTTTTAAAATACGTCCGGCAATTTCATTTTGTTTGTCGCTGAGTTCTTCAGGAAGCCTATAGAACCATTTATGGGCTTGGGAAATAGAGAGTTCAGAAATCTCCCCAATATGTTTATGGTCGATCTTAACGGCGATTGCTTCTTTTTTAACACGGAAGCCTAAGCAAGATTCACATTTTTTGTTGGCTTGATAGCGTGATAGATCATCCCGAATTTTTTGGCTGTCAGTCTCCAAAAAACGCCGGTGTAAGTTCGGAATAATGCCTTCAAAAGGTTTTTTAACTTGAAAGCTCCGCACGTCATTTTCATACGTCATCTGGATTTCTTCTGTGCCAGATCCTTGGAGAATAAGTTCTTTATGCTGTACGGCAAGCTTGTTCCAAGCTGTTTTAATCTTAAAACCATAATGATTACCTAAATTTTCAATGGCTTGTAGGTAATATTCAGATGACCACGGGCGGATCGCGCCATCTGCAATGCTTAAGCCCTCATCTGGGATGAGTAATTCAGGGTCAAAATAGAGCGTTTCGCCGATGCCATTACATTGAGGACACGCCCCAAAGGGGTTGTTAAAGGAAAACAGGCGGGGTTCTATTTCTGGGATTGTAAAACCCGAAACTGGACAGGCAAATTTGGCTGAAAAAATTCGTTGCTCTTGTGTGTCGGCATTTTCAATGATTAACAGGCCATCGGAAAGCTCCAAAGCGGTTTCAATTGAATCGGCAAGGCGATTACCCATATCTTCACGCAGGACAAGACGGTCAACAACAACTTCAATATCATGTTTTATTTTTTTGTCCAAAGGAGGGGCTTCGGGGATTTCATAAATTTCACCATCAATTTTGACACGTTGAAAGCCTTTTTTATAAAGTTCTTGCAGCTCTTTTTTATATTCGCCTTTACGTCCGCGCACGATAGGAGACAAAATGTACAAACGGGTGTTTTCAGGCATTGCGGTGATTTGGTCAACCATTTGGCTGATGGTTTGACTGGTGATTGGTTGCCCCGTTTTTGGAGAATAAGGAATACCAACACGCGCCCATAAAAGCCGCATATAGTCATGGATTTCTGTCACTGTTCCAACGGTTGATCGGGGGTTTTTTGAAGTTGTTTTTTGTTCAATAGAAATAGCAGGGGATAAACCATCAATTTGGTCAACATCTGGTTTTTGCATAAGCTCCAAAAATTGTCGTGCGTAGGCAGAAAGGCTTTCGACATACCGTCTTTGACCTTCGGCATAGATAGTATCAAAAGCCAAAGATGATTTGCCGGAGCCTGATAGGCCAGTAATGACTATCAGCTGGTCACGAGGTAGCTCTACCGAAATATTTTTTAAATTATGTTCACGTGCGCCCTGAACGGTAATGGTTTTTAGGCTGTTTGCTTGCATATCCGGTGTCCTCAAGTTTTATGGTCTAATGATATAGTGTATTTTGAGCGGATTGCAAAAGAAATATGCAAAAATGTTTTGTATATGTTCTCTTTTTGTTTTTTTTATACCGACAAAAAAACAGCCAGTCAAATAAATGGCTGGCTGTAGAGTTACATACTAAGACAGGGCTTAAAACACTTAGCAAAAACTGGAATTAGGGCGATTTAAAATTAGTGGAAGAGAGAGTGGAAAAACGCATAATCACATGGTGACTATAATTACGTTTTAGCTTTAAAAAGCACTAATTCCAGTTCTTTAATAAGTATCTTAGTTTTAAGTATGACGGAAAATGGTAGAATTATGGTAAAGATTTGTGTGCATTTAGGTCTTATTTGTGAATAATTTATATAGAATTTTATCTATCTTGTGAAAAATCAATAAATTCAAGGGGTTGGTTTTTTACTAGTTCGGCTTCTAAGTTTTAAGGGTTTGGAGTCGGAGGCCTTTTTAAGCTTAAGCTGGTTAAGCTCCGATATTAATATTTCGAGCTGTTTATCAATATTGTGATTCTTATCTAAAACAAGAGTACTGATTTGTTGGGCGGCTTTTGGATTGTTGAGCCAATATTGTGCTTTAAAGATGGCAGGGAGTTCCCCTGATTGGGCTAAAAGATCAACTAAGGTAAAACCATAGCGATCCGTTTTTGTGAAATCCGATAGGTTAAGTGTATTATTCTCGCAATGAGCTGTTAAAAGCTCAATAAACCGCCCTGTACGTGCCGCAAGAATAAGATCGTTACCGATGTAGCCTTGTTTTTTTCGAAGGAGCTCGAGTGATTTGGTTTCGAAAATATCTTTATTGGCTTCGAAAGCCTTAAGTTCAGATCTGTTATTTTGAGTATGCTCAACAATAATTTTATGTGTTTCAGCAGTCATCATATGAAGGTCTTCTGGGTTTACTTTATGACGCAATAGAAATTCAAGTGTTTTTATATGCCCATTTGAAGAGGCATATTCTGCAGCAATTGTACGATCTGAAACCTTTGAAACGAGATTTTTGGTGATCAGTTTTTGAACCGTTTTTAAATCACCTTGTAAAGCGGCGCCGGTGAGGGCAAGGCCACTTGCATCCATTGAGGTAAAACAAAAAGGATCATCGGTAAAACATTTTGCGTCAATCCCATGCTCTATAAGCAGGGCCATGACCGGCCAATGTTGATTTTCAAAACTGGCTTTAAGCAATTGTTGTGGTGCAAGGTCAGTAAGTTGTGTTTGTTCCAGAATAACTTTAACGGTTTTATAATGGCCTTTTTCAACCGCCACCAACGCGGGGGAGTTTGCGGAACAAAATCCTTGAATATTGGCGCCATTTTCAAGAAGAGTTTGGACGTGCAAATTAAAACCCGAACGTGCCCGATTATACAGGGCTGTGTCGAGTTCACGTTGTGAAAACTTATGCAGATCCTTTGTCCAATGAGGGTCTACGGGGGTGTCTTCAAAATTTGTTTTTTTATGTGACATTAAAAATCTTTAATTTAGGGCTTAATTTATGATCAACACCATAAATAGACTTAAATGTTATGTCAACTATTTACCGCAATAACGGTTTCCGTAAGTTCATTAAAACGGTCAATCATCATAAATTTTCCCGCATTTGGTGACATTGGGATAATTTGCCAGCTTTTGAATTCTTCGGGGATTTGGCCAAAAATTTCTTGAGCTTCAGCTTCGGAAAAACCAGCGATCTGAACAGCTTCAAGATAAGCGGAGATAATATCTCCTTTTTTAATGAATTTTTTAAGCTCCGGAGAAATTTTTTCAGGCAGGCCAAAGCTGCCTTGTATGACTTCTTGTAAATTATCTTCAAAAATACGGTAACCATCACCTAAAACATTTTTAAAGGGAGAAATCATATCTCCGATGACAAATTCCGATGCGTCATGTAGAAGGGCCAGAAGGCAGGTTTCATTTGAAATACTCGGGTCAAGTTGGCGACAGATGCCTTCAACAAGTACAGAATGTTGTGCAACTGAAAAGGCGTAATCGCCACTTGTTTGACCATTCCATCTGGCAACACGTGATAACCCATGAGCAATATCTTCTAACTTAACATCGTCAGGATTTGGGTTCATAAGATCTAATTTTTTACCACTTAACATTCTTTGCCAAACGCGCATTTTTTGTTTTCCTTCTTTTTCTTCTTAAATTCGTCATTACAATTGCATATGAACGGTGAAAGCTTTATGCTTCGATCATAATCAATTAGACGAATCAATTTAACAGATAAGTGAGTGTAAACCGTGGCTGGAAGTGTAAACAAGGTAATTTTAGTTGGTAATCTCGGAAATGATCCAGATATTCGTGCAATGCAGAATGGAGCACGTGTTGCAAACCTGTCTATTGCAACCTCTGAAAGTTGGAAAGACAAATCAACCGGAGAGCGTCAAAGTCGAACACAATGGCATCGTGTTGTTATTTTTAATGATGGTTTAGTGACAATTGCGGAGCGTTATTTAAAAAAAGGCTCTAAAGTTTATTTAGAAGGCCAATTAGAAACCCGTAAATGGACAGGCCAGGACGGCAAAGAAAATTATTCAACCGAGGTTGTTTTACGTCCATTCCGTGGCGAATTAACAATGTTGGATAGCCGGAGTGAAGGCGGTTCATCGTATGGTGGTGGTGCAAATAGTGGGGGGTATGCAAATAATGACATGCAACAACAAGCGCAACAACCCGTGGCAGCAGCGGCTGGTGAACCTATGGGCGCACCTCCCGCAGATGATTTAGAAGATGAAATTCCATTCTAGGGTTTTTTTTCGGAAGAGAATAAATAAAAAGCTCCCTGTAAAAGGGAGCTTTTTATTTTTAAATACATGTAACACCCCCAATGAAAAAGCGCGAAAAAATAGATCCACTCTTTATAGGCCTGATTTTTTAACTGTAATGCTGACAATAAACGAGAGCGGGCTTGGTAAATAACTCAGTATAGATTTTTCAGGTGGACAGGAAAACCCGAGTTTGAATTTAGCGATGAAAGCTTTAATACAGCTTTCAATACGGCATGAATTTGGGCGTGCGTCAACGCATCGAAAACGAATGTTGAATAAAATTTCAGGTCATAAGCAAGAGATTGAGGCTGATGTGTTTGCATCGGTTCGATTGGACAAAAAAAAGAGCACAGATAATAATCATGTTCAAATGTTAATTGATTCTCGGTTGTTGAGGATGATTTGTGGACATGACGTTGAATATTTTAGTGTTGCAGGTTTAAACCTTCTTAAAGCCATCACAATTTAAAAAAGATCACCTTGATTGTCTTTTGGGGTTTGCTTTTTTGTTTTTTGTTTTACGGGGGCAGGCACAGGGGGGGGCGTTTTGCCAATCGTTGCCGCTGTTTTGCCATCTTTAAATTGAATAGAGACAAGATCACCTTGGCTTAATTTATGGCCTTCCGTAATGGGACTGCCGGCGTTATTCCGGACGAGGGCAAAACCGCGTTCCAGAACATTTTCAAAGGATAATGTCTTGAGTAATGCAGATAAGTTTTGTAACGCAATTTGTTGTTGCTGTAATTGTCGACGGCTGGCGTTGTTAAGGCGCTCGGTAACATTGTTGAGGTGGCGTTCTTGTTCAAGAATACTACGAAGCAATAGTTGTGGGGATAATTGAGCTGACAGGGTTGTGAGTGTATTTTTTTTACGCTCGATCCAGCTTTGTAATCCCATATCAAGTCGGTGGCTCGCATGATCAAGGCGTTGCGTTACCGTTTCAAAAAGCCGTTTGGGGTCACCTAAACCACGGCCAAGACCTTGGAGGTGTGTTTTATGGTGGTCAATTTGACGTTGTACAGCAGACAAAAGACGACGCTGACTCTCGCTAACTTGATTTTGCAGCTCGTGGCGAACAGGAACGGCTTTTTCCGCAGCTCCTGTCGGCGTTGGAGCCCGTAAATCTGAGGCGTAATCAATTAAGGTGGTATCTGTTTCATGGCCCACGGCGGAGATAATTGGAATGTCACTTTGTGCTGTCGCACGCACAACATCTTCTTCGTTAAAAGCCATAAGGTCTTCCAGAGACCCGCCGCCTCGCGCCACGATAATTAAGTCAGGTTTATGTTCGGGGGGCAGATTGTTAAAGCCATTAATGCCGTCTGTTACTTGTCTTGCCGCATCTTTTCCTTGCACCATAACAGGCCACAAAAGCACGTGTCGTGGAAAACGGTCATTTAAACGGTGCATAATATCACGAATAACCGCGCCTGTAGGGGAGGTAACAACGCCAATTTTTTGAGGTAAAAGTGGTAGTGGTTTTTTGCGGCTTTCATCAAATAGGCCTTCTGCGGCGAGTTTTTTGCGCCGTTCTTCCAACATTTTGAGAAGTGCGCCTTCACCGGCCAGTTCCATCGTTTCGATGATTAATTGGTAATTCGAGCGACCGGGGTAAGTTGTTAATTTACCAGTACAAATGACCTCCAAACCTTCTTCGGGGGTGATGTTAAGGCGGGAAACGGTTCCTTTCCAACAAATGGCATCGATTACCGCTTTGTCATCTTTTAAGGAGGTATAGAGGTGGCCTGATTTTGCAACTGTGACACGGGAAATTTCGCCGCGAACGCGCACAAAACTAAATTCATCTTCAACAAATCGTTTGAGCTTAAAGCTCAACTCGGAAACACTGCATTCCGGAGGAGCATTAGAACCGGGGGTGTTTTGTGGTTCATCATCCCATATAAATTGAGTTGTATCGGTCATGGTTAAAGAATTAAAGGAACATGATGGCTAAAGCAATGTTTAAAAGGGCTGTCTAAAAATATGATGGACAAAAAGAGAGAAATTACACGCATTATATAAAATAAACCTTGGCCGTTTTCGAGGGCTTATTTGTGCGGAGCTCATGGAGTATATCGCTTTTTACCTAATATCCATAAGATCTTAAATAATATTCATTATACTTAGATAATAAATAGATATACCGACGACTTTCTGTCGTTCTTGTGCGCTTGTATTTTTTAAGCGACTTATTTTTTATCACATTATTTTTTAAACAAGTATGAAGGATGCTTTCACATGAAAATTGCCAAAAAATATAAAATTGCGCCCAGTGCGATGAGTGATTTTCGCCGAGTTTTTGAACCAAAAAAACAGATTTTTAACGCCGGAGATGCGCGTCAAAATATTTATATTATTGAGCAAGGCCAAGTGGAAATCAGCTCACAACGTGGCGGGGAACCGGTTCCCCTCATGTATCTTAATGAAGGCGATATTTTTGGTGAAATGGCATTGTTAGATGGGGCGCCACGGTCAACAACGGCAACAGCCTTAAAAGAAACAAGTGTTTTTGCCATTTCGCGCGATATGGTTAATAGCCGGTTGCAGGGCTTAGACCCTCTTGTACGTTTATTAATGAGTGTACTTATTGAACGGCACCGTAAGGGGGAGGGGTTATCGCCCGAAGCATCAGACTCCCAGCCTCATGAAAATATGATGTCATTGGAGTGGAATGTACAAAAAGAAATGGCTTTAAAAGAACTTGGTATGGTTCAAAATATTCGATCGGCGATTGATTTAAAAGAATTTGTACCTTATTTACACCCCATTGTCAGTTTGCCTGATTACCAGCTCTTGGGTTTTGAGACATTAATTCGTTGGCAGCACCCAGAATCGGGAGTCATTGCTCCATATGATTTTATTCCTGTTGCCGAGCGAAGCGGTTTGATCCAAGAACTTGATTTATTGATGTTTCGAGAAGCTTGTTATTTTGTGGATGAGGTTCAAGAGGCCGTTGGCTGTTGTAATCGAAAAATATATGTAACGGTTAACCTGTCAGGCGAAAATTTTCACGATATGGTGATCGTCGATAAGTTAAAAGCCATACTAAAAGAAACACAAGTTGATGCGCATTGTATTGAGTTAGAGGTGACGGAAACGGCCTTTATGAACGAACCCATGGTCGCACAACAAGTGTTAAAGGATTTAAAAAATTTAGGATTATCAATTGCCTTAGATGATTTTGGTACGGGGTATTCATCATTAGGTTATTTGCATAGCTTTCCGATTGATACCGTTAAAATTGATCGCAGTTTTGTCCAGAACCTTAGTTGCGATCGCCGTTCTTTGGATATTGTGCGGGCGATTGTTATGATGGCCCAAAGTTTTGGTATTCAAGTTGTAGCTGAAGGTATTGAAAGCGAAGAAGAAGCAGCGGCACTTGTGGGTGTTGGCTGTAGCGTTGGTCAGGGTTTTTTATTCAGCCAGCCACTACAAATTGACGCGGCACTAAAATATGCTCGGGAAACGGTTGAAAAACTATATTAACCCTCACCATTACCGCTTGTTTTTAAAAAAATCTTTTAAAATGTCACTGCACGGCTGTTCATGAATGCCACCATAAACTTCTGGTTTGTGATGGCATGTTGCTTGTTTGTAAATATGCGGGCCGTGGTCAATACCACCTCCTTTGGGATCGTAGGCACCATAATAAACACGCCGAATACGCGCAAAAGAGATTGCGGTGGCACACATTGGGCAGGGTTCTAAGGTGACATAAAGATCACAGTTGGCGAGCCGAGGTGTCTTTAGTTTTTGTGAGGCAAGACGGATTGCTTGGATTTCAGCGTGCGCGGTTGGGTCATGTTGCTCTTCTGTTTGATTGCCCGTCGCGGCGATAACTTTATTTGTTTTATAATCTACGATTATACACCCAACGGGGATCTCATTCCGGTTTTTTGCGTCTTTAGCTTCTGTTAAGGCTTGCGCCATATACTGATTGTGGTATGTGTTCATGCGTGCCATCAATTCTTTTGGTTTTACGAAGGACATTATAGCCATGAATGACGCAGAAAAAAATAACGAAAAAAAACCGGAACGTATTTCCAAGTGTTTATCGCGTGCGGGAATTTGTTCGCGTCGTGAAGCGGAACGCTGGATTGCAGAGGGCCGCGTCATGGTAAACGGCAAACGATTAAAAGACCCTGTTTGCCTCGTTACGGATGAAGATAAAATTAAAGTTGATGGTAAATTGATCCCCGGGAAAGACCAAACGCGCGTTTGGCGATACCATAAACCCGCTGGTTTAGTGACGTCAAATGCTGACGAAAAAGGCCGAACAACAGTTTTTGACCAATTCCCACCGGAATTACCGCGTGTGATGACTGTTGGCCGTTTAGATATCACAACGGAAGGATTATTGTTGCTGACAAATGATGGCGAATTGGCACGGTTTTTGGAAAGCCCGAAGACAGGTTGGATCCGTCGTTATCGCGTTCGTGCGTATGGTCGTATAGATGATGCAGCGTTAAAAAAATTAAAACGCGGTGTCACGATTGATGGTATTACTTATCAGCCGATTGATGCTAAGTTGGAAAAAGAACAAGGTGACAATAACTGGCTAAATGTTGCGATTAAAGAAGGAAAAAATAGAGAAATTCGCAATGTCATGGAATACCTCGGTTTGAAAGTGAATCGTTTAATTCGGACTTCTTATGGCACTTTTCAGCTTGGTAACCTTCCGCGTACCGGTATTGAAGAAGTTACAACAAAGGTTTTAAAAGCAACTCTGGGTAACAAATGGCAGCTAAAATAAATTCATCGATTTTAATTTCACTATCCTTAATGGTCATTACGTTGATCTGGCTTGGCTCGGGTTTTTTTAAAACGGACACACAGGATCAAAAACCTTCTGCAATGGAGACCGTAAAGAAAAAAAACGATTTGTCCGTTTTAAAATCTGTCCGTGTGATCCGTTCCAAAGCTATTGAATACGCCTCGGATATTACTGTGAATGGTAAAACAAAATCGTCTCGCACAGTTGAGATCAAAGCAGAAACCGATGGCAAAATTGTTGAAATTTCTGCTAAGCGAGGCGCACGTGTTAAACAAGGTCAAGTGATTGCCCGCATCGAAGTTAATGCGCGGAAAGCAAATATGCTTAAAGCACAAGAGCTTGTTAAACAGCGTGAAATTGAATATAAAGCGGCAAAAAATTTAACCCATAAGGGCTTTAATTCTAAAATTCGGCTTGCAGCCACGAAAACGGATTTAGAATCAGCACGTGCAGATTTTAAAGCGGCCGAAGTTGAATTGGAAAATACAATTATCAAAGCGCCTTTTGAAGGTGTTCTAGAAGAGCGTAACGTTGAGCTTGGCACCTATTTAAAATCTGATAGCTCTGTTGGGCTTCTTGTTGATTTGAACCCCATTGATGTGGTTGGGTTTATTTCGGAACGATATATTGCACAAATCGCAATTGGCAATGAGGCTTCCGCAATTTTACCCGATGGCCGTGATGTTACCGGCAAGGTTAGTTATGTTGCAGCGACGGCTGATAATGCGACACGAACTTTTCAGGTTGAGATTGAACTTGGAAATGATGACTATACAATTGTTGAAGGTCTGACGGCAAAACTCCGTTTGCCAGGAAAAACACAAAAAGCACATAAAATTTCGCCAGCGTATTTAAGCTTAGACGATCAAGGCATCGTCGGGGTGAAAGCTGTAGATGACCAGAAAAAAGTGGTTTTTTATCGGGTTAATGTGATTTCCGATACGGCGAACAATATGTGGGTTGATGGGCTGCCCGATCAGGTTGATATTATTACCATCGGGCAAAATTTTGTATCCGTTGGCCAATCTGTTGAAGCGGTTCTGGGTGAAAAAGTTGCCCCGCTGACATTGTCAGGCCAAAAGGCTCCCATCATAATTGATACAAATGACTTAGGTCTAGAACTGATTGTGGATGAGGCAGGGCAAAGTGAAAACAATAATTGATGCTGCTTTAAATCGACGTCGTACGGTACTTTCCGTTTTATTTTTGTTGCTGATTACGGGAACGTTTTCATTTTTCAATATTCCCAAAGAAGCTGATCCTGATATCAATATTCCGGTAATTTATGTTTCAATGATTCATGAAGGGATCTCCCCTGAAGATGCGGAAAGCCTTTTGATCCGACCGATGGAGCAGGAGCTTCAATCGATTGAAGGTGTTAAAGAAATGAATTCGTCCGGTTTCCAAGGTGGCGCGAATGTGACCTTGGAATTTACGGCGGGATTTGATTCTGATAAAGCGCTTGATGATGTCCGTGAAAAAGTAGACCGCGCGAAACCAGAGTTACCAGAGGATACAGATGAGCCGGTTGTTTCAGAGGTAAATTTAGGTTTATTCCCTGTGCTTGTGGTGACGTTATCAGGAGAGGTTTCTGAACGTGTTATGCTTCAGGTTGCTCAGCATCTCCAAGATAAAATGGAGGCCATAAACACTGTTTTAGAAGTTAAAATTGCAGGGGATCGTGAAGAACAACTGGAAATCATTTTAAACCCTTTGGCGATGGAAAGTTATGGCTTAAATGGCAATGATATTCTGACGTTTTTTAGCCGGAGCGATAAATTGGTGGCGGCAGGAAATCTTGATACGGGCAAAGGGCGATTTGCAATAAAGGTTCCTGGACGGTTTGAAACGTTAAAAGATATTCGTGAAATGCCGTTAAAAACAAATGGTGATTCCGTCGTTCGCGTGAAAGATGTTGCTGAAATCCGTCGGAATTACAAAGACCCAGAAAGTTTTGCACGGGTCAATGGGGTTAAGTCAATTGCATTAGAAGTTGTAAAACGAACGGGTGAAAATGTGATTGAAACCATTGATGCCGTACGTAGAATTGTTGAAGAAGAACAGACGTTCTGGCCCGAAAATATTGATGTTATTTATACGCAAGATCGCTCAAAGCAAATCAAAAATATGCTCTCTGATTTACAAAATAATATATTTAGCGCCATTATTTTGGTGATGATTGTTTGTGTCGCGGCGCTTGGTTTTGTTTCTGGTAGTTTGGTTGGTATTGCGATCCCTGGGGCCTTTTTATCAGGGTTATTGATTTTATATATGATGGGGTTAACTATTAATATTGTGGTGCTGTTTGCACTGATTTTATCGGTGGGCATGTTGGTTGACGGGGCGATTGTTGTGACAGAATATGCCGACCGCAAAATGAATGAGGGATTTGAACGTAAAAAAGCATATGGGCTTGCGGCAAAGCGCATGTCATGGCCGATTATTTCATCAACTGTAACGACATTGGCGGCTTTTTTACCCTTAATGTTTTGGCCGGGTGTGGTAGGAGAATTTATGAAGTTCTTGCCCTTAACCTTGATTGTTGTGTTGTTATCTTCGTTAGTGATGGCGTTGATATTTGTGCCGACGTTAGGGTCACTTTTTGGCCGTCCAGGCGTGACGAGCGATTTAGCAACGGCAAAACATATGGCAGCGGCTGATACGGGAGAACTACACGATCTTAAAGGGTTTACGGGAAAATATGTACAAATTTTAAAGTTTGCATTATGTCACCCGTTTAAGGTTTTGATGATGGCGTTGATGATTTTAATAGGATGTCAGACTTTTTACGCAAAATATGGCAAAGGTGTAGAGTTTTTTCCAAATGTTGAACCCGAAGTTGCAAGCGTGCTTATCCATGCACGTGGAAATTTATCAATTTTTGAGCAAGATGAAATTGTTAAAAAGGTTGAAAACCGTGTCTTGAAAATTGACGGTATAAAAACAGTTTATACCCGTACGGGGTCTTCAGGAGGGGCAAGCTTTTTGGCTGAAGATGTCATTGGTGTCATTCAGCTTCACTTTGCTGACTGGGATCAAAGACTTCCTGCACGCGAAATTTTATCACTTGTGGGTGAAAATACAGCAGATATTCCCGGAATTTTTGTTGAAACCCAAGAACAAGATAAAGGCCCTTCATCGGGCAAGGCGTTACAATTACAACTCCGTTCTCGGCACCCTAATTTATTGGATGAACATATTATCAAAGTTAGGAAAGCTTTGGTGAAAATTGGCGACTTTATTGCCGTTGAAGATAGCCGGTCAATCCCGGGCATTGAATGGGAATTAAAAATTGACCGCGCACAAGCCGCGAAATTTGGTTTGGATACAACCTCTATTGGGCAATCTATTCGACTTGTAACAAATGGTTTAAAAATCAGTGAATACCGCCCTAATGATGCCGATGAAGAATTAGATGTTATCATTCGACATTCACTTAATGAACGCTCATTAGATCAATTAGATAATGTACGTGTTGAAACATCGGCGGGCTCTATCCCGATCAGTAACTTTGTTAAGCGGGTTGCGCAATCTAAAACAGGTCGTATTAATCGATCGGATGGTTACCGGATACAAACGATTAAAGCTGATTTGCCCCCCGGGATTTTGGTTGATGCAAAAATACGTGAATTGGAAAAATGGCTAACGGCGAATGGCGATTGGAATCCATTAGTGAAATATAAATTTAAAGGAGATGATGAAGAGCAAAAATTGGCACAGATCTTCTTGGTCAAAGCATTTGGCGTGTCGTTGTTTATAATGGCGATTATTTTGGTCACGCAGTTTAATAGTTTTTATAGTGCTTTTTTGATTTTATCAGCAGTGATTATGTCGACCATTGGGGTGATGATTGGTCTACTTGTTATGGGCAAACCTTTTGGTATTGTGATGACGGGGATTGGTGTTATCGCGCTTGCTGGTATTATTGTGAATAATAATATTGTTTTGATTGATACTTTTGATCGCTTATATGAAACGGGAAAATATACCGTGCGTGAGGCTATTTTAAGAACAGGCGCGCAACGCTTGAGACCGGTGTTGTTGACGACGGTTACAACAGGTTTGGGCTTATTGCCAATGGTTTTTCAGATGAATATTGATTTTATTACACGTGATATTTCGGTTGGGGCACCTTCAACACAATGGTGGGTCGATTTAGCAACAGCAGTGGCCTTTGGGTTGGTTTTTTCAACACCTTTAACGTTGATCGTGACGCCAAGTGCAATCCAAGCACGTGAAAATATGGCACAGTTTTTTAAAAACAAACGCTTTAAATTTAAAAAAGTCTAAAGCTGTAGTAGAGCTGAGATTGTGGTCTGACAAACTATAGCTTGAAAGAGGAATTATCATATGTTAAATATATTTTTTTAATTTAGAAAGTGTGAATCATGTCAAAAAAAATCAGCCTTAGTAAATCGATTAAAGCGATGTTTTTATGCGTGGCTCTTGGTGGCGCGGTAGGTGCGGGGTATTATGTTGATCTGCCCGAAAATTTAACACAAAAAAGCAAATTATCTGTTGAACAAAAAGCCCAACGTCAAGAAAACAACAAGACAGCTTTGATGTTTATATTTGGTGGCGTTGCAGGACTTATGGGTTATGTTGGCACAAAATCTTTGAAAGATTTTTCAAACCGTCTTCAACATTTGAGCTAAAATATACGCCTAAGGTTTTTTCTTTTTAGAATGAGGAGTGTTGAGCTTTTTGATCTCTGCACTTAACTCGGCTAAGGGGTCGTTTGGGGAATTCTCAAAATTTTCAGAAGAAATAAAACCAGTTAGAATATCTTTGAGGCTGGTATAGCCCTGTTCGGTAAGCTTGTGTAAGCGACGTGCTGTGCTTAACCACATTGGACTGATGATTAGGCTTAAGGCAATAACGGCAATCATCAAGCGGTAACTATCTGCAGAAATAATATTATGGGTGAGCCCTGCTGCCACTAAAACAAATGAAAATTCGCCAACCTGACCAATCACCACACCTGTTTGAACGGCCCTTTCCCAAGGTTCTTTTAAAAGCCGTAAAATAAAGACATTAAAGATTGTTTTAAAGATTGTGACAAGGGCAAGTAACGAGAGCACTTGGCTCCAGTGTGTTGTGATATAATCCAAATCGATGAGAAGGCCAATAGAGAGGAAAAAAACCATCATTAAAACGGTTTGAATGGAGTGTGTTGCCTGATGCATGATATTTCGGGCGTTTGAGTTACCAATCACAAGGCCTGCAATAAATGCACCATATGCCGTTGAAAGCCCGAGAACACCTGAAAGCGTTGCCAAGGTAAAGCAAGAGGCTAATGCCGCGAGAGGAGCAATGTCAGGGCGCCTTTCGAGAAGCGTAACCAGAGGCAATTTAATGCCTTCTCGACGCGATAAAAACCAAGCAAGCCAAGCTAAAAAACCAACAGATGAAAGAAGCTTAATAACAATAAGATATTCCATTCCAGGTACTGTATTTTCACCAAATGAATTGATAATTAAAAGCATTGGAATAACGGCGAGATCTTGAGCAATTAAAACCCCAACGGTGATCCGCCCGACTTCAGTACGAAGATCATCAGTTTCTTCAAGAATTTTAATGGCAACGGCGGTACTGGAAAGTGACAGCGCAAAACCAAAAAGTAAAATTTGTGAAAGTTCCCAATCTAAATTGTAACCAATCACGGAAAAAGCGCTGACGAAAAGAATGATTTGTAGGATTGCCGTGCCAACAGCAATTTTATAAACGGCTTTAAAACCCCGCAAACTGAGCTCCATACCGATTAGGAAAAGCAACATAATTACACCAAGCTCGGCCAAAATTTGTACGGATTGGGTATTTGTGACCAGTTCAAAACCTGTTGGCCCTAAAACAACACCGGCGATAATATAGCCAACGATAGCAGGCTGGCGTGCGCGAATAAAAAGCAACCCACACAACAAGGCCGCCATGGTGATAAGGGCTATGGGGGTAAGGTGGTCAATATGGTGTGGTTCCATAGAGTTATAAGATCCTGCTTTAATTTTTTAATCGACACTTGGTGTTATCTTAGAATAACAGGCTAAAAAAGGAAACCTGTTTACCGTTTTAGGATAAGAGAAAAAATGAACCCAGAGCAATGACGGGCAAAGCAATGACGGTGCTGCTAAAAACCATAAGAGCTGCTTTTTTCGGGTAAAGGTCAAAATGTGTGGCATAGATGACTGCATTTGCACCAATTGGGCATAACGCCATAAGAAGTAAAATTTTATACTCATCTTCTTTGAGCCAATGAAAAAAACTTTGATCTATAAAAATGACACTTAAGGCCGCAAGAGGCCATATGATAAAACAAAAAAATCCAGACCATAAAATTGTTTTCCAACACAAATCATTCATTTTAAGGCCCGCAAGTCCAATGCCAATAAGCATCATGCCGCCAACAGAAAAAATGAGACCTGATACCTCTGCAATTTTAAAAAGAGTATCGTGGAAACTGAGGGGCAAAAGAGAGAGTTGGTTGCTCATGAACATGCCGGCCATAAAAGCCCAAAATGCGGGGAATAAAAACAATTTTTGAAGGCTTTTATTCAAGGAAGCCTGACTTTGTGCATAGAGATAATAACCAATCGTAAGTTGAAAAAAAGTAATACCAAAATTGGCAAGGATATATTGTGCCGATAACGCGGGGCTAAAAAAGATTAAAGCAATAGGAATACCAAAATATCCTGTATTGCCATTTGGGATTGCTGCGGCCATCAATTTGCCAAGGTTATTGTCTTTTTCTTTACGCCATATTTTACCGGACAGGCTTAAGCATAGCAGGCAAACAATAAGTGCCGTTGCAAGGGTGAGAATGATTTTATTGATACTGCTGAGGTCAAGGTGGCTTGTTGCAAGTTTGCAAAAAACGAAAACAGGCAAAATGTATTTTAATAAGATATTGCTAAAGGTTTCAGGACGGATGGGTATTTTTTTTTGACCGATAAAACCTAATCCAATTAAGCTATATAATAAAAAAAGTTTTCCAAAAATCATGTTTTAAATCTTTAATGCAATCGAAATTATATACAGGTTTAGGGGAGGGTAAAAAATAATCTGGCTCGTCTTAAAAGACGTAGCCAGATTATTTTGTATCTTATCGTGTCATTGCTTAACGGACGTAAATGTGAACTTCACTATTTACAGCGGAATCGCTTGTTGCAGCATTTAAGGTGATGCGTTCCATTGGAAGCCCCATTTGCGTTAACGTGCGGAGAACATTTTCACCGTTTTTGCGTGCTGATGATGCGGATAACGCCGCTTTTGCCGCATTTCCACGATCTGGGCTTACCGCAACAAGGTCAAATAAAGCGGAAGGCTTTTTCTCCAACGCTTGGCTTACGGCATTATAAACCGCTTGTTCAAATTCAACATTTTGACGGTCGAAACGAATGATCACTAAAGGACGGCGTCCGGCAAGCATACCGCTTGGGTTTGCAATAGGCGGTGTGTTGCTTTGGCTACTGGCACCGGCAGATGCTGCGCGCATAAAGAGTCGGTTTGACAGGCTTTGCCCGTAAAGCTCACCATTTGCAATTGCCAGTGAGATCGACTGCATATTTAAACGTTCAGAACGTAAATAAGTTGTACGACGGTTAATTTCGTCATTTGCTTCATTTAACAAGCGGTTAATCCGCACAATTGTTTGGTTAACTTCATCTTCAAGCGCAATTAAATTTTCATGATCTTCTTCAACCGCACCAGAGAGACCAAAGGTTGCTCGGGTTGAATCAAGAAGGAAGGAAGATTTAGATGCTTCATTTGTGATGTTTGTCGCAAGCTCGTTTAAAAGCCCTGCACTTTGAGCTAATGAGTTGAGTTTGTCTTGTGCATCATTCCATTGTTCAATTAAAACAGGGTTGCCCGGTGTTGTGCCAGATTGAAGGGAAGCGCTGATGGAGGCAATATATTTATAGTATTCCTCTGCAAAAGCAACGCTGTCTCGTTGTAGCGCGGCGAGATTATCATCATGGCTCATGACGGATTGTTGTAAACCGATTAAGCTGTTGCTCAATTCGTGAATTTTGCGACTAACCAATGTTTCAACCATTGGGCTGTTATCTGGGGCTACGTAGCTTGTTGCGTGCATGTCGGATGCCACATCTAAGACGGTATCACGAGAACCTCGGTGGTAGACAACACGAGGTGCAGGCTCTTCCGTTACAACTAAGGCAGGAGCCTGTGAAGCATTGTTTGCCGTGCGAGAAACAAAAGGTTGTTTATAGTCACCATTATAACTTGCTTGTTCTGTAGATGGATTGTGATCCACCTTAAAGGTTTCATGACACCCTGTGAGCAGAAAGGTTACAGCCACAGCTGAAAGTGCGATTTTCGCGGTATTTTTTAACAACGTTTTTTCCCCGTTTTTGTATCGAGATCGATATTTATGATGTCAGTTTGTAGAAAACTGGAATCAAAGACTTTTAATAAAGAGAAAGTCAAATCAAATCAATACTCAAATAGTATAATTCTTCTTATCATTGAACAAGGGCTTGTTGCATTTTTTCGGTTTTTTTTTATGCGAATAGAAAAAAAGCTGAAAAAAAGATGCTTTTGATGAAATAACACTTGCCATATCGGTAAACTTTGGGTAACTTCCACTCCGCACAGACAAAGAGTCAGCGCGCCTGTAGCTCAACTGGATAGAGCACCTGACTACGGATCAGGAGGTTTGGGGTTCGAATCCCTACAGGCGCACCATTCTTTTCGCGCCCCCCCCCTAACAGCATTTTTAGACAGAAGTATATTTTTTTGATATAATCAAATGTCATTAAATTTATGTTCTTGATAGTTTAAGTATATTTCTTGATCAAGAACGAGATAACGTAAGGCTTATAATGACTTACAATTTTAAAAATGTTCGTGTTTTGGTTGTGGAAAGCTCTCCAGAAATGGCAAAGCTTTTGAAAAATGTTTTGCAAATGCTAAGCATTCCTGAGGCTAATATTGATATGGCGTTAAGTCCTGAAGAAGCAATAATTAAATTCTCGCGGCAGAAGCATGATTTAATTATTACCGATTGGCTTGATAACCCAGATCGTGGTTTGAAACTTACAAGAAATATAAGGTCGAGTAAGTCAACACCAAACCCGTTTGTACCGGTTATTATGACGGCAGGATCAGGCCATGTTCAAAGTGTTATAAAAGCGAGGGATGTTGGGGTTTCAGATTATGTGATTAAACCTTTTTCGGCTAAAATGTTGGCGGATCGAATTGTACGTGTCATTGAAGATAAACGTGGTTTTGTTATCTCAGACGGCTATGTTGGCCCAGACCGCAGATATCAATTAAAAGAAGGTTTTGATGGGGCCGAACGTCGAGATAGTGATTAATTATTTTTAATTTAACACCCTGTAAGGGGATAAATAACGTTCTTTAAAAGGCTCGGAATATATTCGGGCTATTTTTTATTATTCTCGTATTGTAGTTTACCAAAAAAACATTTTAGGAAAAAAGTCGATGACTGATTTACAAAATAATTCTTTAAAAAAGAGGACTGAAGCAAAAAATTTATTACCTGAATTACGAAGCCAAGGAACAGGGCGCTTGATGGCGTTAAGTGCGCTGACATTTGGGATCTATGCAGCGCATTATATTAAACGCCAAACGGCAATTCTTAATCGTCATATCTCTGAGGATCAAAAAATTTCTAACCTGTTGGTTTGGATTGTTTTGATTTCATCTTATTTGCATGTGGGATTGTTTTTTGCTGAAACTATCGAAATGAAGGCAATATTTGATCAATATATCACCGATTACATATCCTGTATGCAAACAGTAACATATGACATTGCAGCTTGTGACAAAGCTTTGATTTTATTGCCAAGTCAACATTCGTGGCTTTCATTGTTAATGATGGTTAATATGGGTGTTTGGCTTGTGTTATCGATTGTTTGGTGTTTCAAAGCACGCAATAGGATACACGGCGTTTATGGTATTTCTGCTGAAGATGAAAATGCATTTAAGGCTATTTGGTTGGTTTTATTTTGGTATTTTTATCTTAATTATAACGTGAATAAGACATCGGAAAAAATAATTTATGACCAGCTTTAAAAAACATTTTATTTTTTACCCCTTTAGAGTCTGTTTTTGAGGTTTTTCTGGGATGAAATGACTTTTTGTCACGCTTATTTTATCAGCGAGTGGATTGCGCCAGGTTTTTTCATCCGCTTGCCACTTTTGGGCAAGGCTTTGGATTTTGTTGGCATTGTTATGGTTTTTTATGATTGATTTTGCTTCATCCCTCACAAGGTCGGACTCATCTGCCAAAAAATCATCTCCGCTATGCTGATATTCATCACCAATATTTTTGAGTTCTTTTACAAGGGTGTCGGTTGTAATATTTGTTTTACTTTGTATCCGGATTTTAAGATTATCTATAATTTCCTTTGAATCTCCAGAGGTTAATTTTTGATCAAGTTCGCTGATAAGTTCACTTGCTTGTATGCCAGTGAATTCCGATTGTGCCTTTTGGAGAAGATAGTCTGGTGCAATACGGTTTCGCAGAATCAATAGCATATTTCGTGCAAAAGCACCCGCACTGGCGTTTTGTTGACGGTAAGCGATCTCGGTCAGTTTATCGCCAATGTCCATGGCGCTTCCGCCTTTTGGAAATGCGGATAATAAAGGCTGTACAATCATGCTTTGAGCATCTTTTTTAAACCCTTTTAACTCTGTTGAGGGGTCGGCTCCGCCCCGACCAAACTGACCTTCAGGTGGCGCAAATTCTGGTTCCCATTCTTGACGAATTAAGCTGTCGCGGATCGTTTGTTCGAGCTTTTCACCAGTGTAATGGGTTTGCATTATGATGCCTCCGAAAATATGTTAACAAGGTGGTTTTCTAGACATTATGATATAAAAAATTAATTAAAACAGCGTTAATTGTTATGACAACGTTAAGGAGATTTTGTTGTTAATGAAAGCTTTTGTTGAGATACCAATGAGGCCGATATATGATGAGCAAAATTTATGATGATGGCTTGTTTTAAAATAGAAAATATGAAAATTTAAAAATGACAAATGTATATATAAATAGTTTTGGATCTTTTTTACCCGGAGAAGCTATTGCGAATAAAGAAATGGAAGATTACCTCGGTTATGTTGGCGGTGAAAAATCACGTAATCGGGCGTTAGTTCTTCGACAGAATAGAATTAAAACACGCCATTATGCACTCAATAAAAAAGGCCAAGCGCAATATAAAAATTGTGAAATGGCGGCCAATGCAATCCGTCACGCGGTGGAACAATCCGAAGTGATGCTTAATGACATTGGTTACCTTGCGACCTCAACAACGTTAAGTGATGTATTTTTACCGGGCTTGGCATCTCATACACATGCGGCTTTGGGGGTGCCTCCTCTTGAAATTGCAAGTTTCCAAAGTGTTTGTGCGTCATCATTAATGGCTTTAAAATCGGCTTATTTACAGTTAAAAGCTGGTGAACATGACTGTGCGGCGGTTTGTGGCAGTGAATTTGCAAGCCGTTACTTTCGTCCGGGTTTTTATGAACAAAGTGATGATTTTTTAACACATGGTAAAGTTTCTTTGGATGCGGATTTTTTACGTTTTACGTTATCTGACGGCGCGGGCGCGGCGATATTGGAGCGTAAACCTAATGAAAGCCAACATTCTTTTAAGATTCATTGGGTTGACCTACGTTCTTTTGCCGATCGTTTTGAAACCTGTATGATTGGTGGGGGGACATTAGGGCTAGATGATGCGTGGGGGGATTATGGCAGCCCACAACAGGCAACTACTGCGGGGGCACTGCGATTAACACAAGATTTTGACACCTTAAAAGAAATGATCCCTGTTTGGGTTTCTCATTATTTAGACTTGATTGATGAGGGTAAAATTGTCGTTGATGAAATTGATTACCTGTGTAGCCATTATTCAGCGCATTCCCTGCGCGAAGAGGCTATTCGTGTTTTGGAAACCACCGGCGCCATGATTCCAGAAGAAAAATGGTATAGCAATTTATACAGCAGGGGAAATACGGGAACGGCTTCAATTTTTATTATGTTAGAAGAATTTAGCCGTACGGTTGATTTGAAAAAGGGGCAGAAAATATTATGCCACGTGCCCGAAAGCGGGCGGTGCCTAAATGGATTAATGTTATTGGAGGTTGTTTAATGTCATTATCAACACAAGAAGTAATGAGAGGTTTAATCAAAGTCTGGACAGATTTTGAAAGTGGCTTAAAAACAGTGCCGTTGATTAATAAGTTAGAACGTAAAAAATTCCGCGTCAGTGATTATCAACTTTTGCTGATTAACCATCGTCAGCAGGTTGTTGAAGGCTCCCGTTGGATTGCACGTGCGGCATCGAGTATCGGCAATGATTTCTTAGACCAGCGTTCTGTTTTTATGCGTCATGCGGTGACGGAGCATAAAGATTACCGAATGTTGGAAGATAATTATGTTTCGATTGGCGGCAAACGTGAAGATATTCAAAATAGTGAAAAAAATATTGGAACCGAAGCTCTGCATTCATTTATGTATCAACGTGCGACCTTAGAAAACCCGTTTGATCTGTTGGGGGCGATGTTTATTATTGAAGGCCTTGGGCAAAAAAAGGCTGGCACTTGGGGGCGCAAAATTCAAAAACAACTAGATTTGGACGCAGAACAAGTCAGTTTTTTACTTTACCATGCAGAACATGATGAAGATCATATGGCTGAGTTTGAAGAGGCTTTAGATTCAGGTGTTTTGGCCTTGCCTAATATGGGACAACGGGTGATTAAAACCGCAAAAATTGTTGCGCGACTTTATCGGCTACAGCTCGAAGAAGTTGGGAATTATTAAGTGCCAGATATAGCCAAAGATCATGACCCCCAAAACCCCGACCCATGGATGGCGTTATTATTAGATAATAGCAATTTTATCGATGCCCGCGCAAAAGAAGCGTTGCTGAGGTGTAACGCCAGTAAATCACGGCAATTTTTATTTCCAGTTGTTCGTCCTTTTGCACGATTATTGATTGTGGTGGTTCAGTTTTTGCGGATTTTTATACCACGGAAACTAACCTCGTCAACTTATCTACATCGTTTGATTTGCTGGGGCATGAAACATTTTTTAAAAAAAGAGGCCAATTATCTGATTTTGAGACATTTTCATCTCGGTAGCCAGATTTTAGCGTTTTTAAATCAAAATTTAACAGGCGGACAGCTAAGCTCACATCCTTTAAAGCCAGAAAAAATTGACGATCTGGCCGATCATATGTTTGTTCAACATGATTTGAATGTATTTAATTTTGTGATCGAGCTTAATCAATTTTTAAAGCAAAAAAATCAAAAAATAACCCTCCAACCCTTGGATAAAATTGATTTTTCGATGATTGAAAATATTGACGAAAAATTGCCTGAATTTAAAGATAAAAAATTGAATTTTATGGACCTTCATACCGCAATTGAAACTTATACACCGTTATTTGGGGTGTTTTTGTCAGATGATGATTTTTGGCGGGCAAGTAATTCGTTACAATTGGATGAAACAATTGCGATTTATGTGACCAAGTTGCTTGGTTATGAAGCGATTTTAAGTATGGTTCATAACAAACATCCGATGGTACCTTTGGCGACGTTTGAAGCCGGTTTTAGGTTGATGTTACACGGTTTGGACGCTGAAAATCTTTATGGTTTTTTATGCCATATGAAAGCGGAGCAGCAAGCTTTGAAATAATAGTTATTTTAAGGTTTTTTCTGTTTTTTCTTTTTCTGTTTTTTGGCATCTGCACGAAGGGCAACTTGATAGGCTTTTTCAGTCCACTCCAAAAGTTGTTCTGGATCATCTAAAATTTCTATCGGAACCATCCAATTTGAAATTTTTATGGTTTTGCCTCCTTTTTCGTAGGTGAAAGGATGGCTACCAACGGCTTGATAATCGGCTTGGTTCTCAAGGTCAACTTTAAAATAAAGTGTATCATCAAAACTTAAGGCTATTGGTAATTTGTTTTTATAAATGGCATAACCGCCGAACATACGGCCAGACGAGATGTCACCTGCAGGCTCAAGAAGTTCTAAAATATAGTCTAAATATTCATCTTTCATTCTTATGGGCCAGGATCGCTTGTAAGAGGGTTTGAACTATCAAATCCACCACCGGATATAAATGTAATTTTACTGACATCCAAACCGGTTCCAATGCCCCACCAGTTGTTTTGAGCGATAACATTGGCTCCATTTATATCAGTATAAACGTCAAAAAGTGTGTTACCAAAAATTCGGTTCAGGCCAGAACTTGTTAATCCCCCATTTCCAAGGTCAATGGTGTAGGTTCCTGTGGAATTGTGAAGAAGTTGTAAGCCGTATGTACTGGAATTTTCAACCGTTATGTCGCTGATATCGGCAAAAAGAGAACTGTTAGCGAAGGTGGACAAAATTAAACCGGCATTTGTATTGTTTTGGAGGTTTATATCGCTGGCGGTTACATTAAGGATACCATTGCTAAAGCTTCGAAACGCAAGGCCTGAATCTGTTGAATTTGTGGCAGTGATATTTGCCAACGTAATATTTGCGGTTGTGGCCACACCGTCCGCTCGGATATCAACACCTTGCGCGCCATTTGTTGTTGAAGTGTGATCGATGACAGATGCCGTTAAGGTTGAACTGCTGCGGCTGATGATTTCAAGACCATCACCTCCATTATTTGTGGCAAGGGTAGCATTTAAGGTCGCGGTTGCCGTTGCGCTATCCTGAATGTCAATAAAGATCCCTTTATCCCCATTATTGTCCGTTGAAAGATTGTTTGCAGTAATTGTGTGTGTCCCGCTACCCCCAGCCAATAAACGAATACCATCTACATTGTTATTATTTGCCGTATGGTTATTTAAGGTGATTGTAAAATCGGCATCATCTGCAATAGCGGTGAGTAGACCGGCGTTACTACCATTATTATTGGTTATATTATTATTCATTGAGGTCGTCAGTTGGGAGGAATTTGTTGCATCATATTGGATACCTGAAAAAGCATTTCCGCTTGAGACATTGTTATTCACGGTGCTGGTTAGGCTGGCGGTGCCAAAAGTGCGCAGATAAATACCACGTTGCGCACCACCTGTTACGATGTTGTTTTCAACGGTAATGGCATAATTTTTATTGAGTGTAAAAGCACCGTGAATACCGCTGTTACCCGATCCAATGATGGTATTGTCGTGGATGTTGGCGTTTTTTTGATCAAAAACAAAAACACCATCAAATAAAGTGTTATCGATTGAAAATCCTGCCACTTCAACTCCGTTATGATTAACCACAACAGCATCTCCGGCAAGGTTGGTAATGTGAGGAGCGACTGTTGCACTTTCAACCAAAACATTGTCTCGGGTTTTTAAATCAACACCAGAACCAATAAAGCGCAGGTTTTTTTTACCAAGTGTAATGCCATTGTCCATATTTGTGGTTGTGCCATCCCCTTGGCGCACAAAAATAGTATTGTTCCGTTTGGCAGCGGCAATGGCATCATCTAGATTGTTATAAGGCGTGGCGGGTCGACCGTTACCTGCAGCTGCCGCCGTATTATCAACAAAATAATATTTTTCCGGCTCTCCATCAGGGCCAGATGAAATTAGCGCACCTTTGCGTTTGGGAATAATCACAATATCAATATCGCGCACAATCGGCTCCGTCATATAACGGCGAATGTTATCTTTTGCAAAATGTGGCGTTGAGGACTGTTTTTTTGAAAAAGACCCAAAGGGCAGACGTAAACGCACTTCAACATATTGGTTGTCACCACGTTCACTATCATGGCTATGTTCGAAGCCCAGACGAAGCCAGTTGGTAATTTGGGTGTAGGAGCGAAAGCGATGACCTTCAACATTAATATTGTCATCGTTTAAACCAAATTGATACCAACCTAAATGTGCCCAAGTTTCACCGAGTTTCGGGATTTTTCGTCCGTATTCAACATCGTAACCTTGTAGCCCCTTTTCAAAGGTAATGCCTTGGTCAACATAAACAAAACCATCAGGACTTAAAGAGGCTGTATCTGGATTATCTTCAAGGATTTTGGTGTGCGAAATGGGCTGGTAAACATTAAAGCGGCTTGCCCAGTTCATGGCAAGAATTTCGCCACCAAAGGTAAGTTGGCTAAAATATTTATCATATTGGCTACGCCGGCGATCAAAGAAACCGTAAAATCCGGTGATGGTGTTTTGGTTTAAAAGTGGTGTGATGGAACGGTAACCTAAACCAATATTACCTTCAAAATCGCGCTGGCTACTGATGACTGTCCGAAAATCTGTAAAAAAGAGCTGATCCTTGTTCTGGCGCAGTGGTTTGATAATATTTAAGCTAAAAAGGTCACGATTTTTACCAGGTTTTGCAATGATATCAACCACGGCTTGATAGGGGGCGTTTTCTTGGGCGCGCGCATGGGAGAAACTCTGAAAAAAACAGAGGTTTGCAACGAGAATGCATACAATAAGATGTTTGAACATTTGGCCATTATAGGGGCGCTTTGGGGATATGCAAGAAAGATTTATCTGGGGTTTTAATTGTGTTTAAAAGCGGAAAGCTTATAATCTAATTCATGAAAAATATGTGTTTTAAATATCCATGGCGAGACTATCAAGAGCGTGTTTTATCTGAGCTAAGTACACATCTTGATGATGATCACCTTCACGTTGTGGCGGCACCTGGGTCGGGCAAAACAATTTTGGGTCTAGAGGTGATGCGCCGGATTAATAAACCAACTGTCATTTTTGCGCCAACGTTAACAATTAGAAATCAGTGGATTGAACGCTTACGGATGATGTTCCTGCCAAAGGATGAAGCCACCGCAGAAATTAATTGGCTTTCTACAAACCTTCGAGAACCTCAGTTCGTAACGGTAATTACCTATCAAGCCCTTTATGCGGTTTTTTCCGGACAAGAAGCCGAAATTGAAGAAGATGATATCCTTTTTGATGTTGAGGGTCGGGCGGTACAGGAAAAGTTTGATAACCGTGGAGATGTTGTTGACGTTGCAACATTATTAAAAACGGCCGGAATTGGTACTTTGGTTCTAGATGAGGCGCACCACCTTCGGAAAGAATGGTGGAATGTTTTGATGCGGGTTAAAGAAAAACTTGGAGAGGTTCAAGTTGTTTCATTAACGGCAACACCTCCTTATGATGTTGATTATTCAGAATGGCAAAAATACCAAGAACTTTGTGGTGAAATTGACACTGAAATTGCAGTACCTGAGCTGGTTAAACAGGGTGATTTATGCGCGCACCAAGATTATATCCATTTTTCCCGACCGCAAGGGCAGGAGGTTCAGCAACTAAGCCGTTATAAAGAAGACCTGGTCGAATTCTTAGATGCTCTTAAAAAAAGCGAACCTTTTGTTGATATGTTTGGCGTACACCCATGGATTTTTGATACCGAAAACCATGTGGAAGAAATTTTATCGGAACCTCAATTTTTTTCTGCCATGGTGATTTTTTTAAATGCAGTTGAAATTACGCCTCCTCAATATGCCCTTGATATTCTGGGCATATCAAAACAAAAAATTCCGCCCTTAACGACCTTGTGGTTGGAGGTTCTTTTTACCGGGTTTTTGTATACACACCGTGATGCTTTTGAAATGTTTGAGGCGGACCTTAAAAAAATAGAAAAAGATTTAAAACAGATCGGAGCCATTGAACGGCGTCGTGTGATTTTGGATAATACATCACAAATTAAAAAGCTTTTGGCACGAAGTTTGGGCAAACTAGATAGCATTGTTGAGATCTCACGCGCGGAATCGGGTCAGCTCGGCGAACAATTGAGATTAGTCATTTTGGCGGATTATATTCGTAAAAGCGAATGGCCTTCCGATGCCACAGAGAAAAAAACGATTTGTAAAATTGGTGTTGTACCGATATTTGAATATTTACGCCGAGAAAATATTAACGGCCTACGGTTAGGCATATTAACAGGCTCTTTGGTTGTCATTCCAGTGGCGGCAAAACAGGCTTTGTTAAAAGCTGCCGCAAAAGAGGATATTTTAGAAAAACATATCCGTTTAATCCCCTTGGTGCATGATCATAATTATTTCCGCGTTGAGATTTCAGGAAAACGCCGTCAAAAAATAGTTCATTTGATTACTGAAATTTTTAACAAAGGCCATATTACGACATTGATCGGGACGCAATCTTTGTTAGGGGAGGGATGGGATGCGCCGTCAATTAACAGCCTGATTTTGGCAAGTTATGTTGGCTCGTATATGTTGTCAAACCAAATGCGCGGGCGGGCGATCCGTGTTAACCCTAAACAGCCAAATAAAACAGCCAATATTTGGCATTTGGTCGCGTTGGATATTGAAAGTTTTGATGAAAAACTTCGGCGGATTTTTACCGGTAAAACGGATCGGCAACAATATTTTGATGCCTTTGATGAAATTAAAGAAGATTTGGGTTATGACCTTATTAAAATGCGTCGTCGTTTTCGTGCGTTTGAAGGGGTGACACATCAAAAACCGTATGTGATTGAAAATGGCTTTAAACGTTTGGCTTTAAATGATGTTTCTTGGACAGAAGACGGTATTAAAAACATCAACCAACGGATGTTGGCGCAAGCCAGCCAACGCCAAAAACTACCCAAAATTTGGAACAAAGCTTTAGTGGGTAAAAATGCACGCCCCGAAATGCGAGAAAAAATAGAAAGCAACCGCGTCCCACGAAGTTTTATTTGGCTCGATACGATCAAATATCTGATTTTAAATGCGCTTTTAACCTCCGCGGCCATTGCCAGTCGAATGATGCCGGTTTCGAATAATAATTCTGGGAATTCGTTTTTGATTTGGATGCTGTTTCTTGCGTTAATCGGTTTGGTTTTTGCCGTGCCGAAACTTTTTAAAGCGCTACGGTTGTGGTTGCGTAATGGCAGCCTTGAAGGCTGTATGGAACAAGTGGGTTGGGTGGTTGTCGAAAGCCTTCACAAAATCAGGGTGATTAAAACAAACCCGCGGAATATTAAAATTAAAACAGTTTCGGATACGTATGGTTTGGTTTATTGCCGTATTGAAGGTGTTACAAATGTTGAAAGTAAATATTTTTTAGAAGCAATGGATGAGGTGTTATCGTCGATTGAAAACCCGCGTTATATCGTAAAACGATTTAATAAATTGGGCCCGATACAGCAAATAGATTATCACGCGGTGCCAAAATTAATCGGTCAAAAAAAAGAAACCGCCGAATTTTTTGCGAAAAAATGGCAACGTTACGTAAGTAATGCGGCTTTGATTTATACACGGACACCAGAGGGGCGGTTAGTGCTTTTAAAAGCACGCACGCAATCACTTTCTGCTGCCTTTCAAAAGAAAACAGATCGTATTAGCATCTGGGAATGATATTTAAATTCCTGCAGATGGCGGACGGTAACCGTTCGCTTTACGAAAACCCATTACATATTTTAAAGTTTGAGGACTACCGCCGACAGAAGGCTCAATATAAAGTTTGCTTGAACCATAGGTGATAGATTTACCAAATTTGGCATCAACAAAATCCCCCCCAGCAGCGCGTAAAACGGCATGCGCCGCGGCCACATCCCAGTAAGAAAAAGGTTTTTCAACCCATGCAAGATCCACAGCACCTTCAGCCGCCAGGCATAAGCGAGCCCCTCCAACACCGGGGATGGCTTGATATTTTTTGCGATTAATGGTGAGGGGGCGTTCATGTTTGCGCCAATTAACAGCGGCTTTAAACGGTGTTGTATTTGCATTGGAAACATGGATTTGTTTGGGGATACCGTGTTTATCATCTAATTTATAAGCTTTTTGATCGTGTCCCGTATAATAAGTCATACCTTGTGCGGGGAAATGAACAAATCCCATGATTGGAACACCTTGATGAATAAGCGCTAAATGAACGCCAAAACCATCATGACCATCAATATAACTGCGGGTACCGTCAAGGGGGTCTGTGATCCAATATGTTTTATGATTTTGAATGATTTTTTGATTTTCAGCCTGAGGCGCTTCTTCACTAATCACAGGAATATCGGGGGTAAGCTTTTTTAGCCGTGTCATAATGATGTCGCTGGCTTGTTTATCGGCCTCTGTTACAGGGCTATTGTCTGATTTCATACTCACCGTGATTTTAGGTCTTAACGCCATAATGGCGACGCCAGCTTCTTTGGTGATATCAATAACGGTTTTGATGTTGATTTTTTTAAACATAAATTTATCCCTCTATTACAAAACAGTATTACCATAATGTGAGATATTGTCCAGTATAAAATTCTTTTAGGAAAAGGCCATTACTTTATTCAACAAAGATTTCGGCCTCAGTCGGACTAAGCTGAATAACGGTTTCTTGCCCCGCGCTAGGCTGAATATTTGAAAAACCTGTTTCAGGTGAAATATGAGATTGTTGACCTTGTTTTTCTGTTGGGGCTTCAAATTCAAAATCAATCCCAAAAATAAGGGGGGTATCCTTGTTGAGTGTGATGATTTTGCGTTGTTCTTGTGCGCCTTGGAACGTTGCTAAAATTTCATATTGGCCAAGGTGTAATGCAGGGAAGAGGAAAAAACCATCCCATTCACTATAAATTGTTTCGAGCGTTTGTTGTGTTGTAAGGTCGATTATGGCGAGCGTAACGCCAGGCATTGGTTCACCATCGCTCCCTTTGATATATGTCCCTCCCTCTATTTCACCTAAACGGATAAAGGGAATATCAAGCATTGTTCCGGCACCGCGCCGGGGAATAACACTGAAATGGTCATATTTAGGTTGTAGAAATAGATCTCCTGAAGTGCCGTGTTCGATGTTTATACGTGTTGTTTGCTCGGGTAAGCCAATGAGATAAGTGATGCCTTTGACATCGGTAATGCCTTTGCGACTGCTACGATTGGCTTTAAGAAGCACACCTTCGATGGGGCTGTCTTCGGGATCAAAAACATTATTGTCATTATTATCAATAAAGGTACGGAGTTTTAAGTTCGCTTGGTTGCCGAGTTTGCTTGAAACAAATTCATAGGAGGATGATTTTGAATCTTCTAAATCTTTTGTCAGAGCTGTTGGTGTGAGCGCGGTGCTGATATTGATACCTGCTGCATAAGTATCTTGGCTTGAACCATTAAGTTCTAATTCAATTTCAACATTTTTTAGCTTTTTACTATACTGGGTTTCAATTTGTGTGGTGCTTGAGATAAATTGATGCTCAACATTAACTTTAACGGTGTTATTGCGGTCGAGCTTTTTCGTGCCCTGTAAAAAAACGGTGTCAAAAAACTCTTCCCCATCGGGGTCGTAAATCAACTTTCCTTGCATAACAGTATTAAAAATATTTTTTCTCAAGCTAACATTACCAGACCAGTTTTTAGCTTCGCCAAAGCGGCCGGTATAATCAAGCTGTAGTTTATTCGTTAAATTCATGCCCAAGACACTTCCCGATAGGCGATGAATAAGCTGGTATTGATCAAGGGTTTCGATAAAACGTTTGCGCCGATAAGAAAAATTTGTACTTATTTTACCAAAACTTCTTGAAAGCGTGAGATCGGTGACGGATTTTTCACGAATTTCATCTGTCGTAAAACCCGTATTGGTTTGATGAGAAGCGAGGAGGGACAAACCTGCAAAACGTGTTTGGGCTTCGGCTCTGAAATTTCGCTGGTTATTGGTTGTGATCACGGATTGAAAATCTGTATTAAATCCCAAGAAGGATAATGAAACCCCAAGAGGTAATGCATTCATACGTTTAGTATTAAGGTTGCCTGTGAAAATACCGCTATTGACAGTGATATATTTATTAACACCATATGAAGCCTCAACCGTAAAGTTGAGGTCATTGTCGGTGCGTTTATTTTCGCCAAGAGGTATAAAATCAGCATCAGGTTGACCAAAGCCGACATCATAAATGAGGGTCCCAGGTTTTAACATGTTTGGCCCCCGGATGACGCGTTGCGTTCGGGTTATTTTTTCCCCGTGGCGGCCATATAAAATGATTGTAAACAAATTGTACCCCGGTGTGAGAACAACATTTGTGAATTCATAACGACCATTAACCTCGATTGTTTGAAAATCAACGTATGTTCCATTACGGTAAAGTTCAACCTCCCATCCGTTTGGGCCTTCCCCATCAATTACAAAGTCATCAGGGTTACGCGAGATGGAAAAACCAAGTTCGGGGTCGGAAGAAATTGAAATCCCGCGCCCGCGTTTTTGACCTGTTAACAAGCTTGCAGCGGGGAAGGTGACATCACCAATTTCATATTTACCAGCTTGGAGTGAGCCGAAAAGCTGTTTGTTTGGGTCTCGGCGGCTTAAATTAAATTCAATGTCTCTTAATTCTAAGTCTCCTTCACTACTGGCTTCGGTAGATAAGGAGAGACGGCCACCCATGCCGAGAATATCCCCCCAAGCTTGAAGTGATTGGGAATTCCTGAAAATGTCATTATCGTTTTCCGGTGAACGATTAAGGTCAAATCTATTTTGAATTAAAAAACTGGGCAAGGCGAAGTTTTTATAGTCAATAATTTTGCCTTTTTCAACAATATCTTGGCGACGATTTTTTAAATCTTGTAAACTCTGCGCGCGTTTTAGACGTTCGGCATTAAGTTGGAATGAAAATTTTTGATCCGCAGTGATGCTTAATGTAAAACTGCTGAAATCAAAATTCAGGGATAAACCAAACCATTTTTCTAACAACTGTGCTTCGACATAAATATCATCATAATGTGCCTCGATACCCTTTTCGGGTAGGGAAACTGTGTCATTTTTTAGGAGCAATTCTTTACGGATCAGGTTCAGGTAAAATTCGTTTTCGGGCTGATAAAACCAGCCCGTCGCGATACCATCTCCGGAGTTAACATCAATTGGGAAGTCGGACATTTCGGTTATAACACGTAAGGGCAACAAGATTTCTTCTTTACGGCTTCCGGCGGGAAACCAAGCTACCATGCTGTCACGTTGCATTTTTTCATTAATCACAATCCCCAGAATAATCAACTCTTCATCGGGTCGTTCCGTGAAATTAAGGCTTGCCTGTGTTGAGGCTATAGAAACCCTGTTCCCGCTAATCATAAAAAAACAAGCAAGGCAAAAAATCAAAACTGTTAATCGTGCAAGGGTGTTCAATTGAACCTCTTGCTGGTTTGTGTTTAGTAGGTCATGCCAGAGTTGGCAAAGAACGATAACGCAGAATTACGGTATCGCAGGTAAACTAATACTGTTAATAGCCTCAGCGGTTTTGTCATCTTTATCGAATAAAGTAACGGTAAACTGGCCGCCTTTTTCAATAGCTAACCCTTCGGGAAGTGTAAATTCATAATCGGAATTACGTTGATTAACCTCACGGTAAATATGACGTGTACGACGTTTTGTAACTTCTGTACGTGTGCCATCAGGGGCAACATAATAGGTTTCAAAATAGGCAACACCTTGACTGTTGCCGTCCCGCGTTAACGTCATCATAATTTTGTAGCTGCGGGGGCTGTCGGGTTTTTGTGTTAGGCTGACATCTTTCATATCGATGGTAACATGTGTTTTACCATGGGAAACGGTGATCGGAATTGCTGCAGAATAAGAAACATAAGCTCCCATCGCGGCCGTTTTTTCAGGATTGTTTAAGGCATTTAGCTCGGCACTTTTTTCAGGAATTTCCTCAAATCTTAGGTGACTGTGGTAATCACCATCGGGTAAATCACCCCGGTAACGCACCATCAGCCGTACAATTTGGCGCTCCTGAGGTTGTAATTTAACTTCACGAGGGATAAAACGCACAATACGTTTTGCGGAATAAGCAAATTTATCAACACGTTGTGTGAGGCCATCTTCAAGCATAATATAATCATGCATCGAGAGTTTATAAACAAGCGCGCGATCTGAAACATTTGTAACCGTAATCGAAGAAGACCGTGTCTGATCACTCAGGTCAATTCGGGTGGGGCTGAAAAACAAAACAGAACCTGCATCAGAAGTCAGAGGAAGACAAAATAATGTGAGCAGAACAAGAAAAAACGAGAGTGACTTTTTCATCGGAAACCTTTGTGAAAACAAGAGTATAAATCTAGCTAAAATATAGCGGAAAAGCCGTGTTTAGGCAATTAAAAATCAAAATGAAACATTACTGAAAGACCACATCAATTGTGACGGCAACGCCCCCTGCATTTGCGGTGCTATAGGTATCACTGGATTGGATGGCACTGCCATTGACATTAATTTTGCCGCCAACATAGATATTAAGGTTATTAGCAGGGTCTGCGGTTAAATCGTAAATATCAACTGCGGCGCCTCCGACACCATTACAAACGCGGGTGAGGGCATTTCCCCAACCTTTGGCTGTCGGAAAAGAAACACGGACTTCACTGATTGGTATTGTATTACCTGAACTATCTGCAAGGGTCGCGGTGTTGCTACATCGAATTTCAATCACGCCCGTTCTTTCGCGTACACGGACCCGTCCTGATTGCCCTGTGCCGGTTAAAACCAAGCCGCTGGGGGAGTTGGTCAGTTTAAGAGCGCCAGAGGGGGTTAATCGAATACGACCTTTGTGAACGGTTGAAAATTCAACATCCCCAAAAAGCATATCCCGCCGTAATTGTAAGCGTTGTGAAAAAGCATTTTGGCTTTGGTATAACAAGCCAAAAAGAAAAACTATTAAAATAAAAGAGAGCCCGTGTATTTTTGTCATTTCTGAAATGCTTATGTATCGCTATGGTTTCTGCCGTGTTTAGTCTACACGGATCATCGCAATATTTCAGTAAAAAAAAGGAAGCAGGAGATGAAAACCTGCTTCCTTTAAGTTTATAGTGTTGGAAGAAAAATTATTGGTAAACAACATCCACAGTAACCGGGTTACCACCACCTGTTGTCGTGCTATATGCACCGGATTCGGCGATCGCACCGACGCCTGTTGCGTCAATTTCACCGCCGATTAAAACCTCCGTTGTTGGGTTGGCACTAAGGTCGGCTGCAACAGCACCAGATCCGATTCCGGCACAAGCTGTACCCAGCCCAAAAGTTGTCCCTGCGCCACCTGTATTGACAGAAATTTCTGTATTTTGAAGAGTGAGCTGATCACCACCTGCGGCCTCTAAAATGCCACTTGTCTCACAGGTAATATTAATCAGAGAAGCACCATCACCGGTTACTGACAGATCTCCAGCTGTTGGGCTACCCCCACTTGTTGTCAGGCCTGTTCCCGTTGCCGCAATTGAGCCGTCGGTTCCTAAAGTGATTGTTCCACTATGTGCGCCAGTATAGTCAACTTGGCCAAAATCCATGTCGCTGTTTTTTGTGATGGATAAAGCTGAACGTGTTGTGATGCTGGCATCTACATCTTGTGTTGCCGCTTGTGATTGAGAGGATAGTCCACCTGCAAGGATTGCAATTGTCGCTGCGGCGGAAAGTAATTTTAATGTTTTCATTATGTAAGCTCCTGTCGTCGTTTAGTATATAAATCCCATAGCTCTTATTATGTTTTTTAGTGAGGGTTGGCTAATAGGATTGCACCCATGGATACTATGTTAAGCAATTAAAAGTTAACGAGGCTTTAATTTAATGAAAAAAATTATTGATTTCATTGGTTTATACAGAAGTCTATACATAAAGGGTATCCTAGAAACCTAGAATACCCTTGTATGTGACGTTATTTCATAACCCTTTGATTAGGGTGCAGGAGAAGGTTTATTTTTTAGGACCGTCCGCCTTTTTTGCCGCAGGCTTGGTGTTTTCGACTGTTGTATCGGCATCAGGTGTATCTGTATTGTCGTTACTTGATTCTGTTTTTTGAGCCTTTGTGAAGGCTTGACCAAGCTTGGTTAAATTTTCACTAGCAGCCGTTACAGATGCTTTTAACTTATCGCCATCATCGGTGTCCACAATCGCGGTTAATTCTTCGATTGCATCGGTAAATGCTTTTTTGGCATCTTCTGGGGCTTCTTTATAATAAGCTTGCTCCTGAATGTTTGGCAAATCATTGATCATGGCTTGTGCTTCATTTTTTAAGGTTACTTTTTCAGCACGCTGTTGATCTTGTTCTTTGTTGGCTTCGGCCTCTTTCATCATGGCTTCAATTTCGGCATCAGATAACCCGCCATCGGCTTGGATGGTAATGGATTGTTCACGACCCGTTGACTGATCTTTTGCGGAAACTTTTAAAACACCGTTGGCATCAATATCAAAGGTAACTTCAATTTTAGGTTCTCCTGCAGGTGCGGGAGGAATGTTATCCAGATGGAAAACACCAAGCTGTTTGTTATCAGATGCCATGCTACGTTCACCTTGGTTGACAGAAACTTCAACTTGAGGTTGGTTGTTTGCAGCTGTTGAATAAACATCGGTCATTTTGGTTGGAATGGTTGTATTTCGGGGGATTAAAACTGAATTAACGCCGTCTTTAACACGAAGCCCAAGGCTAAGAGGTGTAACATCCATTAAAATTGCGGTGTCAATTTCACCGGCAAGCACGCCACCTTGTACTGCAGCTCCGGCTGAGACAACCTCATCAGGGTTAACACCTTTGCTGGGTTCTTTATTAAAGTGACCTTTAACAAGATCTTGTACCGCAGGCATACGTGTCATACCACCGACAAGTAAAATTTCATCAACATCATCGGCATCAATATTTGCATCTTTTAAAGCATTTTTGATCGGGGCGAGTGTGCTTTGGATTAAATCTTCAACCAAACCTTCTAATTTTGCGCGTGTCATTGTGATATCAACGTGCAAAGGTGCGCCATTTTCAATGGTGACATAGGGCAGGTTAATCGTTGTTTGTTGTGCACATGAAAGTTCTTTTTTAGCATTCTCTGCGGCTTCTTTTACCCGTTGCAGGGCATTTGGGTCTTCGCGGAGATCTTTGCCATTGTTTGTTTTGGCAAATTCATCACAAATATAATCAACAATACGCATGTCAAAATCTTCACCACCAAGGAATGTATCACCATTTGTTGAGACAACCTCGACAGCTGTTTCGCCATCTTCGTTTGTGATCGAGAGTACGGAAACATCAAATGTGCCACCACCTAAATCATATATAATAACCGTTTTATCACAATCAGATGCATTTTTATCAACACCATATGCCAGAGCCGCTGCCGTTGGTTCGTTAATAATACGTTTAACATCAAGTCCCGCAATTTTACCGGCGTTGATGGTTGCTTTACGCTGACTATCGTTAAAATAAGCAGGAACGGTAATCACGGCTTCGGTTACGTCTTCACCGAGATATGATTCTGCAGCTTCTTTTAATTTTTTAAGAATTTCGGCACTGACTTGGCTGGGCGCTTTTTTATCACCAGCAATATCAACCCATGCGTCACCTTTATCAGAAGAAACGATGTTAAATGGGGCATTGCTTTTAAAATCTTGAACATCTTTATTTTCAAACCGTTGACCAATCAAACGTTTAATCGCGGAGATTGTTTTTTCAGGGTTTGTGACGGCCTGACGTTGTGCCGGTTCACCAACAAGCGTTTCACCATCATCTGTATACGCAACAACGGAAGGGGTTGTTCGTTTACCTTCTAAATTCTCGATGATCTTGTAAGATCCATTTTCAAGAACGGAAACACATGAATTTGTTGTTCCAAGATCAATACCGATAATTTTACCCATTATAAAACTCCTATTAATTTAAATGGTCGGAAACCCGCCGTTTTTGCTTTTTAAACTGTTACCCTTTTTTGTACTCAGGCACATTTATTTATCTACCTAGCTGCACAAGGTTTCCTTAATTGTGTAAAAACATTAAGAATCATTGCCAGTAATATGACAAAAAATAGCATAAATTTCAAGAAAAAAATATTATGTATAACTATATTGCGCCGTAAGGATGAGTTACCTATACCGTATTAAAGCACGATACCCTATAGTTTCAGGGGGTTCTGGGGCCAAAAATATCGGAGCCGATACGAATTTCGCTACTATTAAATAAAAGAGCCGTTTGGAAATCAGCGCTCATTCCCATACTTAATTGAGTGAGGTTGTATTTTTTTGCTAGATTCGCTAACAGCGCAAAATGTAGAGCTGCGGCCTCGTTCTGAGGAGGAATACACATCAATCCGGTGACTTGTAATTGGCATTCTTCTACACATAAATGATAAAAATCATCCAGCTCTGCGGGTAAGATGCCTTTTTTTTGAGGTTCCTCCCCCGTGTTTACCTGAATAAAACAAGGAAGATTTTTATTTTGCTCGGCCATTTCTTTTTGCAGGCAACGGGCAAGTTTTTCGCGATCAAGGGTTTCAATAAGGTCAAAAAGTTTTACGGCTTCTTTGGTTTTATTGGTTTGTAGGGGGCCAATTAGGTGGAGTTTTGTATCGGGGAATTCTTGTTGCAGGCTTGGCCATTTTGATAAAGCTTCCTGAACGCGATTTTCACCAAATAATCGATGCCCTGATTTTAAAAGAGGCCTAATGTTATGCTCATCGCGGGTTTTACTGGCGATTAAAACGTGGGTTTGATCTGTTGGGCGTTTGGCTTCTTTAAGGCATTGTTGAACTTTATGCTGAATGTTATTGAGATTTTCTACGGCTGAAAGGCTCATCGGTTTAACCTTGCTTCAATTTTATTCCAAAATATTTTTTCAATTTCCATGCCGTATATTTCGTTTGTCGCAACAAGTGTTCCCGGTGAAATAACATTAATCTCGGTTAAATAATCGCCAAGGAAATCAACCCCCACTAAAAAAAGATTGTTTTTTATAAAGTGAGAGGCGATTTCTGTACAAAATTGCGTTTGTATCGGGCTGAGTTCAGTGGCAACAGCTGTTGCCCCGGCACTGATATTCGCAAGAGCCCCGGCCTCTGCAGGGACACGTAAAATGGCGGCGGCAGGCTCTCCATCTATAAATGTAATGCGCTTGTCACCGATATCGGCTTCTGGAATAAACTTTTGAAGAATAAAAGTTTCGGGGAACTGTTGATAAAAAGAATCATATATTATTTTAAGGTCAGATGTTTCAGGAAGGATGCGTGTAACACCTGCTCCGCCCTTGGCATTAAGGGGTTTTAAGATGATGTCTTTATGTTCGGCATGGAATGCTTTTAAAACGTCAAGGGACTGTGTGATCGCATAAGGTACAAGGTATTTTGTAAATTCACTGCAAGAAATTTTACCATGAAAATTACGAATAGATGCGGGGCTGTTTAAGACAAGACAGTGTTCTTCGAGTTTTTCAATCAGGTAGGTTGATAAAATATAATTGATATCAAAAGGCGGGTCCTTTCGAAGCAAAACAACATCAAGCTCTTTGAGAGACATAATATATGGTGCGCTGGTTTCATAAGGGGGGGAGACATTATGGGGTGCAAGGGTTGTTTTTTGAACCAAAGCTTTGACATGCCCCTCTTCGAGATAAAGTTGCTCGGGAGTATAAAAATAAAGGTTATACCCTCGTGCTTGCGCTTCCCGTGCGAGAAGCATGGTGCTATCCGTTATCGGATCTAAAAGAGAGAGGGGGTCAGCTTGAATTCCAATATGTAAAGTCATGTGTTCGAATCAACTTCCAAAAAACGCAGTTAACGAATTGTTTAGGAATATAGTTTTAAAACAGTGACTTAAAAGAATCCAGTACTAAAAACGGGTATTTTATGGTATAAAATTACATCCTTACGATAAAAAAAGAACAAGAAATGAGGTTAATAATGGAGTGTTGGCTGCTATTTGATGGAGAAACTGAATCTCCGAATCCTGGTGCATACGAAGTTAGACGGTTTATTGAAGCCGGACGTCGTTATAATATTAATGTTACGGTTTTAAAACCGGAGCAATTTGATCTTTGTGTAACCCGTGATGATCGCGATAGTGTCATGATTGATGGACAAGTTATTCCGCTTCCTGATTTTGTATTGCCACGTATCAGCGGGGCTGTAAATTATTTCACGCTTGCCGTCATTCGTCATTTAGAACGCCTTGGGGTTCCTTGTTTTAATGGTTCTGAAAGTATGGAGGCGGTTAAAGATAAACTGCATTCTCAACAAATTTTGGCTGAAAATAACATTCCTGTTCCCAATACAATGTTGGCCAAATTTCCGGTAAATACGGATTTGGTTGAACAGACACTCGGTTTTCCTGTGGTTGTGAAAACATTGGTTGGTACACATGGTAGTGGTGTTTTCTTATGTGATGATTATGATCGTTTTGAAGACCTCATCGAGCTTATTGGGGAAACACAACCAAATTTGCACTTGATCTTTCAAGAATTTATTGCGGCTTCTCATGGACGTGACCTACGGGTTTTTGTTATTGATGGTAAAGTTGTTGCCGGAATGCAACGGAAATCAAATGATGGCAGTTTTAAAGCAAACTTCTCACGTGGTGGCACGGTTGAAAATTTTGTTGTTGATCCTGAGATCGAAGAACTGGCAATTGAAAGCGCACGGACTTTAAACTTGGATATCGCCGGAATTGATATCTTGTTTGATAACGGCGGCTATAAAATTTGTGAAGCAAATGCCGCACCAGATTTCCGCGGATTAGAGAGCTGCTGTGATATAAATATCGCAGACAAAATTTTACAATCAATTGCCAATCGTTTGGCCAAAACAGTAACAAAAGAAGTTATTCGCCAATATGACAATGTAACCAGCATTGTGAATATGTAGACGTTTTTATTAAAAAAATGCATAAAAAAAGAGCCGCTGTTAATTGAGCGGCTCTTTTTTATTTTGTTTGTGGGCGTTTTTATTTGCCAAGGTTTTGGGGTGGTTTTGGCGTTATGTTTTTATTTTGATTAGCCGGTTTAATTAAACCCTCACGACGCAGTAATGCTTTTGAATCAGCGGATTTACCGCGGAAATCTTTGTAAAGCTTGCTGGGGTCTTCACTGCCACCTTTTGACAGAAGCTCACGGAATTTTTGTGCAGACGGTTGGTGAAAAAGGCCGTTTTCTTTAAAGACTTCAAACGCGTCGGCTTCTAAAATTTCGGCCCATTTATAACTATAATATCCCGCCGCATATCCACCGGCAAAAAGATGGCCAAATTGTGGTGAAATTAGGCTGTTTTCATGGGGCATTAAATCAAATTGTTTACAGGTATCCCATTCAAATTTTTCAATGTCATTAATTGTCGCAGGATCTGTTGTATGCCAAGACATATCAAGGTGACCCAGACGCATTTGGCGCATAAAACCCATGCCCGTTTGGAAGGTTTCTGCGGCTTTCATTTGTTTGAGTAACGTTGGCGGAATTTTTTGGCTGTCGTCTTTGTAATGACGCGCAAACATATCAAGCACTTCTTTTTCTTTAGCCCAGTTTTCCATCAATTGTGACGGCAGCTCAACAAAATCCCATTTGACGTTTGTTCCTGACATGGATTCGTATTTCACATCGGATAAAAGCCCATGCAAACCATGGCCAAATTCATGAAAAAATGTGGTGACCTCATCCATAGTGAGTAGAGAAGGTTTATCTTTGGTTGGTTTGGTAAAGTTTCCGTGGATACAGACAATAGGTGGTGTTCTTTTGCCATTTTCGTCACGTCCTTGTGAACGGTATAAATTCATCCATGCGCCGGGACGTTTGGTATCCCGTGGGAAAAAATCGGTATAAAGGACACCAATAATGTCGCCCGTTTTTTTATCTGAAATTTCATAAACATCTGTTTCATCGTGATATTTTGGATATTCAGATGATTTTTTGATGTCAATATTATAAAGTTTACTGGCAACATCAAACGCACCTTTGGCGACGTTATCAAATGATAGATATTCACGCAGAACTTCACTATCAAAACCGTATTTTTCTTTACGTAATTTTTCGGAATAAAAACCAGTGTCCCAAGGTTTTGGTGTTTTCGGGCCATTATTTTTTGCGATAAAATCTTGGAGCTCTTTAAATTCAGATTTGGCGGCTTTGGTTACCGTAGACCTAAAGTTGTCATTCATTTTGAAAACAGCTTCTTTTGATCCTGCCATACGCTCTTCTAAAACAAAATCGGCATAGGTTTCATAACCAAGCAATTGAGCTTTTTTGTGGCGCAATTCTAAAATTTCTTTAACCAAAGGGCGATTATCAGTTGCGGATTCGGTTCCTTGACGCGTAAATGCACGCCAAATTTTTTCACGTAAATTACGATCTTCTGCATATTTTAAAATCGGCAGGACAGAAGGCGCATGTAATGTTAGAAGATATTGACCTTTTTTACCTTTAGCTTCAGCCATCTCAGCCGCCGCGGCAATCGCGTTTTCGGGCAGCCCCTTTAATGCGTCTTTATTTTCAAGGAAAAGCTCAAAATTATTGGTTGAATTAAGAACATTTGTGCCAAATTGTGTGCCTAATTTTGAAAGTTTGATGTTCATTTTGGCAAGTGTTTTTTTGTTTGTGGCATCAAGTAATGCACCGCTCCGTGTATAGGATTTATACGTATCCTCAAGCAACTTCATTTGTTCAGCATCAAGGTTTAACTGATCTTTTTGATCGTAAACGGCTTTGATCTGTTTAAAGAGTTTTGTATCTAAACTGATTTTATTACTAAAGGTTGAAAGGGTTTCAGAAATGGGCCCTTCGATTTCTTTCATCTTTTTGTCGGCATAAACGCTATTAAAATTTGAATATACACCGGCAACATAAGAAAGTTCCGGTTCGGCATTTTCTAAAGCTTCAATAATATTTTCAAAGGTTGGTGTTTTGATGGCTTTGATTTTTTCGATACGGTTTTGTGCTTTGGCAATCGCCCAATCCAGTGCAGGGATAAAATGAGATGATTTAATTTTATCTAATGGCGGAACATCTAATTTGTGAGTTGGTTTTGTAACAAGTGGGTTGTTACGTGGTTTTTTGATGGTAGCCATTTTAAATGCTTTCTTAGATGAGTTTGTCGTCATAAGCGTTATCCCTTTATTCAATTGAATAAGTACCGTTATTTTTCTCGTTACTTTAATAAATATATAAAGATTAGTCTAGAGACCTAATAGGCTTATGTCAATTAAAACTAATAGGGGTTTTAGTGAAGCGCAAAAGCTTTGGGCGCGGGGTCGATCACTTTGGTGTACGACGGGCGAATTTCAAGGATTGCTAAACCCCGTTCAATTAAACCGTCATGCCGAAACCGGAAAATACCATCAATGCCCGCAAAACCACGGGCATTGGTGAGGCGAAGTTTGGTATAAGGCGTGTTTGATGAGTTGTTGGTTCGCGCTAAGATACTCGCCAAAGCCGTCGCATCATACGCCAACGTCGCTAAACGTGGCGCTTTTGTACCAAAAAGATCCTTAAATTTGCGACCAAAATCGAGGCGAAGTTGAGGGTCGGGGGCGGCAAACCATGCCCCGTAAAGCGCCGGTTCTCGGGTTAAGCTGATGTCGTCCCAAAGTCCGGTGCCAATCAGGCGCACTTTATCTTTATCTATATCATAATGGCTTAACAGGGTTGAAACGGATTTAAGGCTTTCACCACCAATCGGTAAGAGGAGAGTATCAAAAGTCGGTTTGCCAAGGGTTTTGAGATCTTCTAGGTTTTCAAACTCTTCTTGAAGGAGCGCGTTCTCGGGTTCGATTTCAAGTTGAGCTTGAATCATTTGTAAACTTTCTTCTAAAAGGCCCCGGCGGATGTCGTACTCGGAAAAATCACTCACCAAACCAGATAAATCAGTTTGCAGGGCGGAATAACGAGAGTTTTTTTCGACACGCAGGCCTTTTCTAGAAAGGGTATATTGGAATGTTTTTAAAACAACATCGCTATAATCGTTTTTGGGGGCAAAAAAGCTATAATGTTGCTGTCCTTGTGACACCGCGTAATTGGTGACACGCGCGACCTGGGCAAAAGGTAAAAACCCCATGACATATGTGTTGCCACCAGCAAGGCGCCAGTCTGTTGAAAAGGAGATAACAGGAACTCCTGCCGCTTGGGCGATGGGTTTTATTACGGATAAAGAAGATGAAAAAATAGGTCCAATAATCAGATCTGTACCACTCGCAATCGCAGACTGAACCGCGGTAACCGCACCAGATTTAGTGCCTTTTGTATCACGGGGGATTAATTCGAAATTATCATTACTGACATCAAACAAGGCAAGTTGAGCGGCGTTAAGCATGCCTTGCCCGAGTTCTTTATGCTTGCCAGAAAGAGGGACTAAAAAAGCAATCGTTACGGGGCGGGTGACATCAACACGAGGTACGCCGGGTGTCGGCGAGGTTGGAATGGTTTTTAAATCTTCACGTGGCAGGCCGAGGCTGTTTCGATATGCATCATAGGGAGACACGGTTTGATTTGGGTCTAAGCGAGCAAGCTGGCTGGGGTCCGTGGTTATGGTTGGCAATGAACGGGTATTCTGTCCAACCGCAGAACCATAAGCGCCATTGGGACGTAAAATATGAGGCGCGCTAGATTGTTCTGGTAAAGCTTCGCTTTCAATTTTATCATTGGTTTGCCAGCCAATATCAGGACGTTCTGATGGTTGTGACGCTTGTGACGTTTGCTCTTGAGCCGGGTAAGATAAATCCCAAGGAGAGTGGTAAGGGGAAGAGCTTTGGCATGCTTGTAAAAAGACAATACAAAAAAGCATCATTAATCCTTGCCATGTCCGGCGGTATGTAGCGTATAATTGGGACACTATGTTGTCTCCGTAAAAAAAAGTCGAACCAAAAACATGTCTAAACAAAATCTACCTTCTTCTACACTAAAGAAAAAGAATTTACTAGAGCCAGGTCTATATATCGTGGCAACGCCCATTGGGAATTTGGGAGATATCACGGTTCGCGCGCTAGATATCTTGGAAAGAGCTGATGTGATCCTTTGTGAAGATACTCGGGTGACTTTAAAATTGTTAAGAGCTTATGATATTTCAACACATTTGATGGCTTATCATGATCATAATGCATCAAAGGTACGACCGCAGATTATTGATAGGATAAAGTCTGGACAAATTATTGCCCAAGTCAGTGATGCCGGAACACCCTTGGTCTCGGATCCTGGATTTAAACTTGTTCAAGCTTGCGTTGAAGAAAATTTGGCCGTGACATCTTTGCCCGGTGCAAGTGCTGTTTTGAATGCCTTGGTTTTATCAGCGTTACCGAGTGATAAATTTTGTTTTTGTGGGTTTTTACCAAATAAGTCAGGGACACGTCAAAATGTTTTGTCCGAGATGAAAGACGTACCCGCGACGTTAATTTATTATGAAACAGCCCCCCGCCTTTTGGAAAGCTTACAGGATGCTTTAACTGTTTTAGGAAATCGTTTTGCCGTTGTTGCCCGAGAATTGACAAAAAAATTTGAGGAAGTTCGGCGGGGTCGCTTGAGCGATCTCGTGGCGCATTATCAAGAACAAGGCGCCCCTAAAGGTGAAATTGTTTTATTATATGCAGCAATGGATACAGAAGAAAAAAAACGCCAATTTTCAGATCAAGACGTAACAGATATGCTCCGGGATGCAATTGAAAATAAAGGTTTAAAAGTAAAACAGGCCGCAGCCTTGGTTGCGGAGGCCACAGGGTACAGAAAACGTGATCTTTATCAACAGGGGGTTGCCTTGGTGAAGGACAAGGAATGAGGTCTTCTCGACGTCAACAATCTCGTCAAAATTATTGGTCAGGGTGGCGGGCAGAATGGATTTGCCGTATTTTTTTGATGCTGAAAGGTTATCGTATTCTCGCACATCGATATAAAACCCCTGTCGGGGAAATTGATTTGATTGCTCAGCGTGGCAAAACGGTTGTTTTTATAGAGGTCAAAAGGCGAAAAAATATAACCTTAGCCAAGCAAGCTATTCATCAGAAAAACCAAAAACGGGTTGAAAATACGGCCAAATTGTTTCTTTCGCGCTATGTTCATTTATCGGAAAACTTGTTACGATTTGATGTCATGCTTGTGACCCCGCCATTTTTTATTCCCAAACATATAAAAAACGCGTGGCAAACATAAGGAAAAAAGCTGTTATTCTGGTTTTTTTAAGGGTATAAAAAACAAAGAAAAAAGGTGGCTCCACCTAATAAAACCCCGGTAAGGAAGTTTTATGATAAAACAAATGTTTAGAACATATTCTATTATTTTGCTGTGTGGCTTATTGGCTACGGGGTGTACGCCGATTGGTGCCGCTGTCGGTGCTGGTGCAACCGTGGGGATCGCTGCTGCCCAAGAAGGGGGATTAAAACAAGCCGCCACCGATGCTGCGATCAGAATGCAAATCCATGATGCATGGTTTAAACATAATGTTGATATGTATCGATATCTTGATATGACCGTGAAAGAAGGTCGTGTATTGGTTACAGGAACTGTCGACAACCCGGATATGCGTGTTGATGCGATCCGTCTTGCGTGGCAAGCCCAAGGCGTTCGCCAAGTAATTAACGAGGTTAATGTTGATAAAAAAACCGGCGGTGTTATGGGGTTTATGCGCGATAGCTTCGTGACAACAAAATTAAAAACAAAACTGACCTTTGATAAAGATGTTCAAGCGATTAATTTTACCGCCGATACGGTTAATGGCACGGTTTATTTAATGGGCGTGGCACAGGATGTTGCAGAACGAGAACGTGTGATCGATCACGCGCGGAACATGTCTTATGTCCAAAGTGTCATCAGTTATATTCGTCTGCGTGGCGAAAACCCTCCCGGTGTGCAAAGGCCAACTGAAAAAAAATAATTTTGATGAAAGTGATCCATGTCAAAGGAAAAAACTGATTTGAATGATGATCAAACACCGTTGTTACGAACACAGGGTGATGTTTGGAAATATCTTCATTCGTTATCGGGAGTCCCTGAAGAAAAGCTCGATCTTTTTGAGACCGCTTTAGCGTTATCATCACTTTTCACACCAGGAATTTCGATTGATAAATACCGGCAACATCTTAAAAAGATGGCAGAGACGGTTAAAGAATGGATGGCCGTGATGTGTGAAGAAGGGGTGCCTGATAATGCAGAAACTCGTGCGGATGTCCTCTCAAAAGTTATGTTTCAAGAATTTGGTTATCAAGGCGACAGTCAGGATTACGATAACCTTGAAAATGCTAATTTAATTCGTGTAATTGACCGCCGTAAAGGGTTACCTGTTTCGCTTGGTATATTATATTTAAAAATGGCTGATTTGCTGGGTTGGGATATGCAAGGATTAAGTTTTCCCGGGCATTTTATTGTTAGTCTAACCCAAGAGGCAGATCGGTTGATTTTGGATCCTTTCCGCCTAGGGCAGAAATTGGGTGCGCCAGAGCTACGACAAATTTTAAAAGCTGTTATTGGAGAATATGCCGAATTGTCGGCGGATTATTACCAGCCTGTTGGCAACCGTGAGATTCTTATCAGGTTAGAAAATAATATCAAAACCCGTTTGATCGAACAGGAAGAATACCATAAAGCCATTGAGGTTGTTGATGCGATGCTGGCCTTTGCACCAGAAGAATATAGACTTTACCTAGATTCAGGGGTGCTTCGTGCTAAAACTGAACAATTACCCGAAGCGATATCAGCGTTGGAGACCTATAGTAGCCTAACGCCTTACCCTGAAGAACAATACGAAGCCGATAAACTCATACAACAAATTCTGTATGAAATGGATTAAGATTAAAAAAAATATGAAGGAAAATTAAAATGGGATTGATTTCTGTGGCTCTGCTAATTGCATTTGGTATTTTGCTCTATGGCGCAAAATTAGCTGAAAAATTTCCAAAGGTGAAGGGCTGGCAAAAAAGTCTACAAGGCGTGCAAGATGTTTTGGGGGTTGTTGGTATTTTTTTAGGACTTTTAGGAATAATCAGCGGGGTGATCCATTTAAATATGTTTGCAATTTCTTTTGTTGCCCTTCTTGCAGATGTCATTTTATTTGCAGTGGCAATGCCCTTTGGGTTTGGCACATTAAAAAAACACATTACAACCCCTTTTTTTCATGAAAAAGGTGCAATTGTTGTTGAAAAAGTTCAAGCAAATTCAGAAGCCTTTGGCCTCGGCGCGCTTTTGATGGCCGTGGTTTTATTTCTAATGCTTGTGTGATTTTTTGAAATAGAAAGAGATGAGGCAGATGGCGGAACAGGTGATGAAAAATAAATGGCAATTCTGGATTGACCGGGGGGGCACGTTTACAGATATTGTGGCGCGTGATCCTGACGGAAAAATGCAGACGCATAAAATTCTCTCTGAAAACCCCGAACAATATAAAGATGCGGCAATTCATGGTATCCGTCATTTTTTAGGTTTATCTGCCGATGAAATTATCCCGGAAAATACAATTGATGTGGTTAAGATGGGCACAACTGTTGGAACCAACGCCCTTTTAGAACGTAAAGGTGATGATACGGTTCTTGTCGTTACCAAGGGGTTTGCAGATCAACTGCGCATCGGCTATCAAGCGCGCCCTAATATATTTGCGCGTCATATTGTATTACCAGAGATGCTTTATCGTGATGTTATTGAGGTTGATGAGCGGGTGGACGCCCATGGCGAAATTATCAAACCATTAGATGTAGAGGCCGCAAAACAAAATTTACAGACCGCATATGATAAAGGCCATCGAGGTTGTGCCATTATTTTTATGCATGGGTATCGGTTTCAAGATCATGAACAAAAAGTTGCGGAAATAGCAAAAAAAATTGGTTTTACTCAGGTCTCGACTAGTCATGAGGTTAGCCCATTAATGAAATATGTCAGTCGCGGCGATACAACGGTTGTTGATGCGTATTTATCACCTATTTTACGTCGTTATGTGGAACAAGTCTCAGCAGAACTTGGACAAACGCGTTTGATGTTTATGCAGTCAAATGGCGGATTAACATCGGCAGATTTATTTCAGGGTCGAGACAGTATTTTATCGGGGCCTGCAGGGGGAATCGTTGGAGCTGTTCGAACGTCATCAATGGCAGGCTTTGATAAAATTGTTGGTTTTGATATGGGAGGAACATCAACAGATGTCACCCATTATGCTGGAGAATATGAACGTAGTTTTGAAACCGTTATTGCCGGTGTTCGGATTAGAGCCCCGATGATGAATATTCATACCGTCGCGGCTGGTGGGGGGTCAATTTGTACCTTCGAAGCGGGACGTTTTCGAGTGGGGCCAAAATCAGCGGGGGCAAACCCTGGTCCCGCGTCTTACCGACGTGGAGGGCCGTTAACGGTTACCGATTGTAATGTGATGATGGGGAAATTACGCCCCGAGTTTTTTCCAAAAGTATTTGGCTCCAAAGCAGATCAAACACTTGATTTTGATATCGTTAAACAAAAATTTGAAACGATGGCAGAACAAATTAAACAAGAAACAGGTCAAAACCGTCGTGCTGAAGACGTCGCCGAAGGTTTTTTAAAAATTGCGGTTTTAAATATGGCGAATGCCGTTAAGAAAATTTCGGTACAGCGTGGTTATGATGTTACGGAGTATACATTAACCTGTTTTGGGGGGGCGGGCGGACAACATGTCTGTTTGGTTGCGGATGCGTTGGGTATGACAAAAATATTTATTCACCCTTATGCCGGTGTTTTATCGGCTTATGGTATGGGGCTTGCGGATACGCGGGCAATGCGTGAAAAAGCTATTGAAGAAACACTTTCGTCTCAAACTGTTACACAGCTATCGGGGCTTTTTAAAAAGCTTGAAACAGAAACCGTTGAAGAATTAACAGGGCAATATTTTACGGCAGACCAAATTACACCTCACCACAAAGTTCATGTAAAATATCAGGGAACTGATACATCTCTGGTTGTTGAATATGGCAGTGCATTAGAAATCCAAGAGCGTTTCGAAAAACAATATTACCAACAATTTGGTTTTACGATGCAGGGTAAAGATTTAGTAGTTGAAGCCATTTCGGTTGAAGCGGTTGGGGACACGGGTGAAGGTATCGAAGAAACGAGATCTTCTACGCGCCAAGGGTGTTTAACAGATTTGGGTACGGTGCCAATTTATATGGCAGGTGCGTATCATGATGCCCCCGTTTATGACCGAGATATCATGCAAGCCGGTGACGTGATCAAAGGGCCTGCTGTTATCAAAGAACGTACGGGAACCAATGTGATTGAACCCGGTTGGCAAGTTGATGTGACGGCGTTAAATCATTTAGTTTTAACGCGCGTTGATGCTTTGCAACAAGAACATGCGATTGGTACGGAGGCAGATCCCGTGATGTTGGAGGTTTTTAATAACCTGTTTATGTCGATTGCAGAACAAATGGGCGTTGTACTTGAAAACACGGCTTATTCAGTCAATATCAAAGAACGGTTGGATTTTTCATGTGCCATTTTTGATGGTCAAGGCGGCCTGATTGCCAATGCGCCACATGTTCCTGTACACCTTGGCTCAATGGGGGAGACTATTCGAACCATTATCAAAAAACGCTGCGGCACAATGAAGGCCGGGGACGTTTATATGCTGAATGATCCGTATAATGGCGGGACACATTTGCCTGATATTACGTTGGTCAGCCCAGTTTTTGATTTAGATGAAAAACAGGTTCTTTTTTATGTCGCCGCACGGGGTCATCATGCCGATGTTGGCGGGATAACGCCGGGGTCAATGCCGCCTAATAGCCAAAATATCGTCGAAGAAGGTATTCTAATCGATAATTTTCAATTGGTTGATCAAGGGCGTTTTCTTGAAAATGAGGTTGAGACACTTTTCTCAGGTGGTGAATTCCCTGCGCGGAATATTCCACAAAATATTTCTGACCTTAAAGCACAAGTTGCGGCAAATAATAAAGGTGTTCAAGAGTTAACCCAAATGGTCAATCATTTTGGTTTAGATGTTGTGCAAGCTTATATGCGCCATGTACAGGATAATGCCGAAGAACAAGTACGCCGTGTTTTAGAGACGTTGGAAGATGGGGATTATGCCCTTGAAATGGATAATGGCGCCGTCATCAAAGTTTCTATTACGCTTGATAGGGGAAGCCGTAGTGCAGTTATTGATTTTAAAGGCACGAGCGCCCAATTGGATAATAATTTTAATGCGCCCTCTTCGGTGTGCCGCGCGGCTGTTTTATATGTGCTTCGAACGCTTGTTGATGCAGATATTCCGATGAATGAAGGCTGCTTAAAGCCTGTTGAACTTCGGATTCCTAATGCCTCAATGTTATCACCCGAAGCCCCAGCTGCGGTTGTGGCGGGAAATGTTGAAACGTCACAGGCCATTACCGATGCTTTGTATGGGGCTTTAGGAGTGCTTGCTGCCGCCCAAGGCACAATGAATAACTTTACGTTTGGCGATGAAGAATATCAATATTACGAAACGATTTGTGGCGGGTCAGGCGCGGGACCAGGTTTTGATGGCACCGACGCGGTACAAACACACATGACAAATTCACGCCTTACAGATCCCGAAGTTCTCGAGTGGCGTTTTCCGGTACGGTTAGAAAGCTTTGAAATTCGAACCGGATCCGGTGGTTCTGGTGCTAATAAAGGTGGCGCTGGCGTCATTCGTAAAGTTCTTTTTAATGCCCCGATGACGGCATCGATCGTTGCCAATCATCGTATTATTCCGCCTTTTGGTTCTAAAGGGGGCGGGGATGGTAAGGTTGGGATTTCCTATGTCATTCGTAAAAATGGCACCCGCGAAAGTTTAACATCAACGGATGCCGCCGAGATGATGCCAGGTGATATTTTTGTAATTGAAACGCCGGGTGGTGGTGGTTATGGGCAAAAAAACACAAAAGATATTGCGGCGTAATGGCAGAACTTGTAATCCCATCTGTGGCCTATCGTGACAGCTATCTTGACGCGTTAAAAGAAGGTTTTGTGCATGGTGGACAAAAAACGATGGATAAAAAATTAATTACATGGATAACAGAAAATTTTGAAGAACATCTCAAAATTTTAATGCATGGTAACCCCAAAAAAGAAATTAAATTTCCCGATGGAAATAAATATCCGCGTGTAGAAAATAGAATTTATTGGCTCGTTGAAAATAATATTTTTATCGGTCAATCTTCTTTCCGTCCGCAGTTAAATGAATTTTTAAAAAAATGGGGCGGCAATATTGGTTATGGTGTTCGGCCTTTGTATAAACGGCAAGGTATGGGTAAAAAATTATTGAACCTAACCTTGGAATACGTAAAGTTGGCCGGATTATCCAAAGTTTTAATTACGTGTGATGATGATAATATCGGCTCGATCAAAATTATTGAAGCCAGCGGCGGTGTACTTGAGAAAACGGTTAAATATGAGTGGGCGGAAAAACCTTTGCGGCTTTATTGGTTGTCTGTGCTGTAATCAAAAAAAAGGCGGAAAATAAATTCCGCCTTTAAGTTTTTTTGGGGTTTGGGGTCGTTTTTTATTATTTCATAAAGGTATTGGCTTTATTTCGGATGAAGCTAAAAGCATTTGTGGCTGTTGAAATGTTATCATTGCTGATCGGCTTTTCAGGCACTGGTGCTTCGGGGTTTAATTGTTTGATTAAAGCTTTTGAAGTTTTCATAAAATCATCATCAAAAGCCGTTTTCCCGAGGTGTTTTTCAGGATGTGCATAATATTCCAAATGGGTCGCGGCAAGGCTCGCAAGCTCAATTAAGGCATTCTCTTCAACAATACCAGCTTCATATTTATCAACCATGCCATAGGCGGCGTCTTTGATGTAATCATAGAGTTTGCTGCCATGTTCTTCAGGAAGTTCATGGGAGGCTTTAATGACGTGATTTTTTACGTATTCGGCGGCTTCTGGCATCGTCATATCATCAATTTCTTGGTAGAATTTTTTAACTTTTCCAGAAATGACCATTGGTCCGGCAACGCCAGCAAAGATTTTTTTGCATTTTTGTTTTACATTTTTATCTGGCATAAGCTCAAGCGCTTTACAAGCGAGCTCAACGGCTTTTTTCTCTTCTAAAACGGTGGGAAGTTTTTTAAGGGCATAAGCTGCAAGATAAACATTCATATCATCATAAAGCGGTGCGAAATAGGTGCGCAGCTCTTTTTTAAAGTTTTCTTCGCTATAGCTATCAAATATCGCATCATATTGTTGACGCAGCTGGCCATCATTTGCAAGAGACCGGATTTGCTCGGCTTTTTCACTTAAAATTTCTTTGGGGAACTGTTGCAAATACCCATTCACGGCATCTGATGCAATGCCCGCGGCACGGCGGAGGTAGGTGGTGTTTTTATCGGTATTAATGCTCGGGAGGTCGGCAACGAGTTCATCTTTGCTTAATTCTGAAAAAATTTCTTTAAGCGGTGTTGCGACTTTAACTAAAAGCATTTGTGAATTCCTTTTTTCACGCCACGATGTTGTAGCGGTTTAAATTTACATAACTTTATACACGATGCTTAGTATTATGTCAATAAAATTAAGTGTAATATTTTGATGTTTTTATACTGGCACGTCTTCGCTGATGTATTTTAAAGTTAAAAAAGGCGAGGATTCCCTCGCCTTTAAAATATTGAAATATAGGTGTCTTTAAAGTTTGAACTTTTTAATAATACTTGCGGTATTTCTACGAACATTATCATTTGTCGTATTGAGTTTCGCTGTAAGTTGGGAAAATTTGTCTTTAAACGTTGAACCAAAAGCATTGTCACTAACATCTGCGTCTTTACTGGCAAAATCTTTAAAGGCTTTAGAAAGTGTTGATTGTATTTCACGAACCGTAGAAATATCATCTTTTGATTTACCTTGTTCGGCTTTTTCAACCATCTCATAAGCCGTTTTTTTCATGACATCATAAGATTCATGTGTTTTTTGTGAGTTTTGAGCAATAAAGGCAGCCCCTTGCGCACTTAGCTGTTGAACAATTGAAGCAATTTGCGGGACGTCGGATTGCTCAATCATTTGGTAGACTGGAGCCACTTTTTCGCCAATAATAACGGGGGCCGCCATTGTCATCATTAATTTTTGTTGTTGTTGCTCCATCGTATCTGTAGGCATGTTTTCAGCAACTTTAGTCGCAAGATCCACCAACGTATCAAGAGGCAACAATTTTGGTAGACGTTTGATTATAACAGCAACCTGATATGAGTTAACGTCATCCCCGAGACCTGCAATCATGTCGGTGAGGTCCTTTTCAAGATCCGACGGGCTATAAGAAGCAAAAAAATCATCAAATTTTTGACGCATTTTACCAGATTCAGAATATTCGGTAATTTTTTGCGCCGATTGATTGAGTTCATCAACGGAGAATTGATCCAAGTAATTATCGAGAATACCAGAAACACCACCTGCAAAAATTTTTGCGTAACGTTTTCCAAGGTTATCGTAAGCACCGCCCGTTGCTTCGCTAACGGCTTCGCGATAAAGTTTCATAATTTTTAAAAACATAATGTTTTGGCCTTTATTATTTGAGTTAATGTAAACAAAAATATTTCACGAATTTTTGTGAAATACGGATGGCGCATTCTTACAGTAAAAATTATATTATGTCAAACAAGGGCGGTGGAAAAATGGCTAAAATACATAAATTTGGACGTTATAAAAGGCTTTTATTCGTTTTTCATCGGCTGTAGCGAAAGAGCCACAATGTGGCAATTGCCCAAATAAAATTAAAAAAAACAACCAACGCGGGGGCCATGAACCCAAGCTGTAAACCAAGGTAACCTTTGCCTGCTTTTAAAGGAAAAACGACGAACAGCATCACAAGGGTTGGGGCAAGAGAGATTAAAAAAGCAGACCATAAAAAGGAAGGGCGTTTTTTGCGTATTTCAAGCAATAAAAAGGCAAAACCCCATAAGCCACCCCAAATGAGACGGGGATAAAGCCAGTTTGGACTTAATTCCGGCGCAATGCTTGTGCCCAGCATTTGGTTAATGCCCCATAAACCAAAAAGCCAAACGGTGAGGGAATTGATCAAACCGCCAAAGGCGCCAGCGGAAAATAATAAACTTGATTTGCGGATTAGTTTTTTCATTACAAAATTTACGCATAAAATAAGATGTTTGTCATGTAAATTTATCGTGAAGATAGATTTGGAAATAACGTTTTCACACTCTTATGGTCGCTTAAATAAGGTGTTGTGCAAGTTCATCCGCGGATGTACATAGGGTGTCGGCACCTGCTTTGGTTAGAAGCAAACCATGGTTGTCATTACAATGGCGCCCGCCTAAAAATCCAACCGTTTTCATACCGGCTGCTTTTGCGCCTTTAACGCCATTTGCACTATCTTCGATCACAAGACAGTTTTCGGGAGAAACCCCTAATTTATCGGCAACCATCAGAAAAAGATCCGGCGCCGGTTTGCCACGTTGCACCATTTCACCGGCATAAATGTGAGGGTTAAAATGGCCGTGTAGATTCGTTAGGTGAAGTTTTTCAAGTAACCAAGTGTAACCGCTGTTTGATGCAACGGCTTTGGGCAGTGACAAAGAGCTGATAAAATCACTGATACCGAGTACGGGGCAAAGATTTTGTTTAAGTTCATTGATTAAATGTGTTTCTAAATGGCTAAAAAAACCGTCGGGCAGTGGTTTTTGATAAAGCGCATTATAATCTTCGTTTAAACGTTCTTTGAAAGTTGAATCCGTGACCCCTAAAAAACGGTTACGAAATTGTTCAAAATCATAATTGAGGCCGATTTCTTTGAGCATTTTAATCTCAAGGTCAATCAGCAGGAACTCACTATCAACTAAAACGCCGTCACAATCGAAAATAATGGCTTGTATCATAATTTTTAACCCCATCTAAATGTTACCAATGTGAATAACATCATAAAGATATAGGGTAAACGCGCAAATCACATAACATTTCGTGTTATTTCAATTAATGTGGAAAAATAAAAAAATAACCCACACCATGTTTATGCAACATAGTGAGGAATGTGCCATAAGATTTCTATTGTTGCGGGTCTATGTATGGTGGGTGAGATCCAAAAAATTGGCCGTATCTTTGGGGCCAAAAACAAACCACGCCACCAAACCCACAATGGGGAATGAGACAACAACAATACTCCATATAATTTTTTGAGTAGTTTTGCTGTGAGACCAGTAAATATGGAGCAAGGCGATAATATTAAAAAACATGATCAACAGCGCAAAGATTTCAAAATTCATGGCATATCCTTTCAAATATTCAGGTTACGCAGAGCCCTGATATTAATTAATGTAGTTTTTCGGAGGTTTTGGGCAATATTTCGCCGTAAATATTGATTTTTTAATATTTTATCGTTACAAAACAAAATAGAGATTAATTAAAATATAAAGCTTAAGGAATTGTGCAATGGCCTCTTATGAATATATTTATGTAATGAAAGAACTGTCTAAAACCTACCAAGGCGGCAAAAAAGTTTTAGATGGGATTTATCTAAGTTTTCTTCCTGGTGTTAAAATTGGGGTGTTAGGCCCCAATGGATCCGGTAAATCAACGCTGCTTAAAATTATGGCCGGTATGGAAACAGATTTTCAAGGAGAAGCTTGGTCAGCAAAGGGCGCAACCGTTGGCTACCTTGCCCAAGAACCTCAACTTGATGAAAGCAAAACAGTACAAGAAAACGTCATGGAAGCGTTATCCGATGTCAAAGAATTGATGGATAAATATAATGAAATCAGTCTGAAATTTTCAGATCCTGATGTTGATATGGATGCTTTGCTGGTTGAACAAGGTGAACTCCAAGAAAAAATTGATGCGTCAAATGGTTGGGAATTGGAACGCACACTTGAAATTGCCATGGATGCCCTCCGCTGTCCTCCTGGAGATTCCGCAATCACAAACCTATCAGGTGGTGAACGCCGTCGTGTGGCTTTGTGTAAGTTATTGCTCGAGAAACCCGATCTTTTATTACTTGATGAGCCGACAAACCATTTGGATGCGGAATCTGTTGCGTGGTTGCAACGTCATTTAAGTGATTATACCGGAACCGTTGTGATGGTAACACATGATCGTTATTTCTTGGATAATGTGACGGGCTGGATTTTAGAGCTCGATCGTGGATCGGGTATTCCTTATGAAGGAAATTACACATCGTATCTTGAAAATAAACATAAACGGATGGCTCAAGAAAGCCGTGAACAAGTGGCACGTCAACGGACACTTGAACGGGAACTTGAATGGGTACGGCAGTCTCCCAAAGCACGCCAAGCCAAAAGCAAAGCGCGGATTAGTGCCTATGATGAATTGGTAACAGAAAGTGAAAAATACGAATCTTCGGCTAATGCACAAATTGTCATTCCTGTACCACCACGTTTAGGAGACATCGTTGTTGATGCAGAAGTTTTAACCAAAGGGTTTGATGATCGTTTGTTGATAGATGGTTTGAATTTCCGCCTTCCTCCCGGTGGAATTGTTGGTGTTATTGGTGCTAATGGTGCCGGTAAATCAACGTTGTTTAAAATGATTACGGGGCAAGAAAAACCAGATGCGGGTGCGTTGAAAATTGGCGATACGGTGACCATTGGGTATGTTGACCAAAGCCGTGATGCTCTGGAAGGCAGTAAAACGGTTTGGGAAGAAATTTCCGAAGGAGATGAGGTTTTTTATCTTGGAAAACGTGAAATCCAATCTCGTGCTTATGTTTCAAGTTTTAATTTTAAAGGCCCCGATCAACAGAAAAAAGTGGGCACCCTTTCAGGAGGGGAGCGTAATCGTGTTCACTTGGCTAAAATGCTTAAGGTTCCAGCAAATTTACTTTTGCTCGATGAGCCGACAAATGATTTAGATACAGAAACATTGGCGGCCTTGGAAGTTGCTTTGGAAAATTATGCGGGTTGTGCCGTGGTGATTTCGCATGATCGTTGGTTCTTAGACCGTTTGGCAACTCATATCCTTGCATTTGAAGGGGATAGTCAAGTTGTTTGGTTCGAAGGGAATTATGAAGATTATGAGAAAGATCGCAAACGCCGTCTTGGTGATGATGCGGACACACCTCACCGTCTTAAATACAAACCATTACGTCGTGCATCTTAATTATTTAAGAGCCATGTAAATAAAAAACGCGGGGCTGTAGGCTTCGCGTTTTTTTATGATGGTTTGGCATTTTTGATGATTTTTTTAAGATTGTGATAATCTTTTTTTGAAATACCTGGAGCACGACATCTTGCAACCTGCTCAAAAATGTCGCCAATTATTTTATTCATTCCCTTATTGTTATCCGTATAATGGTGTACATTTTGCAAATATAAAGCCCCGCCAAAATAAAGCGGGGTTAGTTCACGGCGGGCTTGTTCTTCACGTACAAGCACGTTTACGATTTGCGTATCTTTAGGGTCGTGCTGGCCACGAATAAAATAGCGATGATGTTCTTCAAGCGCATTATTTTGGAGGGTGCTTAAGCCATAATGTTGTGCTAAAAAAAGAAAACATTTTGGCGCGGAATCCATTTGTGTTTGTTTAAACAACCTGTTGAGCTCTGCCTCCTCTAATTTTGGTAGAGCTTGGTATTTTTGGCACAGTTTCAGGGCGTCAATCATGTCTTCTGATACGGCAGCTTTAAAACCTGTGATATCTAAAGGGCAATTTTTTTTGAGAAGTTCGACATAGATTTCCTTATCGGCCTCTTGTGTTAACGCCTTTGTCAGGAGATCAGGGGAATCTTTTAAATCAGAGATATGCGGGCACACCATTTTAAATGATGCGGTTATATCTTTGGTAATAAGGGTCTCTAATACTAAGTTTTCTTCCGCTTTTGAAATCGGGTGACTTTTTAAAAATGCCTTTAAAAGTTCCAGCTTACGGCTGTTTAAAACGGCATCCCAAACCGGAAAGATTACTTTGTGGTGCTGTATATAATTGTCGAAAAATTTTAACTTAAAAGTAATTGGAAAATCATGAATATTGGCAACGGTAGGTAACGCCTTTTGTTGCTCCTCTTTGTCCATGATAAAGTCTGTATCTAACAGATCAGAAACGCGTTTGTGTTGATATTTGTTCAGCGCATCAAGGGTGATTTCTGTTTTTAATTCATTACTGAATTCATCATAAAAATTTAGATCTAACCATGAACAAAATTTAAGCAAAGTTGCTTTTTTCGCCATTTTAAAATCACTAAGAGGTGTTACTTGTTCGAGCTTTAGAGCCGCCATATAGGCTGTGTCAACCAACGTTGTGTCTGTGAATTTTTTCAGAGTTAAATAGCGCTGAGCAAGATCCCAGTGTTGGTAATTGATTGCGGTTCGAATAATTTTATCATGGATTTCGGGACTTAAAACATCATAATCTGCAAACGTGGATAAAATTTTATTAGCATCCATTTGGGTCACGATATTTTTTCTCAATTCATCCGCAAGTTCATCACATGTAAAGCTCAGCGTTTGAGGATGACCATAAACATCATTTTCGGCGGGTAATGTGTAGGTTTTATTCGAGAGAGTGGCACCTTTTTTTATCGCTTTATTAAACTGACGATACGAAATATTTCGGCAGGCTTGTACAAGCATTTCGTCCAAAGACTGTAAATCCTGCGTTTTGGGTCTTGTATTACCAGTTTGCGGGTTCATGTTCTATAGACTCGTCATTCATTTAAAGGGTGGTGGTTTTTAACATAATGCGCAACATTTTGCAAATGTTTTTTGCTGAAAAAAAGCATTGTGTGGTTTTTAAAATGGACTGTTGCGTCCTTTTGCCGGCGGTGGCCTATCGGTTAAAGATGAGCGTATTTTTGTGAGCTCTTGGGCAAGAGAAGGGTGACGAGATTTTGCCAAACCCATAAAAAGAAAACGAATACGACGGAGTTTTTCTGGTGTGTTGGTGGCAGGGTTCTCGGCATTTTTAATAAAAAGTTTTTGCAGGCTACGACGCGTTAGCTCTTGTTTGATATACTGTTGAATGCGTTTGGTTTCATCCGTTCCTTGCATATCATGGCGCCGTAGAATGCCTTTAAAGGAAAGCTCTGAAACGTCCTGCAATGGCCAATGTTTCAGAAGAGTTTTTAAAGGGACTTTAGAGGCGGACATTTTGGCAAAAGTGAGCAGAAGAAACAGATCTTTTTTTCTCAATTTTGGGGTGGTTGCGCCATAATTTAGGCACTTTTGAATAAGGTCAGGTTCGGGGACGCATCTAACAGCGACAAGCAATGTGGCAACATCAAGGGCCGCCCCTTTTTCACAGAGCATTTTAAGGGTTTCATCATCAACGTGGCAGCTGATGGCATAACCCAATAAAGGTTTGTTCTGTAAAATTTTCAGCCCATCTGGTGAATGAAGTAAACGGTGCATAATATTTTTATTATGCACCTGAATGGCGGCAGAAAAATAGCTGTACATACCTTCATGAGTAAGGCCGTGCTTAATTTCAATCCGCGTGAGTAACGATTGATTATTGTTTTTTACAAGCGTTTTAATAATTTTACAGCCATCGGGATCGATTTTCGAAAAATAGTGATCCAGCATTTTACGACCAAAACCCTCAAGGTAGCTGTGTTTATTAAAATTTTTATCTGTGATTACCGTTGTCAGACACTCACCAAAAAAGTCCGAGGAGAGTTTGATCCCAGCTTCATAATATTTAATCGCTACTGGAAAGTTGCCTTTTTGAATCTCGTTGACAAAAGCGTTACTTCTGGTGGAAATATCCATCTTTTTTAAATCTTCTGGAGATAATGAATTACCATTCTGATCCGTAAAATGTAACTTTTTTGTGGGGGTTTCAGGCAAACCATCGCGATCAATTTCAAAGGGCATTATCGGCCTCTTGCTTGTTTTAGACGAGCTAAACAGGTTTTATATTGGGCGTGATCAGATTTATTTAAAAAGGTTTTTGGGCTAGATCGTGTGGCTTTAAAAAGTGTGTTTATGTTAGCCAAATTTGTTTCTTTATCTTTTGTGGACGAGTAGGAATAATGATTAAACACAGAATTAAAATTATGTCGTGCAATAAAAGGCATTCGGTGGTCGTAGATTGCTTGTATTATGAAGCTATTCTCATTAAATTTTTTATCACGTTCGGCCATTTCGGTGATGTGTTCAAGCTCGCGGAGAGAACATTTTGTCAGCGCACCATATTCGACTAGAGTTTCAACGGACGGGGCCTCCGCCCAAATCATTGCTTTGCGTAAAAAATCCGCGCCATTTTGTTCAATGAGTTTGTTTTTATCTTTCTTTGCGAGCTTTTGAAGCCAGGTGGCATCTGTTTCAATGAGGCTCATAAAAAAAGAATCGTGATCTGGTAGAGCACCATTTTGCAACAGGAAATTGGCACAGTGATATTGGTTTTCCTTAAGGCACATTTGTAACGCTGATTTTTGTTGGTGATCAAGGCCATTGACATCAGCCCCAAGTTTTAAAAGCGTGTCGAGGGTGTTTAATTCACCGTGTTCTCCCGCTGTAATAAGCGCGTTAGTAGCGGCTTTTTTTATTTCTGCTTCTGTATCTGGTGCGACGGTCGATAAAGCATGTTTGATAAGGCTTAAATGAGGGTCATCCTCGTTATTTAAAAAGAGGCTAATATAAGTTTCTGCAATAATTTTAGAGGTTAAAAGGTTTGTATGGTGCTCAAGGATATTTAAAGCGATTTTAAATTGAGGGTCACTTTGGTTTTTGCCCCAATGTGCCATCGCGTAACGGAAGGCATATTTAATTTCAAAAGATGAAATACTCAGGTTTTTTGAAATTAAAAGTGCAAGGTCGGCTTTGTTTGCCATACAAGCTTTACCAAAAATTGTATCGTAGTCATCCCTGATATAGGAGCTACGATTTACGACGTGTGCTCCGCGATCAAATAAAGCTAAAGCCAGCGGCTCGTCTAATTTATCGCACGCGTTGTGTAACGCAATATTGAGCTGAGTTTGCAGCTCACGTTGCCCTGTTTCGGTTTCTTTTAGAGCGCCTTCCATTTCATTATAATAATGGCTTAGCTTAGCAGGTAGCTTTTTGTGAAAATATTGGGCAACAATTCGGGCTGTAATATTTTCTTTATTCGCACCTAATTCGAGCAGCGGTTTAATAAATTGAGGCTTTTGTATATCAAAACAAGTCTCAAGAGCCTCACCTAAATAGTTAGGGGCAATATCACCACGGCTTAAGAGTAGGTCAAAAAGCGCCACGTTATTATTTTTAAGCGCTAAGGATAAAAATTCACCCGGATTATTGGAAAAAAGGCGTTTTTCAAAGGTTATGTTGTGATCAAAACAGCGTTTTATGAGCTTTATATTTTCCGCTTTACAGGCCATCGATAAAATTTTTGAGAGGGTGTCGGTATCACCATTTTGATCGGTATGACTGATTATTCCTGCGATTAATGTTTCGGGGCCTTTGTTTTTTATTAACTCTTCAATGGTTTCTAAAATACTATCTCCGTCGGTGTAAACACCTTGACCTAAAATTTGTTGGGCAAGGTCATATTGTTTAGCCGAGACGGCTGCTTTAAGGGTAAAGGCACGTTCAACCTTAGAACTAATGGTCAGATCAGCCATTATTTGAGCCATTTCATGGTGGCCCTTTTGAAGGTGCTTTGACATTAATAACCAAGCATCCTCAATGTTGGATTCGGAAAAATCAGCCCCTTGATCGAGCAGTGTTTTAACCTTTTTAACTTTATTATTTTTACAGGCCTTTGCCAGTTGTCGGTTTAGGAAGATTTTCTTCATGTCTTCAAATTGAGGGTCGCTTTTTGTGCAAGCAAAAATTTTGTCGACAATTGCCATTTGCCCATTCTCATGAGCCAAAATAAGAGCCTCTAAAAAGATCTCTTTATCTTTGGCATTATGGTTGAGAAGTTGATTTACAACCTTCCAATGATTGTTTTCTGCCGCACGTTTTAAGGCAATACACCGTGTATGTTCTGTGCCCACATCATAAGAGAGCATGAATTCAACAAAATCTATATTCCCTGATCCCGCTGCCGAAACCATTGAAAGCCACGGATCTACGTTTTTTAAAATTTCCGCGGCGGCATCGGGGTAATGCAGGCGCGCATGATTAAGAAGGTTACGGATATCATCTAAATTATGAGTGTCACAAGCTTTGCTAAGAGCGTATTTAATCTCCTCTACAGGCATGGGAGACTCAGGGTGGTTATTCTTTTGCTTACCATTCATAAAAGAGGCCGTAATAAAGTTGTTGTAAGGGTGATAATGTTTACCATAACGAATGATCTTGTGCAAGCTTTTCTTAGGGCTGTTTTATCAGAAGTGCTTGAATAGAAGTGGCGTTTTATCCGATGTATGAACGCGTGTGTGGAAAGTATTTTTGAAGATTTTTGCGGGTAGCTATATTTTCTTTTTTGCCAAGAACGGGGGTTGTCTGGCGGACAATGATTTTAAATAGCGGTGCAATATGATCGGAAACAGCGGCATGAGCCTGATGACGTTTTTGGGCTAAATAAATGTTATGGGGTGCGCAAATAAAGGATTTCTGACGTTTTTTATGGTAATAATTATCAGTGAATTTTCGGGCAATGTCTTCGTATCGGGCATATTGGTCTTGAGAAAGTTTTTCCTCTAGGTTTACACCGTTTCTTTTGTGTTTGTTCTCAAAGTGTTTTGTATAGTCGTAAAGTTGGGTTGCCATCGATAAGTTCATCATTTCAAGCGGCCAATAGTTTTGGATAATGAGGCATTTTTTTGTGTCAAAATTTTCTAAACAATGACGGTATAATGTTGCAACTGCCGCGGGCACCGCATCACTCTCACACGTATCATGAATTTTTGAACAGGCCATTTCAAATGCGGTACTATCCATTTCAAAATATTTAACAAGTTTTTCTGCGGTAATTTTATAACCATGTGAAAAAAGAGTACAAGCTATTTGAGCGGTTTTATCTGGTGATGTTTTATCGTTTAGAACGGTTCCTAACAGGTCGGAAGTCTCCCAGCGATCCTCAAAGTTGGGGTTTGCACCATAATTTAAGAGGCAAGTTAGGCTTTTATGTTGTTTATTTTTGATGACGTCATAAAGCAACGTTGTTAGAAAATTTTTATTAAACTGGTTCCGATATTGAGAGATGAATTTTTGCGTCAATCTTGGGTTATAGATGCTTAAGCCTCGCATGACTTGTTTTTTAGAAGAAAATACTTTTCCCATCTGATTGTGGAAAAAATCTTCGATCATTTTTGTTAAGGCAATCAGGTTTGTTTTGTCAGGTTGCGCGTCATGATCCAGCCTATCAAGGCGGGTGCAGATGATATCGTGAGCTTGAGCAAGGTAATTAAAATCACTTGCACCATAATCGAGGCAAGATTTAGCAAAATTATAATTAAACTCTTTTATTGAAGTTAAAAGAACCTCAGCTTTGGCAGTAGTTGATCCGGCACCTTGGGAAAAGATAAAGTCTATGGTGTTAAATGATCCCTCGCGTGAAAGGGAGTGAATAAGACCATCAACCGTATTAAGGGGGCCTTGAGAGAAACGGGCGCCATGTTTGGCATATTTTTCTGCCAAGTGTAAATTATTTTTTGCGCAGGCATCAATTAGACCTGTATTGAGCTGTTTCGTAGACATGTTTTTAAAATCGGGTTTATAGCTTTCGCTCGCAACGGCATCTTCGCTCTCTCCCCAAAAATCAATACACATCGGTAAACCCATAAAACAGTTTAAACAAAAAATAGATTTAACATATTAACAAGGTGTGTGTCAATAATTTTACTGCGATAAGACCTTCTCATACTAAGGGGTTATTTTTTTGTGTTATTGTGACCGCGTAAGGTATCAAGCAAGCTTTCGATATTTCCACCGCCTTTTTGGATAACAGCTGAAAAATCAGAACGTTGTGTGATCCCCATGCTAATGCCCTCCACAATAAGGTCAATAACACGGTAAGCGCCTTTTTTATAGCGGATACGCCAATCAATAAAAAAGGCAGGGGCTTCGCTACCCTCTGCTTGAGAATTGTCAGTAAGTTTACTGTGAATAATAATATCTCTTTTATTCACAATTGTATTTCCGGTCACAGCAAAAGTTTGCTGACCGTAATCTTTAAACCGCATGGAGTAGGTTTTAACAACCATATTTTCAAAGAGTGAAAGATATTCATCTTTTTGATTTTTTGAGGCGGTGCGCCAATGCTTACCCAGAGAAAAACGACCAATCGTTTTCATATCAAAGTTGGTTTTTAAAATCCCTCGCATTCGTTTTTGGCGTTTTGTATCAGATAACCCTTTTTCAGTCAGCGAGCTAAGGGCTTTATTTGTTAATTTTTCAACAAAAGCTTCCGCACCTTTTGCTCGCAGCTCATCGCTCAAGGTTTTCTCAGCGGCAGAGGCAATTGAGGAGGTTGTAAAAATGAAAATTGCTGTAAAAACAGCAATCCATTGTTTGATCGACAAATTATTTGTCTTTATCTGACATTTAGTCATTGTTTTTTCCCGCCAGGTCTTATCTTAAATTAATATCTTATTCGTCATCATCATAATCAGGCATGTCATACGATTGATTCATGTTCCCTTCGTGGATCAATGCATGACGTTTTTGAGAGTAGATACTACGCATAGCGGCATAAAAATCGAGGCTATTTTTACGTAGATCGTCAATTTCATTGATATATCTAGAACGCATGTCTAGCGCTTCAACCCCGACCTTCGTATAATAGATCCATTCATTATTCGCATCATTTTGTGCCATGATGTACATCGGATCCATAAATGTATCCACAGTCAGGCCAATTCCGTCACGTAGACTGCTTGGTCCGATTAAAGGTAAAACGATATAAAAACCATCACCTAAACCCCAAACGGCAAGTGTTTGGCCAAAATCTTCATTTTCATATTTAAGCCCAGCATAATGATCGGCAACATCAAAAAGCCCGCCAATACCCGCTGTGGTATTAATTACAAAACGAGCTGTACCCACACCGGCATCACCAAAATCCGCTTGAAGCAGGTTGTTTGCAACGATAATAGGAGAGCGAAGGTTACGCATAAAATTTTGGATAGAGTTACGAATTGGCTCTGGCACAACAAAAACATAAACTTTTGCAGCAGGTTCAAAAACGGCAATATCAACAATGTTATTAAAGCCAAAAACAGCACGGTTTAACGGTTCAATCGGATCTGCAATAACCTGTTCGTTGTAACTTTCATTCGTAGTATGTTTATTTGATGCACATGCTGATAAAGAAAGGCATACTAAAAAAATAGAAGCCAGAGTGAATATTTTATTTTTTAACATTTTTAGTGTGTCCTCGTCCGCAGATAATGATTCGAAAGTACCATCCCAGTTATTAAAACAATAATCAATTACCGAATCGTTAACCATCCTCTAAATATAATATTGTTGAGACACCAAGCAAGAGGCTAACGCATGTTGGTGTCCACGCCGCAAGTAATACCGGGATATTCTGCGAAATTCCAAATGCATGCAAGATATTTCCCAAGAAAAAGATGAAAAACCCGATCATGATACCGAGTGTAACTAAAGATGTGGTGCTGCCAAAACGTGAAGGGCGCAAGGAAACGGCGGCGGCAAGCAGGATCATGGCCGTGAAAAAGAAGGGCTGAGCGAGTAAAGATTGATAATGTACTTTCAATCGTGTTGCGGGGAAACCTGTTTCTTCCATCGTTTTAATAAAGGAAGGAAGCTCCCAGAAGGAAAGTGTTTCAGGGGAGGCAAACGAATCTTCGATTTCCGTTGCGGTTAAATCTGTTTTCAGAATGACCGTTTTTTCAAAAACAGGTTCTGGGGATGAATCATGGATGTAAACATTCTGGATTTCCCAATAACCTGAACGTAATAAGGCAGTGTCTGCATCCATACGTTTGAGAAGGGTGTCATTTTGATCATAGAAAAAAACAATGATGTTATTTAGGCGCCAATTTTTAGGGTCAAGTTCTGCGGCACGGAGCAGGGTGTATTTTTCGCCCTGCTGGCTTCGGAGCCAAATGCCATTTTGGGAGACATCAATCATGGCATTTTTTTTGTTTAAATATTTGACCTCCATATGTTCATATTTTTTTAAAAAAACGGCGGACATGGGGTTGATGACGGTTGTTGCAACAATACCGATTAAAAGAGAGGTCAGAAGGACGGGTGTTAAAAACTGCCATGCTGAAAAACCAGCAGAACGAATAACAATAAGCTCGTTGGATCGGGTTAAGCTCCAAAAGGTGTAAATCCCGCTAAAAAGGATCGCAAAAGGTAAAATAAGTTGCCCAACCTCAGGGAGTTTAAATAAGGACATTTTAGCGGTAAGACCAAGGTTCAGATCATAATTAGCACCCCGGCGCAGTAATTCAACAGTGTCGAAAAGGTAAACGACGCCAAGCAAAATAGACAGCAAAAATAAAAAATTCCAACCATATTGTCTGGCAAGGTAAAAATAGATTTTTAAGGGCAATTTCATGAAATGCCCTCTGCGGTAGAGGGGCTTTGTCGGGCGAAAAGTTTTTTACGGAACAGTTCCCCCTGTGCCGTTAATAAAAAAGCACAGATTAATACAGGGAAAATCGCTAAAGCATACATCATAATAATGGCAAATAAATATTGTTCCGCAAGGTTGGCAAGCCCAAGGCTGGTGCCTTCAAAAATAATAATAAGCGCGACAGCCGTTAAAATACGTTTGCTTTGCCCCCGTCGATTAAATGGTCCGACAAGTAGGCATGCCAAGGAAATCATTGTTAATGAAAGAGCATAAAGGGAGGCTGTAATTCTTTTGTGGGCTTCGGCGACAAAAGTTTTTTTGTATTTTACATCAAGTGAATTATTGAGGTCAGGATTTAAAAGCTCCCAAAAAGAACGTTCATTGGCTTTGCGCCATCGTTTATTAACCTGTTTTTTGAGCCCTTCAATTTCGATGATATATTGTGCAAAATTTAAGCGTGTTAGCGTGTTGTTTTGCTCGTTAACTTGTTGACGGCTGCCATCATAAACAATAACACTTGGCGCTTTTTCAGTGACAATGAGTTGACCGTTTTTCGCCATAACAGTTATTGGAGGTTTGTCTTTTTTACGACTGTCGTGAATAAGTAAACCTTCTAATTTGCCATTAGGGCGTTGTTTTCGGACATAAACAGTTAATCCGTCGGTAACATTATTAAAAACACCCTCTTGAATAAGAAAAGCGGAATATTGGGCTTTTATCTCTTGTCTTAAATATTGCATCTTTGCGTGAGCGGCAGGGGCGAGCCACATGCTTAACGAAAGCAAAGTAAAAGTGACACACAAGGCAATGTAGACGGCGGGCTTGGCTAAGTTTGTTTGATTAATACCGCAGGCGCGCATAACAATTAATTCATTGTCGGAGGCCATTTTGTTATAAAAAAAGATAATCGCCGTGACCAAGGACAAGGGCAGAACAACTTCTAAAAATTTAGGCAAAGATAATGCAACCAACTGTAAGAATATACCCGTTGGGGCATTGGAATTGACGATCAGTTCAAGAAAACGCAATGACTGCGTTAACCAAATCACCATAGTCAGTGTAAGGGTCACAAATAATGTGATACTTAATATGTTTTTGATCAGGTAACGGGTAATCAGCATGTTTTCTTTTACGTTATGTCGTTTTTCTCTTTACGTCAGCTTCGTCCGCATTAAACTATTCTTGGGTTTGTTTTATCGTGTTTTATCTTAAAAAGAAAGAGTGAAGTCGTTATGAAAGTTACTTTTACCACCGCAAAAACATCAAAAATAGCCGATGCTTTGGTTGTTACGATTTATGGCAAGGCATTAAGCGCGAGCGCAAAAGCGATTGATAATAAAACGGAAGGTGCTATTTCTGCGGCTTTAAAGACAAAAAGCTTTGATGGCGATAAAGGGGAGCTTATGGTGTTGAGCGCCTTGCCAAAAGCAGGTGCAGATCACCTTATTTTGCTCGGTATGGGCGACGTGGCAGAGGCAACGGAGCTTGATTTTGAAGCGATGGGCGCAGATGTTGTTAAAAAATTAAATGCTTTAAAGGCAAAAAAAGCCTCTGTACTGATTGATGCGGCAAAAGGTCAAAAAATAGAAAATATAGCTTCTGACCTTGCTGTTGGCGCACAATTGGGGGCGTATTTCTTTGATGATTACAAACTTTCACAAGCAAAGTCAAAAAAACCAAGCATGGTGACGCTAGAATTTGTTTTAAAAGCGGCAAACGAAGCCAAAAAATCTTACTCAGAAAAAAATAAAGTTGTTGAAGGTGTTTATTGGACACGGGATTTAGTGACCATGCCGGGTAATGACCTTTATCCAGATAGCTTTGCAAAAATTGTTAAAAAAGAACTTTCAAAAGTTGGTGTTAAAGTTTCTGTGATGACGATGGCACAAATGAAAAAAGCAGGTATGGGGGCTTTGGTTTCCGTTGGCAAAGGAAGTGAAAATGAACCCAAACTTGTCACGATGCAGTATAATGGTTTGCCAAAATCGGCTAAAAAAACAGACCAACAGCCCGTTGCCTTTGTTGGTAAAGGTATCACGTTTGACACGGGAGGTATTTCTTTAAAACCCGGTGCGGGGATGTGGGATATGAAATTTGATATGGGCGGCGCTGGTGTCGTTGTCGGTTTGATGAAAGCCTTGGCAACACGGAAGGCAAAAGTTAACGTGGTTGCAACCATTGCTTTGGCAGAAAATATGCCGTCAAGCAAAGCCTCTCGTCCGGGAGATATCGTTGAATCCTTATCGGGGCAAACCATTGAAATTTTAAATACGGATGCCGAAGGTCGATTGGTTCTGGCGGATGCACTCTGGTACACTCAAGAAAAATTTAAACCTAAATTTATTGTTGATTTAGCAACGCTTACCGGTGCTGTGATTGTGGCTCTTGGACATGAATTTGGCGGAGTTTATTCCAATGATGAAACATTACCAGAGCAAATTGTTGCCGCGGGTAAGGTTGTTGGTGAGCCGGCGTGGCATATGCCAATGTGTAAAGAATGGGAAAAAGCCGTTGTGTCAAATATTGCCGACATTAAAAATATCACGGTACCAACAGTCGGCGCAGGAAGTGCAACAGCGGCATGTTTCTTAAAACGTTTTATAAAAGATAAAACCCCATGGGCGCATATTGATATTGCAGGTGTTGCTTGGCGGTCCAGTGCTAAACCAACGACTCCAAAAGGCGCAACAGCTTGGGGCGTGAGATTGTTAGATCGTTTTGTTGCGGATAATTACGAAATCTAAAAAGATGCATACGCACACAAAAGATTTTAAAAAGAAGAGGCACACCAAAGTGTCTCTTTTTTTTATGGCTTAAAAATACGGGGCATTAATAAGCTTAAGAGAGTAAGGCAGTTCTTTTTTTGTGGTTTCTGTCAATAAACCATTGCCATCAAGAGTAGCCGTTGCTTGGAAAATACGATCTCTTAAATGATAACAATATGAAATAGAAAAAAGCCCTGCACGTTGTGTGAATGTAAAAGGTGTTAGAAGGTTAAGGATATTTTTTCTGTCACTTTCCCGAATGTGTTTAAAACGCTCCATGTCTTCAACAATAAGGCTTCGAAAACCATGTTTGAGTTCAAAAAACAACCTAAATTTGAGGTAATTTTTTAGAGTTTCTATTGAGAGCTTAAGCGGAAAATTAACATTGAGCTGATGAATGCGAGAGAGTTTGCCATTAAGATTGATAATTTTTTTGTCGGGAGTTTGTACGTACCAAAGCGCATCTTCAGTTGCAGGCCAGCTTATCAACGTGACACGTAAGAGGTGAGCACCAGGATAAAAGTCCAAAGCTTGTGATGAAAGGCCGGTGTCATCGCTATTAAAATGATATAATGTTTCGACCTGATTTAAAGACGTCAACAGACTAGGACATGTTTGAGGATCTAGGTTTTGCCACGACATAATAATTCTCGCTTAAATAAAGTTAATTAGCGTTTAAAGGATATCTTACGTCGCTTCAGTTGAAGAGGTTTTTTTTGCATTTTTGTGCGAAAAGCTTGATTAAAATAATCTTTAACAATATTTTGCTCGCTCTGCCACGAAAGGGCGCGAATAGATTTATCGGAGATATTTGGAATGTCAATATTAGCCCCTGCATTTAAAAGAAGATTCAGTGCCGCGCGTTGGTTCATGCTAAAGGCATTGTGCAGGGCTGTATCACCAAATTGATTTTGCACGTTTAGTTTTACATTAGCGCAAAGAAGCTTTTTTATCGGATCAATAAAATTGTGAAAAACAGCACCGTGAAGCGGTGTGTCACCAAATAAATTGGCTTGGTTTATATTTGCTTTGGCCTTGATAAGGGTGTCAACAATAGTGTTATGCCCATTCGAACAAGCATGATAAAGAGGCGTACTGCCCGATGTGTCCTTGGCATTAACATCGGCACCATGTTTTAAGGCATCGACCACGGCATCATGATGGCCATATTCCGCAGCGGCCAAAAGTTCAGAGTTATATTTTTGTATTAAATCCACTGTGTGTTTACCAGTTGTTTAAAACTCATACCGCATGCCAATAAATAATTCGCGTCCACGGTTTGGAATACCGCGTTCAATGTCACCAAATCCATTTGTACCCAGTCCTGAACTGCCAGAAGCGGTGTCTTTAAATTGTTTATTGAGAATGTTTTTTGCGGTAAAATATGAGGTTATATTTTTATTGAACTTATACTGAATATTCGAATTCAGGATTGCAAAATTACCTTGGTCATCCAGTTTTGTAATGTCCGTTCGCATAAAACTAGAAGCGTTTAAATTCCAATTTCCTGTTTGATAATTGATGGTAATCGATGCCAGTTGAGAGGGGGTGAAATCCTCACTTTTGTCGGCAACAATATTGGCGGCAATGTCTGTTTCATTAAATAGGATGTGTGAAAATGTACCGCGTATATAGAGGGCATCTGTGGGTTGGTGCAAAAATTCGATTTCAAGTCCGGCAGATTTATTTGACCCTGCATTTTGATACTGTAACAGCCCCATACCGTTATCAGAAAGCGTGAGCAGGCTTTTGATCTCATTATGATATAAGGTGCTAGTAACATGTGTTTTTGGACCTGAATAGGTATGGACAAGCTCAAAAGTTGTAACGGTTTCAGGTTGTAAGTCGGTATTACCTATAATCGCAGGATTATTTTGTGTTGCAAGTTGAACCATTGATGGAGATCGAAAAGCTTTGCCAAATAAAAGCTTGTAACTGTGAACGTTACTTTTGTGATATATAAATGAAGCACGCGGGTTTACAGTTTCTCCAAAATTATTAAATCGGTCGTAGCGCGCGCCAATTGTTGCGGAGACATTTTCTGTAAAAGATATTTTATCTTGGATATAAAAACCACGCACAGAGGTTGGAATATCTTTAACAAAACGAATGCTGGGGTCAAACTGATCTGTGATTGGTCCTAAATAAGCAAAACCATTTAAAAAATCGTAATTGGAGTTGTGTCCGGCGCGGGGGATTTCAGAATTCTCATAATTCCCGCCAAAATTCAAAAGCTGTGTGGGGGTTAAATCGTAGCTGAAATCAGCAGACAAAGTGTAATCATTGTATTTCATGACAGGCCCTGCAATAAAATCAGCCTGAATATAGGGGCCAACACCTTGTAGCTCAAAGACACCCCTTCCTCTCCATTCAGCACGGGTGTGGGAGGCTAAAACTTCTCCAGACCATTTAGCAGAGAGTGGCAGGTTATATTTAAGGCTGGTTTGGTTTAGCTTTGTTTTGTTAAGGGCAAGGCCATTGCTTAGTTTATCCCAGTTGTAAAAATTTTCAGTCTCTCTTTCGATATAACGAGAGCTGAGCGTTATATCTTTGTACCCAATGGCGGCGGATAGATCGATGCCGTTTTTAGGGTCATTTGTGGTATCGGTTCGACCAAAAGAGTCAAAAATGCCATTATAATCCTCTCCATTATCGGAAAAGGCATTTATAAAAGATCGAAAATGCCACGCATCTTTTTGTTTGGAGTAATTAGCACTTATTTTTTGATGGCTAAAGCTTCCGCCTTCAACAGTGATGTTGTTGAGATCTTTGGCGGTAATCACATTAACAATTCCAAGAAAAGCATTCGCCCCATAAAGTGTAGAACCAGGGCCACGGATAATTTCGATGCGCTCAATATTGTCGAGGCTGACAAACCGATTAAAAAGGGACGGACCCCCTGAATAAGGATCTTGAACACGGAGACCATCAATCATAAATTGAAATTCATTGCCCCATGTTTGTTGTGTACCGCGAATAGTCGGTGTGGAAAAAGAGGCGTCAAAAGCACGCCGTGTATTTTGCATTCCTGGAACAAAATTGTAAATTTCATCAAGGGTGCTAATGCCCATGTTCAGTAATTCTTGGCGTGTAAATATCGTAATTGAAGACGGCGCATCTTTTATCTTTTCTAATGTACGAGAGGCAAGGGACGTCTCAACATTAACCAAATCCGAAATATTCAAAGATAAAAGGTATTTTAATTGATCATTATCCGTAGCCGCGTTTGCAGGAACCGCGAACGTAACCGTCGTTACCAAAGACAGGCCGAATAAAAGTCCGAAAGAAAGGGGCGTTTTTTTCATGCTAAAATGCTATATTGTGAAGGTAATAAAATCAATTAAAATATACGATTATATGTATCCACCTGTTGTCATGTCATATCATATGATCATTTAGTAAGGCCTAGAAGCGGCGTGTAAAAGAGAGGAAAGCACGGCGACCAGGCATGAAAATTTGTTCAATATTGGCATTGGGAATACGATAGTTGTTATCAAATAAATTGCGGACCTGAAGTTCTAAGGCTGTTTTATCAGACACGTCTAATCGAGCATTAATGTCGGCAATGTTATGACGACCACTTTCCGCTAAGGCAGGATTTGAAACGGTATAATCGCTAACCCATTTGTTAATCAAGGAAACAGAATAAGGCAACTCTTTAAACATATTATGATAGGTTAAAATCAGGTTGGCTTTTTGTTTTGGGATGTCGGAAAGATCAAGGCCTTGGGTGTCTTCAGAGGAAACATATGAATAATTCATAGCGACCTCTAAGCCAAGATCCATTGCATATTTAACACCAAGCTCGGCCCCTACAGATTTTGTGGTGCCATTGTTATTTTTAAATTTATTTTCGCCACCGGTTTGAAAAGCTGTAATCGCATCATGGGTTTTATTTTCAAATACGGTTGCATCGGCGAAGATTTTTTTATTGTGGTAAATTAAACTCGCCTCGCGGGTTGTAAAGGTTTCAGGGCTTAAGCCACCAACACGGATCAGACCTTCATTATTTAACCCAATTTCTTTTATACCTGGCGCGCGCAGGGATGTTGAATAATTCAATCTAAGGTTCAGCTTATCTGAAAACTTTTGTACTACCGAAATACGGGGGGATAAATTGTTGTAACGTTGATTTTCAGCCCGTCCACTGTCGTATCGTGCGCCTGCTGTGATGATAAGACCTTTTAAAAAATCTAATTCATGTCGAATTTGGCTGTAATATGAGTTGGTTTGAAACCATTTTGTTGTATCCCTAAATTCAGAAAAAACAGGCACAAAACCTGCAGCGGTTAAATTATAAAAAGTTGAATCAGGCCAGCCACGTTCTCTGCGTGCATCATAATTTATGCCAGTTATAACGTTTGTTTTGTCGCTTAAGTTAAATTGGAGCTCGGCTTGCGTTTCAATGTTTTGCACAAGACTTTCATATCTAATTTCAAAAACAGGCCCCGCGGGGGTGTTTACCGCATCCCCTATTTCTCGAGATTGGTTGTATTTAATAAAACTAGAAAATTGAACAACATCATTTAGCGGACGCTCATATTTGATAAAGGGAACTAAGGTTTCCCAAATTAAATTATTTTGCGGATAACTGGCACTGTCTAGCCAGAATTCACCGAGGCCGCTTTCTTTACGACTATATAGGGTATTGAGAGATAAACCGTTTAAGAGGCCTTGGTTAAAAGCGTGTTTGGCGTAGATGAAAATATTATTTTTATCATCATAGTTTTTCCAATTGGGATCATTTGTGATGCCGACTTGATCTTTTGATGCTTTTTTCTTTGAATAGCCGAGGTTTAGGCTGGATTGACCAAAATCAGAATTGTAAAAAATATTGGACATGATTTGTCCTTGGGAATCGACATTACCAAGCGATGCACGGAGCTCGGCACGATAACCGGGCTGTGAAACTGTTTTGGATTTAATATCAACGACCCCAAAAAAAGCACTTGTGCCATAAAGAGAAGATGCTGGGCCCCTTATAAATTCAACTTTATCGGCAAAATATAGTGGTAGTTCATCTTCGGTCGGGACTTTGTAATTTCGGGCGTGCTGAATAGGCACGCCATCAATCATCAACAGATGTTTATCATTATTAAAACTACCAGAACGTTGCCCACGGGTTTCAAATACCCGTTCACCAAATCTAATATGGGTACTATAACCGGGGGTAATATCGGCCAAGTCACCGATATTATAATAAGCCATGTTTTGGATGTCTTTTGCACTATAACTTGTGATGCTGGCAGAGGCATCAGACGTATTTTCTTCTACTTTTGAAGCCGAGTGAACTTTGACATTCATGAGACTTTTAAGGTCGAGTTGCAAAAGCTGATCAAGCTCTTGTTCTGAAGCCATAGCTGTGGAGATAGAGACGTTTAAAAATAAGCTGATTAGAATAAATTTTTTCATCAAAACCACAAATAACGAGATAAAAATAATAAATAACAAATATAGAATATACTATATGACTTAGAGCATATTCATTCAAGACTGTAAAATTCTGCGCGTAAGAAAAACAAAAAGTGTTTTTAGGTTAATAAAGCAGAGCCTATTGCACGGAGTTAAAAGGCCGGTTTTGATACAATTTTGTTTTTAATAATTTTTCCGGCTAAAATATGTACTAAAAATACAAAAAAGAAGAGAATTAATCAACACGGTTTTTAAATCGCGATGGGGAATTGTTTGTTAAAATAACGCTCGGCCATAATCATAACTTTTAGGTAATAAGCATCCATTTGGGGAAAAAAATCGGCAGCACAAATTTGGCGAGTGTCCGCGTGCCATGATTGATCTTGGGGGGAATAATGGATACCGGAAATTGAGGCGTGTTTTTGGGGGTCTGTAAAAATGTTAAGCCCGTCTTGTATCGAGATTTCAAAAAGCCCAAAAACTTCTCCCTCATCCGGGGTGTAATCTTGGATAGGCGTGGATTTTTCAAGAAAAAAGACATCGGTATAAACTTTACTGAACTCATTTTCTCCAAGCTTCATGGCGCTGGTGTGCAGGCCAAGGTTTATAAGCTCGTCAAAGGAAACGGTGATGTTAAGTTCTTCTTCAATCTCTCGGACAGCATCTTTTTCGGTTTCTCCAGCACTATAGGCGCCACCTGCGGTCGAGCAATAAGTGTTGGGAAAAAGATAAAGATGTGGCGCGCGTTTTTGGAGTAAAATTTTACCACCATCCTCTGGGTTTAAAATCCAACAATGCGCAGATTTTGACCAGACATCAACCGTACGACTTGCTTTACGTTCCATTTCACCAAGGTGGTTTAACCCCGCATCAAAAATATCGATCATTTCACCTGTTGATGTCATATTAAAAATCCCTGTTTATCCTTTTATGCATATGGTACATAAAGGAGTTCTCAAGGGAAGAAAATAAATGACTGAAGTGCGTTTTTACCATTTGCGACATAAAAAATTAGAAGATGCTTTACCAACAATTTTGGAAAAAGCATTAGAACGCGGTATGCGTATTATTGTGATGTCAGGTGATGAAAAACAGCTTAAAAATTTAAACAGTCATTTGTGGACGTATCAAGACCATAGTTTTTTACCCCATGGAATGGCCAATGATGGCTCGGTTTCGCTGCAGCCAATCTATTTAACCTGTGAAGATGAAAACCCCAATAAAGCGGACCTTTTAATTTCAGTTTATAGTGCCACCTCTGAAAAAATGGCGGATTATGAGCTTTGTTGTGAAGTTTTTGATGGCTTAGATCAGGATGAAGTGCAAGCTGCACGCCAAAAATGGAAACGTTATAAAGAGGCGGGCTATAAACTTATTTATTACCAACAAAGTGCCGAAGGTCGCTGGGAACAAAAAGCAACGGCATAATTTGAAATTTTTTAGATAAGCTTAGAGACAGGGAAATGCCCAAGACAGTGATTTGGCAACAATAGTACGGCCATCTTCGGCGGCGGTATCGGGATTGTTATTCATATATTTTCGAACAATATTAATCAGTTGCTCACTGCGGACCGTACCATGGTTGCAGGCACGAAATTGGCCAACAGGTTGAGAAATCATCACTTCGGCAACACCGGTGATGAAACCCGCACAATACCCGTAATCTGTATCAAATTCGCTGTTACAAACACGGTGCAAATCTTGCCCAGTGATATAATACCCACCATATTGTGCTTTAGATTGTTGAACGGATGCAAAGATCAAGAGAAATGATACGGTAAAAATACTGAAAATTTTTACGAAGGTTTTATGCATAAACAAGCCCCAACTTGGTCAATTTGATGATAATTACTAAACTATTATTCTAAGAATAACGCGGAATGTTAGTTTTGCGCAACAGTTGTTGTGAAACCAAGGTCTGCAAATTGAACTTTTGTTTGTTCAACAAAACCGGCAAAGGTAGCAAGATCGTTTCCACCGAGGCTATGGCCTTGAGGAAGTTTAACTTTACGCGGGCTGACTTGGCGGCCATTTAGGTGTACCTCGTAATGAAGGTGAGCGCCAGTAGAACGGCCTGTTGTGCCAACATACCCAATAATTTGCCCTTGTTTTACGCGTCCACCCTTATGAAGGCCTGATTTGAAACCTTTCATATGAGCGTAAGCTGTTTTTAAGCCGTGATGATGACGGATACGGATATAGTTACCAAAAGATCCATTGCGGCCAATTTTTTCAAGCACACCATCACCGGCGGCATAAATGGGTGTGCCACGTGATGCGGCAAAATCAATGCCTTTGTGCATTTTTGTATAACCAAGAACAGGGTGTTTTCGACGCCCAAAACCAGATGAAATACGAGCGCCATCAATCGGTGTTTTCATTAAGGTTTTCCGAACGGAGCTCCCATCAGGTTCATAAAAATCGATATCATTTGCGGATTTAGCATAGCGATATATTGGGTTGTGATGGTTGCTCAACGTTAAGTTGGCATACAACATATTGCCTCTGCCTTTGACAAGCTGACCATCTTCGGTGCGAAATTCTTCGTACATAATTTCGAATTGATCGCCTTCACGTAAATCACGTTGGAAATCAACAGCCCATGAATAAATACGGATCATTGATAAAATAACCGGATCTGGGACGCCTTGACGACTGGCTTCAACATAAAGGGAACTATCTATGGTGCCTTGGGCAGCCTTAAGAGTACGCCGTAATTTTTTTGCAGACTTTGCAACGGCATAATCACCATCATTCATTTTTTTAATAACAATGGAATTAACAACATCGGTATCGATTTTTAGGCCTGTATATTCAAGATTTCCAGTAAGACGGTTTTTTGTGTAATAAGCTGTAAGCGTATGACCGGGGCGGAGGTTTTGGGGGCTATATTCGCTTTTGATATTTTCAACGGTGTCATAAGCGTCTTGAACAGCAAGCCCAATTTTTTGTGTAAGTAAATTTGAAAGAGTATCTCCAGAGGAAACGGTAACCTTACGAGATGAGGCATTTCGTTTGTTGGCATAAGTTTTAATGAATTTATGCGGATTAAAACTGGCTTTTTTCATGAAACTTTCGGGACGTTGCTGTGGAATGAGTATATTACCCATTTTACGAGGGATCCCAGCCGCAGGTTCGGTACGTGATAACCGTTCCGCAATACGTTGTATTGGGTTTAACGTCTGCTGTGGCGTGCTTTTTACACGAGATTGTGATTTTTGTCCGGGTTTGGGCTTGGGTAATTTAATAGAAGAAACCGTTGAACCTGATGCAGCATTTGATGCAACATTTAAAGGGGTTTGAGGGGAGATATTGTCTGTGGATACGATATTAATGATTTCAAGTGGAACATGTTTTTTTGTAACGCTATCTCCAGAGGGTGAAACGGCGGTAGAGGCAAACGTACTGTCAGGTGCTTGTGTGATGTTCTCTCCAAATGAAACAGAGACGGTTTCGATAGATGTTGTCATGTTCTCGGGGGCATCAAGAACAGGTGTTTCTGCAGCCTGTTGTGTAACGATAACGCGCTCTGCTTGAGAAAGGGGGGCGGTACCAGTTGAACTCAATAGGGTTGCAAGATTAAAAAAAGCCCATGCAACAGCCAAAATAGCAACGTGTCTGACCCGTAATCGAAAACGCCACTTGCCAAGAAGTGATATGTGCGGAAGATTAGGTAACAAAATTGCCCTCTCTGAAAATAGTATCTATTATTGTTTTATTATTATCGGGATAAAACACTATTTTGGCAAGAATTTCAAGAGTGTTATGATAAATTTATTTTTTGGGGCTAGACCTATAAAAATAATGGTGTAGGATGCAAAATCTTATAGAATAATTTATGGTTAATCTGAAATATAAGCAAAAGAGGCTTTAATAAATGAGTAAATTTATGGATGGAAAACGCGGTTTGATCATGGGTGTTGCAAATGAACGCTCGATTGCTTGGGGGATTGCAAAAGCAATTCATGCCCAAGGTGCGGAACTTGCTTTTACTTATCAAGGGGATGCTCTTGCTAAACGTGTAAAACCTTTGGCGGAAAAACTCGGCTCGGAAATTGTTTTGCCTTGTGATGTGACGGATGAACAAAGTATTGAAGACACTTTCAAATCTCTGAAAGAACAATGGGGTGAAATTGACTTTGTTGTACACGCGATTGCCTTTTCAGATAAAAGTGAATTAGAAGGAATGTACCTCAATACCTCACGGGACAACTTTTTACGCACCATGGATATTTCTGTTTATTCATTTACCAGTGTAGCTCAAAAAGCCCTACCTATCCTAAAGGAAGGTGGAAGCCTTGTCACACTGAGTTATTATGGTGCAGAGCGTGTGATGCCTCATTATAATGTAATGGGTGTTGCTAAAGCTGCTTTGGAAGCTTCTGTGCGTTATCTTGCCAATGATCTTGGTCCAAAAGGAATAAGAGTTAATGCAATTAGCGCAGGCCCGATTAAAACATTAGCCTCAAGTGGTATTGGTGATTTCCGTTATATTCTTAAATGGAACGAATTAAACTCACCTTTACGTCGTAATGTGACCCAAGATGAAGTCGGTAACGCAGGCTTATTCTTGTTAAGCGATCTTGGATCAGGGATTACCGGTGAGGTGATGCATGTTGATTCTGGGTATCATACAGTTGGTATGGCTTCTGTTGATAGTGCGGAAGAAACCGCAAAACTGTTAAGCAGTTTAGCATAGGTTTTTTTTTATAAAATGGATGTTAAAAAAGAGTCGCTTTTGAGCGGCTTTTTTTTATAGAGGGCATCTTATTATATTTAAGGTAAGCTAATATAGATTTGCAGGGTTAGGTTGTGCATTGATGTATTCTTAATAAAAAGGCTCTAAAAAATGGAAAAATTTGAGGTTATTAAGGTTTATGACCGTCGGGGTGGTGAAAAAGAAAATTGTCATCGTGCCCATGCGATTGTGATGGATGCCCATGGTGGCATTCTTGAATCGTGGGGGGATATCACTCAAGTGGTTTGTCCGCGATCATCTTTAAAATTCATTCAAGCTTTGCCTCTTGTTGAAACGGGAGCTGCAAATGCTCTTGCCTTGAACGAGGCCTTTTTAACCTTGTCTTGCGCGTCGCATAATGGTGAAACAGAACATTGTGAAAAAGTAGGGTCTTGGTTATCACAATTGGGGCTTTTAGACGGTGATTTAGAATGTGGTGGCCATTGGCCCATTCAACGTGAGGCGGAGCATGAGCTTGTACAATCGCAAGAAAAATTCTGTAACGTGCATAATAATTGTTCAGGTAAACACGCGGGTATGTTAAGTGTGTGCAAACATATGGGCTGGCCTTTAAAGGGATATACGGAAGCCAAACATGATTTACAGCTTTATATAAAGAATATAATCTCAGAAATGTCAGATACACCGATGGATCAGATTAAAACAGTTATTGATGGCTGCTCTGCCCCTAATTATTTTTTACCGTTTGAAAATATTGCGCGGATGTTCAGCCGTTTTATGTCGGGTCATGGGCTGTCAGATAAACGTGCACAGGCTTGCCAAACCTTGATGAGAGCTGTTGTACGGCACCCGTATTTAATTGCGGGAAAAAAACGATTTTGTTCAGATTTAGTCGCCGCCTCACAAGGTGATCTTTTAGGCAAGGTCGGTGCGATGGGGAATTTTATTTTACTGGCGCCCAAGGCTCAAAAAATTATTTATGCCAAAATTGAGGATGGCAATGGTGTCGCGGTTGAAACGGTGATTTGTGCGTTGATGAAGCGGTTTGATTTGTGGTCGGATTTACATGAACAGAAAATTAAACATTATGCCCAACCGATAATAAAAAATTGTCGTGAATTAGATGTTGGTGATATCTGTGTGGTTTTCCCTGAAGGGTGATAAGGTTTTTGAATTCTTTAAAATTATAATGGACTTAAATCGCATGCTTTTTTAGCATGGAGAAGTGATGGATTAACAGGGGGCGTTATGTCAGGAAATAGTTTCGGTACTTTATTTAAATTAACAACTTTTGGGGAAAGCCATGGCTCAGCAATTGGCTGTGTTGTGGATGGTGTTCCCCCGGGGATTGATTTAAAGGAAGAAGATATTCAGCCTTATTTAGATCAACGCCGCCCTGGACAATCGCGTTATACAACCCAACGTAAAGAACCCGATCAGGTGAAAATTCTATCAGGTGTTTTTGAAGGCAAAACAACAGGAACGCCACTTGGCTTAATGATTGAAAATGTTGACCAGCGATCAAAAGATTATGGTGATATTAAAGACCAATATCGCCCTGGGCATGCGGATTGCACGTATGATTGGAAATATGGTTTCCGTGATTACCGTGGCGGCGGACGTTCTTCTGCCCGTGAAACGGCAATGCGTGTTGCGGCAGGGGCGATTGCCCGGAAAGTTTTAATAAACCAGCTCGGTTGTGATATTCGGATCCAAGGAGCCGTTGTGCAAATTGGCCCTTATGCTGTTAATCGAGATAATTGGGATTGGGCTGAAATTCCCAACAATTCTTTTTTTGCACCAGATCAAAAGATCGTTCCACAATGGGAAACTTTTTTAGATCAAATCCGTAAAGAGGGCTCAAGTACAGGAGCTGTTGTTGAAGTTGTTGCTTCTGGTTTTCCCGCGGGGTTAGGGGCTCCCGTTTATGATAAGCTTGATGCCGACCTTGCCAAAGCAATGATGAGTATTAACGCCACAAAAGGTGTGGAAATTGGCAATGGTTTTGAGGCTGCATCAATTAAAGGCGAAGAAAATGTTGATGAAATCCGAATGAAGGATAACCAGCCGCATTTTCTGTCAAACCATGCCGGTGGCATTTTGGGGGGCATATCAACAGGACAAGATATTGTCACGCGTGTTGCCTTTAAACCCACAAGCTCGATCTTAAAACCCCGCCAAACGATTGATCGGTTTGGTAAAGAAATTGAGATTATTACAAAAGGGCGGCATGATCCATGTGTGGGAATACGTGGGATGCCAGTGGCGGAGGCAATGATGGCAATCACATTAGCCGACCATTGGTTGCGACATAAAGCTCAATGTTGTTCACTCTAAGTCCTTGAATTCAGAGTCTTAATTTAGCGAGAATCGAATCGATTCTAAGGGATCGGGAGCATTTTTTAGGCTGTTCTTTAAAATAGAGTTTAAAACGGCGTGTTGCACGAACCTGATAAGCGGTTGAATCTAAAGACTTAAAACTGATCTCAACTTTTTTCAAAAAAAAGACTCGACTCTTGTTATGACCCGAGCGAGAGTCGACTCAAGGGAAAACGCTGATTTTAGCATTCTTTAAATCAGTACCTCTCCCTTAACTTCGCTTCGATGATTATTCGCCCCGTGTTCATTCGCGGGGCGTTTTTTTTATTTCAGGAAAAAATATAACACTTTCTTTTACTTTTTAATCTTTCGTTTAAATGGCTTTGTTAAGCTAAAAAATGCTATGCGCACAATTTGAGGGAAATATATGGCTTATACTCCACAAAGAAGAACATCAGATACACGAGCATCAAGGTTCTTTGCTTTTTTTAAACGTTTTTTTGCGGTGGTTGGTGTCGCGGCAACAATTGTGGTGGTTTTTCTTTCTCTAACTTTATCTCAGGCAATGAATTTTAAATTACCAGAGTTACCGGAAAAAATTATTTTAACATACCATTTTAAACCTAATTTGGCTGACGTTGCGGGGCGCCCTTCTTTAAAACAGCCTTTGTTACAACCCCCAACGACGTTAAATGAGGTTATTCAAGCCTTAAATATCGCGCGCGAAGATGATCGTGTTCGGGGGCTGGTTGCCAGAATTAGTAATCCAGGGTATAGCATCGCACAATATCAAGAATTACGTGATGCGATTATCCAGTTCCGTAAAAGTGGCCGTTTTGCTCATGTTTATGCAGATAGTTATGGTGGTTTTGGTGATGGTATGGGCAGTTATTATTTGGCCTCAGCATTTGATAAAATTTGGTTGCAGCCCATTGGTATGGTTTCGGTGAGTGGTGTAAATAGTGAAGTGCCTTTTATTCGAAGCGCACTTAAAAAAATTGGAGTACGGGCGGCATTTGACCGTCGAGGGAAATATAAATCAACGCCCGAAAGTTTGATTTTTGATCAAATGACAGATGCCCATCGTGAAATGATGCAGGGTATGGTTGCTGATTTGTCAAATCAAATGGTAACCGGAATTGCGGAAGGGCGGCAACAAACTGTTGCAGAAATAGAAAAATTGATTGATAAAGCACCGTTCATGGATAAAGAAGCATTGGAATTTGGATTAATTGATTTTATTAATTATTCAGATGAGATGATCGATCAGGCAAAAGAAACGGTTGGTGAGGGTGTGGAATTGATGCGGTTGACGGGGTATGCGTTACAAGTAAAAACCGCAAAAGATGAAAAAGGAATGGTCGGTTTTGTAACAAATTTCTTTTACAAGGATACTCCAGAATCTGAACTTGTTGGAAAAAAGAAAATTGCTCTTATTTTTGGCTCGGGCACAATTATGTCGCAACCGGTGGGCAGTAAAATTGGTTTTTCAACCTCTTTAGGAGGCTCGGTTTTAAATGTGGATAAAATTGTCGCGGCATTTCGCACCGCAAATAAAGATGACAATGTGGCGGCAATTGTCTTTCGGGTGAACAGCCCTGGAGGCTCACCAACGGCATCTGAAACACTACGTCGTGAAATTGTCCGCGCCAAAGAAAAAGGCAAAATTGTTGTTATTTCGATGGGGAATGCTGCGGCATCTGGTGGTTACTGGATTTCGACCCATGCCGATAAGATTGTAGCACAACCCGGAACTCTTACCGGATCGATTGGTGTTTTTGCAGGTAAAATGGTTCTTCAAGAGCTTTGGAAAAAAATTGGTGTGAATTGGGATCAGATTAAAACCGGTCAAACGGCGGATATGTGGTCATCAAATACTGAAATGTCCAAAGCAAGTAAAAAACGTTTCCAAGCGATGTTAGATCATATTTATGATGCTTTTATTGTCCGCGTTGCCGAAGGACGAAATATGTCGGCGGAGGCGGTTGAAGAAATTGCTCAAGGACATATTTGGACCGGAAAACAAGCTTTAGAAATTGGACTCGTTGATGCGTTAGGGGGGCTTGATAAAGCACTGGAAATTGCAAAAATTGAAGCTAAACTTCCGATCGATGCGGATATTCCAGTTGAGCGTTTCCCTCGTCGTAAATCAACATTGGAAATGTTTTTACAACTTGCAATGGAAGGTGGCAATGTTTCGATTGCGGAGCCAAAGATTTTGGGTAGCTTGCTGTCCGAAGCACAAGCGGTTTTTGAGCCGGAAAATGTTCAAATTTTAAAATCACCAAATTTGATGTATCTGAATTATTAAGAGGACAACAAGGGTTTAAAGATTAAGCAAACCACGTGAAAGTATCTTCGATACGGTCGTTGCTATCTTGAGGGTCATCGTTTTGTGTTTTTGGATCATCTTGTGATAAAACGCGATCCATAGCACTGCTGGTGAGTTGATCCATTAACATCACCATAACCGGTGATTGGATGTGTGACATGTTATTTTGTGCCATCACAAAACTTTGTCCAAAGGCCGATGTAGAAGGGGAGTACCCAGCCGCCAAGGCATCGGCAACAGAAAAATTTTGATCATTAGTGATCGTGACATCTGGAATATTCCGAAGTGCTGGTGTCGGGGCGCTTTTTGTGGGTTGGAATTTGTTATCAAAAAAGGCGTAAACCTGTTCCAAGCTACGTTGAATACCGGTGTTTTTATCGGTAAAAACATTTTTATTGGCTTTGGCGGCTTGTGGGAAAAGAGCACTAGCGGATTGGCTTGGATCATTTTCTAAAGCTTTGAAAAATTTTACAGCGCCACCGGCTCCCATAAAATGGGCAAAATAAAGTTCAGTGGCGCCAATTTCTTTGCCATTTAAATCATTTTCCATACGTTGTTGGTTTTGAGCGGTGAATTCAGCCGCCATCAAAGCAGATGTTTTAGGGTCGTTGCGTAGGGCTAAAATATCATTTTTAGTTTTTGTGTCCGAAACCGAGGCTTTGCCATGGTCGTTGACCGTAATTTGATTGGCAAAATTTTTGAGGCCATATTTTTCACCATGTTGCTTAACCATGCTTAGCCACGTTTGTTCAATAAATTGATACAATCCTGTGGCGCTAGATGTCTTAGATTCAGCTGAACTGTCGAAATTACTTTCCGCGGCAGCTTTTTCCATAAGGTAGGTAAAATTTACCCCTGTTTGATCACTCGCTTGTTTTACGGCGTTTAGCACTGATTTTGGCGCAAGGTTTTGATATTTATCGATAATTGCGCTTAAATTTGCCTGTGACATGGTGTTTTCCTACTTAAAAAATCTATATTCTTTAAATAGTGTTGCAATGACAGTGCCATTTATCAAGGAAAAAGGCTGAATAACGGATGTTGTGGTTATTATAAGGTGGTCATATGGCTCATAACGCCTAAAGGCGTGTTACGGTTTAACTTGTGGGGCATAATTATTGTGTTTGCTTTGCTTGATAATATCATGCCCCTGAATATGGCCGTTGAGGGCCATGATCACTTTGAGTGATTTACGAGGTATTCATTTGTTCTAAAAACGATCTTACGCCTCTGGTTTTGGGATTTTGGGCAGGGGGGGAGAGCTTAGGGCTTGGGCATCAAATGTTTGGTTTTTTGATGTCCCAATCATGTTACGGCGCCAGTGTTGATAGTTTGTTTCCAAGTCCGACATAAAGCTTGGTATGCTAACATGATCGCCTTGCAGGATATATTGCTTTAGATTTTCAAGATTTTCTTGGTTTTTTAGGTCAAGTTTTTTGGTAAAAATGTCTTCGGCAATTTTTTGATGCAACCGAATTTGTGTGGTTGTTTCATCTTTGTTAGTGCTACCGAGGGCTTGATTAAACAGAAATTTGGCATAAATTAAATTTACAGATGCTTCGATAAAAAGCAGGGTTTCGTTAAGATTTTTCTGTGTAACTTTGTCAGTTTCCGTATTGATAAGGTTTTTATAAGCATTGCCAATATGAGGTAAAATCTTATAAAAAACAGGCATATTTTCAACTTCAAAACCATCTGATTTGCTTGACCATTCGTATTTCACAAATTTTTTAAAACTAGGTAATTGTTTGCTGGTGTAACAAGAATGTTTGGAAGGTAACCAGTGCGATTTATAAAAAAATTCCTTATCTTGTCGAAGAATACTAGAAAGCTCCGAACGAATTTTACCAAGATCTTGAATAAACAAATCATGTATTTTTAATTCTTGTAAGGCTTTGAGCGTTTCTTCGAAATTGCCTTTATAGACAAGATTGTTAAAAAGTTCAGTGAGGGCGGTATCTTCAGCCGTTTTGCGAGATGTATTAAGAGGTGTTAAATTTGTAGTTTCTTTCCGTCGAATTTCGGCACGTTCAAGATCTTCTGGATAAAAACGACCATCTGTTTCCGGTAACCCTGTTTGTGCGTTGCTTAAATGGGGGCGACCTGTGTTAGCAAAAACAATACCCTCACGCTCGGCCATCACAATATAATGTTTATCTCCGAGATCTTCGGCAGTTTGTGCTGTGGCGGTATAGGTATAAGCCTCTTCATTTATCATACGTTCAAAAGCGGCGAGCTTTGTAATGGCATCAAGAAAAGAGAGGTTTTTTTTAATGGTTTTAAACGCCAGTAAACGGCGGCCAGTGGCATCGTCTTCAAGGTAAACCTCGCGTGCTGTCCATAATTCACTTGAGCCACTTTGTTGAAAAGCCTCCCAATAGCTTGGATTTTTTTCAAGCGGTTTAACCAGTTCAACAGAACGACAATAGGTTGCAAATTTTGTTAAAAACGCAGGTTGTTTTTCAATAACCTTATCTGTGTTCTCTTTTTTTGTTTTGTTGAAAAACATAAAATATCCTTACGAATTTATACTTCTAATTAAATTTTTTAAGAAAGAGCGATTTTCATGCGCTTGGCTCGGGAGCGCATCAACGGTTTTTTTCGCATGTTGAATTTTGATTTCCTCTGATTTTTCTATTTTGCTTTGTTTGGGATTAAAAAGCTCCTCAAAGGAAATATGTGGGGGATTAGTTGCCCCACCTTGGAGGTTCTGAACGTTTTGAACAAATTTATCGAGGCGCTTAATAACACGTTTTAAGCTTTTTTGAGGGTTTAAAGGGCTGCCATTTACAATCATTTCATCAAGTTTTGAGCTGTCTTGCGATCCTAAAATGTGATGGTTTTGGCAAACTTCTAAAATTTTATTTTTAACATTTGTAAGACGCCCCGTGGCGTTTTTTATGGCGTGATGGTCGGCTTTGCTCATTAATTCAGATTTATTGAGTAAACGAAACATTGTTTGCGCATAAAGAGTTAAGGTTTGCACAGTAATAAGATCGACAAAATCTAATGCGGGCTGAATGTCTTCAACAACTTTTGTTGCTAATAATAATTTCAAGTTTGTTTTACATTCTTCTTGAGCCCGCCAAAAGGCATCGATATCTTTATTGGCGGCATAATCATTTGTAATGATATAATCTTGCTGACGATCTAATTCCCGAATTGTTTTATCAAGTGTTCGTAATTTTGTTGGCAGTTTATAAAAAACAGCCAACTTTGTTGCATTACGTAGGGAAAGTTCGAAGTTACCCCGGTAGCTGGCTTGAGCAAAAACGTCGGATAAAAATTGAGGTTGGTTGACATTAGGCCCTTGTTTTTGGGCGGCTTTTCGGTGCGCTTCTGCACGATCAAGGTCACGTTCGTAAAAACGTCCATTGCTGGCGGGCAAATTTGCAAATTTATTGGTGATATGAGGGCGACCTGTTGTTGAAAAAACCAGCCCTTCACTTTCTGCGACTTTAATATAATGGGTATCGTTGAGATCAGTTTGTTTTTGTTTGGTACGCTGATACTGATAAAAACTTTCATCGGCCATCCGTTCAAAAGCAGAGAGGGTGAAGATCGCCTCGATAAAGTTTTGATCTGTTTTTAATTCACTAAACGAAAAAATACGCTCCCCTTTTTCATCTTGATGAATGGTAACTTCACGGCTTGACCACTTCGTAATATCTTCTTCTTGCTGGAAAGCTTCGCGGTAGGTTGGGGTTGTTTCAACAGGTTTGATAAGCTCAACTGTACGGCAATAGGTTGCAAATTGAGTGATAAAAGGCACAACCTCTGGCGCGCCTATTTGACGTTCTAAATCAGCACGTGTATTGGACGGTTGTTCTTTTTTATCTCTTTTGTACCACACCATAACGAGTCCTTAAGCTTAAAATTTAGGACAAAATATACACACAGTACGGCGATATGTCAAACATATTATGTAAATAAAAGAAAGCGCTATTTGCACTTGGGCGTATTGTTATTTCATATGCTGTTTGACGATTTGATAAAGAGGGTCAAGCTGTGTTTCAAAATGGCGCCATCCTTTAAGAGATGATTTGTAAATGGGTTGCCGAACTTGGTAAATACTGGCGGTGCGTACTTCTTTTTCTGCTCTGTGGAAATGGAGGCAACGATCATCCCAAGGCAGATCACAAAATTCAATTAGCTTACGGCTTTCTTCTTCTTGGTTTTCGATAATAGCTTCATATTGCGCCGTGTAAATTTTCCCAGGAAAGAGTTCATACCAATAGGCCATCAGCTCATCATAGGCATTATAGGCATGGCCAATTTTTTCAAGATCCCAAACCCAAGGCATCAGTGAGGCGAAATTCTGTCGATAAATAGAAAGACCTGTATCCATCGGGTTGCGCGCGCAATGAATGATTTTGGCATTAGGAAGGGCAAGACGTATAAGAGCCGCCCACATATAATTAAAGGGAAGTTTGTCAATAACACGCGCCGCATCAGGGGCAATACCGTTAATTAAATTAACGTAATTTTGTCCGCCTTCGAAAAGTTGCTCGGGGCTTAATAAAGATTGAATTTTATTGTGAAAAAGGCTTTTCCCAGTCTCAGGATTTGGCGGGTTTTTCGGTAGATTAAAGGATTTATTGAAATCATTTAATTCACCAGCACCATATGCATCGGGGTGGCTGGCGATGATTTGTTCGACCAGTGTCGTTCCCGAACGTGGCATCCCAATAATAAAAACAGGTTTTTTGGATTTGTGGCCACTGTTTTCTAATTGTTTAATAACAGTAGGCGTAAAACAATCTTTTAGGTCTTGAATGTCTTTATTTAAATTATCATTAAAGAGAGGGTTGTCAGGCAACATGCTATTTCTAAGTTTGTTAGCTTCTTTGTAATGGCTAAAGGATTTATCAAAATCCTTACAATCGTAAAAGGCTTTGCCAATTGAAAAATTGATGTTTGACCTTTCAGTAACGGGGCGGTGTTTGGTTTTTTTATTGATACTTAACATTTTTTTTAGCTCAGGGTCACCGGCCTTGAATTTTTTTAGCTCAGCAATTGAGACCCACCCGAGAATAAAAAAGGGATCACATTTAACCGCTTCTCGCAGGCTTTCAAGAGCGTGTTCAAAATCGCCTTGAATTTGATAAATGCGGGCAAGCCTATGATGATTAATGGGGTCGTTTGGTGTGATTTTCAGGGCTTGATGGACCGCGGTAAAAGCCTCGTCTGTTTGACCGAGATCACATAAAGCAACGCTTAACGCAGATAAAGGCAGCGGGTTGGCGGGCTCTATTTTGGAAGCTTTTTTAAAGCATATTTTAGCGATTTCTATTTCACGACTAGAAAGGGCAATAAGGCCAAGATGGTAATGCGCACTTGCACAAAGGGGGTCTTCAGCAATAATTGCTTGTAGGGCACCGTGTGCGGCGGGTAAATTATTTTGTTCTTTTAAGGTTAAGGCATGAATTAAAGCCTGCGCCATGATCGGGGATTGTGGTTCTTTAAACTCTGACTTGGGGGATTGATTTTTTTTCTTGAGGTTAGAAAATTTTGTGTTTTTTTGCTGTGACGAGCGGCGAGATTTACGATTCATAAAAAAAAGTCCTACGGTTAAAAAAAACAATCAGCCTTTATAATAAGGGCAATGCTCGGTACAGATCAATCCCCCGATCATTTATTCCTCGATCATTCATTATGCGTTACCGTCGCTTTAAACTTGATTTTTTGGTGTAGTTTTTGTTACCTGAATGGGGTCATTATTTTACAGGAGAGTTTGATGTATTCAGCACCAACCGATGATATGAGTTTTGTTTTACGCCACATTGTTAAAATGGATGAATTAACACAATTCCCAAAATACCAAGAAGCAAGCCAAGATTTAGTGGATGCGGTATTGGATGAAGCACGGAAATTATCCTCAGATGTTTGGGCGCCAACCAATGAAGCAGGCGACCAAGAAACCGCCAAACTTGTTGAGGGTAACGTGGTGACCCCAACGGGGTTTAAAGAGGCTTATACTCAATTTTCTGAAGGCGGTTGGAATAGTCTTTCTTGTAATGAAGAATTTGGTGGGCAGGATTTACCGTGGTCATTGTCAATGGCGGTAAATGAAATGTGGCAATCGGCCAATTTGGCGTTAAGCCTTTGCCCGCTTTTGACGGCGGCGGCAATTGAAGCGATTGAACAACATGGCACACAAGAACAAAAAGAAATGTACCTGCCAAAGTTGATCTCTGGCGAATGGACGGGAACGATGAATTTAACGGAGCCGCAAGCCGGAACAGATCTTGCGGCAATTAAATCAATTGCAGAAAAAGACGGATCGGGTGATTTTTATCGTTTAAGAGGGCAGAAAATTTTTATTACTTTTGGCGACCATAATTTTACCGATAATATTATTCATCTTGTGTTGGCACGAGTGGCAGGATTGCCAGAAGGAAACGCTGGCCTTGGCTTGTTTATTGTACCCAAATTTTTGGTAAACGAAGATGGTAGCCTTGGGCAACGGAATGATGCCGGCCCTGTTTCTTTGGAACATAAACTGGGCATTCATGGTTCGCCAACATGTGTCATGCAGTATGGCGATGATGATGGGGCTATGGCCTATATCGTTGGTGAGGAAGGCGCAGGCCTTAAAAATATGTTCACCATGATGAATAATGCAAGGATTACAGTTGGCTTGCAAGGTGTGGCGTTGTGTGAGCGGGCGTATCAACATGCTTTGTCTTACGCAAAAGAACGAGTTCAGGGCTTTGCGTTGGGCAATAAAGGCGGTGACCGTGTTGCCATTATTGAACATCCCGATGTTCGTCGAATGTTGATGACAATGCGGGCTTATACCGAGGCGGCTCGAGCAATGGCTTATTACGCAGGCGGTATGAATGATCGTGCCAAAGAAGGCAAAGACACAGGGGCAAAAAAACGGGTTGATTTGTTAACGCCACTTGTAAAAGCATGGTGTACGGATCTTTCGGTTGAAGTCGCCTCAATTGGGGTGCAAATTCATGGCGGTATGGGGTTTATTGAAGAAACCGGCGCGGCGCAACATTATCGAGATGCCCGTATTTTGCCTATTTACGAAGGGGCAAATGGTATCCATGGCTTAGATCTCGTTTTCCGCAAATTATTAATGGATGGCGGTGCGGAAGCAAAACGTTTTCTCGACGAAATGAAAGAACAGAGCCAAAAATTGTTAGGCCATGCCAATGATGACCTTGATGTTATTCAAGGTGAAATGTTAAAAGCCCTTACCGGACTTGAAAAAACAACAGGATGGATGTTGGATAATGCAAAATCAAATACAAATGATTTAGCAGCGGCAAGTGTTTTATATTTAAAACAATATGCAACAATTGTGGCGGGGCATTTTATGGCTCAATCGGCACTCGCAGCGCATCAGCATAAAGATGAAAATAAAGATTTTGCTGAAATGAAACTTTTGACGGCTCGTTTTTATGCCGAGGCGTTATTGCCACAGGTCGCGGGGTTGATGACACCGATTATGGGTGGGCATTCCGTTCTAGCTCAAGTTACAAACGATCAATTTTAAATCTGTTTATAAAAATAAAAAAGGGGCCATGATTTTAATGCAACAATCTGTTGATGATTTATACGCGTACAGGCAAGCCTCGGGTAAATTAAAACCAGATTCAGGGCAAGCCCATGCGGTTGAACATTTGCAGGCCTTGTGGTTGGCATTAAAAGATTATCAACCTAAACCCGAAAAAGGCTTATTGTCCCTTTTTAAACGGCAAAAATCAGATGAAATTGCCGTTAAGGGCTGCTATTTTTATGGTGATGTCGGGCGTGGAAAATCAATGTTAATGGATTTGTTTTTCGAATGTTCAACGCTCTCTAAAAAACGTCGTGTGCATTTTCATGAGTTTATGTTGGAGGTACATGATTACCTTCACCAACAGCGACAAGCCCGAAAACAAGGTAAAGAAAAAGGCGATCGTATTGATGCTGATTTGTTACGTTTTGCCCAAAAAATCTCAGATGAAAATTGGTTATTATGTTTTGATGAATTCCACGTCACCGATGTAGCCGATGCGATGATTTTAGGGCGCCTTTTCACGGCGTTATTTGATTATGGTGTGATTGTGGTTATGACCTCTAATTCAAAACCTGATCTGTTGTATAAGGGGGGCTTACAAAGGGATCGTTTTGTGCCTTTTATCGAATTATTAAAACACCAATTGGATATTGTGTGTTTTGATGGGGATACTGATTATCGCCTGAAAACTGTACGAGAGATGGGCACGTACTTTTGGCCGAACGATAGCGATGCCCAAAAAACCATCAATCATGAATTTAAAAAACTGACAGATGGGGCGGAGGAAGAAAGCCATGTCTTTCATATTAAAGGGCGTGAAATAGTCATCCCCAGAGCCGCAAAGGATGTTGCACGTTTTACCTTTCACCAATTGTGCGAACAGCCTAAAAGCGCATTGGATTATTTAGAGATTGCCCATCGTTTTCGCACGATCATTGTTGAAGACGTGCCGAGGTTGACGGATACAAACCGGAATGAAACAAAACGTTTTATTACCCTAATTGATGCATTATACGAAAATCACAATCGGGTTATTATCTCGGCGATTGATGCCCCGGAAAAATTACGCCAAGGACATGAAAATGCTTTTGCTTTTGATCGTACGGTCTCTCGTTTAATTGAAATGCAGTCACGAGAGTATTGGGCAGCATAATACGAGAATGTTATTTTCATAATTTAATTGACATAATATTAAAACTCCTCTATATTACGCGCAGGATTATTGATCTGTTTTTAATAAGGGGCTGTAGATGTCTATTCGAAAAGATTTCGCAAATGCAATTCGTAAACCGATCGGTGCTTGTTTACTGGCGGTAACAATTGGCGGTACGGCTGCGGGGACGACACATGCTCTTCATGATTGGGTCTCTCCTGATTATCAAGATCAAACAACAGAACAAAGCGAAAGCTTACGCCAAGGTTTTTTAACAGCACAGCAAAAAATAAAAAGCCAAAATGCACGGCTTAATACCATTCGTGATTTAAAAGAAGCCGCGGTTGAAAAGTTAAACAGAGGACTTGCGCTGGAACTCTCTGATGAGATTTTACAGGGCAATCAAGCAGTGATAAAGGCGGAGCAACAGTTGGAGGCTGGGATCCTGTTAAATGAAAATTTGACGGAACAAGATTTTATTAAGTTAAATGATGCGGGCGCGGTTACAATTCCCTTAGCACAAAATACCTACCGTTTTTCGTCAGATCAAAGGCATTTTTTTAAAGAAGCTCAAACAGAAGTGTTTTTAAAATCTGGTAATGAAACCGCTGAAACGAAAGCTTTAATGGTTGAAACGGAAATGAAAGAAATGGCACATTCTGCCAATAAAAGCGGCCGTCTAATAACGAGTATGGGGCTACTTATAACATTATTTGGGGCGGGTGGTTTTGCTTTCGGCGGTGGCGCGGGAGGTTTGGCAAATCGGATCGAAAATACCGTAAAAAAACCACACCGAAAACGTGATGGATTAAAACGAAATTAGGAAAAAAAATGTCAGTTCGTAAAAAAATAGCAAAATCATTACGCTCCGGATTTGGATCGGTTGCTCTTTGTGGCACAATTATCAGTGCACCGATTGCTGGGGGCTTGGCTGTTTATGATCATGTTGTACCCGACTTTGAAAATACAACAACAGCTCAAAGTCAGCAGCATTTTGCCGATTACAAAGTACGCTCAAACGCACTCGGATCTCTTTTTGAAGAATGGGATGTGATGCGAGAGGGCGCAAAAGAGCAAGATAGTCCCGAAAAAGCCCGTGCATTCCTCGCGGAAAAAGCAAAAGTTGAAACTCAAATTTTAGCATCGGCGAAAAAATTATCGGCTGAAATTTTGACGGATCCAATCCTCTCAGAAGTTGACTATAAAAATATTGAACAAAATTATTGGAATTTTGAGAGGCGGGGCATAGAAAGTGACGATTTTTATCTTCCCAATGAGGCGCACGCTTTGAAAGAAAGCCAGGCCAGTTTAAAAAATGATAAAGGATTAACAGATCAATTTTCAAAAGCGCAAAAGGTGAGAACAACGATGGAAAGTTCATGTGATGGACTTGTCGCGCTTCCAATAGGAATATTGAGCTTTTTAGCTTTTATGGCTGTATTATCATTTAGCGCCAGTTTTAAACCGCAACGTAAATTGGCAGATGCCATAGAAAAAGGCACAAAAAAACCAGCTCTTAAAAAAATAGGAACCTGAAAAATGTCGATCCGTAAAAAAATTGCACAATCTCTACGCACAACATTTGCATCTGTTGTGTTGGCGGGTTCTGCGGCAACGCTTCCCATTTTGGGCGGTTATGTTGGATATGATGCGATGGTTGATGATTTTGATAATAGCTCAAATAAAGTGAGCGCGCAGAGCTACCAAACCTATGCCACAAATATCCAAAATCTTTCTCGACAATTAGAAGAATGGAACGCCCTTGGTGAGGCCGCAGAAGCACAACAAACACCCGATAAAGTGCATCAGCTTATAAACGCACGCCATAAGGTTGAAGACAGCTATATCCAAAACGCCGAACTTTTATCTGCTAATATTTTAACCAATACAGACCTCACAGAAAAAGATTATAAGCGCCTGCGTGATGATTTTGTAAGGTTGCGGGATGGGAATGTTAAGGATGACAATTTTTATTTGCCGCGCAAATTTTATGCCTTTGATGAGAGCCAGGATGCGGTTTTTTTTAAAGGAAAAAGCGAAAATAAAAAGGCAGATGCTAAAAAAATTCGTCAAAATATGGAAGATGCAACAAGTGAAAATATAGATTTTTTGTTTATGTTGGCCAGTATATTAGGCGCATTCGGAGCCGTGGCAAGCGTTGTAAATTTTCGACCAGAACGGGTTTTGGCAAATAGAATCGAAAAAGGCGTTTTAACAAGGTCACGGCTTAAAAAAAATTAAGATTTTACATGGATTAAAGTTTAAAAGAGCTTGCTTTTGAAAGCTCTTTTTTTATATCTAAAGATCTTAATCTTATTTTATCTCAATTGCTTTAAATTATAACCTTAGCGATTAAAGGTATATTTTATAAATTTTTTGTAGGGTTGAGTTTTGATGTTCCGTTGGCTGAAAAAATTGATAATTTCAGAACAAAAACATTACCAAGATGAAAAGGACACCTTGTCTGGCAAGGATGTTAAAAAACGTCGTGCCGTTGCATCTGATGATACTTCACACCCAGAGGTTCTTTATTATTTATCTGAAGATAAAGACGTTCAAGTTCGCCGTGCCGTTGCACAAAATATGATGACACCATTACAGGCCAGTAAAATAATAGCTGAGGATAAAGACGTTGATGTGCGGCTTGCTTTGGCAGAACGTCTGGTGAAATTGTTACCTGAGTTAAGCGAAGATTTGCATAGTCAACTTTATGGATTTGCAGTGCAAGCCTTAGGTGTTTTGGCGCAGGATGAGATGTTAAAGGTGCGCCGTGCTTTGGTTACAGCATTAAGAGACCATGCCTATGCGCCGCCAAGTGTTGTTGGGCAATTAGCGCGCGATATCGAACGTGATGTTTCGGAGCCTATTTTGCGTTTTTGTTTGCGCTTATCTGATGATGATTTGTTGGATATTTTAAGCCATCACCCGGAACCGTGGGTGATCTCTGCAATTGCAAATCGTGAAAATGTTACCGAAGCCGTTGCCGAAGGTGTTTTAGATGCCGGTGATATCGTCGCTGGGAAAAACTTGATCAAAAATAAAAGTGCTGATTTTGGGGATCGGTTGATGCGCAAAATTGTTGAAAAAGCCCGAGATTGTCCAGAATGGCATGAAGACCTTGTTTTGCGTAAAAACCTATCCATGGATATGGTACGCATTATTGTTGGTTTTGCGAATAAAGCGGTTTTAGCATTACTACAAAACAGAAAAGATTTTGATCCAGAAACATCAAAAGAGATTGCCGCACTTGTTAAGCGGCGTATTGCATTTCAACAGCAAAATAATGAACATGAAACGGCGGAGCAAAAGGTTAACCGTTATCACAAGGCTGGACAAATTTCATTGGAAACGTTACAAGATGCGTTGTCTTGGGAAGAAAAAGATTTTGTTAAAATCGCCTTGGCACGGGTTTTAAATGTACATCCATTAATTATTGAAAAAATATGTGCGTCACGGGCGGCAAAACCTTTGGTGGCTTTGTCGTGGTTTGCGGGTTTTCCGCCACGGTTTTCGGTTGAGGTTCAAAAACATTTGGGTCAGGTTGTTCATACAGAAATCCTCTATCCGCGGGGAGGTTCAGATTATCCTCTTGCCCGTGATGAGATGATTTGGCAACTTGAATTTTATGGTTTTGAAATTCCTCAGGAAAAACGAACTGACGCTCAAAAAACAAAATAATATTCTCCTCATTTTAAAGTGATTTTTCTGTGTAAGAACCGATCGGGATCTTGCAGTAGCGTACCCATATTTAATTTACGAAAATAATTGACATAATGTCATGAAATGTTTATAAAAGGTGCAATTCATTAGGGCAAATAGAGTCGTTTTTCGTCCGGAGCGGGGCAGGGCCGCGTGAATTTAAAGAGCAGTTTTATACCGAAAAATAAAAATATTATTTCGCCATTAGAAATAAGGTGAGGGTAACGAAAAAAACGATGATTTAGTTTGAGGGCGCATGGCGCAATAAAAAGAACTTCAGAGGGACGTTATGTCATTTAAAAAAACGCTAGGAAAAACACTACGATCACAATTTATGGGTGCTGTTATGGCGTGTGGAGCTGTTGCGGGTGCCGGTAGTGCTGGGTATTATATTGAGGCTCCAAGCTGGGATGAAAGCAGTCACCCTGATAAAGAACAAATTGTACAATCTTACCGTTCAGAAATTCAAGATTTGTCCAAAACATTAATAAAACGAGATGCCATGGCAGAAGATTATACCATGGCCTCTATTGAAAAAGACCCGCAGATATCAACTATAAAAGCCACCATGAAAAACTTGGAAAACACCGTTGATTCCAAAGCGGACATTTTAGCATCTAAAATTCTAATAACCCAAAAAATCAATGAACGTGACCTTGCTCAATTAGCAAGAGAATTTAATGCTGCGGGATTGGCGGCTTATTCCGACGTTAAGCTGTCGTCTTTTTATGCAAATTATCGGAATGAATTATTGGCGCATGAAGATTATGCCGAAATGGATGCGTCAAAAATCCAGGCTTTTGCAAAAGATATGGATAAAGGAAAAGGTAAGAACGAATATATATTTTTATTTATCGGGATTGCGTTGGTGGTTTTCACGGGGCTTGGTGGGGAGTTTGAGAGTTTGTTTGAAAAGTCAAAACGATTAAAAAAATGGGCGGATGAACCCGACAAAATAAAATCAAAAACGCCAACGTTAAAAAGAAATTAGGAGACTGTATGATGGCTCAAATGAAACAACCTTTTCGAAAGAAAATCGCTAAATTTTTGCAATCAGGCGCTTTTGTGATTTCAACAGCGGTGGTTGGTGGTGTTGGCACGGGGGCAGCGATTTACGATGATGCCTCAACATGGGAAACTGTTGATCCATCTAAAAATGCCCAAATGGAAAAGGCGTATACAACACGTTTAGACGAAATGGTTGGTATCCGCGCATCATTTGAAGCCGCACAGGATAACTATCATTTGACGGTTGCTGCCGGTGATCAACAAAAAATGCAAAAAACATTTAAGAACCTTCAAGAACAAGAAACCTCAATTTCTTACCAAAGCACCGAGATTGCAAAGGGAATTTTAACGGCAAACATGGATGAAAAAACAGCCGAACAATTGGCAACACAATTTATAAAAGCCGGTTTGGTTGAATATTCAGATATTAAACTCCACGACCAAGGTATGAGTGGTCGAAATGAATCGATTCACCAAAATGTCACAGACATAAACGGCATACATGGATTTAATGCCGCCCTTCGAGATATGCAAGATGTGCGGGAACAGAAGTTAATTGCCGCCCCGATGATGGGGATTCTGGGAGGGATTGGTTTTATGGTCTTAGGTTTTGGTATTTTTGTTGTGGCCAGTGATCATTCAAGACGATTAGACCGTTGGCGGAATTTGCCAGACGTGCCTAAAAGTCAAAGTGGGTTAAAAGGTTTGAAAAAAGCATTGCAACCGAATGCACCAAAGCGGAATTAGAGGTGTAAAATGTCCCTTCAAAAAAAATCGCCTTTGCGAAAAAAAGTTGCAAAAATAATCAGAACACCAGCCTTGGCGGCGATATTTGGAGCGGTTGGTGCCGTTGGCACCGGCGGCACAATGTATCATTTAGGAATGGATGATTGGGATAACAAGGATACTGTTGAAAATACAATATTGGTTGAGGCTTTTGAAAAACGTTTTGATAAAATGGAATTGATTGCTCAAAACCTTAAAAAAAATAAACAAGGTTACGTGTTATCCGTTGTTTCAAAAGATGGCCAAAAAAATAAAAATAAAAAAGCGTGGCAACAGGAAACAAACCAATTGGTTGAAGAAAGCACAGAGCTTGCCCGGGCATTGATGTTCTCAGAAATAGATGAAAAAGATGCCCAAAGCCTTGCGAATAAATTTGTTGATGCTGGCTTGAATAATTATTCAGATATCGACCTGCCGACATCTGGGTTTAATGCCAAAAACGAAGCCATGGCTTCGCAAGGCGGTCGCCCTGATGACCAAAATATCAAAAAGGCTTTGGTTGAAATGAGAAAAGAAGAAAAACTTATTTTTATAGCACCGCTGGTTGGCCTTATGGGCGGGATCACGAGCGGTATGTTGGGTTTATTATTTTCTATGTCAGCGAGCAGCTCGCGTCGGATACGCCGGTGGTCGGAACTACCAAATATGAACAAGCAGAAAACGGCTCAGCTTAAACGGAATTAAGTTTTAAAGATCGAGGAAACAACATGTCACTTCATAAATTTGCACGTTTTTTAAATAAGGTTACGGATAATACTCTTGGTGGCCTTGCACTGACGTTTGGTATCGCTGCGGGTACAGGCGTGGGGTTAAACCAAATCACAACAGATGAAATGGATCATAATGGGGTTTCGAACCAGTCGGTTCAAGTTCATGAAACCGCGATGTTAAAGATGGATCAAATGCAGCCCTTGATGAAGCAATATAACGTTTTAAAAAAGAAAAAAGAGCTTAACGAACTTGAAAATGGCTCATGGTCATATAATTCGGATCAAATGAAAGAATTTCAAGGTGAAAAATATGCATTAACGGCAGGTATTGAATATGCTTCGGAACAGTGGTTAGGCGGTTTAATGCAAAATAGCCAAGTCTCAGAAGTTGATTTTTCCAACATGCTCAAAAGCTTTGATGAAGCGGGTTACCTTACCAAGGCATTTTCGGCCAAAGAATTAGCAGAGAATGCAAATTCACTTCAGGAATGCCAGATTTCATCTGCTAACAACGGCATAAGTAAAACAGAAGCCACGGAAATCGCTTCCTGTATGGATGACGCGAATGACAATGGCATGGTGGTTACACTTGGGTCTTTTGGGGCTTTTTGGGCGACGATGATGTTTATGATTTCTTACCCTGGAGGCCCTGGGCGCCAGTTTGAAAATTGGGCAAAAGATCGGGCCACGCGTCAACGCCGCAAACCGCAAATAAAACGAAATTAAGGTTAAGATGAGGAATATATAAATGTCTCTTTATAAAATAGCGCGTTTTTTTAATAAAGCATCACAAGATTCATCAAGCGCGACGGCATTAATATTGGGAATGACTCTGGGCAGTGGTTATGCAACACATAGTTTTCTAGAAGATGATGTTGATCATTTGGGTGTCCCTGCGGAAACCGTTCAAGTCACGGCACAAGCTTCGAGCCAACTCGATACAATTAAACCGTTGATCCGGTCGTTTAATATCTTGCAAAAAGAAAAAGAATTAGACGAATTAAAACAAGGGCCGTGGCAGGACAGCTCGGACCAAATGAAAAAATTTCAAGGCGAAAACTATGCCCTGACGACAGCCGTTGAAAAAGCCTCAGATCGATGGCTCGGTAGCTTACTTCAGAATGACCAAATTTCAGAAGTTGATTTTTCGAATTTACTAACAGATTTTAAAAAGTCAGGAAGTTTTTCAAAAGATTTTGCGATTGATCAAATTCTCCCGTATTCAAATACGCTTCATGAATGTCAAATTTCATCAGCAGATAACGGAATAAGCAAAACAGAAGCCAAAGAAATCGCCTCTTGTATGATTGCAGAAGAAAAACAACAAGACAACCTGTTTGGGGTGACCTTGGTAAGCTTTATGGCCTCCTTTTTTGGAGTTATGGTTTATGGCTCGGGCACCGGAAAAAAAGTTGAAAACTGGACAAAAGATCGTGCCGCGCGTCGACGGCGTAAGCCTCAAATAAAACGGAATTAGCCTTGGTTCTAAAGCCGACTAATTCAAATTTTTAAGATGACCTTTTTACTGAAAAAAAGTAAGGAGGTTTCTTTTTTTTTATACCTCATTTTCGGTTCTTATTGAATTCTTTATAAACCTGTGGTGACATAGATGCGAATTGGAATCGATTTTATTGGGTGCAATGGTTTGTGCTAAATCGTATCTCCTCACACAATCAAATAAAGGTAGGTAAATCATGTCACGTAAAAAAATTGCACTAATTGGTGCAGGTCAAATTGGTGGAACACTTGCTCTTCTGGCCGGTTTAAAAGAACTTGGCGATATCGCATTGGTGGACATTTCAGAAGGAATTCCGCAAGGAAAAGGCCTCGACTTATCCGAAGCAGCCCCCGTTGAAGGTTTTGACGCGGCCTTTGTTGGTAGTAATGATTATGCGGCTATCGATGGTGCTGATGTGGTGATTGTTACCGCAGGTGTCCCCCGTAAACCGGGGATGAGCCGCGATGATCTGATTGGTATTAATACAAGTATAGTTCAAGGCGTTGGCGCAAAAATCAAACAACATGCACCCGATGCTTTTGTTATTGTGATTACCAATCCATTAGATGTGATGGTTGGTGTTATGCAAGAAGTAACCGGATTTGCGCCTGAAAAAGTTGTGGGTATGGCGGGTGTTCTTGATAGTGCGCGCTTCCGCTATTTCCTTGCTGATGAATTTGGGGTGTCTGTTGAAGATGTTACCGCATTTGTTTTGGGTGGACACGGAGATAGTATGGTTCCATTAACACGTTATTCAACAGTTGCCGGTATTCCGCTTCCTGACCTGATTAAAATGGGCTGGTCAACACAAGAAAAAATTGATCAAATCGTTCAGCGTACCCGTGATGGTGGGGCGGAGATCGTTGGTTTGTTGAAAACAGGTTCGGCTTTTTATGCGCCAGCATCAAGTGCGATTTCGATGGCTGAATCTTATCTAAAAGATAAAAAACGGGTTGTGCCTTGCGCGGCTTATTTAACCGGACAATATGGCGTTGATGGACTTTATATTGGTGTTCCTGTTGTGATTGGTGAAAAAGGTGTTGAACGCATCATCGAAGTTGAATTTACCGCAGATGAAAAAGAAATGTTTAAAGATTCAGTTGATGCGGTTCGTAAATTAAAAGCCGCCGCGGAAAAAGTCAGTTCAGCAGCATAAAGCAACATACAAATGTATAAAAAACGCGCCAAAAATAATGGCGCGTTTTTTTTATGTTCTTGATTTTGAACGGTTATATGTCAATTTTAAGGCGTAAAAAGTTATAAGATTTTTCTATCGTCCTTGCGTCCTGATGATTTCTTGTTATGATTCCTTCTGAAGAATCAACTTGTTCGAAGTTGGCTCGAGTCTTAGACGAAATAAAAGCGGATTCATAAAAATGAACATTCATGAATATCAGGCAAAAGAACTGTTAAAAGCTCGGGGTATCCCTGTGCCGGACGGTGGTGTTGCATATACTCCAGAAGAAGCTGTCAAGGTTGCAGAAAACCTCGAGGGTGATGTCTATGTTGTTAAAGCTCAAATCCATGCCGGTGGGCGTGGTAAAGGTGGTGGTGTTAAGGTTGTTAAATCATTGGAAGAGGTCCGTCAGGTTTCTCAAGAAATGATTGGCATGCAATTAATTACGCCGCAAACAGATGCCGGTGGGCAAGAGGTCAAACGTGTTTATATCGAACAAGGCTGTGATATTGCGCGTGAACTTTATCTTGGCTTACTTGTTGACCGTGCAACGTCACGTGTGACGATTATGGCGTCAACCGAAGGCGGCATGGATATTGAAGAAGTTGCGGAAAAAACGCCAGAAAAAATCATGCATATTGTGATTGACCCTGCAACAGGTATTCAGCCTTTTCATGCGCGCAAAATTGCTTTTGGACTTGGCCTTGAAGGCGGACAGATTAAAAAAGCGATCAAAGTTTTGATGACAATGTATCAAATGTTTATCGAACTAGATGCGTCAATTGTTGAAATTAACCCTCTGGTTGTTACAGGCTCAGGGGATATTATTCCTTTGGATGCTAAGATGAATTTTGATGAAAATGCACTATTCCGTCATGCCAATATTTTAGAATTTCGTGATGAAGCCGAAGAAGATCCAGCAGAGCGGGAAGCAAAAGACCATGAACTCTCTTACGTGAAGTTAGACGGCAATATTGGGTGTATGGTTAATGGTGCTGGTTTAGCAATGTCGACAATGGATATTATCAAACTCTTTGGCGGTGAGCCTGCAAACTTTTTGGATGTTGGGGGCGGCGCAACTAAAGAACGTGTTACCGAAGCTTTTAAATTGATTATGTCAGACCCAAATGTTGAAGGTATTTTAGTTAATATCTTTGGCGGTATTATGCGGTGCGACATTATTGCAGAAGGTGTTATTGCCGCAACGCGGGAGATGGGATTAACGATTCCTCTGGTTGTTCGTTTAGCGGGTACAAACGTTGAGCAAGGTAAAAAACTATTGCAAGAGTCTGGTTTAAATATCATTGCCGCTGCGAACCTAGCGGATGCTGCACAAAAAGTTGTGCATGCAGTAAGAGAGGAGGCAGCATAAGATGTCTGTATTAGTAAATAGCAAAACACGTGTAATTTGTCAGGGTTTTACCGGTGCGAATGGAACATTCCACTCGGAACAGGCGATTGCATATGGAACTCAAATGGTTGGTGGTGTTACACCGGGTAAAGGGGGAGCATCTCATCTTGGTCTTCCTGTTTTTAATACGGTCGATGATGCCGTTAAAGAAACCGGCGCGAATGCAACGGTTATTTATGTGCCACCGCCTTTTGCCGCGGATGCCATTTTAGAAGCCGTTGATGCGGAACTTGATCTGGCCATTTGTATTACAGAAGGTATTCCTGTGTTGGATATGGTTCGTGTAAGACGGGCTTTAGAAGGCTCAAAAACACGTTTAATTGGCCCAAATTGCCCAGGTGTGATTACACCAGATGAATGTAAAATTGGTATTATGCCTGGTCACATTCATAAGCGCGGTAAAATTGGTATTGTTTCACGTTCTGGCACGTTAACTTACGAAGCCGTGGCACAAACAACCGCCAATGGTCTTGGTCAATCAACGTGTATTGGAATTGGTGGCGATCCTGTTAATGGCACTAATTTCATCGATTGTTTAGAAATGTTTTTAGATGATGATGAAACCGAAGGAATCTTGATGATTGGTGAAATCGGCGGAACGGCGGAAGAAGAAGCCGCAGAATTCTTGAAAAATGCCGAAACTAAAAAACCAGTTGCAGGATTTATTGCCGGTGTTACCGCGCCTCCGGGGCGTCGTATGGGGCACGCCGGTGCGGTTATTTCCGGTGGGAAAGGCGGCGCACCTGAAAAAATTGCAGCAATGCGCGCGGCAGGAATTGTGGTTTCTGATTCTCCATCTGGATTGGGTGAAGCCATCGAAGAAGCACTGAAAGCGGCTTAATAAACGTAACGTATAACGTTAAAAAAGAGCCGCGCAAAGTTAGTTTTGTGCGGTTCTTTTTTAACCAAATTAAGGGCTTTTTTCTTTCTGGCGCTATGTTATAACAACCGCCTTGAATGTTTAGAGTTAGGTAACCTTTTAGGGTTAAGATTCTTTTGTGCAAATTGTTTTCCATGTACAAATGGGTCTAGACGATTAAGATGTTATATGGGTGTATAAAAAGAAATCTGGTGAATAAATATGGTATCAGCATTAGAACAACTCAGTTTTTTATCAGCAACCGACGTCGAATATATAGCCGGTCTGTATTATAAATATCTTGAAAATCCAGCGTCAGTAGATCAAAGCTGGACAGGTTTTTTTGAGGGCTTGGACGATGAAGAGCGGGCCTTGATTGAAGAACTAAGAGGCGCAAGCTGGACCCCAAAACAGTCTGAAATTAATGCCGTGATGAGCGGTGTTTCAAATGATCTTTTAAAAGAAGATGTTAAACCTAATAAAAAAACGACCTTGTCAGATAAAGACATGCGCCGTGCCACAATGGATTCTGTTCAGGCACTTATGCTGGTTCGGGCATTCCGAATTAGAGGGCATTTACTTGCTAATTTAGATCCGTTAGGACTGCATAAACATAGAGACCATCCAGAATTAGACCCTAAAAGCTATGGTTTTGGTGAAGCTGATATGGATCGGCCGATTTTTATTAATAACGTTCTGGGAATGGAAACAGCAACGTTACGTGAAATATTGTCAGTTTTAAAAGATACTTATTGTGGTGTAATTGGCGTTGAAGTTGCTCATATTCAAAATCCTGAGCAAGAAGCGTGGTTGTCTGAACGTATTGAAGGGGCTCGAAATCAAACGGATTTTACGCCCAAAGGTAAAAAGGCGATTTTAGAACGCTTGACAGCGACGGCGGGTTTTGAAAAATTTCTTCACACAAAATATCCTGGCACAAAACGTTTTGGTTTAGATGGCGGGGAAGCTCTTGTGCCCGCGATTGAACAAATCATGAAACGTGGCGGCCAAATGGGATTGAAAGAAATAATCATTGGTATGCCACACCGTGGACGATTGAATATTTTAACCAATATCATGGGGAAATCCTTCAGCGCTGTTTTTTCGGAATTTCAAGGCAGTGATTCAAAACCTGATGATGTGCAAGGTTCTGGTGATGTTAAATATCACCTTGGCACGTCTTCGGATCGTGAGTTTGATGGAAATGTTGTGCATTTATCATTAACGGCAAACCCATCACACCTTGAAACGGTTGATCCTGTTGTTTTGGGTAAAACACGAGCAAAACAAGAAAAAGATGATCAAAACGATAATCGTCATGAATTTATGGGGCTTTTGCTTCACGGAGATGCGGCTTTTGCAGGTCAAGGTGTTGTCATGGAAAGCCTTTTACTTTCTGGCTTAGAAGGTTATACAACTGGCGGAACCCTTCATATTGTTGTGAATAACCAAATCGGTTTTACAACAGCACCAAAATATTCGCGTGCCGGACATTATTGCACCGATATTGCAAAAATGATCCAAGTGCCCATTTTCCATGTTAATGCAGATGATGCCGAAGCTGTGGTCCACGTCGCGCGTGTCGCAATGGAATACCGCCAAACCTTTAAAAAAGACGTTGTGATTGATTTGATTTGTTACCGTCGTTATGGACATAATGAAGGCGATGAGCCTCTCTTTACACAGCCTTTGATGTATAAAACGATTGCAAAACACGATTCGGCCTGTGATATTTATGCTGATAAGCTTGTACGCGAAGGGGTTTTAAGCCAAGAAGAAGCCGATAAAGTCCGCCAAGATTTTTATGATTACCTTGAAGGTGAATTTAAAGCAGCTGAAACGTATAAAGTTAATGAAGCTGATATGCTCCAAGGGCATTGGTCAGGGCTTGCGCGAGCCAGTGGAGATGAACGCCGTGGCTCAACATCTATCACAGAAGATTTGGCACGTCAGGTCGGAAAAGTGCTGACAACTGTACCTGAAGGTTTCACTTTGAATAAAAAAATTGCACGGCAATTAAAATCCAAAGCGCAAATGTTTGAAACGGGTGACGGTTTTGATTGGGCAACAGCAGAAGCTTTGGCTTTTGGAACTCTTGCGGCGGAAGGATTTCCTGTTCGCTTATCGGGACAAGACTCAGGCCGCGGAACATTTTCGCAACGCCACTCTGTGTGGACAGACCAAGAAACCGAAGAACGTTACACTCCCTTAAACCATGTTGTTGAAGGACAAGCGCGTTATATGGTTCATGATAGCCCTTTATCAGAATATGCGGTATTGGGCTTTGAATATGGTTATAGTTCTGCAGATCCAAGCACACTAACACTTTGGGAGGCTCAATTTGGTGATTTTGCCAATGGGGCGCAAATTATGTTTGACCAATTTATTAGCTCATCTGAATCAAAATGGTTACGGATGTCTGGTCTAGTTGTGCTTTTACCTCATGGTTATGAAGGGCAGGGGCCAGAACATTCATCGGCACGGTTGGAACGTTATTTACAGATGTGTGGGGATGATAATTGGCAAATTTTAAATTGTTCGTCACCGGCGAGTTATTTTCATGCCCTACGTCGTCAAATGCATCGTGATTTCCGGAAGCCATTAATTATTTTCACACCAAAATCTTTGTTGCGTCATAAAAAATGTATTTCCTCTTTGGAAATGATGTGTGGAGATCAAACTTTTCATCGGGTTCTATTTGAGGATCATTTACCGGGGCCGGCAAAAGATATGAAACGTGTCGTTTTGTGTAGTGGTAAAGTTTATTACGATCTTGTTGAAGAGCGAGATGAGCGTGAAATTAAAAATATTACATTCCTTCGGTTAGAACAATTATACCCATACGCTGATGACGTGATAACGGAAGAGCTGAGTAAATTTCCAAACGCTGATGTTGTTTGGTGTCAGGAAGAACCTGAAAATATGGGGGCTTGGAACTTTTTAGATCGCAGGATTGAAAAAACATTGCTTAAGATGGGGCATAAATGTAAACGCCCTCGATATGTTGGTCGTAAAGAGGCCGCATCACCCGCAACAGGCTTGTTAAGCAAACATATTAAAGAACAAAAACAACTCGTAGATGAAGCGCTAACGCTTTAAAAAAAATGAAAGACAAGAGGTAGGTTAACATGAGTATCAAAATTGTCGTCCCAACGTTGGGTGAATCTGTAACAGAAGCAACAGTGGCACAGTGGTTAAAGCAGGTTGGTGAACCTGTGGCACTAGATGAGCCGATTGTTGAGCTTGAAACCGATAAGGTGACGTTAGAAATTAATGCTGCAGAAGCGGGCGTTTTAAGTGAGATCACGGTTGAAGAGGGCGTAAACGTCGAAGTGGGCGCTTTGCTTGGCACGATCGGTGATGCGGGTTCCGCAGTGAAGGCAGCTCCTGCTCCGGTCGTAAAACCGGTTGCAAATGAAGATAAACCGGCTGTTGTTCCTGTGGCACAACAAGCCCCTGCAAAATCAGCTCCGACGGCTGTTGGAGATTTTCCATTATCTCCTGCGGTTCGTAAGTTAGTTGAGGATAATAGTCTTGATGCCAGTAAAATTACCGGTACGGGTAAAGAAGGGCGCATTTTAAAAGGTGACGTGCTGGCTTTCCTCGAAAGTGGCCAACAAACAGCAATACCTACAGCGGCTGTTAATCAAGGCCCTCGTGAAGAACGGGTACGGATGACACGTTTACGTCAACGTATTTCACAACGTTTGAAAGAAGCTCAAAATACAGCAGCTTTACTGACAACTTTTAATGAAATTGATATGGGCAACTGTATGGCGTTACGTAAGGAATATAAAGAGTCCTTTGAAAAACGTCATGGTACAAAATTGGGCTTTATGTCTTTCTTTGTAAAAGCGGCAATTCAAGCCTTAAAAGATTTCCCAGCCGTTAATGCAGAAATTTCTGGTGATGAGTTAATTTATAAAAATTACTATGATATTGGTGTTGCGGTTAGTACGCCAACAGGGCTTGTTGTTCCTGTGTTACGTGATGCAGATCAAAAAAACTTTGCCGAAATTGAAAGCAAAATTGTTGATCTTGGCACACGTGCTCGTGATGGTGAGCTTGGTCTTGATGAATTAACGGGTGGCACCTTTACGATTACAAATGGAGGTGTTTTTGGTTCATTGATGTCGACACCGATTATTAACCCGCCTCAATCCGCTATTTTGGGAATGCATAAAATCCAAGAACGGCCAATGGCGGTGAATGGGGAAGTTAAAATTCGTCCCATGATGTATATTGCTTTGACGTATGACCATCGCATTATTGACGGTAAAGAAGCTGTTTCTTTCTTGGTACGATTAAAAGATGCGATCGAAGACCCACAAAGATTATTATTGGATATTTAAGGTTTAACGAGGCTTAAAACCAAATAAAAAAACACGGGATATAAGATGTCTCGTGTTTTTTTTGTGCTTATTTAATACAAGTCTGCCGAACGATATTGGGAATACAACAGAGTGCTTTTGAAGGCACAGGGCAAGCTTGGTTAAGTTTATTATGATCAAGTTTAAAACCAATTTCGGCTTTACTTAACTTATTAAGCGTCATTTCCATGTCTGGCAGAGCTGTTTTGACATGAGCAACGATGAGATTAAAGATATTTATAATTTCGTCATAAGTTGCCGTTGGGCTTGACCGCCGTTGATGATATTCAATTTCAAATTCATAAAATATTTTGTCGGGTGTATCTGTTTTATTATCAGCCAAAAAATAACGTAATTCGTCTAAGGCGACTTCAAAACAAAATGTTTTATTGTTTTTTGTAAAGGTCAGGTCGATAGCTTGGCGGTCGACATCTGTTGTGAAAATTTTGTGAAGGTCTTGTTCGTTAAGTTTTGGAAGAAGGGCTCGTGCGTCGGGGTGTGTGATAGAAAGCAGGTCAATTTTGTTTTTATCGGCGAGGGGGAATTCATATTCATCACGATTGATAGCCCCATTTTTTGTGACCTCGCCGTGGGTCTTGACGGATATTTGGTTGCCGAGTTTTTCCAATGTCCCCCATCGTGTGCGTAAGGTTGCCCTCGATCGAAAAATTTTGTGATCATCGGTATCGTAATAGGCGCTAAAAACAGTGCTGAAATCAGTTGCTTTTGTTTCGCAATCTAGCTGATGTAAGGAATGATAAATGGCCAAAAGATCTTGAGGGGAGGCAACAAAATGTTTGAGTTCGACTTCAGAATTAAAGTGGATTTTATCCACTAAAGGTCTATTGGTCATTGCGTCACACCCTCGCAGCAATAAATTTTCTTTGTTGCGCTTTCTTCTAACGAGATTCGGGGAGATTGTCAAAGGTGTTATGGCAAAAAAAGACACTTTTTTTTGTTTTTTTTAAGGATCTGCGGATAACGTCTGTTAGAATCATATTTCAGTGTTATAGAATGTTTATAGAGTGTGTTTTTTTTCAGTAAAATAAAGGAATAAAAATGGCAGATCAAAAATATGATGTCGTCGTAATTGGTTCAGGTCCAGGTGGATATGTTTGTGCTATTCGATGTGCGCAATTAGGGCTTAAAACGGCCTGTGTTGAAAAAGAAAGCCTTGGAGGGACATGCTTAAACATTGGTTGTATCCCATCGAAAGCTTTGTTAACGGCCTCACATAAATTTGAAGACGCAGAACATCATATGGCTGATATGGGTGTTGAGGTTTCAAAACCCAAATTGAATTTAAAAAACATGATGAAACATAAAAGTGATGTTGTTGATTCAAATACGCAAGGCATTGGGTTTTTATTTAAAAAGAACAAAATTGACCATGTTAAAGGCACAGGGACGATTAAAGCTTCTGATACCGTTGAAGTAACGGATGCAAAGGGCAAAATATCACAATTAAAAACCCGTTCAATTGTGATTGCAACAGGTTCGGAAGTGACCCCATTACCCGGCATTGAAATTGATGAGAAAAAAATTGTATCTTCAACGGGAGCATTAGACCTAAACCAAGTACCAGATAAATTAGCGGTTATTGGCGCAGGTGTGATTGGTCTTGAAATGGGAACTGTTTGGCGCCGTTTGGGAGCTGATGTTACTGTTATTGAATTTTTGGATAAAATTTTACCACCACTCGATGATGAAATTTCAAAAGAAATGCAAAAAATTCTTAAAAAACAAGGCATGGAATTTAAGCTTTCTACTAAAGTTGTCGAAGCAAAAGTTAAAGGTAAAAAAGTCAAACTTACGATGGAAGCGGCAAATGGGGGGGATCGTGAAACAATTGAATTTGATAATGTTCTTGTTGCAATTGGTCGTCGTCCTTATACTGATAGTTTAGGTTTAGAAAATGTTGGCATTACCGTCAATAACCGTGGTCAAGTTGATGTAAATGATAACTTTGAAACCAATGTTGCCGGCATTTATGCCATTGGTGATGTTATTCGGGGGCCGATGCTTGCGCATAAAGCGGAAGATGAAGGTGTTGCGGTTGCAGAAATCCTTGCAGGCGAAACAGCCCATATTAATTATGATGCTATTCCCGGGGTTGTTTACACTCACCCTGAAATTGCAGAAATTGGCAAATCAGAGCAAGCATTAAAAGAAGCGGGCATTAAGTATAAAGTGGGTAAATTCCCATTTTTAGCCAATGGTCGGGCGCGTTCTATGAATGAAGCCGATGGTTTTGTGAAAATCTTATCAGATAAAACAACCGACCGTATTTTAGGGTGCCATATTATTGGGGTTGATGCTGGTAATATGATTGCTGAAGTTGCCGTTGCGATGGAATTTGGTGCGTCAGCTGAGGATGTGGCACGGACATGCCATGCTCACCCAACCTTGTCAGAAGCCGTTAAAGAAGCGGCTCTTGCAACGGATAAACGGGCGATCCATATTTAATTAAAAGCTAATCAGAATTAATTTAAAATCAGCGCCGTGGTTAATTTCGCGGCGCTTTTTTTTGTCTGGTACGGCTCCATATAAAACACACTATGGGCCTTGGACATGAAAAATAACGTATTTCCTCATCAGACGGCAAAGCCGAGCACTATCGTTAGTGAAGCGTGTTCGGCCCATCGATTTTAATATTAATACGCGGTTTTTCGGTGGGGTCATCATGGCTTGCTGAAAAAGCTTTGGCCATGGTAATAAAATTTTGGCGTTTTTCTTGAGGCACACTCGCGATGATCTGACAAACGAGGTGATTTTGGGTCGCGTATGCTTTAAAACCCTCAAAAGCGCGCAAATCCTCTTTTGAGAAATGGTAATGATTAAAAATTTGTAGAGCTTTATCAGTGATGATTTTCAGGCTGTTATAATGTCTATCGACGCTACCAAATTCTTCTTCAAATGTTAAAACGGTTGAGAAATAGGGTGCGATATTACTGTTAAATTGACCAACAACATCATTGAGTTGTTGCTGAACGTGATTTTTGTTTTCTGTATCAAGGTCACTGGTCTGCATAAAACCGAGTATTTTTAAAATTTGATCGCTTTGGGTATGCATTTGTTCACGGCTTTTTTCTAAATCTTGCGCCGCTTCTTGATAGTCTTGTTGTGGGAAATAGCTAAGAAGAAGTTTTGCATTCTCAAAGGTATATTCATTGGGAGCTTCCTCCATGCGTGTAATCAGCGCATTCATATCAAACATCGTTACCATTATTTTATCCTGATTATATAATTCCATACCTTAATAAAGAGCTGTAATAATTTTACATAAATTTATACTTTTTTGTAATATCTGTAAAGCAGTTTTGCTTTAATATTTGAAATCATTTAAAATTTTGATCATAGTCTTAAGGGGCTTGTTGTAATGTAGGGAGAAAATGAATGGCTGAAACATTAAATTATACAGTCTATTTTTTTGGGGACAGTATTACCTGGGGGATGAGTGACCCTGAGGGGGGCTGGGCAAAACGGACACGGCAACATTTTAAAGAGACAATGGCACAAAATTCGGGGCTGAGTATTTTGGACTATAATCTCGGTATACCCGGCAATACTGCGGAAGATTTAGTTAACCGTTTTGACCGTGAATTCCAATCACGTCAGATGGCAGGGTGGAAGAATATTGCTGTTTTTGCAATTGGCACAAACGATAGCCAATATCACTTACCGAAGCAAACACCCCGGTATACAGATGATGTTTTTCAAAGCTACCTTATTCGTTTGATCACTGCGGCACGCCAAAATCAGATTTCAAATATTGCCTTTGTGGGTTTGATGCCTGTTGATGAAAAACAAACGGTACCGTTGCCAGGGTTTCCCGATTTTGCAACACCCCAAGAACAAATGAAAAATAAAAATGCCGTAATTAAGGCGGTTTGTGAAAAATTTAAGGTGACATACATTGACTTAGAGTGTGATTTTGATCAGCCTCAAAATTACATGAATTTGTTAGATGACGGCATGCACCCTAATCATTTAGGGCACGAGCTGATTGAACAAAAAGTGATGTCTTATTTTGAACAATTTTTTGATTTAAAAAAACAGCCAAAAAACGAACCTAGCGTAAAAAGGTAAATTTTTGTATTCTCTCGGTACAGATAGTATGGGGAGACAAAAATGACGTTGGCGGCAAATTTACGCATAAATAAACGAAGTATAAAATCACCAACAGGCGTTGAGCTAAATGCCCTATCATGGGCAACAGAAGCCCCCTTGCGAATGTTAATGAATAACCTTGATCCTGCAGTGGCCGAAAACCCAGATGAGTTAGTGGTTTATGGTGGTATTGGCCGTGCGGCGCGGAACTGGCAATGTTACGATAAAATTGTTGAAACGCTAAAAACCTTAACAGAGGAACAAACCTTATTGGTTCAATCAGGCAAACCTGTTGGTGTTTTTCAGACGCATAAAGATGCGCCGCGTGTATTAATTGCCAATTCGAATCTTGTGCCCCATTGGGCAAATTGGGAACATTTTAACGCCTTAGATGCCAAGGGGTTGATGATGTACGGTCAAATGACCGCAGGCTCATGGATATATATTGGTTCCCAAGGCATTGTACAAGGTACATATGAAACTTTTGTTGAGGCGGGGCGACAACATTTTAACGGAGACTTATCGGGAAAGTGGATCTTAACTGGAGGGCTCGGTGGAATGGGAGGCGCACAGCCTCTTGCGGCAACAATGGCAGGCGCGTCGATGTTGGCCGTTGAATGTCAGTCGATCAGTATTGAACGTCGTCTTGAAACAAAATACCTTGATGTTCAAGCGCAAAGCTTAGATGAAGCTATCGATATTATTGAGAAAAGCCATGCGCAAGGCAAAGCAATTTCGGTTGGTTTATTAGCTAATGCGGCCGAAGTTTTTCCCGAACTTGCTAAAAAAGCAGTATCACAGGCACGGTATCGACCCGATATGGTGACAGATCAAACCAGCGCACATGACCCTTTAAACGGTTATCTTCCGGCGGGCTGGACGTGGCAAGAGGCTGAACAAAAACGTCAAACAGATCCAGACCTCGTCTCACGCGAAGCCAAAAAAAGTATGGCTGTACAAGTTCAGGCAATGCTTGATTTTCAAAAAATGGATATTCCAACATTTGATTACGGCAATAATATTCGTCAAATGGCGTTTGATGAAGGTCTTAAAGCGGCTTTTGATTTTCCCGGTTTTGTGCCGGCTTATGTCCGCCCGTTATTTTGCCGAGGTGTTGGGCCATTTCGTTGGGCGGCGCTTTCTGGTGATCCCGAGGATATTTATAAAACGGACCAAAAGGTTAAAGAAATTATTCCAGATAATGCTCATCTCCATAACTGGCTGGATATGGCGCGCGAACGTATCTCTTTCCAAGGCCTGCCAGCACGTATTTGTTGGATTGGTTTGGGCGAACGTGCCAAATTGGGTTTAGCTTTTAATGAAATGGTCGCAAGCGGTGAGCTAAAAGCTCCGGTAGTCATTGGTCGAGATCATTTAGATAGTGGTTCCGTTGCAAGCCCCAATCGTGAAACCGAAGCCATGAAAGATGGCTCAGACGCGGTTTCTGATTGGCCACTTTTAAATGCCTTGTTAAATTGTGCCAGTGGCGCAACGTGGGTATCTCTCCATCATGGAGGAGGGGTTGGTATGGGCTATTCTCAACATTCAGGAATGGTTGTCGTTGCCGATGGCAGTAAAGATGCCGCACGGCGTTTAGAACGTGTTTTAACCAATGATCCCGCAACGGGTGTGATGCGGCACGCGGATGCCGGATATGACATCGCGATCCAATGCGCAAAAGAACAAAATCTAAATTTACCAATGATTACTGATGAATAAGGCGGTGATTTGGATTTCTAACCGTCACTTAAAAAAGAACATAGGAAAAACAATATGACGCAGATATTAACACTTAAGCCTGGCGAATTGACGCTTGCGCAATTACGTGCCGTTGCAAACAGTCATATTAAAATCCAGCTTGAAGAGACCGTTTATAAACGTATGGCACAAAGTGAAAAAATTGTTCAAAAAATTATTGCCGAAAATAAAACGGTTTACGGGATTAATACCGGTTTTGGAGAACTTGCCAAAATTTCGATTAATCCAGAAGAACTTGGTCGTTTACAACGCCATATTGTTTTATCCCATGCAACTGGTGTTGGGGAATATTTAAAAGACAATATTGTACGCCTTATTTTACTTTTAAAAATTAATGCGCTTGCGCAAGGCTATTCAGGAATATGTCGCAAGGTTTTGGATGCCTTGAAAACGATGTATAATGAAGAAATTTACCCTTGTATCCCATCAAAAGGCTCCGTTGGTGCTTCTGGTGATCTTGCACCGCTCGCTCATTTAACGATGCCGATTTTAGGCGTTGGTAAAGTGCGCTATCAGGGTGAAATTTGTGACATTGCAGCCGTGATTCCCAAAACCAGCTTAAAACCCGTTATTTTAGGCCCTAAAGAAGGCCTTGCGTTGTTAAATGGGACACAGGTTTCAACCGCTTTGGCGTTGGTTGGGCTTTTTGCAGCAGAGGATTGTTACGCCGCGGCTCTTATTTCTGGAAGCCTTTCTGTTGACGCGGCAAAAGGTAGCTCTACACCCTTTAAATCAGAAATTCATGCCGTGCGGCGCCAGTTAGGTCAAATTGATGCGGCTGCCGTTTATCGAAATTTATTGTTAGAAAGTGATATACGAGAGTCACATCGTGATGGTGATGATAAAGTACAAGATCCTTATTGCTTACGATGCCAACCACAGGTGATGGGGGCGTGCCTTGATCAAATGCGCTATGCTGCGGGGATTTTTGAACGTGAAGCCAATGCCGTCACAGATAATCCCCTTATTTTTGACAATGAAGAGGCGGTTTATTCTGGTGGTAATTTTCACGCTGAACCCATCGCTCTTTCCGCCGATGCCTTAGCATTAGTTATTTCAGAAATTGGTGCGATGAGCGAACGGCGGATTGCCATGCTTATTGATCATAAAGTTTCTGGATTACCGCCTTTTTTAGTTAAAGATGCCGGTGTGAATTCTGGATTTATGATTGCGCACGTCACCGCAGCGGCTTTGGCAAGTGAAAATAAACAGATGTCTCATCCCGCATCGGTAGATAGCTTGCCCACTTCTGCAAACCAAGAAGATCATGTCAGTATGGCAACTCACGCTGCTAGACGGTTAGGTGATATGGCAGAAAATACGTCTTTTATCGTTGCTATTGAACTTTTGGCGGCGACTCAAGGTGTTGAATTTCATGCGCCATTAAAAACATCCCCGCTATTACAAGAAGTTGTTGGCATCGTGCGTTCAAAGGTTGATCCTTACCTTGAGGATCATTATTTTTCACCGGATATTCATTTTGCCCAAGAGTTAGTTCGTGAGGGGTGTTTTATGCAGTTTATGCCGGATCATTTTTTGCCATCTAAAGGAAAAAAGGTTTAAAAAATATGGTACAGCCTCTTAAACAGCTTTTTCGTGGGAATACACCGTTGTTAATCACTGTTCCGCATGCCGGTACAATTGTGCCGGCGGATATTAAGTTGAGATTAACAGAACAAGCGCGTGTATTACCTGATACGGATTGGTGTGTTGATGTGCTTTATGAATTTGCAAAAGAATTAGGGGCGACCCTTTTGCTGGCGACACATTCCCGATACGTAGTTGATCTGAACCGCGATTCAAAAGACACAGACCTTTATCCGGGCCAATTAAAAACAGGTTTGGTTCCGCTTGAAACATTTAAAGGGGAGGCGATTTATCAAACCAATGAAGAACCCGATACGATTGAACAAATTAATCGTGTGGCGGCATATTGGTACCCGTTTCATGATGCTATAAAAGCTGAAATTGACTATATCAAAGATAAATTTGGTTATTGTATGTTATATGATGCACATTCAATCGCCTCAGAAGTGCCTCGTTTATTTGATAACATATTACCAGATCTTAACATTGGAACGGTTCATGGCTCAAGCTGTGATGAGGAACTCTCTAATCGAGTGATGGCGGCATGCGCGAATGCGCCATTTCAATCAGTGTTAAATAGTCGTTTTGTTGGGGGGTATATTACACGGCACTATGGAGACCCTAAAAATAACGTGCATGCGGTGCAAATGGAACAAACCCAAAAAAACTACCTTGATGGAGAAATTTGGCCGATACACTATAACCCCGATAAAGCGGCAAAATTACAATCTACGTTACGCGCGATTTTAATTGAAATGCTGGAATGGGGCAAAACACAAAAAACGGGCTGATTTTCTTAGGCAAGCGATAAAAATTGTCCTTTTAACACAAGGCCGGAACAGGGGTTTTCTCCGATACGGTAAACAAGATCTGCAGGCTCGAATATATCAAATAAAGCAAAATCTGCACGTTTTCCAATTTCTAAACTGCCCACACTCTCTTGCCAGCCTAAAGCTTTGGCGGCATTAAGGGTTACACCTTGAAGGGCCTCTTTGACGGTCATATTGAAGAGCGTACATCCCATATTCATCGCCAGTAATATAGATGTCATGGGGGCACTCCCAGGATTTGAATCGGTGGCGATCGCCATCGGTACGTTGTGTTTTCGAAATAAATCAATCGGCGGTTTTTGCGTTTCTCGAAGGAAATAAAACGCACCAGGAAGTAACACAGCCGTTGTATTTTTTTCAGCCATCATTTGAACACCAGCCTCATCAATATATTCTAAATGATCGGCAGAAAGCGCATCGTAGCTTGCGGCAAGAAGAGCCGCTTTTTGATTGGTAAGCTGTTCTGCGTGTAGTTTTAGGGGCAACTTGAGCTCAATCGCTTTATCAAAAACGCGCTGGATTTGTTCACGCGTAAACCCGATGTTTTCACAAAAACCATCAACGGCATCGATTAAATTTTCTTTGGCAAGAGTTGGCATCATTTCATCGCAAATGAGGTCGATATAAGCCTCTGCATTATCTTTATATTCAGGGGGTAGGGCATGTGCCCCTAAAAAAGTACGTTGAATTTTAATATCAAATTCATCACGAACACGGGTTGCAACGCGTAACATTTTGGCTTCATCTTCGGTCGTTAGGCCATACCCCGATTTTATTTCAAAGGCCGTTACACCGTGGCGAGTGGCATTTTGAATACGTTTGATTGTGGCCAGGAACAAATTTTCTTCATCAACGGTACGCGTGGCCTTAACGGTTGAAAGAATACCGCCGCCAGATTTGGCAATTTCGGCATAACTCACCCCATCTAAGCGTTGTTCAAACTCAGAGGCACGATTGCCGGCATAAACAATATGGGTGTGACAATCGATAAAACCCGGAAATAACCAGTGACCGCGGGCATCATAAACGGTTTCACAAAGTGTTTCAGGGTCGGCTTCTAAGGCTGACATTTCCCCAATCCAAGCAATTGTGCCGTCTTGGTTAAGGGCAATGGCGCCGTTTTTTATAACGCCAAGAGGGTTCTTTTTCGTCATCACCATCGTTGCAAGGTTTGCGTTAACCCAAAGTGCATGCCATTTTGATTGTGTCATTGTGAAATCAGCCTTATGATTAATTTATTGGGGAGTTTACAATATGCCAAAAATATTTGCAAAAACAGCTTATCTTGAAAATAAATTTGTTGATAACGTTCGCATTACCTTTGATGATCTTGGTTGGATTACAGGCGTTCAAAAAAACGCAAAAAAAGCGGACACAGATTTTGTTTTTGGTATTGTGATGCCAGGGGTACCAAATGTGCATAGTCATGCGTTTCAGCGCGCAATGGCAGGTTTGGCCGAAACGGCAACGGCAGGTAAAAGCAGCTTTTGGACATGGCGTGAGCTGATGTATAAATTTTTGTCTAAGCTTGGGCCAGATGAAATGCATATCATTGCCTCACAGCTTTATATGGAGATGCTCAAAGCTGGCTATACATCGGTTGGTGAATTTCATTATGTACATCATGCTGAGGACGGTACAGATTATGAAGAAACGGCAACCCTATCACATGCGATTTGCTGGTCGGCTTTACAAACGGGTATTTCTTTAACGTATTTACCCGTTTTTTATGAATTTGGCGGTTTTGAAAAACAGGCTCCTGAAGGATATCAAAAACGTTTTATTACAGATTTTGATCAATTGATGGCGTTGCGGTCTGATGTTTCGTCAACCTATGTAAATGAAGAGCGTATTCATATTGGTTTTGCTTACCATTCATTACGGGCTATTGATCCCAAATGGTTAAAGGAAGCTCCCCTCGGCCCTGTTCATATTCATATTTCAGAACAGCTTAGGGAAGTTGAAGATTGTCAAAAAAAATACCAGCAACGTCCCGTCGAATTCTTATTCGATCAGGTTGAAATTGATCGGAATTGGAGCCTTATTCACGCAACGCATTTAAGTAAAAAAGAAATAACAAAAATCGCTCAGTCGGGGGCGGTTGTTGGTTTATGCCCGACAACTGAGGCAAATTTGGGTGATGGGCTTTTTCCTTTAGTTGATTATGTCAGGGGTGGTGGACGATTTGCGATTGGATCAGATAGCAATATATCCATTCAACCGGTAGAAGAATTACGCTGGTTAGATTATGGCCAGCGCCTTGTTCACCAAGAACGCGCATTGTTGTCGCATCAAGACGAAACGTCAATGGGCGCTTGTTTATATGCTCAAGCCCTTGAAAATGGTGCGCAATCTCTCGGGCAACCAACAGGAAAAATAGAGAAAGGCTGCCGAGCCGATTTGATTGTTCTTGATGCAGAACATCCTATTTTGTTTGGTAAAACCGGAACGCAAATATTAGATAGCTGGGTTTTTTCGGGAAATCAAAACCTTGTAACCGATGTTATTGTACATGGAAAATGGCAAGTTAAAGATGGTAAACACCTTCAGGAAAGTGTTATTACACCAGCCTATACTCAACTATTAAAGGACTTGCTGGCTTAAGTGCTTAGATCAAAAAACCAACGTGAGAGGCGTTGTATACCTTCGGTAACGTTGGGACCGTGTGTTTGAATAAACGTGTCTGGTAAAGGGGTGTCTAAGCCGATCTCATAAGAGGCATTAAGAGCCGCACTACCATCAAAATCAACAAAAGCAAGGCGTGCCGAAAGATAGTCCGATGGAACACCAAAAGCCTCTCCAGAAAGTAACGCAACACCAGTATCGGTAAGAATTTTTTCACAGAGCTGGGCGCTGTTTGTAATATTTTTCTTTGCTAATATTTGGTCAAAATTCATAAAATCAACAAAAATGTAAAATCCACCTTGTGGTGTCTTAACATCTAAACCTGCTTTATTTAAGGTATCGGCACTATAAAAACCCAGTGCCTGTAAAATACGCCGACGATGGGCAACGTCGGTTTCCATTTCGGGTGTATTTTCGTAGGCTTTTAAAGCGGCAAGCTGAACGGGAACAGATGCGCAAGATGTTGTTTCTGAGAGGATACCGATCATCGTTGCCCCCAGATTATCAACAAGGTTTTTGGGGATGAGAGCTGTGCCTAAGCGCCAGCCTCCCGCACCACACCATTTTGAAAGGCCATTTGTAACAATTGTTTTTTCGGGGTAATATTTGACGATACTTTCGAAGTTTCCCGTATATTGAAGGCGACTATAAATTTCATCTGAAATGATAAAAATATCGTGTTTTCGTGCGACCTCGGCAATTTGGATTAATTCATCCTTGGTGTAAATTAAACTATCCGGATTACCTGGTGACGTTAGGATCAAAACACGCGGTTCCTGTGACGATGTTTGTGACAAAATATGATCCAAGTTTGGTGCTGTAATGCGCCAACGGTCTTTTCGGTTTGTAATAATGGGGGTGATTTTATGCCCGATCAATTCGGCTTGCGGGGCGTAAGAAACCCATGTCGGGGCGGGAATTAAAACATGGGCTGTTTTAAAAGCCGCAAGTGCTGCAAACAAAAGAGATTTGGACCCCGCATTTATCAAAATTTGGCCGGCATCACAGTCAATTTTATCATATTGTTGATGAAATTGTGCAACGGCTTCACGTAATTGTGGGATCCCTGCAACGGGGGCGTAATAATGTTCATGGGCGTTTTCTTTTAAGGCTTCAACCACAGATTTGGGGGGACCAAATGGCGACTGGCCAAAACCAAAACGAATAATTTTCTCACCGGCTTTTGTACGCTGATTTGCAAGCTCGTGCATTCTTAAGGTTGGTGACTTGGCTGTGGTTTTGAACATCTAAATTCCCCTAAAGTATGAGGGTTTATTTTTTCAGTCTTTGTGGTTTTTGCCAACCTCTTTTTAATCTAAAATAACTACGATCTGGACATTAGGGAAAATTTTGATTATCTTGAGGAATATATATACATAAGAAATAAGAAAAGAAAGTCGGTCGGCGATGACAAAAAGACCCCATGCTGGAAAACCTTCAGCATTTAATCCGTTAAATTTAACCCAAGCCATTCAAGAGTTTTATAGTGATTTTCCTGAGTATAAAGGCAATACCTTTATTTTAAACCATGAGATGTTTAGTGAAGGGGATCAAGCTTTAGATTTTTATAGCGATGCGTTAAAGCCGATAAAAGAAAAATTGGGCGCCTTTAATTTTTCTTTTATGCGGGGCTTAACGGCCGCGGCATTTCAAAAAAAAGTACCCTGTGCTGTCCCTTTTGAAGTGAAAACGGATACGGCGGGTGTTAAAAAGTCTATTGGTCGTGCGGTTGTTCCGGCAGGGGCAACCTTGTCGGCTTTTTATCTTGCCTCAGCCTTGGGCGGAAACCATCGGAACTTTATTCCAGATTTCCCTTCTTTACCTGTTGAGTTTAATAATACAGAGATGTGGCAACGTTATGTTCTAGACCATGAACTTGGACATGCGGTAACGATTATGGGCTCAGATCAAAATGATAATATTGATACCCATGTCGTAAATTTTCGCGAATGTGAAGCCGATGCGTATGCCATGATGCGTCATTATCAACGTTATGGCGAACAATCAAAATTTCCAGAATTTGTTGCGGGTTTACGGGTTCTAGGAACCGTACATAGCGCGCGTGATAGCCATCTAACAGTAGATGCCATTGATCGTGTTATTGAATTAAATAAACAAGGTAAAATTAAAAACTTAACACCGCAGCAATGTCGTGATCTTGCAACAAAAATTGCGCATGACGTTAAGCGAACGCCGGCCGAAGAGTATAATTTAACCCAAGCGATTGCAAAACCTGTGATGGCACTCCATAAAAACAAACCTAATGCGATAGATATGGTTGAACTTGCGGTGACAATTGGAACATCTACTCAATCGCCGTTTGTTCAAAAAACATTACTTCGTTACCTAAGCGAAATTGGTCGGTACACTCAAACGGTTGATGCAAAGCTAATTACGTTGGGGCAGAAAAAAATAACGGCTCATAAATTAGTTTCACAAGAACCTGCTTTACCAACACATTTAAAAGTGCTCAGAGAAATCTTTAATTCAACAAAAGATCCAAAAGCACCCTTAAATAATAATGAGATCTCAGGGGCTTTTTTAAATCGCAGAGGGCAACAGAAAAAAACAAATTTTAAGCGGTAGTTTTTTTGTTTGAGCACTGATTTTTTTCAATCCAATTCGCTAAGGTTTGTGCGATAAAATCGGTGTCTTGTTGTTTTTCGATCATATGCCCCGCACCATCCATTTGGTGTAGGAAACGAGGTTCGGTGGCACGATCAAAAATAGTTTGAGCATTTTCAAAAGCAACCATATCATCATCTGGCGCATGAAAAACGAAAATAGCCCCCTTAAAATTTTGAGTATTTTCTTTAAGGTTATGAAGATCAAGATCCTCTAAAAATTGTTTTTTTAAGATATATTTACGGTCGGCAACGGTAATTTCTATTTTACCTTCTTGTTCCATGATTTGTTGGTGTTCTTCAAAATGCCGTAACACATGCCCGGGCCCGCGAGGAGAACCGATGGTTGCCGCGGTTTTAATATCGGGAAGGTGAGCCGTCGCCGCAAGGGCTGCTGCACCACCAAGGCTATGACCAACAAGAAGCTCAGGCGTTTTGCCAAATTCGTTATAGATTGCTTTTGACGCGGCTTTGAGATCTTCGATTTTCGTTGAAAAATTAGTATCTGGAAAAAAACCTTCACTTTTTCCAAGCCCCGTAAAGTCGAAACGCAACATGGCAATACCTTGTTCGGCCAGAGCTCGGCTTACTTTAGTGGGGGCAAAAAATTCTTTGGCACAAGTAAAACAATTGGCAAAAATACCAAAGGTAAGGGGGGCTTGATCTTTGGGCAGTTCCATACGCCCTGACAAAAGGTCGCCGCGACCATTATCAAAGTTGAAAACGTGTGTTTTTCTATTCATGACACCCTCATTATTTTTTTATAAAAAAAGCCCCCTTAACAAAGGAGGCTTTTTCCTTTTCTCTTTTCTGTTTACCTATTCCGCGTGGCTTTGTCCATTTTGTTTTCTGTTATGGCGACGTTCTTTGAATTTTTGTTTTTGTTCGTCACTCATATTCTCTATTTTTTGTTGTTTCCGGTTTTGTCGTTTTTCTTTAAATTTTTCACGTTGTTCCGGCGTCATGTTGGCCATTTTTTTTTCATTTTTGGCCTTCATTTTTTCTTTAAAGGCTTTGCGCTCGTCGGGAGACATGTTTTTAATTTTTTCCTTCATTTCAGCACGATGTTTTTCTTTCATCTCTTTACGTTTGGCTTTAAATGCCTCTTTCTTTTCAGGCGGTAAATTGTCAAACCAAGCTTTGCGTTTTTCTTTAAAGGCTTTACGTTCCTCATCACTCATGTTTTTTATTTTTTCATGCTGCGCTTTACGAAAACTTTTACGTTCCTCATCACTCATATTAGAAATTTGTTCAAAGCTGGGCATTGATGATGTTTCTGTAACATCATCGGCATAGGCCGGTGACATAAGGAGGACAGAAAGACCAATGACGTTAAAAAGATGTTTAAATGTGTTCATGTTTTTTATTCCTTTATATTCTTGTTTCTGAATGGATGTTTTGAACCCTTTTTTATTTTGGTTATAGCCTTACCACGCTGGGGCAGATGAAAACCATGCGCAAAAAAAATAAAAAAATAAAAAAACGCAGGTTTTAGCATTTTGACGACGTGATAAGGAAGACAAAGGATAAAAAAAAGAGTGTCTTTAGGAAATGATTGTTCAATAATGACAAGGCAAGATAGAAAAACGCAACATATTTCCAGAGGGCCGGGAATGGTATTGGATACCAAAAATGAAAATATTCAAAAAACCGACCTTGGTGAAGATGATGATGGTCTGATGCAATCTATCGCATCGGGAGATGAACGCGCTTTTGCGATTTTGGTTCAGCGTTACCTTCAAAAAGTTATCCATTTAGCCTTTCGTTATGTTGGGGATATGCAAGAAGCTGAAGACGTCGCCCAAGAAGCTTTTAATAAAGTGTGGAAACAGGCGCCAAAATGGCAGAGTAAAAATAAAGGCGGGTCGGCTAAATTTTCAACGTGGTTTTACCGTGTTGTGATTAATCAAGCAATTGATTTTACCCGGAAAAAAAAAGCAATACCAGTTGAACATGTACCCGAGGTGATTGATGAAACGCATAATGCACAAAAAATGATGGAAACGGCTGAAAAATCAAATTATATCCGCCATGCCATTGAACAATTACCGGAGCGTCAAAAAATGGCTCTTATTTTGTGTTTTTATGAAGACCATAGTAACAAACAAGCCGCAGAGTATATGGAGGTTAGCCTTAAAGCTTTAGAATCTTTACTTGTGCGCGCGCGTCGAGCGTTAAAAGAAAGCCTAAAAAATTGGGTGGAGCAAAATGAAAATGAAATTTGATTTATTTAAAGAATATTGTGATTTATATGGAGGTGATTTAACGCAATGGCCTGATGGCTATCGTGAGCAGGCAGAGCTTTTGATAAAGACAAACTCCGATCACCAACAGCATGCTCAGGCGTATCTCAAACAAACCCGTTCTTTGGATTTGCTTTTACACAGCCAGAGCTTGCCGGATTTTGACCTTGATAATATGACTAAACGTATTGTTAATAGCGCCATACAAGAAGAACAGCTACAGGAACCGGCTCAAGTTAAAGCAGACTTAAACAGCATTGGTTTGATGGCTAAAATGTTTGGAATGCGATTTAAACCGGCCTATGTTTTTGCCCCAAGTGGCAGTTTAATGGCTCTCGCCCTTTTAGGATTTTGGGTTGGAACATCGGGAGGTTTATCTAAAATGACATATAGCAAAAATCAAACCGACTATTTAATGGATCCGATATTTTATGCGGAAAGCAATTGGCAAAATGAAATGGAAGAATTGGTTTATTCACTCTCTGAGGAAGGAGATAATAATGAATAAAAAAATGGTGGCCAGCCTTTGTGTTGCGTTGTTTGTTTCACTCTCGGTGAATGTTTTTTTTCTGGGTGTATTTGTGGGTTCGTCTGTGTCAGGCACGGAAGAGCTTTCAAGCAACCTGCAACAAGAAAATATTGTCAGTGGAGCCGTTGTTGCCTCAACAGATGCACATTTAAAATCAAGTTTGTCTGGATCAGATAAAAAAATAGTTCGTCAGGTGATGCGAAAATATAAAATGGATTTAAAGGCTAAAAAAGAGGCATGGATGAAGTCACGCCGTGCGTTAAAACATTTTTCTGTAAAGGGTGAGTTTGACCAAAATAAATATCAAGATCTAAGCCGAGAAGAGCGTCAAAAATTTAGTGAAATGCGAATGCTGATGGGGCAATTGTGGGAAGAAGTCACACCACAGCTTTCAAGTGAAGGGCGCGCGACGATGGTATCGATGCATGAAAATGGGTCGAAAATGAAATTATTGCACGGCATGCGGAAACAAAAATCCGAGGGAAATGGCGCGGAGAACCGAGACCAACGCCGTGAAAGATTAAAACGTTTTCGGGAAAAGGGTGGCTTGAATTCAGATCGTTTTTAGGGCAAGGTTATTTAAAATAAAGCGCTTGATTTTAAGGGACGAGACAGGCCAATATTAAGCTGGAAATATTGTTTAACGTATAATTATAGGTAAAAGAATGAAAAAGATCATTTTTGCATTTGCGATGCTTGCAGTTTTTGCAGCTCCTTTAACAGCATGTAATACAATGGACGGCCTTGGTCAGGACATTAAAAATGCGGGAGAGTCTCTCTCCGGAGCATCTAAAAAAGATTAATCTGAAATAAACCCTATGATCTTAACTTAACGGCGCACACGTTTTTTTGATTGATGTGTGGTGTGTGCTTCTGACTTAGACTGTGATGTATTTTGTTCTGTTGCAGCCTGTACTTGCTTGGCCGCCTGAGCGAAAACATCAGAAATTGACTTGCTGTAGGTAGGTTTTTCTTGAAGAACTGCAGGTTTTGCAAGCACATCATTCGCAATTTCTTTGATATTTTTTTCATTTTCCCGATAAGCGGTTGCAAGGTTTTTGGCTTGCGTGGAGCTTTTCACTAATGATTGTCCGTAATGTTTGATTTGCGTAATCACATCTTTAGATGACCCGCATTCTGCAGGTAAATTTAATGTTGTCATCGAAGGTGAAGTTGTGCAGTGGTAAGCTAAGGCTTCTTCTTCGGAATGATTATTGTAAACATGAAGCTCATGGATCAGGTCAAAGTTAATTTTCCCGCCCGCAAGAGGAATATTATTTGGGTTGTTTTGATCTCCGATATTCAATTTTTTGGCTTTTGCTTCATATTGGGCATTATCAACAATAAACGAACGGTCATCAATCATGATGTAACGGTTTTGGCTCGTTTCATCAGGAGATGTTGATGACGTAAAATTAAGATTAAGATGCGCATTTTCATACGTCATAAAAGAACCTGTTTTTTCCAGATAACTTTGGATGTTATTTTGTGTTGTTTTATCCATGGGCAAAGGTGTTTCCGTGCCATTTGAATAGATAACAAAACATTCGGAAATCTCGCCCGTGGTTTGGTCGTTGTTTTCAACCGTATAAGCATAAGCCACATGAGTAGGGTTTAAGAAAATACCATCTTCTTGATACGCCGTGGCGTGTCTTTCTTTGACCGCAGTCATAAAACGTTCTGCTTGGTTTTCTGTTGCGGGAATACCGGATAACATTCCTTCATCATTTGCATAGAAAGGCTGTCCTTTTAGAATGAAGCTAATTTGTTCGTTGTCATGATCGTACCAAGCCATCGCGATTTCATCGATGTTAATGACATGGTTGCCAACTTTTTCTAAATGATTTTCTTTAGCAAGCGCGCTCATCATTTCCTTTGCAAAGGAATCTTCAGCAGGGGTTGAAATATATAAGTCTTCTTTATAACCAGAGGTTTGTGACGATTTATAAATGACATTTTGATTAAATTCACCGTTTTCTTGGTAAACGTGATTGACGGTTGCTTTGTTCACCAAAACATTGTCGCTAATCTGCATCGAGCTTGGGTTCGCTGTGGAAATGGCCTTAAGCACCTGTGTTGCTTCAAAGGCTGATTTAAGGCTAATGCTGCTACTCGTTCCTGTGGCGTAAATACTCAAGGTGACGTTTTTAGGATCACTTGTATCCACCCACGCAAGGTCAATAAGCTGAGGATTAATCAGTTCTTCTCCTGCAACGATAAGCTCATCACGGTTCGCAAGCGCTTTTAAATACTCGCTCTTTTCTTCGGGTGAAAGTCTTGCTTCCACAGATTGTTGAACATCACCGGCCGCTAGGTAACCAAAACCACTGTCTGTTAACCAAATATTGGCGATTTTGTTTAAATTAATGATGCTGGTATCATTAAAAGTGAAAAATTCACCAGATAAAATTTCGGCAGCTTCGATCATTTGTTTTTTGATCTCAGGATTTTTTGTAGTCTCTGAGGCTTCATAAAGAACATTTGATTTACTGATGTCACCCTCAAACACAGATAAAATCTCTTTTAAGATCGTGTGGTCAGATGTTTTAACATTTTCCGTTTGTGAGGCGTAAGCACGCTCTAATAATGAAGGCTGCTGACCACTTTCTTGGGTCAAAATATCACGCCACATTTCGGCACTGGTATTTTGGATAATATAAGATTGGATGACCTCTATTGCGCTAACATCCATAGCATCAGTGGTGTGAATAAAATGCGCTAAAGCATGATAAGGGCTTTTGTGTGAGCTGATATCTGTAATGGTTGCTTGGCTTGGCATTGGAAGGCCAATTTCCAAAGCTTTTTGAATGAGGTTTGATGTATTACCATTTGTGGTTTTTAAATAACTGTAAATCTCATCTGTTAAATTGATGCTGGGATCGGTTGTATAGAGAAGCCCCATAACTTGTTCGCGGCATTCTTCGGTGGCATTTTGGAAAGCTGAGAGAACACCGTAGGCATCTTTAGCGTCCATTTTAACGAGTAGATCTGTAAATATTTCTGTAACCAAAAAGGCTTCGTGACGCTCCATGATATCTTGTGTTAGAAAACTATTTAACAGCAACGCATTTGCTTTAGGCTCTGCCCGATAACGGTCAACGATGCGTTTGATTGTATTTTGACCCGCTACAAAAGTAAAATCGCTTGGGTTTTTGTTTGAGGTGGCTTTAATATCTTCAAGGATAAAGGCAAGAGCATCTCGAGAGAGAGGTTTTTGTGGGTCTAATGTCGCGCCAAGAATTTTGTTAAAAACGGCTTCATCCGTTTTGGCATCAGAAAATTTAACCCCTTCACCCGGTGTCGCAAGGTTGCGTAACAAGGTATCTTGAATTTTAGGCTCATCAAAAGTACGAAAGGCCCAATCGGGAAAGGAAACAACGTTATAATCGCGGAATGCCCATGTTTTTAACGTGTCAAAATAATCTGTTTTTTTGCTGTCTTTATAAACCTGTAAAAGAAGTTCAGATTTGGCTTGGTCGCTATCATTCCCCAACCCCTCAAAGGCATTTACAAAAGCATTATAATATTTTGCAAGCCCATGAGCACGTTCGGTATAGGCCATAAGTGTTTCATCAAGGTCATTATTGGCAAGACGTAACATATAATCGGGGTTCTGATATTGATCCATCATGTCGTCGGTATCGACGGCCTGATTTTGACTATGTTTTTCGGTTTGCTCTTGTAGAGTGCCACTTTCGACCCAATCAAAAAATGAATCGATGTAATATGGTTGGTCTGTTTGCACCGCAAGCAATTCTTTTTTAGTCTCTTCAATACGTTGTTGTAATGCATTTTCTTCTTTGACGTCTTTTCCAGTAATTTTATCCCAAAAACCGTGTTTAACTTCTTCTGGGGTGTCGTCCTCTGATGCGGTGATCGATTGGGCTTGGCCGTGATCATCGAGGCCGTATTGTTGGTTGACGTCTTCAAAAATAGATTTTGGAATACCAAGGGGTGTTTTTGAAATAGTGTCCTGTAGGGCATGTTGCGTATTTAAGGTCGCATTTACCCATGTCGAAAATTTGCCACCTTCTTGGTCGACAGGAATAGTTAAAATAACACCGGCTGTTTGGTTTTTTTGTGCAGTTTCAATAATTTTTTGGGCTTTAGAGGCGTCTTTTTCAATAATGGCTTTATATAAATTGTGGTAACCGATTGTAATTTCTTCGGTATATTCTTCCATCCAATTTTGGGCAGCAACACGTTTAGCTTCAAGCGCGTTAAGGTAACGTTGAAGACGTTCCTTCGTGTCTTTAAAATCTTTATATTCGGTAATAATAGATTTACGCGATGCTTTTTTGTCGTTTTTTGTAGCCATTTTGTCTACACACCTTTTATTTTGCCGTTAGGATAAAGAATCCCTTGATTCATAAAGTTAAAGAAATCTATCACCTTTTTCATAATAATGCAATTGTTTTCTGTAAAATAGGCGTGGTGTTTTGTGATTATAATTCACTCGCCTAAAATGATGTTATTGCGTAAGCTGTGCTAAGAAACCCAAGAGGAGTAAATTTTTAAGATGTTTTTTGTTAAAACACTCATTGCCGCGTGCCTTATTTCATTTGTTTCATGGTTATCTGGGAAAAGACCTGAGTTAGCAGGTTTTTTAATCGCCTTGCCTTTGACAACATTAATTGTGCTTGCTTTTTCTTATCTTGAGCACCGTGATCCAGAAAATAGCGTCGCCTTTGCAAAAAGTATTTTTGTTGGTATCCCTCTGTCCTTGTTGTTTTTTGTGCCTTTTTTATTTGCAAGCAAGCTAAATATTCATTTTATCGGACTGTATATTATCGGTATAGCCTTTCTTGTGATGGGGTATTTTATTCATAAATATATTGTGGGCATGATGTAAGGAGGAGAATAAAAAAGGGCTGTAAAAACAGCCCTTAAGTTAAATCTATTGGAATAACGTTATAGGGTTGTGGGTTTATTATCCGGTTTTTTGCGGTTTAATGCTTCTTTAATTAAGCCTTGATATTTGGTGTCATTTTCCGAAGGTGTTGTGGCCTTTTCGCTTGTGTCAAATAAACCAGATGTTGGTTCAAGCATTTTATAAAGATCCGGCCGACTTTCTCGCTTGATCGCATTAAGCAGTGAATAACGCGCGATTTTAGCAAAATCGTTATTATGTTCTGCACCCGTTATATAATGGGGAAGCTCATGTTTACTGGCAATGGGAAACCATTTTGGGTAAAGCTTATCAATCGGCTTTAATTGTTCACTGCCGTCTTTTTGCTTTTTCATTTCGTAAAGGTCGGCCTGTACAGGTGTTGTTAGGTATAGGCTTGTTTCGGAAACTTTGTGAATAGTAAGCTTGTTAACACGGCGCCAGAACATTTCTTTTAATGAAGGCCAAAATTTTGTTTTATATTTAATCAGGCGGTCATTTGTTGCAGCCATATAAAGAGTAGAAAAACGATTTCCTTCCTTGGTTGGGCGGGACATATTACCGACACTGATCAAAGCAACATCATGGAGAAGCTCTTTTGTTTCTTCTTTGGAGTACCCCAGTTTGTGCATCATGGTTGAGGTTGCATTATAGGTTTCTTGGGCAAGAACGGTACCGGCGCTATAGGCAAAAAAGGTTAAGTTTTTAAGTTTTTCTTTGACGTCTTCAAGAGAATGGCGCTCACCCGTTACAATGCCTTTTTTATCAACGCTTGCTCCGTCTTTGGCAACGAGGGGTAAAAAAACCTCACGCGCAAGTTTCTTGGCATTACGGGATTGGAATAAACCGGGGAAACAATTATAAGCCGCCATGTTAAAAAGGTTGCGAATACCGCTATGTGACCAACCTACCAGTTTGACTTTGTCTTTTAAGTCATGGCCCTCGCTGAGCATATCTTCAAGGCGTTTAATCGCACCTGCAATGTAACCCCCAGTGCTGTTGATTGTTGAAAATCCTGTTAAAAAAACGACGGTTGGAGAGGTAATGGTAAGAGCACCTTGCTTAAGTTCAACAAGTTTAATTTTACCGTCTTGACCGGCTTGACGTTGCCAAAGTTTACCCATGAGTATGACCTTCTAATTGCATTATGTTATTAAAATATGAATGCTGTATGTATGACAATATTTTCATAAGTATGCAAGGAGTTTTTTGTAAAAGGGCAGGAGCTTTATATAATTTATGGTAAAAAACAGTTGACACTTCCCATAAAGGGTGTATGTTGGCGATGAGTTTGAAGCTAAGCTCTTACGGTCTGAAGCATAAATTTTATATCGATACTTGGCGGTATACAGTATAAAAATATTCAGAACCCAGCTAGATTAAGGTGTGTTTTCCCGAAATTGGCGCAAGAGTTTTAATACAGTAAAACGACAATAATAGAACTGTAAGTAAAACTCTGTACGTAATGTGATCGAACTATCCCTGTGATAGCTCGACATAGCAATTTAATGTCAATTTGGAGAACATAATGACAAGTTTTAAAGATTTTAACCTACCTGAGAAATTACTGAACAACCTAAAACAAATGGATTACGAAAATCCAACCCCTATTCAAGAAGAAGCCATTCCATTGGCGCTTGATGGGAAAGATGTTATAGGTACAGCCCAAACAGGAACAGGTAAAACAGCAGCTTTTGCAGTACCCTTAATTGCAAAACTCATGGAAAATTCTAGAGGTGTTGGTTTAATTTTATTACCAACACGCGAATTAGCAATTCAAGTTACCGCTGTGATTAAACAGATGTTAGGTCGTAAGTCCTTAATCCAAACAGCGTTGCTGATTGGTGGGGATTCAATGGTTAAGCAGTTACAACAAATCAAACGTCGTCCGCGCTTAATTATCGGAACACCGGGTCGTATCAATGACCACTTGAACCGCGGTAACCTCATGTTGTTTGATGCCAACTTTCTTGTTTTAGATGAAGCCGACCGTATGTTGGATATGGGGTTTAGTGTTCAGCTTGATGAAATCGCTAAATATCTACCAAAAGTAAGGCAAACCTTACTTTTTACCGCAACGATGTCAGGGCAAATTAAAAAATTATCAGCATCATATACAAATGATGCTCAACATATCTCAATTGGTTCTGTTGCGGCGCCAGCTGAAAATATTGACCATAAAATTATTAGGACGGCTGAAAATAAAAAATATTCAGTGTTATTTGATGAGCTTGATAAACGTGAAGGCACAATTATTGTTTTTGTGAAAACACAGCGATCTGCGGATAAACTTGCAGATAAATTAGGTTCAATGAACTATAGTGTGGATTGTATTCATGGAGGCTTAAAGCAAAACCAACGTGAACGGGTAATCCGTGGTTTTAGAAATGAAAAATATCGTATTCTTGTGGCAACAGATGTTGCTGCGCGCGGATTAGATGTACCACATGTCATGCATGTTATTAATTATAATGTGCCTCAAGCCCCTGAAGATTATATTCACCGTATTGGTCGTACAGCACGCGCTGGCGCAAAAGGGAATGCATTATGTTTGCTTTCTCCTGAAGATGGGCGTAGATGGCGTGATGTTGAAAAACTTCTTTACCCTGATGGGGATCGTGGCAATGCGGCGGATGATTTTGAAGACTATAGCGCAAAAGTTTCTCAAGGTCAGCGTTTTGTAAAAGGGAAACCTTTTAATAAATCAAACTCTAAAGGTAAACGTTTTGAAGGTCGCGGAGATCGTGATGATAACCGTGGTGGCCGTAATGACCGTTCAGGTGGCAAAAGCTTTGAAGGTCGCGGAAGTCGTGATGACAACCGTGGTGGTCGTAATGACCGTTCAGGTGGCAAAAGCTTTGAAGGTCGCGGAGGTCGTGATGACAACCGTGGTGGCCGTAATGACCGTTCAGGTGGCAAAAGCTTTGAAGGTCGCGGAAGTCGTGATGACAACCGTGGTGGCCGTAATGACCGTTCAGGTGGCAAACGTTTTGAAGGTCGCGGAGATCGTGATGATAACCGTGGCGGACGTAATGACCGTTCAGGTGGCAAAAGCTTTGAAGGTCGCGGAGGTCGTGATGACAACCGTGGTGGCCGTAATGACCGTTCAGGTGGCAAAAGCTTTGAAGGTC